>OJJL01000011.1_pt1 | contig 401307 bp, 241 predicted proteins | sample 1596171 | NCBI WGS metagenome assembly OJJL01 (sample SAMEA4350121, study PRJEB24818) | metagenome | biome: human; feature: gut; material: faeces | place: Denmark | collected 2013-09
GGGTTAATGGCAGATACATTACTAGAAGATATATGTAATGATATGTACTATGCTATGGATATACTGCTAGAGTTGGTAAATGAACAGATAAGGCTACAGAGAGAAGAAGCTAGTGCTGTTACTACTGGTGAACAACTAATGAATAACATAGATGAAGTATTTGATAAGATAGGTATTCAAGTAGTGATTCCAGATTCAGATAAGGGGAATGGGGTAATATTTTAAGCTGACAGTCGGTTAAACCCCAGCCTACCCTACTTTTCACGGCTGTAAGTTTCCAAATATGCAAAAGGTTGCATTATTTAACATTCTTCATAAATATCTGATAATCAGTTTTTACGAATGGTTAAAGTGTTTATTCTGTTGTTCGTCCAGAAATAAAATACCATTATGGGCAAGGCTGATTTCTCCTGGTTGTGGATAACTGCCTCCACCCGTCATGGCCACTGTGGAAATGGTGTGATGTGGATCGCGGAACGGGCGTTTTGAAATAAGCCCCGTATTGTTTTGCAGTCTTCCTGCCACAGAATGTATTTTTGTAGTTTCAAGGCTCTCTCCCAGGGACAGCGGGGGAAGAATGGATGGTAATCTTTTGGCAAGCATGGATTTTCCGCTTCCCGGGGCACCAATCAGAATAATATTATGTCCCCCTGCCGCTGCCACTTCCAGTGCACGTTTTACGTTTTCCTGTCCTTTTACATCTGCGAAGTCCAGATCAAAGCTACTTTGTTGTGCATAAAACTCTTCGCGGGTGTTGACGATGGTAGGAGTGAGTTCCTGCTTCCCATTGAAGAATTCTATTACCTCTTTGATGTTTTTAACTCCATATACTTGAATCTGATTGACTACAGCCGCTTCAAGAGCGTTCTGTCTGGGTACTATGATTCCCTCGAATCCTAATTCACGTGCTTTGATGGCAATGGGCAGAGCCCCCTTGATGGGTTGCAGGCTACCGTCAAGGCTCAGTTCGCCCATCATCAGGTAGCGGTTCAGCTTATCCGGTTGGATTACTTCTCCGGCGGCAAGCATACCAATGGCAAGTGGGAGGTCATAGGCGGAACCTTCTTTGCGGATATCAGCCGGTGCCATATTGATGATGATATTGCTGGTAGGTATCCGGTATCCATTCACTTGTAGCGCGGAAATGATACGTTGGTGGCTTTCTTTGACGGCCGAATCCGGTAGTCCGACAAGATAGAACATACAACCTCTTGAACTATTTACTTCGATGGTGATGAGAGTTGCGTCGATGCCTTGCACAGCCGCTCCGAAAACTTTGATTAGCACGTGTTTATTAGTGATTAGTGGTGAGTGATTTCTCCTTTTCTTTTTCAGCAATCTCTTTTAGCTTGTTCTCAATTGCTTTTTCATCCAAATTTTTACCTTCTATTCTTCCCGTAGGACTGAGAAGTATATTGGTAGGAAGTGTCTGTATGGCAAATTGTTTGATAATCTCTCCGCTCCAGCCGGAGAAATCACAGACTTGTTCCCATTTCAGCGTATCCGCTTTGATGGTTTCCTGCCATTTCTTTTTATCAAGATCGAGAGAAACGCCCAGCAATGCGAAGTTCTTATTCTTCTGCTCTTTCTTATAAATACGGCGGAACATGGCATTATTTGCACGGCTGACCGTATCCCACGAAGCCCAGAACTGTATGAGCAGGTACTGATCTTTAAAGTTGGAGCGACTTATATCTTTTTCTTCCGCATTGCGTAGTCGGAAGTAGGGCGCCGATTTCCCTACAGCTACTTTTTCTTCTTCTTCAATCCGCTTCAGCAATGCATCCATAAAGGGACGGTCCTTCAGTTCTCCGGTCATACGGTCGGCCAGTTTCTGGATTTGTGTCAAATCGGGTTGAGGGTTTTGCACAAAGTATTTATCCAGCAGATAGATACTGGCTAATGAAGCAGGATGTTCAGTAATGAAATTCTCCGCTTTCTCTTCCAAAGCTTTTCCGGACGGGGTACCCAATCCTTTTAGTTCCTGGTTGAAGTCTGTTAATTCTTTATTGGGGGCATTGCCGCTGATTTGTAAAGAGGATAGTTCGGCCATGGAGCCTTTTATTTGTATCTTATTCCCTTTATTCAGGAAAAGCGGATACTCTGTTCCATCGCTGAATAATAAGATTGTGGTGACTAACGTATCAGCAGAAAGTGTCGCGGAGAATTTATCTTTTTCGGCAATCAGTGTATCCATGCGGTCATGCATTCTGTCCGCACCATATAAATAGATGGTATCATTCCCCAATCCTTTGATTTCTCCACTGAGGCTGATACTATCGGTCTTCTTTCCACCACAGGCAGAGAGGCCGATTAATAGAAGATATAATAGACAGACGTTCTTCATCTCTAAATACTTTTTTGCGAAAGTACGGCTTTTGCAGATAATAAAAAAGAAATGCCCGACATTTCTCAACGCCGGGCATTCTACAGATATTTATTTATTTACTACTTAAAATCACTAATCGTAATTAGTGAAGAGCTTCTTACTGAATGATACTCATGAAATCTGCATTCGTGAAGTACTTAGCAAATTCCAGATCAGAAGCTGCTTTCTTAGCTAATGAAGAATCTTTAGCTACAGCGCTCTTCAAGCTGCTGGTAACCATAGAAGAATTGTTAGTTCTTGCACCTAATACAGCCATCAGGTACTCAGTATAAGCGTCTGGTTTTTCTACACTTGCCAAAGTGTTTTTAGCTTTGTTGTAGTCCTTAGCCAGGATCTGAGCCAAAGCGGCACTGTTAGATTTCGTGTTGCCGAATGCGCTTACAGCTCTGTCATATTGACCTTGAGCGATGTACAGGTTACCCAGAGCTTCGTTCAGTTCTTTTGCACCGGAAGCTTTGCTCAGGTAAGTTTCAGCAGCGGCTTTATCACCTTTTGTCAAAGCGATCAAACCAAGGTTCATGTTAACTTCAGGAGCATCCTTGATAGAAGCAGCTTTCTTGAAGTAGCTTTCAGCCTTGTCAAGGTTACCTGACTGGTAAGCCAGTTTACCTAAGTTATTGTAAGCACGATAGTCGTTCGGATAAATCTGAGTAGCTTTAGTGAAGATTACTTCTTGTTTAGCCGGATCATTAGTCAGAGTAGCTGCGTACAGCAATTCTTCCAGACTCAGCTGCTTAGCATCTGTGTTAGCCAGATTAGCGATTTCATCATCAGACTTACCAATGATTTCATAATTCAAAGTCAGACGAGAACGACGCAATTGCGGCAAGATTTCGTCAGCTAAGTTCTTGTAAACAGAAGAAATGTTCTTGATTTCCTGTTCTCTTTGTTCAGGATCAGAATACATAGACAGAACGCGAAGGATCAGTTCTTTATCTTGGATATTAGATTTAGATACCAATTCCTGGAAACCTTCCCAGTCCTGAGCAGTATATTTTGTATCGATTGCAGCGTCAATTTTTGCTTTCTTCAAGTTCTGGTTGATAACCTTTGCAGTGTTGTCCTGACGGTTTTCGGCCAACTTAGTGTTCAAGCTTACACCGCCATCAGGAGATGCATAAGCAGAAACTTCGATGTTGCTGATCTTCTTGTTAACAGCACCGTCTACGTTCTTCACTTCTTCGTTGAATTCCTTAGCGGTCTTCAATTCACCGGCACGGACGTTAGCTTGCTGAATCAAGAACATGATGTTAGCATCGTGTTTCTCCTTGATGATACGTTGGAAAGCGTCGTCACCGTTGGCAGGAGTAGCGCTGCTCAGCGTCTGCTCAACCATTTCAGAGGTAGAAATCACACCATCAGCTACTTTCACAGCAGGAATAGTTACTGTTTTGTTACCGATTGTGGCTTTAAATTCCAGATATAACTCTGATTTTGCCATTTCGGGAACATAATCGAAAGAAGTCTTCATAGTGTAGTTACCACCCATCTTGTATGAGATGGTCTGGTCGTTACCTTCTACTTTTTCTCCTTGGAATACGGCTGACTGTCCTTTAGCTTCTCCACCGTTCCATTTCAGAACCGGAGTTACTTCTACTACAGCTTTCTTGTTAAAATACTTTTCAGGGAATTTTCCGTTGATAGTGGCGGGAACTTTGCCACCAACAGCTTCAAGAACCTGAGGGGTCACGGTGAAATAATCAGAAGATAATTCACCCATTTTGCTGCTACAAGATGAAAGTGCAACAACCAGTGCCATTAACAAAGGCAGATACAATCTCTTAGTCATTTTAGGTATAAATTAATTGTTTGTAATTGAAATTAGTCTATTGGTTTCTCTTAGTGCCTATTACCACATGATAATAGCCTCGCAAAGATATTAAATCTCCCGGCACAATCTGAAAGGAATAGCCAATTTTATTATAATTTAATGAAATCCTGTCTCTTTTCTGTACTTGATGTTCCTTGGATGGTGTTCAATGATCTCACTCCGCAACATATTCCGGTCGATATGGGTATAAATTTCGGTTGTTGCGATGGACTCGTGTCCCAGCATACATTGTATGGCACGCAGGTTCGCGCCTCCTTCCAGCAAGTGGGTAGCGAAGGAATGACGGAAGGTGTGCGGGCTGATATTTTTGGTGATACCGGCTTTCTCCGCCAACTCTTTTATCAGGTGAAAAACCATGATGCGGGAGATACTGTTTCCCCAGCGGGCAAGGAATACATAATCTTCAAATCCTTTCTTTATTTTACCAAGATTACGCTCGAGCAACCAGTATTTTATTTCTTTGATGGCACGGGGGGAAATGGGGACTAATCGCTGTTTACTGCCTTTTCCTTCTACCTTAATAAAACCTTCATCGAAATAGAGCTCGGACAGCTTCAGATTACAAAGTTCCGAGACGCGCAGTCCGCAGCTGTATAGAGTTTCCAGAATGGCCCGGTTGCGCTGGCCTTCCTTTTTACTCATGTCTACAGTAGCTATGATGGTGTCTATTTCTTCTACGGTCAGTACTTCCGGTAGTTTAAAACCTATTTTAGGACCTTCGAGCAATTCACTGGGATCATCTTCCCGATAGTCTGCCATAATCAGGAAGTGGAAGAATGATTTTATTCCGGACATGATGCGTGCCTGGGAGCGGGGATGAATGCCGATGTCATGCAAGCCGGCGGCGAAACGTTGCAAGTCGTCCAGAGTGACTGACAGCATATCAATATTCTCTGCTTTCAAAAAACGCAGCAATTTATCAAGATCGGTCAGATAGGCATCAAGCGTATTGGCAGAAAGTGCTTTTTCTAACTTTAGATACTGCTGATACTTCCTGATAATCAGTGCTTCTTTCTCCTTATTTATTGTTTTTTCGTCTAATTTCATTTCTTTTTTCTACCTTTGTTCCCTGAATTTGAATGTTTTCCGGAACGTATCCGATCCGTATCTGCCCCGTATCTGCTCCGTGTCTATAGGCTTGGACTTACTACGGACCTGATACGGAGCTGCTACGGACTTACTACGGAGCAGGTACGGACTTCTTACGGAGTTGCTGCGGAGCTATAGTTCCGGAACAAAGGTATAAAAAATTGTGTTATGAGGATACAAATTATTAATGGCCCGAATATCAATCTGCTGGGCAAACGTGAACCTTCCATTTACGGCAGTGTTACTTTTGAAGATTACCTTGTCGAACTTCGTAAGAAGTATACTGATATACAAATAGACTATTTCCAGTCGAACATCGAGGGAGAGCTGATAGACAAGATTCAGCAAACCGGTTTTGATGTAGACGGAATTATCCTGAATGCAGGTGCTTACACCCATACTTCCATTGCTTTGCAGGATGCTATCCGTTCAGTGACTTCTCCGGTTATCGAGGTACATATTTCTAATGTGCATGCTCGTGAGGCTTTCCGTCATGTATCTATGATAGCTTGCGCCTGCAAAGGCGTTATCTGCGGTTTCGGATTGAACTCTTACCGCCTGGCGCTCGAAGCCTTGACCGGCGACGAGTAATTCGTAATTCATGATTTGTAATTAAACAAAAATAGGTATAAGATTATGTTATTGAAACAGACAAAAATCGTTGCAACCATTTCTGATAAGCGTTGCGATGTTGATTTTATAAAAGGCTTGTTTGAAGCCGGTATGAATGTGGTGCGTATGAACACGGCACATCTCGGCCGCGAAGGTTCGGAGATGCTGATAAATAATGTGCGTGCGGTGTCCAACCGTATAGCTATCCTGATGGATACTAAAGGTCCGGAGGTGCGTACTACCATCTGTGCCGATCCTATCGCTTACAAAGTCGGTGACAGAGTGAAAGTCGTAGGTGATCCAGATCTGGAAACTACCCGTGAATGTATTTCCGTTTCCTACCCTAACTTTGTGCACGATGTTGCCATTGGCATACACATCCTTATTGATGATGGTGATCTGGAAATGATTGTTGTGGATAAAACGGAAGATTATTTGGTATGTGAGATACAGAATGATGCTACTTTGGGAAGTCGTAAGAGCGTAAATGTGCCGGGAGTACGCATCAATCTTCCTTCTCTGACGGAAAAGGACCGTACCAATATTCTTTATGCTATTGAGAAAGACATCGACTTTATTGCTCATTCTTTTGTGCGTAATAAACAGGATGTTCTGGATATAAAGGAAATTCTGGATGCTCATAACAGTGATATCCGTATCGTGGCCAAGATAGAGAATCAGGAAGGCGTTGATAACATTGATGAAATCCTGGAAGTGGCTGACGGTGTGATGGTGGCTCGTGGTGACCTTGGTATCGAAGTCCCCCAAGAGCGTATTCCGGGTATTCAGCGTTTGCTGATTCGTAAATGTATCCTGGCAAAGAAACCGGTAATTGTGGCTACGCAGATGCTTCATACAATGATTACCAATCCGCGTCCTACCCGTGCAGAGGTAACAGATATTGCGAATGCTATTTATTACCGTACGGATGCTTTGATGCTGAGCGGTGAAACGGCGTATGGTAAATATCCGTTGGATGCCGTGAAGACTATGACAAAGGTGGCTGCACAGGCAGAAAAAGATAAATTGGCTGATAACGATATCCGTATTCCACTGGATGAGAACAGCAACGATGTGACTGCCTTCCTGGCGAAACAAGCTGTAAAGGCTACTTCGAAGTTGAAGATACGTGCGATCATCACTGATAGTTACAGTGGACGTACTGCCCGCAACCTTGCTGCATTCCGTGGTAAATATCCGGTGCTGGCCATCTGTTATAAGGAAAAGACAATGCGCCATCTGGCACTTTCTTACGGTGTGGAAGCTATTTACATGCCGGAACTTGCTAACGGTCAGGAATACTATTTCGCAGCTCTGCGTCGTCTGCTGAAAGAAGGCCGTTTATCAGAATCTGATATGGTGGGTTATCTGAGTAGCGGTAAAGCCGGAACACATACTTCTTTCCTCGAAATTAATGTAGTGGGAGATGCTCTGAAGTATGCGGAAGAAAGTGTATTACCCAATAAAAACAGATACCTTTAATAAATAATAAATTAAAAATGAAGAATGAAGAATTTTTGTGCAGTATAGCCTGATTCTTCATTCTTCATTCTTCATTTCTATGACCATAGACGAATATATCTTGCAGCATATTGACGATGAAGGAGATTATCTGAAGGCTCTTTATCGGGACACACACCTTAAATTGCTTTATCCGCGTATGGCATCGGGCCATTTACAGGGGCGGATGCTAAAGATGTTTGTTAAAATGATACGTCCTCATCGTATTCTGGAGATAGGGACATATAGCGGTTATTCTGCTCTTTGTCTTGCCGAAGGCTTGCCGGAAGACGGCATGTTGTACACGTTTGAGATCAATGATGAGCAGGAAGACTTTACCCGTCCGTGGTTGGAAGGTTCTGAGTATGCGAATAAAATAAAACTCTACATTGGTGATGCGTTGCAATTAGTGCCGCAGTTGGGCATAACGTTCGATTTGGCTTTTATCGATGGAGATAAGCGGAAATACGTTGATTATTACGAGATGGTGCTTTCCAATCTTTCTGACGGAGGTTATATTATCGCCGATAATACCCTGTGGGATAACCATGTGCTGGAAGAACACCCCCGCAATAATGACTTGCAAACCATTGGCATCAAGGCTTTCAATGAACATGTAGCACATGATACACGCGTAGAAAAAGTAATCCTTCCCTTGCGGGACGGATTAACAATTATCCATAAGAAGTAATTCAGGATATCGGATATGTGATAGAGACAATCTTTTCCTTTCCCTTTTCTTCTACTTGATAACTCCCCTTGAACGTTTCCACATAGAGGCGGTTGATATTATGCAGGATATGTTGTTCCTGTTCGTCCTCCCAACACTGATAAAGGGGACTTCGCAGGATGATTATTTTCAGGTATTTGTCTTCCTGGCTTAAAGTATATTCCACTTCGCGTTTCTCTCCCTTATATTCTTGAGGGACTGATAAGAGTGAAGTAAGTAATTTCAGAAACCATTTACTGTCAGCCTTTATCTGCAACATTTCCAATTCTGTATTGAAGGTTGATTTCACAATGCCGGGAGTCTCCATATCCACAATCATTCTGGTTTCCCGACATAGTTGAACGACATCGCATTCTTGAACGGTGAAGCGCATCATTCCTGCTTCAAGGCGTGATAAGTCGAGGATATTGTTTATGAGTTTTAGTAGTTTCGTTGAGTTGCTTTTTACAGCAATTGAATACTCTTCTATTTCTTCATCCGTTAAGTCATTTTCTGAAGATAGTAATTCAGAAAAACCGACTACAGTGTTCAAGGGTATACGTATCTCATAGGTGATGTTATGGAGGAAGCGTTCTTTCATCTTGTCAGCGGCTTCCATTCTTTCGAAGGCTTTTCGGGTTTCCTTCTCTGCATGCCGTAACTGACAGCGAATATGATAGGCACGTATAATGACAAAAACTAATATTAGTAATATAATTGTACCTGCACCTACCTGTATATAACGATATCGTTTGGTCAGTTCTTCTTTTTCAAGTAAAGCTCTTCGGATTTTATAGTTGGCTTGATGGGCTTCTTTGTGTCGTTGTAGCATGTCCTGATTGAGAGAATCCCCTTTTATGGCTACCATTTTATACAGGTTGGCAGCATCTTTATAACGTCCGGTTTCCAGCAAGGCGTCTGCTTTTGATTTGAGTAAGTCGTTTTCGTTGAAAGGATCCGTTCCCCTACAGGCGGCCAATGCCAGGTCAAGCTCCCGGAAGCATTTGTCCCACTCTTTAGTGAGCTTATAATAAAATCCCCATAGGCTATGGTAGTTTATATAGGCACCGAGATACACATTATCACTATAATATTCTTCTGCCTTTTTCAGGTGCTGGATTAGTTTTTCCTGGTCTTTAGTAATCATATAGATTTTGCAAAACGATGTTTCTATTTCCAGAAATATTGTTTTGAATGTGTCTGATAGGGGAAGTCCTTTGGACACTTTTGTGAGAACATCCAGTTGCTTCTGATATTCACTGAGGGCTTGCGGATATTTTTCCTGTTTTTTATAAAGTTTAGCCAGATTTCCGTGTATTATTAATAGTCCATTTTCATTGGCCGTAGGATTATTCTCCAAAGCCTGTTTGTATATTTCGATGGCCTCGTCATACCGTCCGGCAAAATCATAGGCCTGTGCCAATGCAAGAGCCGCGATGAAGTTGCCTTTTTTATAATTGAGGCGGGTGGACTCATCTCTCATCTCTTGGGCTTGCATAATGGCATATTCGGTATCTCCCAGCGCACATCGTGCCTGAAGTACGGAAAGCCACATGGTATAGTAAAATGCATAATCCTTATACTGGTAGCTGGCCTCTTTCAGTATTAAAAGCCTTTTTTGCTGATTGAAAATATCTGCAAGATATTCATATTGGCGGCAATAGTCAAAAAGTGCCCATAACTCTTCTCCGTGTATTTGCTTCCGGCGGGCAAGCACAATTGCAGAATCCAGATATTCGGTAGCCGATTCCTGACCAATGTATTGCTGGAATGCATTTCTCAGAAATATGCAGCGGATGGAATCATTGGGTATGGTAGCGGCTGTCTGGAATATGCTGTCGCGCGCTTGCTGCTTCGTAGATGCATGTGTTTCTGTCAGGAAGGGTATGTCTGCCAGAAGCAGAATAAAGAGAATTATTTTTTTCATGCTTTGCCTGCTTGTTTTAATGGGTGAGTGAAGATGAAACGTGAACCGTTCGTATATTCCGGGTCTATCCAGATATTTCCACCAAGTTGGTCAATAATAAACTGGCAGATAGATAAACCGATACCTGTTCCCTGGGATTTCTCGTCTACCCGTTCGAAGCGGTTGAATATTGTAGGCTGTTTTTCCAATGGAATGCCACAACCGGTGTCTGTAACTGAGAATTGCGCCATACCCTCTTCATTTTGCTCTAACCGCAGGATAATACTGCCTTCTTTGGTGAATTTGGTGGCGTTGACTAAAATGTTGATCAGTACCTGGGGCAGGCGGAATATGTCTGTTTCTATTTCCAAAGAAGGCAGTGTTGTTTCGAAAGATAATGCAGCTTGTGTTTGCTTAATCCCTTCTACGGTTTGAATGATTCCTTCGCAAAGAGGAACAGCGTCGCATACCTTTAGGTCGAACTTCATGTTCTTTACGTCCAGGCAGGAAATATCCACTACATCGTTGAGCAGATTGATCAGTAGGCGGGAATTTAACTGAATGATTTCATAACATTGTTTCCGGGTATCTTCATCAATACCGGGGGTGGTCAGTACTTCAGAGAAACCGGACAAGGCATTTAAGGGGGTGCGGATTTCATGACTCATGTTCGAAATGAACAGGCTTTTATTTCGCGTGGATTTCTCTACCTCCTCTTGTGCCTGCTGAAGCTTCAGTTGCGATTGTATTAGCTTTCTACGTTGTTTTCTTAAATATACAACGCAGCCTATGGCAATGGCAATAAAAAACGGAAGGATGATGAGAGCTAATGAGAGCAAACGGTTCTGTTGCTGGCTGTTGGCAAGTTCCAGCTCATCGATTGAGTAGATTTTCCGCATATCCTTTACTCCACGGGAATTGATCTCCTCATAAACGGTATCTGATTTATGACTTAATTCTTTATACAATTTTGCAGCTTCTTCATACTGCTGTTCCTGCATTTTTTCATCTGCATCTTTCCAGCGGATATCCTCTTCTGCATAGGCAATGGATGAGAAAAATAGTAGTATTATCCAAACGTGTACTTTCATAAAGTAAGCTATTTTGTGATGTTGTTGCAAATGTAGTTTTTAATTAATGAAAAGCTACGTTTTGGTGCTAAAAAAAGTATAAATCATGAGTCTAACGAGATATTTGCGTAACTTTGCCTTTAAATATAGATAATTGATTTATGGAAACAACTCGTCAGAATAAAATAGCCCGTTTGCTTCAGAAGGAATTGAGTGACATTTTCCTGTTGCAAACTAAATCCATGCCGGGAGTACTGATCTCTGTCAGTGCTGTGCGTATCAGCCCGGACTTGAGTGTCGCACGTGCTTATCTGAGTATCTTCCCTTCGGAAAAGGCGGAAGAGATAATAAAGAATGTCAATGATAATATGAAGTCTATCCGTTATGAGTTGGGAACCCGTGTGCGTCATCAGCTTCGCATCATTCCGGAACTGAAGTTCTTTGTGGATGATTCACTGGATTATCTTGAAAAAATAGATGAATTGTTGAAGTGAACCTTCCCTTCTACATAGCTCGGCGTTATCTCTTCTCCAAGAAGAAACACAATGCTATCAATATCATTTCCGGCATTTCGGTGTGCGGAGTGGCATTGGCTACGTTGGCGCTGGTCTGTACACTTTCCGTATTCAATGGTTTTCAGGATATGGTAGCAGGATTCTTTACAGCCTTTGATCCGGAATTGAAAATTACGATTCGTGAAGGAAAAGTCTTTGAACCGCAGGGGGCAGCATTTCAGGAAGTGCACTCTTTGCCAGAAATTGCTGTCTGGACAGAGACGCTGGAGGAGAATGCCATGGTGCAATATAAGGACCGTCAGGCTATGGCTATTATTAAAGGGGTGGAAGATAACTTCGAGGAGCTTACGTCTATTGATAGTTTGCTGTACGGTGCAGGTGAGTTTATCCTGCATGACTCTATCGTAGATTATGGCGTATTGGGTGTGGAATTGATATCTGAGTTGGGAACAGGACTTCAGTTTGTTGATCCCCTTCAGGTGTATGCTCCCAAACGGAATGTACGCGTGAATATGGCTAATCCTTCCGCTTCTTTCAATCGTGATTACCTATTTTCTCCCGGTGTAGTGTTTGTTGTCAATCAGCAGAAATATGATGCACGCTACATTCTTACTTCTCTTAGCTTTGCTCGTAATCTTTTTAATTATGACACGGAGGTGTCGGCTGTTGAATTGAAGTTGAAGCCGGGGGCAGATGTTACGGCTGTGCAGAGAAAGATTACCCGTATCCTAGGTGACGAATTTGTTGTACTAGACCGTTATGAGCAGCAGGCTGATGTGTTCCGTATTATGGAGATAGAGAAATTCATATCTTATCTTTTTCTCACATTTATTCTTGCGATAGCCTGTTTCAATGTGATTGGTTCTCTTTCCATGTTGATCCTAGATAAACGCGAAGACGTGGAGACTCTGCGTAATCTTGGAGCTGATGACCGCTTGATAGCCCGTATATTTTTGTTTGAAGGTCGGCTTATTTCCCTGTTCGGCGCACTTTCCGGTATTGTTCTTGGTCTGTTGCTTTGCTATATCCAGCAGCGTTTCGGCATTATTTCCTTAGGTGGTGGTAATGGCAGCTTTATTGTGGATGCTTATCCTGTTAGTGTGCATGTAACGGATGTAGTACTGATATTTATTACGGTGATTACTGTCGGATTCCTTTCGGTGTGGTATCCGGTGTACTATTTGACGCGGCGGTTACTGAAGAAATAATGTCTGTTGACGCAAGTGTCGAACCACTGATTTTGTACTCAATCTAGCCATTAGTGTATTCATTTTGTATTTTGTGGGTTTAGATATCATTCTGGCAAGAACACATATATGTGTCTGTTGTTGAGTTCCTATATTTGCATGTAGAGACAATTTGAGAATTGTTTTCAATATGGAATGTGGCAAAGGGAATTAAAAGGTTTTGTTCTCTTTGCTGCAAAGAAATGCAATGATTAATAGAATTCACCTAAAAATCTTTTTATTTATGGAACGACGCACCTTTCTTAAAATTTTGTCATCAGCAGGTATCGTTAGCTTGGTTAGTCCGACTTTTGCTATGGAAGTTTGTAAAAACAAGGTGTCTAAATCTTCTTCAGCTCTTCTCGAATCAGCTTTTCGTAATCCGCCTTTCTCTTCCGGAGTTTATACATGGTGGCATTGGATGAATGGTAATATAACTAAAGATGGTATAACCCGTGATCTTGAAGCCATGAAGGCAAATGGTATTGCGGGGTATCAATTGTTTGAAGCAGGAAGTGGCATTCCTATTGGTCCGGTAGAATCGCTTAGTGATGAATGGGTAGATCTTATTCTGCATACGCTCAAAGAATCAGAAAGGTTGGGTTTGGAGTTTGCAATGCACAACTGCCCCGGTTGGTCATCCAGTGGTGGTCCGTGGATCACTCCAGATAAAGCTATGCAAATAATAACGTGGAGCGAAACTAAAATAACGGGTGGAAAACAAGTCAGGATTCAGTTACCCACTCCCAAACATATGTTTGATTATTACATAGATACATATTGTTTGGCTATTCCGGCAAATATGAAAGTAATACCTAGGTTGTCAATTCTTGAATTATCAAATAGGCTTGATAAGGATGGTGTTTTAACTTGGGATGTTCCTACTGGTGAGTGGCTGATTATGCGTTTTGGACAAACAGCCAAAGATCAGAAGAATAAGTCAGCCCCCTCTAAATCAACCGGATTAGATTGTGACAAATTCAGTACAGAAGCACTGGATTATCATTTGAATTGTATGTTTAAAAGGCTGATGCCTGCAATGGAGAAAATAGCCAAACATTCTAAGATCGGTTTGCTAATAGATAGTTATGAAACGGGTGATCAGGATTGGACTTCCGACATGCCTGCCTATTTTGAACAAAGTCATGGGTATGAACTGTATCCATTTTTACCCGTATTAGCCAATAAAATAGTTGAGAGCGAGGAAAGTACAAAGCGTTTCCTGTTTGACTTTCGTCGAGTTAGAGCTGATATGTTTGCTGAACGTTACTATGGTCATTTTCAAAAGCGATGTAAAGAGAAGGGTATAATAACTTATACTGAGCCTTATGGAGGCAATATGATGGAAGAATTACAGGTGGCACAACAGCTTGACATTAATATGGGGGAATTCTGGTGTGGTCAGACTGTACTTTGGGCAAATTATAAGTATAATCGTACCGTCAAACAAGTAGCTTCAATAGCACATACGCTTGGTGGAAAGGTAGTTGGTGCCGAGGCTTTTACTTCTGAACCGGATGCGGATAAATGGTTGCAGTATCCATATGCTCTAAAGTCATTAGGTGATTATATGTTTACCCGAGGGCTTAGTAGAATTTATTTTCATAGATTTGCCCACCAACCACACCCTACTGCTGCTCCGGGAATGACGATGGGGGCGTGGGGGCTACACTTTGACCGTACCAATACATGGTGGAAACCGGGAAAAGCATGGATTGAGTATTTGAACCGTTGCCAGTACATTTTCCAGAGTTCAACTTTCTATGGTGATATTCTTTATCATAATGGTGATGATAGTTTTGGTAGCACTATTGAACCGGAACAAACCCTACTGGCTCCTCCGGAAGGATATGATTATGATATGGTAAATACTGAAATGCTGGACAAAGCACATATCAAGGATGGAAAGATTCTTTTTCCCGCTACACGTTTTGATGGCTATAAGCTCTTAGTGTTGCTTAAATCGGAAACAATGTCATTACATACGTTGCGGATACTGGCCCGATTGGTAGGTGAGGGAATGGTATTGGTTGGGCAAAGGCCACTGCATACCTTAGGTTTGTGTGATGGAGAGAAAGAGAATGAGTTTGCTGCACTGGTGCAAAGAGTCTGGCAGCACCCGAACGTGCATGAAGGAAAAGATTTGCAAACCATTTTTAACCGGTTAGGTGTGTCTCCCGACTTTGTTTATCATTCTGAAGCAGGAAATTCATCTGTTCATGCTATCCATTATCAACAAGAAGGAGCCGAGATATACTTCGTTGCAAATCGTAAGCGAGCGCACGAGAAAGGAATGGCTCATTTCCGGATAAAAGGTTATATTCCGGAGTTATGGGATCCTTATACAACTGAAATTCTACAGTGCCCGGTCTATCGCACTGATAACGAGGGCGTAGAAATACCTCTTAATCTAACTCCTGCAGGATCCATGTTTGTTGTTTTTCGTAAAGTTGAGAAACAACGGAAGTACACAGATGTGAAATACAATGGTGTTTCTTTGTTTCCGACTATTGGAAATGTAGTGAAACAGGATTCTTTGTCTGCAAATTTTAGTATTACTTGTTGGATAAAGCCTGAGGTGGATATAGCCATGACGGAAGAACAGGAACTCGGTGATATGCGTGCCCGTTTTTTTGCTATTTATCCTTTGGAAGGAGAGCGACGGCATGGAAAAGGACATAGTTCCCTTGGGTTGTCAGTAGGTCGGAATGGAGTCGTTGTCTATGAACGGACTATACATAATAAGGCTGTATACCGAAATCCCAGACCATTATCGGGATGGACCCATTTTGCTTTAGTTTATCAGGATAACACACCGCATCTTTGGATAAATGGAGTATATGCCGGAGCAGGAACAACTTCAGACACAATCGTGCATCTTGAAACATCTCATTCGGATTTGTTGTGTAAAGCGGATGCTTATGAAGGAGGACTCTGCAATCTGTGTATCCATCCTTCCAGTATTGACAAAACAGAAATAACAAACCTTTATCAAAAAGGGATACCTGCTCCGTTTCATCCAAGTGAGCAGGTACTTTCATGGTTACCCAGTCATCGGTTTGTTGCATGGCAGGCTGGTGTTTATGAGTTTATTGCAGAACGTACAAGTATCCGTAAGCATGTTGATACTCTTCCTACATGTATTCCGTTAAAAGGCCCTTGGACTGTTCGATTCCCTCAAAATATGGGAGCATCTGAGGAAATAACTTTAGCCAGATTGCATTCATTACATTTAGAAGAGGATTTTGGGGTTCGTCATTTTTCGGGAACGATGACTTATCTCTATTCGTTATCTATAAATAATATCTATTTGCAGGACGATATTTGTTTGCGCTTGGATCTAGGTCGAGTAGAAGTACTTGCTGAAGTGTTGGTGAATGGAAAACGTGCTAGTATTTGTTGGGCACCTCCTTATGCCATTGATATACAGCAGCTATTGCACGAAGGAGATAATCTGATAGAAATTCGTGTAACAAATTTATGGGTCAACCGATTGATTGGTGATGAGTATCTGCCTGAAGAGAATGTTTATAATTATCAGGATATTCCAAATAAATATTCTACATTGCGCAACGGTGGTATCAAGAAACTTCCTGAATGGTATCTACAGGGTAAACCAAAGCCTGCAGGAGGTAGAATTGCATTTACAACTTGGAAACATTATGATAAGACTTCACCTCTTGTTGAATCTGGTTTATTAGGACCAGTCACGTTAACAGTTGGGAAAATAGAGAGTCTGAATATATGAGGTGCTCACTGAATATAAATTTGAGGCAAGAATGAATATTATTTTCATTCCTGCCTTAAGTTTCTGGTGTATATACAGGCTCTTTTTAGTTGAGAGAATCGTCTTTATATTTATTGCTCTCTCTGTATTCCTTGGGAGTTTGATTGTATCGTTTGCCAAACTCTTTATAGAAATGTGACCGATTTGTGAAAGCTGTCCGATACATGATTTCCTGTATAGTCAATGTTGTAGTTAATAGTAATTTGGCAGCATAATTTATTCTTTGTTCTTTGATGAAATCTTTAGGGGGGAGTTGATCCAGATTCTTAAACTTGCGATATAAATTTCTGCTGCTGGTTTGCATGGCTTCTGCAAGTTCTTCCGGACCAAATTCAGTGTTGTCCATATTTTCATTGATTAGTTCAACAGCAGTTTCCATGAATTTTTTGTCTTCCTGTTGTAACAACTGTCCACCACTAAATTCAAAGGCACTTGCTGAAGAGTTGTAGTATTGCTTTAATTCTTCCTGCTTTTTTAATAGTTGTTTGATGATACTCCTAAGATATTGAGTATTGAATGGTTTGGGGATGTAAGCGTCTGCTCCAGATTCTATACCCTCAATTTTTTCATCGGTTGTATTTTTTGCAGAGAGGATAATTAATGGAATATGCATTGTATGTTTGTTGCTTTTGAGTTGTTTGATTAAGGTGATTCCATCTATTTTGGGCATCATAATGTCTGTAATGATAAGATCCGGTGTCTTTTGTTTTAATAAAACAAGCCCTTCTTCACCATTTTCTGCCGTTAAAATGGAATATTCATCGGATAGTATATCTTTTAGCATCCACAGTAACTCTTTGTTGTCATCTATCATCAGAATGGTTGTTTCTGGTTGGTTGAATTCCTTTTCGTAATCACCTCTTTCAGCTGTTTCAATATTCGTATTGTTGCTTAGAGGTTCGGATTTAGGAGTTTCATTCAATACATGTTCGGCTTCTTCTGTTACTTCAAGCTGTGGTAGGTTCACTATGAACTGAGCATATTGGTCTATTTCGCTTTTTACTTCAATAGTACCTTGCAGTAGTTCTACCATACTTTGACAAATGGCAAGTCCTAAACCATTTCTGGAAGAAAGTCCTTTAATGCTATTCTCCTGAATGTTATCAAGTACACTGTACCGGTTAAATATAAGTGGAATATTCTCTTTACAAATTCCTTTTCCTGTATTATAGACTTGAATATTTAGTTTATCTACCTCTATTTTTATGGATATACGTATTGTTCCATTTTCGGGGCTATATTTAAATGCATTCGAAATAAGATTATTTAGAATCTTAGTAAATCCGCTATAATCACTCTTCCATATAATATCTGGACTGATATCTGTTTCCAGATGGATTTGATTTTGTTCTGCCAACTCACCAAATGAATCTATAATGTCTTTTGCTAATTTGCTGATATTCAGTTCTTGTATATGGCATATTTGATTGCCGGTTTCCATGCGACGGAAGTCTATTACTTCTTGTATCAGGCTATTGAGACGCTCTGTATTTGATTTTATAATCTGGGCATATTTTTTAATGAAAACATCACTGTTCTCATGCTGCAGAATTCTTTCGCATGGACCATAAATCAGGGTAAGTGGTGTACAGAATTCATGTGTGATGTTGGTAAAGAAACGTAGTTTACCTTCATACATTTCTTCCTTATATTTTTCATTTAACTTTTTGGACATAGCGGCTTTTCTTCGTTCGTATTTCCGCCGGATATAATGCCAAAATCCCAATCCTACCCCAATAATCAATAATACATATATTATCTGGGCTGTAATACTCTGATACCAAGGGGGAAGAATGATGATACGGATACTTTTGATTAAATTGTCATTGCTATTTCCTCCATCATTGTATTTTACTTTCAATGTATAATCTCCGGGAGGGATATTTGTAAATTGCGCTTCATTAGAGCGTGTATCCATCCATACATTATTGAAATTTTCAAGTTTATAAGAATATCTGCAGTTCTCGCCATTAATAAAGTCTGTGGCTACAAAAGAGACTGCAAAGAAATTCTGATTATGGTTCAACACGATATTTTGAGAATTACTATCTTTTTTCTCAAACTCATGAATGTTATATTCCTTATTGAATATTCTTACTTTTGTAAAGTGAATATCAGGCACAAAGTTGTTTTTCTTTTTTTTCTCTTTTTTTATCCAGACTACGCCATTTACTCCTCCAAAAAAGTATCTGTTGTTTATTTTGTCTTGAAAATATGCATTATCACTAAATTCTGTTATATCTAAGCCCGTTCTATGATTAAAGTTCCTGAACGTATTCTTTTGGGAATCAAATAATATAATGCCGGTATTGCTGCTTAACCATAGATGTCCTTCTTTGTCTTCAATAATTCCGTGTATTGTATTATTGGGTAAACCTTCATTCTCATTAAAATTCTTATAGTCATAATTACCATTAGATGAGATTTTCAGTTTGGTTAATCCATAACTTGTACCTAACCATATATCTTCATGTTGGTCTTGATATATGCATAATATATCACTCATGGGGGCTATACCATTTCTATCAAAAGAAATGAAAGAATAATTTTCAGTGCGAGAATTTAATCTGATGACCCCATTACCACGCATTCCAATACAAATAATGGAGTCATTTTCTGGATATATAGAATATATTTGATTGTTTTTCTGTTTATGAGGAACATCAAAATTGAATGCTTGAATCTTTTTAGCTTCAAGGCCTTGTTTCTGTTGTTGAATGTTTATTTTTAATAAAGTATTTCCTGCACCTACCCACAATAGTGAGTCGTTTGTTTCGCACATGGAATGTACATGGGAGATATTTTGATTAGTATTGTTAGCTAATGAGTGAATTTTATTGTCTGAAAAAGAGTAGTAATTTAATCCAGGTCCATTTGAACCGATCCATAAAATTGGATATACATTACTTGGTGCAAATGCAAAAACTTCATTATTCGTAAGTCCTTCTTGTGTTGTAAGGTGTATGACATTATCATTTGAATACTCTTTTGAAGTATCATAATGGTTAATCTTTATTATACCATTGTCTTTGGTTCCTAACCATAGAGTATTATATTTATCAGTGTAAACAGCGCGGATCGGCCTTTTCTTGCTGATCGGAAGTTCATTGAGCAATATATTAGTAAATGTATATTCGTCTTTTGTCCAGGCATATACCCCCTGCCCATCTGTACCAATCCAAATAATATCTTGTTGTTTATCTTTCCATAAAGAGAATATACCACAATTAATGTTGAACTTCTCTGCTTGGTAATTTTGTTCAGCCATAAGTCGTATAAGACCATTTGTCTCAAATCCGATAAGAACATCGTTGTCATCAAAAATAATGGCTCCAATTTTACCACTTTCCTGAATCAATTGCTTTAGCTTTCTGATAAAATGTAGTTTTCCTTTTTCTTTGTAAAATATGTTTCCTTCAGAATCCACCATAATTATTTTCTCGTCACTGTAAAAGGCATATTTTATAAGGTGGGGATGTGTAAAGTCCGGATGTCTGACAATTTGAGGATTATTTGTTTTTTTCCCGGATATGGTATACCTTTCCATTATACCTTTATGATTAATCCATATCGTATCTTGAGAATCAACAATAAAACTTGATACATTGTCTAATTCTTTCTCTTTATAGATAGGGAAGTTTATAAATTTATTGTCTAAGTTCGAATATAGAGATAATGTATTTGGTCTATTGAATACATATAAATAGTCTTGATTGTCTTTGGCAATATATGAATTTTCACCAAATTCATTATAATATTCTTCTATTGCATTACTTTTTTGCGATAGTTTGTTTAATCCCCATTTAGTGCTAATCCATAGGTAGTTATCTGTTTCTATGATTTTTCTGATGACATTGCTTGAAAGGCTATTTTGATTATTGATATCTGGCTTATAGACATATATTTTTTGACTATCATACATGTTGAGTCCATCATAAGTACCAATCCATAGGAATCGTTTCTCATCTTGAAATAAGCAAGTTACGGAACTGTTTGATAGACCGTCACGATTACTAATCTGCCTAAGGTTATGTGAACTGATATTTTGTATAGAACAAAATAGTAGCAACAAAGATATTTGAATATAATATTTCATGAGTAGTAGTCTTCTTGGCATTAATAACTTTAACTGGTCAACAAAGATAGTGCTCTGATCGAGTTTTCCCAAATTCTATTTGGTTGAATTTCTATTTTAATAAAATGAGATTTAGTTAAAACTTAAGTTTTATGATTGAGGGGATAACTCCCGTTAAAAGGCAGTTGTATTCGATTTCGCCATAAATGTATTCTCTTTGCGCATTGCGGATATAAGCATGATATTGGCGAGATCTTGTATATATGCGTATCGCTTATGCGCTAATTTTGCATGTAGAAACAACATTAAACGTTTTCAATAGTGTATTAGTTTTTTTTATGGGTATTGAGAAAAGATACTATATTATTAATTTCTAAAAATAACGATGAATATGGAAAAACACTCTTTAATTTTTGGAGGTATTGCTAAAAAAATATCATTAGAATACTTTTTGATAATTTGAGTTTTGGTGAATTATGTATACTGATACTTTAATGGTATTTATCTTTTTAATAAATGCCTTTTAAAAATAGAACCAATTTAAAATATATTAATATGAAAAACATTTTTATGCTAACAAACAAAAGTGAACGAAAAATAGGAGGAAAAAGGTTTTCTGTAATCCTACTATTGTTGTGTTTATCTCTGTTTACTGTTTATGGTCAGGGAAAGAAAAATATTAAAGGATTAGTCACTGATGAGAAGAATGAACCGTTAATAGGAGTCAGTGTAGTGGAAGTTGGTACTTCTAATGGTACAATAACAGATGTAGATGGAAAGTTTGAAATAAATGTTTCATCAAATTCGACTTTAAAGTTTAGCTATATTGGTTACAATGTTCTTGAGAAAAAGATTGGTACGCAAACGGTGATGAATGTTGTTTTAACTGAGGCTGCCTCAGAATTGGATGAAGTTGTAGTTGTAGGCTATGGAACTGTAAAAAAACGTGATTTGACAGGCTCTGTTACTTCTGTTGATTCTGAAAAACTCTTGCAGAGTCCGGCATTATCTGCAGCGGAGGCTATTCAGGGTAAAGTTCCGGGTGTATTGATACAGAACACAAGTTGGACTCCGGGAGCTACTCCGTCTATTCTTATTCGTGGTACACGTTCTATCAAAGCAGGCAATGATCCGTTGTATGTTGTGGATGGTATTCCTATTTCAACAGCTCCTAATTTGTTTGCACCTGGTGATATAGAATCAATAGAGGTGCTTAAGGATGCCTCAGCTACTGCTATTTATGGATCCAGAGGTGCTAATGGAGTTATCATAATCTCAACGAAGAAAGGTAAGAAAGGGAAAGTGCAGGTTGACTATAATGGCTATTATGGTATTCAGACCATTCAAAACAAGTTGGAATTAATGGATGGAGCAGAATATGCGGAGTATGTGCGTGAAGCTTATAGAGCAGCTGGACAATACGATTCAGCACTGCCTAATATGGAACTGGATAAAACATTACCCTCGTTTACTGGTGATGATTATACTTGGCAATCTATTGCAATGGCTTATGATGAAAACGGTAATTATGATTCCAGCAAAGTACGTTCCGGTGCTTTGTGGTGGAACGAAGTAGAACGTACAGGTATAGTGACTGATCACCAACTCGGCATTAGAGGAGGAGGTGATAAAATGCAGTTTGCTTTTAATACTACATACTTCAAGAATGAAGGTATTTATAAGAATCAAGATTACTCACGCTATACAGTAAAGTTGAGTGTTGATGCAGAAGTAACTAATTGGTTGAAGATAGGCGGACAGTCGCACTTCAGTCATTCATTACAGAATAGAGGTTCTAACTTCCAGGATTGTTGGCGTGTGAATCCACTTGGACGATTGTATGATGATGATGGAGTTCCTACATTGATGACTTCAGGAGGTGATTCTCAATGGTGGAATCCTCTTCAATACTTAGAACCTAACGCAGTGGTTAATCCTTTGAAAATTAACCGTTTCTTAGGTAGCTATTATGGGGAAATCAAGCTTCCATTAGATGGACTTAAGTATCGTGCAAATATTGGAATTGATTTTCATTCTCGTCAGGATTATTCCTTCTTATCTTCAAATGCAAGACAGGGCAATCCTAATCAGGCAAAAAATGCTACTCAACAAACTTATGCTTATACCTTTGAAAATCTGTTATTTTACGATAAGCAGTTTGGAAAACACTCTATCGGAGTTACTTTATTGCAATCTATTCAGCGTAATAGAACCGAAAGTTTAAGTGCTACTGTTCAGGATTTACCTTCGGATGATCTGCTTTTTAATGATATTGCATCAGCATTGGATATAACAGGGTATGATAGTAATAACCAAGTATGGAGCCTTGCTTCTTTCATGGGACGCTTGAATTATAATTATAAAAGCAGGTATTATGCTACATTCTCAATGCGTTATGATGGCTCTTCGCGTCTAGCTGATGGACACAAATGGGTTTCTTTCCCTGCTTTTTCGTTAGCATGGAGAGTAAATGAGGAAAACTTTCTTAAGAATTTTGATAAACTTGATAATTTGAAATTGCGTTTTGGATATGGTGTAACTGCCAATACTTCTATTAATCCTTATCAAACAAAAGGATTGTTATCAAAGAAGTACTATAATTATGGAGAAAATATGGTTATTGGTTACACTTCCTCTAGTTTACCGGATAAAACATTGACTTGGGAAACTACCGGGCAATGGAATGTAGGGGTTGATTTCAGTTTTTTCCGTGGACGTTTGAGTGGAACAGTTGATGCTTATCTGCAAAATACACATGATTTGCTGCTTGACCGTCAGTTACCTGCTGTCTCTGGCTATACGAGTGTACTTACTAATGTTGGTAAAACAAGAAATAAAGGTATTGAGGTTAGTTTGTCTACGGTAAATATACAAAATAAAGATTTCACATGGTCTACAGACTTTATGTATTCAACTAATAAGGAAGAAATTGTAGAATTGTATAATGGAAAAGTAGATGATATAGGTAATAGCTGGTTTATAGGTGAAGCGCTTGGAGTATATTATGATTATAAGAAAATAGGCATCTGGCAGGATTCTCCGGAGGATCTTGCTGAAATTGAAAAATATAATAAGAATGGTCACAAATTTGCACCAGGAATGATTAAATTGTTGGATATCGATGGAGATCATAAAATTACCGCAGACAATGATCGTATGATCCTTGGACAAAAACGTCCCAAACATATTTTTAATCTTAGCAATACATTTGTTTATAAAGGCTTTGATCTGAATATTGTTCTTTATGGAACCTTAGGCGGAATGTTGAGAAATGCAGTTCGCGTGAATCATCAGTCCTATCGTAATAATAGTGTGAAATTTGATTATTGGACTCCAAACAATCCGACTAATGCTTATCCTCGCCCTAACAGACTGTATGATAATATAGAGTATGAGTCCTCATTGTATTATGAAAAATCGGATTTTTTACGTGTAAAAACGATAACATTAGGGTATACATTACCTAAGAATCTGGTTAATAAAGCAACTTTATCTAATTGCCGATTATATGTTACTGCCCAGAATCCTCTTGTATTTACAAACTATACAGGAGTCGATCCGGAAGGAGCAGCAACCTATGCTTCACCGAGTGTAAGCAGTTGGATATTTGGTGTGAATGTTTCTTTTTAAACTAATAAAATAAGAATAAAATGAAAGCTGTAAAATATAGAAAAAGTATCGGCATAATTCTTACGATAGCTTGCGGGTTTACCTCCCTAACAAATACTGGTTGTGATGATTTTCTCTCTGAGAAAGAAGTTCCCCGTATCACAAGTGATTTTTATAAAACAGAACAAGGCATACTGGCTGCTGTTGATGCTACATATGCTTATATGCGTTTTGGAGTTGGTGGGGAGTTCTCTAATGTTCTTACAGAGTTAGGTACTGACCTGATAACAGGTGCAGAGGGAGCATTAAGTTATCCGTATAACTTATATAGTGCAACTTTGTCACCAACAGAATCGAAATTGTATAGTTTGTGGGAAAATCATTATAAAGCTATCGGAGTGACAAATCTTGTCTTAGACGCACTGCCGGAAGCAAGTATATCGGAGGCTGAGAAAGAGAGCTATGGTGCTGAAATGAATTTCTTTCGTGCATACTTTTATTTCGATTTAGTTCAGCAATTTGGTAAGATACCTTTGGTCACTGAAGCAATACAAGAACCTCAGACAGACTTTAAACGTTCTTCTGTTGCAGATGTTTATAAGCTAATTGTTAGCGATTTAAGATATGCAGCAGAACATCTCAGGGAATCAGCTACAGGTACGGATCAAAGTAAGGCTACTAAATATGCCGCTGCTCATTTATTATCTAAAGTTTATCTTACACGTGGTAGTGCGATAACTGATCAGCGTGGGCAATTGTCAACTGATATGGATAGTGCTTATTACTATGCTAGAAGAGTGATAGACAGTTCTAAATATACTCTGTTAAATAACTATTCAGATTTGTGGGATGTTAACAATATGGGGAATAGTGAGGTTATCTTTTCTATTCAGTTTACTCTTGATCCGATATATAATGGAGATGGGAACAAATCTCACTTATATTGGGGGTCATGGTATGAAGATCAACCTGGTATGATGCGTGATATAGCTAATGGTCGTCCTTATCGTTTTCATCGTGCTACCAATAAAACGATGTTTGAGTTGTTTGACCGCAAAAATGATTCCCGTTTTTATAAGAGTTTTAAATGGACCTATTATTGTAATAAAGCGACTTCTTCCTTGGCTATAGGAGATACTGCAATCTATTATAGCTTAAATGCTCCCAAAAATAGAACATATATGTATAAATATTTTCAATGGAATAAGAATGATCCAAGTAAAAATAACAGATATTATCCTATTTTGCTGAAATACGAGGATCCATTAAGAGAAACAGCAAATGAACAAAAAGGTGTACGTGAATGGGTACGTATGCGTCTTGGCGAGACTTATTTGATTGCTGCGGAAGCGGCAGGTCGTAAGGGGGACTATAATTTAGCTGCTGATTTGATTAATATTATTCGTGAACGTGCTTCCTGGAAAGCTGGCGAGAAAAAGGTACCTCAATATTGGCTAGAAGAAGGTGGTGAGATGGAAAATATAGAATCTACTTATGAAAATATAAAAGTGACGGCAGATGACTTGAAGATGAATTTTGTAGATTTTATGTTGGATGAAAGAGGGCGTGAGCTTTTAGGTGAATATACAAGATGGGAGGACCTGGTGCGTTGTGAGAAATTAATTGAGTATGTAAAAAAATGGAATCCTGATGCAATGAAGAATATTCAAGAGTATCACAAATTGCGTCCAATTCCTCAAAAGCATATTGACCGACTGAATCCTCGTGGTTCTGATGAGGAAGAACAGAATCCTGGATATTTCTAATTATAACTAAATAGTTATGCAATGTAAGGAGTTAGTTCATTATAGAACTAACTCCTTATTAAAGAGATTTTTATTTTTGAAAATTAAAAAACTAACATTTAATGCCGTGAACTTGACTAAATTTTTGAAAGGAAGTGCAATTCTTTTATTGTTTTCCTCTTTTGTTATTTCCTGTCATGATAATGATGTGATTGAAAAAGAAGAAGATAATCAGGACCCTGATACGGAAGAATCTATCAATTTGGCTTTAGGAAAGACCGTCGAAACCAGAATTAATAGCATAACTGGCTCAGGCTCTAATACTGAAAAAGCTAATTTAATGACTGATGGTGATTTAACAACATATTGGGAATCTGCGGACTCATATAAACATTCTATTCTAATTGATTTAGGGAGCGTACAAGAAGTATCAAAAATAGTAGTGCATTGGATTGATGAACGTGGATGTAATGCGTATAGCCTCAATTTTGGAAAAGAAAAAGATAAAATAGTAAGTGTTATATCCAGGAATGATGTAGAAGAAAAAGCAGTTAGTACATTTGAGGGTTTTAAGGAAGAAGCTCGCTACGTGGAATTGGTCTTACGTGGGAGATTAGGCTATACTGGCGGGTATAGAATATCCGAGATCGAAATTTACAATGAGGATAATATAGAGTATACCAATACACCTGAGGAACAAAAAGCTCTTGATACAATTACAGAGCGATTGATTGCTAGTTACTTGAGTGATATACCAGATGATAAGAATATTGAAAGCTTCTCAAAGTCAATGCAGGCAGATGGTTCATGGACGGATATTGACTATAATGATCAAATATCTGCTGATGGCTGGAAACCGAATGGCCATCTTAACAGATTAAAAGCTATGGCATTAAACTACAAGCATCCTGAAAGCAAATTCTTCAATAATGCTACATTGTTACAACAAATAGAAAAGGGGTTGTTATGTTTTAAGAAAAAGGCACCTTCCTGTTCGGATAATTGGTGGTATAATGATATCGGTGCCCCTCAAGCTTATATGATACCACTTCTGTTGTTGAAGGGACATATTTCACATGAAAATATGCTTGTGGCAGCAGCATATTTGAAAAATAAGATTGAAAGTTATATAGGAGGTGGTAAGAATTTATCGTGGATTGCTGAAATCGCAATGCACAAAGGGTGTGCTGAGGATAATTATTCAACAGTACAACATGCTTTTAAGGCGATTGCTTCCACATTGTCAATTGTTTCAGAACAAGGGAAAGAGGGGATTAAAATAGATGGCAGTTTCCATCAACATCATGCCCAGATTTATTCGGGAGGATATGGAATGTCGCTGACTGATGACGTTTCAAAATTTATGGAAATGTCTGTTGATACTCAGTTTGCAAATGAATTTACTCTTGAAAAGAAAGAAATATTTCAGAAACTACTTTTAGAGGGACATCTTTTACTTAGTTTCCGAAACTCTATCGATTTTGGAACTAGAGGGCGAAATATATCACGTCCTACGTCTGAGTATACTACAGTTCCTGTGGATGTCTTGGAAAGGGCGGTCGTTGGCGATCCTGCCAATGCCGGGATTTATAGAGCATGGATAAATCATATAAATAGTGGAACCGCTTTTCCTAAAGCAAATGTGAACAAACATTTCTGGAAATCAGATATGATGACACAACATGGTGAGAATTTCTATATGTCCGCAAAAATAATATCAAAGCGTACTTATGGAACAGAATCCTTGAATAATGAAAACATAAAGGGGTATAATCTTCCTTTAGGAGCTACGAATATAATGACAACAGGTAAGGAGTATGATAATATATATCCGGTCTGGGATTGGACTCGTATTCCTGGTACAACTGCTATTGGTAATCAGGATAAGACGTCTTTAGAAGGTTATCAGATTGGTAATAACGAGTTTGGTGGAGGCGTTAGTGATGGTGTAAATGGAATTATTGCTTATAAGGGTAAATACAATGAATTGCAAGCTAATAAAGCATATTTTTTCTTTGATAATATGATGTTCTGTATAGGCAGTGATATTTCCTATGTTCAGAATGATAATGTTCTGACTTCTGTAGAACAGAATTTATTGAATGGTGAGGTTATTTATAATGATGGGCAAGAAAAGCAACTGTCATCAAACAGTAATATGCAATTGAAGCAATTGAAATGGGTATATCATAATAACACAGGGTATATTTTTAGAGGAACAGATAATGTTACTATACAAAATATGTCTCAAGCAGGTTCTTGGAAAGATATCAATGCTACAGGAGAATCGGGGCTTATAGATAAGAATGTTTTTAGTGTCTGGATAAATCACGGACTTAATCCGGAGAATGCCAGTTATCAATATATTGTTGTACCGGATAAGTCTATAAATGCATTTCGGGATTTAGCTGAGCAAATAGATCTTTATATTGCACAAAATGATGGTTCGGTTCAGGCTATACGTGAAGGCAATAAGTATGGATTTGTTTTTTATAAAAGCGCCAGTACAAAGATGGACGATGGTTTAGTGATATCATCTGATAAGCCTTCTATTGTCTTTATTGAAAAAAAAGGTAACACTTATACTATTGCTGTGTCAGATCCTACATATACACAAGCAAATGTAACGTTAACTCTAAATAAAAAGATGATAGAGAAGAGCGGGGTTACTATAACAGAACAAGGTAGCAATATTATTTTTACTTTGCCTGTGGGCGATTACGTAGGAAGTAGTGTTGTAGATGTTTTTACCGAAAAATAATAAAATTATAGATATATGAAGAAGTTGCACTTCATTATAGTTGTACTACTTTTTATCCGAACACCTGTTGTATTGGGGCTGGATATAAAAGGTGAAAAAGAAGTACCTGTTACTGTTACTGTACTTTCCGATTATCGGTTACATACCATCATACCTTCTGACTTTTTGGGATTTAGCTATGAAATGTCTCAGTTGACCGATAACTCCCGTTATCTGCATCCTGATAATCTTGTATTGATTCAAATGATGAAGAATTTAGGAAATGGCGTCTTACGATTAGGAGGAAATAGCAGTGATAAGATTTCATGGACAGGTATGCCACGCATTGATTATATGAGGAAGGATTCTTTAACTACTACAGATGTAGATACTTTTTCAAAATTTGTAGATTTAACTGGATGGAAGGTTATCTGGGGACTGAATCTGGGAGAGAATAATCCTGAGAAAAACTCGGATGAAGCTGTATATGTAGCAAAACGATTAAAGAATGCTCTTTATGCTCTTCAGATAGGTAATGAACCTGATTTATATTACAAACATCTGCGTCCTGTAAATTATGCAATAAGCGATTATGAAAAAGAATGGTTTCTACATTATACGAAGATAAAAGAGAGGTTACCTGACATTACTATAGCAGGGCCAGCAGTTGCTGGGGATATCCGTTGGTTTGAATCTTTCTTGAACAGTTACTCTTCCAGAATAAGTTTGATGACCGGACATCATTACAATTCACCAGGTAAGAATGCTACAGTAAATTGGAAAACTATATTGGAACCGGATAATCATTTATCAGGTTATTTGCAAGTATTGAATTTTTTATGTCAAAAACACGGAATTACTTATCGTATGGCAGAATGTAATACAGTCTCTCAAGGTGGAAAAATAGGAGTGAGCAATGTTTTTGCTTCTGCTTTATGGGCGTTAGACTATATGTGGAGTGTGGCTTTGAATAATGGGGTGGGAGTAAATTTTCATGGTGGTAGTGTTAGTAAGTATGCACCTATTGTAGTGGATGAGAAAGGAATTCCTACTCCTCGTCCTATCTATTATGCAATGCTTGCTTTTAAATATGGAAGTGAAGGTGGTAATATTGTTCCTTCTGTGATTTCACCTTCTGTTCCTAACAGCAGCGTATATGCTTGTGTCAATGGCAAAACATTGAAAGTTACACTTTTAAATAAAAGTGAAGATGATATTTCCTTCACAGTTCGGCTGAATGACACTCCTGCTTCGGTTCAGTTGCTTAGACTTACAGCACCGTCTCCGATTTCTTCATCTGGAATACGTTTTGCCGATGCCGAAGTAGAAGCTGATGGAAGTTTTCAACTAAATATGAGAGAGAAATATCAACCACAAAATGAATATGTTAAAGTCTCCGTTCCGGCAATGAGCGCAGCGGTGATGATTATAGATAAAGAATGATTATGAAAAGGTTACTACTTACATGTCTGGTGCTATGCTTTTGGGGAGAATACGGCTATGCTGTAGAGAAACAGAAAGATATAGAGATTTTATATAATAGATTGTTGGAAGAATATTTGTCGGATTCGGTAGACGTTTCTCAAGCAGAAAAGGATTTGGCTGTTATGCAAACTGATGGTAGCTGGAAAGATATTGATTATAAGACAGTGACTTTCTATTTCGATGCAGAGCGTCATCTCAAGAGATTAAAGAACATGGCATTGGCTTATAGTAAACCCGGAAATAAATTATTTCATGAGCAGGAATTGCGAAAGAAAATAATTCTTGGGTTAGATTATTTCCGGATAGCTAATCCAGATTCTGGAAATTGGTGGTACCGGGACATCGGTGCTCCTTCCCAATATATGATTCCTCTTCTTTTGCTGAAGAAAGAGTTGAAAAGAGAAGATGTGACGAGACTTTCTTCTTATCTGGTTGATAAGACAGATAATATGGCCCATAAAGGAAAGAATAGAACATGGGTATCTGCAGTCTTGATACATAAAGGCTGTATAGAAGATGATTATGAGTTAATTGCCAAAGGATTTTCTTCCATTGCTTCTACCATATATGTAGAAGAGAAAGATGATGAAGGAATGAAAAGAGATAATAGTATTCATCAGCACCGTCCTCAACTTTATTCGGGTGGATATGGAATGTCACTACTGTCCGACTTGGCAGAGTATATTACTTTAGCTAATAAAACATCTTTTATGAAGTTCTTCACTTCGGATAAGATTAAGTTGGTATCAGATGTTTTTCTGAAAGGGACACAGATGTTCGGATATAGAATGGCATATGATTTTGGAACGATTGGGCGGGGGATATGTCGCCCGAATTGCTTGAGCAATATGTCCACGCATACATTAGATTTAATGAAAGAAGTTGATCCCGTTCATGCGGAAAATTATGAGGCATGGAAGCGGCATATTGGTGGCGAAGCCTTTCCGGTACCAGGAAATACACATTTTTGGAAATCAAACATTATGACCCATCATGGTTCTGATTATTATATGTCTGCCAAAGTCATATCCGTACGAACAAATGGTACGGAAATGCTGAACGGGCAGAATTTGAAAGGCTATTATCTACCATTAGGAGCAACTAACATAATGACTACCGGTCATGAATATGATGATGCCTTTGTTGTTTGGGATTGGACACGGGTACCGGGAACAACGGCGGTTGCTAATCAGTCGACTGCCGATCTCCGTTGGTATTTGTTTGGTTCGAATCAATTTGGTGGAGGTGTTAGCAATGCTCATAATGGTGTAATGGCTTATGAACATGCTTATCAAGGTGTGGAAGCTCGGAAAGCTTACTTTTTTATGGGAGATGCTATGGTATGCATGGGAAGTGGCATTAAGGCGGCTCGTACTCAGGAAGTTCGTACTTCAGTAAATCAATGTTTGGCAAATGGTGAAGTTACATATGGCTTATCAGGACATACATACCGGTTAACGAATAACTTGTCCGACAAAAATATTGATTGGGCTTACCATGATAATGTAGGGTATATTTTCCCGCAAAATGAGAGTGTAACGTTGAGAAAAGCCAAGCAAACCGGTGCTTGGAGAGAACTTGAAGTAACAGCAAGTGATAAACCAGTAACAAAAGAGATTTTTAGCTTATGGGTTTCGCATGGTACTACTCCGCAGCATGAGGATTACTGTTATATTATAATGCCTGATAAACCTCTTTCTTATTTTACAGATAAGAAGTTTGAGAATGAAATTAAGATTATAGTTAACTCTGAACAGATACAAGCGATTTCCAATGAGAATAAGAAACAGTATGCTGCCGTCTTTTATGAGCCGGGTGAAATACGGTTTGCAGATGATTTAGTGGTAGCAGTTAATAAGAAAGTTATAATATACATTGAGAAGAAAGACAAACAATATGAAATAGCTGTAGCCGATCCTCTATATAAAGAGCAGTCTCTCCAATTAAGTATGAATGGAGAACAAATAAATATAGTATTCCCTTCTGGTGATTATTCCGGTAGTTCAGTAATAAAGCATATTACAGAAAAACATTAATAAGGACGTTCATGAATAAGTTATCCATTTTTTTGCTTCTATTTTTATCTGTCGCATATTCCGTACAGAGCAGTAATACAAACTATGCAAGAACAACCGATAGAATTTGGTTGGACTCGAATGAAATGCATCAGGGAGAATATAGCTGGAAGATGATGAAAGTAAGTGACGTGAAAGCATCTGCTGAGGAAGTTTCGTCGCTTGGATATAATACGAGTGACTGGTTGTCAGCTATTGTTCCGGGAACCGTGCTTAATTCTCTTGTATATAATAAGAAGTATCCTGAACCCTATTATGGACTGAACAATAAAATAGAGTCCAATAAAATACCGGATATATCAAAAGTAGGTCGTGAGTTTTATACTTATTGGTTCCGTACGGAATTTGAGGTTCCGGCTTCTTTCTCAGGAAAAAATATATGGTTGCAGCCTGATGGCATCAACTATCGGGCTGAAGTATGGGTGAATGGTAATTTATTGAGTACGATCAATGGAATGTTCGTTAATGACTACATTAATATAACAGATTTTGTAAAAGTAGGCAATAAGAATGTTCTTGCTGTCAAAGTCTATCCGGTGGATGTGCCGGGGACTACTATGCCAAAGTCTTGGGGGGCTGTAGGTGAATATCATAACGGGGGTAATGGAAACATCGGTTTGAATACTACTATGCTTATGAGTATTGGATGGGATTTTACCTTTATGGATGGTATTCGTGACCGCAATACGGGTATTTGGAAAAGTATATCTATATATAGCACAGGGATATTGGCATTGCGTCATCCATTTGTGAAGTCAGAACTACAGAAGCCGGGGTATGATGTCGCTCGTGAAACCATATCCGTTGAAATTATTGATCCGTTTCATTCGATGGATACGATTAGCGGAGTGGTCAGAGGAGAAATAGTGGGAGAAAATATTGTTGTAGAAAAGCCTTTCAGCATATTACGTGGTGAGGAAAAAAATGTGACTTTCACTCCGGAAGAATTCCCTCAACTTACTATCCGTAACCCACGCTTGTGGTGGCCGGTGAATAAAGGTCCTCAGAACTTGTATGAACTGAAACTGACAGTAAGCGTAAAAGGCGCTGTCTGTGACTCTGTTAAAACCCGGTTTGGTATTCGTGATATAACTTCTGATACAAATACTCCCGATAAATCACGTGTATTCTATGTGAACGGTAAACGTATTTTTATCCGTGGTACAAACTGGATTCCTGAGGGAATGTTACGAACTTCGGATGAACGTACCTATGCTGAGTTGAGATACACCCGGCAGGCAGGTATCAACTTAATCCGCCTTTGGGGAGGCGGTATAGCTGAATCTGATTACTTTTACCAGCTTTGTGACGAACTGGGGTTATTGATTTGGCAAGAATTCTGGATGACGGGAGATACACGCCATCCACAGGATAAGAGTGTGTACCTAAACAACGTGGCTTCTACTGTGAAACGTATCCGCAATCATCCGGCTCTGGCCTATTATGTAGCGTCGAATGAGAGTTCCGAAGTTAGCGGTACGCCTGAACTGCTGAAACTACTTGATGGGACACGTGGCTATCAGATGCAATCGGAATGTGCAGGTGTACATGATGGAAGTCCATATAAACAGGTGAATCCGATGCAACATTATGAAAACACGGCTTCTGCGAGAGGTAGCCGTGTGGATGGTTTTAATCCCGAATATGGTGCTCCGACACTTCCTACGGTAGAAATTCTCCGGGAAATGATGGACGAAAAAGATTTGTGGCCTATTAATAAAGAGGTTTGGGATTATCTGGATGGGAATGGATTCCATCTGATGTCTACCATGTATGCTGACTTGGTTAATAATTATGGGCAATCTTCTTCTATTGATGAGTTTGCACAGAAGGGGCAGTTTGTGGGTGCCATGAACTCAAAAAGTATTTGGGAAGTATGGAATTATAATAAACTTGATTATGGTGACCGTTTCTGTTCCGGTTTACTTTTCTGGTATCATAATTGCCCGGTTCGTCAGGTCTGTGCCCGTATGTGGGATTGGTCGTTGGAACCAACGGCTTCACTTTATCATACAGCTAATGCTTTGGAACCTTTGCATGTACAATTTGATTATCTGAAGAATACGGTATCGGTGGTGAATGATTATTATCAGGAATTTGAAGGTTATACGGTTGTGGCTCAGGTTTATGATATCAATAGTAAAAAGGTATTCGAAAAGTCAGTAAAGGTTGACCTTCCCTTGGATGGTGTAGCAAATGATGTATTGACCATTCGCTTTCCAGAAGATATTTCACAGGTACATTTTATTAAGTTGAGATTGAAAGATGAGAAAGGCAAGGAAGTCTCATCCAATTTTTACTGGCGTTCCAATGATAAGTATGAAGGTAAGGAAACGCTGACCGGGCCTACTTCTTCAGGTTTTGAAACATTGTCTCAATTGAAAAAAGCCAAATTGAAGACTACTTATAAGATAAGAAAGAGCGAAGGTAAGTATTTCGTGGATGTTACAGTGAAAAATGTGTCTAGTTCTATCGCCTTTTTCAACCAGTTGCAATTCCTCAATCAGGATTTGAAACCTATTCGCCCTTCTTTTTATACAGATAATTTCTTTTCTTTGATGCCGGGTGAGAGTAAATTTGTAGTTATCGAAACGAATGCAGAAAAGATAATTGAAAAACCGGTGATAGTGGTGAAAGGATGGAATGTAGACCGTAAACAAATAAACAAATGAATACAAAAGTAAAGACAAGAACTTGGATAGCCTTATTGAATCTGCTCTTTCTGTTTACAGCAATCAATGCGCAGCCTGTTCGTCAGCACTTGCATGAAGGATGGAATTTCCGGCAGGCGAGGGGCACTAACTGGTATGAAGCCACTGTTCCTGGAACAGTTCATACAGACTTGATGGATAACAAACTGATAGATGATCCTTTTTACAGGCTCAATGAGCGCGGTGTGCAGTGGGTGGATAAAGAAGACTGGATTTACCGGACGACGTTTGATGTAACCCCTGAGTTGTTGGCAAAGAAGAATATTGTGCTGCATTTTGAGGGATTGGATACTTATGCTGATGTAACATTGAACGGAAAGAAGATTCTTTCTGCTGATAATATGTTTTGTGAATGGCAGGTGGATGTCCGTTCTCTCTTAAAAGAGCATGGTAATGAATTGCAGGTTTATTTGCATTCTCCTATTAAGATAGCTATGCCGAAATGGGAAGCTGTTCCTTTCCAGTATCGCAGTTCGAATGACCAGTCTGAGAATGGAGGTTTGCTCAACCGCAAGATCGGAGTGTTTGTTCGTAAAGCGGGTTATCACTTTGGTTGGGACTGGGGACCTCGTTTGGTTACTTCGGGTATCTGGAGGACCGTTAGTCTGGAAGCATGGGATGAGGCTCGTATAAATGATGTTTTTTATAACCAGCAGTCGGTGACAGCCCAACGGGCCATAGTGAATGTCACGGTGGAAGTATTGGCAGATAAGGAGACAGAAGCAAAGGTAGCTGTGATTAATCGTACGGATAAGCGTACCGAGTGCCGGAAATTGATTCGTTTGAATAAAGGTTTGAATAAAATTCCGGTATCTTTTACCATGAAGAAGCCACGGTTATGGTGGACTAATGGTTTGGGCGAACCTTTCTTATACGACTTTGCAGCAACACTGGAACTGAATGGTAAGCAAGTAGATGTAACAGAGAAGAAACTGGGTATCCGCTCATTGAAAGTGGTAACGACTCCTGACGAATATGGTGAAAGCTTTTATTTTGAACTAAATGGAAAACCCTTGTTTGCCAAAGGTGCGAATTATATTCCTTGTGATAACTTTCTGACTCGTGTTACCGACTCCATTTATGAAAAAACGATCCGGGATGCAGTCAGTGCAAATATGAATATGTTACGAGTGTGGGGTGGTGGAGTTTATGAGAAAGATATCTTTTATGATTTGTGTGATAAATACGGCATTTTAATCTGGCAGGACTTTATGTTTGCGTGCAGCGTATTTCCTGCTGAAGGCGAATTGCTGGAAAACATTCGCAGGGAAGCCATTGATAATGTACGACGCTTGCGTAACCATAGTTGTATAGCTCTTTGGTGTGGGAATAATGAATGTTTGGATGCTTGGTTCAACTGGAATTGGAAAAAGACATATGACAAACAGAATCCTGCTTATTCGGATATTATATGGAAACAGTTCAAGAATCAGTATTTTGTGACGTTGCCGGCTGTGGTAGAGGAATTCCATCCGGGTGCTTGTTACCGTAAATCATCTCCTTATTCTGATGACAAAGGGACGCGTAATCATACGGTGGGCGATATGCACTATTGGGCAGTTTGGCAAGGGCTGAAACCCCTTTCCGAATTTAATCATGAGCGAAGCCGTTTTTTCAGTGAGTATGGTTTTCAGTCATTCCCGGAATTCGAGTCGATCAAACGGTATGCACCTTTATCAGAGGATTGGAATCTGACTTCGGAGGTAATGATGTCGCATCAGCGAGGGGGAACAGCGGCTAATAAGCGTATCAATGATTTTCTTTTGTCGGAATATCGTCAGCCGAAAGATTTCCGTTCGTTTACCTATATGAGCCAGCTTTTGCAGGCTGATGCTATGAAAATGGCTATGGAGGCACATCGGAGGGATATGCCCTATTGTATGGGATCGTTGGTATGGCAGCATAATGACTGCTGGCCGGTGGCATCCTGGTCTAGTCGCGACTATTACGGACGTTGGAAGGCGCAGCATTATTTTACGGTAAAGTCTTTCGCTGATTTACTGGTATCGCCAATAGAAAAGGAAAACACGTTGCAGATATATATGGTATCAGACAGGCTAAAGAGTACTTCTGGTAAATTAACAGTCTGTGTGCTCAGATTGGATGGTAACGGAGTGGTGAAAGAATTCAAGAAACAGATAACTGTTCCGGCTAATACAAGTACAGTTATATGGAAGGAAGCTGTGGATGGGTTATTGAATGGAGAGAAAAAAGAAGACGTCGTCGTACACGTTCTTTATGAGGATAAGACAGGAAAAAAGTATACTAATAATTACTTTTTGGCGAAGCAAAAAGATATGCGTTATGCGGCAGCTCGGATTAATAAAGACTTTGTACCGACTGAAGGAGGGTATGAGGTAACTCTGTCTTGTGATGTGTTTGCAAGAGGCGTTTTCTTGTCACTCCAAGGGGATATTGACAATTTCATATCCGACAATTATATGGATATTTTGCCTGGTGAAACGGTTACGGTTAAAGTGACTACTGAACTACCTTCGTTGCAGTTTGCCGAAAGGCTACAGGTCGTTTCTTTCTCGGATGCAGTGGAACAATAGAATATAAATTTAAGATATAACCATGAAAAAGAGTACATTATTGTTTGTTACTATTCTAATTAGTTTTTTTCCCTTCGGTGACTTATTCGCCAAGGGTAAGGTAAAAGTTGATAAAGCGTTAGAGCATGCTGCTCGTCAGTATATCTATATGAGGAGCGAGTTGCAAGGAAGTAACCAGTTTCCTAAAACGTATGACAAACATATGCAACGCCTGAAAACCAGCAACTCGGAATGGTGGTGCAGCGGCTTTTATCCCGGAACTTTATTCTATCTGTACGAGGATACAGGAGACAAGGAGCTATATGCTGAAGGAGTGCGTATGTTGAAGCTGCTGGAACCGGAACAATACAACGTGAATACGCATGATGTCGGTTTTATGATGTATTGCAGTTATGGCAATGCAAACCGCATTGCTCCGAAACCTGAGTATAAAGATATTATGGTGAACAGCGCCCGTTCGTTGATTTCCCGTTTCAGTCCGGTGGTAGGCTGCATTAAATCCCATAATCGCAAACCGGATGATTATGTTGTTATCATTGATAATATGATGAATCTGGAATTGCTTTTCTGGGCTACTCAGGCCACAGGAGACAGCACATTCTATGATATTGCAGTGAAACATGCCGATACAACTTTGAAGAATCATTTCCGGGCAGACAATAGTCTTTATCATGGACTGAATTATAACCCGGAAACCGGTGAAATAAAGCACTACCAAGGTGGACAGGGCTTTTCCGAAAAGTCAGCTTGGGCTCGTGGACAAGCCTGGGGATTATATGGCTATACACTGATGTACCGTTTTACGAAAGAGCGGAAATACCTTGAGCAAGCCATAAAGATAGCAGAATTTACGCTGAATCATCCTAATATGCCGAAAGACCTGATTCCTTACTGGGACTATAATGCTCCCGGTATACCGGATGCTTTGCGTGATGCTTCTGCAGCAGCTATCAACTGTTCGGGATTATTGGAACTATCTCAGTATGTATCCGAAGAACGGGCTAAGAAATATTATAAGGCAGCCGAGAAAATGCTCCAGACATTATCCTCACCGGCATATACGGCAGAGGAAGGAACTAACGGAGGATTTATTCTGAAACATTCGGTAGGTAATATTCCTTCCGGTACAGAAGTAGATATGCCTTTGACCTATGCTGATTATTACTATGTAGAGGCGTTGTGCCGATACAAATCTTTAAATGATAAACCCTAAAATTAATGATGCCATGATGAATAGATGTAATATAGTTTTGTTTGCAATATCTTTGCTATTTTCCTCTTCCCTTATAGCCGGAACAATTGATGTGACTAAGCGTGGAGCTAAAGGAGATGGGGTAACGGATAATACAATCATTATACAGAAAGCCGTAGATGAATGTTCGAAGAAAGGAGGCGGAACCGTTTTGATACCATCCGGATCTTATTTGATACGTCCCATTGAACTGAAATCAAATGTGAACCTTCATCTGGATTTTGGCACTTTATTATTGGGAAGTACACGTTTGTCGGATTATGATAATGCCTTTCCCTTCAAGGATGGTAGTATGAATCAGTCTTCCGGACTTTTGTTTGCACGTGGACAAAAGAATATTTCGATTACCGGATTCGGAACGATTGACGGACAAGGTGGAAATAAAACTTTTCAATTTGGCAATGATGCGGACGGCGGACCGAAACGTCCTAAGATAATTTATTTTGTAGAGTGCAAGGGCATTGTTGTGACCGATGTCACTCTCCGTAATTCTGCCTATTGGGTGCAGCATTATGAAAAATGTGAAGATGTCACTATCCGTGGTTTAAAGGTATTCAGCCATTGTAATTATAATAATGACGGGCTCGATATTGATGCCAAGAATGCGACTATATCTGATTGCTACATTGATGTGGAAGATGACGCCATTTGTTTCAAGAGTGACCATCCGGAATTTTGCGAGAACATAACGGTTACGAATTGTGTCACAGCAAGCAATTGTAATGCAATCAAATTCGGTACAGCTTCTCATGGAGGATACCGGAATATTGCGGTTTCCAATTGTGTCGTTCGTCGGGCAGCGGAAGATAATATTCGTCATTGGAGTAAACAGCTTGAACATATTTCGGCCGATGTTACCGTTATTTCGGGTGTTGCCATAGAAATGGTTGATGGAGGCATTATTGATGGCATCACCGTTTCCAATATTTCTATGCGCGATGTCCAGACTCCCATATTCATCCGTTTGGGAGACAGACACCGCACTTACCGGAAAGAGGGTGGTGTATTGAAGAATATAAATATCAGCAACATTGTAGCAACCGCAGAAAGCCTGATAGCCTGTTCAATAACTGGTGTGGAGACAAGCTATGTAGAAAATGTTTCGATCAATAACGTGCAAATCAGCTATCCGGGGGGCGGAACCTCGGACATGGTTAGTAAACCTGTTCCGGAAATGACTAAAAGCTATCCTGAGAATCGAATGTTTGGTAATACATTACCGGCCGCCGGTTTCTATGTACGTCATGCCAGAAATGTGAGATTTAATAATGTACGTTTTGATGCGATGAAGCCTGATGTACGTCCGTTATTCTTTTTGGATGATGTTGTCGGGGCAGAACTGAATCAATGTAAAGGTGCCGCTCCTGCTGATGCGAAATTTATTCGTACAGTGCATAGCTCAGGGATAGTAGCTGATGGTAAGTACCTGGATAAATAGGAGTATGTTTATGAAATGCTTGAAACTAATATTCTGTTTGCTTTATCTTTGTTGCTCTTTGGCTGAGGCTAAAGAGGTGCAAGTAGATGCGCAAAAGGAAGTGGACGAAATGACCGGACGACTGGTCGCTTCCTATTTGGAAGCGAAAGTAGATGAGGACATAATAGCGGGTTATGCGAGTGCGTTACGTTCGGATGGAAGTTTTCCGGACCTGGATTATGTAACTGTGCATGAAGGTTCGTCTTATCCGGCCGGCTCTCATTTGAAACGCTTGAAATTAATGGCTATTGCATATCGGAAACCTGGAAATAAGTATTATAATTCAGGAAGACTGTTGAAACAAATAGTTGCAGGTATCGATTATTGGTATAGAGTACGTCCTAAATCCGGAAACTGGTGGTTCGGTGATATTGGTGCTCCCCAAGACTACATGGTTCCGTTGATTCTGCTGAAAGGTAAAATTAGTGATAAGAAGTTATTGCATTATTCTTCTTATCTACAAGATTTGACTGGGAATAAAGGTCATAAAGGCAAAAACCGTACATGGGTATCTGCCGTTACCATTCATAAAGGATGTATTGAAAATAATATTGAGCTGATACGAATCGGAATCAAGTCCATAGCCTCTACTATTAAGATTGTTCCGGAACAAGGTGACGAAGGTATTAAGGTGGATGGTAGTTTCCATCAGCATCGTCCGCAATTATATTCCGGCGGGTATGGTTTATCGTATGTAGATGATATTGCATATTATTTGCAATTGGTGAAAGGAACTGCCTTTGAGTCTTATTTTACACAAGAGAAGAAAGATATATTTATCAATCTTCTGATGGGTGGTCATCGGTTGTTGGGCTATCGGGAAACGTTTGATTTTGGTGCAATCGGTCGTAATATATCACGTCCCGAAGGACTTAGCAATATTTCTCCTGTCACGCTGGAATACATGGAGCAGAATGATTCTGATCGTGCTGCTGATTACTCGGCTTGGAAGAAACATCTTTCCGGTGCTCCCTTTCCTGCTCCCGGTAATAAGTATTTCTGGAAATCGGACATTATGGTCCAGCATGGTACCGGCTATTATCTCTCTGCTAAGGTGATTTCTACACGGACTAATGGAACCGAAATGCTTAATAATGAGAACCTCAAAGGTTATAACCTGCCGCTTGGTGCTACGAATATCCTTACTTCCGGGAAAGAATATGAAGGTATCTTCCCTGTATGGAACTGGAATAAAATACCGGGGACTACGGCTGTTCAACATCAGGACTCTACTCGTCTTGAAGGATATCTGTTCGGAAAAAATCGGTTTGGAGGTGGGGTAAGTAACGGCAAGAATGGGGTCATTGCTTATGAGCATTGCTATAAGGGAGTAAAGGCCAGGAAGTCTTACTTTTTTATGAATGATGTACTTTTGTGCTTAGGGACAGATATTACATCAGATGCTCCCGAGGAAGTAGTTACAACTGTTAATCAGTGCCTTTTTACAGGCGAAATGGTAGTTGGCAAAGAGGAAGGAACTACGTCTGTTTATAGAGACAATGTATTTGTAAAGAATCCGGCTTGGGTATATCATGATAAAGTTGGTTATTTATTTCCTTCAGGAGGGGACGTAATTGTTAGCAATCCGAAACAAACCGGAGCTTGGAAGGATATTAATATCAGTGGGAGTGGGAAAAAGATTTCTGCTGACATCTTTAATCTCTGGATTAGTCATGGTGTAAAGGCTAAGGAAGGGAAATATGCATATATGGTTGTTCCTGACAAATCTTTAGAGGAGTTCCGGACATTTACGGCTACCCAGAATTATAAGATTATTCAAAATAGTTCTGTGGTGCAGGCTGTTAAGTTGAATCAGCAGTATGCTATTGTTTTTTATCATCCGGGAACAATTGATTTAGGGGAGGGACTTACACTGGCTACTGATAAACAAGTGATTGTCTATCTTGAGCAGAAGGGAACAGGTTACGATATCTGGGTTGCAGATCCGCTTTATAGTCAGAGGGAGGTTTGTCTGACTCTTAATGGTAGAGAAGTGCAGATTGCTTTTCCGGAGGGTGAACTGACTGGCAGTACGGCTTTCACGAATATTGCCACTCTCCAACCTTTTGATTTGCAATGTGAATATCTTAGTAATCCTTTAGGTGTTGACATACTGCAACCTCGTTTGAGTTGGAAAATGGGAGCTACTACCTCGGCACGCGGGCGGAAGCAGACTGCTTATCAGATTCTTGTAGCAAGCTCCCGGGATTTGCTTGATGCAGATCGTGGAGATCTTTGGGATAGCGGTCGTGTTAACTCTGCTGAGTCGGTGAATATTGTTTATGGAGGAGTACCTTTGTCTGCCGGGCAAAGATGTTTCTGGAAAGTCCGTTTCTCCGATGAGCATAATCGTTGGTCGGCATGGAGTAATCCTGCAAATTGGCGTATGGGGCTGTTTGCTGCTGATTGGGCGGCACAATGGATAGGCAGTGCAGAAATGGAATCTCAGAGTGTGGGAGGTAAGAAGGTTAATAATGTAATGGCAGATCCCTGGTTCCGTAAAACATTTAATATATCGGATATTCCACAGGATGCTGTTATTTATGTAGCTTCCATAGGTTATCATGAACTGTATGTCAATGGGCGGAAAGTGGGGGATGCTGTTCTTTCGCCTTCGGTTACGGATCATAAATCACGTGCCCGTTACATGACATATGATATCAAGGGCTACCTGAAAACAGGTACTAATGTTATAGCTTTGTGGCTGGGTACTTCCTGGGCTGTTTTTCCGGCCTATCAGCAGAAGAATAGACCGGCTATTCCGATGGCATTGGTTCAGGCTGAGATCGCATTATCTTCCGGAAAGAAATTACGAATTGTTTCGGATAATACCTGGAAGACCCATGCAAGTCCCAATACCTTGTTAGGTTACTGGGAGGCACATCACTTTGAAGGAGAATGTTATGATGCAGCTTTGGAAAAAGATGGGTGGAATACTCCGGATTTTGATGATTCCGGTTGGGCTATGGCAAAGGTTTATTCTACTGACGTTATAGTATCATCTGACCGTACAGAACCTAATCGGTTACTTGGTGAAATTAAACCACTTTCTGTTCAGGAAGTTAGTCCCGGAGTCTATAGAGTTGATATGGGAATCAATTATGCCGGTTGGTTTGAGATGCAGCTCCAAGGCCAACCCGGTGATTCAATTGTATTCCAATTTTCTGAAAGGGAAAAGGATGCTTGCAGCTATGGTATACATAGCATTTATAAAGTTGGCTCCAAACGGAAAGGAGTCTTTTGTAACCGTTTTAATTATATGACCGGACGCTGGGTACAAATTACCGGTCTTCGGTATAAACCGGAATTAGACCAGATACGTGGTTGGATGATTCGTCCGGATTATCGCCGGAGCGGTGGATTTGAATGTGATCTTCCTTTGTTGAATGACATTTATCGTACTACCTTGTGGACGTTTGAAAATCTCAGCCTGGGTAACTATGTGGTCGATTGTCCTCATCGTGAACGTTGTGGATACGGGGGAGATGCATTGGCCACTACGCGCACAGCTTTGGGAAACTATCAATTGGGGGCTTTCTATAGCAAATGGATGGAAGATTGGCGTGATGTGCAAGATCCCGAAGGGAATGTTCCCTATACCGCTCCTACCCGCATTGGCGGGGGTGGACCATCCTGGAGTGGTTTCTGCATTACCTTGCCTTGGGAGCTTTATCGTCAGTATGGAGATGTACGTATTCTTTCGGAAAGTTTTCCCACCATTCAGCGCTGGCTTTCTTTTGTGGAAACGAAGTCTCAGGATGACATGCTGGTACGTTGGGGAGGTAAATGGAGTTTCCTGGGTGATTGGCTTTGGCCGGATGCATGGTCGGAAAGGTCGGCTATGGAGAAACAGGGAAAAGCACTTGGAGATACTCGGGAAACTTTATTCTTTAATAATTGTCACTGGATTTACAGTCTTGAAACTGCTGCACAGATTGCCGATGTGTTGGGAAATAGAGCAGCAGCTTCCGCTTATCGGAACCGGGCATCCAAAGTACGTAAGGCGGTGCATGCTACTTTCTTCAATTCGAACGATAATAGCTACGTGAATGGCTATCCTTCTTATCTTGCTATTGCACTGATGGTTGATTTACCCCCGAAGCATTTGCAGGCAAAAGTCTGGAAACGTCTTGAGCAGGAAGTGCTGGTAAAGCGTAAAGGGCATTTCTGGGGAGGCATTACTGCCGGTTCGTTCCTGTTGCATACTTTATTAGATAATCATCGTAATGATTTGATTTTTGAGATGGCTACTAAAGAAGATTTTCCCGGCTGGGGAGATATGTTGAAGCATGGCAACGGTACGTTCTTTGAAGATTGGCAATGTCGTGGTTCGGGTTTGCATAGTTCCTATTTGTATATCGGTAGTTGGTTTATTGAGGCTTTAGGAGGTATCCGCCGTCCGGAGGCTGGTTATAAGGAGTTTTCCATTGAGCCTTGGATTACAAAAGGCGGTCCAAAGCAAGTACGTTCATACTACAACTCGCTGTATGGGAAAATAGTCTCTGACTGGACGTTGGAAGCCAGTGTGCTGAAAATGGAAATCACCATACCGGCTAATACTACTGCTGTCCTGAAATTATCCGGCATTCATCCTGCTACTTTAAAGGAAGGAGAAACTGCATGGAAAGAGGCGGAAGGAGTCAGCCTGTATTCACAAAAAAGGAATGCTCTATCACTTGCATTGCAGTCAGGTACTTATAGATTCTCGGTGGTGATGGATGAAGGCAGGTAATTGCACTTGCACTTCATCCTTCAATTTCTGCACTTCATCGGAAATACATCATTTCGTAACCGGATATGGATGATAATCTGTAATTTTACGGCAGATTCCTATAAATTGAGTGCCGGATGATGAAATACCTGTTAGTAGAAGACGAACGTTTCGCTTACGAAGAGATGAAGCGGATGATGGAGAAGTTACGCCCCGATTATCAGTTGGAGGCATGGACAGCCACTGTGGAGCAGACCGTACAATTTCTGAAACATCATCCGGTAGATCTGATGTTGTTGGATATCCGGTTGACGGATGGAAACAGTTTCGACATTTTTGAGCAGATACAGGTCACGACACCTGTTATTTTTACTACTGCCTATGATGAGCATGCCATACAGGCATTCAAGGTGAATAGTGTGGACTATCTGCTGAAGCCTGTAGAGGAAAATGATTTACTGGCGGCATTAAGGAAATTTGAACAGTTCAGGGTTGTGCAACCTCCCGTTACCGATTACAGGAAACTGGAAGAAGCATTGATGAGTAATTGTAAAAAGAACCGTTTCCTTATCCAGAAAGGGGATGCGTATCATTATGTGGAGACTTCAGATATCGCTTTTTTCTACAGTGAAGAAAAAGTAGTCTTTCTGCACACCTTTTCAGATAAACGCTATATTGTGGACTATACTTTGGAACAGATAGAGCAACTGCTGGATGAAAGGACTTTCTTCCGTGTTTCCCGCAATTGCATTGCTAATATCAACTCTATCCGTAAGATATCCAAGTACTTCAATAGTCGGTTGAAGTTGAGCTTCCAGCCTGAATGTCCGCACGAGGTTTTAATCAGTCGTGTGCGGGTTCCTGATTTTCTGAAGTGGGTGGATGGTGTGCTTTAAAATACATTTGGGGATGAAGAATAAATGGTATATCCTGCTTTTTATAGTGCTCATTGCAATTTCTTTGTTTGCATTCCAGTATGTGGCGGAGCTTCTTTCTGACGCTCCCCGGAGCTTAAGTTTGGAAACACAGTATCTGCTCAATTTACCTGCCTGCATTTTTGTGGGGATTGTTGACTTTCTCATCATTGTTATTGTCCATAAGAGGCTGGACAACATTAACAATACAATGAGAATCTTTATCGATTTATTGTTGGCATCCGTATGGGTGAGTTGCTTCGGCATAGCGGCAAATTATATCCTGTCCATTATTCTGGAAGAACCTTGGCCGGAAGATTATGCTCTGCTGAAAATGTCTCTGCCGGTAGTACTTTGGAATAGTATGATTGTTCTTCTGATTGAGATATTCTTTTATCAGCAAAGCCAAATGGAAGCAGAGAAGAAACTGGCTATTATAGAGAAAGAGAAGATTCAGTATCAGTATGAAACCTTGAAAGCCCAGATAAACCCGCATTTCCTGTTCAATAGTCTGAATGTGCTATCTTCACTGGCTTATAGTGATGCGGAAAAGACCAATCTGTTTGCTAAAAAGCTGTCAGGTGTCTACCGTTATCTGTTGTTGACAAACAATCGTCCGATGGTTACTTTGAAGGAAGAACTGGCTTTTCTGGAAAGTTATGTATTTCTGGAGAAGATTCGCTTTGAAGATACATTGTTCATCGAGATAGACGAATATGATTTGTATGGAACCAGATTGATTATTCCCGTCAGCTTGCAACTGCTGGTAGAAAACGCGATTAAGCATAATATAGCTACTTTGAAGAATCCGCTTATTATTCGGATAGGCTTTACCGATGAGGGGATCATGGTTTCCAATAATCTGCAATTGCGGAGTTCAGTAGATAGAGGTGGTGTAGGATTAGGGAACCTGGAAAAACAATACGCCTTGTATGATAAAGCAATTGATATCGTGGAAAGTACTACAGAATTTGTAGTGAGAGTACCTTTCCTCGAATAATCTTCTTTTTTCCTTTTGTTCCATCTTTGGGATAATGAAATTCAACAGGTCTTTCGTGCAGTTCGTCGGAAAAGACTTATACCGGACAAGCTAATCTCTTTTCTTTGCAATAAAATAATCTAATTTATTAGCAATGAGAAGATTCTCTTATCTTTTATTTCTGTTGCTCTTGGTGGCAGCAATCGATGGTTTTGCACGAGGAGTTATTAAAACGGAGTATATGCCTGCCTCTTCTTTCAGAGATGAAGCGGGGAATAAATTGGGTTCGGGTGATTTATTGAAATTCACCGGAGCATACACGCTACCCTTTTCGCTGAAGCAGAATGCATCGGGACAGCCTATCATGTGGTCGGCATCGGTAAGAGGAACTTACGCGATACTTAATAATCGACGTATGGCCTTGGATATACATCCGGATGAGGTGTTAAGTGGCAGTCTCAATCTGACGTATGTACGGCCCTTGTCGAAAAAGTGGTACATGATAGCCAGTTTGGGAGCAGGTATTTATTCGGCACCGGATGCAATTACCTGGCAGAGTGTATTGGTGAATGGGGGAGTGATTTTTGTGTATAAATGTAGGAAAAATCTGGATATAGGTGTTGGGGTTGGATTGACGAATTCATTTGGAGTACCTATTGCCATGCCGATGTTCTTTCTTAACTGGCAACTTTCCGGTAATTATGAGGTTAATGTGAATCTCTCTTCCGGTGTTGAAGTGTCCGGGGCGGTACGTTTGGGAGATCGGTTTAAGCTGAGGCTCGTGGCAATGGAAATGGATGGAATATCTTCTGTGGTGGATGTAGAGGGAAAGTCGATGATATATGCTTCAGTTATGATGCGATCCTATCTCTGTCCGGAATATAAAATAGGTAAGAAGTCATGCCTGTATTTGGGGATAGGAGGCAATTGGCTCCGGTCCGGTGATCTGACTAAACGTACGCTTAAAGGGTTTGTAGACAATATGTTCAGTGATAAAGATGATCCGTATTTCAATCCGACGGTTTACTTTTCTGCCGGAGTGAAATGTGGGTTTTAAACGGAACTCACCTGCCTGTTCAATAAAAAGTTGGATCAAGTTACTCTCACTACCCTCACTTTTAGTGTGAATCGTTGATAGTTAGGGTGTTAAATGTGGTGGTAGTAAAAAATCCGGTGTGAGGGTAAGTGGGTTACTCTCACTTTCTCACTCAACCCATATCCGGATGAGGCATTTATTTATCTCGTATCAGGTGTTATTCTGTTGAAAACAAGGGATATATCTATTCACCCTTAGGAATTGTCGGGTGTTGACCTTGGTTAACAGGCCTATCAACCTTGGTTAACGAGCCGATTAACCTTGGTCGACAGGCTTGTTAACCAAGGTCAACGCCTAATAATGCTTACTGTGGAGGTGCAAAACGGAGGATGAGTATCCCTCATTTGGCTATTCCGTCGACAAAACCTTCCCTTTCGTAGATTTTATTTTCAGCTCTTCTTTCTCTCCCTTACATTTGCATCGTAATAAAAAACTGACGCAAAATGAAAAGTACCGGAAGATTATGGTTATTAGCTGTATGTCTGTTGTGTGGGCTGGTTTGTACACAAGCACAGGAGCAGGAGAAGAAACAATTGCCCCGTGAAGTTCCTTCACCGGAGAAAGCTGCCCGGAAAATGACGGACCGGATGAAAGAAGAACTGCAACTGACAGACAAGCAGTACGATAAACTATATAAACTGAACCTGAAAGAACAACAAGAACATTTTGCGACTATGACTGAAAGAGGAAATGGTCAGCGTCCTTTGATGGGAAGTCGTCCCGGAAGGGGCGGTGGTCGTCCACCGATGGAAGGTGGAATGGGACCCGGTATGGGAGGCGGTCGTCCGCCTATGGGAGCTCCGGGTGAACGTCCTGCAATGGAAAAGGACAATGTGGAGAAGATGCAAAAAGCTGCTGCCAAGAAGGAAAAGAAGATCAAGAAAATCCTGACGACAGAGCAATACGCCAAATGGCAGGAAATGCGTCAGCCACAAGAACCACCTCACCTACAGGATCATCCTCACAAACCAAATCTGTAGAGACTCTCTCTAAATAGCGTTTTTTCATGTATTATTGACTGTACCGTTCCACCCCCGTGAGGGGAGGGAACGGTTTTCTTGTAAGCCCAGTATGGGCGTACGCTCTAGGGTGCAAGTCCCGAGCGAGCCCTGATAGTGGGAATCGTTAGCCAATAGCAAGGGTGTTCATAGCGATGTGGAATCTGAAGGAAGCTGGCGGCAAATTCTCGGCCTTACGAACAGAAACTGGATACAAGGCCGTGTATGGAGGACAAGTCTGCATGACAAGGCAAAGTCCTATAACTATCTGAATCCATACATGGTAAATGCAGAGGGCACATGAGATGAAAGCGTACGTTCTTATCTGAGGAGGTCTCACGGACACGTGTCACTACTTAGTGTCATGTGGTTGAAACAAGATTTGTCGTGAGAAGTCAGCCGAGACCATAGTAGCGATATGAGAGTGTCGTCAAGGGTCGAACCATTAATCTGTAAGTCAAATGAAGACTACCTTATGAAAGCAAGAATGCAGAACGAATCAATGAGATTAGACCGGCCGGATAGTAGGGTGGAACCCAAGGTTATGGCCGGTTTGCAGACCTTCATGGGGATAAGCGAACAGGGACTTACATCCTTTACCTGTCCGAAGGAGGGATTGCTGGAGTTTATTCTCTCCCGCCAATATGAATGCTGCTTACAAGATAGTGAAGAGCAACAAGGGTAGCGGTGGAATAGACGGAATGAGTACTGAAGCCCTGCTTGCTTACCTGAAGAAGCATGGTTCGGAGTTTATAGCCTCCCTCCTTGAAGGCACATACAAACCTAATCCCGTTCGCAGAGTGGAAATCCCCAAGGCAAACGGGAAGAAACGTGGGCTTGGCATCCCTACGGTAGTTGACCGTACTGTACAGCAAGCCATCAGTCAGGTGCTTGAGGTGCTTTATGAACCTCAGTTCAGCGAGATGAGCTACGGCTTCCGTCCTCACCGTGGTAGTCATAGGGCATTGTTGAAGTGCGGCGAGTACATCGAGCAGGGATACTTGTTTACAGTTGATATGGATTTGGAGAAGTTCTTTGACACGGTCAACCATTCCAAATTGATAGAGGTGTTGTCTCGTACTATCAAGGACAGTCGCTTAGTATCTCTGATACATCGCTATCTGAACGCAGGTGTCATCAATTGCGGCAAATACCAGCCTACTCAACTAGGGCTATCTCAGGGTGGCCCTTTGAGTCCAATATTAAGCAACATTATGCTCAATGAATTGGATAAGGAGCTGGAACGTCGAGGTCACAAGTTTGTTCGCTATGCGGATGATTTGTTGATATTTTGCAAGAGCCGTAAGGCTGCTCATCGTACTTACGATCACATTGTCCCTTTTATAGAAGGGAAGTTGTTCCTGAAAGTGAATCGAGAAAAGACCAAGGTAGCCTATATTCGTGACATCAAGTTTCTTTCCTACGCATTTGGTCGTAGGAATGGTAAGTGTCAGTATCTGTTGCATCCCGAAAGTATCAAGAAGATGAAACATAAGATCCGTGAGTTGACCAGCCGTAGCAACGGCTGGGGTTACGAGTATCGCAAAGAGCGTCTTCAATGGTACATCTGTGGCTGGTCGAACTATTTTTCAGTGGCAGGCTACAAGAACCGTCTTGAAGAATGGGATAGCTGGCTTCGTCATAGAATCCGCATGTGTATATGGAAATCATGGAAACGGGTTAGGACAAGGTATCACAACTTAAAGAAGCTCGTACCCGATGAGAACCGTGTGCGTATAGCAGCTTTCTGCCGCAAGTCCTATTGGCGGATGTCCTCGCACCCCACGGTACATGAAGCTATGTCGGATGAACGCTTGTTGAGTGCAGGTTACCCCACGTTTGCTGGTTGTTATGTGGACTTCAATAAGGCAAAAGGGTATTGGTGATAATGGAACCGCCGTATGCCGAACGGCACGTACGGTGGTGTGAGAGGACGCATGAGGAAATAATCCTCATGCTCCTACTCGATTTATTTAATTTTAGAAATTTAGATTACTCATAGATTGATTTCTTTACTTCCTTTGTCCGGTTCACATTATGGAGCACTTGTTTTATCTGCTTAAATGCAACCTCTTCTTGTGGATTGAACTTATCACTTTCCATATATTTCAGGAGGCTATAGCGTAATTGACGGGCTACAGGTCGGGTATTGAGATTCTTTGCCAGGTCTGAGCTACATACTAATAGCTTTCCGTCTCCTGCTTTTACCTCGAATAGTAAACCTAAGTTTCTGTTCTTATAGAAGTTATCTACCATTCTGACAATTGGTTGCATATTGTTCTTTAAACTGTCGAGTTCCATGGTTGTAGCATTCTTGCAAATATCCCACCATTGCCAGTTACTGTGCATTTCAGTTGGAAAGTCGACTAATGCCGGATGAGCGGGATCACAGAGGATTCCCATTGTTTCCGGTTGGTTAGGGAAGTGCACAGGACTCCAGAATACTTGTACGAATTTGCCTTCCAGCCCATTAATTTCCTCTTTTTCCGGGTTCAGCAATACCTTTTTCCCTTGACTTAATGCTTTCTCTGCATCGGCAAAGCTACGGGTGTAAAAGATTTCCTTACCAACTTCCGGTACTTCCTGAGGATATACCCAAACATTCCAGGAGTTTTGATACTGGGTTCCTGTAAAACGGATGGATAAAGTTAATTGGTCGGCAACGGATATGGATTCCAGAGGAACAGAGATGCTTCCCAGATTAAATGCATTCCCCACAGGTATTTCTTGTTTATCCAGATTGCCTTGTGCAATGACCGTTCCTTTTGAATCACTTAATCTCCATTCCGGTTGAATATCACTCAGGACTTTATCGCTGAAGTTTGCAGCTTCAAACTGAGCTTTAAAGGTTTCATTATTTACATAGGTAGCTTTCTCAAAGCGTGCTAATGGTACTACCGGAGAACAGAAATTCCGGAATTCTTCAGGAGTGATTAAACCTTTGCTCTCCCAGAATGCATCGATAATTCCAACGAGTGCAGTGCCCTGTCCGGGGAAGTCATGCAGGTCCAATAGTTGGAAACCACTGAATCCAGGAGTCTTTAGTGCTCGTTCTATTTCCTCTTTATATAAAATAGTTGCCAGTTTGCCACTTGCCATCAGGTTGCCTTCTGCCAGATGGAGCCGTCCTTTCTTTTTAAGGTCTGCCGCTACGGCTTTGAAGTTTAATGGCATCAGATTACCTGTGTATTTATCAATTTCTTTTAGATTGGGGAATACACTGTATTGTCCGATTTCGTGTGTAATAAGTGGGACAGACAAACCCTCTATAGCACTGGAGAAGTCTTTATTGAAACTTGCAGGCTGATCGTCGAAAATTCCTTGTCCGCGTACCCAGCCGTTTTTAGTCCACTGTGTAACCCAGAAGTCGTCATTAGGTTCGGGCCAGCTACCATGTCCTGGTTCAAAGGTAAATGTAGTAGTCATATACAAATGACGGCTATCCTGCTGCTTAATGGTGGTGAGTAATTTATCCATGACACTAAAATCCCCTTGCAGTTCATTACCCAGACTCCAGAAACAGAATGATGGGTGATTACCATATTCTTTCATGATGTGAGCAGCTTCAGTATACAGAAAATCAACAGTGCCTTTATCTTCACCTACATTGAGTGTCCATAGAGGTAATTCGACCTGAAGATAGAATCCCATTCTATCAGCTACGTTGAAAGCAGCTTCCGGGGGACACCAGGAGTGGAAGCGCAGGTGGTTCATGCCATAATCACGGGCTGCACTGAATACTTTTTCCCAGCCGGCTTCGTCCATCGGTGGATATCCCTTTAGCGGAAAAATGCAACATTCCAGTGTTCCCCTGAGGAAGAGTCTTCTGTTATTAATCTGTAGGAGAGCATTTTGGTTCGTCAGTTTTCTCATACCGAATATTTCACATTTCGAATCAGTCATGCCTTCCGTTTCAAGAGTTGCGGTTGCTTCGTAGATATTAGGGGTGAATTCATCCCACAACATTGGGTTGTTAATGGGATAAGTGAATGTTATTTCGGTGTTGTTAACCTGTACCTCTTTATCTGCCAGCTTATTTCCTTTAGGGTCTTTGACAGCGAACAGAAGTTTACCGGATACTGGGGATGAACCGTTACTTCCGATTTTTACACTGACATTGACCGTCTGGTTATCAATATCGGGTGTTAAGCGCAATTCCTCAATCTGTACCTTATCTTTTGCTGTCAATGCTATTTTTCCCAAGATGCCATTCCACATAGTCTGGGTATCGTTCGTATAAGCATGTGCAAGGTTTTTGACTGATATGTCATGCTGTCTCCGGTTATCGATGCGTATAACGATTTTGTTATTCTCTCCTGGAACAAGATACTTACTCAAGTTGAAGTAATGAGGAGTGGTAAGACTTTCATTAAATCCCTCTACTTTAGTACCATTGATCCATACTTGCGAATTCCATATCACGCGCTCAAGGGTAAGGAGGACATCTTTTTCGTTCCATTCTGCCGGAATGAAGCATTCTTTCTTGTACCAGGCGGGACCGAGATAGTCGAATTTACGTTTCAAATTTAAAAATATCTCCTTGTCCATGGTAGGTTCGAGGGTACATGGAGTTCCATAGCCGGCATCACAAAGTGTTCCGGGGAGGGTGATCTTATCTGGAAACGATTCCATATACCATTTTCCTGAAATGCCTTTATCCATACTGTCCAATGCTACTTCCCATTCTCCGGAGAGATCAATCTCGCGTACTACCTGTTTACACGAAGTCATCAATAGGGCTATGATGCCCCAGGCGATTAAAAATTTACTTATTCTCATAATATCAAATTAAAATTTCCATTCTGTTTTAATTCTCAGTTTCTTATCTTTTACTCTTACAATCAGAGGATAGCAAAAAGGTGAATCATATTTTGACAGAACACTTCCGTTTCCCGGTGGAATGCCAGGAGCTTCCCCCGTAATAACTTCAAACTCTTGCCCCTCGGATACTTCAATCTTCATATATGCTTTTCCTATTTTGCAACTAAGGGGCGATGATTGCTTTCGCACTATTGCGTTTTTTATATAGTTGTAGCTTGGCGAGTCATTGAGGATGATAACTTCTCCGGTTTGGCTGAATACCGGTTTCTCTGTAAGTATCAATACATAATCATAGAGGTGTTGCTCATCGGAACGGGCAGTAAGTATATCTGTAAGTTTATTCTTCTTTAAAATTAACTTTCTTTCCATTGGGACTCCAGAATATGCGTCCGGAGCTTCTGCCGAAACTTCTCCTCCGTCCTTATATGCTTTGAATGCCAACAATTTGCCGGTTGACTCTTTTTGATCTTTAGCATCTACGGTTAGTGTGCTGTGTGATAAAGTTTTCCGGTACCACTTAGTAAATGCAGGTACCCCATAGGCACATGTCCCCATATCCGATACAATCTCCTTTTCACCGTCATGAATGGAAATGGACAGCTTATCCGGATGGCCGTGCCCTCCACCATGTGGACCGTATTTCATGACTACCGTCTTTGTGCCTGATCTGAGTACAGCATAGCCCGTTTCCTTAAAATGAACGGATGGCCATGTTTCCATTGATGTTACTTGAGGAATTTCTATATTATTCTGTAATGCTTCACCGAAGTTCCTGTCTGTGTATCGGTAACACTGTTGAAGTACACTCAGGAAAAATGGATCATTGTTGTAGCGTTGGCAGGCTATTTCATATAGGCTGACCTGAGCAATTAAAGACTCTCCATACCATCCGTCATTGTGGGCTGGAAAATATAGATCTGCATACACTCCGGATGCAGGAGCAACGAGCATTTTATATAGTTTCCTGTCATATAGATTGATATTACGGCAACGTACGGCATCGGCTGACAGAAGCATAGCTCGTAAAGGATAATAGTGATATGTAGGAGAACCTTCGCCCCACCAACCGTCATTCATAACGTATCGCTCCATTTGGGCATGGTATCCACATTCCGGATCATTGATTGCTACGTTAATGATGCTGTCATTTTGTAATGCTACTCCTAATGCTATCAGACCGCTATTGTGCCATACTTGCCAATTGGCAGTTCCTCTTCTTTTCAACAAAAGCTCAGAACAAGGTATGAGATAACCTTTTTCTATTTCTCTTATTTCGTTAGTTGTCATTATGGATTTGGCTACCATATAGGCTCGGCAGACATCACTGGCCCATGCAGATTCATCAAGGCTTTGACCAAACATTTTGCCTCCCCAGGGACCTACTTTCCTGTCTGTGTCGTGGTCCAGATAAGTAATATATTTCGATGCGTAATCCAATAACATATTTCGGATGTATTCAGCATAGACCTTATTGCCAGTGGCAAGGTATAAATACATACAGTTGCGCAAATATGTATAATTATGAGTATGCGCCACATTTACCCATGCCCAGTCGTAACGCTTATTCCCTGTCCAATAATGCTTGCATTGTGAACAGTAATGTGTTTCCGGCTTATTCCAGTCGAATGAAAAACGTACTTTGTGTTCGGGGCAAAAATAATCGTGTATATGTCCTCCTTCCAATAGAGGCACATGTAATTGGAACTTCCGCCGCGAATCTACAGTGTCTTTTAACGTTTTGATAATCTTTTGTCCCCATTCGGTCTTTGCAGCTGAACGCATATTGTTTATTTCACTTTCAGTAAAGAAGTAATATCCATTTTGCGCTGAAACAATAAAAGGGATGAAAAGTAGTAATATTAAAATCTTGTTTCTCATTTTTAGTGTTTTAAGTATTTAATATATTCGGTTGCAGCCATTAGGAAAGCACCTGTACCATAAACTTCCGTATCATTTATATCTACTTTCTTTGGGTCGGCACCAATGGGTTGTACATAACCTACTTTACCATCTTCGTGTACAATGGAAGTAAGTGCATGCCATGCTTTTTCCGCTATGGATAGATATTTCTCCTTTTCAAGATATCCCCGGTTGATTCCCCAAAATAGGCTGTATGTGAAGAAGGCTGACGAACTGGTTTCCGGCATCGGATAAGAGGCTATGTCTAGTAAAGAAGAATGCCAAAAGCCTTGTTTATCTTGTAATGTAGATATTTTTCCCATCATTTGACGAAAAAGGGTAATGTAAAAGTTGCGGGAAGGTGCATTAGCTGGCATATTGTCGATGATGAAGGTTAGTGCCCCTGTTACCCAACCGTTTCCTCGTCCCCAGAATACTTTCTCCCCATTTTGCTCACGCATATTGATGTATCTGGTATCTCTGAAAAATAAACTATCGGCAACTGAGTAGAGACTGTCATAAGTGATTCGAAACTCTTTATCCATAAATTCGAAATACTTTGGTTCTCCTGTTATTTTCCCAATACGGGCAAAAGAAGTTGGTGCCATAAACAGGGCATCGCACCAACACCAGCGGGAATGTGAGCCTTCACTGTAATAGCTCAGACTGTTGTGCTTAGGGTTGGCAATAAGTGTATCCAAGGTCTCAACGGAGTTTTGGATCATGTATGGTTCCTTGTATTTACTGAATAATATGGCATAAGGTTGGATTATACAGATATCATCAGCAAAATATATACTAGGTCCAGTCTGCCATTTATTCTTCTCGCCCATGGTCAGCAAAAAATCCCAATACTTAGGATCATCAGACATCTTCGCCCATTCTGCCATACCGATATACATGGTTGCATTAGTCCATGCCCAGTAAACATGTGAGTTGGCCCATTGAGAACCTTTTCGTACCTGATTTTCGAAATTCATCAGTTGCCAGTCGGCTACCTTTTTCATAATCGTCATGGTTTGCTTTTGGCAGTATTCATTCCATTGTGCCTCCTCGAAGAAATAGTTCAAGATGAGTTTGGTTACCACCCGGTGTCCTTTCTCATTGGGGTGATTGCTCTGGCTCATATATATATTTAAATCTTCTCCATTTTTTCTTTTCTCCTTGAAGGTTGCATAGCAGTCTATCAGTCCCGTTTTATAATCGTGGGCTAAACGGCGTATTTGGCGACTATGCTGTTCAAGTGGAGATTTATCGTCCAATATATCTTCGGTTAAATCGGGTGTTGGGGTTAGGAGAATGATTGGGATGTTTTGCTTCTGCGCTTCCTTTATCATTTTCTCCCAGGCTTTCAAAGCTCTTTCCAGTCCGATGCTGCGGTCATTCAAAGCATAATCTATGAATAAAATGTCCGGACGATGAGGTAATACCTCTTGTTTAAACCGTTTGGCCCCCTGTTCGGCATTTTCACCACCAATGGATGTGGTGATAGAGTTGACCACTGCATATGGATATATTTCTTTGACTGCTTCCAGGACTTGATGGGGGTAAGCTTGAAGCGTTTTTACATTAGGTGTGTTGGCATAGCCGGAAGGTACACTGTGTCCATGAAATACAAGGTTTACAGTTCTGTTATCCGGCCATCTCTTTTGCAGTTCTTGGCGGATCTGCGTGAATTCGATGGATTGACCGGTTTGGGCCATGGTATCAAACCCTAACAATGTGCATAATAATAGATACAGATATTTCATGTTCTTCATTTTTATTTTTTTTCTCTACTTTCAAATAGTCAATACTCTCGGATATAATTTTTCGAAGACTTTGCTATCGCTGGTCATGGTTACTCTGTTTATGACTCCTCCTCCAATGGGAAACGCCATGGGGTGAGTTGAGTATGCTCATTCCAGTATTTCTGCTGGGCATATAAATTATATGTCACGGCTGAAAAAAGGATCAGCAATATCAAAGGGATATTCTTGTGTTTCATGGCTGAATAAATATCTTGTCAATCATTTCGTTAGTAAGGGTCACTTCCGGAGAGAAATCGGGTGAATTAAGGTAGTTTACAAGGCTGTAATACATCTGCCGTGCAACAGGGCTATGAGCCATAATCCGGTCAAAAGCAATAGAAGTAACCATTAGTTTTCCTTTACCCACCTTAGCTTCAAAAATTAGGCCTATCTTTCGATTGTTGTTCCAATCTGGAATAATCTGCACTAAGGGTTTAAATTCATAAGTAGTATGATCAAGTAACATAGGTTTCGAATTACGCACCAAGTCAAACCATTGCCAGTTTGAATGTTCTTCTGTAGGAAAATGTTTGAATAAGGCATGTTTGGGATTACATAAAATGCCTAAAGTATTTGGAGGTGTACCAGACCAGACTGCATTCCAGGATATGCTGGAAAAACAAGGGGGCACGTCAGATTTTACTTGAGCAGTATCAGCAAGCAACAATACCGTTCCTCCTTTCTGCAAATAATGTTTAACTCTATTATTCCATTCTCTGGTCAACATTACTTTTTTTTCTGATATTTCAGGTAGCTTGTCTGGGTAAACCCATATAGCCCAGTTATTGGAAAATGAGGTGTTTCTAATTTCCATCTTCAATACCATCTTTGCAGCTTGACAAATTCCGGTCAAGGGAATAGAAATTTTTCCCAAGTCAGTTATGCCACCATTCGGAATATCTAGTTTAAAGGAGCCATCTTTATAAACACTACCATTCAGATATTCGAGTTTCCAGTCCACTACCGCTCCTTTTAGTTTTTCTTTTAAAAAATTGGCCATTTGGGCATCTCCTTCAAAAGTCTCATTTTGAGTCCACACTAACTTATCAGTACGTAATAAAGGAAGACAAGGACTTTGCATCTGTTTGAATGTTTGGGCATCCACATAAGGCTTAGCGTCATAGAAAACATCAACAACTCCGACCGGTGAAGTACCCTGACCAGGGAAGTCATTTAGTTGAAGTAAATGATAACCTCCGAAACCAGGGGTACGGAAATAAGATTCAAATTCTTCTTTTTTTTGAAGAACTTGGAACTTGCCTGAAGCGATATGAAAATCATGAGCCTGGTCAAGCATTTTTTTATTACGGAGATCTTCTCTAAAAAGTTCATAGTTATAAGGTTTTAAAACCCCTATATATTTAGATATTTGGTTAAAATCAGGATAAGCACACCATTGTCCTATCTCATGAGTCACCATAGGTATTGAGAACTTTTTTACATAATCTATGTAATCATATCTTGTGTTTAATGGCTGCGAGTTAAAACGTCCTTTCAGACCTTCCTGCCAACGCTGTGGACGAGCACCATAAAAATCGAAAAAATCACTTCCTTCCACTGTAGGATAACCAGATGCAGCCACATAAAGATGACGTGAGTCTTTCTTCCATTCAGTTAGCATTTCTTTTAGAAAATCCACACAATCCTTTCCTACTAATTCATTGCCTTCGCAAAAGAAGGCAAAAGACGGATGGTTTCCATATTCCTTAAAAATGCGTTGAACTTCATCTAAATAGAAAGCATTGGTTGCTTCATCTTCTCCTACCGTAAAACGCCAGTCCGAGTTTTCGACTTGTAAATACAAGCCCAATTCATCCGCAACTTGAAATGCGGACTCAGGGGGACACCAAGAATGAAAACGAATGCAGTTGAATCCGTAATCTTTATATACCTTCATTACCTTTTTCCACTCCTCATAACTCATCGGAGGATAACCGGTAATGGGGAACTCGCAGGAATTTACAGCGCCGCGAATAAATGTAGGAATATCATTTATCGTGAAATGTGTACCTTTTGTTCCAAAGTCACGAATACCAAACTTTATTTTTTGCACATCACTCTTACCGCAACACTTTATCTCATAGTCAATTTCATACAGATTAGGCTCAAATTCATCCCAAGTGTATAGCTTATCTCCCAAATCGTAGTAATGTACCAAGCGTATTAAAGAATCCGAACTATCAAAAGTTGTATTTTTCTCCTTTAGATGCAAATCTTGAGAATCATTCAAAAAATGACAATTTATCCGTATATCGCCTTTAACCGGTAGGTTGCTATAGTTTACAATCTGCGCCACAATCTTTAGCCTTTTTTCTTTTTGTAAAGGATATATCTGTACATCAGCAATATGTACCTTACTTACAGCCTGGATTTCCATACGTCCAATAATACCATTCCAGTTAGTCTGTGTTTCAGCACTGATGGCATGTGTATAGGCTATATCATGGATATTCCCATTATCTACTCTAATACGAACAGTATTCCAGTCTCCAAACTTTACATAAGAAGTTATATCATACAAGTGTGGTGTAGAAAGACTTTCCTCCTTCCCAACAAATTTTCCATTAACCCACACTTGGCTTTCCCAATGTACTCGTTCCAAAAACAGAAAAAGTTGTTGGTCTTTCCAAGATTCAGGAATAAAAATATTTTCTTTCTCATACCAAGCTGCTCCACTATATTCAAACATGCGAGTAAGCCGAAGCGAACTCATATCTTGCGTTTTAAATCCTTTTCCAGCTTGGTCTGTAGATCCCGGCAGAGTTATTTCTTCTGGAAACCTAGATACAAAATTACTTCCTTTTACCGGAATACTAATATTCAAAGGATCTAATTTGAAGTTCCAGATACCAGCTAATGAAATATGATCTTTTGACGTTTCATTCTGTGCGTGTACTGAAAGCAGACAAAAGCAACTTAATATGAGAAAGAAAATATTACGCATAGAGTCAATATTTCAAGTTATTCATTACATTATTCCAGTTCACCAACAAAAGTTACGACAGACTTTGCCGGAACAACAATCTCATTAGTTTTTATTGCCGTTCCCTTTCCTAAATTGGATGTTTCAGAAGTGGTGTAAGGAGTTAAAGTCTGATTCTTCAGTTTCAAATCTTGAAGATTATATTTTCGGTTGACAGAACCGACATTAACTGCTACCAATACTATCTTTTTGGAAGAACCGTCTTTGTATGCGCTAATCATAACATCTTTACCCTCTTTCTCAGGGTCTGGATTTTCGGTAATAACGGCAACACGTTTCATACCCGGACGGACAAAAAAAGAATAATTACCTAGCATCCACATAAGCTTAGAGTCCCTGGCAAATCCATCTTTTTTGCAATAGTCTGTAACTTGTGAACCATTATTTGTTCCATCATCCAGATATACCAAACCGTCCTTGTAGTCTGCACGGGTAAGAGCTGTCCACCAAGACCAAGAGGAAGCATTTACCAATGTCAAATCATTGTGAATAGTACGTGCAACAAAAAGTGCCGTTTGCATACCCAAATCGCGTTTATTTCCGTTTCCGTTAGGAATTTCGGACTCTCCGGGGCTTTCGAGGATAGAATACTCAGTTTGCCAATATTTTAAGCCGCTGTGCTCTTTTATTTTATCATTCAAGGCTTTACGATGTGATACTAAATCCTTGACGGGCCAAACAGTCCAATAACTGTGTCCAGTCATTACTCGCTCTACATTGGGCAGAGAAGCAATGCTCAACGGAGATGACGGATTCCAAAAATCATCAATCTGATTATCAAAGTTCTCATTATCTACATTTTTATACAAATATTGAATACTCCCAGCTTCGCCCAATGCTATTTTGGTAGCCAATCCTCTTTTGCTGAGTCTTTCTGATAGCAATTTTACGAACTGAGATATTTCTTCATTAGTGGCGGGAGTCCCTTCCTGGCTGCCTTTACTCCAATCCCATTGTGGCTCATTCACAGGACTTAAATAATCAAATTTAACTCCTTCTTTCTTCTGCAAGTTATCAATGCATTCTACTAAAAAGTCTGCATAATCAGGCATCATACCTGCCTTGATATTCATCCTTTTCTCTTTAATTGAAAAGCCTTTCCCATTTATGGACATATGAACCGGAGCACTTAGGTTAAAAGCTAGAAAACGCTCAACCCCTCTGTCTCGAGCAGCTTTTAAAAACCATCTCTGTCCTTCATATTTATTCCAATTGTAAGTACCATCAGCTGATAAAAAGCATTCAGACCGTCTCCACTCATCCGCAATGTCGCTATCAAGCCCTTGTTCTGTGCTTCCCGCACCAATATAAAATCTCCACATGGACAAGCCGATGCCTTTTGGATTTCCATTTTCATCGACTTCTTGGCTAAACAGCCAATCGGCAATTTGATTTCTTTTCTCTTCCGGCCAATATTTTCCTACCATCTGACAGCGCCAAGCATCTGATGCCCCAAAGCCGTCAATCGTCTGTATTTCCTGATTCAAGTCTACTGAAATATTTCTCACCTTATTGTAAACAGGCGGTTCTGGAATCTCCAATTTGGAACTACATGCCGTAACTGAAAACAGTGTACAGATACCTAATATCTGCAAATATTTGCTATTTCTCATTTCTATAAAATTTAAGTTTGATCTCTTATGTTTATTAGTAATTAGGATTCTGTGTTACAGTACCAAAGCTACGATCTATTTCCGATTGAGGAATGGGCCATACCAAATGTTTATTGATATCGAAGTTGATACCTTTGTTCTGTAGCTCTTTAAGGTTGCTCGTTTCATACTGATCCGTTGATTCATACATATTGTAACGAACAAAACTTCCATTCGGACCGAACAAACCAGCTATAACGGGTTGATTAGTGACCGGATCTATCTGTCTCCTAATATCAAACAGACGCAATCCTTCAAATGCCAATTCCATTCTGCGCTCTTTCCAAATAGCATAAAGTATTTCGTTACCGGTTACAGTTCCTTTTTTCGGAGAAAGTTTTACTCGAGCACGAATGATGTCTACATCATCCATTGCTTCATCAAACATACCCAAGTGAAAAGCTGCTTCTGCACGCGTCAAATATATTTCTGCCAAACGGATAATTGGAGTATTCAAAGGAGCGTTATATCTTTTATCTTCCAATGTCCTACGAGTAGCGATAGGAATATAGTATTTACGGATTACACGCCCAGACTTATTCTGTGCCAAGTCAAATACATAAGTAGGGTTTAAATCCTCATCACCATATACAGCGTCACCACAAACCGTTATTGTACTGCGCCTTCTTATCTCATCTTCTTCCGAAAGATAACAATTTTCCAAATCGCTGGTGGGTACTCCCCATCCCCAACCATCCATAATGTCATTGGGGTCTTTACTGGGGAAATTTTCCAAACTTTCACCACGTCCTCCACAAAGTGTAGAAAGGGGATTGCCCAAAATCTTACCCACTTCAGGGCTTGTCTGAACTTCAATAAGCGATTCTATACCATTGTGATTATTGACGTTCCAAATATCCAGAAAATCAGGTTCTAGTTTACAGCCACTATTCATGATTGTGGTATCTGCATAATGATAAGCTTCTTTCCATTTTCCTTGATATAATGAAACTCTTGCTAATAATGCAGTACAAGTCCATACAGTAGCCCTACCTTTTCCTTCACTTCCATACGTAGTATTTACCATGTGAACGGCTGACTTAAGATCATTCTCTATTTGCTGATATATTTCTTCTTTACTAGAACGTCCTAGATTCATATCATTGGATGAAAGCATTTTAAGTACCAATGGTACACCGCCAAAATTACCTACAAGATCCAAGTAATTATATGCGCGACAAAATAGAGCTTCACCGACATAAGACTTTTTTTTGTCTTCAGAAATAGGAGCTTCGGGAATAGAGTTTATGGCAATATTACATGCCATAATATTCTTATATCTCTCCTTGAATAAATCTGTAAGATATCCCATTCTATTGGGAGTGATCAAGTATTCCGAAGCTGGACTGAATCCATCAGTAGATTGTCCGGTATTTCCCATCCAAGCATCATCGGTAGCCGTTTCATTTGTTATTCTGGTATGAGCTATCGGCTGCCAGTCATTATTCAACAATGCACGCTTATACAAGTCAATGACAAAGTCACGACATTCTGTATCTGTCTTAAAATAGTTATCCAAATCTTGAACACCTCTTTTTTCGTGTTCAATAAAATCTTCACAAGACATAAATCCCAATGAAGCCGCTATTATGAAAGCAAATATATTCTTTTTCATGATTTACAATCTATTAAAATGTTACATTTACACCTACTGAGTATATACGTTGTACTGGATAAGTCCATCCGCCAAATCCAAAACTCAACACACTACCTGAAACTTCGGGCTCAACGCCGTTATAGCCAGTCAAGGTAAATAAATTTTGTCCTGCTATATATAGTCTCAGTTTATTGACACCAGGAATTTTCTTAAAAGTATACCCCAATTGTAAATTCTTTAGCCTTAAGTAAGAACCATCCTCTATGTAGAAAGATGAGAATTTGGTAAAGTTCTCATTATGATCTTGAGTAGATAAGCGAGGAACATAGTTAGAAGTACCTTCACCGTGCCAAGCCATATCAAGTAAACCGCTCACCTTATTCACTTTTCCACCACTGCCGGCAGCATTGTACAATTCTTGAATATTCTGATTGACAAGATCATTGCCAATACTGGCATAGAAGTTTGCTACCAAATCAAAGTTCTTATAGCCTAAGTTCAGATTAAGTCCCATCGTCATATCGGCCCATGGAGAGCCAATCTTTGTGCGGTCATCTGCATTCAATTGACCATCTCCGTTTATATCCTTAAATCGAATATCACCGACTTGTGCGTTAGGTTGTAAAAACTGTCCTTTGTCATTAGTATGACGATTCACTTCAGTCTGATTCTGGAAGATACCATCAGCCACATATCCATAGAAGAAAGCAGGTTCTTCACCTTCTATTGTCTTTGTCTTTTCACCATTTCCATACAATGGATCTTTATCACCTGTCAACTCCGTCATATTTACGTTAAAAGTAGTCAAGTTTAAAGTAGTTCCAAGGGTAAAATCTCCCCAACGATCATTGTAGTTGATTGTCATTTCAAAGCCTTTGGTACGCATAGAACCTACATTTGTCCAAATCTTGGCATCACCCGGGTAGCCGGAATAACTGGGATAAGCTTTCTGAAAAAGCATATCTTTGGTATTCTTTATATAATACTCAAAAGATCCCGTTAAACGATTATCAAATAATCCATAATCAATACCAAAGTTATAGTCTTCTACAGTTTCCCATTTCACATCCTCATTTTTAACCAAACTGGGGTAAACAGTATTCACCACATTATCGCCCAATACATAGTAACCTTGTCCTAATTGAGACATATAAACTCCTGAAGGTAGATTCTGATTACCTACACGCCCCCAACCTATTCTAAGTTTAAGGCTGTTAAGTACAGATTTTATACTTTCCATAAACGGCTCATTAGACATACGCCAAGCTATAGAAGCTGAAGGGAAGGAAGCCCATTTATTCTTGGACAGGAATTTGGAAGAACCATCCACGCGATAAGTAGCTGTAAGATAATACTTATCATTATAATTGTAAGTTAGTCTACCTAAATAAGACAAAATAGAAGTGGTAGAAGAATTACCTCCGGTCTGTGGATTGACGGTACCAGCATCCAATTCATGTAAATTATCTGAGTTGTTGGGCATTTTTTCATAGCTTCCCCACAAAGTAGTACTATTCCATTCTTCCAAGGTGTTACCTACCATAAAAGAAAAATTATGCTTATTTGCAAAAGTTTTTAGGTATGTCAATGTATTCTGCAAACTCCAATTACGATAAGTGGGTTTGTTACGCGTGAACTTGTTGTTCGTCTGAAATTCATGAGCTGCATCAATAACAAAATCCGGTGCAAACGTATTGGAAATTCGAGTATCTAAGTCTATAGAGAATTGAGATCTAAATATCAAATCTCTTATCGGCTTAATTTCAAGATAGGCAGAAGATGACAAAGCATAAGAATTATTACTTTGATTCCATCTGTGAACATAACCAACTGGATTCCAAATTTGAGAAGGAGAACGGGAATATACACTATATTCATTTTCAGTACCATTTAATTCATCCTCAGGTTTAAAAATGGGGGTAATAGGATCCACTCTGTCAAAGTCCGACCAATTAGTAGGATTCCCCCATGATTCATAACGCGGATTTAATGAGAATCCAGCTGAAAAATACTTATTAAATTTATAATCATTGGTAAAACGAGCTGTAAATCGCTTATATCCTCCCTTCTGGTAGAAAGAATCTTGCTGAAAATAATTTAAACTAACCGAATACTTATTCTTCTCCGTTCCACCCTGTACACCCAAACTTGCATTCAATTGAGGGGTAAACTGACGAATACCCGCATCCCACCAATTTGTTGTTTTACCTGCAAAAGAAGCGGGATTTTCAAATTCCTCCGGATAGCCGGCCTGACGGGCGGCTGTATTCAATATTTCAGCATACTCCACAGCATCTGCCATATTATAAGGATTTTTCATTTCCTGTACGCCATAATGCATATCGAGATAGAATGAAGGTTTGCCTTCCACTCCCTTACGAGTAGTAACCATAATAACTCCATTTGAGGCACGACTACCATAAATGGCACTGGCAGAAGCATCTTTCAAGACTTCAATGCTCTCAATCTCATTAGGATTAAGGAAATTGATCCCTTCGCCCATAGGAACCCCATCAACCACGTACAATGGGTCAGTGGACAAGTTGATGGTAGAGAAACCTCTAATCAAAACCTTTGGCTGACCACCTGGATTCCCGGCTCCTACAATTGTTACACCAGCCACCTTTCCTTGAAGACTTTCGGTAGCATTGCTTACATTCATTGATCTCACTTCTTTTCCTTTCACAGAAGAGATGGAACTTGTTAAATCACTTTTTTTCTGTACGCCATAGCCTACTACCACCACTTCTTGAAGCAGCTCTGAATCTTCTACCAAAGTTACATAAATGACAGTTCTATTCCCTACCTTTTCTACAATGGTTTTGTAAGAGATAAAAGAGAATGACAGTTTGGAATCTATTCCAGCTACTGTTATACTGTATTGTCCATTCACATCAGATATACTACCATTGGTAGTTCCTTCTTCTTGGATATTAACACCTATCAGAGGCTCATTTTTGTCGTCAACAATAGTTCCTCGAACCTTTATCTGCGCATTAGCTGTAAGGCAGAAGAAGAAAACAACAAGAGAAAATATAATATTTCTTTTCATGACTATATACATGATTTAATGATTATTCTTTCAATAATTTAGCACGCGCAATCTCAGTATCAATAATGAATTTATAACTTCCCTTTTGATTTACCTTCAAATAAGGTTGGCTTGAACCCATATAATCAATAATACCATTTTCAAGTAAGCGCCAATATTTACTCCAGCCCGGATAGGTAATGGTTACATTAAGCTGGGTTTCGTTCAATATAAGAGTCCGTCCGAGTATATATGGATTTTCCGCGTCCGGTGTGAGTAGACAGTTTTTATTAGAGGGATCCCATCCGGCACCTTCAAATCCGTAACCACACATCGTGATATCAGGAGAATCGTGCACAGCTGAAGAAGGTATATAAGGAGTCACAGTATATGTTTGCTCTTTGGTATTTGCCACAATTTCATAGTATCCCTTTGTTGGTAGCACTATTGGTGCGGCAGAAGGACTATTTAGCAATTTACCGTTCTCTTCTGATACGCCAAAGCAGTGAGGTTCAAAAGCGCTCTCCTGTCCCAAAAAGTAGATTTCCTTATTATCACAATCCGCATAATATTTGAAAGTAAATATACCATTTGATTTTTTATGATAGAGCATCGGTACTCCACAAACATCGGCTGTTAAATCAGTTCCCTTAGGAACATCGGCCAGGAACAAAGTAACCATTTCACTGGAAACAATATATTTAATTTTCTGTGTTTTCCTGTTAGCTTCTACAAAGTTATCAATTGCTGTTATTTTTAGTTCATACTCTTCCGGTTTGGATGGTAAAGAATAAGTTTTGTTGAAAGAGTACTCTTTCTCGCCGTTTAATTTGATTCTTTCCATGATACCCAATATCGGTTCTTCCACATATACTGAATCTAAGCCTGAATCATCAGTGACTTTAAAGGAAAGTGACAATTCCATCTTGCTTTCCAATAGCTGTACTGTTCCGTCTTGTGGTGATACATTTGAAAAATTAGGAGCATTAAAGTCTCCATCCAAATGTAATGTAAGCTCTTTGGTCACAACATTTCCAGAAACATCCTCCAGTGCAAGATTTACTTTATATACATCTTCATTTTTCGTATCCTTTGGTGCCAGAAACTCATAAGCCAACTCATATTCTGTAACTAAAGTATCTGTCGGGAATACAATTTCCTTATCCAGATAAAATTCTGGAATCACAATTTTCAAAGACTTAAGGCCTAAATCATCTTTTAAATCAGCCTTAATCACAAACTTTCTGTTGGGATTAGAATACAATTCATCACGCAACACTTTTATTTCCGGGGCATCAGATGTAGGATAGGAGATACCCTCATCGTCCGAACATCCCATAAAGCAAAGCAGCATTAATAATGCTGATAATCTAAATAAACTTTTCATAATATTAATATTGTTGTTAACTAATAGTTTATTTCTGAGTGAATTACTGTACAGGGAAATGTGTCAATTCTGGCACATCCCCGTACAATAAGATCAATCACATCCTGAACACTTGTTTATTTACATCAAGTCTTTTCACCTTTTCATAATATTCTTCTGCTAGTTCTTCCTTTCCTAATCCGCTGTAACCTAATGCCATTACATAATAGCAGTGTATTTGGTTACGGATATTCAGATTGTCTTCCCATATGGCAAGCTCCGGCAATGATACTGCGAAGTAATCAATTTTACAGTCATCGAAGAGGTGCTTTTTACCGTGGTCGATTAACTTATTGAAGCGGCTTCTGGCTTTATTCTCTTCTCCTAATGCTCTCCAAGCAAGTCCTTGATAGAATATCTTGTCAGGTTGCTGGTCATTATAGTAGAATGCTTGCTGGGGTTCTGTGGAACCTTGGGTTGCTTTCATTAAATACTTGGTTGACTCGGCATCATTACCCAGCTTCTGATAAGCTATTCCCTTGTAATAATCGACTTCATTTTCTTCAGCATTACTCAGTTTACCTTCTCCCAAGTTATGCGGATAGAATTCTGTCTCTTTTAAAAGTGCAACAGCCTCTGAATATCGATTCTCTTTAATCGCCTTTTTAGCTAATTCTACCCGACAGAGTATGTATTGCCCTGTCACTTTGCCTTCACCACCTTCCCATGGGTGGAATTTTCGATTGGATATCAGATCTTTTGCTTTTTCATAATCACCTAAAAGATTGTAGAGTGTTATCCGTTCGATACATAAGTCGTCTCGTTGTTCTACCAGATCCAGATGTTCTTCCAGGAGTGCCAGACGTTCTGCATGTGCCCTTCCCATCTTCTTATATAACTGGTCTAGTTCCATAAATATGCGGGAGTCTGTTTTATCCAGTTCGAAAGCCTTTTCCAATAGCTGTCGTGCTTCTTCTTTCTTATTCCTTTTATTGTAATAGGCCAGTGAAAGATTACGCAAAGCAGTGGGGAACTGATTGTTTATTTCTACAGATTTCTCCCAGCAACTGATTGCTTCCTCATAACGACGATGTGCATACCAGAAATTACCCAGATAATAAGGAGCCTTATAATCAGCAGGATTCATTCTCATAGCATCTGTCAGTACATTGATTTCATCGATTCTGTTGGGGAAGCACTTATCAGGAGATAGACTTTGTGCTTTCTGATACCACTGTCGGGCTACTTCCTCGTTTCCAGACCTTGATGCAAAGTATCCTAACATATAAGCTGCCATAGGATAGACATCAGTTCGTCCTTCCATATAGATATGCATAATTTGGGATGCTTCTTCATACATTCCTGCGGAGGCAAAATCAAATGCATACTCGATATAGTTGTGTACGCTGCCATTGAGCATACTTGTCATCTCCTGTAACTCAGTAAGATTATTCCCAATAAAATATTTCTCAAACCGGCATCCTAGGTTAAACTTATCAATAGTCAATGACTCTTCGATAAACTTCAGGGCTTTTTCAGTTTCTCCGGAATGTCTCAGGATGGAGGCTTTCAACTGGCGTGCTTTATGGTTATGCCAATTGTGGATAAGGGCCAGGTCGACATGTTCCAGAGCGGCATTCCAATCTTTTCTGATACTGTCTATCTGAGCCACACCGAAGTATCCGGCATCTCTCCAGGCTGCATTCCAGGTGGCTTTGTAATAGGCACTATATGCTTCATCATACTTACCCTGCATTTTCAGGCTCCATCCTAAGTTATAATAAGGTTCTCCATCATATGGATTAGGATTGCGCTCTGTCAGTGTCTTTATTGCTGTATGGAAATACTGTTCAGCTTCTTCAAATTTGCCCCGGCGCATATTCAGTAAGCCTACGGCATTATTACAACGTATATCACCCGGTTCTCTTTCCAGTGCTTCCATATAGTAAGCCATTGGATCATACGTTGCATGTCGGTATTGCTCCAGATGTAGCCCGGTCAGGAAGAGTTGCTCAATAGAAGCTATCTCTTTAGGCTGTTTGGCAGCTTTAGCCGGATCCGGGGTCGGTTTAATTTCAGGTTTATCAGCTTTATACTCTAAAAGTAATTTGCCATTATTATCATATAAAGATAGGATCAAATTTTCCGGCAGTTGCTCCGCTATGTTTACCTGGCTTTTGAAAATATTTTCCGGTGAAAGTATGGTTACTTTATCAAACAGGATTTTTCCTGTTATGTCTCTCAATTCTACTTTGATATTTTCTTGTCTGCCGGTTGCATATACGATGATATGGGCGGTATTTTCTGCTACATCCAGATTCAGAATGAAATCTTTGGTCGCATTTTTTACATATCCCACTTCACTATATGGCAGGAAGTATTGCTTCCATGACTTTTCCTCATAAGGTTGTAACCATGTGAAATCAGGTTGGTTATCTGTATAAACACCTGTCATCAATTCTATGTAAGGACCATCTTCATCGGTAAGGTTTCTGTCCCATGCAATACCAAAATCACCATTTCCCCAAGTCCATTGTTTCTTTCCCGGTGAGAGGTGATGATCGGCTACATGTAATAGTCCTGCCTGTACATGCTCTTCGTAGCCACCTACAAAGTCATAACGTGACTTTATGGCCATGTACGAAGTGGGGACAGGGATATTCTTATATTTGGAAATATCGACACCTTCCGAATAGTCCTGTTTGTAATATATGCCTGTAGCTATGGGAAAATTGGATACATCTCTTTTTCCATGATCGAAAACAGCATGTACATCGGGTGGAAAAACCGAGTGGTAGTGGTCGTTCACAACAACGGCAGGGTTCGCCCACCAAAGGAAAGTTTGGGGGAACGGAGTTCGGTTATAGACTTTCACATTAATTTCCAGATAAGCTTTGTCCGGATGAAGTGTAAATCCCTGCATTCCTTTCGTATTGAACATACGCTCTACTTCATTGCACCAGACCGTTTTACTACCGTCTGCATTTTCTTCAATCATACAGTCGGTAGGTAAGTATGTACTTGGACGATGATGCTGAGGCCAGTTGAATTCAATTCCGCCTGATATCCAAGGACCGGTCAAACCTACTAAAGCTGGTTTAATGACTTGGTTGTAGTAGACAAAGTGACGTTTCTTCACTTTGTCATAAGCCATTTGTACTCGCCCTCCCAATTCCGGCAAGATCATAATTTTAAGGTATTCGTTCTCGAGGAAGTAGGCCTGATAGTCTTTTTCTTTTTTCTCGTCGCATATCTTTTCTACGACAGGATAAGGGTAAACTACTCCTGAACTTCCTTGATAAACGCGCTTTTCCAGAAAGATGGGATTTTTTTCTTCCTCTCCGATTTCATAAGTTGGAAGTTTGATTGTTTCTTTCCAAACTTTTACAATTCCTTTTTCTGAGAGGGTCGGTTTAATTAAATATTCTGTAATTTTCTCCATAAGGTATTTATTGTTTTTTTAGACAATAAGGGTAAGTTAAGCGATGATTTCTTGTCATCGTTTAAGTAAGATTTAATTCAATAAGTGATATGCTGTTTTTAACTAGTTAATTCTTTCTCAATGCTTTCCAGTGATTTTCCTTTTGTTTCGGGTAATTTGATTTTAATGAACACAAATCCGAGAATACATATGATTCCGTATAACCAGAAAGTACCATAGGCACCTAATCCGGAATTTAATAAAGGGAATGTATATGTCAGTACAAAACAAGCTACCCAAAGAGAGAAGGTGGATACTGCCATTGCCATACCACGGATACGGTTTGGGAAAATCTCAGATAATACGACCCACGTAACGGGAGCAAGTGTCATTGCATAGCATGCTATGGCTAATACAACCATAATTAGTACAGCCATCCCGGTTATATTGAGGTAGTAACATATGCCCATGATGATATAAATGATGGCAAGCCCTGAAGCTCCGAATAACATAAGGGAGCGTCTTCCCAACTTATCTACAGTGTACATACCTACAAAGGTGAATATTACGTTCGTCACGCCTGTTACTACAATATTAAATAGGATATCAGAAACACCATAACCTGCAGCTGCAAAGATTTCCTGGGCATAGTTGAACACTACGTTCAGTCCGCACCATTGCTGGAAGGCTGCAATAACTATACCTATTAACAATATTCCCGGTATCTTGCCTTGAAAAAGCATGCGGATATTTAACTTTTCTTTAGTGGCACTTATAACTGTTTTAATGCTTTCAATTTCTTTTTTGGCATATTCTTTTCCACCTATGTGGCTTAGAATATTTTCAGCTTTACCGTATTGTAATTTTGTAGCCAGCCAACGAGGGCTTTCGGGAATGAAGAATATAAGGATAAAGAAGAGTGCTGAAGGTACTACTTCTGCCCAGAACATCCAACGCCATCCCATTTGTCCATTCCATGTTTCCAGAATGTTTTCGCCGGGAACTACCGGTTCGGCGATCAACCAGTTGACGAACTGGGCTGCCAGAATACCTAATACGATTGTCAATTGATTGATCGATACGAACTTCCCTCGTACATGGCTGGGTGATACTTCGGCTATATACATGGGAGATAAGTTGGAAGCAATGCCGATGCCAATGCCACCGAATATGCGGTAAAAGATAAACCAATTGAGGTCATTGACAGCTCCTGTACCTATTGCAGAAACGGTAAAAGTGATAGCTGCTATTATCATCAAAGGTTTGCGCCCATATTTATCAGATAAGCTACCTGCGATTGTTACCCCTATTAAACAGCCAAGAATGGCACTACCCATGACCCATCCCTGCATACCGGGAGAATTCTCAATTGCAAAGAAGATTTCATAGAATGGTTTGGCACCTCCAATGACTACCCAATCGTATCCGAAGAGTAGCCCTCCCATGGCAGATACCAGCGAAATAAGTAACAAGTAAAAATTGTTGCTAAATGATTTTGTTTTCATGATATACGATTTATTGTATGGCAAATGTATGCCATAAAACTTAATAAAAAAATGCAGATTGTTATCAATTTAATGTATAATCTTATTATATTTATGGCTGTAAATGCTTGAATATGTTGACTGAACAAAGATTCATGTAAAATACTATGATATATATGTAAAATACTACCAAAATCAGATACCATGGAAAAGGTTGCAGAAGGTTTTAAAGGAGAGAAGGCTATCGTTACACCTTATAATATACGTAACCTTCAACGAGAGAATAATATTACAAAACAATTATTCGTCAGTCACATCGGATATTATCCTCATGCAGAAAATCATTTCAGGGAAAGGGAAAAGGGGACTAACGAGAATGTCTTTATATATTGTGAGAGTGGTTGCGGTTGGGTTAGTTATAAAGGTGAAAAGTACATCCTGACTAAAAATCAAGCTTTTATATTACCGGCTAATGAGCAACATGCATATGGAGCGGACGAAGTGAATCCCTGGAGTATCTATTGGCTGCATTTCTGTGGCGAGGGTGTGGCTATGTTCTCCTCTATAATAGGTAAGACTATATCTTTGGAGGAGTCGGATAAGAGCCGTTATGATGATCGCTTTCAACTATTTGAAGAAATGTATCAGAACTTGGAAATGGGATATAGTCCTGAAAACCTGGAATATGTTAGTTTTTGCCTGATGCATTTTTTGGCTTCTTTGAAATATATTAATCAGTTCAGAGAAATAAAGAAGGTGAGAGAAACGGATTTTGTACAGAAGAGTATCTCCTTTATGAAGGAGAATATGGAGAATAAGATTACGCTGGAGGATATAGCTCAGCATGTGGGCTATTCCGCATCTCATTTCAGTGCATTGTTTTCGGAGAGAACTTCTTATGCTCCAATGGAATATTATAACCAATTAAAAATTCAACGTGCTTGTTCGTTTTTGCAATTCTCTGATCTAAAGATCAAAGAGATTGCTTTCCGTTTAGGGTATTACGATCAATTCCATTTCTCGAAAGCTTTTAATAAAGAGATGGAAATTACTCCCAAAGAATATAGGAGGAGATATAAATAACTTCAGATATAATGTGAAATGCCCCCTAAAAGTCTGTAGCAAACTTTTAGGGGGCATTTTTTAATAAAGAAAAATTAGTTTTGCTAAGCTTTAGCTTTTGGAAGAACTCAGCTTCTTTCTATATACAATCACCATTATCATAATACCTATCACCATCAGAGCCAGTGCTGCATAAGCGATGCCTTCCGTTACATGCAAGCTCTTCGGATCAAAGCGCATTTCGATGGTATGCTTTCCGGCAGGGACGTACATAGAACGTAAGATATAGTCTGCACGGGCAATGTCGGCAGGCTCTCCGTCAATGGTGGCTATCCAGCCGTCCGGGTAATAGATTTCGGAGAATACGATGACGCCGTCTTTAGAGTTATTCGTTTCATAAACCAGACGGTTCGGTTCGTAGCTTGTCAGACGCACGCTGGAAAGACTGTCTTTATGGGCAGTGGTAATGCCTTTCAGAATATCTTTGAAACAAGCATCTACTACGGCTGTCTCTATTGGCAATATGGTGTTCAGGGCATCGATTTCCTGGTTGGCATTGTCCACGTACTCCACATTGTTGACGAACCATGCATTGCCGTAAGCGTATGGATTCTCGATAGGAACTGTCTGTCCTTGTCCGGCAGGGAGGATGAAATACTTCGTGTTCAGCATATTCAGAACGCGGAACTTGGAAGCATCCACACTGTCCATCTCACCACCTGCGGTAGCGATAGCCCGATAGGCGGCCTGCATTTCGGGGGAAATATGACGATCTATCATTTCCTGATAACGTCTCAGTTTGGCTGCATGATATCCACCTACGCTCTTGTGCCAGTAAGAAGTTTTATTCTCGCTGAATGCATCTCCGGAAAAGCTTAATACGCGGTAATTCGGGTCAGTGTCTTGGAGGATGATTTCATCAGCTTGCGTTTTCTTAAAGGTGTCAACCTGGGCAGAACGGGGAACGAATTGATCATCGTGCAGATAACGCTTGTTGACACTCCACATATCTACTACACAGAGAATAGCGATGCCGGCAATTACGAATGACTTTCTTAGTTTTCCGCTATAGTAAAGCCACAGCAACACACAGCCAATTACAATGATAATGAAGCTACGCAGTGCGTCGGCGCTTACCATTGCAGCACGCATTTCTGCCAGATTGGAAAGGATACCGGATAGCTCGTTTGCAGGAATCATTTGCTGATTGACTGCATTCTGCAACATCTGCGCTTCCTGTGCGGGGACGAAAGTTGAACTGAAAGCTCCTGGAATCACGGCTAATATCAAAGCTACACCGGCAGTCAGTGCCAGACTGATACCAACGAACTTTATCTTCTTTTTCAATACCTCCGGTTCGTCCAGAATCTTTTTCAGAGCAAAGATAGCCAGTAGTGGAATTGTAAATTCAGCAATAACGAGGATAGATGATACTGCACGGAATTTACTATACATGGGTATATAATCAATGAAGAAATCTGTCAGTGGCATGAAGTTCTTACCCCATGAAAGAACAATGGAGAAGAATGTGGCTCCGATTAATGCCCATTTCAATGGACCTTTGACGATGAAGCAGCCTAGAATGAAAAGGAATAGTACAAAAGCACCTACATATACAGGACCTGACGTCATAGGCTGGTTACCAAAGTATTGGGACAGTTGCTGGTAGAGTCCGACATAGGTCGGATTGGCTTTTTCCATGGCTGTTTCATTCAGGGCGAGGGAAACGGAAGCACCACCTTTAAAGTTGGGTACTAATAAGGTCCAGGTTTCGCCGATACCATAACTCCATTGGGTGATATAGTCACGGTCCAGTCCGCTACTGGTCTGTTTGGCGGCGTCACCGGTTTCGATGAGCTCGCTTTTGCCGCGCATGGTTTCTTTGCTGTATTCATAAGTGTGATACAGGTTCGACAGATTGACGGATATACCAATCAGCGCAGCTACAACAAGCACACCGCTTGCCTTGAAGAATTGCGGTAAGGTCTTGTTGCGCCATGCATCTTCAAAGTAGGCTCCTGCTATGAAGAGGATGACAAATAGGAAGTAATAACTCATCTGTACATGGTTCGACAGAATTTGCAGGGCAATGAATAGTGCTGTAACAATGCCTCCTGCCAGATATTTACCCCGGTAAGCCAGTACGATACCTGCTATTGTAGGTGGTATATAAGCCAGCGTGATAAACTTCCAGATGTGTCCGGCAGATATCAGAATGAAGAAGTAGGATGAGAATGCCCACATTAATCCACCTAATCCTGCCAACCATGTAGGTATACCGAATGCACGCAACAAGATGAAAAAGCCCAGCATCAGGATAAATGTCAGGTTGACATACGTAGGCAAAAATAGTTGGTAGACCTTCTGTACCCAGGTCAACGGTTGGGTTGACTCGTAGCTGGGGGCTATCTGATAAGTCGGCATACCACCGAACAGAGAGTTAGTCCAGCGTGTATACTCACCAGTTTCTTCGCGATATTGAGTCGCTTCTTGTCCGGCACCTGCACCGGCAGCCGTGTCATGTTGAAAAAGAATGCGGTTTTCTATATCCGCCGGGAAGAAATAGGCGAATGAAAGTACTGCAAACATAAAGATGACCAGGAGGTCAGGGAGGAGCTTTTTCATAAAAAACGGAGTTTTTATGAAGTTGAGAGTTGAGAGTTACTATGCAGCATTATAGTGCAGTAAACTCTCAACTCTCAACTTCGTTAATAACGATAGTGTTCGGCCTTATACGGTCCGTCTACATTCACGCCTATATAGGCAGCTTGTTCGGGAGTAAGCTTTGTTAGCTTTACACCGATTTTCTCAAGGTGCAGGCGTGCTACTTCTTCATCGAGGTGCTTAGGCAGGCGGTAAACACCGGTTTCGTATTTCTTGTTGAACAACTCGATCTGAGCCAATGTTTGGTTGGTGAATGAGTTACTCATAACGAATGACGGATGTCCGGTGGCACAACCCAAGTTTACCAGACGACCATCAGCTAACAGAATAATGCTGTGTCCGTCAGGGAAATAATAGCGGTCTACCTGTGGCTTGATGTTAACGCATTTGATACCAGGATAATGTTTAAGAGCATCCACCTGGATTTCATTGTCGAAGTGACCGATGTTGCAGACAATAGCTTGGTCCTTCATCTGCGTCATGTGGTCGATACGGATAATGTCGATGTTGCCTGTTGTGGTAACAAAGATATTGCCTTGTGTGCAGGCTTCTTCCATGGTTACTACCTCAAAGCCTTCCATAGCGGCTTGCAGAGCACAAATCGGGTCTACTTCCGTAACCAGTACTCGGGCACCGTATGAACGCATGGAATGTGAACACCCCTTACCTACATCACCATATCCGCAGACTACCACTACCTTACCGGCAATCATTACATCCGTAGCACGCTTGATACCATCGGCTAAAGATTCGCGGCAGCCGTAAAGGTTATCGAATTTGGATTTCGTTACAGAGTCGTTTACATTGAATGCCGGGAACAGCAATTTACCTTCTTCCTGCATCTGATACAGACGATGTACGCCTGTAGTCGTTTCTTCAGAAACACCACGTACTTCGGCTGCTACACGTTGCCAGCGAGTAGGATCTGCAGCCAGTACGCACTTCAGAATTGCATTCAGTTCTATTTCATCTTCTGCATGGACTTCTTTGTCCAGGATAGAAGCATTGCTTTCGGCTTCATATCCCACATGTATCATCATGGTAGCGTCACCGCCATCGTCAACGATTACCGTAGGACCTTTACCGCCGGGGAAGTTCAGTGCCTGAAGCGTACACCACCAGTAGTCGGCCAACGTTTCGCCTTTCCAGGCAAATACAGGTACTCCACTTGCGGCAATAGCAGCTGCGGCATGGTCTTGAGTCGAATATATGTTGCATGAGCACCAGCGTACTTCGGCACCCAGTGCCACGAGGGTTTCAATCAGTACCGCTGTCTGGATGGTCATGTGCAGAGAACCCATGATACGAGCGCCTTTCAACGGTTTTGTTTCTCCATACTTTTCGCGAAGAGCCATAAGGCCGGGCATTTCTTGTTCTGCCAGATCGATTTCCTTGCGACCGAAGTCGGCAAGCGTAATGTCTGCCACCTTGTAGGGCAGAGTAGAGAATAATTCTTTAGACATATCTATCAATGATTTAAAATAAAAAGTGATGCAAAGATAGAACATTCTGATTAGTAGGACAAAAGCTATTGTTTTTTTTTAAATAAAAGCCTGCAATATGTGTTGATATAATTGAAAAGATATGCTATATTTGCTCCCCAAAAATGACACTCTACAACATATCTGCCTTGAAATGAGGGATTATAAAGATAAAACGAAAGAAGAACTGCTGGAGATAATCCGGGAACTGGAAGAACAGCTGGCAAGCCGCTCCCTGCCGACCGATCCTTGTCCGGATGAAGAGCCAGAACGCTTCCGTGAGAAATATGGCAAGGAAATACTGGAGGCTATCCCTGATATGTTGACGGTTTTTGATCGTAATCTGGACTACATAGAACTACTTTCTTCTCCTGATACCAATCACGTGGAAGGTCTGTCCGGTAAAGATAAGTCGCATCCTAACTTGAAGGATATAGTGCCGGAATCAGAATATCGTAAGATTCGTGCTAATATGGAAAAGGTGGTGCGTACCGGTTTCCCCAGTATAGGAGAGCATTCGTTACAGTTTGAAGGTGAGACGCATCATTACGAGAATCTGGTATGTCCACTGGGAGATAAATACTTGTTGTGTATGTGCCGGGACGTGACGAGCCGGGAAAATGCACAGCGTGAGTTAGCTGCTGCCCGTGTAAAAGCTGAAGAATCCGACCGCTTGAAATCGGCATTCCTTGCAAATATGAGTCATGAGATCCGCACGCCTCTGAATGCGATTGTAGGATTTTCAAGATTGGTTATTGATCCGGGGCATGATGGAGACAAGGATGATTACTGCAACATTATCGAGCAGAATTCGGAATTGCTGTTGTGTCTGTTTAATGATATTCTGGACTTGTCTGCTATGGAGGCGGGTTCTTTGGGGTTTGTTAAGGAGAAAGTAAATGTGTATGCAGCCTGTCTTGAAGAATATGAAAGGCACCGAATGAAAGTTAATAAGGGTGTGAAAATGGCGTTGGATGATGTTGACAAGAATCTGTATGTTATCGGAGATAGGATGCGAATCATGCAGGTGCTGATGAACCTGTTAAGTAATGCAGCTAAATTTACTCCGTCCGGAGAGATTCATTTCGGTTATCAGCTTCGGGGAAATGTCGTACAATTCTATGTCAAAGATACGGGTATCGGTATTCCGGCCAATCGGGTGGCTAAGATATTTGAACGTTTCGGTAAGATTAATAACTTTGCGCAAGGGACCGGACTGGGACTGACTGTTTCCCGTATGCTGGTGGAACGGATGGGTGGACGTATTTGGGTACGTTCAGGAGAAGGAATAGGGACGACGTTCTACTTTACGCTGCCATTATTAAGTTGAGTATAGCGGATTTTGTAGCGATAACATCTGTTTTTCTTTTGGACTTGATATATCTTACTTCTGCTTGCTCGTTACTATATTTACATAATATGAAAGAACACATAAGAAGATTTCTGTATCTATTAATCTTATTGGGAATATCTGTTGACTTATACTCGAATAACCCATATATTATCAATATTAATAAAAATAGATATGGTGCAGCTAATAAAAACTGGTCGATAGGGCAAGATGAGAGAGGTGTGGTTTATTTTGGAAATGACAATGGACTATTAGAGTTTGATGGGTTTAATTGGAAAATAAACACAATTCGTAACTTCTCCATAGTAAGAGCTGTGGCTGTTTTTGATCATCATACCATATTTACTTGTGGATATGAAGATTTCGGGAGGTGGGATAGAGATATTTCCGGTCAACTCAAATATACATCTTTAGCCAGTTCGGTGAATAGACAAAACTTAATTAATAATGATTTCTGGAAAATATTGATTGTCGGAGATACAGTATATTTCCAGTCATTTAGCTCTATCTATGTTTATAAAGAGGGTAAAGTTGAACTTGTAACCAATAAGAGCATACTGTTTCTTTTAAAGGTTCGCAACGAATATTGGGTACAAGGTATGCAAGATTCGCTGTATAAACTGTCTGATGATAAATTGGTTAAAATAGAAGGTAGTGAAATCTTTAAAGGTAAAGATGTCCGGATTGTACTGCCATATGATTCTGATAGGTATTTAATAGGTACATCTATGCATGGATTATACTTATATGACGGGCAGCATTTTTCTGAGTGGAATTGTGAAGCTTCATCCATTTTTAAGCAGAATGATTTGAACTGTGGCATCTTATCTTCACATGGTACATATTATTTTGGTACTATTATCAATGGGTTGTATGAAGTAGACCTTTCCGGCAAGATACTTAACCATTTCTCTACTGAAACAAAACTTCAAAATAATACGGTTCTTGATTTATTTGAGGATAGCGATTCAAATTTTTGGGTAGCACTTGATAAAGGTGTATCCTATATTCAATATCTTGATAATATGGATTGCTATACTGATCCTACTAATACAATTGGTGCTGTATATGATGCTGTCCTTTGGCATGGTAATCTTGTCTTTGCTACTAATCAAGGGGTATTTTATATTCCTCAGAAAGAGCTCGGGTTGGTTAATCCTATGAGAAATTTAAAGTTCATAGATGACACACAAGGTCAAGCTTGGGGATTGTATATAGAAGGTGATGAGTTATTTTGTCGTCACAATAGGGGATTAAAGGTTATTAATCCAGATATGCACGTATTGAAATCTTCTAATAAAAAGTTTGATACAGGATTATACAGTATCCAAAAAACAGTATTGAGAGGAACAGAGATTTTGTTGATGTCAACCTATGAAGAACTAAAAATTATGTTTCCCGATAACAGCCGGGTTATTAATGTGGATAATTCACATATTAGTACTTTAAAAACGGAAGTTGATCATCTGGGAAATGTTTGGGCTGAAACACCTAATAAAGGAGTATACAGGTATTTATTAAATGATTCTTTAACCCGGGTTAAAGAATCAGGATATTATGGAGGTAATTCAGACGATAATTTGCCTTATAAACTCTCCATATCAAAAGTCGGAGGACGTATAACCTTATTGGGGGACGGCCGATTTTATACATATAATGATATGGATAATACAATGAAATCTTATAGGATATTAGATGACTGCTTTAGCCAAATACAAAATCTGAAGAAGATAGTTTATATTAAAGGTGATCTCTATTGGGCCATAGGAGACAATACGGTTTTCAAATTTTATTGTGACGGTCACTCAGCCTGTATTCTGGAGTCTTATGATATAGGCATACATAATATATCAATGGTAGACAAGTATGAAAATATTTCCATATTGAATGATTCACTTAGTTTAATTTGCCTTGATAATGGGTTTCTTCTTTATAATGATAAAACAGTGCATTGTACTAAAAATAATACAGAGAAAATATATATTGATTATGTACAGATAAAGAATGGTGAAGGTGATCTAAAATATCTTCCTTTGACAGGGAAGAGTGATATTCCTTATACTTACAACTCTATAGCATTCTATTATTTGTCAAAAGGTGCATTCAATAGAAATTTATATTTTCAACATAAATTAGAGGGAGTTGATTCTGAATGGTCTGCCTCTCTGATCACCAATAAAATAGAATATGAACGTTTACCTTCGGGAAAATACAATTTTATGATAAGGACAGTAGATAATCTGGGTAATATATCAGAAATTGTATCCTATGATTTTACAGTATTGAAACCTTGGTATCTGACTTTTTGGGCATATGTTGGTTATATAATTGTATTTTTGTTAATTGCTTATCTGGTGTGGATTATAATTCTTAGACGATATCGTAATATTCATTTGCAAAAGATCAGATATAGGGAAGCGAAAAGGCTCCAGGCTGCTAACGAAAAGTTACAGAGGGAGATACAAGATAAAAATGCAGAACTATTCACGCAAACATCTTTTACTATCCAGAAAAATCAGTTGATAATGACCATAAAGGAACTTATTGATGAGTTTTATCATGGACCAAAAGATCAAAGGAATCTGCTTCTTTTCTATCGTAAAATTGAAACCTTATTAAATAATAATCTAAATACTGATGATGATTGGAAAATGTTCCTTATCAAGTTTGAAGAGAAACATCCCTACTTCTTTAAAAGGCTAAAAGACTTGTATCCACAATTAACTGCAAATGACTTGAAACTGTGTGCATGCTTAAAACTTAATTTCGACTCGAAAGACATAGCTTCTTTTATGAATATGTCAGTCAGAGCAGTTGAAAACTCACGGCACAGATTACGTAAAAAGATAGATTTATCTGCTGAACAGAAACTATCAGATTTTATAATGTCAATAGAATAAATACTGATAATATTCAGTTTATTAATGAGTTAACTCTTTGTGAGAGCTAATAATGAGGTATATCTTCTGTTAAAAATGAAAGTGGAGTATTAGAAATGCTTCACTTTTATTTTGATTAAAAACTCTTCCCATATATTTGTCGGCATGATATCATGAGGGCACATTAGATGCTACTTCATCACGTGAATAAGTTGTAGTATCTCTTGGTTCGTTATTTCTTATAAGAAAGTTACTATTAATTATTACCTTAAATTTTACTAATTATGAATTTTAATTTTAGAATGTTATTTTGGGGCACATGGAAAGATTCTTTTAAGAAGAAGAATATTGTTCTGTTGTTGTGTTTTAGTTTATATACAATTTGTATGCAGGCTCAGGCGCAAACCATTACGGGTAAGGTTATAGATACCAAAAGTGAACCACTGATTGGTGTAAGTGTTTCAGTACAAGGTACTTCTAATGGAACTATAACAGATTTTGATGGATTATATTCAATTGCCGTTCAACCTGGGCAACAGTTGACTTTCTCTTATATAGGTATGAAGACACAAACAATTACTGTGGATTCTTCTAATATTATTAATGTAACCTTAGAAGATGATGCACAAGTACTTAGTGACGTTGTAGTTATAGGATATGGCAGTGCAAAGTCGAAAGATTTAACATCACAAATTTCTACTATTCGGGCAGAAGAAGTCAGCAAACATCTTACCAGTTCACCCATGCAATCGTTGCAGGGAAAGGTATCTGGAATGCAAATACTGAATACGGGGCAGCCAGGTAGTTCTCCGAAAGTAAGAATTCGCGGTATTGGTAATTTTTCAGATGCAAATCCTCTATATGTGGTAGATGGAATGTTTTTTGAGAATATTGACTTCTTAAGTAATGATGATATTGAAAATATAAGTGTTCTCAAAGATGCTTCATCATCAGCTATCTATGGAGTAAGGGCTGCCAATGGGGTTGTCATTATCACCACTAAGAAAGGGATGCCTGACAAACCCGTTCAGATTACTTATGATGGCTATGTCGGTTTACAAAAAGCGTCGAATGTGATGAAAATGGCAAACTCACGTGAATACACTGATATGATGAAGAATTCCGGTAATGCGGCTTTTTATGATCGGGTTCAACAAACAATGAACGCTTATGGATCAGCAGACGGTTATCCGGTGGTTGATACAGATTGGTATGGTGAATTGCTTAAGACTGCTGTTATGCACAGTCATGCCATTAATATATCAGGAGGAAGTAAGAATATTAATTATGTTGTAGGTGCCAATTATCTTTATCAGGATGGCATTATGGATGTGGCTGATAATGGTTATCAAAGGATTAATGCAAGAGCTAAAGTTGATATCAATCTTCTTAGTAATCTTAAAGCGGGGGTTAGTTTTATTTTGTCGAGTTCCCAAAAAGACATTGCACCTGTTAGTGCATTTTTCAGAGCATATATTGCTCCTCCAACATTGCCTGTTTACGATGAGAATAATGAGAAAGCAAGTCCTATTAAATTTTCTTCCCCAGCTCAGTTCAATTATGCAGAATATTATGCTAATCCGGTAGCAACTGCTTATTATAATTCGGATAAGAGTGAAAAGGGAATACAAATTACTCCTTCTTATTATGCTGAATTGTCATTGCTTGACAACAAATTGACTCTTAAAAGTACCCTTAGTCAGGATTTATACTTGCTCCGTTATCAGGAGTATAAACCTCAGTATACAGTTAGCGATAATCAGAAAGAAGCATACTCAGAATTGACTAAAAAGGATCGTTTCGAAAGTAACTATGTATTGGATAATATCATCACTTACCGTGACCAGATTGATAAGCATTCTTTTACCTTGATGGCAGGTAATTCAATTCGTCAGGAACGTGTGGAATTACAACAAATAAAAGGAAAAGACATTCCTGCAAATGAAGAGGCTTGGTATTTTGAAAATGGAACTCCAAACGAATACACTATAAAAGATAAGTGGGACGCTGACCAATTACCCCGTAAATATAGAGGAACCTCATTCTTTGGGCGTGTTATGTATGATTACGATGGACGATATCTGATTTCTGCAACATTCCGTGCAGATGGTAGTTCTAAGTATCAGGATAAATGGGGCTATTTCCCATCTATAGGTTTGGGATGGGTGATATCTGACGAAGCGTTTATGAAAAATCAGAGAATAGTTGATTTTGTTAAGGTAAGAGCTAATTGGGGACGTTTGGGAAATGACCGTGGACGTGCCAATTATGGCGTAGCAACATTGAATCAGGGAAGTGGTACATCTGGAATATTCGGTGGTTCTATGGTGCCGGGATATACCTCAATAAACTACTATACAGACTTGAAATGGGAGGTTGTAGAAGAATATGATCTGGGATTTGATATTTCAACCTTGAATAATCGCCTGCGATTGGAATTTGACTATTATAACAGAAAAACGAAAGATGCTATTTTTCAGAAACAACTTCCGTTTGGTGCAGGAAACTTATTGACTAATAATGGTACAATAGAAAATAAGGGTATAGAAGTTTCTGTTAACTGGGCTGATAAAATATCGAACGACTTCTTATACAATGTAGGAATAAACTTCAGTACATTGAAGAATAAAGTGACTAAGCTTGATGGATACAATGTAATCAATACCGGAGATGTTGAATTCAGAACAGTGAGAATGATTGGTGAAACAGTTGATTCGTTCTATGGATTTGACGTGTTGGGCGTTTATCAGAATGAACAGGAAATAGCGGCAGATCCCGTAGCTGTGAAGAATGGCTTGGAACCTGGTGATTTTAAATATAGGGATGTTGATGGAGATGGTGATATTACTGCTAACGACCGCGTTATCTTAGGCGCTTATGTACCTAAGTTCCTGTTGGGAGGTAACTTGGGTTTTCAGTATAAGAATTTGGATTTCAATCTGTCATTTGCCGGACAATTTGGCCATAAGATAGCTAACCGCAAAAGATGGGTGAGAAGATGGCAGAATGAAGTCAACTTTGATAAAGACATTGTTAAGAATGTATGGACAGGTCCTGGCTCAACTAATAAATATCCATCGGCTAAGGGATTAATGAAGACATGGAACATAGCTAACTTCAACTCTGCTATGGTTGAAAGTGCATCAAATTTTAGTATTCAAAATATTCAGATAGGGTACACTCTATCTAATCCCTTTAAACTTGCTGACAAAACAACGAGTCTGAGAATCAGTCTGACAGCAGAGAGACCTTTCAACTTCTTTGGTTATAATGGTTTTACCACGGAACTCGGAGCAGTGGGTATCGATGAGGAGGTCTATCCGTTATCCTCTGTTTACAGTCTTGGTTTAAAGTTGAATTTTTAATAATTAGGATAATGAAAAAATACAATATATTATTTATAGCATTCATAATCGTTTTATTTTGTAGCTGTAACGATTTCCTAGATAATAATCCTGAAGGTGAGTATGAAAAAGAATCTCTCGACTACTCTAAAATCGAAAATATGTTTAACCCGGTTTCAGGAGTTTATGCTACTGCACGTTCCTATAATGGTTTTGGCAGATGGGCTTTGTATGGTCTTATTGCTGTCAGAAGTGCCGATATAGAAAAAGGTGGTTCACCAACTGATCAGGCAGAATATACAGATTGTAAAAACTTTGAATATTCTAAGATTGATAATTTTTGGGGATTGAACTATTCATGGGAAGGGCTATACTACTTGGTGCAAGTCTGTAACAGTTCACTCGAAATGCTTGGTCAATATGCGAAACATACTACTACTGACGCAGATAAAAAACTTAATTTACAATATCAGGCTGAAGTTCGCTTTATTCGTGCTTATGCATACTTTTATCTCGTCCGTCTTTGGGGAGAGATTCCCATTATAAGAGATAATACGGATATTCTGAATACAGAAAAAGTAAGTAAAGTTCCGGTTGCGGAGGTGTATAAATTTATAGATGAAGAATTAGATTTCTGCGTAAACAATATGCCTGCATTGAGACCTAATGAAATGCCATATAAAGGACAAGCTACACAATATTCTGCCTGGGCTTTGAGGGCAAAAGTAAATGCAGATATAAATGATTGGGATAAAGTATTGATTGCTACTAATAAAATTTATGATAGTCAGAAGTTTACATTGTTCGATGACTTCTATCAGTATTTCAAGAAACCGGGAATGCTTGCCGATGAAACTTTTTTTGAACTTCAATACTCGGATGCTAATTCGGCAGATATCATAGCTTCTGATTCTTGGTTTGAATTTCAAGGACCTAAGAGTATTACGGGCGTAAACGATATGAAGAGTGGTTGGGGATTCATGGTCCCAACACAATATATAATTGACTTATTTACCCGCAGAGGCGAAACGGTCAGGGCGGAAACTTCCTTTTTATATACTGGAAAAGCAACTCCAGCAGGTGATGTTGTTAATAATTCATCTGTGGGAGAACCTACGGTATATAATGGAAAAGCCTATCTTCCAAGTACCCAGCTTACTCCGGGACGTATAGATTATGGTTCGGGGAATAATATCAGGATGCTACGGTATGGAGATATCCTTTTACTGAATGCTGAGGCAAAGGTACGTAGTGGGCAATCGGGTGATACGCCATTCAACCTTGTACGAAAGAGAGCTAAAATGCCTGAATTGACGAATGTAACTCTTGAACAAATACTCGAAGAAAGAGAAGTTGAATTATGTGGAGAATGGGGTGAGAGTTATTTTGACTTACTGCGTACAGGCAAAGCTGCAGATGTACTGCCGAATTTTGTTAAAGGCAAAAGCGAGTATTATCCTATACCTTTGCCACAGAAAGATATGAATCCTAACTTATAAGTATATCCAATACTTTATATTTCAAAACATAACTATTAATCCGGCATGTATTTCGGATAGAAAAAGTGCCGGATTAGTTTTAAATAAAAGATATGATTAGAGTGATTTTATTAATGGTTATCCTGTCATTCGGAAGGATAATATATGCTCATGAACCAGAATATGACCATGTTTTCTTTGATAATAGCTTGATGTCTGGATCGTATTATTATAGTGAAGTTGAATATACATCACCAAGCTTCGTCCAAAATATAAAAAAGAAGTTGCCTATAACTAATGATGAGTTCTTCACAGCTAAAAATTCTTTAGTATTAAATTATCTTTCAGCATCGAATGGGAGTTGGGATGTTTCGGTCATCTATCCTGAATGGCGGGGAAAGGATTTTATAAAAAAAGGTGATTTCCTTGATTTGAGAATCTTGTTTGATGCAGAAACGAACCTTGAGGAATTGCCACTTATTGCTATTGGCTCTAATCATAAATCAGATTATCTGCCATTAGGTAATTATATAGACAGAAATAATAAAATCAATGGCTGGTACCTAATGAGAATTCCTCTTCATAATTTCAAAAATATATCTTATAATCATACAAAAGAGATAAAGAAAATATTTTTTAAACAAGCTGTTGCGGATGGAAAGAATCATACGGTATATATAGATCAGATTGAATTATCGTCCCGAAATCAGAATAAACAGATCTCTGCTACTCCAGACATAACAGTCAAAGCTTATGAACGTCATAGTAATGTGATATGGGATAAAGCAGGTCTTGAAAATGTTAAATATATAAAGATTTATAGGTCGTGTAATGGAGAAACTTTTGAAGCTGTGGGCATACAAGATCCGAAAGTTGGTTTGTATGCCGATTTTTCGGACAGGCCGAATACCACTTTTCAATATAAGATAACCTGTGTTGGTTATGATTATAAGGAGACTGTTCCGTCTAACATCGTTGAGGTTAGCACTCATTATATGACAGATGACGAATTATTGACTATGGTTCATGAGGCGACTTTCCGTTATTATTGGGATGGGGCAGAGAAAATATCCGGTTTGGCACTTGAAAATATTTCTGGACGTAGTAATATGATTGCCACTGGGGCATCGGGATTCGGCATTATGGGAATTATATCAGGGGTGGAACGTGGGTTTATAACAAGACAACAGGCAGTAGAGCGTTTAAAAAAGATTGTATCTTTTTTAAAGAAGGCCGAGACTTTTCACGGGGCTTATTCCCACTTTATAGATGGCTCTACAGGTAAAGTCGAACCTTTTTTCGGTAAAAAGGATAACGGTGCAGACTTGGTTGAAACATCATTTCTTTTTCAGGGATTATTAACCGCCCGGCAATTTTTTGATAAGAATACACCTGATGAGGAGTTCATACGTAATGTAATTACTCAATTATGGGAAAACATAGAATGGGATTGGTTTAAGCAGACAAAAGACAGCAGATATCTGTATTGGCATTGGTCTCCGGATCAAGGATGGATCATTAATCATAAGCTTATCGGTTGGAATGAGACAATGATCACTTATCTACTGGCTATAGCATCACCAACACATGGAGTGGATAAAGATTTGTATTATTCGGGGTGGGCAAGCCAAGAACCTTATGCGCGGGAATACCGTGAAGGTTGGGGCGAAACCACCGATGGCTCGATGTATACAAATGGAAATATATATTATGGAGTTAAGCTTGATATAGGTGTCAATCGTGGAGGACCTCTCTTTTTTACTCATTTCTCGTTTATGGGACTTGACCCAAGAGGTTTGAAAGACAAATATACTACTATTGACTATTATAATACTTTACGGAATATTGTCCGCATTAATTATAGGTATTGTCTTGAAAATCCGAATAATCGGAGAGGATATGGACCCGGCTGCTGGGGAATATCCGTTTGCGAAAATCCTTGGGGTACTTATGGGGCCTACGAAGCCATAGAAAATCATGAAGATGGTACTATGTCTCCTGCTGGAGCATTAGGCTCATTTCCATATACACCTGAAGAGTCCATGAATGCCTTACGCAATTATTATCGCAATTATGGTTCTTTCCTTTGGGGGGAATATGGTTTTCGTGATGCTTTTAATCTGAATGAAAACTGGTGCTCAAATATTTATATGGGATTGAATCAAGGAGCAATAACGGTAATGATGGAAAACTATCGTACAGGTTTAATTTGGAATCTATTTATGAAAGACAAAGATATAAAACAGATGAAAACGAAGGTCTTTCTTCCTTGAGTCAGGAAAATTGTATAAGAAAAATATACCATAAAAAAACAATATGATGAAAAAGAAAAAAATAGTTCTTTCCGCATTACTGTTTGGATTATCCTTAATGACTGCATGCGATTCTCAAAAGAGTGGGGATGCGTCGATGAACAAATTTATTGATAGACTGATGGACAGGATGACCTTGGAAGAGAAGATTGGTCAGCTTAATCTTCCCAGCTCGGGAGATATAACCACCGGACAGGCACGCAGCAACAATATTGCAGACAAAATCAGAGCAGGTGCAGTGGGTGGCTTATTCAATATAAAAGGAGTTGAGAAGATACAGGAAGTACAACGTATTGCTGTAGAGGAGAGTCGCCTGAAAATTCCTTTACTCTTTGGCATGGATGTTATTCATGGGTATGAAACTGTTTTCCCTATTCCTTTGGGTATGGCTGCCACATGGGATATGAAGGCTATAGAACAATCTGCTCGTATAGCGGCGATAGAAGCCAGTGCCGATGGCATCTGCTGGACATTTAGTCCGATGGTTGATATCAGCCGTGATCCACGTTGGGGACGTGTATCCGAAGGTAGCGGAGAAGATCCTTTTTTAGGTGGTGAAATTGCTAAGGCGATGGTATATGGCTATCAGGGTAAAGGTGATAGCGCATATCGTGAAAAGACTAATATTATGGCTTGTGTGAAGCACTATGCCTTGTATGGGGCAGCAGAAGCCGGTTTGGACTATAATACAACTGACATGAGCCGTATTCGTATGTTTAATGAATATATGTATCCTTATCAGGCGGCTGTGGATGCGGGTGCCGGCAGTGTCATGTCTTCTTTCAACGAGGTCGATGGAATTCCTGCAACAGCCAACAAATGGTTGATAACTGATGTCCTGCGTAAACAGTGGGGATTCGGTGGTTTTGTCGTTACGGACTATACCGGTATCATGGAAATGGTAAATCATGGTATTGGAGATATGCGAGAAGTCTCTGCCCGTGCTTTGAGTGCAGGAGTGGATATGGATATGGTGAGCGAAGGTTATCTTTCTACACTTCAACAATCATTGAAGGAGGGTAAGATAACAGAGAAAGAGATAGATCAAGCTTGCCGTCGTATTTTGGAGGCAAAATATAAGCTGGGATTATTTGATAATCCTTATAAGTATTGTGATACTGAACGTGCCAAAACGGATATCTACACTGATGAACATCGGAGTATTGCACGCCGGATCTCTGCTGAAAGCTTTGTTCTTTTAAAGAATGATAAACAGACACTGCCTATAAAGAAAAAAGGTAAGATTGCTGTAGTTGGGCCGTTGGCGAATACGAGTTCTAATATGCCCGGAACGTGGAGTGTAGCGGTCAATATGGAAGCTCCAGCTACGCTTGTGGAGGGTTTGAAAGAAGTGGCAGGTGATAAAGTTGAAATTGTGTATGCTAAGGGTAGCCATCTGATGAGTGATGCGGCTTATGAGGAACGTGCAACACTCTTTGGACGTACATTATACCGGGATAAGGAAAAACGTTCCGATATCCAGATGTTGAATGAAGCATTAAATGTTGCTCATGGTGCCGATGTTGTTGTTGCGGCATTAGGTGAATCTTCTGAAATGAGTGGTGAATCGAGTAGTCGAACAGATTTGAATATTCCTGATGTTCAAAAAACATTATTGGAAGAATTAGTGAAAACAGGTAAACCTGTCGTTCTGGTATTATTCACTGGGCGTCCGTTGACCCTGACATGGGAAGACAAAAATGTATCTGCTATTCTGAATGTTTGGTTTGGAGGTACCGAAGCCGCTTATGCTATAGGAGATGTCCTATTCGGAAATGTAAATCCTGGAGGTAAGCTGCCTGTAACATTTCCTCAGAATGTAGGGCAGATTCCTTTATTCTATAACCATAAAAATACTGGACGTCCGCTGGCTGAGGGCGGTTGGTTTGAGAAGTTCCGGGCAAATTATCTGGATGTAACGAATGAACCTCTTTATCCATTTGGCTATGGACTAAGTTATGCACAATTTGATTATAGCGATGTGAGATTAAGTACGGATCAAATAGACCGGAATGGCATGTTAACCGCAAGTGTGACTGTAACCAATAACAGTGAGTGTGATGGAGATGAAATTGTTCAGTTGTATATTCGCGATTTGGTCGGTAGTGTTACTCGTCCGGTGAAAGAATTGAAAGGATTTGAAAAAGTAACAATTAGAGCAGGGGAGTCAAAAGATATTTCTTTTAAGATCACTCCGGAAATGCTTAAGTTCTACAATTCGGATATCCAGTTTGTGAATGAAGTTGGTGAATTCGAAGTAATGATCGGAACGAACAGCAGGGATGTGAAAAAAGCAACGTTTAGCTTGAAATAGTTTAAGGGTAAGGTTGAACTTTTTAATTTAATAGATATATGAAAAATAATTTTCTAATCATTCTTATTATAGGATTAATAGTTTCTGCAAGTAGCTATTCTCAGAAAATACTGCATCTTGAAAATGACTTGGTATCAGCTGATTTTAATTCAGAAAATGGTGCATTGATCAGTTATAGAAACAAACTTACCGGATGGGATGTCATAAAGAGGAGTGAACTGGGACAATCTTTTCAGATGCTGATCCCATTGCCGGAAAGAAGATACAACAATGCTTATGGAATTAATCAGAAAGCTCCGGTCGTTGAACAAAAGACTAATGCCTTAACTTTCACTTGGAAGGGAATTGTTTCAGATCATCTAAAAGAACTCCTTCCAATTACGTTTACAGGGAAAGTCGAACTGAATGACAAAGGTCTTATATTCTCGGGTATTGTGGAGAACAATTCACAGTATGATGTGGAGTATGTTTGTTGGCCCTATTTCGGTGAATTGTCCGTTTCGGATAAAGAAGATAAATTGCTCTGGCAGACTTTACATTATGGACAGGATGCTCAATATGAAATGTATCCTTATTTTTCCACTCACTTGGCTAACCATGGGGTAGATTATCCGACTCAGCAGGGCTGGCTGCCTGAAGAAGCATTTATTTTGATACGTAATTCGAAAGAAGGTTTCTCGGTAATTTGCGATGATCACATTCCGACACAATTGGTACAATGTGTTTTTGAACTTGTACCGGGAACAACCAATGGTAATATCTGGTATGGATTGATGCCCAAAGAGGATAATATTGATGGACAAGCGGTACGTGTAGTGTTTAAAGCCAATCACATAACTTATACGCATCCGGGTGAAAAGACAATGTTGACTTCTGTCATGTTGAAGCCTTATAAAGGAAGTTGGCATACTGGTGTGGAGCATTATAAAGAGTGGCGTAAAACGTGGCATAAAAGTCCTGAGTATCCTGATTGGCTGAAGAATGTCCATTCATGGATACAAATACAAATCAATAGCGCAGAAGATTATCTCAATTTTAAATATTCCGATCTGGTGACTTATGCAAAAGAGTGCAAACAATATGGAGTAAAAGCCATACAATTAACCGGATGGAATATCGGTGGTCAGGATAGAAATAATCCTTCGCATGATACTGACCCTCGGTTGGGGACTTTTGAAGAGCTGAAGGCTGCCATTGCCGAATGTGAGAAAATGGGAGTTAAGATTATACTTTTCAATAAGTTTACCTGGGCAGATATCTCTTCTGACTGGTATAGAAATGACTTGAAGAATTATGCTGTTATCGATCCTTATGGTGATCCATATCAACATCATGGATATCAATACCATACTTATACCCAATTGCTCAATATCAATACACGCAGATTTGCTCCAATGTGTCATCTCTCGGCCAACTGGCGTAAGATTGCTGATAAGGAGTTTACTAAAAGCCTTGATCTGGGAGCTTCCGGGATTTTATACGATGAAAACCAACATCATGGGGGAGCACAAATGTGTTTTGCTACCAATCATGGACACAAAGTTCCTGCATATATTTTTGAAGGAGATGATAAGTTGGCTCGTGGATTTACGGATATCTATAAATCGCGTAACAAGGATTTTATCTTATTTGGAGAAGGAAATTATGATTTTCAGACGCAATATTATCATGGAACATATTTTAGGACTTATATCACGACAATTCCTCTGCACAGGTACATAGATGCTGATATGCCTATCATGGTAGCTATTCCGGGACATGTGGCACGGCATGAATTAAATATGTGTTTGAAAAATAAATATATCATAAGTTATGAGCCTCGATTCTTTAAAGGCTGGCCTCATGAGGCTCCTAATGTCTTTGCTTATGGTAAGCAGATTGATGATCTGCGCAGGAAATATAAAGATTTTCTTTGGGATGGCATTTATAAGGATGTATTGGGTGCCACGGTTAACGGAGAAAATATCTTGTATTCGGTTTTTGAAAGGAAAACAGATAATAAACGGGCTGTGGTGGTAATGAATTACAGTGAGACTGATGCTTCGAATATCAACGTATTGTTAGATGGGGGAGGTAAAGTTAAATATGCGACTCCTGAAAATACTTCAATAATGAATTGTGATGGTTCTTATGTTTTACAACCCCGATCGGCTGTCGTATTCTTTGAGCAATAATAATTTGAAAATGATTTGTATGAAAAGAGTTAGCATATTATTGGTATGTATATGGGTTACATCTTTCATGGATGCACAGAGCGATTTTCCTGTTTATCAAGATGACTCGAAACCTATGGAAGAGCGCATTGAAGATGCACTGCACCGAATGACTTTAGAAGAAAAGGTAGCCATGTGCCATGCGCAGTCTAAGTTTAGTTCTGCGGGAGTGCCTCGCCTGGGGATTCCTGATAATTGGGCAACCGATGGTCCGCATGGCATACGTGCCGAAGGGCTTTGGGATAAATGGGATCAGGCCGAATGGACAAATGATTCGTGTATTGCATTTCCGGCATTGACATGTCTGGCCGCTACATGGAATCCTGAGATGTCATTGCTTTATGGAAAATCGATAGGGGAAGAAGCTCGTTACCGTAATAAGAATATATTGTTGGGACCTGGTGTAAATATCTACCGTACACCGCTAAATGGTCGTAACTTCGAATATATGGGCGAAGATCCTTTACTTGCTTCACGAATGGTTGTTCCTTATGTCCGGGGAGTACAGGAGAATGGAGTTGCCGCTTGTGTAAAGCACTTTGCATTGAATAATCAGGAGATAAACCGTCATTCGGTAAACGTCAATGTAAGTGATCGTGCTCTGTATGAAATCTATTTGCCGGCATTCAAGGCGGCCGTGCAGGAAGGACAAGCATGGGCAGTTATGGGAGCTTATAATTTGTACAAAGGACAACATTGCTGTCATAATCAATACTTGCTGAATGATATTTTGCGTAGGGAATGGGGATTTGATGGCGTGGTTATTTCTGACTGGGGAGGTACGTATGATACCAAACAGGCTGCTTATAATGGTTTGGATATGGAGTTCGGAACAGGAACGAATGGTTTGACCACAGGTGTTGTCAATGCCTACGATGATTATTTTTTATCCAAACCTTTTCTGCGAATGTTGCAGGCTGGTGAAATTGATGAGAAAATCGTAGACGATAAAGTCCGTAATATTCTGCGTATGGTGTTTCGTACCAATATGAATAAACATCGCCCCTGGGGATCGTTTGGTACAGCGGAGCACGCACTGACAGGAAGGCAGATTGCTCAAGAAGGCATTGTTCTTTTACAGAATAAAAGGAGTCTGCTCCCGATCGACTTGAATGGAGTAGGAAAGATACTTGTGGTAGGAGAGAATGCATTGAAAATGATGACTGTTGGCGGTGGTAGTTCTTCTCTAAAGGCGAAGTATGAGATTTCTCCTTTAGACGGATTGAGAAAGCGCGTGGGTAACCAGGCAGAAGTCGTATATACCCCTGGTTATATAAGCAGAAGTTCCGGTAACAATAATGAGGTTACGGCAGAAGCCATTGAACTGGCTAAAGATGCTGATCTGGTTATTTTTATAGGTGGACTCAATAAAGATGACTTTCAGGATTGTGAAGACTCTGATCGTAAAAATCTGGGTTTACCGTATGGGCAAGATCAGGTCATAGAAGAGTTGAGTAAAGTAAACAAGAATATTGTTGTCGTTATTATATCTGGAAATGCAGTTGCTATGCCGTGGATAGATAAGGTTCCTGCTGTTGTGCAAGGATGGTATCTTGGAACGGAAGCTGGAAATGCGTTGGCTTCCATACTGGTTGGTGACGTAAATCCTTCCGGTAAATTACCGATGACTTATGGTGTGAACCTTAATGATTATGGTTCGCATGCTTTGGGTGAATATCCCGGTGGAAAAGAAGAAACCTATCATGAAGGAATCTTTGTTGGTTATCGTTGGTTCGAAAAGCAGAAGATAAGACCATTATTCCCCTTCGGGCATGGTTTAAGTTATACTACTTTTAGTTATGGAAAAGCATCTGCTTCGAGTAAAGTGATAACAGGGAGTGATGAATTGAATGTCAGTCTCCCTGTCCGGAATACCGGGAGTCGTGAAGGCAAAGAAGTTGTCCAGTTATATGTGAGAGATGTAAAATCCTCGGTCGAACGTCCCTACAAGGAATTAAAAGCATTCCGGAAAATACATTTGAAAGCGGGTGAGGAAAAGCATGTGGACTTTACCGTTACTGTTGATGATTTAAAGTATTTCGATGAGGAGAAACATGATTGGATCGCAGAACCGGGACGATTTGAGATTCTTATAGGTTCTTCTTCTGCTGACATACGTTCTGTTGTTGGCTTTGAATTGAAACAGCAGTGATATTAATAAATTGTACACAGGAAATTAAAAAGAAACTTCAAATCAGATTATGATGAATCATTTAAGTAAACTTTCCTTGTTATTTATTCCGACAAGCTTACTATGTAGTTGCCAATCGGATAAAAAGAATGAAAAAGCAGATTGTCCTAACATTGTATATATCATGACGGACGATCATGCTTATCAAACAATCAGTGCCTATGGTGGCCCGATATCTAAATTAGCTCCAACTCCCAATATCGACAGACTTGCAAAAGGAGGAATTCTTTTTAGAAATGCTTTTGTTGAAAACTCTCTGTCTACTCCAAGTAGAGCGTGTTTAATGACAGGTTTATATAGCCATCAGAATGGGCAAAGACAATTGGGTGAAGGCATAGATTCAACAAAGACTTTCTTTACGGAACTCCTTCAGCAAAATAATTATCAGACTGCTATCGTTGGGAAATGGCATATGCAATGTGAACCTAAAGGTTTTGATTATTTTTCTATCGTTTATGACCAAGGCGATTATTACAATCCTGGATTCAGGACCAAGGAAAGTAATGGTGAATATATTCAGGAAACTGGTTATGCTACGAATTTGATTACGACTAAATCAATTCAATTTATCGAGAACAGGGAAAAAGATAAGCCATTCTGTTTGCTGATACATCACAAAGCACCCCACCGCAATTGGATGCCGGATGAGAAATATTATGACTTATATGAAGATGTGCAATTCCCAAAACCATCTACATTCGATGATGATTATCGTACCCGTTGCTCTCCTGCCCATACACAGGAAATGAGAATTGACAGAGATTTGAATCTGGTTTATGACCTTAAAGTAAACGAATTGCGAAATACCCCTCCTTATAATGATGAATGGAGTCTTTATGGAATTGATAAGGAATTTAATCTGATGAATTCCAGACAGTTGGAGAAGTGGCATGCTGCATATCATCCCAAGAATGAAAAGTTTGTAAAAGAGATGAAGAGTATGACAGATGCTGAGTTGACAGATTGGAAATATCAGCGTTATCTGAGAGACTATCTAAGATGTATAAAGTCTATTGACGATGAAGTCGGGAGGGTTATTGAATGTCTTGAAAAAGAAGGATTGATGGATAATACAATTATTGTCTACGCGTCTGATCAAGGCTTTTATATGGGCGAACATGGTTGGTTTGATAAACGTTTCATGTATGAAGAATCATTGCGAACACCGCTCATAATGTACTATCCAAAGGCTATTAAGCCGGGAACCGAGTGTACGGCAATGGTACAAAATATAGATTATGCTCCGACATTCCTTTCACTGGCTGGAATATCTAAGCCTGAAGAAATGAGTGGGACTTCATTAGAACCATTGTTTCAGGGAGAAAAGCCGGAAACATGGCGTACTGACTTATATTATCATTACTATGACTATCCTGCTTATCACCAGGTAAATAGGCATGATGGAGTCAGGACGGAACGATATAAACTAATACATTTCTATGATAAGGATGATCAAGGCAATTATCGTTTGAACTGCAATGAACTATATGATCTTGAGGCCGATCCGCATGAGTTAAATAATCTGTATGGTAACCCTGAGTATAATAAAATAGCGGAAGATTTACAGACCAGGTTAGATGGTTATCGCCAAAGATTAAAAGTTGATGAGTATTAATAGGTAAAAAGATTTGTAAAATTAGGGGATTTGATTGAAGAGTGTGTCAAAAGTCTTTTGACACACTCTTTATATGATGTTGGAGAGTATTAGCCGGGTCAGATGATCTCTATCCCCTGTTCCTTACAAAGCTGTAGCCCTACATCTTTCAGTTTGAATTTCTGTATTTTACCGCTGCCCGTCATAGGGAATTCGTCAATAAAGAATACATATTTCGGTATCTTGTAACGTGAAATCTTACCAGTACAGAAGTCACGTACATCTGATTCGTGTATATCCGCTCCTTCCTTCAATATAATGAAAGCACCTACTTCTTCGCCATATTTCTTCGATGGAATGCCTGCCACTTGCACATCCTTCACACCTTCCAGTTTGTAAAGGAACTCTTCAATCTCTCGCGGATAGATATTTTCGCCACCACGGATAATCATATCTTTGATGCGTCCGGTGATGCGGTAATTGCCGTCTTCATCTTTCACGCCAAGGTCACCGGAGTGAAGGAAACCGTTCTTGTCGATTACTTCGGCTGTGGCTTGCGGATTCTTATAGTAACCCTTCATGTTGTTATAGCCCCGGTTGCACATTTCGCCTTGCACGCCCACCGGACATTCTTCTCCGGTTTCGGGATCAATCACCATGACTTCTGTGTGTTCGAAATCGTGCCCTACGGTATTGCAACGAACATCAAACGGGTCGTCAATGCGTGAAGCTGTCATGCCCGGCGATGTTTCTGTCAGACCATACACACTCGTAACTTTCATATACATCTTTTCTTCCACCTGCTTCATCAATTCCACCGGACAGAGTGAGCCGGCCATGATGCCGGTGCGCAGGCTGGACATGTCGAACATATCGAACATCGGATGGTGCAATTCGGCAATGAACATCGTGGGTACACCGTACAGAGCCGTGCAACGTTCCTTATGTATAGAGGCGAGAACTACCAGTGGGTTGAAGCGTTCCACCATTACTTCCGTACAACCATGTGTCAGACAGTTCATAGTGGCAAGTACTACACCGAAGCAGTGGAAGAGGGGGACACAAACGCATAACTTATCGTCGCTGGTGAACTTCATGTGTTCTCCTGTCAGATAGCCATTGTTAGCTATGTTATAGTGGGTGAGCATAACGCCTTTCGGGAATCCGGTGGTGCCGGATGTGTATTGCATATTCACTACATCATGGCAGGTTACCTGACTTTTTAGATTATTCAGACATTCGTCTTCCACATTGTTACCCAATAAGAGGATTTCGGCTGTATTGTACATACCGCGATGTTTCTCCTGGCCTACATAAACAACGTTGCGCATGTGCGGGAAACGTTGGCTCTTCAGATGTCCACGTTCGCAGGTTTTCAGTTCCGGCAGCATGGTGTAAGTCATTTGCACGAAGTCGCTGTCTTTTTCACCATTCACAATGCAAAGGGTGTGCATATCTGAGTTTTCGCACAAGTATTCCAGTTCTGCCTGTTTATAGTTGGTGTTTACGGTGACATAGACGGCACCTATTTTGGCGCAGGCATACAGAAGAGTAAGCCAGTCGGGTACATTAGCGGCCCATATACCCACATGGGTGCCGCGTTCCACTCCGATAGAAATTAGTCCTTTTGCCATGTCGTCTACCCGGCGGTTGAACTGGCTCCAGGTGAAGCGCAGGTTACGGTCGGAATAAACGATATATTCTTTGTCGGGCGTGGTTTCTGCCCAGTGCTCCAGCCATTGGCCGAGCGTTCTTTCGTATAACATGAAAATAGTGATTAGGTGTTTAGTGATAAATGATTAGTACTGGGATAATTTGTGTCAGGTTAGTGATAGGCACAATGCTTGTCACTAACCACTGATCATTTATCACTAAATGGGTGTATAGATTACTGCAAGAATTTTGGCTGCCTGTCCTTCGTAAGCATGCACGTGGTGGGGAACGATGGAATCGTAATAGATGCTATCTCCTTCTTCAAGCAGATATGTATTTTTGCCGTAACTTATTTCCATGATACCTTCCATGACCATTATAAACTCTTCACCTTCGTGAGAGGAGAGTACGAAATCACTGTCTTCCGTAGCAGCTACATCGATAATAAACGGTTCCATGTGGCGGTCCGCTTTCGACTTGGACAGGGAATGATATTCCATGTGCTTACGGCTCTGGATAGCATTATTGGAGAAGCTGATGCTGTCTTTGGCTTCCGTCTTGCGGCAGATGGCCGGACCCGTTTCATCCTGATCGTCAAGGAAAGTTCCCAGGCGTACACCCAGAACACGTGCTATTTTGATAAGTGGAGCCAGTGATGGCAAGTCAATGTTATTTTCAATGCGTTCAATCTGTTCTACGGCTAAACCGGAACGTTCAGCCAATTGCTCAATGCTGATTGACTGGCTTTCACGGAGTGACTTTATCTTTTCTCCGACAATCTTGCTTGTATCCATAATTGATAATGTTTTTCGCCTATTAGGTTATAAATTGTATTGTTAAGGCACAAAAATAAAACAAACTTTTACTTGGTGCAACAATCCGTGCGGAAAAGTTTTCATCTGTGAGAAGAAAGAGAAGAGATTTGTCATTATTGGTTTTTGTTCTTTTTCTCTTTTGATTTTTACCTTCTTTGCGTTTTCTTCGCTTCTATAGTGGAAAGAAAATAGCGAAGTTGGTACGAGGAAGGTACGAAGAGGGTATGACGCAAGTATAGTTTAAGTGTGATGTAGTTTCGATTGGTCTGTTTTTCAGATTGAAAAAATATATTTCCAGTTTAATACGCTGTTAGGGCTGACTGATCCAGCCAGCCCTAAAAAGAAAACAGTTTCAAATCCTCGTAAAATTAATACCTATGCATAATTTCTTTATTGATTAACCTGAAGATGAGTATAGATCCAAGCTTTTGCTTTAGGCCATAATTCCGGATAACTAAAATGTCCGGCCTCTTCCATTATTTCTAATACTTTTGGGGCTGTAATCGTGTTATATGCTGAATACATAGAAGTGGGCGGGCATGTCATGTCGTTATATCCCAGATAATAGAATCCTGGAACTTTTATTTTACGGGCAAAGTTTACGACATCATAGTAAGGCGTATTTTTGGTTTTTTGTTTCAAGACCTCCGGACTCTCTGTTGAATTCCGGAAGAGGTGAGGCCAACCTCCGGCCCGGCCATGTACATAGCCGTTTAAATCACAGAGAGCCGGGTAGAAGGAAACCAAACCTTTTATGCGCGGATCTAAAGCAGCAGTAACAATAGCTAATGCACCGCCTTGACTGCCTCCATACACGATCAGATTTTCTCCATCGAATTCATCCATTGAAAAAATATAGTCTGCTGCACGGACACATCCTATATAAACCCGTTTAAAATAAATTTCATCCCTATTGTCCCAATTCATATATTGATATTGGTTCAATCCTCCATATAGTAAATTATTATAGATGACCGGATCCATCGTGACAGGGACTCCATGAATTCCTATTTCAAGTGTAATCAGGCCGTCTTCTGCTTCTGCAATCATCCCATTGTAAGGACGTATCCCTGCGCCCGGTACGCGTAGTACTGCAGGATATTTACCTGGTGCCTTAGGAATGCACAGGATGCCATAAAGCCGGCTTCCTATACGGTAATTCTGTATATTAACTTCATACACATTAACCTTTCCTGTACATCTTTCCGGGAGTAAACGTAGCCGTGAATCGATGGGTATTTTGGAGTTTTCTGATTTCGCTTTCTCCCAAAAAGCTTCGAAGTCAGTAGGCAAAGTAGTGGTGGGCTTTATGTCCTCGGGTGTAAATGCGGCTGTTGCATATCCGCTGTATGTCTTATCTTCGTGTTTAGTCCATACCCTGCAACGCATAAATCCGGGGATATTCATGGTGCTTCCATTAATTGTAAGTTCTCCGTTTTTTAATTTCACATTTTCTTTTTTCAGTGGAGGCATCATGTCATACGAGAGTTCATAATAGGCATTTGCATTTTGCAACGGAATATTGTTCTTTGTTATCCTGATATTGAACTTTACGGTTTCTCCCGGTTTATACAACCAGTCTGTATGGTCGGGAGCAACAAGTACCTTTATCATCTGCTCTTTTGGCTGAGACCATAAGGTGATTACGATAAAAAGTAAACTGATGGTGGATAGTAATTTTTTCATTTTTTTGATGGGATTATTATGTACTACATATTTTTGTTTTTCAGATATTTTATTAAAAAATCCGGTACATCCGTCTGGATGATACGTGCATTTAATGTATCGATCAGGTATCCGTATTCTTTGTCGGGATCTCTCAAACCCATATCGTCATCATGTCCACCGGACATTGTATCCCACAATGTGTTGTACCAGATAAGACAGTTCCCTTTTAACCGTTTGCCCATTTCTTTGGGTAATGTATTTGTATCGGATACATAAGAGAACTCAAAAGCAAGCGGAGGATATTCTTTCATGTAATCTTCAATCATTTGTTGCGCATTGGCTTTATCCAGATTAATCACAGGCATAAAAATAACTTTGTCCAGGTATTTACCAAATTCTTTTTTTACCTGTTTCACAGGCTGATTACCTTTCATGATGATTTGTTTGGTTGTCCCTGTTTTTTCCAATAACTCATATACTTCATCAAACAAGGGGTAGGCTTTGTCCAGGTTTATCATAATCTTATCTTTTGCCAGGAGTAATGCCTCTTCCAATGTTGGTACGGTATGCCTTGTGTGTATGCCTAAACCATTTCTTAGTTTCAGCTTTTTGACATCATTCAAAGTCTGATCGCTTATTTTACCATGTCCCGTAGTTGTTCTGTCCAATGTGTTATCGTGCATAAGTATGAGATGTCCGTCTTTGGTTTTCTGGATGTCGATTTCTACCACATCACATCCCATTTTGATAACGTTCTCAATGGCAGCTAGTGAATTCTCCGGTGCATACCGCCAATCTCCCCGATGGGCGACTACCAATACAGAATTATTATTGGGATTCAGTAATTCGTCCCGTATTTCGTCTACTTTGCTTTTGTTCTGAGCTGTTATCTCATATTGAAAGGACAGACAAAACAGACAGATAATAGCGATAATGTGTTTTCTTTTCATATATTCTTTGTTCTATAATGAAACGATTTTAAATTAAAATAATTGTTCTACAGATTATTATATATTAATTGTAGATGTAGCTACTTTATTGGCAATAGAAAATATATTCTTCTCCGGGTTGAGTCGATAAATCATATTCGATCGTATCGGGTATCTTCGAAGAGGCTAATACGGCTTCTGAGGATATAATTGGAGGAGGGGTTTCATATACCTTGTAGTATGGGTTAGGATTGTCGCCTTGAGCTTTTACTAAATTTGCCTCACCGAGAACTTGTAACGGAGTGGAGGTGCGTATCCTCAAGTTACCTCCTAAGTTAGACTTTATTTTTATAGTCTTTACCTGTCCGTTTTTCCATTCAATGTCTGTTAAGAAACCACCCCTTGCTTTTAATCCTTGGATTATACCATTTCTCCAAGCGCTAGGGAGTGCCGGAAGTATGTGGAGAGCTCCATCATGACTTTGTAACAACATTTCGGCTATACCGGCCGTACACCCGAAATTACCATCGATCTGAAAAGGAGGATGCGCATCCAGTAGATTAGGATAAGTTCCTCCACCGTCATATTCCGTATTTTTATCTCCGGTTAATCGCAGTTGTTCTGTTATGAGCTTATATGCTCTGTCGCCATCCATGAAACGGGCCCATAGACAAACTTTCCATCCCATTGACCACCCTGTAGATGCATCTCCTCTGTGATTTAAAGAGTTACGTGCAGCGTTGAATAAATCAGGTGTCCTGTACGGTGAAATCTGGTTTCCGGGAAATAATCCATATAAGTGTGAGATATGACGGTGCTTGTCATTAGGATCATCCAAATCATGCATCCATTCCTGTAGCTGACTGTAACGACCTATTTGCATTGGAGGTATCCGTGTACGGATGTGTCTTAAAGTATCAGCGAAATGCTGATCTCTTTCTAATATTTCAGTTGCGGATATAAGATTAGAGAATAGTTCGAACATTAGTTGATTATCCATTGTAACTCCGGCAGTATTTGTAAGTTTATTCTTTTTGTCGAAAGTATTTTCCGGAGAGCTGGATGGGGCAATAACCAGCCAATGGTGTTCCGGTTCTTCAACTGCAAAATCAAGTAAGAAAAAGGCGGCTCCCTTCATAATGGGATAAACCTCTTCCAAATATGCTTTGTCGCCGGAGTAGAGAAAATGTTCCCATAGATGTCTTGACAGCCAGGCGCCACAGGTAGGCCACATTCCTGGACCGGATCTGTCTACAGCACCGGTAGTTCGCCATAGGTCGGTATTGTGATGTAACATCCAGCCCCGGGCTCCATACATGGTTTTGGCAGTATGTCCACCTGTCATGGCCAGTTCTTTGGTCATTTGTATTAAAGGTTCATGTAATTCGCTGAGATTGGTGATTTCTGTCGGCCAATAGTTCATTTCCAGATTGATATTGGTGGTGTATTTGCTATCCCAGGCAGGTTTCATCCTCTCATTCCATATTCCTTGTAAGTTTGCCGGTTGTGTTCCGGGTTGTGAACAAGAAATTAACAGATAACGTCCGAATTGGAAATAAAGTGCTGCCAAATTCGGGTCTTTGCCTTGGGCGAATTCGGCGATACGAACATCTGTTGTCTTTTGAATTGCTTCAGTGACATCTAGTTTGAATTTCACCCGATTGAAATAATTCCTATAGTAGTCCATATGGTCTGTTTTCAGTTTTGCATAATCTTTTTGAGTTGCATGCTGAAGATATGATTTCACCTTTTGCTCCGGATTACCACTCAGATTAGCATAATTTACAAAATTTGTTGCTATGGAGACGTAAATTGTTACGGCATCAGCATTTGATACGGTTATTCTGGAGGCTTCCGTTTTCATTTGCCCTTTCTCTGGTACGATTTTTACCAAAGTGCTAAATGATATTTTGCCCTCTAAACCTTCGTGCCCTTCCGTAGAACCTTGTAGCGAAAGGCCGTCTTTTAATGTTATTATCTGGCTTTTTTGAGGGCTATTCAACTCTGCCGAAAAAACAATTTTACCTTTCCGGGATGCGGTCAGGTGTATTACGATAACTTGATCGGTGAATGACGTAAATATCTCCCGTTGATATTCGACATCATTGACTGTATAGCGTGTTTTGGCTATGGCGGATTCTATATCCAGTTCACGGTAGTAGTTTTTTGCCGTTTCATGTCCCGGGAAAGTGAGGTTGAGGTCTCCTACAGGTTGGTAGATCATTCCGTGGTTCGTTTTTGATATGACTTTCTCATCTACCAGTTTCTGTGCTTCTTTGTATTTACCCTGAAATATAAGTTTCCTGATATCAGGAATTGCGTTTAGAGCATCTGGATTCGAGTTACTGTTTGGTTCTCCTGTCCAGACCGTTTCTTCATTCAATTGTATTTTTTCTTTCGTGATACCACCGAATACCATAGCACCGATGCGTCCGTTTCCTATAGGTAAGGCTTCTTCCCATTTTTCTGCCGGTTGATCATACCACAGTCGCCAGATTGTTGTATCCGGATTGTTCTGACAGGACAAAAGAGAGGTTATACAATGGGAGAGTAAAATGACGTTGGCTATTCTTTTGTAATTTTTCATTTGAAAATATATTGTTATTTTACGATAAGTAATTTTTCATCAACAAAGCTGTCTGCCCGTGCCTTAAGTATATATGTTCCTGCTTGCAAAGGCATTGCTATGGAAGTGGTTAACCCTGTTGCCTGGATCTTTTTCAGACTGATTCCACAGAGGTCATAGACCTCTATGGTGGCTTTGTTTAATAACTCTTGTCCGATATCCAGTTTCACGGATATTGTTTCACCGGTATTCGATGGGTTGGGATAAGCATTCATTTTCATGGAACTCTTTTCCGGTGCTAATTGGTGGGTGTGGACACCTTCGGTGGTTATGACAAAACCTCCATAAGCCTTTACCGATATAGATAGCTGATTTGTAATATCTTCATCTTTGACGATAAAACGTCCTTTTTCTTTTCCATCTGTTATGATCCTTATTTTTTTATCTTTAGGTAGAAAAGACAAATCCATCTGCATTTCCCGTTCTTTGTTCATACCGTTGATACCTCCGATATACCAGTTATCAGCTTTTCTTCTGGCTATGATAACATAGTCTCCGGGATAACCATCAACCAATTTGGTTTCATCCCACGCTACCGGTATCTTCTCAAGAAACGTTCGGGTTTCTGCTTGTAATCCTGTATAGACGCTTTGGTTGTCGGCGAAGTTTTGTATGCCGGATTCGAAAATGATGGAGAGTGCCAGTTGATGTCCGTAGGTGGTAATGTTTTGAGACTCTACCCCGTTATATATCTTATTGGAGAAAGTGACAGGAGTATAATCCATCGAACCTACTACATTCCGGGTAAAAGGAATCGTTGCATTATGCTCCGGAGCTTTGTTGCAGGCATTCTGATTCGTGAAACTTTCAGCTCCTTTTACAGCTTCAGTGGTCATTAGGTTAGGATAAGTTCGTTCCAGCCCGCGGGGCAGGGTAGCCCCATGAAAATTTACCATAATTTTTCGTTGCGCTGTCTCTTCCAGGAAAGTTTTATACATCTGTATAATTCCTTGTTTGTCGGTATCGAAGAAGTCAATTTTAATACCTTTTACTCCCCAGGATTGTATTTTATCCAATTCAGCATTTCTGCTTTCCGGATCGGACATCAGATTCCATATATCAATGGTCTCGGTTGGTTTGCCAGCACCGGAGTGATACCATAACCAGATTCCTATATTCTTATTTTGAGCATATTGCATGATATAGTTCAATTCGTTCTCTGCCATCCGATGCCATCCGGCATCCAGCAATATATATTCCCAGCCCATACTGGCAGCAAAATTGATATATTCTATTTGTTTCAGGTATTCGTAAGTGGAGGGAGCATCCGACCACCAACTCCATGCAGAGCGTCCGGGTTTAATCCAGTCTGTTTCTGTGATGACACATGGAGGATTCAGGTTTTGTATAATGTTTGTTTCTACTATATTTGATAGCTGATTACCTATGATGACTACTCTCCAGGGAGTGGACCATGGTAGTGTCGATATAGGTTCGGGATCATCTTCTATGATGGCTTCATCTTTCTCTGCAAATGCTACCGTATACAAGCCACTTTCGTCATTCTTTATATGTGTGGCGCAATAGGTACCGTCCAGGGTTGCTTCTGTTATCATTATCCAATGCCCGTTGGTGTTAAACAATAAGGGATATGCCCAGCCTTGTTTGTAAGGAGAATTACTTCCGATAGCTATACCACTTCTGCAATACTGCTCATAACTTGGTTTTAACCGAGAATTCCAATCGTATGGATGTATCCAGGCTTTTCCCTCAGTTGGCAGTTTGAAACCTGTACTTTCTTTAATTACTTTATGGGATTTGGAATTATTTTCAGGAAAATGATAGCGAAAAGCAATTCCATCGTTGTAAGCCCTCAGAATGAGTTCGACCGCTTTGCCATTGGAATTCCTGAATTGATAGATTTGTTCGTTTGCCAGATTATGGCAGAGCAATCTTTTCCCGGATTTTAGTTCATATTCTTCATCGATAAGGCTAACCTCGTTTTGGGAACAGAATTGAAGACCCGAAGAAAACTTTTCATCTTCTCTGTCAATACCTAAAGGGGAGGGCAGCAATATTTGTTTGCCATTATTGACTACATAATATAAGAGCTTGCCGAATTCTTTATCTAAGGAAAGCACAAACTCTATCTGATTGTCGGGAGATAATAGTTTCCATTCGGATGATTTTTCTAATCTGGCTTCATGCACGGTATTCTTTGCTATGCCTTTATATTGGGAGATGGAGCATATTAGAATAGTGAAGGTAAATATAAATTGCTTTTTCATAAGTTTCTATTTTTTGTAATTACTTTGTTTCTTCGGAAGACATGAACCGGAATCTATAGTCGCTGAATGACCATACTTTTGAGTTTTCCGGGATGATGACAACACCTCTCTTTCCCCCTTTTGTGTCAGAATCTACTTTTAATGATATCCAGGTACATTCTCCTTTTTCATAATTGTATGTTTCCCCATCATCATCGTATAAATTGTAGTTGGATGTTTTCTCTCCATAGTGCCGTATTTCCAATGGATATTGCCTGTTCTCCAGTTCCGTAATAGCTGGCCATAAAGGAATGATACCACCATCTTTTACGTATACCGGTATCCTGTCTAATCCGGGGCTTACTGTGATAATTTCTCCTTCACCAGCCAACTTGCCGGTATAGAAATCATACCATTTGCCTTTTGGAAGTATGACACGGCGTTCGGTTTCTCCGGTAAAAAGAGGCGCTACCAATAAATATTCGCCGACCATGAATTGGTCTTTGACCTCTTTTTTCAATGCCATTGCATAGGGATTTGCAGTTGCATCGAGTTTACCTTCTTCCAGCTTACTTTCTTCCTGATAACCTTCTTCCAGGTTCATGGCGCGTACAGGCGGTATTCCCTTAAAAGCATAATTAGCAAAAGTTGTGTATAAATAAGGTATCAGTTGCATCCTTAGTTTGGCAATATCATTAACTTGTTGTGTCACTTCAGGAAAGCTCCAGGGCTTGGTACCATCTGCCCAGGCATCGAGCATGGCAATAGGTGAGAAACAGACGGTCTGCATTCTTCTTAACCATTCTTCTGCGGTTTGAGAGGCTCTGACTTCCGGTGTCCATAAAATACCTATGAAAGAGCTGTTTATTAGGGCAGTGATAAAATCCTTGTGATTATAATAATCATTATAGATTACATATGGGAAGGAGGAGGTGCCTGCATTACCGGATCTCACCAACCCATAAGTACGTTTATTTTGTTTATGATACATCCGGACGGTCATATTTTGTAAAAGTGATCCGTATATTTGCCGGATTTGTTCGGCTGCATTTCCGGATGGGAAAGTTGCCACATCAGGCCATAGCCAATAGTCATAGCCATCATTTTCATCTAGTTTGTAACCACTGACACCTATATCCAGTTGATTTTTCTTAAAATGATTATCAGCAATTTGTTGTGCCTCAGGCAGGGTGTAATCAGGTACGATACCACACCAGACAGAATGAGAGGCTGTATAGGGTTCCATTTTCTCATAAAGTTCTGTTGCGGGCGATATATATGGATTAATCCATACATTGGTTTTAATATGCTTGTCATTTAGGCTTTTAACGAAACCAGCCGGATCGGGAAAGCGTGTGGTGTCCCATTCGTAAGAGCAAGGATAAGCGTGTGACATCCATCCGGGCTCTAAGCCGATAACAGTTAGTGGAAATTCTCTTTTTCTGAATTCTTCTACTTCCGACATTACCTGTCTGTCAGAATATAGAGTAGGAGTACGGTGCCAAAAGCCTAATCCCCAGCGGGGAGGGAGTGCTCCTCCTCCGTTGTAGAGATTAAACCGTTGTATAGCTTCCAACATAGTCGGCCCTGCAAACAGTAAAATTTCGACTCCTTCTGCCGGTATCAGAAATTCCATATTGTCTGAATAAGGACGACTGCTCCAGCGAGGGTCGGTATTTCTGTCACGGGCAATTGGCGGATTCTTACTGTCTTTACGTACCCCTGTTCCAATCCATGCGTCAATATAACGTGCTGAATTAATCAAGGCTCCGTATCCTTTGGATGATACAAAGAAGGGAACCGGGGCTTGTGTTCTTCCGTCGTCCCGTCCGCTATAGTGGTCGGTATGCAGCCTCATTACGCGTCCCCGTTGTTCAACGGTTTTGAAGTTCAACCCCAAACCGAAAATCTTTTCATCTTTTTCCAGTGGAAAGCGGATGTAGGTTTTTCCGTCAATAATTTTAAATTCTATTTCTTCTGCTGTAACAGGAGAAACGGCTTTTCCCATCTTTTGGATTGCCTCGTCCCGTGGAGTAATATCTAATTCACTCAATAGATTGACTATCTCCGGTTTTCCTGCTGATATTTTCCATATTCCTGCATTTATTTGTTCAATCTTGACTGTTGTATCCGAAGAATTACAGGCTGTGATCGTAAAGAACAGGTAGAATAAAAAACAAGAAGTCATTATCATTTTTACTATTCGAGCCATAATATGAATTGAGGTTTGGGGTTGCATATTCAGTTATTCAGTTTCATGTAAATCAGGGGAACTCATATTCTTTAGGCAAGGCATCAATAATATCGAGTCCGTTGGCTGGCAGATGAGATGAAACTACTTCCAGAATTTCACCGGAGCGGATACCGGACAATGTGGTTTCCATTTCGGTATTTTCTATTCGCAGCTTTTTCTCTGTCGGGCTGTCGGGATCAGAGAAGTCCAGGTACTTTATGGTCGTATATTGGATAGTCAGATCTTCTATAGGATACCAGGAAACTTTTGTACTGTTACCGGAAATATCGGATATGTCTTCAACACTTCTGTTACGAAGAGTCTGAATAAGTTTATCTCCATATATTTCGACGGATTGCTCTACGTATAGTGATTGGTGACCATCATCGTCTTTTGTTGCGAATTCAAAAATATATGTTCCCTCCGGCAAATTCACTATTGTTTCCATAGGAAGCTTTCCGGCAGTAGTACGGTTTACTTGTACGATGGTGGAATCATTTCTTTCATTCCAGTAAAGGACTACCTTGGTTATGCGTGGATCGGAATTGATCTCCCAAGTAAACCTTACGCGGTTATTTCCGGGATATGTTTTTAATGAATCGATAATCCCGGTATAAATAATTTCCCCTTTTTTAAGGTATTCTTCATGCAGACTGTTCATGTCGTCACATGCTATAAGGGAAATAAATGAATAAATTAAGACGGTAATTTTGATTATTGCTTTCATATCTGTCATTCATTTATGTCGTTAATTCTGTCATCTCCATAGAATGTAATCTCGCTAATGTGCAGCGCATTACTTCCTGACCAATTGCTTTTCATTGCAAAACGTACATACCGTACCCTCTGTTTTTCAATGGGTACCATAAATTCAAATCCTGCTTCGGCGTAGGCTATATCTTCGTTTGTGACAGACGGATTATCCTCTCCCGAAGGCTTGAATGTTTCATAATCGCCTAAAAGTTCCCAGTCGTTTTTCCATTCTTCAGACCAGTAATTTTCCTGCATCCCTTTTTTATAGTTGCGGCTTCCCCATACTTCGAACGTCTTGATGTTATGATTCTTATAGACGTTGTTACCTAAACGGTGCCATAACTTAAACCGGCTTAGTGTAGCTTCTACTCCCAGGTCGATGGTAAAGTATAGAGGTATTTTCTGGTTAGGGTCGTTTTGCTTTGTATGCCAGCCATTGTTTCCGACAACGCCATCAAATAAGTTTGAGAATAGCCACCCAGAATTATAGTCTGTATTATTATCTACAGGTAATACTTCTCTCTTATGTTTAGATTTGTCTAATTCTTTCTCGAAAAGTGGAGTGAATGCCGCTTTCAGGGTATCGGATATATTTCCCCATTTGTCTGTGATGGTAAAAGCGAATATCCGTTCGGATGAGTCATAACCGCGAAAAGAGTAGCTGCCATCTTTCTGGTTAGTATAGAAAGTTTCTCCTTCTTCAAAGATGCCTTTTTCGTTTGTGGCATAAATAGTGAAGCCTATTTCTACTTTATTCTCATTATCCCAGGTGATATTAATGCCGCCAAAATCGGCTTTGAGCCCCATTGAAGTAAAGATATCGTGGATAGGAGGGATACCCGGTGTGAAAGATGCTTTTACAGGGGTAGATGTGTTCTCACTATGGTCGACGGTATATAAGGTGATATCCACCGGATTGGTGTTGCCAAGTCCTTCTATTATCATGTAATTATTATATACAGAAGCACGGGTGATACGTCTTTCACCTTGAAATAAATATTCTCCTTTTACATAAGAGATATCCGTTTCTTGCGGTAGTTCGTAGCTGATTTTGGCTCCACCGGGAAGACTTTCAACTGAAACATTACTAATGGGTTGAGGCGGAATGTTATCTGTTGGAGTCTGCCCGATCTTTTCTTCATCACAAGATGTAATGCTGACTATTAGAAGGGTCATTATTGTAAAAAATATCTTTTTCATACTATTATATTTTAGTTTTTATTGTTACCAGCCAGGGTTTTGTACTAAGTTTGAATTATTGATGAGAGTACTGACTTTTATAGGCCACAGATAATCTTTCATGGTGAAAATACGGGTATTCATATAAGTTGAAACTGTATAATACGTGTCAGTTGTTTCACCCTTATAATCCCATCCCTGTATGGGCTCATTCAGATATTTCAGAGCTTTCTTCCATCTTCTTAGGTCATAAAAACGTTGACCTTCAAAGGCTAATTCGATCAGTCTTTCCTGGTGAATGATCTCACGCATACCTTCTTGCGTAGAGGGCTTGTCGGGTTTTGTCGATTTTTTCCACGATTCTACCACTCCTTTCAGGCCTGCTCTTTCGCGCACTTTGTCAATCCATTTATAAACTTCTTCATCGGGAGTGGATTTTGCTTCATTCAGAGCCTCTGCATATAACAGGTATAAACCGGACATTCGTATGATGGGGAAAGAATAACGTTTGCCCGAATAAGTGGAGGTGGTAGCTGTTCCGGTTACGGTTTCCGCATTAATCAGTTTCTTCATAAAGTAGCCGGTAGGAATGTATTCGCCACTTCCCCTGAAGCCTGCTATCTCCGATTTGCGCACTTGCAGATACCAGAAGTTGAGTTCTTCTGTCTGGCCGGAACCTTCGAAGATGCCGCGGTCGAATCCTAATGAGGCATAAAAACGGGGCTCCCTATTGAAATTCAGTTTAGCCGTGGTTTCACCTGTTTTTATGTAGAACATGTGGTCGACTCCTGCTTCTTGTGTTTTATATCTATTCTGATAATCCCATGCCGGATCTTCATCGATGGGAATGCCGTTTTGAGTATAGAATTGCTCCGCTATTTTTAAGGAGGCGCAGAGCTCATTTCCCTTATTACCTAAATTGCCCAATACAAGATGTGGCATGGCAAGCAACTGTAGAGAGGAAACGTCTTGTGTGGAGGGCCATACAATCTCTTTATTGAATTTTTCGGTAACAGCACCTCGCAATTCAAAACTCAATTTAGTTTGATCTGACATAGTACGGGGTGGTATGTATTCGTAGAAACCGTGTCCGGCAGCTTCGCACGTTTCAATGGCTTCTTTTATTGCTGTAGCGGCACGTTCCCATTTTGTATTGTCTTTCTCTGCCGGAACCAGCTGGACACCTCTTTTATCTTTGAAATTGAGGTAATCGGGATTGCCATTGAATAGAGGACTTGCAGCCCAAACCAGTACTTCTGCTTTTGTAGCCAGGGCAATTGGTCTTGTTATTCGTCCGGCGTCTGTAATCATGCTTTCTATTCTGTCAGGAAGACCTGCTGCGGCTTCATCTATCAATTCAACAATATAATTGACTACATCGTCAATTGGATCTCTATATACGCGTACTTCATCTACCGATGCTGATACGGGTAGGTTTTCGCGGATAATGGGTATTGGTCCGTACAACCGCATAAGGAAGAAATGATAGTATGCTTTAAGGAACTTCACTTCGGAGATCCACAGTTGTTTTTCATACTCTTCCATATCTCTGGGTTTATGAATATTCTCAATAAAAATGTTGCAGTCACGGATTCCTATAAACAGGTTGGTACCATTGTATCTACCATCCCAGAAATTGAGATATGGGTCATTGGAGTTCTGGTAGCCAAGGGCTATTTTGGTAGCTGCTATGTCTGCAAACAAAGCTTGGTTGGTGTTCCACCAAATTTCATCTCCTCCTACCATGGCCGGGGAAACCCAGGGATGTCCGGGAATAGGAAGATAACTGTAGCAGGTAAATAAATACTTTTCGGCTGAGGTCCTGTTCGTGAAAGCATTCTCCATGGTTGCCACATCGTTTGGAACGATGTCTAAATAATCGGCACAGCTTGTCACAAATGTTATGCAAACAAGTAAAAATATGGATTTAATGTATTTCATAATATGTTGTTATTTTTAGAATTCAATGTTTATACCGAAATTGAATACACGCTGCAAAGGATAGGAAAAACCATTCCCGGCCATTTCAGGATCCCACATCTTGAACTTAGAGAAAACAAGTAAGTTACTCCCGGTTGCGTAGAGTCTGACATTTTGCAGTGATATCGGGCGAATCCACTTTTGTGGCAATGAATAGCCTATTTCGACTGATTTGAGACGTAGGAATGAGCCGTCCCGCATAAACCATGTACTGGTCTGCTGGTTATTTTCATTTGCTACATTAGACAGGCGCGGCCAAAGGGCGAAGATATCTCTATTGTCTTCAGACCAATGACTGTCAGCCCAGTATTTTAACAATGCCCTTTGGTTGTTTCCTCCTAATGAACTATCGCTAACGAACGGTGCTGTAGCTGTAGGATCTATCCAGAAAGAAGAGCGGGCTGAACCTTGGAAGAAGAATGAGAAATCGAAGTTTTTGTATCCGGTTGTTAGTCCGAAGCCGTAAATGATTTCAGGGGTCGTAGGATAGCCGATAGGTACTTGGTCATTTTCGTCAATCTTCATATCTCCATTGATATCTTTATATTTGATATCTCCGGCTCCGTATTCTCCGAACATTTGCTTGGGAGAATTCTTAACTTCTTCGTCATCGAGGAAAAGCCGTTCTGCAACATATCCCCAGCGTTGTGAGAGTTTTTGGCCTATACGTGATCTCCAAGGTGTCTGCACATAATCCGGTTCTTCATAAACCAGATATTTACTGGTTGCGTAAGTAAAGTTACCACTAAATATTGCCCAAAAATTTTTAGTAAAACTTTTGTTATAATCGACAGACAGGTCTATTCCGTGTCCTTTGGCTTCGCCTATGTTGGCTTGTGGCTGAGCTTGCAGCCCCATAGTAGTCGGAATGTCCTGGCGGATTTGGAGGATGTTTGTTCTTTTCTCCGTGAAGTAATCGAACTGAACTTCCAGACTATTCCACAACCCTAATTCAAAACCTAAGTTCATTTTTCTGCTGACTTCCCATGTTATGTTAGAATCCGCATATCTTGAAATGGATATGCCATTCCGGGTATAGTTGAAGTCCTCTCCGAATGTAAATCCTTTACCAGAGTCGTTCATGTTTACTTGTGATAGATAAAAGAAACGGTCACTTTCCTCCCCGATATTATCATTTCCTACCAGACCATATGTTGCTTTCAGTTTGAGTTTACTGATAAACTTCTGATATGGTTCCATGAATTTTTCATTGCTGACTACCCACCCTAACCCGGCAGACGGGAAGAAACCGAAACGTTCGTTCTTGGCAAACCGTTCAGAACCATTATATCCGAAATTCATTTCAAGAAAATAGCGTTTGTCATATCCGTATGTGAAGCGTCCTGCCAATCCGATGTTTCTATACGGTAAAGATAACTGTAGATTATTGGCATTGCCATCCAGATATTCACGCATTGTATAAACCATCAGTCCGGATACATTGTGTTTTTCGGCAAACTCCCTGTTATACTGGATGGCACCTTCAAAGTACATGGTACTGTTTAATGTTTGAGGCTGCTTGTTGTAGTCCAGATAATCTGTGCCACCGTCCGGATTAAGTGGAATCAACGTATAGTCATTGAGATTTGTTGTATTGGCTATCTGATAATAGAAAGGTTTGAAAGAGTGATTCACTTTTAATAAAGAATACCGGCTGACGTTAAACAAACCTCTGGCTGATAATCCTTTGGTGATAAAATCGAGATTTTGTTTTAGTTCAAACTGTGCGAACATATTTGAGCGGTCTCTCGTGGTGTATCCTTTTACCATTTCGGCATAGGGATTCAGGTAATCACCGGTATCGTAATTTCCAAAAAGGATGTGTTTGGTATATTCGTTAGCCTGGTCGGCCGGGTAGAAAGGCTGAAACAGCACCGGGTTGGCGTGCATAGCTTTTTTGTATAATGCCGAACCGCCGTCTAAGGGGCCTGAGTAATCTTCAAAAGAACCATATAAGCGGACAATAGCTTCGGTCGTTTTAGTCAGGTTTACGTTTACATTGGCACGTAACAGATATTTGTCAATGCTGATATTGTTATTAAAATTGTTTCGTTTGTCTTCTTTAAGGATACCGTTATCTTTTGAGTAAGAGGCAGCGATATAATAGCGGGCTACTTTTCCGCCTCCACTGATATTCAGGTTATATCTCTGATTGAAGGTCTGGTTTTTAAATAACATATCTTGCCAGTCTATTGCCGGGTAACGCAAAGGGTCAAGTCCACGCTCGGTATTCATGATCTTTGCTGTCGAATAGGGCAGAGCAGCCATGGCGTCGCGTGTACGTACAGCTTCGTTGTGCAATCGCATGTATGTGACGGGATCGGCTAATTTGATATGTTCGGTGGGTGTCGAATAAGAACCTTCCAAGCGCAATTGTACGTGTACTTTGCCTTCTTTTCCTTCCTTGGTTGTAACCAGAATTACTCCGTTTGCTCCGCGGGCACCATATAGTGCTGTAGCATTTGCGTCTTTCATGATTGAAAAGCTGGCAATGTCATCAGTAGTCAGCCGGGAGAGTTCATCACTTGTCATTTCTACTCCATCGATTAATATGAGCGGGTTGGCTCTGCTTGACTTTCCGAATGTCGTTACGCCGCGGATGAAGAAGTCTGCATTGTCCTGTCCCGGTTCACCGGTGCGTTGATAAGAAATCAAACCAGCAATACGTCCGGCAAAGGAAGTGGTCAGGTTGCTGGAAGGTACTTTCAGGTCTGATGGCTTTATCGTGGAAACAGAGGCGATTACACTTTCTTTTCTCTGTTTCGCAAAGGCGACTACGGTGACCTCGTCCAGCAAGTCGGCTTTTTCTTTCAGTTTAATTGTGATATCATTTTGGTTTCCCACGGTGATGGTTTGCGATTCCATTCCTAAAAACTGAACGATGATTTTATCTGTAGGGGTTACTTCTATGGAAAAAGAGCCGTCTATGTCTGTTGTGACTCCGCGTGTACTGCCTTCGATGGTAATGGTTGCTCCGGGCAAGGGACTTTCAAGGTTATCCACTACCTTCCCTTTCAGCATTTTCTTTGCCGGAACGACAGTTTGCTCTTTATTCTGTTCTGCAACTACTTTTCTTTTTGAAATAACAATCTGCCGTTCATGGATTGAGTAAGTATTATCGGTATGCTCAAATAGCTTATCCAGAATGTTTTCGATTGTTTCATTCTTTACATTGATATTTATTTTCCTTTTCAGGTCGATATTCTTATCGTAATAAAAGAAAATGTATTTGCTTTTATTTTCTAATTCTTTGAGGACATCTTTCAATGTACAGTTAGTCATACTGATTGAAAGATTGGAGGATTGCAGATTGACCTTTTCTGTACCATATGTACCGATCGTTGTGCACAATAACAATGCGAATAGTTTTATAAACAGAGGAAGCCGGATGTTTCTAATCTCTTTTATAAATGTGCTTTCAATGAATGCCATGTATATATTGATTTTAAAGTTAAACTGTTGTTTCTTGTAAATACTTGATTGTATGAGGAGGCAAACACATAGTATAGGTATGCCTGGTATTATAAGGTATATTTCATAGGCTATATGGATATAAGTGATTAATTAGGGATTACTTAAATCGCGATCTATATTTCTCAAGTAGTACTTCTTTTTATTATTCTTGCCTGTAAGAAACCGAATAGACATCTTTGTCTGTTGCATAGCGGATAGGGGCGGTATTTATCAATGCATCGAGAACTTTGTTCAGATCATCTTTTAAATCTAGCTTTCCGCTGCACCGTATCATTTCGATTTCTTTTTTATGGTATTTGATTTCTTTTCCATAATACCGACTCAACCTGTCTAAAATGGATGGAAGCTGTTCGCTTTCGAAGATGTACCATCCTTCTACCCAGGAAATGTACTGGCTAATGTCGGTCTGTTCGATATTTATTTGCCCATTCTTATATTGGAACAGGTCATTGGGAGTCAGGGCGGCCAATTTCTTTTTGTCCGAGATAATTTCAACACTTCCTTCGACTAAGGCTACGGCCTGTCGGTCGTCCTCTTCGTAGGCGGTTATATTGAAAGTAGTTCCCAATACTTTAATGTCTATTTTGTTTGTTTTCACAATGAAAGGACGACTTTTGTCCGGACTGACTTGCAGGTATGCTTCTCCGTCTATATATATTTCCCTCTGTTTGGCCTTGAATTGTTCCGGATATACTACACGACTGCCGGAATTTACCCAAAGCACAGTACCGTCGGAGAACGTCAGAGTAGAACGTTTTCCCTTGGGCACAATTAATTGGTTGATTTTATGGAGTAGCGCAACATCTTGCTCTTTTTGTAGATTTGCATTGTTTTCCTGTTCGAGTTTTTTGTCGTTGATGTGGATATTCCCTTTTTGGTCATATTGTATATCTATCTTTTTATTGTTTATTGAGATGTACTCGTTGTTTGCTAATACTAACTGTACATCGCTGACTACTGAATCAGGCTTTGTGGATTGGGCAATCATGAACAACTCGTTATTTTCTTTATCTCTTTCCCAGACATAAAAAATGCTACTGGCTATCAGTAATGCAAACGAGGCAGCAATGATTAACTTATATAATGGTTTTGCCTTATGGGACATAGACATTCTGTTTGTATTTTCTATCCGTTCCCATACTTCTGAAAGTTCAGATGGGGACATTTTTCTTTTTCTCACTTGCATGCTCCGTAGGAAGTATATGGCTGTCATCATCTCTTCTTTGTCGATGATTCCATCAGTTACTTGTATTTCCCAGAACAACTCGGTTTCTTCTGTTGGATGCAGTATGGAGTTGATAAAGAAATCATCTTCCAATAATTGTTCTGCTTTATAGTTTGTATAATTGGTTTTCATGTAAATATCCTTTATAGATGGTTTGCTGTATTAACGGGCTCGTTTGTAGTTTATACTCAATTTTGAGAGAAAATAATGCTCTATAAGATAAGAAAGCTGATAAGAATGAGCTGGATAATAATTGATAAGTAGACTTTTGATTCAGCGAAGGTCTCTCGTAGTTTTTTTATTGATCGTTGAATGAGATTGAGTATAGACTGATAGTTCATTTGCATGATCTCACCAATTTCGTCGTAAGTCAGATTTTTCATATATCTGTAGTATAGAACTTCTTTTTGACGTGGAGTCAGTGATTCTAACATTTGACGGATTTTTCTTGATTGATAGTGTAGTTCTTCCTGGCGGATTATTTTATCTTCAATCGTATATTCAGGTGAAAAAACAGGCTCAATGGTATCGTTGTGGAACAACTCTTTCTTTTTGTTGAAAACGTCGAACAGATAGTTTTTCATGGCTTTGAGGAGATACAGTCTGATATTATCTACTTGCGACAGCTTTTTTCGGTTACGGTGTATTTTTATAAATACGTCGTGCAGGCAGTCTTTGACCAACTCGCTATTAGTAGTGAAGAGCATACCATACGAATACATATCTTGCGCATACAATTTATATATGTACAGATAGGCTTTCTCGTCACCTTCAAGGAACTGATTCCACAAAGCGAAATCTTCTTCTTTTTTCATCATAGAATTAATTAAGATTACCTTATAATACGATGTATGCATCGTACTTTTTCTTGCGTATATAACGGAACGTTTTTTGAAATATACTCATTTAAGGCGAGAAATACCAAAAAAGATCAGGAACTTATTATAAGGGGGGGATGAACTTGCAGCTATTCGAGGGCTTGTTGAGCTCTTGTTTCAGTGAATAATAGGAGTGAATTTTGAAATAGCCATTCCGGCTTTATTCTATTTATTGTCCTGTTTGTCGGATTGATGAAGGATGGTTCGGGGATGGAGTTGGTATTTCTGAATTGACCATTTTGACAATTTGTATTTTCTATTGACTGAGGATACGTTATATTCGTCTGACGATTCATAAATACAAAAACAATTAAATAAAAATCAGTAAAAGGCAGACTGATAATGTATTATCGAAATACTTACGTTTCTTTTAGTTTAAAATATGCCTTGAAAAGTACAAGGATAAGTCTAAATCATGATACAAATAAATGTTTTACTAGTAAGTAGTAACTCTTTTACCCGAAAGTAGTAACCATACGACCTATAAGTAGTAACCTTTTCATCCGTAAGTAGTAATCCTTTTCTGCATAAACTACCCATAAATACGGAAGAATATGCGGAAATAGACTATATTTATCCTCTTTTTATTCGCTGAATACTCTGGAATACAACTTTGTAAAAAGAGGTGTGTTGGATAAATCCGTGGTATTGCGTTCTTTTGATAAATAAATTGGCTTACTTATATCATTTAGTCATTTCCTAAGCTAGAATATGTTTATACTTATTCCATTTTACTCAATGGTTTTGTCATGCATCATGGCTTTTATAGGCTTTACATGCCCTTGTTCAATTTATCATTTACTTATCCGCGCTCCGTTTATTTTAATTTCAGTATTAGGAAATAACTCTTTTATGCGCTCTATTCCTTTTCCTGCGATCTTTCCGGATAATTCTAATTTCCCGATTTTCACTTCTGAGAGTTCATTGGGGATATCAATCTCATTCGTGAATTCTATCTTCAAGCTCTTAATCTCTTTCAGTTCCAACAGAACGGGAGGGAATTCTTTTACTTTGATTGATATACCACTGCCAATGCCTTCCTCTTGGGCTTCTACTCTTAATTTGCTTAACAGTCCTTTATTTCCAATATCTTTTTTTCTAATCATCCAGCTGATCTGAGGTCTTAGGGCAAAGTTATCTTTGTTCTGTTGCAAGCCAATGAAGCCGGACCATAGTTCTAATGGCGTTTCTATAATCGTATCATTGCGTACTTCCAGATATTTCAAGTCAACTTTCACAATCTCATCGGGCAGGCTGTTACCGCCTTCAAGCTGCTTCAGATTATTTCTTCTTCCATTTTTGTCGTATGGGAAGAATTTTACGATCCATCCGTCAATGATGTCGGGGGCTCCGTATTTCTTTTGTGAGTGATACTTGAACATATTACGCCAGAAGTCTTTGTTTACTTCACCTTTTGATGCTTTTACGAACTCCTCCAAAAGAGGTTCCAGTTCTGAAATCCACCATTCAAGTTTATATTCCTTCAATCTCCGGGCTTTATCTAAAACCTTTTCCCAATCTTCCGGGGTCCCTTCAAGTGTTATTTCCGGGATTCCGCAAACGATATACATCACGATAAATTCAAAATAGGGTTTCATAGCTTCCATGATTGTTATTTCGGAAGCTACCTTTTCCAGAGAAGTGGTTGTAGAAAAATTGCAGGTAAGTGTTTCAACTAAGTTGCTTCCTGTATGCTTACTTATCTGGTTGGTAAATTGGGGAAAAATCTCTTCCCATGAAAGGGTGGGGTCTTCCAGTTTCTTATTTGCTTTGACGATTAAAGATTGCTTTCCGGAAAAGTCGACAAAAAGATCTCTCATAGATTCTTGGTTTGCATTTACGTGCCGTGCAAATCCCTGGTTGATTAACAGCCAGATCATGTCGGGAGATAAAACAAACGGTCGGTGATTGGCATAGGCCTGATACATACCGTAGAAGAAAGAATTATAGTTGTAGTTTACCAAACTGTCAGGCGCTTCGCTTTTGGCGATAATATTGAAAGGAACATTTATATTCTTTTCTTTTATTTCGTAAGGGTATATTTTAAGGTCGGACAGTATAAGACCTTTATAAATATCTTCATAAGATTTTATGAAAAGCAACTTCTCAGGCTTTGAGAGGTTTTCAACTTTGAACGTGGTCCCGTTTTGAGCGAATGTCGAAATGTAACCAACCATTAATAAACAAAACAGTGTATTTCTCATAGTGCTGACTTTGTTGTTTATACATTGAAATCTTCAGGAAACAAATATAGCAATAAATGGTGGATAGAAGGAAACAAAAAAGGGAAGCTTTTTAACGGCTTCCCTTTTTTAATGCTTTTGCTGCAAGTAACGGATTACTTACGCAGACCGAGCTCTTTAATGATGGCACGATATCTGGTGATGTCGCGATCCTTCAGGTAGTTCAGCAACGCACGGCGTTTTCCTACCAACATTGTCAAGGCTCTTTCAGTACTATAATCTTTTCTGTTGAGCTTAAGGTGCTCAGTCAGGTGGGAAATACGGTATGAAAACAAAGCTATCTGGGCCTCAGCTGAGCCAGTATCAGTGTTAGACTTTCCGTACTTGCCAAAGATTTCTTGCTTTTTAGCAGCGTCTAAATACATAACTTTTAATTAAATTGATATATAAATTTTCTCTTACGAGGCTGCAAAGATAGAGATAATCTTTTATACTGCAATGATATTCAATGAAATTTTTCTCTTGCTGCAACTATATCTAATGCAAAATTCGTACCTTTGCACCCAAATATATAGGTATTGTATGCAAAATATTAGAAACATTGCAATCATTGCCCATGTTGACCATGGGAAAACGACGCTTGTCGATAAGATGCTCTTGGCGGGAAATCTGTTCCGCAGCAACCAGAGCACAGGTGAATTAATGCTGGATAACAACGACTTGGAACGTGAACGAGGGATAACGATCCTTTCTAAAAACGTTTCTATCAATTACAAAGGAACTAAAATCAATATCATTGATACTCCGGGACACAGTGACTTCGGAGGTGAAGTGGAGCGTGTATTGAACATGGCAGACGGATGTATCCTGTTGGTGGATGCTTTCGAAGGTCCGATGCCCCAGACGCGTTTCGTGTTGCAGAAAGCTCTGCAGATTGGTCTGAAACCCATCGTTGTGGTGAACAAGGTAGACAAACCGAACTGTCGTCCGGAAGAAGTATATGAAATGGTGTTCGACCTGATGTTCAGCCTTGAAGCTACGGAAGATCAGTTGGACTTCCCCGTTATTTATGGTTCTGCGAAGAACAACTGGATGAGTACGGACTGGAAGACTCCTACTGATAATATCTTCGCATTACTGGACTGTATTGTAGAGAATATACCGGCTCCCACGCAGTTGGAAGGTACTCCGCAGATGTTGGTGACTTCTTTGGATTATTCTTCTTATACCGGACGTATTGCCGTAGGTCGTGTACATCGTGGTACTCTTAGAGAGGGGATGAATGTATCTTTGGCTAAGCGCGACGGAAGTTTTGTGAAATCAAAAATCAAGGAACTGCATACATTTGAAGGTATGGGACGCGCGAAGGTATCGGAAGTTTCTTCCGGTGACATCTGTGCGTTGGTAGGTATCGAAGGCTTTGAAATCGGTGATACGATCTGTGACTTTGAAAATCCGGAAGCATTGCCGCCTATCGCTATTGACGAACCGACTATGAGTATGTTGTTCGCCATTAATGATTCTCCTTTCTTCGGTCGTGATGGTAAGTTTGTGACTTCTCGTCATATCCATGACCGTTTGATGAAGGAATTGGATAAGAACCTTGCCTTACGCGTACGTAAAAGTGAAGAAGATGGTAAATGGGTAGTTTCCGGTCGTGGTGTACTTCATCTTTCTGTATTGATTGAAACCATGCGTCGCGAAGGTTATGAGCTTCAGGTTGGTCAGCCACAGGTTATCTTCAAGGAGATTGACGGTGTGAAGTGTGAGCCGATTGAAGAACTGACAGTAAATGTTCCCGAAGAATATTCCAGTAAGATTATTGATATGGTAACCCGTCGTAAGGGTGAGATGGTGAAGATGGAGAGTGCAGGCGAACGTGTAAACCTGGAATTTAATATGCCTTCGCGTGGTATCATCGGTTTGCGTACGAATGTACTGACTGCTTCTGCCGGTGAAGCTATCATGGCACACCGTTTCAAAGAATACCAACCGCACAAAGGTGAAATCGAACGTCGTACCAACGGCTCTATGATTGCCATGGAGACGGGAACAGCTTTTGCTTATGCCATTGATAAATTGCAGGATCGTGGTAAGTTCTTTATTTTCCCACAGGAGGACGTGTATGCCGGACAGGTGGTAGGTGAACACTCTCATGATAACGACCTCGTGATTAATGTTACGAAATCCAAGAAGTTGACGAATATGCGTGCTTCCGGTTCGGATGATAAAGTTCGTCTGATTCCGCCTGTACAGTTCTCTTTGGAAGAGGCTTTGGAATATATCAAGGAAGATGAGTACGTAGAGGTTACACCGAAGGCAATGCGTATGCGTAAAGTGATTCTGGACGAGATAGAACGTAAACGTGCAAATAAGAATTAAAGAATAGTGGAGATGAGTTAAACTCATCAAATCTAACGAAAAAAGTAAAGGTGGGCATTCGATTTGAAAGCCCACCTTTACTTTTTTATTTTAGTTTCCTCCTTGCCAGGGTAAATCTTCCTGGGCACTGTTTTCCAGTTCGGTTTCTTCTACATGGATGCTGACATTGCTTCCTGTACCAAAATGATCGATATCGGAAATGACAATCGTATGCATATAATTTCTCTTGAAGCTGATGTTATAGTTCAAGATATCCTCGGCTTCTTTTCCTGTCCGGTGCACGGTGACTTTAACACGGGCATTATCGGTCAGAATCTTTCCTGTTTCAACAAGAGTCGTCAAGGTTCTCATGGAAACCATAAGCTCGGGTGATTCTTTCTTATCAGGAGTCAACCATACAGTCGGTGCACCATCTATTTGGATTTCCAGTTTGCAATCAGCTTGTAATCCGTTCTGTTTGAATTGTACACCGAAGTATCGGCGATAAACTTCCAGTGTATTTGTCTGGTCGGGTGCTACGGTCAATTTGTCGATGATACCATGGTATCTTTGAATAAAAGGACGGGTATAATTGCTCTGTCCCTTGGTTCCTATTTTGGAGTTTTCAAGATCGAAAAGATATTCTTGTGTGCCATCCGGTCGTTCGGCTGTAATGAATTTATTCGTGATTGTACCTAACTTTGGATCGTTTCCTTTGCTGAGTGTCAGTGGATAAAGTGTCCCATCTTTAGTCAATAAAGAGTCCTTTCCTTCTTTTATCATCGTACACGAGATGCGGTATTGATATCCGTCGAGGACATTCAACTTCAGATTCCCGGCTTTGATATTGTCAAAGATGCCATAAGCATAAGGCTTTTGAGTGACTGACCCGTTGGGACTCTGTATGAGCATGGCTACATTTATACCGAAAATCTCTTTCGAAGCATCGGCACGGCTCATTGGTTTTTCTGTGAGGGAACACTCGCCACCTATATTAAGGTCCAGCTCAGTGTAAGTAGGCTCTTTCTCTTTATAAACATCTTCTCCTTTAAGGCAAGATTGCAGAATCTGACTCAGGACGACTAATCCCGCTAAAATTAAATGTTTTGTTTTCATATATCTGTTTGTTTGATTATCCAATGTTTTGATGTTCTTCTTCTGTGGGGTCCAAATCGGTGTTATCTCCTTCAAATGAGATAGAAGTATTTGCATCGTAATGCTTATCTATATTTATAATCTTTATCAGATTCTTTTTATTTCGTTGAATAGTAATGGATTGGTTTGAGATAATGCTGGTCCATTCTTCAGCGTTCTTTGGGCGGTAATAGACGTTGATAGGCAGATTTTCTGTGGCGTTGATATTGCCGTTTCCGATGTTGGCGACATTTTGTAGAGAAAATAGCCTCTCTTCCGACATGGAAAGGGAAGTAGTGGCATCGGTACATTCTATGAGAAATGCTTTGGCATTGCTGGTTTCTACTTTGATGGAATCTCCTATAGATAAGTTCTCAGCTGCAAATCGCAGAGTATAATATGCTCTTTTCAGTTCAATAGAAACAAACTTTGCCGGGCGATTACCTTCGGTTACGGGATCGGCATTGATCAAGTCAAGTGTTGCGCTGCCATAAAAGCGATGTGTGTCCGTAGGACGTTCACTGATCTCATTGGCTTCCAGGTGCATCGCTCCTTTATAAATGTGTTGGTGGAAATTTTGGTTTTCGTTTAGAGGATTGATGGAAATAACCAGCTTATTGGTGACAGCGGCATCTACCCGTTTATCTGTTGTGATAGAAAATGGGAGTCCGAAATATCCATTGTTGTTATAAGGAAGTTCATTCTTTTTCAGGAAGGTGCAGTCGAACCGATAAATATATCCTTCAATCAGTCCGATGCTTATATCTGAAATATCTTCAAAAAGTCCGGTTGCATAAGGCTGAAAGGTAGAACCCTTTTTCCAGAAAACATTCACTGCATAAATTCCGGTTTCCTGAACTGTAGCTCTGCTTAAAGGTTGTGAATCATATTCCAGAGAAGGCCCGATTTGTAGGCCTATCCAGATTTCTTTTCCATTGATATCAGGAGTATTATTCTCATCAGAGCACGATGAGAATAATATCATCCAGATAAGAGCTATAAATAAGCTATGTGTATCTGCTATTTTCATACATTTCAAGTGATTATCCTACAAATGTAGTAAATAATCTTATGCAAATGGAGATGACAATGCAGAATCTTTAAAAAATCTTTAATCTATGAATTTAATCTTCTCCGCATTTCTCGGTTTAGCTGCCGGAGTTTCATCCGGATAACCGAATGCGATGCAATAGAGCAACTCATATCCTTCCGGAATATCGAGTCTCTTCAAATATTCTGCTGCATCCGGTGTGGAGTTTATAAATCGTGTCGGTCCTCCTAAACAACAGGAACCTATACCCATAGACCAAGCTGAGAGAATCATGTTCTCACCCAATAAACCACAGTCTATCTGTGACAGATCATAAGACTTGTCATTGGCGATAAATACTATTGTAGGAGCATTGCGGAACATATTCTTGAAGTTAGGATCTTCGGCAGCTTTCGGATTCTGTTTCTTGTAAACTTCGGTGATACCATTGATAAAATCCGGATTATCCACTACTCGGATTGCCCAGGACTGCTTGTTCTGACCGTTGGGGGCATTGATACCGCAGTTCAGTATAATCTGCATAGTATCGCGGTTCACTGCTTGCGGCTTGTATTTACGAATACTGCGGCGTGACATCATATTCTCAATTACTGCATTTTCATTGCTTGCTTTCTCAGTCACAGTTGTACTCTCTTTTACTTGCATGCCGCATCCGCAGCACAGCAACAGGCAGGCACCTGCTAACATCAATTTGATACTTTTCATATTGCTTTGTTTAATATTGGTTTTCGCAAAGCTAACAAAAAAGATTTAGTAATGAAGTGATTCCAATTCTTTTCTTACCAACCAGTATCCAACCTGTGCTTCGGATATGCCTTCAATCAGTTGATAAGGACATATAAATTGATCGTTCTGAATTCTTGAATCCATATAATAGAAAGAACATGCACTGTCTTTCTCAAAATGTTTGGCATATTCCAGAATGTGGGTCGATATAAGGAATGAGCAATGCAAATACTTTTTGAGTAATTCGTTTACTGCGACAGAAGCTTCAAAGGCATCCTGTGCGTTTGTTCCGCGAAACATTTCATCCAGTATTATCAGACATCGCTTACCGGATGTCGCTTTTTGAAGAACTTCTTTGATTCGTAGAATTTCTGCCATAAAATGACTTCTGCCATCGCGCAGGGAGTCCGGGAGGTTGATTGAAGTATAGATTCCATCAAAAACAGGACAGATCATTGAACGGGCTGGAACCGGTAATCCGCAGTGTGCCAGCCATACAGCGATTGTGATGGCTTTGAGGGTTGTTGATTTACCGGCCATATTGGAGCCTGTAAGAATGCATATATTGCCGTTTGACATCTTCCAGTCGTTACTTCGTCCCTCTTTGGTGAACGGGTGTACAAAGCCAGTAATAGATAAATCCATCGTATCTGTCATTTCCGGACAGCAACAGAAACCTCTGTTGATTGCTACATGCTGTGCTGTGCGGCATACGTCCAGCATATAAATTTGAGAAAGTAACCCTCTGATCAGTTCAAAATGGATACAACGAAACAGGTAATCGTATTTGTCGGTGGTATAGTTGGAGGGAGATTTCTCTTTATCTTTATAGAGGCCGATAACTTCTTTCAGTTCGCTGCCATGTATAGTGTCCTGAATGCTTTGTGCTAATTCTTTCAATAGTAAAGGAGCATTTTCCAGGGTGTTTTTTCGCAATGTATCCAATCGGTTCAATAACAGGATAATTAAGGTTACACCTCGTCTGATGATATAGCGTTGAGCGTCGTGTCTTAATAAACGGTCGAACGCTGAAGTCAGCGACACTAAAATATTAGGTCTTCTGATCTGATCACGATATTCCAGATAATATTCGATAAAGTCGAGCTCTTCTTCATCCAAAGGAAGTTCGGGTAACTCTTTCCAGGCTATCGCTTCTTGTCTTTTTCGTATGGCAGATATATCGTTCAGGGGAGAGGTAATCCAATCGAGCATCATGCGTTTTCCGTTTTTAGTCTCCGTTCCGGAGAATAAAGAGTAGAGGGGATATTCGTCATATATTCCTTCTGTAATGCTCAAATCTGCCTGCGTTTGCTTGTCCGTATCCAGATAAGTCATATTCTTAGGTATTACGTATAGCGCAAAAGTAGGAAAATAATTAGGAAGAACAAACGAAACAGATAAAAACAAGGAAAGCGGCTCTTGATATCAAGAGCCGCTTTCGCATATATATCTAAACTGGTTTTATTCAGATTAGAGCTTCGGACCAGCAGCAACCAGTGCTTTACCAGCTTCGTTACCAGTGAACTTAGCAAAGTTCTTGATGAAACGGCCAGCCAGGTCTTTTGCTTTTTCTTCCCACTTGCAAGCACATTCGTAAGTGTCGCGAGGATCAAGGATCTTCGGATCAACGTTCGGCAATTCAGTCGGAACAACGAAGTCAAAGAAAGGAATAACCTTAGTAGGAGCCTTGTCGATAGAACCGTCAAGGATAGCGTCGATGATACCACGAGTATCTTTGATAGAGATACGCTTGCCGCTACCGTTCCAGCCAGTGTTTACCAAGTATGCCTTAGCACCTACCTTATTCATCTTCTTAACCAGTTCTTCTGCATATTTAGTCGGGTGCAATGACAAGAAAGCAGCGCCGAAGCAAGCAGAGAATGTCGGAGTCGGTTCAGTGATACCACGTTCTGTACCAGCCAACTTAGCGGTGAAACCAGACAGGAAGTAGTACTGAGCTTGTTCCGGGTTCAGGATAGATACCGGAGGCAATACACCGAAGGCATCAGCTGACAGGAAGATTACCTGGTGAGCGTGAGGACCTTTAGATACCGGTTTAACGATGTTATTGATGTGATAGATAGGATAAGAAACACGAGTGTTTTCTGTAACGCTCTTGTCAGTGAAGTCAATCTTACCATCAGCAGCAACAGTTACGTTTTCCAACAAAGCGTCACGTTTGATAGCGTTGTAGATATCGGGTTCGCTGTCTTTGTCCAAGTTGATAACCTTAGCATAGCAACCACCTTCGTAGTTGAATACACCTTCGTCATCCCATCCGTGTTCGTCATCACCGATCAGCAGACGTTTCGGGTCAGTAGACAAGGTAGTTTTACCTGTACCAGACAGACCAAAGAAGATAGCAGAGTCAGTACCTTCCATGTTGGTGTTGGCTGAACAGTGCATAGAAGCGATGCCACGAAGCGGGTTCTTGTAGTTCATGATAGAGAACATACCCTTCTTCATTTCACCACCGTACCAAGTATTCAAGATAACTTGTTCGTTAGTCTTCAAGTTGAATACAGTAGCTGTTTCAGAGTTCAGACCCAGTTCCTTGTAGTTGTCAACTTTTGCTTTAGAAGCGTTGAAAGATACGAAATCGGGTTCTCCGTAGTTAGCGAGTTCTTCAGCAGTCGGGCGGATGAACATGTTAGTTACGAAGTGAGCCTGCCATGCTACTTCCATGATGAAACGTACTTTCATACGAGTACTTTCGTTAGCACCACAGAATGTATCAACAACGAACAGACGTTTGCCGCTCAATTCTTTTACAGCTTTAGCCTTCAGGTCAGCCCAAGCTTCTTCAGAGCAAGGTTTGTTGTCGTTTTTGTATTCGTCTGAAGTCCACCATACAGAATCCTTGCTGGCTTCATTCATAACGAAGAATTTATCTTTAGGAGAACGACCGGTATAGATACCTGTCATTACGTTTACAGCACCCAGTTCAGTTACCTGACCTTTTTCAAAACCTTCCAAACTTGGTTTGGTTTCTTCTGCGAACAGTACATCATAAGACGGGTTGTGGATGATTTCCTTCACGTCTTTGATACCGTACTTGCTTAAATCTAAATTTGCCATTTCTTTTAATGATTTAAAATTTTGGTATTTGGTTTATTTATCTCTTGCTAATTCTTTTTACCTTTATCTATCTCAAGGGGGGAAGGAAACCGGTATGAATTAAGCCATATTCCGAACAGTCCCTTGTTTTTCGCGTACAAAAGTAGTATTTTCTTTCGAAACAATCACCTGATTAGAGAAATTTTTCTTTAATGAGAAGTCTTTTATAACTCCATAACAATATCTGCAAACTGAATGTTGCAAATTGCACAAGAAATCGTTTACTTTGCGCATATTAATTCAAATCACATCATGAAAATTATCAATTTTGCCGAGACAAACTCCATCCTGAACCAGTATGTTGCCGAGATCCGGGATGTACAAGTACAAAGCGACCGCCTTCGCTTCCGCCGAAACATTGAACGCATCGGGGAAATTATGGCCTATGAAATGAGTAAGGACTTTGCTTATTCTCAGAAGAATATCCAGACTCCGCTGGGGATAGCACCCGTGCAAACTCCGGATAACCAATTGGTATTAAGTACCATTCTGCGTGCCGGGTTACCTTTCCATCAGGGCTTTCTGAGCTACTTTGACGGTGCGGAAAATGCTTTCGTTTCCGCTTACCGGAAATATAAGGATACGCTGAAGTTTGATATTCATATTGAATATATTGCTTCACCGCGCATCGACGGAAAGACGCTGATTATTACAGACCCAATGTTAGCAACCGGTAGCAGTATGGAGTTGAGTTACCAGGCTATGCTGACGAAGGGGCATCCGGCGGAGATACATGTCGCTTCTATCATTGCCAGCCGTCAGGCTGTGGAACACATTGCTGAAACACTCCCCGAAGACAAGACTACAATCTGGTGTGCAGTCATTGATCCGGAGATAAACGAGCATTCGTATATTGTTCCGGGACTGGGAGATGCAGGAGATTTGGCATTCGGCGAAAAGGAATAGCTACCAATAAAAAGTTTCCCCAATCTACCCTCACTACCCTCACTTTGGGGATAGATCAATAATAATTAGGATGTTAAGTGTGGTGGTAGTAAAAAATCCTGTGTGAGGGTAAGTGGGTTACTCTCACTGTGTGTCTCGTCCTGGTTTTGGTCCATAATCAGTCCTTAACGGAATGGGGCATTCATTTGTTTTACATCAGCTGTTATTCTGTTTATAATCAGCGAAATATCTCATTTAGCTTAGGAATAATCAGGTGTTGACCTTGGTTAACCGGCCGATTAACCTTGATTAATAGGCTCGTCAACCAAGGTTAACCGGCCGCTTGATCAAGGTTAATACCCAATAAGGCTTAGTGTAGAATGCAAAAAGATCTAGGGTAAAGACAGATGATTGCCTGTTTGTTTAGGAATGCTTCCTAATGGTTTGGTTGCAGAAGGTATGGAGATGATCTTTATTACAATGGTGATTTGGAATCTTTAGTCATTCTTTCCGTAATTGCGCTTTATAATAGTGGCCTGAAAGGCTTTTTTACCGGCCAGTAGCAGGTCTTCGTCATCAAAGGCACGAAGGCTGTACCAAAAAAGAAAATCTCCCGTACCACCCAGAATACCGAATAATCCCAGGAAGAATATATTGGCCTCTCCTGTACAGAATCCATGGATTGCAGGCATCACTCCCAATAAGATGCCCGGTAATAATAAGGATACCCGATAGAACTTCAATGGAATAGGACGAGTCAGAGAAAATCCTACTCCAGTCCAGTCAAAATGCCAGTGTAGGAGCTTTTTATCCTTTCCGCTAAACCAGTAAAGAATCCCTGCCTGGATTAGTATATAAAACACGAGGAGTAAAAATATGCAAAGCATAACTTGGGGACTGCTGATTCCTTTTACAGAGGTACCCAATAAACGACCGGCACTATAGGATGAAGGTTCATCCCATACATAAACAAACAGATAGCTACCTATCAGGAACAGAATGAAGAAAAACAGAAATCCTCTTATGTTGATAGACTTTGCTGTGAGTTTCACTTCCACTCCATCCGGGCGGTTGAATGGTTCCTTATTTGCTTCTTTCTTTTCCATAATTCCTTTTTACTGATTTCTACGCTGCAAAGATAACAAGAGTATGAAATTAATTTAGGTTATCAGAATGTTATCTTTATGTTAAGGTGGAAAGAAAAGTTTATCTATATTTGCCTGAAATATAGAATGCTTGATGAAAAAGTCGTATTATATACTTCTTACAATAACTGCAACAGCAGCTGTCCTGTACTTGCTTGGAAATTGGGTAGGACGAAGTTTCGGACTGAACCGGCAGCAAGTGATACGTAATATCCACGAAGCTTACGGCCGTGCGACGGATGCATTTGAAGCCGGACAAACTAAGGATCTGGCTGCTTTTTTCCGTAATGAACTGGATGAAGTGGATTTGAAGCGGATCAAGTTTCGCCTGGATACGGTACCTTTATACGGTGATTCTATCGTATTGAAACAGGATTTACGATATTTTTCTGATTATCGGAAACTGTTGGAGCAACACTATACCTTTGTATGTCCTGTGAATGACGCTCAGGGAGTACATGCTTATATCCAGAATCTTCGTGCCGGGTTCATCGGCAAACTGCTTTATATGTTCTTCGGAACGATAGTGGCTTTGGGACTTCTATTATTTGCCATACGTAAGCAGGTGGATATTATCCGCCGGCAGGATGAGTTGGCACGAATGCGTGAAGATTTCTCTTCTGCTATGGTTCACGACATGAAGAATCCGATCAGTTCCATCCTGATTGGGCTTAAAGTGCTTCGTAGTGGAAAGGTAGATAGTAAGCCTGAGAAGAAAGAAAAACACTTCGATATACTGGAGGCGGAAGCTCAACATTTGCTTGCACTGGCCAATAAAGTACTGACTATCTCTAAACTGGAACATGGACAATTACTGTTGGATAAGAATTGGATTCAACTCCGTCCTATGGTGGATGAGTTGGTACACACGTTCACGGCTAAGGCAGAAAAGCCTATCACATTTCAGGTTGATTTGCAGGCAGAGGGAGCTTATGCTGATGAGGAGTATCTGAAAGAGGCTTTAAGTAACCTGGTAGATAATGCTGTGAAGTATTCTAAGGATACAATAGATATACAGATTACTTCCTGCCTTTCCGGACAGTATATTCAGATCAGGGTGCGGGATAATGGAATCGGTATTCCGCTTGCGGCTCAACGGATTGTATTTGATAAGTTTGAACGCGTCATTACCCGGAATGAGGATGAGAAGAAGAAAGTATCCGGTTTCGGTTTGGGACTGAACTATGTGATGAATGTAGCCCGGGAGCATGGAGGGTATGTCAGTGTGGAGAGTATAGAAGGGAAATATAGCGAATTTACTGTTTCTTTGCCGTTGCCGGCGGAGAACGAAGAGGCTAATCCGGAGGATTGATATTCTCTTGTCGTATATGAGCGTGACCGGGTCTGTCTGTTTTTACAGACAAGCCGGATCACGTTCTTTTAAATTGTTATTCTACAGGTGGGACTGAACATTACGGCACGATACCGGTGCCAGGTCTGGAGAGCTTGCTGGGAAAACCGGTCAAAGATTAATCTTCTACCCATAGTACAGTGATGTTAAAGGTTAATGTATGCCTGATGCAAATAGATGCTAATTCATTTATCATCAAAGGGAAAGGACAGGGAAACTTAGAAAGCGCAGTTATTCTAATACTCCTTCTGGAATTGCAGGGATCAAATTGAAGTTCCGATAATGTCAGTCAGTTCTATTGTTTCTTGTTTTCTCCTAATGGGAACTGTGCTGTATTGACTTATCTTTTTGTTCTATAACTGAAGAGGTGTCTACTATACCTCTTTTCCCTTATTTTATTCAAGGTAATGACTCTGTACTTACATAACCCATTCCAGATAATTCTCTGGCGTAATGACTACAGTCTCTTTGACCGGATAATTATTCAAGAAAGGAGATGGAAAGGTGATTGGACGTTTATTAGGATTCCACTTCATTTCAAAAGCGGTGAAGTTGCCGTCTGCTTCTTCTATATAGTCTATTTCTTGTTGTTGAGTGGTTCTCCAGAAGAAGCTTTTTGCATAATTCCCGTTGTAATGATTTGCTTTGATGCGTTCGCTGATGAAGAAATTCTCCCATAAAGCGCCTGTGTCTTGGCGGAGAGATAGCGGTGCAAAATTCTGGATGACGGCATTGCGGATACCATTATCATAAAAATATATTTTCTTGCTCTTTTTGAGCTCTGTTCGTAAGTTACGGTTGAAAGCATTCAGGCGGAAAATGACATAGCATTTCTCTAATAAGTCGATGTATTTTTCTACGGTTTTGTTGTCGGTCCCGATGGTTTGCGCTACTTCGTTATAGGATACTTCACTGCTTACTTGCAGGGCAAGGGCGATAAGTAACTTTTCCAGCAGTATGGGGCGGCGTATCTCGTTCATAGCCAACAGGTCTTTATACAGGTAGCTGTTGGCTATGTTCATTAATAATTCTTTAGCCTCGTCAGTATGATTGATAATGTCCGGATAAGAACCGTATATAAGCCGGGATTCAAACATTTGTTTGACTGGCAATAAACCTTGGCTGTCATATAATTCTGCCGTAGAGATGGGATAGAGGTGATATTCATATTTTCGTCCTGTGAGAGGTTCGTTCAGATTACTTTGTAATTCAAACGATGAAGAACCGGTGACGAGAAGCTGCACGTTGGTGAAATTGTCTGTAATGCGTTTTAGGGTTAAACCTATTTCTGATACACGTTGTGCCTCGTCTATTACGATAATTCTGTTGTTGCCGATCAGCATTTTCAGTTCGGAGGTATTGATGTTGGCTAACATCTCTTTCACTTCCGGTTCGTCGCAGTTCAATGTCAGTACTGCTTCTTTTCGTCCTTGAGTGATTTGATTAAATAGTGTACTTTTTCCTACTTGTCTTGCACCGATCAGGATAATCGCCTTTCCTTTGAATAGCTTACTCTCAATTACCGGCTGAAGTCTTCTTTGTATCATCTCTTTCATCTTACTTTATTTCAAGGCAAATATAGGCTTTTAATACTTAAATCCCAAAATTATATATGATATTTAGGATTATAATCCCAAAATTATATATGATATTTGGGATTACCTGTTGGCGGGATTAATTAAGAATGGTACAGTAATGAACTAAATGCTGATAATGATTTAGGCGCGGATTACGCGGATTACACGGATTAATGGCTGCGCTATCACACTATATTACAGGAAAAGAATCCGTGTAATCCGCGTAATCCGCGCCTAAAATTATATTCATAACCTTATAGTAATGAATTAATCCCTCTAATAAGCAGATTCGTCCTTCGCAAAAAGCCTCATTACCGTACTATATAATAGCAGCGGTAATGAGGCTTTTACTGAAAAAGAATATTGTATTTGCTTACTTCACTTCCCAAATATCATTTGTCATCAGCAGTTCTTTGAAGTTGTGATACTTCTTCTTTGCTGATACTTCTTCAATCTGTTCCATTACAGCATCGTCATAAGTCGGAGCTTCTACATCGCGGATCACACCGAGAGCAACCGGGAAGTCAGGACCTTCCATCAGAGCCAATTTCAGTTGCAATGTATTATCCATGCAGTGTGCATCATGAACGAGGATATCCTTTTCTGTGATACCGTTCTCGCCCAACTTCACAACTTTCAGTCCGAAGCCTTCCTGCATCAATCCAAACTCTTTGTTCTCACCGAAAAGCATCGGCTTACCGTGTTCCAGATAGATAGCATTCTTGGCACGTCCGTCCTTATTGTATACAGAGTCGTAGGTGCCGTCATTGAAGATAACGCAGTGTTGTAGAATCTCACACACAGCGGCTCCTTTATGGTTAGCGGCAGCCTTCAGAACTTCTCCTGTGCCGGGACCATCTGTAGCTACACAACGTGCAAAGAAACGTCCACGGGCACCGAAGCAGAGTTCAGCTGGGTGGAACGGATCTTCTACCGTACCATAAGGAGAGGATTTGCTGACGAAGCCACGGGGAGACGTCGGAGAATATTGTCCTTTTGTCAAACCGTAGATGCGGTTGTTCAGCAACAGAATGTTGATATCTATATTGCGACGGATAGCATGGATAAAGTGGTTACCACCGATAGCCAGACCGTCACCGTCACCTGAAACCTGCCAAACGCTCAGGTTAGGATTGGTTACTTTACATCCGGTAGAGATGGCGGCAGCACGTCCGTGGATAGTCTGCATCGCATACGTATTCATATAATAAGGTAGACGGCTAGAGCAACCGATACCCGAAATAACGGCAGTTTCCCAAGGCTTAACACCGATTTCTGCCAACGCTTTGTGCAGTGAGTTCAAGAAGAAGTGGTCACCGCAACCCGGACACCAACGAGGTTGTCCTTTTTTGAAATCTTTAGCTGTATATTCGCTCATGATGTTCTTAAGTTTTAAGTTGATAAGTTTTTTAGTAGCTACGAGTTACGAGCTACAAGCTACAAGTCTGTTCAGGGCAGTACTTGTTACTCGTAGCCTGTAGCTTGTCACTTCTTCAGTATCTCGGTGAAGGCAGCCACCAATTCGCTTACTACGAACGGCTGTCCCTTGACTTCATTAAATTGATACGGAGTGAAATTATCTACCTTCATGCGGAGATAACCGGCAAATTGTCCCAGATTTTGTTCGGCAACTACCACTTTCTTATATTTCTTCAATACCTCAGCCGTATTTTTAGGCAGTGGGTTGATATAAGAGAAGTGAGCTAAGGCTACTTTTTGTCCGGCTTTGTTCATCTCTTCCATAGCAGAATACAAGTGTCCGTAAGTACCGCCAAAACCTACAATCAGCAGGTCTGCATCATCTGCACAGCCTTGTACTTCTACATCGGGCACAGCAATCTTTGCAACTTTTTCTGCACGCAGGTGGCACATCAGATTGTGGTTTTCAGGATCGGTAGAAATCGCACCAGTGTTGCTGTCTTTTTCCAGACCACCGAGGATGTGAGTATAGCCTTCTTGTCCCGGAATGGCCCAGTAACGTACCTGGTTCTCAGGGTTGCGTTTATAAGGAGTATAGTTATCCTTCATCTCAGGAGTAACATACTGAGGTTTGATTTCAGGATATGTATCCAGATTCGGCAGTTTCCATGAACCGGAACCGTTGGCTACGAAACCGTCTGTCAACAGAACCACCGGAGTCATGTGCTCCAAAGCCATTTTACAAGCTGCATAGGCTGCATCGAAGCAGTTTGTCGGTGAGGTGGCGGCAATAACCGGCATCGGGCTTTCGCCGTTACGGCCAAACAAAGCCTGCAATAAGTCAGTTTGTTCCGATTTAGTCGGCAAACCTGTGGAAGGGCCACCGCGCTGTACGTTCAGAACAACCAGAGGAAGTTCTGTAATCACTGCCAGGTTCATAGCCTCTGATTTCAGGCAGACACCCGGACCGGAAGTGGTAGTTACAGCCAATGCACCTGCAAAAGATGCACCGATAGCTGTAGCACAGCCGGAAATCTCATCTTCGCATTGAACGGTAATGACACCTAAAGATTTATGTTTGGAAAGTTCATGTAATACGTCCGTAGCAGGAGTGATGGGATAAGAACCCAGGAACAACTTCAGACCTGCTTTTTCAGCAGCAGCAATGAAACCGTAGGCTGTAGCTTTGTTACCCATGATATCCATGTATATTCCGGGTGTTTTTATCTTACTTTCTATCTTATAAGTATGCGCTACAGAAGCATGTGTATTGTGACCATAGTCGTAGCCGGCGTGAATCACCTTGATGTTGGCTTCTGCTATTTCCGGCTTTTTTGCAAATTTCTCTCTAAGGAAATCTTCTGCAATCTTCAGGTCACGATTGAACAACCAGCATACCAAACCGAGAGCGAACATGTTGCGGCATTTCAGCATTGCTTTGTTGTCCATACCTGTTTCTGCCAGGCAATCTTTCACCATTTGAGAGATAGGAGCAGCAATCACGTCTTGCTTGATACCCATTTCTTCGATAGGATTGTCAGTCTTGAAAGCGGCTTTCTGTAGATCGGAAGCCTGGAAACAGTCTGTGTCGATGATGATACAAGCAGTAGACTTAGCAAACTTATACTGTGTTTTCAATGCGGCAGCGTTCATAGCTACCAATACGTCGCATTTATCACCCGGGGTGAATACTTTGCTGGCGCCGATGTGTACCTGGAAACCTGATACGCCGGTCAGAGAACCTTGCGGGGCGCGGATATCTGCGGGATAGTCGGGGAAAGTACTGATGTCATTTCCCACCGTAGCCGATACTGTTGAAAAGATGTTGCCGGCGAGCTGCATACCATCGCCGGAGTCTCCGGAAAAGCGGACTACCACTTGATCCAGTTCTTTTACCATCATGTCGTTTGCCATAATTTCGTATTACTATGATTAATTTATAGGATCACTTAAAATCTGTTCTTATGTTGGTTGGGGTACTTACAAAAAGTACTACGCTTTTAAAGATGCGTTTGCAAATGTCGGAAAGTTATGCGACTTGGCAAAATCTTTTCGAATTAATCTGTGATTGTGTACTAAAAGAATTGATAAATGAGTGTTTTTTGATATTTGGAGTGAACAAAACTCTGACTATGTGTCTGACTTGAACGAATAAAAGTTGCATATTATCATTTATTTTTGGTTGCCTAACTGTTGACTAAATGTAAGATTGAATCACCAATATACTACTGTTTGTAGCTGATTTAGGTTGACACTTTGATAAAATCTTGTGTAGACTGTATTTCTTTAACTTCTCGATAAAAGATTCGTTCGCCTTTGTTAAATCGGGAGAATGCTTTATCTTTGCAACCGCAAATGTTTTTGGTCCTGTAGTTCAACGGATAGAATAGAAGTTTCCTAACGGCCTGACCGTGCGTTCTTATATTTGCCTTGGTAGTTCAACGGATAGAATAGATGTTTCCTAAACATTAGATAGGGGTTCGATTCCCCTCCGAGGTACGAACATTCCATTTGAATACGATAATGGAACACCATGCTGGAATACCAGTATGGAATACCATATCGGCATTATTCATTAATAATATCAAATGGTATGCAACAGACATTCATCAAAGAACTGCAAGGCAATTTTTATCTAAGAACTCCTAAGCGAGAAAAGCCCACTCCTATTTATTATGTTATAGTAATGAATGGCAAGAAACACCGTTTTGCCACTGGGGTCAAGGTATATCCAGACCATTGGAATACCAAAAAACAAGAAGCATATATAAGTGTACGTTTAAGCGAATTAGACAACAAGAACAATTCTATAGCAAATGAAAAAATAGCAGAGTTGAAAAGCCGTTTCTCTGAATTTAAAAACTACCTTTGTGAATGTCCTGACGAGATAGACAATAGCGATGTTTTATTAAAACAATATATATATAAGAAGAAAGAGATTAAGACTATGGATTGCATAGCATTTCTTAACAATCAGCTAGCATCATATAATGGTGCATCTGCAAGTACCAAGAAAGACTATTCAAATGGCATTAAGAATTTGGATAGATATATGAAAGAGGGACACGCAATATCTTCCTTTGATGATATGGATAAGAAGTACGTGAAAGGTTTTTATGAGTTTCTAAGGAAAATAGATGACGCTCCAACGAAAGACGGGCACTTGTCGTTGAACTATATCAATAAGCAAATATCTCAATTATCTACAATGCTTAATAAGTTTGCAGTAGAAAATGATGTTATGAAATTGCAAACATTGAATGACTGGAATTATAAGGTGTGGACTATAAAAGATAAAGCCACTAAAAATATAGATGAGATAGCATTAAGGGATGATGAGGTTTTACTCTTGTGGGATTATTGGCATAATATTAGTGATGCCAAATATAAAGATACATTGGCGTTATTTTTATTAGAATGTCTGACTGGGCAAAGATATAGCGATATAGATAAAGTTCTAAAAGATATTGAAGTGCAAAATAATACAATGTCTATGCAATTAGTCCAAGGTAAAACAGCCAAAAAGGTGGAATTTGATATTGTATTTGAGCTTACTAAAGAAATACTGGCTGAATATAAAAATAGAGAACCTCAGAAAGTTACAGTTGATTATTTCAATAAGCTATTAAAAAAAATAGCAAAGGCAGCAGGTATCAAAGGGAAGCAACTAGTAACAAGACATAGCGGTGAGAATACGGATGTTAAAGTTGAAGAAAAAGAGCGTTATGAATGTATAAAGTCCCATACTGGAAGAAGAACATTTATAACTCTGTTAAAACTTAGAGGGTGGGATAATCGGAAGATACAAACATATTCGGGGCACGAAACAATAGATATGGTAGAGCATTACACAAAGATTGTAAGCCCTAAAGACTATAAGATATTTAAAGACACAATAAGGAATAACCCTGATAAGATTCTTAGGTATGCTGATGAAGAAGATAATCAAAAGTTATTTGAGGGGTATGCAGGAGTGAAGAAAGACAAGACGAAAGTGCTTGATTACTTATTTGGTATAAATAAGATACTCCAAATCAAAGATATGCAGAGCAATGGAATAGATATATATCAGCTGGATGAAATGAAGCAAATTATATCAACCATAAAGAATACTTCTAAATTGAATGAAATAGCTGAAAACTTGAAAGGTAAAGAAAATACTATAAAAGAACATCTGGATAAAATAGATTCTTTAGTTTGGAATATTGCATATTCCTATAAAGATGCAGAGCTTTGGCAGAAATACGAATACAAGAAACTGAAATTGAATATTATAGATAAAATATATACCAAAGAAGAGATTGAATATATATGGTTGGTGGAAGACAATGAAACAGATAATAATAGTATTGACAAAATGATAGAAGAATATGAAAAAGGAAAATAGCGTATTTTGAAAATAGGTCTTTACAAAGTTATCATGTCAAATAAATAGTCTGTAGTCTGAAAAGATTGCAGACTTTTCTGTTATTTTGCAGTAGAACTAATAATGAATGTACCATGCTAGAAGAAAAACTATATCAGATAGCGGAACTTCCAGATTTGAAAGTAAATTGGACTGAAAGCTACAAATGTCTAGATGAGCCACTATTAGAATATGTGTGGGAAGTAGCCAACCACTTCCTACCCAGTTGCGAAGATACAGATAAGGGGATGATACTAATAGAATCTACAGCACCTGCTATATTTGCCAATAGATATTTTGAGAGAAATCTTACCATAGAAGAACGGTATGAAAGAGCCAAAGAGATGGGTATGTGCAATACAACCTTTGAACAATACTCGCAATCAAAAAATAGATATAGACCTTTAGATGTCCGTTTCAAGAATGAATATTTGAAATCAGAAGAAATCTTGGACGTATTAAACTCATATCATATAGATATTAGTAAATTCTGGTATCTGGCACTTTTTATAAAAGATGTGGTACTGGATAAATGCGTTGATGCCATGCCTGCCGAAACATCTAATGAACGGATTCAAGAATTGATAGGTAGAATAAATGAAATGCCCAATGAAAAAAATGCCGAATTAATCTTCAAACTAGAGGGGAAACAAAAATATGTCATAGCAGACAAATCTACAATTAAGGAAATCGGAGTAGCCTTAGCCGTATATAAAAAACTTATGGAGAACAACGGACTCAACAGAGGGCAACTTGACTTAAAGAAAATGCTAAATGAAAAAGTTACCATAGACAAAACTCCCATGTATGCTTTGTTCACTAAAATGATGAAGTTTTTTTTAACTCCTTACACAGCAATGCCACCTTACCCCAAGTCTATAGACAAAATGTTGCTTATTTCCAGAATGATAAAGATATTGGGACTATCAGATGATGAAAGATTCTATCAAGAATGCGACCTTGCCACTAATGAAAAGAGGAACTTCTTGAAAAACCTTATTAGAAGATATGAGAATTATAAATATACTACTATTGGTGTCATTTATGGCTAATACGGAACAGACCCTTTTTTAAGTGTTTAAGATAGGTGTGTTGAAAATAGCCCTCTTTTGACACATGTGTAATTATTTAATAATCAACACATTAAATATTGTTCGATTCAAAATATTGTTTACCTTTGCATCGTCTCACAGGAGATAGGGACGAAAGTAGAAAAGAGTTTTTTCCACTGGGTAGCCCTTAAAGAAATTATGATAGAAGAAAATACTCTTCAAGTTTTAACACTGGCAATGTTGTCAAGCAAAGGTATCAAAGTAGCAAGGCTAGCTGGAAACAGAGATTTCTCTGAAAAGAATATTAAGGAGAAGAAAAAGTCTTTAAAAAAATGTGGAATGCTTTCGGCAGCTATCATCATAAGTGCCAAAAAAGCACTTGATGAGGGGCTGGAGGTCGTGGACTTTGAAACAGGTAAAGCAATTACCTATGAGAATGCAGACAAATATGTGGTATTGGTGGATGCAAACCATAGATTTAAGGCATACTTGGAACTGCGGAAGTCTGACGATGAGTATGAGGGTGATTTTTATGTTATGTACCCTTTACAAAAGAATATTTCCATTGCAGAAATGTTGGCAGAAATAAATGTCGCAACAGACCCATGGAAATCATCCGATTACGGAAAGGGGGCAGCAATGGTTATTAAAGAAAAATTGCCACTACTGGAAGCGATAAATGAGCTAACAGCGAAAGGGTATTCATTAGATTCTACAGTAAAGTGGCTTACCTTTAGCAATAAGGTTACTAAAAGCGTTCTAGCTAATGCCATGAACGGGCAAATATCAGAAACCCTCCGAAAGGAGAATGGAATAGAAAGAGGACGGAGGTTAATAGCCGCTGCAAAAAAATCTTTTGCCGAAGATTTTCTGAAAAGTAGGAATCTGCCGGACTGGATAATCAGCAAGGCTGATGACTTTGAGGGCAGCAAAGCTGAATTTGAAGAACAGATGTCTGATTTTCTTGGAAATATAGATAGGGAAAGAGCTACTGATATAGAGAAAACAAAAGGTACAAGAGGCAGAGATAGCAAAGAGACCATCATAAATAGAAAACTTAATGCTTTATGGAACAAAAAAGCAGCATAAAAACTGTTCCAGATAAAGAAGAAAGTCTGTTGCCTATGAGACAATGGACTTTTTTCATTTATAGAGGATTCACGATAATTCATTACGTTAAAACGGGTTTACAAGGGCAGCAGGATAATTGACTGCCTTTTTTTATTGCCTTTTTTATCTACTAGGCAAGTTATATAGCACCTACTTCGATATATCTACTAATCGCTAATATACAACCATTTAACTATTTATTCTGAATATCGCCTATCCGTAATAACCATAAATATAAACTATTGTCAAAAGAAATTCTTAAAGTCACTATTCTTGTCTGTTAGCTTACTGACAGAAGAAAATAACGGCAATATGGCGATATAGGTAAGCTGGCTATAGAAAGTGTTCCTTTGATTAGGTACACCGCCCAAAGGTGAATATAATCGTACATAGATAAAAAGATTGGAATTACCACGAGCAGAGGCATAACCAGAACTGCCTAGAGTAATTCAAGCACTATAGATTTTACAGTATATAATGAAACTAACATTGAATCATGGAGTATTACACGTTTGAACAATTAAAAGAAATGGCTTTTAGTGATGGAATTACCGGCAATAAGGTAGCTGTTGGTATATGGGCTAAAATGAACGGCTTTCTAAAGAAAAAGAAGCAGATAAACAAGCGTAGAATTACATTCTACTTTAAACTGGATGATTGGCAACCGCATAATGTATGACTGCCAAAGCCTTTCTGTAAGGCAGCGTCAAAAACAGTACATAATAGCTATTCTGGCATACATGGTTAGCCAGATAACACAAGGAGGTAAATTACAGATGTTTTTTAAAGATAGTCTTAGTGAAGTGGTACTAAGGAAAAATGAACCGTAGTCTATGGGAAATTTGACACCAAGTATAGGGGAAAAATGATACTCTATACATTACTACAATACTAACATTACAACTTAGATAATTCAGTGCTTCGCACTTCATTATCAAATTTCTAGCTTTCGTAGATAAGTAACTAATGATAAAAACGTAACATTATGATGATATACAACAACAGACTGTTCAATACCAGAAAGGAATTGAAGCGGTATCTAGGTGGAACACGTAAATATAACAAGGCTCTGAAAAACGGAGAGATTTATAACATATATCAAGAAGAATCAAATAACCAACCGTTTGCGCACAATGGAACAACAATATACGACACTGACAAAAGACATTAATAATATAGATAATAAGGATGCCATAGTATATGCCTATATAAAGTCAAGGATGAATTATAAAACTTCCATTGCAGATAATGTTACGGAAAAGGAGATTTCCGAAAAACTAGGCATATCATTAAGCACTGTAAAAAGAAGCGTTGCAAGGCTAAAGAAGAATAAGAATCTTATTGATAAAGTAATAAGTAACAATGTAATAGCAGAGGGAAGCTACAAGACCTACAACAAATATCATGTGGCAAAATGTAATGAGAACTTCTTCTATATTTATAACAGTTTCTTTAATGATGATATGAACATAGCAAAAGCCAGTGAACGAACTAAATTAAAGAACTTCTTGCTTAAATTAAAGACAATATGTAAAAAGGAAACGAACAAGTATATAAGTGAAAATCCGCATCTGGATGGGCTTAACAAAACGGAACTATCTAAGAAACTGGGCATTGATGAAAAGACATTAAATAAATATCTGGAAATGGCAGTCAATGCAGGACAGATAAAATATATAACAAATGGTTTGCTGATACTGAACAAGTCCATTATTCCAGATTTTAAGAAAGATGATACAGATACAAGAATCTATCATATTATTTATGACTGGTGCATTGATAACGGTGTTGTTCCACCAGACAGAAACGATGAAATAAAAATAATGGAAGATGGCAGTATCAGAAGAAAAAACAGCTTACTTCTTGAAATAGCAGGAAAGCTATACTATATGAAAGATGAAGAAATTAGGAGTTTGCTAACTAATAGAATAGCTTCCGAAGAAATAACTTTGGAATATATAGCTAAAGTGTTGAATATAAAAACTAAAAAGAAGAAAGAGTATATACCGTGTTCCATCATCATGCTTGACTAAACTAGCTAATCACCTATATTCAGTTTGGCTGAAAGTCAAGAGAGCAGGTATATAGGGTACTTCATATAAGAATCCCCCTCCCCATTCAGTCAGTAAGCTAAAATATATAAGAGTGGCTGTCTTTACGGTGTACAACCCACTTAGTCCCCCTCTGTATATTGATATAAAAAAGAATTATTAATCATTTAAACTTTTATCAATATGAGAAATTTAGTTATCATGCCAACAGAGAAAAGAACTTTGAATTTAGGTGAGTTTGCAGAAGAAGCTACTATAATTGTGGAAGAAACTGCAAAGCCTAGTGTTACCTTTTTGGAAGCAAATACAGATTCTATCACACTGGAAGAACTTGCAAACAAATGTGTTGTGCCTACTTGGGCTAACTTGGAATCAACCATTTCACACCAAGACTTTATTTCTTGTGTGCATGAAGCTGCAAGTACATTCTATGCAGGTGAAAAGGTGAGTTTTCCAGAAATAAGAGTTTCACACATAGTACGTGGCAGAATACCGTCCGCACTAGGTAAGAAAGCAAGTGAACTGTTAGAATGTGAAAAGACACAATTCTATCAAAGACTTGCATTTGCTTTTACTGTTCCAACCATTTTTGAAACAATAAGAGGACAAAAACTAGAATTGTGCATAGGTGGGGTAAGAAATTACAGTGACTTGAATCTATACCGTTCTTCCAAAGGTTTAGAAAAGTTTTCCGTCTTTATTGGCTGGAGAATGAGAATTTGCTCTAATCAGATTCTTACTGGTGAGGGTGTGAGGTTCAACATGGAAGTAACCAATATCAGTGAACTTTACAGAAATGTACTGGAATTGTTTAACAGCTTCAATGCAGCCAAAGAAATACATTTGATGCAAACATTATCAGATACTTATTTATCTGAAACACAGTTTGCACAAGTGGTAGGCAGAATGAGAATGTACCAAGCACTTTCACCAGCAAGACAGAAAGCAATACCAAGACTTCTAATCACTGACAGCCAAATAAATAGTGTGTGCCGTGATTATTACACAAATGAAGTGTTTGGAGTGAAAGACAATGCCATATCTCTTTTTGATTTTCACAATTTACTCACACAGTCAAACAAAAATAGCTATATAGACAGCTATTTACAACGTGGGGTAAATGCTACAGAGGTAAGTGTTGGACTGAACAATGTATTACAAGGACTGGATAATAAATATTCTTGGTTCTTGGGCTAAATTAATTGAAAGGGCATCTATTTATTAGGTGTCCTTTCTTTTTTAACAACTTAAAAGTACTACAGAATGGAAGATAATGGAAAACTAGTATTATGGGGTACGTTGGTAGTTCTACTACTAATAATAATTGGTATTATCAATCCTTTTTTGCTGATACTGATTATTGCAATCTTTACTTATCTGCAATCATAAATACTCACTAATATACAAAGTGAATGTTTTGCTATAAATCAATACATTAGCTAATTGGCTAGTATGTTGGTAATGGTAAAATATTCACTTTTATTTATTTACATATAAAACAGAACATTATGAGTTTAAAATATTCAAGCACTACAGCAGATTATCTAGTTTGGTCTGATGCAATGAATTTAATAAGGAAATTGGCTAAAGATGGAAATTATAAAATTTCACTTCTTATAGCTTTGGGGTGTTTCACTGGTTTAAGAATATCAGATATTCTAGCTTTGAGATGGAAACAGATATTAAATACCAGTGAATTTACAGTAATAGAGAAAAAGACAAGTAAGGTGAGAACTATTAGGATAAATGCCCAACTTGGGCAGCACATAAAAGAATGTTATGAACGGATAAAGCCTATAGGAATTAACTCACCTATTTTAGTGAGCCAAAAAGGAACTGTTTTCACTATCCAGAGAATCAATGTGATACTAAAAGAGGTGAAAAAGAAGTACAAATTAAAGATTAAGAACTTTAGCTGTCATTCACTTAGAAAGACTTTTGGCAGACAAGTTTATAATATGAACAGTGAAAATTCAGAACTAGCCTTAGTTAAACTTATGGAACTGTTTAATCATTCCAGTGTAACCATTACTAAAAGATACTTAGGTTTAAGGCAGGAAGAACTACTAAATACTTATGACTGTTTAAGTTTCTAATCTGTTGGAATGTGACAAAGTTTGAAATTTCTGGACTATTTACAGAAATAGAAAGTTTTGTCACATTCTGATAGTCCAATGCAAGCTAGTTCCGAAATGAAGTGGAAACTGTCTTTTTAAAAAGGCACGGTACGGCTTGTAGTTTATGGTATGTGTGATTTTGGGAACTACTAATAAGGTTTGAATGGTCGTACCATTCTGCAATATTAGCTATAATCTTTCTAGCTAACAGTAAGTATGAGTGCCGTCTTATATGCTCATCTCTAATTTTTATGCAGTAATGAAGTTACAACTAAAAGAAGCTGATACTAGCTAATTACTTACTACAGATATGTTTTGGAACACTTGGAACTGCATTTATCAGCGTGTTATCTTTAGCTATTCAAAACCTTTCATTAACTTTGCAGTAATTTCAGTGGGCTTAATGTGTTAAGACACTGGAAGGACATATTTTAGTAAAGGGCGTTTAGCAATATTATCCTGTTATGGAATCTGGACAATTCTTGACTGTGGATAATGAGCAGAAAACGTCCACGTCTATGATAGTTATACCCTATCTATGGGAATATCATATCATTAGGCGTGGACTTTGCTTATTATACAGTCAAGGCAGTCCAGAGCCTCATAACAATAATAAGTTAAAGTTTCCACGCCTTATTTTTATCCGCTTCTATCTGGGAACTAGGAAGCATGGATTTAAAACAAGATGAAAGCCTACTTATTGGATATTCCTAACAAATACCACAGATTCAGTAAGAATCTGGATGTTAAGGCTATTCTATGTAATAAGTCTTGGTTGGTATTTAATGATTCTGGAGATAAGGAGTTATATATCTTTCAAGAAAATGGTTCTCTCATTACATCTGTAAATGGTAGTGTTATAAATGCTACATGGCAATATATTTCTGCCAACAATTCCTTAGTGATTTCTTTCAAAGAACAATCCTATATGCTTCATCCATCATTCAAGGATGATGTTACATTTGCTTTACAGCTAGACGGAACAGAAAGATTTGTCTTTATGATAGAAGAAAGCCAAAGCAATTCTTTTCATCCAAAATCACTAAAAGAACTTACCGCTTATTTTGAGAACAAAGAGCGTAGAAGTATAGAAGAAAGGCAGCAAGAAAAAAGAATCATGTTGCAACAACAAGAAACTAGGCAACAAGAAATAAGAGAATTTCGGATAGACCAGAAAAGACGAAGAAAAGAGGAAGAACGAGAAGAAGAAATTTTGAAGAATTGTAACTATTACTTGAAATTCGGCATAATTGCAGGGAGTATATTCGTGATATATACAGTTCTGTTTATTATTTATTATCCTCCAACACACAACCTTAGAAGTTTTATAGATATGCTTTTTACATTCTGTTCTCCAATATTACTTTTTGGTGTTATTGCTATGATAATTGATATTAGATTAAGAAACAGAATACTTAGACGCTATAACCAAAGATAAATATCCAGTGATTTAATCAACATAATTAATAACTTAAATATCAAACAGAAATGAAAACATTTAGATTAATTGGAATGGCTTTACTAGCCGTAGTAATGTGTGTGAACTTTACTTCTTGCAGTGATGATGACGAAGAAGAACAAGGAGAAACTTTCAGTATTGAAGGTACTTGGTTGTTGCAAAGTTCAAAGGGTTACATTGAAAGTGGTAACAACAAAGAAACTTGGGATGAAAGTTATCCAGATTTGCAGGAAACCAAATTGGAAATTACTAAAAATTCAGATGTAAAATATACTTTCAAAGAGTATTATTTTCAAAATGGTTCATGGGAGAATGATATTACATACCATCCTACACTATCAGGTAAAACATTAACCATTACCCCTCATATACAAGACTGTTGGGACACTGCCGAAATAAAATCTTTAGATAAAACAAAATTAGTATTGGAAAGTATCGGTGATGATGGAGGAGAAAAATTTCATAGCGTAGATACTTATGTAAGAGCAAAATAATTAAGAAAAAAAGCCAACCTACCCAATTACGGATAAGTTGGCTTTTTTAGTTCTAAAACATAACATTTAACGCTTTCTCTTTTTGAACTTCTTACTAGGGGTAAGCCCATACACGCACTCTGGAAAATAAGTGCGGAGAAATGCTTCATTCGCTAAACTATAAGTGGTAATAGTATGCGTTTCCATGTAATCGGGTATTAGATATACCTTTGCATCTTTTCTTATCTAGTCTTTCATAGCTATAAAATTTTGAGTTTCACATATACAAGCATATTTAGTTTCTGGGACATAACCAATCTCATAAATACGAAACTTGTCACAAATACAAATAGGCATCTCGTTTTTTCTAATAATAGCAATGAAGCGGAGGTTCAAACTCAATATTCATAATTACGCAACTCTATAAGGCATAATTAAGATTAGCAATACGCAGAAATACAATATAATACACTATCTTTGCAACATTCAAATGGCGATATTATACCAAAAGAGAATACCGACCTATCTAAAGTGTTGATAAACAATGGAGAATAGAAGTTTCCTAAACTTTAGATAGGGGTTCGATTCCCCTCGGGACTACAAAACAAAAAAGGGAAGCCATTTATTCGGCTTCCCTTTTTGTTTTGTTACTATATAGTTCTTATTTTGCTACTTCAACAGCAGGCTCAACAATCTTTTTGTTCTTCATCATCATATATGCGATAGGAGATGCAACGAACAGAGAAGATAATGTACCGATTACAACACCGAGAATCATTGCAAATGCGAAACTGCGAATAGAGTCACCACCAAGGATGAAGATACACAGCAGCACGATTAATGTACTCAATGAAGTATTTATTGTACGTGCCAGAGTCGTATTCAACGAATCATTGAACAATTGCTTTCTGTCACGTTTCGGATACAAGCCGAAGAATTCACGTACACGGTCGAAGATTACCACTTTGTCATTGATAGAGTAACCGATAGCCGTAAGGATAGCACCGATAAATGTCTGGTCAATTTCAAGAGAGAACGGCATCCAACCCCAACACAATGAATAAGCGCCAAGAATCATTAATGTATCACTGGTCAGTGCAACTACGGAACCCACACTATATGCAATGTTGCGGAAACGGATCAAGATGTAGAGACCGATGGCGATAAGAGCGAGAACTACAGACCACATGGCCGAAGTCTTGATATCATCTGCGATACTCGGACCTACTTTCTGTGAGCTGACGATACTGCCACCTGTGTGATTTTCACGGTCGATGAATGTCTCCAGCGTGATGTTCTGCGTCAATACCGGTTTCAGTGTTTCATACAAATATGCTTCGATTTCTGAATCGACATTGTTACCTTCTTCTTCGATACGGTAGTTTGTACTGATACGTACAGTCTTCTTATCGGTACCGATAGCAATTACACTTACATTAGAATCACCGAACTTGCTGGCGATTAACTCACGTACTTGTTCCGGTTCTACGGCGTTTTCAAACTGTACCTTGAAGTTGCGTCCACCGGTGAAGTCGATACTCTGGCTCAAGCCACGTACGAACAATGAACCGATACAGATAACAAGGACAATGCCTGTAATTGTAAACCATTGCTTATTTCTACCCATGAAGTCGAAATGTACATTCGTCATCAGGTTCTTAGAGATCTTGGAAGAGAAAGTCAGGTTCAGCCATTTATCTTTATTCATGAAGTATTCATATACCAGACGTGTCATGAACACAGCGGTAAAGAATGAAATCAAGATACCTATAATCAAGGTCGTGGCAAAACCACGGATAGGACCTGTACCGAAGTTAAACAGGATAACACCCGTGATGATAGACGTTAAGTTTGAGTCGAAGATAGCGGAGAATGCATTAGAATAACCGTCTGCGAGGGCTTTTTTCACACCCTTACCTGCGCGTAACTCTTCTTTTGTACGTTCGTAGATCAACACGTTCGCATCCACAGCCATACCCAGGGCTAACACCATACCGGCAATACCGGACATTGTCAGGGCCGCCTGGAAGGATGAAAGGATACCCATTGTAAAGAACATGTTCAGTACCAATGCGCCGTTGGCAACCATACCCGGAATGAAACCGTACATGGAGCACATATAAATCATCAATAGTATCAATGCTACGATGAATGAGAATACACCGGCGTTGATAGAAGCCTGTCCCAAAGACGGACCTACGATATCTTCCTGAACGATACGTGCGGGAGCCGGCATCTTACCGGATTTCAGTACGTTTGCTAAGTCCTTTGCCTGTTCGGGCGTAAAGTGACCCGTGATTTGTGAGTTACCACCTGTAATTTCAGTATTTACATTCGGTGCAGAATATACATAGCCGTCCAATACGATAGCGATGCTCTTACCAATGTTTTGTTTAGTCAACTGTGCCCAGCGGCGTGAACCGTCTGTATTCATTGACATACTTACGGCAGGTTTACCAAACTGATCGTATTCATCTTTAGCGCTTACAACAACATCACCTTCCAGCGGAGCGCGTCCGTTACGTTCGGTTGAGCGGATAGCGTAAAGTTCGAAAGTTTGTCCTTTCGGATCATATTCGTAAGCGGAAACACCCCATTTCAGACGAAGGTCTTTCGGGAGTTCGGCTTGAATTTCTTTCATGGAAAGATATTTGTTGATGTCGGCAGTATCCTTGTAATTAGCATAAGCTACAACAGGACCTTGTCCGCTGGAATTAACCTGCAGTACAGCCAGCAACGGATGTTCTTTCTTGATTTGTGCAAGATCGACGGATTGTGCTTTGTTTTCACCTTTCAATGCAGCGGCAAGGCTGTCGGCGGTGCTGGTAGCTTGTGCTACAACCGGAGCAGCGGTGCTGTCAACAGCTGCACTGTCAGCAGGTGCTTCATTGGCTAGAATGCTACGCAGTTTGTTATCAGCAGCTTGCAGATAAGGTGCAACATCCTTTGCATTGTATGTTTCCCAAAACTCCAGATTAGCGGAACCTTGAAGTAATTTTCTTACACGTTCCGGTTCCTTGATACCCGGAAGCTCCACCATGATACGTCCCATCTTGTCTTCCAGACTTTGGATGTTGGGCTGAACCACACCAAAACGGTCGATACGAGTACGGAGTACGTTGTATGAGTTGTCAACGGCGGCTTTTACTTCCGTGCGCAGTACTTTTTCTACTTCCGCATCGGAGGTCTTTTGATTAACTTTGTCTTTTAACTGTTGAGTGGCGAAAAGCTCGGAAAGACGTGCGTCCGGAGCAATTTTGTGATACTCTCTCACAAACAACGTAATGACGTCGTCCTGGCTGCTAATAGCCTGTTTGGCAGCATTAGCCAATGCTTGATTGAATGCTTCGTCGGGTTTGTTGTCCGCCAATGCTTTGATTACATCGGGAACGGAAACTTCGAGGATGACGTTCATACCACCCTTTAAGTCCAAACCTAAACTGATTTCCATCTCTCGGCACTGTTTCAGTGTCCAATTGCCGAAGAATACTTTCTCATTAGCCAGAGAATCCAGGTAGTCCTGCTCTACTTTCACATCGCCTTTTGCAAACTCTTTAGCCTTATTGGTATAATGGCGAGTCACAAAAGAAAAGGAGAGATAGAACACACACACCAGTGTGAGCAATACCGCAAAAACCTTTACAAATCCTTTGTTTTGCATGTTACTTTTAGTTTATTATGATTACTTTTTTAATTAATTTCTGTTGCGTACAAGGCTGCAAATATAGTTTTTTTTTCACATTCGGAAGTAAAAGGAACTCAAATATTTGCACATGATAAAGAATTAACTCCCTCCGTATAGGAATGTTTTTACTTCATTCCGCGATTTTTTAACATCGGTTCCAGTTGTGGCTCCGTTCCGCGGAAGTTCTTGTAAAGAGTCATCGGATCTTCGCTATTGCCCTTTTCCAAAACGTTATTCCGGAAGAGGTCGGCTGTCTTTTTGTCAAAGATGCCGTGTTCCTTGAAAGCTTCGAAAGCATCGTTGTCCAATACATTTGCCCACAAATAGCTGTAATAGCCGGCAGCATAACCGCCAATGATATGGTTGAAGTAGGTGGTACGATAGCGTGGAGCTATCTCCGGAATAAGCCCCAGTTTGTCCATGGCCTCTTTCTCATATGCCAATACGTCCAGGTTCTGGGTATCTGTCAGATTATGCAGATTCATATCCAGAATGGCAGCAGCCAGTAATTCGGTGGTCATGAAACCTTGGTTGAAGGTTTTCTGATTCAGAATCTTTTCAATAAGGCTGTCGGGGATAGTTTCACCGGTTTGATAATGTTTGGCATACATTTTCAATACTTCAGGTTCGGTAGCCCAATGCTCATTGATTTGCGAAGGTAACTCAACGAAGTCGCGTGCTACGTTTGTGCCGGAAATACCTTTATAGTTGCATTTTGTCAGCAATCCGTGCAGGGCATGGCCAAATTCATGGAACAGTGTTTCCACTTCGTCAATAGTCAGCAATGAAGGCATATCGCCTACGGGCTGTGTGAAGCTGCATACATTGCATACCAACGGGCGGATGGCACCTTGTTGTTCGCGATAGTTGCTCATCCATGCACCGCCGCTCTTACCCGGACGGGGGAAATAATCTACGTAGAAAACACCCAAGTGTGAGCCATCTGCATCTTTCACTTCGAAAACTTCTACATCAGGGTGGTATACGGGGATACCTTCCAATTTCGTTAAAGTGATGCCATAAAGCTTATTAGCTACAGCGAAAGCGCCTTCGCGTACATTTTCTAACTTAAAGTAAGGTTTGATTTCGTCTTCTTCCAGATTGTATTTCTCTTTGCGGAGTTTTTCTGTATAGAACCACCAGTCCCACGCTTCCAGCTTTTCACCTTTGCCTTCTTTATCCATTATTTTCTGCAATTCAACAGCTTCGGCTTTTGCTTTTGGCAATGAATAGCTCCACAGGTTGTTTAAGAAGTCCATAACGGCTGTGGAATTTTTAGCCATCGTATTATCCAAAACAAAATTAGAATAACAGTCGAAGCCCAGTAATTGTGCTTTTTCCAGACGCAGTTTTACGATGTCTGTAATATTCTTCTTGTTGTCGTTTTTATCATTGTTGTTGCCGCGGTTGATGTAGGCCTTGTACATTTGTTCGCGTAACGGACGATTTTCAGAGTATTGCAGGAATGGGAGACGACTGGCATTACCCAATGTGAACAGCCATTTGCCTTCTTGTCCGTCTTCTTTTGCTTTTTCAGCAGCGCTTTGACGGAACCAGTCGGGCAGTCCGGCTAGATCTTCTTCCTTGTCTATATAAAGTTTGAAGGCGTTGTTCTCATTCAGCACGTTATCACTGAATTTGATACCTAATGTAGACAGTTCTTTGTTGACTTCGCGCAAGCGTGCCTGTTTCTCAGGGGATAAGTTTGCTCCGGAACGGACAAAACCTTTGTAGGTTTCTTCCAGCAGGCGTTGTTGTTCGGTAGTCAGTCCCAATGCATCTTTCTGTTGGTATACAGCATCAACCTTCTTGAAAAGCTCCTGATTCAGTGAGATATTATCACTGTGTTCGGACAATGTCGGGGCGAGTTTAATAGATAATTCTTTCAGATCATCTGTTGTTTCTGCTTCCGTCATGTTATAAAAGATGGCGCTAACCCGGTCCAGTAGCGGGGAACTATTGTCAAGAGCAACAATTACATTTTCAAAGGTTGGCGCTTCGGAGTTGTTCACTATTGCATCGATATTTGCATTTTGCTCTTCAATGCCTTTCAGAAAGGCAGGTTCATAATGTTCCAGTTTGATTTTATCGAAAGGCGGTACGCCATGTTCGGTTTGGAACTCAGTCAGGAACGGATTAGTTTCCGTCTGTGTGGTACAGGAGTACATCATACAACTTGTAGCTAAAATAAAAATACACTTCTTAAACATAAGTTTTAAGTATTAGGTATAAAGTATTAATTATTGATTCGTTTTCAATCTTTTTTCTTCAGATAACACCAGATTGGATAATGGTCGGATTCTTTTATAGAACGGTCCACCGTACAGTTATAAGGTTTAAGGTTTTTGCTTGCCAGGATATTGTCTATCCGGAAATAGAATTTATTTTGATTATAAGAGATACCCAGTCCGCGGCCGGACTTGGTAAAAGCATCATTTAATCCTTTTTCAATGACCCGGTGTGCATAGGAAATGGGAGTATCGTTAAAGTCGCCGCAGACAATGATATAAGGGTATCGTGACGCTGCGATTTCCTGAGCGATACTGTCTGCTTGTGGGGCACGAATGGCGGATGCTTCTGCTAGCTTGCGGATGAGCAGGCGTGCACCGCTTTTAACTTTTTCCGTTTCAGGAGATTTGAGCATACTTTCGTAGACTACTTTGTCTTCTTTAGTCAGCTTGTTAGATTCCAGATGATTGTTGATGAGCATTACGGTATCTTCTCCCATTTTCAGTTCATAAACCACTGAACCATTGTATTCACTGGCATAGTCCAGTGTACGGGATGAAAGAATAGGGAATTTAGAGTAGCAGGCTATCCGGTTGGTGTGGCCTTTTCCACTTCCTCTTCCCACTATCTGGATGTTATGATAGGGATAATCTTTTAAAGCCTTTTCCACATCTTTCTGGCTGAGATACCGGGGAGATTCTATCGTTTGGTATTCTTGCAGGCATAAGATATCTGCTCCGCTGTTCTTCAGATAATTCAGAATGAGATTCTCGCCATCTTTTTTGACGGCTCCGTCGAAGCCCATGATGTTATATGACAAAACCTTGAAACTGTTTTCGGGTAATTTGCTTGTGTGGAAATTGAGCGGGAAATAAGTCCGTATTTGTGAATAGCATAAAAGAAATGCTACCAGTGGAAAAAGTGCAAACTTATACTTTTGGATAATAAGCCAAAAGATGAAAAAGCAGATGTTTATCACCAGGAAAATAGGAAATGTCAGCCCGAAGCAGGATTCTACGGGGTGAGCAACCGGCTTGATATGCGGGCTGTAAGCGGTGAGAAGCAGCAAGCTTATAAAGAAAATATTAACCGCTAAAATCAGATAGGCTACGAATTTACCAATATGCTTTATTCCCATTTTCTGTACTATCGTTTGCTCGCATCGAAAAGACTTTTCTTTTCTTCTGTGGTCAGGCTTTCATATCCTGATTTTTTCAGTTTATCGAGGATACGGTCTATTTCTTCGGATTGAGATTTCTTGCGGGCGTTGTAGTCATAGTCTTTCTGACGGCTGTTACCATAGTGAACTTTCATCTTCGGTTTGCGGGGCTTGAAGCTGAACAGTGAAACGATAGCATCTAGAATTTTGTTAATCCAGGCAGTGATATCTTTTCCTTTACTGAGTCCGGCAGCAAACCAGAGTCCGGCCAATGCACCACCCAGGTGGGCAATATGTCCGCCTGCATTGCTGGATGTAATGAACAGTAAATCTGTACCGATAACAATCAGTGCCAGATATTTCAACCGTATCGTACCAAAGAGGAACAGCCGGATGGGGTAGTTAGGTTCGCGGTACGCTGTAGCAGCTACGATGGCAAGCACGGAAGCGGATGCCCCCAACATGAATGAATAATCGACCATCGGGCGGAAATACGGGAAGATATTAAAGGCTGCCATGTACAATAATCCACCGCAAATACCTCCTAAGATATACGCCCCGCGCAGATGTTTGGCCGAGAAGAACATTAGGAATAGTGCTCCGAACCAGTATAGCCACAACATGTTGAACAGGATATGTAAAAATCCTGCATGCATAAACATATATGTAAACAGTGACCATGGCTGTATGATGAACTGTGTGAGTGAAGCTGGCAATTCCAGCCATTCAAACACACCGCCGAGGCTGCGATTGAATAATTGCAGAATTACCTCCGTCAGCGTAGTGACTACAAAAACAGCTACGTTGATATAAATCAGCTGGATATAAATATTCCCTCTGCGAAAAGCTTCTTTAAGGTCAGTTATAATAGTACCCATTTCCTCTATCTTTTTTTCTCCAGTACATTATCAGTATAAAACCGAATATCATACCACCCAAGTGTGCGAAGTGCGCTACATTGTCGTTAGGATTGTTGGCAAAACCAGCGTACAGTTCAATCAGTGCATATCCGATAACAAAGTATTTGGCTTTTATCGGAAACGGCAACGGAAATATGAATAGCGGCTGGTTGGGGAACAGCATTCCGAAGCCCAGCAAAATGGCATATACGGCTCCTGAAGCTCCTACGGTAACTCCGTTTAAGAGAGCATTCAGATTTGCCATGGGCGGATAGGTGTAATTCATATTATCCCGTATGATTTGAGCGCCTTCCTGATATACGGTGTTAATCATTTCCGGACTCATTCCGGTCTTTGCAGCCTGAATGCGTATGTAGGTTACCAGCATGCTGATTAAGCCTGCACCTATACCACATATCATATAGTAAGATAAAAAACGTTTGGGTCCCCATACTTGTTCGAGTATGCGACCAAACATCCACACGGCAAACATGTTAAAGAAAAGATGTGTGAAACCTCCATGCATGAACATGTATGTGATAAGTTGCGCTACGTTAAAGTCATCGGCAAGAAAGAAATGAAGTCCCAGATAACGGGCTAAATCAAGATGATAACTTTGAGCAACAATGGTCGCAAGAAAGACCAGTACATTAATGATTAATAGGTTCTTAGTAACTGTTGGTATAGCATTCATAATCTGTTATTTCGTTCAATGAGTCGCAAAAATACGAATAAATTCTGTTCTATAACAGAAAAAGGCCTTTCTATTCTTTATTTTTCGCCAAAATCCAATCTTTTTTTAATGTTTTTATTTGATATTCAGAAATATTGCTCTATTTTTGTAGAGGTTTGTGAATGACTAATGCGGATATCTTTTGTGTAACATATTAATTATTTAATTTTAGTATTATGAATAAGTCAGAACTTATCAACGCTATGGCGGCAGAGTCCGGTTTGACAAAAACGGACTCTAAGAAAGCATTAGATGCTTTCATGGCAGCAATCACGAAAGCCCTAAAGGCTGGTGACAAAGTATCATTGGTTGGCTTCGGTACGTTCGTTGTAGCAGAGAGAGCAGCACGTCTGGGCATTAATCCTTCTACCAAACAGAGCATTACGATTCCTGCAAAGAGAGTTGCTAAGTTTAAACCTGGTATGGAGTTGACTTTGGCCATCGAATAAAGGAAGGCTATGAATGAAAAATAGAAAAGGAGGCGCTATGAGGTGTCTCCTTTTTTATTATCCGTACAGATGCAACGCGTAATTCGCCAAAATATAGTATCTTTGCACCCGGAAAATACTTTTAAATCATGAATATAGAAGATAAACTGGTAGCGTCCGTCATCAACGGACTGAAAGCGCTGTATGGACAGGACGTGCCTGCCGCACAGGTGCAACTGCAAAAAACCAAGAAAGAATTTGAGGGACACCTCACGCTGGTAGTTTTTCCTTTCCTGCGCATGTCGAAGAAAGGACCGGAGCAGACAGCACAGGAGATTGGCGAATACCTGAAAGCTAACGAGCCTTCGATAGCTGCATTCAATGTGATCAAAGGTTTCCTGAACCTGACTATCGCTTCTTCCGCCTGGATTGAATTGTTGAATGACATTCATGTTGATAAGCAATACGGTATTGTTGCTGCCACGGATAATTCTCCGTTGGTGATGATCGAATACTCTTCACCCAATACCAACAAACCACTTCACCTGGGACATGTACGTAATAATCTTCTGGGTAATGCTTTAGCCAACATTGTGATGGCAAATGGCAATAAAGTGGTAAAAACAAATATTGTCAACGATCGTGGTATTCATATTTGTAAGTCCATGCTGGCCTGGTCCAAATATGGTAACGGTGAAACACCCGAATCATCCGGAAAGAAGGGGGACCACTTGGTAGGCGATTATTACGTAGCTTTTGATAAGCACTATAAAGCTGAAGTGAAGGAATTGATGGCTAAATTTCAGTCTGAAGGTGCGACGGAAGAAGAAGCTAAAGCAAAGGCTGAAGCCGCTTCTCCTCTAATGAATGAAGCCCGCGAAATGCTGGTGAAGTGGGAAGCTAATGATCCGGAAGTGCGTGCGCTTTGGGCTAAAATGAACAACTGGGTGTATGAAGGTTTTGATGAAACTTACCGTAAAATGGGTGTGAGTTTTGACAAAATATATTATGAGTCAAATACCTATCTTGAAGGGAAAGAGAAGGTGATGGAAGGTCTTGAAAAGGGGTTCTTCTATAAAAAAGAAGATGGTTCCGTATGGGCTGACCTTACTGCTGAAGGTTTGGATCATAAGTTGTTACTACGTGCTGACGGGACTTCTGTTTATATGACTCAGGATATAGGTACAGCTAAATTACGTTTTGCTGATTATCCTATTGACAAGATGATTTATGTAGTAGGCAACGAACAGAACTATCATTTCCAGGTGCTTTCCATTCTGCTTGACAAGCTTGGATTTGAGTGGGGAAAGAGTCTCGTACATTTCTCTTATGGTATGGTAGAATTGCCCGAAGGTAAGATGAAAAGCCGCGAAGGCACAGTGGTAGATGCTGATGATTTGATGGAAGAAATGATTAGTACTGCCAAAGAAACTTCTAATGAATTGGGCAAGCTGGATGGCTTGTCTCAGGAAGAAGCTGACAATATCGCTCGTATTGTTGGTTTGGGCGCCTTGAAATATTTCATCCTCAAGGTAGATGCCCGTAAGAATATGACGTTCAATCCGAAAGAGTCAATTGACTTTAATGGAAATACAGGTCCGTTCATTCAATATACGTATGCGCGTATTCAATCTGTAATGCGTAAGGCTGCTGAAGCCGGTATTGTAATTCCGGCTGAAATTCCTGTTGGTATTGAGTTGAGTGAGAAAGAAGAAGGCCTTATTCAGATGGTAGCCGACTTTGCTGCTGTAGTGAAGCAGGCAGGTACGGATTACAGTCCTTCTATTATTGCCAACTATACTTATGACCTGGTGAAAGAATACAATCAGTTCTATCATGATTTTAGTATTCTGCGTGAAGAGAATGAGGCTGTGAAAGTTTTCCGTCTCGCTTTGTCGGAAAACGTAGCGAAGGTAGTTCGCATCAGCATGGGCTTGCTGGGTATTGAAGTGCCGGATAGAATGTAAAAACAGCTATCTATAAAAATAATCAGCCCCGGAATGTATTGGTCATTCCGGGGCTGATTGCTTTATAATCCTTTTATGCTTTCTTCTTGGTATATTTTCCTCGTTTCGGCTTAGCTGGAGCTGATGCAGCTTTCTCGCTCTGCAGTTTGATGATTTCCATGCAGGCGTCCAAGTTTAAATCTTCCGGAACGATATCCTTTGGGATTTTGTAATTACTGCCTTTATAAGCAATGTAAGGGCCATATCTTCCGTTCATGATTTCCAACTCAGGTTCTTCGTCGAACTTCTTGAGGTGCTTCTTTGCTTCTGCTTCCGCTTTTTCTTTTATTAATTCCAAAGCCTCTTCCAATTCTATTTCCATCGGATCTACGCCTTTGGGAAGTGAAGTATAAGTTCCGCTGTAATAAATGTACGGCCCGAAACGTCCGGCATTGACAGTAACCGTTTTGCCTTCATGCTCACCAAGGGTACGAGGTAACTTAAACAGCTCCATTGCTTCCTCTAAAGTGATTGTTTCGATGGATTGACCTTTCTTTAAAGGAGAGAAGCGGGGTTTTTCTTCATCTTCAGCACTTCCAATTTGTACTACAGGGCCAAAACGTCCGATTTTGACGCTTACAGGCTTGCCACTAACAGGATCATCTCCCAATATGCGTTCTCCAGTCTTGTGTGCATTTTTGGCAGCGAGAGTACTTTCCACGGATGGATGGAAGGTTTTATAGAACGTCTTCATGATAGTCGTCCATTTTGTATCTCCCTCGGCAATCTCATCAAATTGCTTTTCTACACTGGCTGTGAAGTTGTAATCCATGATGCTGGGGAAGTACTGTGTCAGGAAGTCAGTCACTACTGTACCTGTATCTGTAGGTAGCAGTTTTGCTTTTTCTGCTCCGGTGATCTCAGTACGGGTGGCATCTGTGATTTTGTCTTTCTTCAGAGTAATTACATTGTATGAACGTTCTTCACCTGTTTTATCTCCTTTTTCTACGTACTCACGTTGTTGAACGGTAGAGATCGTAGGCGCATAAGTAGAAGGACGACCTATCCCTAATTCCTCCAGTTTGCGCACCAAGCTTGCTTCTGTATAGCGGGGTGGATGTTGTGTAAAGCGTTCAGTGGCAGTAATGTTCTGATACTCTAACTTCTGACCTTTCTTTAACGGTGGCAGCAAATGAGTTTCATCTTCCTGTTCCACATCGTCATCATAAGATTCTCTGTATACACGCAGGAAACCGTCGAATTTCACAACTTCTCCCGTGGCACTGAAAGCCTCGGATGTATTGCTTATACTGATGGTCGCTGTTGTCTTTTCCAGTTCGGCATCTGCCATTTGAGAAGCAATGGTACGTTTCCAGATCAGGTCGTATAGTTTCTTCTCTTGTGCACTACCTTCTATCTGTGCATTTTCCATATATGTGGGACGGATAGCCTCATGCGCTTCTTGTGCTCCTTTGGTCTTGGTGCTGAAGTGGCGTGGATGTACATATTTGTCTCCCATCATATTGGCAATGGCTTCTTTGCTGCCGTTGATGGCGAGTTCCGATAAGTTTACGGAGTCGGTACGCATATAAGTAATACGTCCTGATTCATACAACCGTTGAGCTACCATCATCGTTTGTGCTACAGTGAAGCCGAGTTTGCGTGCGGCTTCCTGTTGCAAAGTAGAAGTCGTGAACGGTGCAGCCGGGCTCTTCTTTACCGGACGTGTCGTAATATCTTCAATGGTAAATATTGCCGATTGGCAGCTTTCCAGGAGCTTCTGCGCCTCAGCTTTGGTCTTAAGGCGGTGTGCAAGTTCCGCCTTCATCTCAACGAGTTTTCCGTCAGTGTCGGGAACAAGGAAAACAGCAGTGACTTTATAAGATGCTTCACTTTGGAAAGCATGTATTTCACGTTCACGCTCTACAATGAGCCGTACGGCTACAGATTGTACACGTCCGGCAGAGAGTGCGGGTTTCACTTTTTTCCATAATACGGGAGAAAGTTCAAAACCTACAATACGGTCAAGAATGCGGCGTGCCTGCTGGGCATTGACAAGATTGATATCAATATTGCGTGGTTGCTCGATAGCTTTCAGTATAGCGGTTTTGGTAATTTCATGGAATACGATACGTTTGGTATGTTCCGGTTCCAGTTTTAGTACTTCATACAAGTGCCAGGCGATGGCTTCTCCCTCGCGGTCCTCATCGGAAGCCAACCATACGGTATCAGCATCTTTAGCTTCAGCTTTCAGTGTCTTAACCAGTGCTTTCTTATCTTCCGGAATTTCATAGTCCGGTTCAAAGTTTTTTTCAACGTCAATGCTGAATTCTTTCTTCTTCAAGTCGCGTATATGACCATAGCTGGAAAGAACTTTAAAATCTTTTCCCAGGAACTTTTCAATTGTTTTTGCTTTTGCCGGTGACTCGACAATGACAAGGTTTTTTGGCATAAATTTCTGTTTTATAGTGGCTCCTGCCACTGAATTTGCCCGCAAAAGTAGAAAAAAACAATTGTTTCCACCTTATAATATGTGGAGAATATATTCTTTTTTAGCAAAAATGACTTTTTTTGCCACGCAATTTGTTAAAAACGAAAACTCACTCCACCCATGAAATTGATACCTTCTGTGGGATATCCCGGGTAATATTGGTAGTCTTTGTTCAATAAATTGTTTGCACGGACATAGATTGATATGCCTTCAAAGACTTCGTAGCTACCGCCAAGGTATAGATTCCCAACCGGATCTACACGCTCGTTGCCTATCTTCTCACGAGTGATGTGCTGATAACCGAGGTTGATCAGGACAGAAGAAATCGGACGAATGTCTACCTTGAAGTTTGCTTCGAAAGAAGGCATGTAATAGAGTAGCTGGTCTCCGCTGTTATTTTCCGTCTTAGCAGTTTTCCAGTCACGGTAAATGCCCGAAGCGGTGAAGGAAATAATATCCTTATAGCTGTAGCTGGCTTCGGCGCCTGCATATATGTTATGCATATTTCCTTGGAGCAATTGAAGGTATGAACCGCTATAGTTCGCAATTGCGGCAGAAGCAAGATTATTCTTTAAATCCTGATATCCACCATAAATATTAAACCATAAACCTGTTACCGGACTGGTTTTGAAGCCGAGAGCGGCATTCAGCTGTTCGTAAGTGGCATCCAGTTGTGTACTACTCTGGCCATAAAGTGAAACCATTTCTAGCCTGCGGAAATCATTGGCCTGTCGTCCGCCTGTAGCCTGGGCGTAGAGAATGTAACTGTCAGAGAAGATATATTGGGCTGTCACGTCCGGTGCTACCCGGAATTTCTTGCCAAATCCGAATGCAAAATCCACGTGAGCGCCGAGACGGATTTTCCAGTCTTCGCTCTGATACAGATAATAGGGATTTAATTCCACAGAGGTATAATCTTCAAAAAGATTGTTCTTGTAGAACGTATTGTCCATGGAGAGATCTACTCCAACAAACTGCTCTTCGGAGATCGTTCCCATTGCACCGGCTTTTGTCCGTACCATAACTTCCTGTGCGTCCTGATATTGTATATCGTGTTGGCGCTCATAGAACATCAGGTTGGTTTCGGCATGAAATTGAAGCGGTAATTCTTCGCTGGTTGATTTTATTCCGAAATGTACATCACCCGACAGGAATTTCTGCTTATTATTTGTGCTGCCGGGCATGAAGTTGAAGTTGCTTAGCCCGAAGTTTCCGGCTACATTTAAGTCCATTTTCCGGAAAGCATGTACATAATCCATGCCCGCATGTGTACGGTAATAACGTGCATCCCATTTATCCTTGGAATCAGGCAGATCTAACTTGCCATCCATGCCGTTCATGTGGAAATTCAGGTTCAGTTTGTCACTGTTAGGCAGGATGAACAGATAGTTGGCACGAGCGTCCAGGTTGCCGTAATTGCCATATCCCAGACGGGCGTAGCCGCGTTTTGCCTTATCCTGGCTTTCAGCTCCTGTATACGCCTCCATGGTAGTTGCAGGGATATTTCCCGCAGGTGCGAGTGTGGCATCATATTCCACAGTCTTTTTGCTGACTGTTGGCGGCATTACCTTGGGCAGTACGTTTACTTTGGAAGCATCTATGATGTCCGGATTGTATTCTTGTTCTACCACGACCGTGCGGCTCAGGGTAGTATCTTTAGCTTGCGTTTGGGCTTGCACCCAGTTCGGTATGGTTATAAGTGCCAATGCCCCGAATATATATTGTACCTTTTTCATATTTATAATTGACTAGTTTTTTTTACTTCAGTTTTTCTAATCTTTCATTAATCATCTGTTCGATGTCATCGTCGGCATGGTAATTTTGTTGCAGGCTCAGCAAGTATTGGCGTGCATCCAGTTTTTTATCCATTGCTACATATACATCCGACAGCAGAACGAAACTTCTTGCCAGCCAGTAAGCGTGTGGTGTGCTCTGATCAATGAAGTTGAGTATTTCCTTTTCAGCAGCAGTGTATTCACCTGCCTTATACAGTTGTTGAGCAACCAGGTATTTGGCTTCGGCCCCATAAAGTGTGCGTGTATCCTTAGCCAGTGTCTGAAGGTCGTTCATGGCTTTCTTGTCGGCGCGTTGGTTCAGATAGGCCTTGGCACGGAAATACAGGGCTTCGTTGCGTAGTTCCGGTGTCAATTTGGTTTCGGCAAGCAGGTCGGTGGCAGCAGCGATTGTTTCCACGTCATCCTGCATCAGGGCGGCACTGCGCAGCATTCCTGTTTCTGCAAGCTGGCGGCGTTCGGGAGTGGTAGCTTTTGCTTTCAACTGTCTGTAGTCATTCAATGCCTGGTCGAACTGCTTACGGTTGAACAGAATTTCCGCGCGTGCAATGAGTGCTTCCTGTGAATAAGGATTATCCGGATATTCCAGCAGTTTGCCGGCATGTTCCAATACGGCGGCTTCATCTTTCTGTTCTTTGCCAATCACACAAAGATAGTAATGGGCGTTCAGACTGAATGCGCCGTTGGGGAAGCTTTGCAGGTAACGGGTAAAGCTTGATTTGGCAGGAGCGATCTCTCTCTTCATATATACCTTTTCTGCGGCGATATAAGTCAGAGAATCCTGTTCGCTGGCATCAAAGCGGATTTCTCCCGGCATCTTGGCTGCCAGGGCGGCAAATTCATCTACACGGTTAGCATCTACATAGATCGATTTCAAGTCACGCATGGCGAGACGTGCTTCTTCACTACCCGGATACTGGGTTACTACATGCTTGTAAGCATCTATCGCGCGATCATATTCATCGTTTTGGTAATAAAGCAGGCCGATTTCAGCAGCGGCTTTACGGCTGACCGGGCTTTCGGGATATTTATCCAGCAATTCTTTAAATGCTGCGATAGCCTGGCGACTGTTGCTTGTCTGTACATACGAACGGCCTTTTTCGTAAAGAGCATTTATGGTATAGGGTGAAGACGGATATTTGTTTGCCATGCGGTTGAGCAATGCAACCTTACCATCATAATCTTTCTGCAAACCGGCAACCAAAGCCAACTGATAGAAAGAATAATCACCTGCAGGAGTTCCCATATTTTCTGCTTTGGTATAATATTGCTTGGCTTCATCGAAACGGCGTGCGTGCAGATAACAGTCGCCTATGCGATTGTAAGCATCTGCGAGTGCAGTGGGATTTTCTTCTTTTTCCAGTTGTGTGAATTTCAGGAAACGGTTCTGGGCAAGTGTGTAATCTTTCTCATGAAAAGCTATGTAGGCCAGATTATAGTATGCCAGTGCATAAGTTTCTGTATTTCTGTCCGGAGTAAGATTCAGATATTCACTGAAGTTACTTGCTGCTTCCTGCATCCGGTTCAGACGATAATAAGCTTCTCCTCTCCAATAAATAGCATCCGCCTTGTTTTGCAGATTATATTGTCCCAAGGCTACAGACTGGTTAAAGTAACCGATAGCTTCTTGGAATTGTGCATTGGCAAAAGACTGTGTACCGAGATGGAACAAGATTTTCTGTTTTGCCTCCAGAATTGCAGTGCCCGGGTGAGCGATTCGTTCGATGGATTTCAAGGCGGCTTCGTAACTGCGGGTATTCATGTATACCTCTACCAGATAACTGCTGACTTTGTCTACATATTGGGAATTCGGGAATTCATTAAGGAATTTCTCGAAAACAGTAACAGATTCACCGAAAGCGGAATAGGAGGTCTCGTGAATACAAAGGGCGTAATTGTAAGCAGCCTGCTCTTTGACTTGCATATCTGCATTGGAGGCAGCAGCTTGCTCAAATGCCATGCGTGCCTTGTTCTTATCTGACATTTGCAGATAAGCCAACCCCATGTGCAGATAGGCATTTTGTGCCAGTGCGTCATTTTCAGCGGTTACTTCGCCGAGGGTATTGGCCGCTTTGGAGTATACACCGCAGTTGTAGTACGAAAGTCCCAGCATATAGAGTGCATCCCGACGGGGGGCAGCCTCTTTATTGTTTTCCAGATACTTTTCAAATGCTTCCATGGCTTCGTGATACTTTCCGAAGTGATAGTCGGCATCACCGAGAACACGGTACATTTCAGCTGTATATTCATTATTCGGGTAGGCGGACAGATAATTCTGCGCTACTATTTCCGCTTTATCATAATTCTTTTTAATCAGGTAAATCTCTGCGATATAATAAGGCGCAAGCGCTTTGTATTTGGCGTTATCCTGTAAAGACAGGAAGCCGGTCATTGCTTCGTCATAACGTTGCTGGGTGTAGCGGATATAAGAAATGTAGTATGTGCAATCGGCTGCATACTTTTTACTGGTGCTACGGAGAGTTTCGAACCATATGGCAGCTTCTTTCACATTACCTGTTTTCAAATAGCAGGTTGCCAGACGGTACGTCATATCGTCGCGTTCTTTATTTCCCAATAGATCGAGACGGGCAGAATTGAACATAGCCATGGCTTCATCATATTTTCCTTCGAAGAAATACACGGATGCCATAAGTGCATAAATGCGATTGGCATAGGGTGTATCAGGATATTCATCCAGATAGGCCTGCAATTTGTCTAAACTTTTAAGGTCTTTTAGTTCGTAGGCAGCACATACCAGCATATACTCGGCTTCCATTCGTTCGCCTGCGACAGGCAGGGGCTTGCCTTCTGCATCTATCTGGCGTACAAATGCTTGCAACGGTGGGATGGCAGCTGCATAGGCTTTTTGTTGGAACAGTGACTGTCCTTCCTGGTAAAGTCGTTGAGGGGAAGTGATATTCTCGCTGGTCTGTGCCGTAGCGAGCAAAGGTGCACAGCAGAGTGCCGTGCATAGTATTCGGGAGAGTTTATTCTTCATAATGCAACGCGTTTTTACAAAAGTACGGGTTTTAAGTCGAATTTGTTACACTTGTTTGGCTTTTTTAGGATATACCGTGGTCTGTGCGAATCATAATTCGCCCATTTCTTTCAGAAATATTCCTACCCCTTTGCGGATGGAACTCAGTCCGAAATCTTCTGTATGTATATCTTTCAGTGGCAGAAAGAAGACGTCTGCGGCATCATCCATTGCTTGGTAATGCAAGGTGTCAGTTACTGTACAGCGGAAGAATAAATCCAGAGTATGGACGGTGAAACCGGAATACACATATATATTGGGCAAAGAGAATAAATATTCCGCCTTTTTCACTTCCATTCCGGTTTCTTCTTTCACTTCGCGGCTGACTCCCTCTTCTCCGGTTTCCGCCATGTCGATAAAGCCACCCGGCAAATCCAGAGTTCCTTTAGCCGGATCCTTGGCACGGCGGCATACTAATAATTCGTTCCGTTCATTCATTATCAGTGCCACGGTGGCGGCAGACGGGTTGAAGTAATAGACGAATTCACAGTCGGCACAACGTTTGGACTTTTCATTGTTGATTTCAAAATGCACGGAGCCACACTTGGGGCAGTATTTGAATTGGGAAAAAGGATGTTCCATAAATGGTTGAATATTAGGTTTAGAATGATGTATTACTGAACTATTGATTTTTAATTGATATCTTTATCGTATGAATGATAGGGAACAAAGATATTATTTTTATCGAACATACTCGATAAAAAAAAGTACTTTCTATCGAATATATTCGATGCTTTGTCACAGTTAAAGGCAGTTTTATTTCTTTGTTACGGGGAGTACTTTATTCTGTGTATTACTAAGTTTGATTGTACAATTAAATACTACAGATTATATTTCTTTGAGATATATTTCTATTTTATCCTTTAATGGTTGCAAATCAGTTTGGATGGTAGCCCATACTATAATAAATTATTTATAGCTTCGAGGATATGCAATAACCGTTCTTTATCTTTAGGCTTTTCTCTCATAGATTAATATTTTATCTCGTTCTGCACTTTCCTTAGCAAAATCCTTTAATTGCCCTTCTTCTACAATTCTATTCCATTCCATGCTTGTGGAGAACGGAAGGGAGTAAAATGGTAAACTATTGGGTTGCGAATTGAATGCAGAGTTATCTATCTTTCTCGCCAAACAGGGAGAGATTGCCAATATTTCGGGAATCCCATATCTTTAAGGGCGAGCAAACGGCAATCGGATTTGAGCAATTCCTTGATATGCTTTTTGAAGTCGCTTCCGGGACTAATAATGTCAAGGATATATGCAATACAAGAAAGTGCAGCAAACAATTTGTTTGTGCGTATTTGTCCGATCGTAGTTCTATCCATAAATGGATAAAGAGTGTTGTACGGTAAGGACACACTAACCATAAAGCGGCGATTCCAAACGCGGCTGTGGTGAGCGCAACAGTTACGGAGATTAGAAATAGCGTGTAGCCAGTTCTCCAATATAGCCACTTTCTTTAATCCGAATTGTTCGGTAATGTACTCTTTGCGGTTGTCTAACTTTAAGGATTGGAACAAGCGGCTCAAAGTGGTAAACGACACTACTTCGAGTGCCATCCAACTTGGTGGCATCGGAGGGTCATTGTATCTGAAATTGTAATGCTTGATAAAATCTTCGTTGCTACGGTTTACATCCGCTTCTATATGCTCCATCAAGTCTTCATAACCAAAACGATACAAGTTCTCATCATTGTACCAATGACTATCACCTGTGCTTTCGGCATAAACCTGTACAATCTTTGTACGCATTGCTACTTCAACCTTTTCAATGGCATTAAAAATAAGCGAACGCATTCTGCGGTCAAAACAATAAAGGTCGATGATGTCCTTGAAGTAAATATCTTCGCGAGTAAAGTTGTGTTCGGAATCTTCACCGTTCTCTTGGAACGGATAAGTGTAAGCGCGAAGCCGATAGTAGCTAATATTGAAAAGATAAGCGGTTGCCTTGCTTTCGTCATCGAAAACGAGCCCCCGTTCTTTTAGCCGTGCAACTTGCTCGGCGAGGGTTAACGGCGTCTTTGTATAATCAATTCTATCGGTCAATTCTGTTAGAAGCTACCATATAAAAACTCGAAGACCTCCCCGGGTGCGCTGTTCTACGGGAAGCGTGGGAGGTCATATTGAGCGCAAAGGTAATACTTTTATTTGAATTAGCAAAGGTTGTGATAAAAACATTTGCAACATTGCGAGAAATTCCATGATAACCTTAATTCCGCAGTCTATAGATTACTTTTACTCCAAAATGTAATCTAACCGATTGTAATCTAGAAAGATACATATTGGTTAGGATATATCGGATATACAAATGGTATAAGCTATGCCTTCAATACGGCAGGGCTGTTAAATGAGTTACTTTTAGACCTGCTGAATACTTATTCGGCCAAGAGATACGATTTGCTATGGGATGGTTAGAACCCCTCTTTTAGCGGGAAACAAAACTTGACCCTGTATGGGGAAAGGGGAAATTCTGTTCTAAAAAATATTTAGCAAAGAAAAAGAAATACAAGAAACTTAAACAGGTACACATGAGAAGATATATTGAGAAGAACTTTTTTACTGTGGATTTAAGGTTATAGTGATTTAGAAGAAAGGTCCTATCACTCATTCATCATGGTGTAGGACCTTTCTCTAAATTAACAAACAATTTACTTATTGAACCAGAATCTTTTTTCTTGCCAGCAGATAGATGCCTTTTCCCAATCCGGTGACAGCAGTGGTGCCTTCCTGTACTTCAACCTGACGTACCATGTGTCCGGCTGTATCGTAAATGGAAAACGTACATTCGCGGTCGCTCTTGATGTAAAGAACACCATATCGGACATAGATTTCTATTCCATTCCATGCGTCGGAAGGTAGTTCTTCTATGCCGGTGATTTCTCCTCCTATTCCTCCGATACTGTAAAGTTTCGGTGCATTGACTGCCGCCTCTTTACTAATCAGATAAGTTTCGAAGGGTTGCACATCGCGCAAGTTACGGACGAATGCGCCACCCGGGGCGATATTCTCATACGTAGCCGGGTTAATGGCATATACCGTATCGTGTTTGAATACAGTTTCGTAGGCGGGAATCATTATTCGATTACTTCCTTCTATGCGGGCAAGTTCTTTGTAAGAAGTAGCTTTAACCTCTACACCGCCGGCATCTTCGGCATGGAACTGTACTTCTCCGCTGATGTTGAATTCGTCTTCATACGACTCGCTGTTTGGCAGTGAGATGATGTAGGGCTTGTTTGCTTTCATGGCAGTGGTATGTTCAAAGCCATCGGTTGTCATCTGAGCCAGCCAGAAAGGTTTGACTCCTTTCTTTCCGCTGTTGAAAGGTGCCAGTTCTCCTTGCTTCTCGTTGCTGAAACTTTGTACATCAAATGGCAGTACGATTGCTTCCCATCCGGCGGCATTGATTTTGTTACCGGACTTCATGCTGAAGTTACGTTTGTAGGTAATGTCTTTTGCTTTGAATGCCTGTGGAGAGCGGAAACCTTTGCCATGAGTCAAAGAAATCTTTTCTGCCATGCCGTTAATTACCACGTTGCCTTCATAAGTACATCCGGTTCCTTCGGGAGCGAAGATCAACAAATTCCCCATCTTGGCAGGCGTATCAAAGCTTTCGGCGGTGATGGCGGCTTGTACATTCCAGTTTATCAGTAATAGCTGATTGCAGCCGTTGAATACGGCTTTCTCTACGGAAGTCACGCTGGCGGGGATTTCTATTTCTGTCAATCCGGTACAATTGTTCAAAGCTGCGGTTGCAATCTTCGTTGTATGGTTGGAGAGTACAAGACGTGTCAGGTTGGGCAGGTTGCAGAACATATAATCTCCGGTAATGTCATTGGCAGTCAGATAATTCTGGTAGTATTTATCTCCGCCTTCTACAATGCGTGCTCCACTGATGTCGAGTCGTTGCAGATTCTTCAAACTACGGATGAATTTGATATCTGTTCCGTTGAGGTAACCGGTTAGTGTCAGGTTGACGATGGCTTCCGGATCGCCTGCTAATTCGGATAAAGTTCCGGCGGGTTCCACATGGATGGTGTCGGAGGTGTTTTGCCCGATACAGACAATGGTGATGACATCCTTGTTATAGGTTTCATCTCGTGTTGCATCATGCAGCAGGGCGTAGTAGGTGCCTTTTTCCAGGGTCTCTATTTTCTTTCCTGCCAACAACTCACCGCCGGAGAAGGTATAAACCAGTTCTTTTTTTGCATTGAACAGTGTGAGGAAGCAAGGCTGATCTGCTTTCCAGTAGACGGAATCTTCTTTATTGATGTCGATGCTGATTGCAGCCAGATTCCGGTTTGCCGGCTTGGCGATGCTTTCCCCTTTATTTATAGACAGTGGGTGTGCTTCCAGTTCTATCTGGCTGGTGTGCACAAAGGTGTCCATCTCTACTGTGCTCCATTTATCCGCTATGTCCTTAAACTGTAAGTTCAGTTGCAGGGAATCGGTCCAGGCAAATGTACCTTTCCGGTTTTCTTTATCCGAACTGGTCAGTTGAATCTTTTGAGGCATAGATTCCGGAATTATATATGGAGGTATATCAAGGAGGAAACCATTCCATTCTAAAGGATTAACGGGAGTGATGTCTACAATCTTTAAAGTGTTTAGATCATCATTCAGCCAATAACCATAATTGCTGATCTTATTATCTGTTACTGCACTGGTTTTCATCAGATATTGCGTCAGCAAATTACTCCAATTTCCGAGTTTATCTTTTGCGCGGAAATTAAGATAATGTACACCTTGACGTAAAGATGAAGCATCCAGATCGAAAGTGATTACTCCGTTCGTGTTTTCTACAGTTTTCCGTTCTGCATAATCTGAATCCAGCCAGTATTCGTAACTTATCAATGAATTATCTGCTCCGTTGTCGTTACTGGTTTGATAAAAGAACTGCGTCAGTAGATTGCTCCAATTCCCGAGTTTATCCTTTGCCTGGAAATTAAGATAATGCATGCCTTGGCGTAAAGTTGATGTATCCAGATCGAAAGTTATTACTCCTTTTACGCTTTCTACATTTTTTCGTTCTGCATAATCCGTATCCAGCCAGTATTCATAACTTATCAATGAATTATCAGCTCCGTTGTCGCTACTGGTTTGATAAAAGAACTGCGTCAGCAGGTTACTCCAATTCCCGAGTTTATCCTTTGCCCGTAAATTGAGGTAATGCATGCCTTGGCGCAAAGTTGATGTGTCCAGATCGAAAGTGATTACTCCTTTGGTGCTTTCTACATTTTTTCGTTTTGTATAATCCGTATCCAACCAGTATTCGTAACTTGTCAGTGAATTATCTGCTCCGTTGTCGCTACTGGTACGATAGAAGTACTGGGTTAGAGGCGTACTCCACTTACCTTTATCGTCTTTGACGCGAAAGGTAATGTAGTGCATGCCCTGATGGAATGTAGATATATCTGCATCAAAAGAAATATCGGATTGCGTATGTGCGATATAAACTTTTGATGGAAAATCTGTATCAAACCAATACTCATATCCTATCAAGGTTTGTCCCCTTGTAGTGACCGATAGGAGAAGTAACAATAGTATATAAGTTAATCTCTTCATGTCTTATAGGGTATTATCGCCAACCTCAACTTTAATGCTTACTTTTAATTTCCCATTTTCTGTTTTCGGAGCTATGTCTTTTGATACAATATGCGGAATCGTTAATGCGGTGTTGAATGGAAAACTACTGCCGTATAGCCCGATTTGTTTTCCATCAGTACCAATGTAATCTTTTTGGGCTTGGTCGGATAGTTTATAGGTATTGGCGTCATTGTAATCTTTAGTATCACTTTGAGATTCGTCTGCCCAGAAAGCACTGGTGTCGGTTACTATCCAATTATTACTTTTTAAGATAACTTCTTCTAATGCACGACTTTGGTAAAGTACATTGTTATAGACTGTACAAGAGGTATTGAGAGAGTAATTGCTTCCCCCATAATTTTCAAAAGTATTATAAAAGTCTGGCTCACAGCTATTTTTTATGATGTTATTTTTTAGACTACCTCTTAAAGAATTAACTATGTTGTGTATGATGCAGTTCTGTATTAATATTGAAGATTCTGCCTTATTTCTTCCTATGTAGTTAATAACGCAGTTGTTAATTCCCATATTGTCGGAATCTCCCGGTTCAAGCCAACCACCAAAACGGCAATGAATGAATAAGATATCTTTCGAAGTTATCATAGTATTCTTATCTTTCCATACCGCAAAATTCGCAAACTGACATTTTGCAAAAGTGGCTGCATTCAAATGTTTGGTCACCCAAATCCGATTACTATTGTAGATACCTTCCACATATAACCCTTTTGCCGGCTGTCCATCAATCGAATCCAATGCAATAGAGAAATCTCCATCAATCCGTGTAGGATATGCCATTCTGCCTTCTTTCTGTGCTGTTGTGTCACTGCGCATTTCATATCCGTTTCCGTAAATGGATACAGCCTTTGTGATATCTGTAGCATTGAAAGTTCCGGCTCCTAATATGATTGTATTTCCATTCTCAGCAGCAGCCATTGCTTCTTTGAATGCTTCAGTACCATAGAAAATTTGGGTTGCATCTCCTTTTTGTAAAGTTACCAAAAGTACATCTTGCGCTTTCATGCTTGCGGTAATGGCGAAAGCCATAATTAATGAGAAAAATACCTTTTTCATAATCATAATTATTTAGTAGTTAATAGTTTATTAATTGATTTTGTTTCAGGGAATGCCGGGTCATCAATGCTTGGGTCGGTTTTCTTAGTACGGGCGGTTGTTGTACTGCTGTATGCGTATCCGTTTTTATTATGAGCATACGCCCGTATATAATAAGTTGTGTACCCGATAAGCCCTGTTATTGTTACTGACACTTGCCCTGTAGTGCCATTTGTTTTAATAATTCCTTCATTTTCTTCTATAGTGGGTGTTCCTGTATGACTGTAAATAAATCCTCGTTCATCAATCGCTGCTCCTCCATCAGTAGAAACAGTTGCGGATACGTCGAGGGTAGATGGGGTAGGGTTATTGACCGACATATTTTTTAATGTTGCAATAGTGGAACTTCCCGTCTTTATTTTAATAAACGCGCTGCTGTATCCTACTCCTTTTGAGTTTATGGCATAAGCTCGTACATAATATTCCGTATTATACTTCAGTTTAGTCAATACAGCTTCAAAATCGTTTCCGGTAGAGGACGAGATGACAGAGTCATTATCTATGGTCGGTTCGGAATTACTTGTACTCCAGCAGAATCCTTTTTTAGTGATGGCAAGACCACCATCGTCTGTGACGGATGCTTTTATGACCGCATTGTCATCATTTACCTGCACTTCCTGAAGATTGCCGAGTGTTGGCTTAAAGGTTTGTTGAGTTTTCACTGTAATACTGGTGCTGTAGAACATACCATCGCGGGTACGTGCGTAAGCGCTAATATAATAAGTTGCACCTTCTTCAAGTCCTGTTACTTTGAAATCTACGGCGTTACCTTCTGATTCATCTTTTGCCGATGCGTCATTAATTGTCGGTGAAGTAACCGTTTTGCTGTAACAAGCCCCTTTTTCGATTATATTGAAATCGGCAGCTGCCGTGATGATAGATTTAATATGTACGGATGATACATCCAAGTCACTATAATCCGGTACTGAAAGAGAAACGGTTTGCTTGACAGGGGTAGTACACTCTATGGTGTTGCTGTAGCCGATTCCCTTTTCATTGAGAGCATACGCGCGAATATAATATTTCTTTTCCGGTTCCAATTCTTCTATAAGAGCGTCGAAAGTATCCGTTGTTTCTTTTATTTCTACTTTGTTTCCGTTTACGGAAGGTTCGGTGGTTTCCGCACTCCAGCAAAATCCCCGTCCGAGGATGTCGAACCCTCGTTTGTCGGTGATGGTTGCAGATACTTTCACGCTGGTGGCGGTCAGGTCTTTGTCTGTGATACTGCCCATGCTTAAACGTGGCGTTTTTTCTGTGATGCTGAATGATATAATTTCTCCCCGTTTTACGTTATATCCGCTGGAGGCGTAAATGCAGAAATAATAGGTTCCCGGTGACATCTCTTTTAAATCGCAGAGGTATTTGTTGCCTGTATTCGAGGAGGAAGCTTTTTTAATGACCTTTTCGCTACCGGAAGTAATGATTTCCTCAGAAGTAGCGATTAGGAATCCTATTTCATTTTGGGTTGTACTTTTAGGGTTGGCTATCACTTCTCCTGAAAGGGTTATATCTATGCCAGGTTTGTCCAAGTCCTCTGCACTTCCAGTCGTCACGGTGGGTGCGAAACTTGTAGGTTCGGTGTCTTTTTCACAGCTTGCCACGAATAGCAACAGGCTGCACCAAATGATATATTGTAATCTTTTCATCGTTTAAATGGATATTAGAATTAAGAATTAGAAAAAGAAGCCGATGCCTGCGCTGAGTTCGTGGTATTTGAAGTTGACGGTTTGGAATCCCACGGATACCGCAAATTGTCCCAGTCGTCCGATGGCGCCAAGTTCAGCGGCTACGCCTGTGGCGGAGTGGTCGGTGTTCTTTACCAGTTCGCCGTCTATCGTTTCCCATGCCAGAACCCGGTTGCCGTATCCTGCGCCAATGTAGGCATATAGCGGTTTGATGATTTGACGTAAATAGCCTGCGGTGATAGACATGCGTGCTTTGGTAGTGACGTCTTCTTTATAATAAGGTGTACCCGCGCCATTGGCCAATGCCCCTGTATCATCGCATTCCAGTTCGGTGGATGCCGAACCGAAGTCGCTGCGGAAGCGTAGATACGCTCCGTTCTTACTGACAATGCCGACCATGGCGCCAAAAGAAATCTGTGAAGGGTGATAGCCGACTTCCGCCATTACCAGCGTACGTCGTGGCTCTTTAGGCTTGATGGTGGACTTCATTTTAAAGGTAAGGCTGCTCGTCTTGCCAGCGAAAATGGTGACAGTACTGTCCATCGGGAAGAAAAAATCTTTTTCGATGCGTATCCGGTACTCTTGTAATGGCATTCGGTCACTCTTGTAGGGTGTCTGTCCGGCAAGCTCATTGTTTATATAAACTTTGGCGTCCTGTTCGGGCAGGGAGAATATTTCCAGATATCCGAAACGAGGTTTCAGTGTTACGCTCATGATCTTTTGCTCGCTACCCAGATCGATAATACCGGCTTCGGGGGCGTACATGGGTGATTCTACCCTGTAGGTATGGGTGCCTTTTTTCATGGTAGCGGTGAACAGTCCGTTTTCGGTCGGTACTTTTTCATCATCGATATAAATATCGGCGGTTGCCGGATCGGGACGCATCACAATTAGTTGGGTATTTGTGTTTGCGGGTGTTTGCTGCGCTCCGTCTCCTATTTGTATTTCCATTTCATAGACAGTGGCTTTCTCAATAATGTCAGGATAGAAGTAATTGCGGAGTACGCCGAACTTATCGTGCATAATGGAAATACGTCGTGCTCCGCGAGGAATGTACAGCCAGATTTCTCCGGGCTTGTTTTCACGGGAAACGATTCCAAGTGCATCCGGTTCGAACATTAGGCCTTTTTCGGTTGTAACGATGCGGATTAGTGCGCATACTTCTCCGTTCTGATCCCGTTGAGGAGCGGTGATCCGGGCGGTGACATCTGTTTCCATCCGGTTGAATGAAGTCACCTGGATTTTGTTTTGTGCTTCCGTAGCAGTTGCAGCGAAGAACAAACTTATCACTAAAAGTAATTTTATCGACAACCATTTTGTGACTTTCCTGTTTGTCATAGCGTGTTTTTCTGTTTCTTCCGTCTATCCTCTCCGGCGGAGGTTACTATATAAAAAAGCGTGAGGACTGTTTCTGTTCATCTCCCTCTAAGGTTCTGGAATACCTTGCCCCGGATGAACAACAGCCCTCACGCCTATGTTATATAATATAACGTAGACGTGAAGAAACTGTTGCTATTGCTCCGGGGTTGAATTTTCCAGATTCTAGAGGGGAACAATAACTTTCGCTTCTTGCGTTCGTAAACTCACATTTTATAGTCTTATGCGTCACCTATCTCTATAAGCAGCAAGACTTGGTACAAATGTAGGATAAATTTTCTTAATAAAGAACTCCCTTTGGATAATTTTTTATTATAAATAGTGGGACTTCTGTTAATGTCTGCTGTGTTTTTTCAGTATAATCTGTTATATCGGGCACTTAGTATGGATAAAATGCTGTTTGTCTATGAAACCGTATCCGGTAATGTCCGGGTATGGTGACTTTCCCTCTGAATCTGCGCTTTGATTTGTCTTTCTATAAATCTACTTTTCTTCTTACAGTTCTTTCAGATTTTCCCGGATCGCCCCATTGGGCGGATTTACGGCTGAAACTTCTGATGTCTGAGCTGAATCATCCAAAAATCACTCAGTGATGCCATACTTTATCAATCTGACAGATTGACAAAGTGATAATCCTAATGCGCGAGAATGTTTTCTTTCAAGCCTACCGGAGGGAAAGAAGAAAAAACGCAAGGATAACGTTTGGTGAAAGTGCACGATGAGTATTGTTTGTAAAGAAAAGGAGTCGCAATGTTCTTCTTATGTTCTATTTCATTCCAAATAATCTTCATCTTTGATGTAATTGCAGCAAAAAGGAAGATGCCGAATGATCTGGCTTCGTATTCAAATAGACAGAATAAATCGGCTTTGGAGAAGGCTACACCCTTTTTCCCGGATGGTGTCACCCTTTTAGCAAGATGACTACACCTTTTGCACCGAATGGTGTAGCCATCTTGTAAATTACATCGTTAGTTTTACTCCATTACATTATTAGTTTTATCTAATTACATGGTTAGTTTTGCTCAATTACATCATTAGTTTTAGGCAAACAGATGGTCTATTTCAAAGAAAATGAGGATTCATTGTGCTGGAAGAGTCTTTTTAATTCAAGCGTGTGTTAGCGGAATTCGCATAATGACATCTTTATGCTTGTGAAATAGGGATATTAGTGTCATTGTTCTTGTTCGTTAACTATGGGCATGTTGCGCCTATATATCGGACGTGTTGCATCTATATATCGTGCATGTTGTATCTATATATCGGACGCGTCGCATCTATATATCCAACGGTACCCATATATAGATGCTAAAAGGTAAGGGGCTCCGCGATGGCATCTTGTGTTTTGCTGCATTGAATTACTTCATTATGGCTAAACTTTCAGACAGAAGTATCGTGTCAGGACGACGTGCGTAGTGCAAGCAAAATTGCTTGCACTTAAATAAAAGTTGCTGCCACCACTGATTTTTGGCTGTTTATCAGTTGTTTATGGCGGATAGTGCAAGCGTGCAAGTAAAAGCGTGTATAAACTCTCTGTATTCAGGCAAGAGGATTTTCTTGTAATGTTTTGTGTTACCGCTTTTAATTGATTAACTTTGTAACCTCTGTAACGGTTACGGAGGTTACAAAATTTATATAACTATGAGGTTCTATGATTGTACGAATGAATTAGCTGAGTTACAGCGTATAAATAAACTGTCTTTTAATGACCACTCCCGCTTGACGGTAGTGACCGGTAGGAGACGTATCGGTAAGACAAGCCTTATCATGCGATCTATAGAAGACTCACCTACTGTATATTTATTTGTAGGTCGTAAGAATGAGGCGACTCTTTGCGCTGAGTTTATTCCTGTCATCGCTCAGTCCCTGGAGACTTTTGTCCCTAATGAAATTCGCACTTTCCGGTCATTGTTTCAGTATTTGATGGAATTGTCTGTGGGCAGGGCATTTAATCTTGTTATTGATGAATTTCAAGAATTCTACAATATTAATGAATCTGTTTATAGTGATATGCAGAATCTTTGGGATCAATATCGTAGGAAGTCCCGTATGAATCTGATTGTATCCGGTTCTATTCACTCTTTGATGCAAAAGATATTTCAGAATTCAAAAGAACCGTTATTTGGCAGGGCTGATAATATCATTAAGTTATCGGCTTTTAGCTTAACTACTTTGAAGGAAATCATTTACGATCACAGACCTGATTATTCTAATGATGATTTGCTTGCTCTTTACGCTTTCACAGGTGGGGTGCCAAAATATGTAGAGTTGTTCTGCGATAACGGAGCGTTGAGTGTAGACGAAATGATAAATTTCATGATTCGGGAAAACTCTCCTTTTACCGATGAAGGGAAAAACTTGCTGGTAGAAGAATTTGGTAAGAACTATGCTACCTATTTTTCTATATTAAGTGCTATTTCGGGAGGCATTAATACACAACCTGAAATAGAGGCTGCATTGGGAAATAAGAGTATAGGAGGACAGATTAAACGGCTAATTGTATAATATAATCGTACGGAAGCGTCCCATATTGGCAAAAGAAGAACTTCAAGCCGGAATTGTTAGCGGCGAAAGTTGAACATCTTAAACGTAAACTATTGCCTGAATATCAGATAGAAATGATTTGTTTATCATTAGAATCTATGTAACATATGCTTGCCGGTTTATGACTTTTGAAGGTCGGTACAAAAAAGTCTCCCTTCGGATTATGTATCGGAGGGAGACTTTTAAGAGAAGTGTAATAAAGAGAGACAGGCTTAATCTATCTTCATAAATTTCTGTTGTATAACCTCATTATCGGTTTTTATGATTATGAAGTAAATCCCTTTACTCAGTGAAGAAACATTGATTCCTTCGTTGGGAATCACCTGTTTGTCCAATATCAGTGTTTGCCCCGCAGTATCAGAGATGCGTACTTCTTCAATGTTGCCAATATCTCCCCGAATATACAAGCGGTGGCGTACGGGACTTGGATAAACCAACAGTCCTTCCGAAATAGGAGTAATTCCGGTTGCTTCGCCTATATGCAGGCTGACAGGAGTGGTTAAACTGCCCGTCAGTGTACCGCTCCATTCTATTTCTTCCTTGACGTTGTATTCCTGCTGGTCGGCGGTGTCGAAGGCACGTAGGGTCAGTTTGCCATCGGTTTGCTCTCCATGTGCAGTGATAAATAGATAACCGTCTTTTTCAACGGCTATACCTCTACATTCATCGCCCACAAATACACCGACAAGGAATTTCCCTATTTCAGCTTTTTGCTCTCCGTTGTAAAGCTCGGCTATGGCAATCATGTTGTCTTCGGACTGGTGAATGTCATAACTCCATTGTGCTGATGGAGTGGATGGTTCTGATTCTGTACCATTCGCAGTATAGTTGAAAGACTTCACTGATTGAGAATAGTACATATAACCTTCACCGGGAAGCAGGTGGGGTAGGCTGCCTGTCCATGTACTTCCATCGTATATGGCAAAGCTGTCCAAGCCCTTGATAAGGTCATTCTCTTCAGCTTGCAGATTTTGCAAGGCTTGCTCCAATGGTAAAGTGACGGTAGGAATATAACCTATCCAGTTCCAGCCCTGGTTTAGGGTAATGGTGTTGCTTGTCGGATCTGCCCCCTTTCCGGTCAGTTCAAGAGTTGCCTCTTTCTTCATCTTTATCTTGTAAGCTTGAGTAGTGCTCAGACTGTTCAATGAACCTTCCCAATCATTTTCATTTTTGTTCGTCAGTTCTCCGTTTTGTCCTTTTAGGATGAGGACGGATTCTTTGATGGGAGCGAGTAGAGCTGGTATATCGTTTAGATTCTGATCCTGCACGTTGATAGAGAACCAGTTCCAGCCCATAGAGAGGGTGTAGTTGCGAGTGATTTCTTTTTCTCCGGCTTCCACAACACTCACTTTTACTTCCGGTTTCATGTCCATACCTTCGACGGCAAACTGTATCATAGTTTGTCCCGGGAGCTCGCCTGATATAGTGAAGGTGGCTTTGCCTTCTTTATTCAATGTGGCTTCTGCCGGTTCTATGGCAGCAATGGTGGAGGAAACGGAAGTTGCGGTCACTTTCTTGCCTGTTGAGGCTTCTGCCGGTTCTACGGTTACTGTAATTTCAGCCGTTTCATTGTACACCACTTCAATCTCGGAAGCGACCACTGCCTTGGGCTCTTTTTCAATGGCTATCTCTTGGCTATAATCACTTTCCATTTGTATGCCGGCATAGCTCTTCACACGTTTGCTGACAGTCAGTATCACTTTGTCGGTGGTAGCCAGAGCATCGGCAGGGACAAAGCGCACTTTCGAAACGAATTGCTCATTCTTGTTTTGTGGGTTTGCTTCGGCGTTCTTGAAAGTCACTTCTCCTGCTACCGCTTCTCCGTTGCGAGTAAGGGTGATGAACTCGGCAGTCATGGTTTCGGGCAGCATGAACTTGCTAAAATCAATTTCTATGCCTGTCTCATAACCACGTATGGCTGTTACGGTAGGCTGTGCGGTTTGTACCATGCCAATGTTCACTTCCAACTGCGGGGGAGGAACGGGGAGCCATTCACTGTAAGTTGTCTGGTAGCCTTCTTTTTCAAATTTCACTTGCCAGAGACCTTGGGGGACGTCCCAGGCATACATACCGTTTTCGTCTGTGAATAGTGGATTCTCCTGAGCATACTCGGCAGCATCCCAAAGTACAATATTCTCGTGCAGGTCGCCATACATGTCTTCCACCATTTCTTTGTAGTAACAAGTGGCGGTTACGCCTTGCAGGCGGTTACTGGCAACAGCTTCGTAGACATAGCCGGATGGGTCCATTACGTAATTGGGATTTGGGTTGCCTGATTCTCCGGAATCGCTTCCTTTTCCACCGTTGTCATCTGGACAATCGGGGGCATCATGAATCCGTTGTAGGTAGGCATGTCCTGCCCTTGTTAAATCCTGCATTCCATCCCCAAAACTACTTGCAGCGTCGGCGGCACCCCAAAGGGTATTTCCTGCATCAATAACATTCTCAGGACGTCCGCTTGATGAACTGATGAGATTTGCTGAATGTGCTAAGAAACTACCTAAAGAGAAACCTACGCATTGCCTTAAATGCATGATATCTGAGTGCAGATTTATGTTTGTGATATCGTCTGCGCATTTCAATTTTCTGTTAGCTTCGTCTATTGCCCCTTGAATGATATGATCCCGCCATTGGTTTAACCGGTCCGTTGAGGGAGCAATCCGATCACTTCCGGGATCAAAGCCGGCTATCCTTGTTGTGGTGTTTATATTCTTTCCGAATAGAGTCACATAATCCTTGTATGATTGGACATCATCATAGCCGAAATATGCATAAACGAACAGGCTGTCGCTTGTTTCTCTTGTTATCTGATAAGCATCTGTATCATTCACATAATACTTGAACGGACCTTTTTCTATGCATAATTTGAATGTTGAATTTGCTATTTTCTTTGTTATTGCCTCTTTATTCTTTATATCCGTTTTAATAAAAAAGCATTTAAGGGCGATGTCGCTGGATTTTGACTTCATAGAGTAGGTAAATATGTCGTCTGTATCGTCATAATCTTCTATTACAGGAATCCCTATATTCTTTTCTAACGTGTTGATGTAAGCCAATGAGTCGCACATACTATAATCGATGTAATCGTAGGTTACGCTCAGGTTTACAGGCAATGCTTCTGACTGGAATGGATGAGTTGCAACCCAAATATCCTTAGTCTGATTATAGCTTGCGGGTATGCGGACGATATTATTGGAAGAGGTTTTCACATGAAGTGCAACATTTGTTATTATTTCCGGACTATTATTGGTGAAATCAATCTTGAAGGTAAAATCCGGATAATTAGGCCAATACCAATATGTTTGGGCAGAGGTTATCGGATTAATGAAGTCAAAAGTCGTCACATATTCTAATAGATCCAGCGAAGAGGCTCCGTGGGCAATATTAATCATCGTTACTTTAGATACCTCTATTGCGTTCTCATTATAGAGCACAGGACAAGTTTCTGTTTGTAACTCTGCTCCGTCTTTGGTTCTAATCTTAGCGTAGATATCGTGCGAAGATAGATTCTTTGCGTTATAAAGTTCGCATGTGGTGTACCATAGTCCATTAGCTAATGAGGTTGTTTGGCCTATTAATATGCCGTTATCGTAAATCTCGACTTCTGATTTTCCAATAGCTGTGCCATTGATTGAAAAAGTTTTCTTAGCTACAGTTGATGGTATGGAGATGGACAAGTCCTTTATTGTACAGGTGGCGGCTCCAATAGGTTGCAATATTTCTTTCCCGTTCAGCGTAAACTGTACAAAAGCATTGGGGATGTACTCACCGGAGGCAGTTGGGATTACACAGAAACGAACCAACTCGGTGTAGTTGTGTAATGGAATTGTTAGTCGATTATTGTCCAAAGTATAACTCGCTATGTTGCTGCCTGTCATGGCTGAGTTTTCCACATATAAAGACGTTTCAGGTAGGTCAACTATCAGCTGTACGTTGCTGACCGAAGCGGTGTACTCTTCTTTAAAATCAATTTTCCCTTTTAACGTCAGATAATTACCGGCTACGATGGAGGCTTTGTTGGCAGTAAATGACGTATTATCTCCCGTGTAATAAAGCTTACTTTCATCCAGCATTGGAATATGACTGTTAGTAATGGAAGAGAGAATGCCGCTTTTTACGGTTACGGTGTTTTGTACATAATCTGTTCCTTCCGTCAGTCCGGATGCGGCCAGTTGGGATATCTTCAAAATAGAATTGAAGAAAGCGCTGTTGACCATACTGACCAGGGTATATTTCCCGTCAGAGAGATTGCTGATGGAAAGGCATTGATTGAAGTAAGTATATTTCTTTAGTAATTCTCCTTTACTGTCGTAGAGGATCCCTACTATATCGGTATTGTCAGTATCGGTGTAGGAAGCGCTAATACCGCCCAATGCTATAATGTTGAGCAAAACGTTTGCTTTCTCTGCATTCTCGTCCACTGTTGCGGTGGCTGTTACGGAACGGAAAGCTCCGTTTTTACTGCTAGCGATGATGCGGAGCCGGTCACCCGCTGCCACTTCTTCCAAAAGCACAATGGAAGGATATTGTACTGAGAAATTGGTGATTTCTTTTTCTTGTGTCTCATTATATATAGTATAAGCTATATTGGCATAATCGGAATACCAATTCTCTGTTCTGGCTTCCTCATCAGTTGCTACGCTGGGGGTATAGGTGAGGTTCAGGTTGATTGTTGTGCCGGATATGGCTTTCAGTTCAACCGTTCCCAAATCTGCTCCCGCGTTGAAGTTTGCTTTCGTCAGTGTCTGGCTGATATAGTCAGTAGCAGAAACCGAAATCGTACTTTCATCATTAAAGACTTCCAGTTCGAACTTCCCTTTGGTATCGGTTTGTGTTATAAAAGATTTTGAGTACTTGCCGTTTAACTTTTGGGAGATGGAGATAACAGCTCCCGATAATGCATCACTATTGGCATTTTTGACAAGTCCCGAAACAGTCAGCATTTCGATGGGAATTAGAGTGTAAACCAGCTGGTTCTCTTCTTCTTTTACACTATAAGTTTGATTCTCCGGTGTTACGTATTGCATCCCTAAATTCTGATTTAATACGATTCGGTAGTTCAACTTCGTCCCTGCTGTTTGTGCTTTCAGCGAACTGCCTTGTGATAAATATGTCTGTTGGTCATTCAACCATGTGACTTGTGTCTGATCGGTAACATCTGTTCCATCTGGCGTTTGCACTTTCAAGTTTACGTCGAGCAGGGTTAGCAGTGAACTGAAAGTAACGGACTGGTTCTCCTCTTTTATTTCAATCTTCTCTATTTGTCCCAACACTACATCTGCAGGAGTTTTCAGATAAACATTATAAGTGCAGTTTTTCAGTAGTCCGTTGAAAGTGTAAGTGATGCGGTCGGATACAACGTAGCGTTGTTTCTGGCCGTTCTGCAAGTTTTGTAATTCTATAGTCATGTTCTTGTAAGTGCTCTCACTTCCGACAGGGAGGTTCACCTCCAACGTTCTGACATCTTCAGTCAGTGGTAGAATGGTAAAGTCTTTCCAAACCGCAGCCTCTGCATAGAGTGGAATGGAAGAGGACAGAACACGAATGACGGCATTTTCGGCAATTCCTTCAAAGGCACGTTCATCCGCTATCGGCGGGGTGATGGCGTAACAACTGATGTCTGTCAGATTTTTGCAATTTCCGAAAGCATGGTAGCCTATTTTTTCTGTACAGGCAGGTAGGATAGCCGTTGATAAATTAGTATTGTCGAATGCATATGGGGGAATTTCCGTATATCCGCCTGTTCGGCTTAGGTCAATCAATGTACAGTTGTTCAACCTATCTACGATGCCGAAGTCATGACTATTCATCTGACCGCTGATAATGACCATCGAAACTTTGCCATAGTTGTTTGAACCGCCGGTTACCTGGTCTACGGCATTCATGATGCTTCCCGGAGTGAAGTCGTCAAGAATCAGTTCGCCTGTTTCCGCATCCCAGTGATTGGCTCCCGGATTTCCCGGGTTTGCCGGATTAAAGTGGAATAAACCGGTGATGGAAACGTCTTCTTTCCCCATTACGAACGAATATACTCCTTCCGTAGACAGTAATTTATCTCCCTGTTTCCACCCCTCAAACTGATAGTTGCTGTTCGGATAGGCATAGACTGAAATCGAAGCTCCTTCACTGAAACGTTCTCCTGAAGTGATATTGAAACTTCCTCCTTCGGCCGGAGAGGCCGTCAGCACCAGTTTGTATTTGATGACTTCCTGCGACGGATCGTCGGGATTGTCGGGGTTGAAGCTATCTGTAGCTTTGAACACAGCGGTTATGGCCGTATTCTTTGCCGGCATGGTATAATTGAAAGAGCGGTTGCGGGAAATTGTATCTCCGTCCTGTATCCAACCGACAAACTGGTAATAGTTGTTGGCATTGGCGCTGAGATAAACAGATTCTCCCAAAGCGTATTGCTGCTTCCCCGAAGGTGAGGTACTGCCTGCCTCGTCGGGGGTGACGTTGACCGTCAAATTGTATCTCTGGCCCGGTTCTCCGGGGTTGGAGGGGTTGAACCCATCCCCTCCTTCTTGTCCCCACGCCGCGATGCTCCAGAGAGCAATGAATAGGCTGAGTATATATTTCATGGATGTTCTGTTTTTATTTGGTTACCATAATTTTAAATGTCTCTTTACCGATGGTTACGATGTAGAAGCCCGGTGCGACGGGGAGGGAAATTGATGACTGTGTCAATATCCGATGCTCAATGACTTGTCCGGTGACATTGCAGACCCTCATTTCATCTCCCGGTTGCGCAGATATTAAGATTTGTCCGGCTCCTGCTGTCACTTGGGCGGTATTCGTGTCCTGAGTTTCTTCTACTCCGGTAATGGTACGGGTAGTCAGACGCAGTTCGAAGCGGTCGGTGCAGAAGCCGGCTTCTGTCGTAAAGGTATAGCTGTCGAGGTCGAGACGCGTTTTGCTTCCTGTCAGCTTATCTGTTAATATCACTTCGTCTGCTGTAACCGTGGCGTCTGCCAGACTCAGGGTATATGTGCCGGCTTTTCCTGCGTAAATGCCTACGGAGACAGTTCCGTTGCCCAACGGTCGTTCGTTGATGGCGTAATATCTGCCAGTAGCGTCCAATGTGAAGAGTTGTGGCACGTCTTTGTCGTCGCTCATGAATTTGGCGGCGTCGCGGGACATTTCATAATCCATGCTTGCTTCGGGATTGATAACTACACGGGTACGGTCGGTATAAGTGTCATCGTTCAAAGTGAAATTGAAGACGGTACGGTTCGGCGAAACGGTGGAACGGGTCGTGGTGCGTTGGCGTACAGTGGCATTCAGTTGGCGGCCTTCGGCAGAGAAACTGATTTCTTTCATTTCCACCGGCTTCTGAATGAAGAATGCCTGCATCGGACTGAGTATGTAGCTATCGTCTTCGGTTGAGACAGCGGTGTAAGTCCGGTTACGGGTGTCCCATATTGTAATGGGAGAGATGTAGTCCATGTAATAAATGTCATAGAAGCATGGATAGGGGTTGCCTATGAAGTTCCAGCTGGCATTGTGAGCGAACTCGGAGGCGTACTCATTCAGTGTTCGTTTTAAGGCATTGCCAGAGAAGAGCCGGTTCTTGTTGTCATTGTTGATGGCTTTCAGAGTGAGTTGGGTTTGTTTGTTGGCTTGGATGATATAGCCGGTTCCGGCTTGCAACGTTCCGTCAGCGGGTACGTCTTTCCAGTTGCCGGTTTCACCGTTGGCTCGTGCTTTACCGTCATAGTAGCGGATGACAAAGAGGGCATCGTTGTCCACTTGCATATCTGCCCTGTTCACATCGAAAGGAAGCGTGATAAACTGCCAGTACTCTCTTTTCAGATTCAACTTGTAGATGACACTATCGGCACGCATGGCTCCGGACTCGCTGAGCAAGTTCGTATAAACGGGGTTGCGGTAGGACCAATTATTGTCGTCATATCCACTAAGAGTGTGGCTTTGGGTGTACTTCTTCATGGAGAGTGCATCGGTGCCTCTGACGGTCAGTTGGCCGTTATCAAATACCGATACAGTTGGATTGTTTTTGAAGCGGATGTCTGCCGCTATAACCAGTTCGCCGGGCACGTTGATGAGGTCTGTTTCATAATTCAGCGGATTGATTGTAGGAAATGCATCCCAACCTGGGGCCAGTTTATAGCTGTTTACGGACCAGAAAGGCACCAAGAGTTCTGTATTGGATTTATCTACACCATAGAGAATATCATAGTCGTTTTCTAATGTAGGCGGTACGGATGCCAGGCAGGTAACTTTCTTGATATTGTGACATTCATAAAATGGATGATAGCAATAAGTCAGTGAAGCGGGCAAAGTGATTTCTGTCAGACTTGTGCAACGACGAAAGGCTTGATCTTTTAATGTTGCCAGAGTTGAGGGAAAAGATACTTCTTTTAATGCAGTACATTGATAGAACGCATTGTAATCTATATTTATGAGTCCTTCGGATAAGTTTGCCTTCTCTAATACTGAACATTGATAAAATGCATAGTGTGAGATGTTATTCAGATTGGCCGGGAATTTTACTCGTTGCAGTGCGGTGCAATTGTAAAAAGTTCCGGGGGAGATATTGGTTACATTAGCGGGAAATTCAATATTTTCCAGACTTTTACAATCCTGGAAAGCATACTCCTGAATTTCCGTCAGACTTGTCGGCAATTTAATTTCTTTCAGCGAGAGGCATTGCTCAAAAGAATGATCTTTAATACTCGTGACCCCTTCTGGTATAGTTATTTGAGTCAATCCGTAGCATCGGTAAAAAGCATATCTTCCGATACTTTTTAGAGTAGCAGGGAGTTTTATGTCAAGTAATGCGGCTCTCTCGTAGAAGAAACTCTCGGGCAATGATTCTATGGTGGCTCCCGTCATGTCAATAGAAATCAAATGGGTGGTTCGTTGTTTTATTTGATAAAAGTCGTCGTCATTTAGTGGGCCGTTTATCACTAATTCGTTTACATCGGTTACATAATCCACCTGTTTAAGGATTTCTTCTCCTAAAGTTCCGGCTGCGGTCAAGGTTACAGTTACTTTTCTCGGAGTATTCCCATTGATTACTATTAAATTTGACCAATTAGGGCTTTTGGAGTAAACATCTCCGCTACCTTCCGGCACATAAAATGTTTTCGTATAGTTGAATGTCTGGTTGAATATTTCCGGAGGGGTTTTGCTTTTTAACGTACCGGTATGCAGACGGATACAGTCGTAAAAGGCGTATTGGCCGATGGTGGTCAGTTTTTCTGGGAATACGACTTCCTGCAACAATTGGCATCCCCTGAATGCTTCGGAGCCGATTGTTTTTAAACTGTCTGGTAAGACGGCTTTGGTAATCTGATTATAATCGAATGCTAACTCACCTATATGGGTAGTTATGGTTGGCAACTTTAGCTCTCCCGAAAGGGCACATTCTGAAAATGCCTGTGTTAGTATTGTTGTCAATGTTTTTGGAAAAGTGACCTTTTTCAGATTCGAACATCGGTCAAAAGCATATTCCCCTATGGTTTCTACGTTATCCGGAAGAATGATTTGCTGTAAAGTTGTTTTGCTCTGAAGTCCCGAACTTGGAATTTTATTGTCCGGTATGATTACTTTTGCTATGTTTAGGTATATTAAGTTGGGCATATTGTTCTGGATAAATCTAAAATCGTTTCCATTCAGGTTTCCCGAAATGGTGATACTGTCACAGTTTGCATCTTGTATTAAAGAATTCAGTTGCCCGGCAGTAGGTACTTCTACTGTGACATGGGTTGCTGATACTTGGTTCATGAGCGCCATTCCGATAATGGCCGTTAATAGAGTAGTAATTTTTTTCATAAGCCATTTAATTTATGATGTTGAAGTAAAATGTTGTATATGCTTATTAATTAATCATTCAGGTCTGCCGTTTTCGCTCCCATTTTGAATGATTTTGCTACAAATATTATAAAATATATTTAAAGAAACAAATTCTTTGAGTGGGTATTTGGGAGGCAAAAGGAATGAATTGTTATACTAAAATATCTTATATTTCCATTTAGTTTCTACTTTTCTATGTTTATCCTCTATTTGGGCAACTTATCTTTTTTTTATGTTTTCGGAAAATATTTCTGTTTGGTTACAGGGTAACCACATCCCAATGAAATTTCTTTTAATTTCTCACCTGTTATATACTGCCGTTAAACTGTGACTGGCAGAAGGATGAACGTTATCAATGCTGGAGTGCTGACAACTTATTGGAATACTTTATTGAAGCTGAACTTCTTTTCCCCGCATGAAATAAATGTGATAACTTTCCCCGCTTCATATTTATTCGTACTTTTGGGGTGCAAAATATAAATAGATGATTCTTATGAAAACTGGAAATGCTTGTTTTTTGCTATTGATGTGTGTAAGCCTCCTGTTTACAAGTTGTGGAAACTCTCAGAGTAAAAAGGGTGAAGAGAATAAGGTGGGTGATGATAAGGATGCTCACGGTTGTATAGCTTCCGCAGGGTATACCTGGAGTGAGGTTCTGAAAGACTGCATCCGTCTTTGGGAGAAAGGAGTACGTGTAGCCGATGTGGCAGATAAAGAAAAAGCCGCCTATATTGTTTTTTCGCCCGATTCGCTGCAAGTAGAACTCTTCTTTTCTGACGACCGCCCGAGCGAAATACTGGATTGCCGCTCTTTACCTTCGGGGGGATACGCATGGAATGTAGAGGATGATGATACGAAGAATGTCCGTCTGGAGAACGATAAATGGACTATTAGTCAACGGGGAAATCTGATTTATCAGCAGGTGGAGGAACCGTAATAGGACCTTTGGAATTTCTGAATTATGGAAAACTTTGCTGCCATAGACTTTGAAACAGCCAACGAACAGCGTACCAGTGTGTGCAGTGTCGGTGTGGTGATTGTGCGGGAAGGAGAGATTGTAGATACTTATTATAGTCTGATTCGCCCCGAACCGGAATACTATACCTATTGGAATACGCGTGTGCATGGATTGACACTGGCGGATACGGCAAAAGCTCCGGTATTTCCCACCGTATGGCAGGAGATAGCGCCGCTTATTGAAGGATTACCGCTCATAGCCCATAATAAAGGTTTTGATGAGAGTTGTCTGAAAGCCGTTTTCAGAACTTATAGCCTAGATTATCCTGATTATGAATTTCATTGTACCTTGAGTACGGCACGAAGACGGATCAAAGGTTTGCCCAACTATCAGCTGCATACGGTAGCTGCCTACTTTGGTTATGAGCTGGAGCAGCATCACCATGCATTAGCCGACGCTGAGGCCTGCGCCTGGATTGCCCGGGAAATAATAGAATAACAAAGAAAAAGAATACGAATATGGATTTAGCATCACTTACCGCAAAAGTTTGCCGCATTGCTATGGATGCAGGAAGTTTCTTGAAAGAAGAGAGAAAAACTTTCCGCAGTGAAAGCGTGGAGAAGAAACATGCGCATGACTATGTGTCTTATGTAGATAAAGAGTCGGAAAAACAGATTGTTGCTGAACTTTCCGTTTTGTTGCCGGAAGCTGGTTTTATTACGGAAGAAGGTTCGGCAGTGTATCAGGATGAACCTTATTGTTGGGTAGTGGATCCGTTGGACGGGACTACAAATTATATCCATGACAACGCGCCTTATTGTGTATGTATAGCTCTTCGGTCTAAAGAGGAACTCTTGATCGGAGTAGTGTATGATCCCTGTAGGGATGAGTGTTTCTATGGCTGGAAAGGTGGAGGTGCGTATGTGGATGGCCAGCGGATACAGGTTTCCAATGTGCAGCAGATGGAAGATGCTTTTCTGGTAGTTGAATTGCCTTATAACTCATGTCAATATGCCCGTACGGGAGAACATCTGATACATAATTTGTATGGTAAGGTTGGTGGTATCCGTATGACTGGTTCTGCAGCTTTGGCAATATGCTATGTAGCCGCCGGACGTTTTGATGCTTGGGCGGAAGCTTTCATCGGCAAATGGGATTATTCGGCTGCTGCATTGCTGGTGCTGGAAGCCGGTGGTCGGGTGACTGACTTTTATGGGAATGAGAATTTTATAGAAGGGCATCATATTATTGCCACGAATGGATATCTGCATCCTATATTGCAACAACTGATACAAGAAGTCCCTCCGTTGGGGATGTGACATAAAGAAACAGCCTGATGAAAAATACTGTGAAATATTGGTTCGGTCCTTTGTTCCATCTTTTTTTTCCACGCTGCTGCGCAGTTTGCGGAGCATCACTTATAGAGGGTGAGGATACTATTTGTACTCATTGCAATATAGATATGCCGCGTACGAATTACCATAAAATGAAGGATAATCCTGTAGAGCGTATGTTTTGGGGAAAGTTTCCTCTGGAACGTGCCACCTCTTATTTCTTTTATCGGAAAGGAAGTGATTTCCGCAGGATCCTACATCAATTGAAGTATGGTGGAAGGAAAGAACTGGGAGCGGTGATGGGACGTTGCATGGCGGCGGAATTACTGCCGACCGGCTTTTTTGAAGATGTAGATGTTGTCATTCCCGTACCTTTGCATCCCCGTAAACAGAGAGCTCGTGGATATAATCAAAGTGAGTGGATTGCCCGTGGCGTGTTTCAAGTGACAGGGATACCTGTAGATACTTCTTCCGTGATCCGCGAGAAACATACCAATACACAGACCCGTAAATCGATTTATGAGAGATGGGAGAATGTGGAAGGTATTTTTAAACTTCGCCATCCGGAACGATTAGTAGGGAAGCATATTTTGATTGTGGATGATGTTTTGACTACAGGAGCTACAACTACTGCCTGTGCTGATGTATTTCGTGAGATAGGAGGGATACGTATCAGTGTATTGACATTGGCGGTTGCGGAAGCTTGATGAAGATAACTAAATAATGAAAACAAAAAAGGTTCGCCATAATGACGAACCTTTTTGCTCTTCCTCTTGGACTTGAACCAAGGACCCTCTGATTAACAGTCAGATGCTCTAACCGACTGAGCTAAGGAAGAATTTGCATTTAAGTTTTTCGCTCTTCCTCTTGGACTTGAACCAAGGACCCTCTGATTAACAGTCAGATGCTCTAACCGACTGAGCTAAGGAAGAATGTTGTTTTTTCTCAAATGCGCTGCAAAAGTAATAGGATATTTTGAAATATGCAATATCTTTGCAAAAAAAATATCGAAATGGACAAAATAATTGGAATGGGCAATGCCCTTGTTGACGTTCTTGCTACTCTCAACGACGACCATATTCTTACTGAAATGGAATTGCCCAAGGGAAGCATGACCCTGATTGATGAAACGAAACTGCTGATAATCAATGAATGTTTCAGTGAAATGGAAACAGAATTGGCTACTGGAGGCTCTGCCGGAAATGCAATTCGTGGTATGGCATGCCTTGGTGCGGGAACAGGATTCATTGGTAAGGTTGGTAATGATGCTTATGGAAAATTTTATCGGCAAAGTTTGTTGGAACGGGGAACGGAAGCAAATTTATTAGTTTCTTCTGAGTTACCTTCGGGGGTAGCTTCTACTTTTATATCACCTGACGGGGAACGTACTTTTGGTACTTATTTGGGTGCCGCCGCTACATTAAAGGCTGAAGATCTTTCGCGGGAGATGTTTAAGGGGTATACTTATTTGTTCATAGAAGGTTATCTGGTGCAGGATCATGATATGATACTTCGTGCCATTGAACTGGCAAAAGAAGCCGGATTACAAATCTGCCTGGATATGGCAAGCTATAATATTGTGGAGCAAGATCACGATTTCTTCTCTTTATTGATAAACAAGTATGTGGATATTGTGTTTGCCAATGAGGAGGAAGCAAAGGTATTTACGGGTAAAGAACCGGAAGAAGCATTGGATGTGATTGCTAAGATGTGCAGCATCGCCATTGTGAAGTTGGGTGCCAGAGGATCGCTCATTCGTAAAGGGACAGAGGAAGTGCATGTTCATGCTGTCACTGTGGATAGAGTGATAGATACGACCGGTGCGGGTGATTATTTTGCAGCCGGTTTTTTGTATGGACTGACTTGTGGATATTCATTGGAGAAATGTGGCAAGATAGGTTCTATCCTTTCAGGAAGTATCATCCGGGTGATTGGTGCAGAAATGCCTGCCGAGTGGTGGGAAGATATTAAAACTAGAATCAGTGAACTATAATAAATAGGATATGAAGAAAATACTGAAAGTACGCTGGATAACTACCTTACTGTTAGTAGTAGGTGTAGTTGTCTTTTTTAGTTTCAAGAGTGGTGATAGCCGCAGTTTCCAGATTGCAAAGAACCTGGATATATTCAATTCCATCGTGAAGGAACTGGATATGTTCTATGTAGATACATTGGACCCGAATAAGACAATACGAGAGGGTATCGATGCGATGTTGTATTCTCTGGACCCTTATACGGAATTTTATCCGGAAGAGGATCGGAGTGAGTTGGAACAAATGCTTAAGGCTTCTTATGGAGGTATAGGTTCCATCATCCGATATGAGCCTAAATTGAAGCGTACAGTAATTGTGGAGCCTTACGAAAATATGCCTGCTGCCGAAGTGGGATTGAAAGCAGGTGATATCTTGCTTGAAATAGATGGAAAAGATTTGACCGGAAATACGGATGTGAGCAAAATACTTCGTGGACAGGTAGGGACAAGTTTCCAACTGAAGGTTGAGCGTCCCGGTGAGGCAAAGCCATTGGATTTTACAATTGTCCGTAAAAACATCCAGTTGCCGTTTATTCCTTATTACAGTAAGTTGGATAACAATATCGGTTACATCAACCTGAGTACTTTCTCAGGAAATCCTTCTAAAGAGTTTAAGAAGGCTTTTCTTGATTTGAAGAAGCAGGGTATCACTTCATTGGTAATTGATTTGCGCAACAATGGCGGTGGGTTGCTGGAAGAGGCTGTAGAGATAGCCAACTACTTTCTGCCCCGTGGTAAGACGATTGTAACAACGAAAGGCAAGATAAAACAAGCAAGTAATACGTATAAGACCTTGCGCGAACCATTGGATACGGATATTCCTATTGCTGTATTGGTAAATAGCGGTACTGCTTCCGCTTCGGAAATCCTGGCGGGTGCATTGCAGGATTATGACCGTGCAGTGATTGTAGGTAACCGCACGTTTGGGAAAGGTTTGGTGCAGGTGCCGCGTACATTGCCTTATGGCGGTACGATGAAGGTGACTACTTCCAAATATTATATTCCCAGTGGTCGTTGCGTACAGGCAATAGATTACAAACATCGTAACCCGGATGGTAGTGTAGGGCGTATTCCTGATAGTTTGACTACAGTATTCCATACAGCTGTCGGACGTGAAGTGCGTGATGGCGGTGGTGTGACGCCGGACGTTGCAGTGGAACAAGAAAAGTTACCTAATATTTTGTTTTATCTGGTAAATGATAATCTGATCTTTAATTATGCTACTCAATATTGCCTGAAGCACCCGACAATTGCTTCTCCCGAGAATTTCGAAGTAACGGATGCTGATTATGCAGAGTTTAAGGAAATGGTGAAGAAGGCAGATTTTAAATATGACCAGCAGAGCGAGAAGATTCTGAAGAATTTGAAAGAAATGGCAGAATTTGAAGGTTATATGAAAGATGCTTCCGAAGAATTCAAGGCTCTTGAGCAGAAACTTAGTCATAATCTGGACCGTGACTTGGATTACTTTGCAAAAGATATCAAGAATATGATTGCTCAGGATATCATTAAGCGTTATTATTTCCAACGTGGTGGTATCATACAGCAGTTGAAAGATGATGATGATTTAAATGAAGCCGTGAAAGTGCTGGGTAACTCGGAGGAGTATAAGAAAATGCTGAGCGTACCGGAAACTACGGTCATAAAAGAGAAGGGGAAAGAAACAAGCTTGGTGAATTTTAATTCATACCGAAAAAGCAGTCTGATGATTTTTGACTATGTAGTGTAGGTTATAGTTTGTAGCTTCTTAAAATAAGTAACCGGATAATTTTACGGCCTATCTTTACCTTTCCGGAAAAGATAATCCATAAAGTTATCCGGTTTTTTGGTGGAAAACAATTACCTTTGCTGGCAGGTTACTTGTAAATCAATATATATGAGAGTATCTCTGTTGCTATTTTGTATATTTTCTCTTTTTAGTAGCTTATCACGTGGTTCCTCTATTCCTTTTTCTCCCATCGTGAGGAGCTATTCCGTATCAGATTATAATGCAGGTATTCAGAATTGGTCTATCGCTCAAGATGATAGGGGAGTTATGTATATTGGAAATAACAAAGGTCTGTTGGAGTTTGATGGAAATAGCTGGGAACTTCATGAATTACCTTCCAGGAACATAGTACGCTCTGTATATATCGGTAAAGACGGCAAGATATTTGTGGGCTCTTTCGAAGAGTTCGGATATTTCGAACGTAATTCATTGGATAGCCTTGTGTACCACTCTTTAAAAGATGAAGCGAAAGATTTCCGGTTCCATAATGATGAAATCTGGACGATTACGTCGGCACATGGGGAGATTGTATTTCAATCTTTCGGTTCTCTGTTCTTTTATGACGGGCATACTGTGAAGGGGATTCGTACAAAAACTCTTCCTTTGAATTTATTTCAGGTAGGTGATACGGTTTATTCTCAACAGATAAACGGAGGGCTTTTTGTTCTTGCAAAGAATGGGCTGGAAAATCTGATTGAACGAAAATCATTGGGCAACAGTGATGTGGTGGCAGGACTTCCGTATAATGATGGCGCTTTATTCCTGACACAAAAGAGTGGCGGTTTTGTTTATCAAAGTGGAAAGATACTGAAGTGGCATACAGAATGTGATGCCGAGCTTGAAAAGTACTCTGTGAACCGGGCTGTATTGACAAAAGATAGTTGCTATATTATCGGTACGCTTTCTAATGGGATTTATGCAATAGATAAAGAAGGACGTTTACTTTGGAAGGAGAATACGGACAGCCGCTTACAGAATAATACCGTATTAGGGCTGTATTGTGATGCCGATAACAATGTTTGGGCAGCTTTGGATGAAGGTATAGCCTATATACAAAATAACTCCTTGGTATATTATTATGAGCCTCCTTACCGGAAAATAGGAATGGTCTATGATGTGCTGGTGAAAGAGGATGAGGCTTATATCGCTTCCAATCAAGGACTTTACCGGATTAGGAACAGAGTCCCCGAACTTGTTCCGGGACTGGAAGAGCAGGCATGGTTTGTTGGTGAATGGGGAAAACAGATTTTATGCGGACATAATAAAGGAACTTTTCAGATATCGGGTTCGCAGGCATCGCTGATTTCGGATGTGAGAGGAGCGATGTGCATGAAAGAAGTCAATCTGGAAGGACGTTCGTTCTTATTGCAAGGTACCTATACGTTTCTGAATTTATACAATGAGGAGTCTTCGGGCATCTGGAGGTTTCTGCGGTCGTTAGGTGGGTTTACCCACATGGTGCGGGAGATCGAGATGGATCCCCAGGGGAATATCTGGGTGAAGCATTTACGGAAAGGATTATTCCGTTTTCGGATTAATCCGGATCTGAAACGGGTAGAAGATGTCAGAACCTATATGGAACTGGGTGATGTGAAAGATGGGGATTTCTCTTTGTTTAAGATCAACGGACGGGTTGTTTTTTCAAATGGGGAAATGTTTTACACTTACGAAGATATGAATGATTCTATTATTCCTTATGAATCGATGAATGAGCAATTGGCGGATTTGAAAGGAATACATAGTGTGAGTCATGCAAAAGGCAATCTGTACTGGTTTGTAAACAGCAAGATGGCATATTTGGTGAAATGTGAAATGAATGTTTTCCGGATTGAACATAGAATTCCGTTTTCTTTGTTTGATGGTTTGTCTATAGAGGAGAGAGCAGCGATGGTTTATGACAAGGCGAGTGGCAGTTCTTATCTCTGTTTGAATAATGCTGTTGCCCGGATTGATTCAGATAGTTCTCTTTTGTACAAGTCCTCTATTAGGCGCTCTTTGTGGATATCGGCTATAACGACTGAGTCGGAGTGGACGGGAAAAATAAAAAGATTGTCGGTGCAAAAAGAGAATAAGATTGATGCAGATTTGAATACCGTATGCTTCTCTTTATGCTATCCGGTTTATAATGACTATACTTACAAGGTAAGGTATAAATTGGAAGGACTGTCCGATCAGTGGGTGGAAGGTGACCGCAGTCTGCAGAAGAAATATACCCGTTTGCCATTTGGGTCGTATGTTTTTAAAGCTGAGATTTATAATGAGAATGAAGTATTGGCATTGGTAACGCTACCTTTTGAAGTCTTGAGACCTTGGTTTCTATCATATTGGGCTATCACCGGTTATGTTCTGATTGGGCTGTTGTTGTTATTGTTGTTGCAATACATCGTTTATCAGTCTGTGAAGAAGAAGAAAGACAGGGTGATTGAACAACAACGCATTACCCATCAAGCTGAGATAGAAATACAGGAAAAGAAGATTATCGAATTGGAGAAAGAGCAACTGGAAGCTGATTTACGTTTTAAGAGTAAAGAACTGTCCGGAGTTGTGATGACCAATATTGCCCATCAGGAGTTTTTGAATTCGTTGAAAGAAGAAATACAACAACAGAAGTTATCAGGGCAGTATACGCGGAAGAATCTGGATAAGCTCTTAGTATTGATTAATCAAAGTATCGTTTCGGATGAGGAAAACTGGAATATGTTCCAGGCGAATTTTGACCGGATACATGAGAACTTCTTCCGAAACCTGAAACAACAGTACCCGGATCTGACGGCGGGTGATTTACGTTTCTGTGCTTTACTCCGCTTGAATATGCCGACAAAAGAAATTGCCAAGCTGCTGAATATATCGGTGAGGGGCGTAGATGCGGCAAGATATCGCTTGCGTAAGAAATTTAATCTATCTCAGGAAGATAGTCTGACGGATTTTATGATTAATTTTAAATAGTTGATTATTAACGTTATAATGTGAAAGGAAGTACTAAAATAGTACCTCCTTTTTTTGTGTTTTGCACTAAAGGTACTTTTGTTGTAGCTCTGTATTGTGGCAGTTTAAGGTGCTTTCTCTTTATTTGCAGCGAAATCATTTTTCTCCAAAAATAATAAAGAATGAAAAGCATGAGACAATTAATCCTTAAGGTACAATCGTTTTTAATTTTATTGGTGCTGGTATCTGCCAATGTGCAAGCACAAAAATCTCCTGTCGATATGGATCGCTTTATTGATGATCTGATGAAGAGAATGACGCTGGAAGAGAAAATCGGCCAGTTGAACTTACCTGTTACGGGTGAAATAACCACCGGACAAGCCAAGAGTAGTAATGTGGCTAAGCGTATCCGTGCCGGTGAAGTGGGCGGACTCTTTAACTTGAAAGGCGTGGAGCGTATTCGTGACGTTCAGAAACAGGCAGTAGAAGAAAGTCGTCTGGGTATTCCTCTTTTATTTGGTATGGATGTAATTCATGGATACGAAACTGTATTCCCTATTCCTCTGGGATTATCCTGTACCTGGAACATGAAAGCTATTGAAGAATCTGCACGTATTGCTGCTATCGAAGCCAGTGCTGATGGTATTTGCTGGACATTCAGTCCGATGGTGGATGTTTCCCGTGATCCCCGTTGGGGACGAGTTTCCGAAGGGAATGGTGAAGATCCTTTCTTGGGAGCAGAGATTGCGCGTGCTATGGTACGTGGTTATCAAGGGAAGGATATGAGTAGTAATGATGAGATTATGGCTTGCGTAAAGCACTTTGCTTTATATGGGGCATCAGAAGCAGGACGCGACTATAATACAGTGGATATGAGTCATCAACGTATGTTCAACGAATATATGTTACCTTATCAAGCAGCCGTGGAAGAAGGTGTGGGTAGTGTGATGGCTTCATTCAATGAAGTGGATGGTGTACCGGCTACCGGAAATAAGTGGCTGATGACCGATGTACTTCGTAAGCAGTGGAACTTTGATGGGTTTGTTGTGACAGACTATACCGGTATCACTGAAATGACCGATCATGGTATGGGGGATACACAAACAGTTGCAGCCTTGGCTCTGAATGCAGGTGTTGATATGGATATGGTGAGCGATGCTTTTACAAGCACACTTAAGAAATCTTTGGAAGAAGGAAAAGTTTCAGTAAAGGCTGTTGATGCTGCTTGTCGCCGTATTCTGGAAGCTAAGTATAAGCTGGGTCTTTTTGATAATCCCTATAAATATTGTGATATAACCCGTCCTAAAAAACAAATCTTTACGAAAGAACACCGTGCTATAGCCCGTAAGACAGCTTCGGAAAGCTTTGTTCTCTTGAAGAATGAGAATAGTGTACTCCCTCTGGCAAAGAAAGGTACCATTGCTGTAGTAGGTCCTTTGGCTGATAGCCGTAGCAATATGCCGGGCACGTGGAGTGTGGCTGCTGTGATGAACAAATATCCTTCTTTGATTGAAGGTCTGAAAGAAGTAGTGGGAGGCAAGGCTAAAATTCTTACGGCTAAAGGGAGTAATTTGATGAGTGATGCCGAATACGAAGAACGTGCTACTATGTTTGGCCGTACCCTGCATCGTGACAATCGTACAGATAAGGAACTGCTGGATGAGGCGCTTGCTGTAGCTGCCAAGTCTGACGTGATTGTTGCTGCTTTGGGTGAGTCTTCCGAGATGAGCGGTGAAAGTAGTTGTCGTACAGATCTCGAAATGCCGGATACGCAACGTGCACTTTTGCAGGAATTGTTGAAAACCGGCAAACCGGTGGTATTGGTGTTGTTTACCGGTCGTCCGTTAGTATTGAATTGGGAGCAGGAAAATGTACCTGCTATTCTGAATGTGTGGTTTGGTGGTAGTGAAGCTGCTCTTGCCATTGGTGATGTACTGTTTGGTAATGTAAATCCGAGTGGTAAACTTACTGCTACTTTCCCGAAGAGTGTAGGACAGATTCCTTTGTTCTATAATCATAAGAATACCGGTCGTCCTTTGCCTCAAGGAGCTTGGTTCCAGAAGTTCCGTAGCAATTATCTGGATGTAGATAACGAACCGCTTTATCCGTTTGGATATGGCTTGAGCTATACTACTTTCTCTTATAGCGATATTACATTGGATAAATCGTCCATGAATATCAATGGAGAGATTACGGCAACTGTAACGGTAACCAATACAGGTAAGTATGACGGTTCGGAAGTAGTGCAGCTATATATCCGCGATCTTATAGGCAGTGTAACACGTCCGGTGAAAGAACTGAAAGGCTTTGAAAAAATCTTCCTGAAAGCCGGTGAATCCAAACAAGTGTCTTTCAAGTTAACAGCTGATATGTTGAAGTTCTACAATTACAATCTGGATTTTGTGTGCGAACCGGGAGACTTTGAAGTAATGATAGGTGGTGATAGCCGTGATGTGAATAAGGCCCTATTTTCGCTTCAATAAGTATCTGCTTGGTAGTAGATAGATAAAGAACGAATACAGAAACTTTATTAAAAATAAATGTCTGATAACTAATTAGTTCTGCTAGTATGTAGTAGTTATAAAGTAGTACCATGTTTAGGCGTGGTACTCTTGTGGTAGCCTGTTTTTTGACTTAAATCAATTATTGCTATACGTTTGCAGAGTAATTTTAAATCAATACAAAATGAAAAGAAATCTATTAATTACATGTGTGATGTTGCTGTTTGCTGTCGTTTCGATGGCGCAGAACAAGATTACAGTTTCGGGTGTCGTTACAGATAAGACAGGCGAAACTGTTATAGGTGCTTCTGTTCGGGTAAAAGGACAGGAGAATATGGGAACTATTACGGACATCGACGGAAAATACCAGATTCCTGGCGTACCGGCGAATGCCACTTTGATATTCAGCTATATTGGTATGAAGGAACAGGAAGTGGCGCTTAATGGGCGTTCTACAGTGAATCTTATGATGGAAGAGGATAGTCAGCTCATTGAAGAAGTTGTAGTAGTAGGTTATGGTAGCGCCAAGAAGCGTGATTTGACCGGTTCTATTGTAACGGTGAAAGCTGCCGAGATTGCTTCAAAACCATCTACCAATCCTTTGGCTTCTATTCAAGGTAAGGTCGCTGGTGTGCAGGTTATCAATACAGGACGTGCCGGGCAGGATCCGGAAATTCGTGTTCGCGGTACAAACTCTATCAATGGTTATACTCCTTTATATGTAGTGGACGGACTGTTTACGGATAACATCAACTATCTGAATACAGCGGATATTGAATCTATGGAAATCCTGAAAGACCCTTCTTCCTTGGCTATTTTTGGTGTGCGTGGTGCTAATGGTGTTATTATCATTACTACTAAGAAGGCGAAAGAAGGTAAGACTCAGGTCAGTATTAATGGTTTGGTGGGTTGGAAAAAGGTTACAGACCGCGTTAGCCTGACTAATGCAGAGCAGTTCAAAATGCTTTATAATGAACAACGCATGAATCAGGGTGGCGATCCGTACGATTATACCGTATGGAATGCAGATACTGACTGGCAGGATGAGATGTTCCAAACAGGTTTCCTTACTAACAATACGGTTAGCATTACAGCTTCGGGAGATAGAAGTAAGTTTTATCTGGGCTTGGGATATGTAATGGAAGAAGGTTCCATCAAGAGTGAAAAGCTGAATAAGTTTACTGTGAATTTGCATAGTGAACATAAAGTGACCGACTTCTTACGTTTTGGTTTCCAGGTGAACGGTGTACGTGCATTATATCCTGATGCAAAAGGTGTAGGCTCTGCTTTGAAAGCAGCTCCGATTGCTCCTGTTTATGATACGGAAAGCGGTCTTCTACATACTCTTCCTGATTTTCAGCGTGCTCAGGTTTGGAATCCTATGATTGAACCCGTGTTGAGAGGTGCTCATAATAAATCTGCAAATTATCGTATGGCAGGAAATATCTACGGAGAGCTTGATTTAATGAAGAATCTAACCTTTAAGGCTACTTTCTCCCTGGATTATGCTTCCAGCCAGTCACGTTCTTATTCTCCGCTTATTTATGTGTATAACCCGGATGTAGAAGGTGGTAAAGAAAGATTGACGGATAAAGAAAGTATCAGTCAGTCGAAGTCTACATCAATGGCAGCACAGTCCGATTATGTATTGACTTATATTAATCAGTTTGGTGATCATGGTTTAACTCTGACTGCCGGTCTTACTACGAATTATAATGAATATTCTGATTTATCGGGTGGCCGCAGTCAATTGCCAGGTTATGGTGTTTCCATTGGCGAAGATATAGATAAGTGGTGGATTACTATGATTGATGATGCTACATCAGCTACTAATGGTGGATCCCAATACAAACGTTTTACAATGTCTTATCTGTTCCGTGCATTGTATAACTATAAAAATCGTTATTTGCTGAATGCTTCTTATCGTCGTGACGGTTCTTCCGTATTTAAGAGAACAGGAAATACATGGGATAATTTCTATTCATTCGGTGCCGGTTGGGTTATGAGTGAAGAGGCATTCATGAAGAAACAGAATGTAATCGATTATCTGAAGCTGAAAGGTTCATGGGGTGTTTTGGGAAGCCAGAATACAGGAGGTTCCCACTATCCGGCCTACCCTAATATAACAAGTTCGGGTTCTGCTGTCTTTGGTGATAATGTTATTGCAGGTAAGGGACCGGATAAACTGATTTCACAGACATTGGGTTGGGAGCGTAACTATTCATGGGAAGTTGGTTTTGATATGCATCTGTTGGATGGTCGCATGCAGATTTCTCCTGTTTATTACAATAAGACAACCAAAGACTTGCTGACAAGTGTTCCCGGTCTTTCAGGTACGGTTCCTGCATTGCAGAATACAGGAGAGATTCGTAACCGTGGTTTTGAGTTGGCAGCATCCTGGAGCGATAAAATCGGTGAAAACTGGCGTTATGGTGTTTCAGCCAATCTAACGACTATTGATAATGAGGTCGTATCATTGATAAGCAAGGATTATTCAATAATTAATGGCGTTTCTCGTGTATCTGAAGGATATCCTATCGGCTACTTCTATGGATACAAAGTGGCAGGTGTTTATCAGAATGAAACCGATATCGAAACTTCAGCACCTAACCAGGTAGCTTCTGTGAAGCCGGGCGATTTGAAGTTTGCCGATGTAAATGGTGACGGTATTATCTCAGAGAAAGACCGTACTATGATTGGTAATCCTACTCCGGATTTTACTTATGGTTTTAGCGTAAATCTGGGTTACAAGAATTTTGATTTGAGTGTAGATATGATGGGTGTTTATGGAAATGAGGTTTATCGTAACTGGGATAGTAGTGCTTATGCACAATTCAACTATCGTACAGGGCATTTGAACCGTTGGCATGGTGAAGGAACATCCAACTGGGATCCGATTCTTGATCCATCCCGTTCTGTAAACCTGGAAGCTTCTTCTTACTATGTAGAAGACGGAAGTTTCTTCCGTATCCGTAACATAGAGTTGGGATATACCTTTGATCCCCGTTTGTTGAACCGCATTAAACTGCAATCTTTACGTATCTATGGTAATGTGCAGAATCCTAAAACATGGAGCCGCAATACCGGATATACTCCTGAAGTTGGTGGTAGTGCAACAGCGTTTGGTGTAGATGGTGGAGGTTATCCGATGCCTGTAGTTTATACATTAGGCTTTAACTTATCATTCTAAACATGAAATCTAATAAAAGAAAAACGATCAGTATGAAAAAGATATTTTATTATGTGATGGCTTTGGCATTGGGATGTTCCCAGATGTCATGCAGTGACCTGTTAGATCAGAAACCGCAAGGAGTATTGACTGAAGATGACCTGACTGGTGGTACTTACGAAACACAGATTTTTAACATGTATGCTTTGCTTCGTGGTTATCATATTGTTTCCGGAAATACGGCATTGGCTATTCATGGTATGCGTTCGGAAGATGCGGAAAAGGGTAGTACACTGTCTGACGGATCTGCAACAGGAAAAATGTTTGATGATTTTGAATATGCTGCAAGTGACGGCATGATAAAAAGTTACTGGAATGCCAATTATACCTTGATTCATAAAGCAAATGATGTATTGGAGGAGATGAAGTCGAATCCTTCATTGACGGGCGGTGACTTAGTTAATAAGGGAGAGGCTTTATTGATGCGTGCTTTCTGTTATTTCAATTTGGTACGTGCTTTTGGCGAAGTGCCCTTGATTGATTTTAAAGTAGGGAGTGTAGCAGATGCCAATATTCCCAAATCTTCTGTAGATCAGATATATACTTTGATTGATGAAGATCTGACAAATGCAGAATCTTACTTGCCGAGGACTTGGGAAGCACAATATGTCGGTCGTCTTAGCTGGGGAGCGGCTCGTGCCTTACATGCCCGTACTTATATGATGCGTAATGATTGGAACAATATGCGTGCGGCAGCAGAGGACGTTATTTCTTCCGGTTTATATAATTTGAATACACCTTATGAAGATATTTTCCGTGAGAAAGGTGAAAACTGTGGTGAGTCTGTTTTGGAACTTCAATGTACTGCTACTGCTGCTCTTCCGGGGTCCAACGAAATAGGTAGCCAGTATGCTCAGGTACAGGGCTGTCGTGGGGCCGGTGAATGGAATTTAGGTTGGGGCCAACATACGCCTACTCAATTATTGGCTGACGCATTCGAAGAAGGTGATCCCAGAAAGGATGAGACTTTATTGTATTTTATTAGAACAGGAGAAGATCCTTCGACCATTCCTGCAAACAAACCTTATGGAGAAAAGCCGATTGCCAATGCCGATGTGATAGCAAAGTACTTTAATAAGAAAGTGTATACAGATCCGGCTTTGCGCGAAAAGTATACGAAGAGTGGGTATTGGGTGAATATTCGTCTGATCCGTTATTCGGATGTCGTACTGATGGCTGCGGAAGCTGCTTGCGAACTGGGTGATAATACAAGTGCAAGAAGATATCTTGAGATGGTACGTGCCCGTGCCCGTGGTATGAATGCTAATATCTTGCCGGAGGTTACCACTGATAATCAGAGTGAATTGCGGGAAGCTATTCGTCATGAACGTCGTGTTGAGTTGGGTATGGAATTCGATCGCTTCTATGATCTTGTACGTTGGGGAATAGCGAAGGAAGTGCTACATGCAGCCGGAAAGACCGGTTACCAGGATAAGCATGCATTGTTGCCTTTGCCTCAGGACGAAATTGACAAATCAAATGGCGTGTTAGTTCAAAACCCTAATTATTAATTCATATAGTAATGACCATGAAAAGATATATTAATTTATTGTTGGCATTTTGTGTGTCAGCACTCACTTTGCAATCTTGTTTTCAGGATATGGATCATCCGGCTTTTGATTATCCGGATAGTTCTGCTCCCAAAGTGTTCTCACCAATGAAATTGTTCTTGCCTTTTGAGAATGATATGCGTGATAAGGGTAATTACACCTTCCTCATGAGTGCCGGAGGGGATATTACTTATACTGATGGCATCAACGGACAAGCTTATCAAGGCACAAAAGATACATATCTGTTAGCCCGTGTTCCTTCTTATCTGACCGATTCTATACCCGATTTAGGAAGTTGTACGGTGGCTTTCTGGATGAAAACAACGAGAAATACTTCCGCATATGGTGTCTTCAGTATTCCTAATACCAAGACTTTCTGGGGTAATTTTGATATCTATCTGGAAAATACAAGTAGTGAGACCCAGGCTTTCTTCAAGATGCATCTGTATAACTGTACATCAGTGAAAGATAATGATGAGAGATGGGTAGAAGCTAAGATAGACAATGTTTTTGGTACCGAATGGGTTCATATGGCATTTGTTTATGATGGTAGTAATTCGACAGTAACAGTTTACCGGAATGGTGAAAGTGCATTTACAAAAGAACTGCCCGGTTATGGAAAGCTTAAATTTAAAGATTTGGGTACATTTGCTATCGGAGCATTTCAGTTTAGCACAAAACCCAGTTTGACAGAAGGTGCAGGAGCACAGAGTTGGGCATCCAATTTTCCGGGACAGTTAGACCAGTTCCGTTTCTATGACAGAGCTATATCTGCTTCTGATATCAAGCAACTTTATTCAGGTAAAGAATGATGATCGTTAGAAATAGAGTAAATATGAGAGCTGTTTATTTCATACTGTCTTTATTACTGATTTCTTGCAGTAAAGATGATGCTTCGGAAACACCCGGAAAATTTGAACTGCAAAGTATATCCATTGGTGAGAAACAGGATCAGAGTTCCTTTGAAAATGTAGCTCCTAGTGCCAGTATTGTGCTTACATTCACAGATGCAGTGGATGAAGCTACGATTCAGAGTAATATCATATTGAAACTGAATGATCAGGCGGTGGCATATGATTCAAAACTACAGGGAAAGGATAAACTCTCATTGACTCCAACAGGTGGCTTTAAAAGTTTTTCCTCATATAAACTGGTGATCAATCCGGGGGTGAAATCCACCTCCGGAGTATCTCTTACCAATGGCAAAGTCTATGAAATCCGTACAGGGATGGATGATTCGGATAAGTTTGATCGCATTCCTGACGAGGATTTATTAACTTTGGTGCAGAAACAAACTTTTAAGTATTTCTGGAACTTCGGTCATGCACATTCCGGTATGGCATGCGAAAGAACAACTTCCGGTGATGTTGTTACTACCGGAGGAACAGGATTTGGAGTGATGGCGATGCTGGTAGCGGCTGAAAGAGGATTTGTAACCCGACAGGAAGCTCTTGAAAGAGTGCAGAAGATTGTAACTTTCCTGGATAAAGAGTGTACGAGTTATCATGGAGCCTATGCACACTGGATTAACGGTGCAACTGGTGAGACAAAGCCATTTGGTGATAAAGATGATGGTGCGGATCTGGTAGAAACCTCTTTACTTTTCCAGGGACTACTTGCAGCACGTGCATACTTCAAGGACGGTTCGGAAGCTGAGAGTAAATTGTGTTCTGATATAACCCGCCTGTGGGAAGCTATTGAATGGACTTGGTTTCAGAAAAGTGGAGAGTCTGTTCTGTATTGGCATTGGAGCCCGAACTATGGATTTGAGAAGAATCTTCCGATCAGAGGTTGGAATGAGTGCCTGATAACTTATGTGCTTGCAGCTTCTTCTCCTACTTATCCTATCGATAAGGCGGTTTATGAAGCTGGATGGGCAAGGAATGGCGGTTTGAAGAATGGTAATACTTACTATGGATACAAGCTTCCGCTGGGAGCTGATAAGGGTGGACCGTTATTCTTATCTCAATATTCCTTCTTGGGCATTAATCCGAAAGGACTGAAAGATCAATATGCTGATTATTGGGAACAGAATCAAAACCATACTCTGATCAATTATAATTATTGTAAGGAGAATCCTAAGGGATATGCTGGTTATGGAGCCTCTTGTTGGGGGCTGACAGCTAGTGATGGTGATAATGGTTATTCGGCACATTCACCTACAAATGATAAAGGAGTGATTGCTCCTACGGCTGCATTGTCTGCATTTCCTTATACTCCGGAAGAGTCGATGTCTGCATTGCACTTCTACTATTATAAGATGGGTGATAAACTCTGGAGAGATTATGGTTTTGTAGATGCTTTCAACCTGACAGCTAATTGGTATGATAACCAGTGTATAGCTATAGACCAGGGACCGATCATTTGTATGATAGAAAATTATAGGACAGGAATGCTTTGGAATTTATTCATGGCTATTCCGGAAATTCAGCAGGGAATGAAAAAGTTAGGCTTTGAAAGCCCTGCACTAAACTGATAAATAGAATATATGATGAGACTTATAATATATGTGATGCTTCTGCTTTACCCGTTTAGCCTGCTGCCGGCAGCTTCTGGTGGTAAGAAGGAGAAGAACTTGTCTGATGAAGAACTGATGACCCTCGTGCAGAAACAGACTTTCCGTTATTTCTGGGATTATGGACATCCGGTTTCGGGCTTGGCACGCGAACGTAGTAACGGTAATGACGATATTGTTACCATTGGTGGTTCCGGTTTTGGGGTAATGGCTATTATTGTCGGTGCAGAACGTGGATTTGTAACGCGTGAACAAGCGGCAGAGCGTATGCTGAAAATAGTCAGCTTTCTGAATGATAAGAATACGGACAGTTACCATGGCATTTGGGCGCACTGGATAAATGGGCAGAATGGAGAAACCATTTCTTTCAGCCGGAAAGATGATGGTGCCGATCTGGTAGAGTCTGCTTTCATGTTCGAAGGATTGCTGGCTGCACATCAGTATTTCAACAAAGATAATCAGGTGGAAAGACGTATCCGTGCTCTTATTAATGACCTGTGGCGTCAGGCTGAATGGAATTGGTTTACTAAAGGTGGTGAGGATGTACTCTATTGGCATTGGTCACCCAATAACGGTTGGTCGATGAACCATCAGATAAAAGGGCATAATGAGTGCCATATTACGTATATACTTGCTGCTTCTTCACCCACTTATCCCATTGCAGAGTCAGTATATCATAAAGGGTGGGCCAATTCTATCGTTTTCAAAAATGGTAAGAAGTATTACGACATAACCTTGCCATTGGGAAGTGATTATGGCGGACCTTTGTTTTTTACCCATTATTCTTATATGGGACTTGATCCGCGTGGTTTGAAAGATTATTATGCTGATTATGAAGAACAGATGAAAGCACATACCCTGATTAATCGTGCTTATTGCATAGATAATCCGAAGGGGTATAAAGGGTATGGAGAACAGTGCTGGGGACTGACAGCCAGTGATGGTGATAAAGGTTACTCTGCGCATTGTCCTGGTAATGACCGCGGTGTTATTACCCCAACAGCTGCCTTGTCGTCTATTCCTTATGCACCGGAATATTCGTTGCAAGCCATGCGCTATTTCTATGAAGAGCTTGGCGATAAGCTTTGGGGAGAATATGGTTTCAAGGATGCATTTAACCTGACTGCTGACTGGTTTGCGCCATCTTATCTGGCTATAGACCAGGGACCTATTATTGTTATGATAGAAAATTATCGTACAGGTTTAATATGGAAATTGTTTATGAGTCATCCGGATGTACAAAAAGGATTGAAGAAGTTAGGATTTAAAACACCATACTTAAATTAAAAAGGTTACATAATTATGAAAAACATGTTTTTTAATAGTGTATTAGTTGCTTTCGTTCTGCTTGTTGCTTCGTGCAGCAAGCAGCCGGAAGCTAAGGTTGATGTGATGTCATTCAATATTCGTCTGGACCATGTAGCGGATAGTTTGAACAACTGGAAATATCGTAAAGATGCTGCGGCACAAATGATCACTTATTATGCTCCGGATGTAGTAGGTATGCAGGAAGTATTAAAGAACCAGTTGGATGACCTGAAGAACCGCCTTCCGCAATATACGGTTTTAGGTGTGGGGCGTGCCGATGGAAAAGAAAAGGGGGAATACTGTTCCCTGTTTTATAAGACCGATCGTTTCAATCTTGTGAAGAGTGGAAATTTCGGTTTGAGTGAAACACCCGATTCTATAGGAATAAAAGGCTGGGATGCTGCTTGCGAACGCATTGTGACGTGGGCTGTTCTTAAAGATAAAGTCAGTGGTAAAGAATTGGCTGCTTTTAATACACATTTCGATCATATTGGTAAGGTTGCCCGTCGTGAAAGTGCAGTTTTGTTGCTTGCAAAGATACGTGAGATAGCTTCGGATTTACCGGTAGTTATTACGGGAGATTTTAATGGTACTGTTGATTCAGACCCGATTTCTGTTCTTACGGAAGGGGGGATGCAGAATACTTATTCCACATCTGACGTAGTTTATGGTCCTGCGTGGAGTTTCCATGATTTTGGGCGCATCCCGGTTGAAGAACGCCAGTTGATCGACTTTATTTTTGTCAATGGACAGGTGGTAGCCAATAAATTCAGAGTGATAGCAGACAAGCCGGACAATGGCTATTTATCCGACCATGCACCTATTCTGGCTAATCTGACAATTCGATAGTGCCATGACTTCTAAATTATCCTTGGGGCTTGTCGTCTTACCTTTTGTGCCTTCCTCCATTGTACAAGGTCAAGAACAGGAAGTCCGTAACGAACGCCCCAATATCATTTTTATTATGAGTGATGACCATGCCCGTCAGGCTATGAGTATTTATGGTCATCCTATAGGGAAAGTGGCACCGACTCCGAATATTGACCGTATCGGGCATGAAGGAGCGGTTTTCCAGAATAACTATTGTTGCAATTCTATTTCCGGGCCGAGCCGTGCTGCCATACTTACGGGTAAACATAGCCATAAAAATGGTTTCATGAAGAACTGGGCGAAAGGTTTTGACGGTACGCAACAAACCCTTCCGAAGATATTGCAGGCAAATGGTTACGAGACAGCTGTTATTGGTAAGTGGCATCTTATTTCTAAGCCTACAGGTTTCGATCATTGGATGATTCTGGATGATCAGGGAGAATATTGTAATCCGTATTTTATTACTGAAAATGATACCACACGTCATTTGGGGTATGTGACGGATTTGATTACTAAATACACGGAAGAATGGCTCGACGGACGGAAAGGCAAGAACAAACCTTTCTTTCTGATGATGCATCACAAAGCTGTTCATAGAAACTGGGTACCCGCAGAAAGACATTACCATCTGTATGAGCATACTACTTTTCCACTTCCTGATAATTATTTTGATGTTTATGAGGGTCGTTATGCGGCACAGATGCAAAAGATGAATATCTATTGTGACATGTACGAAGGACACGATCTGAAGATGGTTACCGGTATGGATAGTGACAGTTTACTGTTCGACCCTTGGCCGCATGCTTTTCTGGGAACAATGGAACCGGATGAACGCTGCCGCTTTCTTGATGCATACCGTGATAGAAATAATGAATTCCACTCCAGAAAACGTTCATTCAAAGAAGTCGCGGAGTGGAAATACCAGCGTTACCTGCAAGATTATATGGGAGTTGTAGCGAGTGTAGACGAAAGTGTGGGAGAGATTCTTGATTATCTGAAACGTACCGGACTGGATAAAAATACGATTGTAGTCTATACTACCGATCAGGGCTTCTACTTGGGAGAACATGGTTGGTTTGATAAGCGTTTCATGTACGAAGAATCTTTCGGTATGCCGATGGTTATGCGCTGGCCCGGACATATCAAGCCGGAAACTCAGGTAACAGGACTGACGCAGAACATAGACTTTGCTCCTACTTTTCTGGATATGTGCGGTATCGAAGTACCACGGGATATGCAGGGTGTATCGTTCCGGGAGTTGGTAGAGACGGGAAAGAAACCGCGTGATTGGCGTAAATCGCTCTATTATCATTATTATGAATTTCCCGGATTTCATAGTGTCCGTGCCCATTATGGTGTAAAGATGGAACGCTACAAATTAATGCACTTCTATGTGGAAGACAAATGGGAACTGTATGATCTGAAAACTGATCCGACAGAAATGCACAATCTGTACGGAAAGCAAGGAATGGAGAAAGTAACTGCTGAACTAATGGAAGAACTTGCACGTTTACAAAAACAATATGAAGTTCCTCAGAATTTGTGCAAATAATATAAAGAACGAAAGAATGAAACATCTGCTATTGACTATAGTCTGCCTGATTGCGTGGACTACTCTTCCGGCGCAGGATATGCGTCAGGATACATATTGTAATCCCTTGAATATAGATTATACCTATATGATTTATAATTCCGACCGGGATATTTCTTACCGTTCGGGGGCCGATCCGGCAGTAGTGGAATTTCGCGGGGAATATTATATGTTCGTAACGCGCTCGCATGGCTATTGGCGCTCCAGGGATTTATTGAACTGGGAGTTTGTACGTCCCGGTAAGAATTGGTATCCTCAGGGATGTAATGCTCCGGCTGCACACAATTATAAGGACTCTGTGCTTTATGTTGCAGGCGATCCTTCAGGTTCTATGAGCATCCTTTATACCGATGATCCTGCTTCCGGTGATTGGAAAGCTACGCCTGCCATTCTGCATAATCTGCAAGATCCTGATTTGTTTATTGATGACGATGGGAAAGCTTATATGTTCTGGGGATCTTCCAATGTTTACCCTATCCGGGGTATGGAATTGGATAAAAATCACCGTTTTACAAAGAAAGGGGAGACGAAAGAACTTTTCAATCTGGATATGCCTAAACATGGTTGGGAGCGTTTCGGTGAGAATCATACGGATACAGTATTGGGCGGTTACATTGAAGGACCCTGGTTGACAAAACATAATGGTAAATACTATATGCAATACGGTGCGCCGGGTACGGAATTCAATGTTTATGCGGACGGAGTATACGTAGCAGATCATCCGATGGGACCTTATACCTATCAGAAACATAATCCGGTATCTTATAAACCGGGTGGTTATATGAATGGTGCCGGGCATGGAAGTACTGTGCTTGGTCCCGGTGGGCAGTATTGGCATTTTGCTTCGATGTCTCTTTCCATCAACGTGAACTGGGAACGTCGTCTCTGCATGTTTCCCTCCGGATTCGATAGAGATGGTATTATGTATGTGGATACCCGTTTTGGAGATTATCCCCGTTATGCTCCTGCCGTGCCAGGTAAGGCAGGACAGTTCCGAGGGTGGATGTTGCTCTCTTACGGCAAGCCGGTTACCGCCTCTACTGTAAAAGGAGAGTTTCAACCTTCTGCATTGACTGATGAACTGACTAAAACATTCTGGTTGGCTGAGGCTAACGATGAACGCCAATGGGTAATGATTGATCTGGAAAAACCGGCTGCTGTATCTGCTATTCAGATCAACTATCATGATTACCAAAGTGATATGTATGGTCGTTATGAAGGGCTTCGCCACCGCTATGTGATTGAGGGTTCACTGGATGGACAGAATTGGGAAATATTGGTTGACCGCAAAGAAAGTTATAAAGATACCCCGAATGATTATGTTGAACTCGGACAATCCCAATCTGCGCGTTATATCCGCTATAAGAACATAGATGTACCGACCCCGAACTTGGCAATTTCTGAACTTCGGGTATTTGGATTGGGCATGGGGAAAACACCGCAACAGCCGAAGAAATTAACCCTTGATCGCCATGCGGACCGTCGTGATATTACTATCAGTTGGGAACCGGTCAAAGGTGCACAGGGATATAATGTGTTATGGGGTATTGCTCCCGATAAACTTTATAGCTCCTGGATGGTATATGGCAATAATGAATTACTTATGAAATCTCTTACCACCGATCAGGATTATTACTTCTGTGTGGAAGCATTTAATGAGAATGGTGTATCTTTACGTTCAGAAGTGAAACATGTAAAATAACAATGCTATGAAACGATTAATCAGTGCAATTTGTGTTCTTTTCTTCCTGTTACCTTTGTCTGCTCAGGAAACCTACCAGAAAGAAACCTTTATCTCCTCCCGGGGAGATACCTTGCAGTATCGCTTGCTGCAACCGGAGAACATGAAAAAGAGTGAGAAGTATCCTTTGGTGCTCTTTCTGCATGGTGCAGGGGAGCGTGGTAATGATAATGAGAGGCAATTGACCCATGGTGGACAGATGTTTTTGAATCCGGTGAACCGGGAGAAATACCCGGCATTCGTGCTCGCACCACAGTGTCCCGAAACGGGCTATTGGGCATACTCGGCACGTCCTGAATCATTTTTGCCGAATGAGATGCCGTTGAACGAACCGATAACTCCGATTTTTCAGACAGTGAAGGATTTGCTGGATACTTATCTGGCAATGCCTCAGGTTGATAAATCGCGTATTTATATCATTGGACTTTCTATGGGAGGAATGGGAACCTTTGACATGGTTGTCCGTTTCCCGGAGATATTTGCTGCTGCTGTGCCTATTTGCGGTACAGTAAATGTGGCGCGCCTGAAAGCTGCCAAGTCTGTAAAGTTTCGTATTTTCCACGGTGATGCTGACAATGTGGTTACACCTGAAGGTTCGCGTGCGGCATACAGGACTTTGAAGAAGGAAGGTGCTGATGTGGAATACATTGAGTTTCCGGGATGTAATCATGGTAGCTGGAATCCGGCTTTCAATTATCCCGACTTTATGAGCTGGCTGTTCAGTCAGAAGAAATAGTTTAAAGAAAAATGGCAAGTAGATTTATCCTGCTTGCCATTTTTCTTTAAACTATTTTTCTTCATAATCCCCGTTAGCTTTAATCAGCTCAATCAGCTTTTCTACAGCTTCTTCTTCGGGAATATTCTTTTCAATGCATTCTTTCTTCTTATACAGACTGATTTTCCCACGTCCGGCACCTACGTAGCCATAGTCAGCATCAGCCATTTCTCCGGGACCATTGACGATGCAGCCCATAATACCTATTTTCAATCCTTTCAGGTGTGAAGTAGCGGCTTTTACACGTGCTATGGTACTTTGAAGGTCGAACAGGGTACGTCCGCATCCGGGGCAGGAGATATATTCCGTTTTGCTGGTGCGTATACGTCCTGCTTGCAGAATACCAAAGGCTGTGGCATCTACTACGGCATGAGTGAGATTTCCCTGGTTGAACAGGAAAATACCATCGCAAAGACCGTCGAAGATAAGTGCTCCCATGTCGGCAGCAGATTTTATCTGCAAATCCTCTGCTTCATTTTCAGCATAGTGCTGGAAGAATACAACCGGATTTTTCAGTCCTTCCTGCATCAACTGGTGAACTAAAGCACGATGTTCCCCAAGTCGGTTAGGATGGTTGCTCTGTGATATAATGACTACTTCAGGATGATATTTCAGACAAGCAATCACTTCTTCCGTTTGTGCCATGTAAGGCATAAACATGAATTTCAAATCGGCTTGGCAATTGCCCATAAGTGGCATCTGCTGGTAATTGAAAGCCGGATAGGTTCCAGGCTCTTCTTCCCATACATCCGCATCCAGGATGTATTCCACTCCTTCTTCACGAGTTTCCGGTAAGGCACGTCCGGCGTAGATATAATCCGGAATGAATTGCGGGTTCGTATCAAATTTTCCGTCCATGCGTTCGGCAATGACTACAGGCAGGTGATTCCCACCTATGTTGCGTACGGCAGTTGTCTCACGTCGTACCGGAGAAAGATAGTTGAAACCTTCTGCTTCCACTCCGGGTATGTAAGGGTGATCCTGGTGCTGCATGATGTAATCCACCAACTTTCGTGCTACAGGTATTTCTGCTTCCGGAGCTTCGCTCAAAGAAACGCGGATGGTATCACCCAGGCCGTCGGCTAGCAATGCACCGATGCCCAATGCAGACTTGATACGTCCGTCCTCACCATCCCCGGCTTCTGTAACGCCAAGGTGCAACGGGAATTGCATTCCTTCCTTTTCCATTACAGCAGCTAACAAGCGAACCGTTTTTACCATTACTACTGTATTGGAGGCTTTGATGGAGATAACAACATCTGTAAAGTCTTCTTTTACACAGATGCGCAGGAACTCCATGCATGATTCCACCATACCTTCCGGTGTATCGCCGTAGCGAGACATAATGCGGTCGGACAGTGAGCCATGATTTACACCGATGCGGATAGCTGTATGATTCTCCTTGCAGATATTCAGGAAAGGAACGAATCGGTCATGTATCTTCTGCAACTCTTGTGCATACTCTTCGTCTGTATATTCCAGATGCTTGAAGGTGCGTGCGGCATCTACATAGTTTCCCGGATTGATACGCACTTTCTCGACATACTGTGCTGCTACATCTGCTACCTTTGGGTTGAAGTGGATGTCGGCAACCAGTGGAACCATATATCCGTCCCGGCGCAAACCGGCATTGATGTTCATCAGGTTTTCCGCTTCTTTAATGCCTTGTGCTGTCAGACGTACATATTCACCTCCGGCATCTACAATACGTTTAGCCTGTGCCACGCTGGCTTCTGTATCCTGTGTGGCGGTGTTTGTCATACTCTGTATGCGTATAGGATTGGAGCCGCCCATAGGGGTGGCTCCAATATTTACTTCTGATGTTTCCCGACGGGAATAGTTGAATAAATCCACTAATTACTCCTTTTTAATTCGTTTTATACTCGTACTTTACTTCTTTCAGCTCCTCGTTCGCCTTTACGATTTTCTTTTTCAGCCCTTCTTTGTAGGCTGCAAAAGTTTCAGCGAGATCGGCATCGCTTAAAGCTAGCATTTGTATAGCAAGAATGGCAGCGTTCATGGCGCCATTGATGGCAACTGTGGCTACAGGGATTCCGGGAGGCATCTGAATGATAGAGTAGAGAGCATCTACGCCATCCAGCACAGAACCTTTAACGGGAACTCCGATGACAGGCAGTGTAGTGTTGGCAGCGATGACTCCGGGCAGAGCGGCGGCCATGCCGGCGGCTGCGATTATCACTTTAACGCCGCGTCCGCGGGCGTTCTTTGCAAAATCCTCTACAGCTTCCGGAGTGCGGTGTGCAGAAAGAGCGTTCATTTCGAACGGTACATGTAAATCATTCAGCAGTTGAGCGGCCTTTTCCATAACAGGAAGGTCGGAGGTGCTGCCCATGATGATGCTTACTAATGGAGACATAATTATTTAGTTATTAGTGTTTAGTGATTAGTGATTAGCAAACTTCTCAATATCAATGCTAATCACTAACCACTAATAGTTAATCGTTAATCAACGCTTTGTAGGCAGCAGCATCCAGTAATGAATCGAAATCTGCATCAGCATCCGGTTTCATTTTGATGAGCCAGCCTTCACCGTACGGATCTTTGTTAACCAGTTCCGGTTGGTCAGCAAGAGCCTCGTTTTGTTCCAGGATTTCTCCGCCTACGGGCAAGAAAAGATCAGAAATGGTTTTCACTACTTCAATGGTCCCGAATACTTCGTCGGCTGCCAATGTTTCACCCTCTGCTTGGATATCTACGAATACGATATCGCCTAATTGTGCCTGGGCGTAATCGGTGATACCTACATAAGCTACATCGCCTTCAAGGCGTATCCACTCGTGTTCTTTGGTGTACTTTACATTTTCTGGGAAATTCATGATCATTATTTTTAAAGGTTAATACTTATATAATTACAAATTACTAATTATAAATTACAATGTGAGCCCTTTTTACTTCTCTTAAAAGAGGAAAATACGGAACAGGATATTACTCAGTGGATGAAGCACTAATAAAGAGCAAATTAATCCTACGGCAAAACCTACCAGTACCTCTCCCAATGTATGATGCTGTAAAATAATACGTGCTGTGCCCAGGACACCTGCAATCAGGATGAACAGGCATAGCCACCATACCGGATTGTATCCGAATAAGGCACTGAAAGATACCAGCCCTCCTACAATAGCCCCTACACCTGCCATGTGCTCGCTTAACTTCCATTTCAGATTGACAACAATGCAGATAACCATCATGATCAATGCAGCAAGAATAATCCCCGTCATGTACCAAGGGATATTCAGGCGGTGCATCATCACCAGGCAGAATACGTATGAAGTAATAGTAAGCAAGAATGGCATAAAGCGCCGCTTACGTTCACCCAAGTCTTCGGGACTGAAACCATTGATTTTACGGAACAGGAAGATGGTGAGCGTAGGCATAAGAATAGTGAAGCAGTACACTACTCCAAGCACAATCAGCTTATACTGTATAGGCATGATGCGCAGGTACGAGAAAAGGAACAGAATCAGAAACGCCAGGAATGGAATGGAAAACGGCGTGAATATAGCCGATATCACCCGGGCTGTCCGGATTAAGGTCCTGTCTGCTACGATATGTTGTTCTTCCATGAATAGAGTTCTCAAATTAATAATTACTTCCTCAGTCTTGCCACCGGTATGTTCAACTGTTGCCTGTACTTGGCTACCGTGCGGCGTGCTATAGGATATCCTTTTTCTTTCAGTATATCCGTCAGTTCATCATCTGTATAAGGTTTCTTTTTATCTTCATTGTCAATGCATTCTTTCAATATCTTACGAATCTCACGTACAGACATTTCCTCACCGTCTTCGGTGACGTATCCATCACTGAAGAAGAATTTCAGTGAATAGATGCCATAGTTGGTTTGCACATATTTGCTGTTGCTGACGCGGGAGATGGTTGAAATGTCTAATCCGGTACGTTCGGCAACATCCTTCAATATCATAGGGCGCAACAATGATTCGTCTCCTTCGAGGAAGAACGGGCGTTGCAGGTCGATAATGGCTTGCATGGTAGTCATTAATGTATTCTGGCGTTGCTTCACGGCATCAATAAAGCCTTGTGCTGCATCCATCTTCTGCTTCAGGAACATCATGGCTTCTTTCGATTCTTTCGACTGGTTAGCCCTGTTTTTGGTATGCTCTTCCACCATCTCGGTGAAATCACGGCTCATACGCAGTTCCGGAACGTTCCGGTTGTTCAGAGCCAGATTGATGGTACCGTCATCGTATGTATCTACAATGAAGTCGGGGATGATCTGTTGCATGTTCCGGCCGATGGCTTCACCCAGAGAGGCACCCGGACGCGGATTGAGTTTGCAGATCTCTTTGATAGCCTGTTCAAAAGCATCTTCTTCCAGTCCGAGCTTCTGCTGTATCTTGTCCCAATGCTTACGGGTAAATTCTTCGTAACATTCGGAGATGATCGCTTCTTCTATATAAAGTAGAGGGTTCGGGGTGAAGTGCTGTTGCTCTATCTTGCGATGAATCTGAATGAGCAGGCATTCTTGCAGGTTGCGTGCACCGAGTCCGGCGGGATCAAAGTCCTGGATGATCTTCAGTGCCTCTTCCAATTCTTCCTGGGTGCATTCGATGCCGGCGTAGATGGCGAGTTCATCACAGATGCTATCCAGAGACTTACGTAACAGGCCGTCGTCATCTAATGATCCGATCAGATATTCCGCCAGTTCACGCTGATGCTCGGTCAGGTCACGTTCGCTTAGTTGCTCCTTTAGGGTTTCGTAAAAAGAAGTGGCGTCGGAGAAAGGTATTTCTTCGGCCTGTTCACCTTTGCTACGGTTGTTTTCCTGCAATTTGTAGTCGGGGATATCGTCTTCGCTCAAATAGTCGCTTAATGAATCATATTCATTGGCTCCGCTGTCTTCTGCGGAACCTTCCGTATCGGAATTTTCAGAAAAGTCGTCACTTGCTGTATCTTCCTTTCCTTCTTCCAGAGCCGGATTTTCCAGAAGTTCCGCATGTATACGGTCTTCCAGTTCTACAGCGGGCAATTCTAATAGCTTCACTACCAGAATCTGCTGGGGCGACAGTGTCTGTACCTGTTGCTGCGCTTGAGTTTGTACTTGTCTGGAACCTTGTGCCATACTTATTCTTTTCTTTTACTCGCCGCAAAGATAATGCAAACGAGACAGAATAAAATGAACTCGTTCATTTTTTATGCCGAGGCGCAACTTATCTTCACACTTTTTGCAAAAATAGTGAATAGTTCGGGAACGCGAAATGTTCTCGGCATAAGTTTTTCATGCAAGCATGAAAGATTGGCGCCTAATTTACATTATCTTTGCTAAAAGTGAAGATAAGCTGTACATCAGCAATAAAAATAGGCAAGCTTATTTTGTGCTGCTTTCGGTTTGCATTATCTTTGTGCGTATCAACTTAAAAAATTGCAACGTTATGTTTGATAAAGAAACTTATGTGCAGCGCAGAGCCCTGCTGAAAAAAAATATTGGCTCCGGAGTGTTACTATTCTTGGGAAATGACGAACAAGGACTGAATTATGAAGATAATGCTTTTCGTTATCGTCAGGATTCTACTTTCCTCTACTATTTCGGCTTGTTGTTTGCCGGACTTTCCGCTATCATTGACATCGATGAGGACAAAGAAATCATTTTCGGAGACGAACTGACTATCGATCATATTGTATGGATGGGTACGCAGCCGACTCTGAAAGAGAAGAGTGAACGGGTAGGCATTCGGGAGACGCTTCCTTCCGCCGCGATTATCAGCTATCTGCACAAAGCTGTACAAAAAGGTCAGACAGTGCATTATCTCCCACCTTACCGTCCCGAACATAAGCTGAAACTCATGGATTGGCTGGGTATTCCGCCTGCACGTCAGGAAGGTTCCGTGCCGTTTATCCGTGCGGTGGTGGCACAGCGTAATTATAAATCTGCCGAAGAAATTGCAGAAATAGAAAAAGCATGTGATGTGACTGCCGACATGCATATCAAGGCGATGGAAGTGATTCGTCCGGGTATGTACGAATATGAAGTTGTGGCAGAGATGAACCGTGTAGCCGAAATGAATAATTGTGAACTTTCTTTCCCTACAATTGCCACAATCAACGGACAGACTTTGCATAATCATTATCATGGTAATAAAATTAAATCGGGTGACTTGTTTCTGATCGATGCCGGTGCGGAACTTCCATCGGGCTATTGTGGTGATATGTCGTCTACTGTACCTGCCGATAAAACGTTTACTTCGAAGCAACGTGCCGTTTACGAAATTCAGAATGCTATGCATCTGGAATCTGTAAAGGCTCTCCGTCCGGGTATTCCTTATATGGAAGTGTACGACTTATCTGCCCGCGTAATGGTAGAAGGTTTGAAAGGACTGGGTCTGATGAAAGGAAATGCGGATGATGCAGTGCGGGAAGGTGCTCATGCATTGTTCTATCCCCACGGTCTGGGACACATGATGGGACTGGATGTGCATGATATGGAAAATCTGGGCGAAGTGTGGGTAGGCTATAACGGTCAACCCAAGAGCACACAGTTTGGACGTAAGTCTCAACGTCTTGCCATTCCTTTGGAACCGGGCTTTGTACATACCGTTGAACCGGGTATCTACTTCATTCCCGAATTGATTGACATGTGGAAAGAAGGTAAGAAATTCACTGACTTTATCAATTATGACAAATTGGAAGAATATCGTGACTTCGGTGGTATTCGCAATGAAGAAGATTATCTTATTACAGAAACCGGTGCCCGCCGCTTAGGCAAGAAGATACCATTGACTCCGGAAGAAGTGGAAGCTTTGCGATAGTATCAATTTAAGAATGAGTCTAATGAAAAAACTACTATTTTTATTGTGTCTTTTGTCTTGGAGTGCATTGAATGCACAGAAGACGATTAATCGCCCTCCGTTTATAGCAAAGGCAACGGAAACCATTGAGATAGCTGCCGTTCATTTATCGGATACAGCTACCGTGATTGATGTGGATGCAAAATTTACTCCAAAGTACTGGATACGTATTGCCCCTGCTACTTGTCTGGTGGCAGATAATGGTGAACGTTATCAGGTGCGGCAGGGAGTAGGTATTGAGTTGGGACAGGAATTTTGGATGCCAGAATCCGGAGAGGCCACTTTCTCTTTGATATTTCCACCTTTGCCACCATCTGTAAAATCATTCGATTTTGTGGAAGGGGAAGGTGAGAGAGATTTTAATCTTTTCGGTATCAGCCTGACTGGAAAGTTGCCTAAGCTCCAATTGCCTAAAGGTCTAGAGAAGGCAGGAAAAATGACTGCTGTAGCTTTGCCGACTCCTGAAATCAAAGAGGGAACGGCTATCATTAGTGGTCGTATTTTGGATTATAAGCCTTCATTCCGGATGAAAGCTGAATTACATTCTGCTGATTTCTTATCTCCCTATGGACAAAAGAATACAGAGTTAGAGTTGGATGAAGTGGGAAATTTCCATACGGAAATATCAGTCTCACACCCTTCTGTCGCCTATTTAAGTGTGGGTGGATCTGTTGTTTCTTTTTTGTTGTCTCCGGGTGGAGAAACCAAGGTTACCGTAAATCTTCGTGAAATGACGCGTGCTTCCAGTCGTTTACAGAAAGACACGAAGGCTGAAGGGAAGAAGGTTTATTTTGAAGGACTGAATGCAGGATTGAATACGGAAATGAATTCCGGACTGGAAATTCCTCTTTGTTCTGTTGAGTTGAAAGACTTATATGACATGACTCCGGATCAGTATAAAGCATATTGCATGCGGAAATATGAAGAAGCGGACAATGTGATCCGTGCCAATAAGAAAATAAGTGCAGCTTATGCGGAATTGTTGACTGTGCTGAATAAAGATGCATTGTATGGGCTGTTATGTGGATATGATTATCAGCTATTGCAGGCTTATGCTCAGCAAAAAGGACTGTCGTTGCGTGATGCCGGTAAGGAGTATCTCTCAAAAAAACCGTCAGATGGCTATTTTGACTTTTTAAGTAAACTGGATTACATCAATTCACCCAAGTCTGTGTATTGCTTCAATTATTCCGGTATGGTAAGAAATACTGCATACATCCATTTGCCGTCTGTTAAGACCGTCGGTATTTTTGATTACCTGCTTGACTCATCCAAGGTAAGTCCGGAGGATAAGGAAGCAATGAAGAAATACCGTGATAATCCTTCGTCGCAGGATGCTTCTATAATGAGGGTGCTGAGAGATAAGTATGACAACCTCTTTCAGGAGTGTGGCAAAGTGGCTTTGGAAGCTAATCAGAAGGCGGTTGGAGAGCTAATAGGAGGTAAAGGTATCTATCATGATGTGCAGACAGCAATGCAATGTGCTTCAAAACTGGAAGATTTTATGCCTTTGTCTGAAGACGATTTTGCTACATTACGCACGATTGAGAATCCCTATTTCCTGAACCAATTGACTGCAATGAATACGGAGCTGCTTCAGAAGATAGAAGAAAATAAGAAGAAGCGCAGTTTTATGGTTCGTACTCTGCCCGAAGATGTGAAGGACGATGCCCTTTTTGAAGCCATTGTCGATCCGTTCAAGGGTAAGGTAGTGCTTGTTGATTTCTGGGCCACCTGGTGCGGACCTTGTAAGATGGCTATGAAGATGATGAAACCCATGAAGGAGGAGCTGATAGATAAAGATATCGTGTATGTCTTTATTGCCGGTGAAAATTCTCCGGAGACAACATGGAACAATATGATACCCGATATTCATGGTGAGCATTACCGGTTGACCAATGCTCAGTGGGCAGCTATTTGTGATAAATTCGAAGTCCGTGGCGTACCTACTTATCTGGTGCTCGACCGTGCAGGGAAACAAACGTACCGGTCAGTAGGTTTTCCGGGAACGGATACGGTGAAAGGTGAGTTATTGAAAGCATTAAATTCTTCCGCTGATTGATCATATACTAACGTCAGTTCTAAAAGATTTCAAGTTGCCCGTCATTGATAAGGTTGACATCAATGGCGGGTATACTTATCAGGGAGTTTCTCATATTGTTTTTGATCTTGGTGATGAATGGTATACCGAATTTCTGAAATTCACTTTGCCTGTGTTCCTCACGTTCAACCAAGTAAAGGAGGAAGAAGTGAACATTACGAGGGCTTACTTACAGATTAAGGTCAATCACTACCCCTCCTATGTTAGAATAGTGTCTTTATCATAATTGTGTTTTTTATGCGATGATTCCCTGATATTCAATTTGGCATCCAGTACAATTTTTTTATTGAGCAATCTATTTGTACGAATCTTGTCCAGCATGCAGCTTGCTGCAATCTCTCCGATTTCGACACGCGGCTGTTCTATAGACGTCAAATAAGGTTCGACGACAGTGGCCATATCCGATTCTGAAAAGCCGACAAAAGCGACATCATACGGTATCCTCAATCCGTGCCGTTTCAAGGCTTTCATCGCTCCGATAGCAACAGGATCGTTAAATGCAAATATAGCATCCGGTTTTTCACCGTTTCCGGACAGTATATCTTCCATAGTCTGTTCTCCATCACGAATAAAAATACCGGAATGAATGATGGTAGAGTCTGAAATAGGGAGATTGGCATCCTGCATGGCCTCTATATATCCGTTCATACGATCTTTCGTTATATCCAATTTTTCTGGACCCGCAAAATGAAATATTTTCCGGTATCCCTCACCTATAAGATGAGCCACTGCCGAATAGGCCATTTTCTTATCGTCAATAATAATTTTTGTAGTATCAATGTTGGAAGGCACCCTGTTGAAAAACACAAGTGGAATCCCATTATCCTGTAGGCTTTGATACATATCAGAGTTGACGAAACTGTCAGATGTCGTGGATATTATTATACCGTCTACCATGTGTTGTTCTAAAAGACTCAGATTGGTACGCTCTGTTTCAGCGGATTCGTTGGATTGAGTAATGAGGATCTGATAGCCCTCGTGCATTAGTATTTTTTGTATTCCGGATATAATCATAGGAAAAAAAGATGTGACCAATTCAGGCACAACGATTCCGATAGTATAACTTTTCTTTGTGACCAACCCTTTTGCCTGCGTGTTCGGATGATAGTTCAGTTCTGCAGCAGTCTTGATAACCAGCTCCTTGGTTTCTTTCTTTATTTCCCAACTGTCCGATAAAGCTCTGGAAACTGTGGAGGTGGATAACCCGAGTTTTTTTGCTATGTCTTTTATTGTAATTGGCTTTTCCATAACATGAATGATTGTAGGTTTGTCTGCAAACTTACAACTTTTTAGACATTCTGCAAAATCCAAACGTTCCCGGGAACGTTTCCGTTGATTTTTGAGGCATTATGCTATTAAAATTGATTGTACTTATATAAATTTGCTTGCGTTAAAAGCTATTATAATAGCCCAGATCGAAACATTTCTCAATATATTAATTCTAATCATTTTTATAATGCCAAAGTATGTTAACATTAAATCGTATTCAATCAAGATCAGGAAAACAAATTGTTTTTTTTCTGATGTGCCTGCTGGTTTCATTTGCAGGCATCATGCCAGTCCGATCACAGGAAAAAACTAAGATGGTTACCGTTGAAGGAACTGTCGTTGATGAAACCGAAACTCCTGTCATAGGAGCTAACGTCTATATCAAAGGCAGTACCAAAGGTGTATCCACAAATGTAGATGGGAATTTCATTTTTACAGGAGTACCTGTCGGACAGACTGTCACTGTCTCTTTCATTGGTTACAAAGATTATCAGGTGCGGGTTACAAAAGGGGGAGAGAAATTGAGAATCTCTCTTGAACCTGATGCGAAAATGCTCGAGGAAGTGGTGGTGGTTCCATACGGAGGTCCGGTAGCAAGAAAGGATCTTACCGGTTCCGTTGTTTCTGTCAACGTTGAGGATATGAAGGCGCTTCAGGCAGTGACGTTTGAAAATGCTATTGCCGGCAAGGTCGCCGGTGTACAGGTCAATGTCGGGGATGGACAGCCTGGAGGTCTTCCGGACATTCTGATTAGGGGTAGCAATTCTGTAACCCAGAGCAATGCTCCTCTTTATGTGGTAGACGGTATTCCACTAGAGTCTCCCGATAACTCGTCAATTCCTACTCAGAATATTAAAAGTATCGAGATACTTAAAGATGCATCGGCGACAGCCATATATGGTGCACGCGGTGCTAATGGTGTGATTGTTATTACTACCGATTCCGGTTCAAAGGGCGCTCCGAAAATTAATTTCGAGTACCGTTATAGCTTGTCGAAAGACTATAATAGGTATGAAATGATGTCACCTTATGAATTTGTCAGACTTCAGAATGAACTTGATGCGGCTTATGGCTCTATGTATCTCGATGGTAGGGATCCTCATCCGGATGGAACTCCATGGACACTCGATGACTATAAGAATGTGAGACCTATTGACTGGCAAGATGAGATCAGTCAGCTCGGACAGATGCACGAATACAGCGTAAGCGCATCTGGCGGTACTGAGAAGACCACATATATGGCTTCATTCAATTATGCCAATCAGAAGGGTATCATTCTCAATACCGGTATGAAGAACTATGTTGGCAGCATGAACATCACCCAGAAGATAGGCAATCGTATGCAGCTTGTTATGAGAGCGAATTATGCGGAGAAGGAAAGAACTGGTATGCAAGTTAACTATGGACAGGGATCTTCTGCTTATATGTATAAAGTGTGGTCATACAGACCTATTTCCACAAACGGTGTGGACTTGACCCATGAACTTGAAGATCCTGAAAGGCCGGAAAGTGGAGTGCCGATGTTCAACCCATTGCTCCAGACGCAAAATACTGATCAGAAATATATCACAAGACAGTTGAGAACCAGTGCCATGTTCAATTGGAATATTCTCAAATGTCTGAAATTTACTACTTCGATTTCTTATACGAGTACTGAATCCCAGACTGATATATTCAATAATTCCAAGACAGAAGCCGGAAGTACACTTCCAGGAAGAAATGACGGAATTAACGGTTCGAGAAGAGTAACAAGAACTAACAATGTCTTGAACGAGAACACTTTGAACTTCAACAAAAAGTTCGATAATATTCATGACCTTGCCGTAACTGTCGGTTGTACTCAGCAGAAAAATGTTTCGGATATCTTCGAAGCAAAAGCTACACAGATTCCTATTACATCAGAATGGAGAGGAATAGAGGCACTTGATGAAGGGCTGTCTCAGAAAATCATGTCCAAGAAGTTGACAGAATGGGCAATACAATCTTTCATTTTTAGGTCGAATTACAACTATGACAGAAAATACTATCTGACGTTTACGATGCGTGCGGACGGTTCTTCAAAATTTGCACGTGACAATAGGTGGGGCAAGTTCTATTCAGGAGCCGTTCGGTGGAGATTCTCAGATGAGAATTTTGTCAAGAACAATATCGGATCATGGTTTAGCGAAGGATCGCTTAACTTGAGCTATGGGTCTACCGGCAATAATGGTATCGGAGAATACGCTTATCTTCCGCAGATGGGATTTTCTTCCGGAGGGACATATTATGACTATTCATTCAATGATGAATATCCTACAACGGGAGCGATTGTCTCATCGATAGGTAATTCTAAATTGAAATGGGAGACTACATATACCTTTAATGCTAGAATGGATTTGGGCTTCTTCGACAATAGAATATACTTGACCGCCGAGTATTATAAGAAAGATACTAAAGATCTTCTGATCAATGCCACTTTGCCTGCCCATATCGGTTATGGTTCAGCATATAGAAATATAGGCCGGGTGGAGAACAAAGGTTTCGAACTGTCTCTAAACACTGTTAATATGAAGAGAAGGCATTTTAACTGGACTACCGATTTCAATATTTCATTCAACAGGAACAAAGTGCTTGCACTTGCCAACAACCAGAGTGTGCTTCCTGCTGATAATCTGAAGATTCCGAATGGGGCTGCATTGTATATTGCGAAGGTGGGCCAGCCTATCGGTATGATGTACGGAGCCCTTACAGACGGTCTTTATCAATATGAAGATTTCCGTAAGGGAAGCGATGGCAGCTGGATATTGAGAGATGATGTAGTTTCACAGTCAACTCATGCAAACAGAAAGGGAGTCTTTCCCGGATATCAGAAATTCAAGGATTTGAATGGCGATCTTCAGATTACTCAAGAAGACTTGACGATTATAGGTAATCCGAATCCTGATTTTACGGGCGGTATAACAAATACTTTCAGATTCTATAATTTTGATATGTCATTGTTCTTTACATTCAGCTACGGCAATGATATCCTTAATATGAACCGTTATTATTTAGAAGAAGGCAGATCATTGAGTTCCAATCAGTTTGCTTCGTATGCCGACAGATGGACCGTGGACAATCCTAACGGAAAACTTCCGCGTGCAAGATCTGCAAACAATACGGCTTGGGGCAGTGACCGTTATGTAGAGGACGGCTCATATTTGAGACTGAAAAATTTGAATATAGGATATACTCTGCCTGTTCAGGTGAGCCAGAGGTTTTTTGTTAGCAACATGAGGATTTATTTCTCTGCCCAGAATTTGTTTACGGTGACGGGATATTCGGGACAGGACCCTACCGTCAGCACGATGTCGAATGCAAGAACTCCAGGTTATGACTATTCGGCATACCCTGTACCACGTACATTCATATTTGGTGCACAAATTTCGTTTTAATGTGATATAATAATTTATATGGATATGAATAAGGTTATTAAAAGTATATTGTTCGGAATTGCATTTTTTCCTCTTACAGGCTGTTTGTCTAATTTGGATTTGCATCCGATAGATTCGGACACTCCGAATACATTTTTCAAAGATAGTGCGGCATGCGCAAAGGTTTTAGTGGGTTGTTATGACGCTCTTAGCGTACCGGGAGGAGGACTTTTTGATGGAAGCATGAACTCTCAGTTCGTCATCTGGAATGTGACGGATGAAATGTATAATGCAGCAGCCGGAACAGGTCCTAAGGTGTATAGCTATACTTCCGGATATGCTCCTAATGCTACTATGTACAAGAATCTTTATGCGGCGATTCAGCGTTGCTGTCAGTTCCTTCATTATCTTCCTGATGCCAAGATGACAACAGAAACAAAGCTCGCCATGGAAGGTGAAGTGCAATTTATAAGGGCATTCTGTTATTTCAATCTTGTACAAAATTATGGAAGGGTTCCTCTTGTAACGGAGGCATCTTCGGATGTTAATAGTACTTCTGCAAAGCAGGCAGAGGAGGCTGATATATACGATTTTGTAATTCGCGAGATGGAAGAGGCAGAGAGTAAGGTCTTTCCGATTACCAAATTTAACTTTGGAGGAAGAATCAATAAGTCTGCTGTCAGGGGAGTGCTGGCAAGGGTCTGCCTTTTCAATGCCGGATTCCCTTGCTACAACACTGAAAGGTACAAAGATGCATACAAATGGGCAAAGATGGTCATCGACGATCCTGCTCACAGCTTGATTCCTAATTTTGCAGAAGCATTCATTCCGCTTATTCAGGACAAGTATGATATACGTGAAAATCTATGGGAGATAGAAGCGTATTGTAAAAGTACGTCTGACGGACTGAAAGAATATTTTCCTTCATTGTCGACCTCGCTTGGTACCAATTGCAGCAAAGCTGTAGCAAATGTGTCCTTTATGGTTAATAATACAATGAAGATCACCAAAAGAATGTTTTCATATTATGAGCAGGATACTGAGGCATTGTTAGGCTCTTATGATGAAAGACGTAACTGGGCTATCGCTCCGTTTACCAATGCCCCTACGAAGCTTGATGGTGCCGATCGTCTTGTTCTTACTTATTTCGGCTCGCATAAGGATCCTGATAATGACAGATTGGTTTATGATCGTCAGGTCAACAAGTTCAACCGTCAGTATGCAAAGATTTGGCCTGCATATCAGAGTAATACAGGAACCAACCTCTGTATAGTACGCTATTCCGATGTATTGCTTATGGCAGCCGAAGCATTGTGTCAGATAAATAATGGTTCGACACCTGAGGCTATAGGCTATGTCAACGCAGTGAGAAAAAGGGCATACGGACAGATGGACGGTCGCAAGTTTATTGATCATATTGAACTTACCAATCCGGGAGAAAATTATACCATTGATGAAGTTTGTGTGGAAATTGTAGATGTTACCGACAATACTGCATCTGTCACATGCACAACGGAAGAGAACAAATCTCCCAAGGCATATCGTGTCGGAGACGTTAAAGGTCCTCTTACAATTGCTACTGCCAAGTTGCCTGAAATTCTTGGTTCTGACGGGAAACCGGACACTAAAGCCACCAGACCTATTGAGTCAATAGTATTGCTCGACAGGGGACATGCCTACAGTGAAACTCCGAAGGTGGTGATCAGGTCACTCGAGGGCGGGAAAGGTCCTAAGGGTAGCGGTGCTACGGCAATCGCAGTGATGAAGGATGAGAGTCCGTCTTATGAATTGCCTGCTGAAGCTACAGACTCAAAGGAGGCATTCCTTCAGACTATTATGGATGAAAGAGCAAGGGAGCTATGCTTTGAAGGCTGGAGACGTTTAGACCTCAAACGTTGGCACAATCTTGTGGAGGTGCTTCAGGCTACGAGGGATGATGGCAGGAATGCAAAAGGAGTCAATGGAGCGCAACTTGATTATATCATGACTCCTGGCAACAATGTGTCCGATGTTCATTATTACCTTCCGATCCCTTCCGGAGAAATAATGCTTAATCCTGAATTGAAACAGAATGAAGGCTGGTAATTGTATATTTAACATTATTAAAAGTATGAGACAATGAAAAGAAATATAATTAGAAACCTGTTTCCCGCTTTAGTCGCCGCTTTAGTCGTTGTGTCCTGCCAAGTTGACACCGTGACCGAATCAACTGTTGTGACTAGGCTTGAAAAGAATGTATACGAAGTTGGAGAGAATGTTCGCTTCCACTTCTCAGGAGAAGCTGATTTCGTGACGATTTTTACCGGAGTTGATAATTATAATGGCGGAACGATGGGAGGAACTATAAAAGGGTCGCGTTATATCTATAGAAATCGCGGAAGGGAGAATGGTTCTCCAGTCCTGTCTTTCAATTGTAAAAAAGATGGAGATAACTTGGAGGAGTATGCCGAAATCAAGCTTCTTCTTTCTACTGACTTTGACGGTGACATCACCATGGAGGGAATAAAACGTGCCACTTGGCTGGATATTTCTGAAAAAGCGAAATGGCCTGTTGAGGGGACTAAAAAAGGTGTTAATGTTAATTCCGGAGCAATAGATTTGTCAGAATGGAACGGACGGGATATCTATCTTGCTTTCCGTTATACTGCGAAAAAGGGACAGAAACAGGAAGGATATACAATCTCTTCATTCAATCTTAATAATACAGTTGAAACGGATGCTCTTCCTTATACGATATGGACAAATGCTTCTTTTGCAAAATGTGGTACAACTACGAATAAACTGCAGGAAGATCAGACCGGTGCTATTTTCCCCGCTTATCAGTGGACACTTGGAACATCGCTTACTTGTGCAGGCATGCCTGACGGTAAGGAGGATTTTGAAAGCTGGGTAATTACTTCTCCTGTCGATCCGAGCCAAGTGATTCCTGATTATGGTACGCTTATTAAGTCATACAGCGAGGTTGTTCCGGGGTTCTATGATTACACATATTACAAACCGGGTAAGTTTACGGTGACCGTAGTGTCGCGTAATGCTACCGCTTTTGGAACTGAAGAATCTGTGCAAAATATAGAAATAGAAATAGTTGAAAAATAATTTTCTGAAAAATACATTTATGAAATATTTGTTTTCTACGTTACTCATTGCTTGTGTGAGTGTCTTGATGTCCGCTCAGCCCAAACTGAATCTTAATACGGGCAGTATTGATTTTGAATGGCAACAGGAGGGGGATGGCTGGCATATCTCGTGTATTAAAATCGACGGGAAGCAGATTCCTGCCCCCAAGGGATATTACACGGTTTTGTATATAGATCGTAATCCGGCAAAGGATTTGGTCGATCAGGATCTTGAGGGAAAGGATTTTACGTTCTATCCGTCAAAAGCAGAAATGCTTCCCGATGGTACTCTGAAATTTTCTCACAGTCTCCGTTTCGGAGACGTTGAAGCAATATGGAAGGTAGATCCATTATTTCCGTCTGATATAAAGGTCGATATGAAGGTCAGACTGTCGACGAACGGTTCCGTATCCATCGCCACCCCTACGATTACCGTCTTCGAAGAGAACAATATATCATGGGCGATGATTCCGGGTAATTGGTATGGCAATGAAATCCAGTATAATCTGAATATGGCAAAAACTTACAGCATGGGTATTCCTTGTGTTCCGATGCTTGCCCAAGAACGTAATACGATGACTCTGTGTCCGCTGTATTCGTCGAAGGATGGCTATACCTTAGCTGTTATTCCAGATCCGGGGACGGAAACCGACCCGATAGCCGGCAAAGCTCCGGATAAGAGTCCTAATTCCTTGGGATTGAGTTTAGCGAACAGGCATAATGAACTTACTCCCGTGCTTTATCATCCGGTACTCGGACAGGTGGGAGCTAAGCACAAAGCCGGAGATGAAGTGGTATTTGGATTCCGTTATACCTTGAAGAACTCGGGCTGGTTCGATGTATTCCAGCATGCAGTGAACGATGTTTTCGCCTTACCATCATCCTTGGATTTGCTTACCAACAAGGTGTCTTTGTCCGAGCGTGTGAGCCGGCTTCAGAAATTCCTGCGTAAAGATAAAGAGTCGAGCTGGAAAACATGGCAGAGCAGAGGTGAGACAATAGGTGCTAATGGCTCCAAGATTGCTGACGCTGGTACCATGTTTATGATTGCACGAAACGGGCAGGATTCCGTAATGAGCAGCCGTCTTCACTATGTGAGGAATTATAAAATGATTCAGCAGCAGACAGAACCGGGATATTTCTGCGGTGCCGCTCTCGGAGAATATGCGGATATAGACGGTGTGGAGTCGGAAAGGGGCAATTGGATAGAACCTTTGCATACGACCTATTATACTATGGTCGATTTCGGAAATATGCTTCTATTCAATCCTGATGACAAGGAATTGCTTGAAAGGTTGAGGATGGCAGGTGACAGATTGCTTGCATGGCAGAAAGATGATGGAAGTTTTGAGGTCGGCTATGACAGATTTTCTATGAAACCGTCTTTCCCGGATCTTAAGGATTACAGGCCAACCTGGTATGGATTGTACATAGCATATAAGCACTTGAAAGACAAGAAATACCTTGACGCAGCCTGCAAAGGTGCAGACTGGCAGCAGGAAAACGGAGTGGATAAAGGATATTATCTCGGAGTATGCGGTGATGGACGCAATATCTGGGATTTCTGTACGGCACAGACATCTCGTGCCTATATGGACTTGTATGAAATAACGGGTAACAAGGCATATAAACAGGCGTCTATAGATGCCGCCATGATTTACGCGACGTCTATATTCACCAATCCGGTAATGACTGATGAAACGAAATACATCGGCGAGCAAGCATATAAAGATTGGGAGCTGAATCAGACTGGTCTTGGTGTGGAGCATATACGAGGTACGGCAGTAAACGGACCGATTTTGATATCAAGTTATGCAGGTTTGTTCGTGAAAATGTATGAATGGACGGAGGAACCGGTTTTCCTTACTATGGCAAGAGCTGCGTCAATCGGAAGAAATGCTTTTGTCGATCAGAAAAGCGGATGCGCAGTCTATTACTGGCACGGAATGAATGAGTTGAAAAAATATTCCACAATGTTCCCGTGGCATGCGTACTGGCAGATTGGCTGGATTGTGGATTATCTGATTGCGGAGGCTGGTTTGCGTTCGGACAGTAATATTTCGTTTCCATATGGCTACATGACTCCTAAGGTTGGCCCACATGTCACATATGGATTTGCACCCGGTAATATTTACGGTAAGAAAGCGGATCTTCTGTTCAGACCGGATATGGTCGGTTGCGATAATCCGGAGATTGAATTCCTTACCGCTTTGTCAGAGAACGGCACGAAGTTATACTTGATTGCAATGTGTCAGTCTAATGACAGTCAGTCATGCACTGTAACTCTGGATTTGTCGCAGTTAGTTGCGAATAAGACAGGTTTCCGTTCTGCTAAGGCTCTTCAGGGTAAAATTATTAGATCGGCGGGAAAGAAAGGGCAGATCAAACTTGATTTTGCTCCATGGGGTATGAATGTCATTGAAATTTCACTATAAACGATTTTATGGAACGATTTTTTATATTGTTGATTTTAGCGGGGCTGTCCGTTTCGGGAGTTGCTCAAAAGAGTATGTGGCTCATAGCTGGACAGAGTAATGCTTCCGGAATGGGTGATAGAAGAACTTCGATGAAATACTATAGCAAAGAGTGTTTCGACTATGTACAATCCGGAGATTCGTTGAAAATACTGCAGGACCCAGTAGGTGAGAACGGCAAGTATTTCGGCAAGGCGAACAGCGGCAGCATCAGTCCTTCGTTCGCGTGGAACCTTAATAAAATGACAGGTGATTCGGTTGTAGTGGTATCTGCGGCGAGGGGAGGAAGTGCATGCTCCACTACAGGAGAGACAATCTACGGTACTTGGGCGGAAAAGGGTGTCTTGCCTTTGTTCGATGCAGCGATGGCTAAATGTAATTCTGCGATTGCCGTTACAGGATTGAAATTCAGTGGGGTGATCTGGCTTCAAGGAGAACGTGACGCAAATGCTATCAATGATGGGAAAATGGACGGTGAGGATTATGAGGCGGCGCTTCGCAATCTTATACTCCGGTTCAGAAAGCATCTTCATGATGCCGACCTTCCTTTCTATATAGTCCTCACAGGACAATATGTCGACCGTCCGCAAGAGGGCTATCATCAGGTTCGTGCGGCACAACGCAGACTGTCTGAAAAAATGCATGGAGTTCATCTTGTAGCTGCGGATCCTTGGCTTTTTCCACAGATGAATATGATGACGGATGACATCCATTACAGCCAATACGCATATAATCTTATCGGGGAAACTATAGCCCGCCAGATTTACGAAGCAAGAAGTATTGATTCTAAATAAAATGAGGAAAATGAAGAAAAAAGTAATAGCATCGCTTTTTGCCATGTTTATCGGAGGAATTGCAGTATTTGCACAGGATCCGATGGTGGACAAAAAGAATACTGACAGTAAACCTCCTTATATCTATCCGGAGGAAAGCATTGTAAGGGAAAATATAGAAAAGTGGCAGGATATGAAATTCGGTATGTTTATCCATTGGGGAACATACAGCCAATGGGGTATAGTAGAGTCCTGGTCCATTTGTCCGGAAGCATATAAATTCTGTATGGTGAGGCCGGAAGGAATGAACTATTTTGACTATGTCCGGAAGTATGAAGATTTGAAAAAGACATTCAATCCTGTAAAATTCAATCCTGAAAAATGGGCTGGAGCGGCGGAGTATGCTGGAATGAAATATGTGGTCTTCACAACTAAGCATCATGACGGATTCAATATGTACGATACTCAGTACAGCGACTATAAAATAACCGATGTCGAATGTCCGTTCCACACAGATGCGAATGCTGACATTGCAAAGAGAATTTTCGATGCATTTCGTGGCAAAGGTATGATGGCAGGTGCTTATTATTCCATAGCAGATTGGAACAATAATGACTATTGGTGGGATTATTTCCCTCCCAAAGACAGGAATATAAATTATCCTCCTGAAATGTTCCCGGAAAAATGGCAGCGCTTAAATGACTTTATCAACAATCAGTTGAATGAACTGACCGGAGGAAAGTACGGTAACCTCGGCATGCTGTGGTTCGACTTGTGCGATGCTTCTCCTGACAGGCATCCGCAGTGGGAAAGATTCGCAAAGACGGTAAGAACCAATCAGCCTGGAATCATGATGGTGGCAAGACATACGAATACCATCTATGAAAATTACAGGACTCCGGAACAGAAAATACCGGATCGTGCCTTGGACTATCCTTGGGAGGCTTGTATGACTATGGCTACTCAATGGTCATACAAACCAGATGATAGTTACAAATCCACGCATGACATTCTGACTACCCTTGTACAGATAGTTTCACGTGGAGGAAACTTTCTACTGAATGTCGGACCGGGTCCTGACGGAGAACTTGCTCCGGAGGCATATCAGCGACTTAAGGAAATCGGTGACTGGATGCAGGTTAACTCAGAGGGTATCCATGGAACGAAAGCAATTGCTCCTTACAAAGAGGACAGAATAGCGTTTACTTCAAAAGATAACAACGTATATGCCTTTTACTTGAATGCCAAGGATGAATATATGCCGTCTGTGGTGAAAATCAGATCATTCGTTCCGGTTTCTGCCAAATCGGTATTTCTGATGGGGCATAATCGTCCCCTCAAATGGAAAAAAACTGGAGACGGAATAGAAATAATCATACCGGAGTCTGTCAGAAAGAATCCTCCTTGCGATTTGGTCTGGGGTTTTAAATTGAAGATTAAATAGAGTGTTCCGAATTATTGATTCCATTTTGAGATGAAGCTTTTTTTCTTTGTTATTTTGTTTGCGATGACTTTCTGTCCGGTGTGGCCTAGTGCCGGAAAACTCCCGGATGTTCCGTCCGTGCTGTTTCTTGGAGTGGATTTCCCTGAAGAAAGTGCCACCTATATTGAAAACCAAATTGCTTCTGGGCTGAAAATACTGGATTTGACAGATAGCCCGAAAGTAACATACCGCTGTGTAAGGGGAATAAAGGAAGCCGCGGAGATCATATCTACGGAAAAGACAGGAAGATATAGAGTATTTGTCATACAATGCAGAGATTTGAATACTAATGAGAATACTTTCTGTAAAATCCGCTTGATGGCTGCTAGGCAAAATACCGACATATTATGGATGACATCCGATACGGCTCAAATTGTTTCCTGTAATTGTGATTTTGCTGATTATGAGGGCTTTTGTTCCAATCAGAAAAGTTATGACTGGAAGCGGTGTATATCATATATCGCAGATGCCGTGTCTCAATGGTGGACCGGTATGGCAGAAGGAAATAGAGGTATTGAAAGGCTGCCTGTATGGCAGGGCGAAATTCCCGATTATGAATATTCCGGGCCGGAATATATCAATTCAATAGCGCGTATCGACAGGATTTCCGAACCGGAATTGGAAGTTTTCCTTCCCCGTCAGTCAGAGAAGTCTCCGGTGGTAATCTTTTTCCCGGGAGGAGGATTGAGCTATACCGGCTTTATCAGAAATGCGCGTGAGGCGGCAGAGCTGTTGAGGCCATATGGAGTAGCGGTAATCGGTGTAAAATACAGAGTGAAACGTGGACTTGACGTGGCTTTGGAAGATGCAAGACAAGCCGTAAGGACAGTCAGAGAGAAAGCCTCCGAGTGGAATATAGATGAAAATGCAATCGGAGTAGCAGGACAGTCGGCAGGTGCGCTGATTGTATTGAGGCTGGCTTCAGCCGATTGCCCAGACGCCTTTTCGCGCCCTGACTATGTGATTCCATTAACGAGTTGGTATTACGGGAAACAGAAATGGCCGTTCAGATTTGATGCTGAGACTCCTCCTTTTTTTATGCGTCATGCGACTAATGACAGCGGTTACGGTTTTGCACTTAGTGTCAAGGAAAAACTCTTGGAGGCCGGAGTTCCATTGGATTGGAAGACTGTCGATGATGGGGGACACGGAGCTTTTGAAATTACTGTCGATGGTTATGGACATGACTGGACTGTCGAACTGGTAGAATGGATGAGAAAAAATAAAATATTGAAAACCGATAATCATGAAAAAGAAGTTGATTAGATTGTTTATTGCGGTCGGTCTTGTCTTGGGGGGTGGCTCATGTGCTGATGTGACTGACACTCCTGAATATTATGGAGTATATAAGGAAGCGAATATAGAAAATATAAGGCCGTCTTCGTGGTTAAGAGAAATATTACAGAGACAGAGAGACGGCCTCGGGCTTAATCGCAAGGAGTCTGGTTATCCTTATAACACATGTCTGTGGAATGGAATAATCCCGGAGGGAGGGAATCCGATAGCGAAAGGTTGGTGGCCTTATGAACAGTCGGGATATATGATTGACGGTCTGTATAGGTGTGGAATATTCCTGAGAGACAGCGTACTTATGCAGCTCGGTTCCGACAATGTCGGATATGTCTTATCCCATCCCCGGGCGAACGGAATGCTAGGTCCGGAAACCCTTGGTGAGAACCAGTGGGCATTTTCTGTATTCGCACGGACGTTGCTTGCATATTACGACTATACCGAAGACGACAGGATTCCGGTTCTGCTGAAAAAACATTTTTCTGCCTTGAATGATACTTTGACCAACAGGCAGACTTGTATCATAGAAAGTATGTGCAAAATGTATTCATATACGGGCGACAAGGAAATCTTGCAGAAAGCCGGGCATATTTGGGATCTGTTCAGTATGAACGGGGGAACAAAAGACAATGAAGTGTTCATCCATGAGGATATGGTCTCTTCAAAGCCGATTGACGTACATGGTGTGACGGCTGCTGAAGTTTCCAAACAGCCGTTGATTCTGTATCTTTATACCGGTAGGCAGGAATATCTCGATGCCGCGCTTGGTTTCTATTCTTCCGTGGAACGGGAAAACGAACTTCCAGATGGGATACCGGCTTCATATGAAAGCTTGTTTCCTAAGCATGCGGAAGCGCTGCATGAGACCTGTGATATCAGTGACTTTATATGGAGTTACGGTTACATGCTGATGGCAACCGGAGATGTTAAGTGGGCGGATAAGATGGAATCAGCTGTGTATAATGCAGCCTTGGGAGCTATTAATAAAGATTTCAAGGCTTTGCAGTACTTCTCATCTCCGAATCAGTTATTGGCAACTGAAAAAAGTTCCATGGCTCCGTATGGTGAAGAGGGCTTGTCACGTCAGGCTTACAGACCGGGTTTTGATGTTGAATGTTGTTCCGGCAATGTCCACAGGATGTTTCCGAATTATATTTCAAGGATGTGGATGAATGGTGACGAGCATGAGATAGTTGCCGCTTTGTACGGTCCGTCGGAATATAGGACAGAAATTAATGGCACAAAAGTATGTATAACGGAAGATACTTCTTATCCTTTCTCCGGGAAAATAACATTCAGGTTTGCTCTCGATGGTGCTCCTGTCAGAATACCATTTACCATGAGGATTCCATCATGGGTAGAGAATGCAAAGTTGACAGTCAATGCAGAACAGCCGAAAGAATATCATGCAGGAGGGTTCAGTACGATAGAAAGACGATTTAAGGATGGGGATGTCGTAGAGTTGGACATCGATATGAAGCCGAGGGCAGAGAAAAGAACTGATGCCGGAATTAATATATATATGGGGCCATTGCTGTATTCTGTAGATATTGATGAGAATGTTGAGATCATAAAGGACCAGTTCAAAACATCTGTAGCTTTTCCTGCATATAACGTGACCCCTGCTTCTAAGTGGAATTTCGGTCTGCCTGAAAACCCTGAAATAACAGTGGTGAACACAGGGAAGAAAGGATTCCCGTGGACACCAGATTCAACACCTGTCAAGCTTAAAGTAACTGCATTTGAAATTCCTGAATGGCGACTTTTGGGTGATACGACCCCTGGGCTACCTGAAGAGAAAATTCAGGTTTCGTCAGAATGTGAAGAGATAGAAATGGTACCGTCCGGATGTACAAGGATAAGAATGACGACGCTTCCGGTGGTTGAATATTGTAAATGAAATTTAAAATTAAATTAGTTATGAGTAGAATTACGATGACTGTATTGTCTGTCCTTATTTTGATATCCGCGTGTACATCAGGATCCAAAACAGGAACTAACAGACAATTGCCCGTTTATCTTGATGAATCCAAAACGATAGACGAGAGAGTAGAAGATATTATTCCACGTCTTACGCTGGAAGAAAAGGTGGCATTATGTCATGCTCAGTCCAAATTCAGTTCTCCCGGAGTACAACGACTCGGCATTCCTGAGTTGTGGATGAATGACGGACCGTTCGGTGTAAGAAGCGAAGTCCTTTACAACAGTTGGACAAAAGCGGAAACTACCAATGATTCCTGTACGGCATTTCCGGCTCTTACGGTTCTTGCATCCAGCTGGAATATGGAACTTGCGTCTCAATACGGTCAAGCTCTCAGTGAAGAGGCGAACTATCGGGAGAAAGACGTTCAGCTTGCTCCGGGAGTAAATATCGCAAGGACACCTCTTAACGGAAGAAACTTCGAGTATATGGGTGAAGATCCTTTTTTAGTTTCGAAAATTGCTGTTCCGTATATCAAAGCCATTCAAGATAACGGTATTGCTGTATGTGTAAAGCACTTTGCACTTAATAATCAGGAGTATCAGAGAGATACCGTTAATGTAGAGGTGTCTGAAAGGGCACTGCGAGAGATTTATCTTCCTGCCTTTAAAGCTGCTGTAACAGAGGCTGGTGCATGGTCTGTAATGGGGGCATATAATAAATTCAGAGGACAATACTGCTGCCACAATAACTATCTCATCAATGATATTCTTAAAGGGGAGTGGAAATTTGACGGAGCAGTCATCTCGGACTGGAGCGGAACAAAGAATGCGTATGAGGCTGCAATGAACGGACTTGATATAGAAATGGGAACATTAAAACCATATAATGAATATTATATGGCTGATTCTCTCCTGTATTTTGTTCGTAATGGCAAAGTACCTATGGAAAAACTTGACGATAAGGTCAGACGTGTTCTTAAACTTAATCTAAGAACGGCAATGAACCGCAATCGCCCTTGGGGAAGTTTTAATACGAAAGAGCATACTGACTTGGCACGCCATATCGCAGAGCAAGGGATAGTATTGTTGAAAAATCGCGATAATATTCTTCCGGTAGATACTAAAAAATGCAGGAAAATAGCTGTAATAGGGGAAAATGCTGTCAGAACTCATGCCAGTAATGGAGGTGCTGCTGCTCTTAAACCAAGATATGAAATTACTCCGCTTGCGGGTATCGAATCGCGTTTTGGAAAAGAAGTGGAAGTGTCTTTTGCAAGGGGATATAGTGCTTATACTCCAATGATAGACGGAAGGATCGCTTCTCCGGCTTATGACAATATGCAGTTGGCGGTAGAAGCGGTAAAACTTGCTAGGGAAAGTGATCTTGTGATATTTGTGGGAGGTCTTAATCATAACTGGAGGCAGGACAGCGAAGGATATGACAGAGAATCGTACAACCTTCCTTATGGACAGCCGGAACTCATACGTAGAATTCTCGAAGTGAACAGCAATGTCGTACTGGTTCTTGTTTCCGGAAATGCCGTGGATTTGCGTTTTGCTGAAGATGTCCCATCCATTGTGCAGGCATGGTACTGCGGTTCCGAGTCTGGACATGCCATAGCTTCCGTGTTGTCCGGAGATGTCAATCCGTCAGGCAAACTACCTATCTCATTTCCTGCAACCCTTGAAGATTGCGGAGCTCATGCGTTTGGACCCGAAACATATCCGGGAGTTAATGAAACCGTGACATATTCAGAAGATATCTATGTCGGATACAGATGGTTCGATTCTAAGAATATTACCCCTATGTATGCTTTCGGACATGGTTTGAGCTATACTTCCTATGAATATTCGGATGCAGGGACCGATAGCTTCGTCTACAGTCCTGGTGACAAGGTAAAGGTGTCGTTCAGTGTGAAGAACACGGGAACACGTGACGGTGACGAAATATCTCAGGTTTATGTTTCTCAAATCAACCCGTCTTCCGAACGGCCTGTAAAAGAACTTAAAGGGTTTGCACGCACTTCTTTGAAATCAGGTGAGTCCAAAGTGGTTGAAGTGGAACTTCCTGTTGATGACTGGGCATTTTGGGATGAACAGTTGGGTGGATGGAATTTGGAAAAGGGTAGATATGACATAAGTATAGCAGCTGCTTCTGATGATATCAAATATGTAGTTAGTGTTGAAATCAAATAATATGCGAAATTTATTTTTAATCATTTTAATAACGCTGGGTTCTGTGCTTGTCAATGCACAGAACTTAGTTCTACCACTATATGGTAAGGCTGAATTTGAGAAGATTGCTTCCCTTGATGATGAAATGCCTGAATTGCATGTGTACCTTACGGATAAACCGAGTAGTCAAGCAGTCGTGGTTTGTCCCGGTGGTGGATACAAGGGACTCTCTTTCGGCTCGGAGGGAGTCTCTGTGGCAAAATGGCTAAATCAGAACGGCATTGCAGCCTTTGTCGTCAAATACAGGATGCCAGCGGGAAGGCAAGAGGTGCCTGTCGAAGATTTGACAAGGGCTTTTGAAATCGTGATGGCCAATGCGGATAAATGGAATCTTGATTCTTGTAGAATCGGTCTGATGGGATTTTCTGCAGGGGGGCATCTTGCGGCAACGGGGCTTGTGACGTTGAAGGGTGAATTGAAGCCAGATTTCGGTATTTTGGTTTATCCGGTAATATCTATGAAAAAGAATATTACCCACCAGTTCTCAAGATTTAATCTTATGGGGAAAAGTCCATCTGAAGATACTGTAATTAAATTCTCTACGGAAGAGCAAGTTGCTGAGGATACCCCTGCGACCATTCTTTTTCACTGTTCAGATGATCCGGCGGTAAAACCGGAAAATTCCATCGTGTTCTATCAGGCATTACTGAGGAATGCTGTTCCTGCTGAAATGCATGTCTATCCGAAAGGAAGACATGGTTGGGGTTTTATCGAGGGGGCTCCTTTCCCTTATTTCAATGAATTCAAAACTACTGTTCTGAGGTGGATTGCAGAACAGAACAACTAAATTTTATAATATGATTAGAACTCTGTTATTGGCAGTTTGGCTTATGTTTATGCTTGCTCCTGCCAGCCTTGCTGTGGAAAAAGAAAAAATCAAGGTTGCCTGTATTGGCAACAGCATCACTTTCGGTGCAGGTTTATCCAATCAGGCAAGGGACAGCTATCCTGCGGTGCTTGGGCAGATGCTCGGTTCCGGTTATGACGTGAGAAACTTCGGAGTTAGTGGCACCACTGTGCTTTCTTCCGGAGACAGTCCCTATATAAATACTCGTGTGTATAAACAGGTGTTTGATTTTCAACCAGATATAATATTTATTAAATTCGGTACCAATGATTCAAAGGGTGGTAATTGGAAGCATAAGGATGAATTTAAAGGAGACATGCAGGCTATGATTGACGTGTTCTCGGGTATGGATTCTAAACCTAAAATTTATTTGTGTCTCCCGGCTACATGCTATATTGAAAAAGGTTCGATTAAAGATAGCGTTATAGTTCATGGTGTAATCCCTCGCATTAGGGAGGTTGCAGAGAAAAACCGCCTTGAAATAGTCGACATGCATGCTGCGACTTCCGGAATCCGAGAACATTTCCCTGATAAACTGCATCCGGACAGGGTGGCATCTTTGGAGATGGCAAAATGTGCGTATAGGGCGATGACCGGAAATTCCAAAGAATTCCAGCTTCAGGATTTCCCCGGGGTCAAGACTAAATGGAGGGGTTATGATAAATATGATTTCGAGTTCAACGGGAGAAAGGCTAATATAGTAGCCCCTGCCAAGCCTCTTCCCGGTAAGCCTTGGATTTGGAGGCCTGCTTTTTTCGGGGCTTTTCCTGCTGTAGATATCGCAATGCTAGCATTGGGTTACCATGTAGTGCATTATGACTTGGCATTCCTTTATGGAAGCCCGAGATCTCAGGAACTCGGAACCCTGTTTTACAATGCCATGATTAAGTATTACGGCTTTTCGGAAAAAGTTGTCCTTGAAGGATTTAGTAGAGGCGGACTCTTTGCAGTCGATTGGGCAGCAGCAAATCCGGAGAAGGTATCGTGTATCTATCTTGATGCTCCGGTGTGCGATATTACGAGCTGGCCCAGTCGTGAAAGGACTGACTTATGGCAGGAATTTCTGCAGGAGTGGAATATCAAGGAAGAGGATATGAAAAATTTCAAGGGTAATCCTATCGACAATCTGAAACCTTTGGCAAAAGCGAAGATTCCGATTATAGCTGTAGCAGGGGACAGCGATAAAACTGTGCCTTATGATGAGAATCTTGAAATTTTGGCGGCACGTTATAAAAAACTTCGGGGAGAGATTGAGGTAATCATCAAAGAAGGTTGCGATCATCATCCTCACAGTCTTGACGCACCAGCTCCTATTATTAAATTCATATTGAACCACTAAAAAATGTTCCACGTTGAATGCAAGCGGAATCTAGTCGGACACGACTGGATTCCGCTTATTTGTAAATCAACATATTTCTGTTCTTCACGTGTTAAAACGTTCCCGGGAACGTTTGCGATGATTTATACTATAAAATGCTTGTGTGTTGATACTTATGAACATATATTTGTACGTGCTCAGTGAGTGCGAAAGACATAATATATAACCAACCATTAATAATTAAACCCCAAAATGACGTTGATTAGAATTACATGGAAACTGCTTGTTTTACTCACAGTCTTAATCTTTGTCGGAACTCTGCATGCAGCGGATAAGACCGGACAGGATGAATGGCGATTCGCAAGCTATGGAAAAGCTGCTAAGGGATCTGTTACTATGGATTCCAACACTCTGACAATTAAGACAGAGAACACAAAAAATGCCTTCTTTGAATCTGATGAATACAGTTTTGCATATAAGGAACAGCCGTTTTTGCATGACGATTGTTCAAAGTCTGTGATAACGGTGAAAATTGACGATATTAAGAAAGGTTCTGCCGGTATTATGATGAGATCCACTGATAGTCAAAGTTCGGCGAATGTACATCTTGAAGCGACTGCTACCGGAGATTTATTCGTTTTTTTTAGACAGCAGGAAGGAGGGAGTACCTCTTACAGACGAGTGGGGTATATCGGTTTTCCTGTTGAGATAAGGCTTACGAGACAAGGGAATTCTTTTTTGAGTCATTATAAAAATGCCGCTGATGAGTGGATTAAAGGCCCTGCTGTTTTTGTCGATCTTGGAGAAACGCATTTGTCCGGTTTTTATGCCTGCTCCGGAAATGACAATCAAATAGGCTACGATGTGGATTCTTCTCGTAAAATGCAGGTGACATTCAGGGATTGGACTATTGAAAACAGCGATAATTTTATCCCTGCGGAAGATAATTTTGTCGACAAGGAGCCGATTGCGCCGAATACTCTTTTGAGAGAGAATTTTGCAGATGGTAGTTTATCCAATGTGCCTGCAAGTGTTGTGAATCCGGTTTGGAACGGTATCAAATTTGCAGAATTGCCTTATGCAGAAGACGGCAGCAGATATTGGAGAAAACGTGGCGATGGTATATACTATTTAGGCGATAAGAAATGGGCTGATTATGAAGTTGCCGTCCGGCTCTCTTTTCCGGAGCCGGCTATGAGTACTTCTGAATTTTCAGTGCAGATGCGTTACCAGAATATAGCAATGTATTCAAAAATGCTGAAATATTACGGGGTAAGCCTGAAGAACGGTAATGAAATCATTCTGAATAAATACAAGTCGGGTGGGAATACTATAGAGCCGCTCCAAAAGGTGAAAGTAGATTCGTATAACGACGGAAGCATGCACGAACTTAGGATTCGTGTAATGGATAAGGATTACGAAGTCTTGTGGGATGGCGAAAGCGTCATAAAAGGCTCAGATACCAAAGAACCTATAACCTATGGGAATATAGGTTTGAAATTCACGGACTGTGATATTAACTTATACCGTATAGAAGTGACTGAGATAAAAGATGAAATCAATGGAAATCTTGATAACTATTTGTTGGATTATTACGACACGAAAATCCCTGATTATATTATTAAACAATATTTGAAATAATGGAACTGAATAAAATATTTTTATCTGGATTGACCTTTTTATGGGTTTGTTCCGGCAACGGCTATTCTGCCGATAGGCAAGATGGTAAATTCGAACCTAAGTTGTTTCAGGTAACAACTGCAGAGACAAGGCCTAATGATGCAGTACTTATCAGGGGTGAATATCTTGACAAGATAAAGTCGATAAAAGTTTTTACCCTCGACAATGGAAATGTCGGCAATGCCGAGCCTGCGTATGTTCCGCTCCCTGTAGAGGACAGGCTGCCCGATGTAAATGGTACCAACCTTCGTACCGGGCCGTTGGCGTCCTATAAGGCTAAAGCGGTGGACTTGCTGCAGCAAAAGGAGCAGTCTCTTAAGTTTATTGTACCCGAGGATTTGAAGAACGGGGTTTTCAGTGTGGAAATGACAGATGTCAATAATGAAAAGGCTTATTTTTATCTGAACGTTCCGATTGTCCGTTGGGCTTTGAGCGAGGATGGTGAATGTGCGGTTACCGGAGATTATCTCAGGGTTCAGGGAAAGAATCTTTTACGGGATAAGGACAAGGCGCATGTTGTACTTGTTCCGCTAAAAGGCGGAAAAAATGTAAGATGCAAGGTTACGGATTTTTTTGATGACTTTTCCGTAAGTGTTGATATTCCGGACAACACGCCATTAGGCACATATTATTTGTATTACCATAACGGAATGGGGGGAAAGACAGCATGGAGTGAACCTTTGCGGATAGATGTGGTGTCCAAATCTCCTGACTGGTGGGGGGTGAAAGTATTTAATGTGATGGACTACGGTGCCGTGGGCGATGGCGTCCATAATGAAACCGCAGCTTTCCGTGCAGCTCTTCATGCTGCCGGACAAAATGGTGGCGGTAAGGTATATGTGCCGAGAGGCAGATATATGCTTACAGGTGAGCTCATTCTTTCTCCAAACACATTGATTGAGGGAGAATCAAAGGAACTGACTCATATTTTCTGGAATCCTCTTAATTGGGATTTGTATGAGTTGCCTAACAGCCTTATTAGCGGAACTCATCATTTCGGTTTGAGAAACTTAGTAATGTGGTCTTCACGTGCATGGGGAGTCATCATGTCTACGGGGCCCGTGGAAGAACAAGGAACGATATTGCTCGAGAATCTGATTGTGCGTCAGACAGGGCAGCTCAGCGGTATGATATATCAGGTGAAGTCGAATAGGGATCAAGTCGAAGCGGAGTTTCACAGCAGATGGAGCAAAACAGGGATAATTCTTCGTGGCAAGAATCTTAAAGTAAGGAATTGCGTCTTCAATTCAGCCGGCATGTACACTTTCTATGCAGCGGGAGGATTTGTCCAAAATTGCCGTTTCGAGAGACATACCACAGGTACTAACCAACCATATATGCTGGTACATCCCAAAGGGTTGATATTCGAAGATTGTTATAAGCAGGGGGACGGTTTTGGGTATGCTTCAAGTATTGACGAAAGCAGGAACCTTTATGAAGCGCGCAATTATATTCCGTTCGATTATACCAATGACCGCGAGTGTATGACTCTTGATGGCGGTAGTGGCGGATATTACGGACCTATAAAATCCGTGGAGGGTAATATAATTACTATCCCAGAAGATGCGGAAACCAATCAATGGACTGAAAACCACTGGAATGGCGGAGGAGTCTATATTATTAACGGGACGGGAGCCGGGCAGTTCAGACGTATCCGCAGCCATACTCTGACAAAAATTGAGTTGGATCAGCCGTTTCTTGTACAACCGGATGCCACATCTGAAATAAGTGTTACCACCGTAAGGCATCATTTGTATTTCATCAATAATGAGGCAGTCGATGTAGGAGCTTATCAGTTGTATGGCTCTGTACAGAATTGTGTGATTTCTGGTATGACGATGACACGGTGTAACGGAATTGTAGGCAGAGGATCGCTGTTGTATCGGGGGAAACAGCCTGAGTGGTATATCGATATCGTCAATTGCCGTCTTAAGGAGGGTAATTACAGTCATTGGTTCGGTATTGATGACAGAGGGCATTCCGGTCACCAAAGTATAAATCTAATCGGCAGCGGAGGAACTGGTATGAGCATAGGCACTGTTATCAGGAGGAATGTGCTTAGTGAATATAGTTATATCCGTACTTCCCCGGGAGCCAATCCGGATGCAGTAACGGACGTTATAATCGAAGACAACTCGTTTGATATCGCAAAGAATGCCGTATTGTTGGGTGGAAATGCCACTAATACGTCTGGTGTTCTGATTCATAACAACAGATACAATGAGGTAGACAAAAGATTGGAAACCAATGTTAATAAAGATAGTTACCTTGTCATCGATGACAACCTTTGAGGATATTTTTCCGATGCGGACGACCTTTGATGATAACAAAGTTTCTAATCGGGGTCCGATAATACGAAAACGATTATGATAATAAAGAATATAGCGAAAAACAGAACTTTTACAAATGTAGTATTGAATGCGGACTATGTGGTAGCTGGAGGTGGACTTACGGGGGTGTGCAGTGCAATTGCCGCCGCCCGTGAAGGACTTCGGGTTGTCCTTATACAGGATCGTCCCGTACTTGGAGGCAATGCTTCCAGTGAAGTTCGCCTTTGGGCACTAGGTGCCACTTCACACATGGGTAACAACAACCGGTGGTCACGTGAAGGAGGTATCATCGACGAAATCCTTGTAGAAAATGTATACCGCAATAAGGAGGGGAATCCTGTGCTTTTTGACATGGTGCTGATGGATAAGGTATTGACAGAAAAGAATATCACCTTGCTTCTTAACACAACCTTATATAAGGTTGATAAGAGCAATGATCGGAACATATCTTCTGTCACAGCTATAAATTCGCAGAACGGGACAGAATACTCTATTTCAGGACAGATGTTTGCAGACTGTACCGGAGATGGTACGTTAGGTTATCTTGCCGGAGCATCATTCAGAATGGGGGCGGAAGACAGAACTGTGTATGGTGAAGAATTTGCACCAGACAAGCAAGAGTATGGAGAATTGCTCGGGCACAGCATATTGTTCTATATCAAGGACATTGGCAAGCCGGTGGAATATACCGCTCCAAATTTTGCGTTAAAGGATGTCGAAACATTGATACCGAAGTTACAGAATCCAAATTATTTCAATGTAAATCAATTGGGCTGTAAATATTGGTGGCTTGAGTATGGCGGACGCCTCGATACTATTCTGGACACGGAGGAAATCAAATATGAATTATGGAAAGTTGTCTATGGTGTCTGGGATTATATAAAGAATTCCGGGAAATTTCCTCAGGCAAAGACCCTGACGCTTGAATGGGTGGGGCTTTTCCCGGGTAAACGTGAAAGTCGCAGGTTCAACGGTCTTTATACTCTGACGCAGCAGGATGTTATCAACCAGTCAACCCACTATGATGCGGTGGCATATGGTGGATGGGCAATTGATCTTCATCCTGCGGATGGTGTGTATGCTGGAGGAAATGGCTGTCATCAGTGGCACAGCAAAGGTGTCTATCAGATTCCTTACCGTTGCTATGTAACTCCGGATCTTGATAACCTTTTCGTGGGTGGACGCATCATTTCCTCAAGCCACGTGGCAAACGGTACTACTCGTGTCATGTGTACGTCGGCTCTCGGTGGAGAAGTCATTGGACGTGCCGCGTCAATTTGTCTTTCAAAAGGATATAAACCAATAGACCTTGTTGATAGGGACAGGATAGGTTTGTTGCAATCACTCCTTGTTAAAAACGGGAACTTTATACCGGGTATTGCTGTGGCGGTTGAGGACAATCTTGCCGACTCTGCGGAAATATCGGTGTCGTCTGTGCTTGAACTTGACGATTTGCCAGCCGACGATACCTGGTTTGGATTAGATTATCCTATAGCTCAACTCATACCGGTGAATGGTAAAGTGCCGGTGGTTAGGATGAATGTAAAGGCAGATAATGCAACAAGGCTTGTTATGGAGTTGAGAAGTTCATCCAAGAGTGAGAACTACACTCCGGATACTATTGATGCAGTTCTAGAATTCGATTTGAAAAAAGATGAGAATGAGATTGTTGCAGACTTTTCCTATTCATATGCGACTCCGCGTTATGCTTTTATCTGCCTGATGAAAAATCCTGAGATTTCAGTACCGATGAGCGGGCGGTTAGTCACAGGATTGACTGCCGTATATAACTACATAAACCCTGCCGTGTCGAATTTCGGAAAACAGGTTCCACCTGAAGGAATAGGGGTGGAGGAATTTGAATTCTGGTGTCCGAAACGTCGTCCGGAGAGCAAGAATATAGCGATGTCGTTTGCACCGCCTCTTGCGTCTTTCAACTCGGAAAATTTGAGGAATTCTTATTACCGTCCGTATATAGGTACTAATGCCTGGGTAGCAGCTTTCGATGATGCAAGACCTGAAGTATGTTTCAAGTGGAATGGGAGGAAACAAATTAAAACCATTATCTTGTACTTCGATACCGATACGGATCAGGCAATGGAGACCGTCCAGATGGGGCATTTCGATGCTTGTGTCCCGACTTGTTACAGGGAGTATATAATCCGGGATTCAGAGGGTAAGGAACTTTATCATATTACTGGCAATCATCAGACACTCAATGTGCTTGAACTTGATCAGCCGGTGACGACCGACGCCATTTATGTCAACTTTGTCCGTCCTTGCGGTGATGTCTGCCCGGGGCTTATGGGAGTGTATGTGTGTTAAGATAACACTGATAATAAATAAACTGAAATGAATATACTTGATTACATAACCATTATCCTATTTTCGATAGGAGTGTTGATTACAGGAGTGTCTTTTTCCAAGACGGGAAAGGATATGAAAAGTTTTTTCTCAGGTGGCGGCAACGTACCGTGGGGAATGAGTGGACTTTCATTGTTCATGGGATTTTTCTCGGCAGGAACTTTCGTCGTGTGGGGGTCGATAGCCTATTCGTATGGAATGGTATCAATCATTATCCAGCTTACAATGGCTGTTGCCGGGTATGCCGTAGGCACATGGATTGCTCCCCGATGGCATCGTACCCACAGTCTCACGGCTGCCGAATACATAACGGGCCGTCTTGGTGTCAAGACGCAGAAGACATATACCTATATTTTTTTGGCCGTGTCGGTTTTTACTACGGGGTCGTTTCTTTATCCCGTAGCTAAAATAGTCGAAGTTACTACGGGTATTCCTCTGACCACAGCTATCTTCGCTTTAGGGGCATTCAGCATGGTTTATGTTGCTCTCGGAGGTTTGCGAGGAGTGGTTGTGACTGATGTCCTTCAGTTTGTAATTCTTTTTGCGGCAGTAGTGATAGCTGTTCCGCTTGCTTTCGACAAGATTGGTGGAGTCGGTACATTTTTTGAAAAGGTTCCGGAAGGATTTTTCGAACTCTTTGAAGGTGAGTACACTCCCGGGTTCGTGATAGCCTTTGCTATCTATAATATGTTTTTCCTCGGAGGCAACTGGGCTTATGTTCAGAGGTATACTTCAGTAAAAACGGAAAGGGATTCACGGAAAACAGGTTGGCTTTTCGGGGTGCTCTACACAATCAGTCCGATTCTGTGGATGTTGATACCCATGATTTACCGAGTTTATAATCCGTCATTGTCGGGTCTTGAAAACGAAGGGGCATATCTTCTGATGTGTAAGGAAGCCATGCCCGACGGATTGCTTGGTTTAATGCTCGGAGGAATGATTTTCGCAACGGCGAGCTCTCTCAATGCCACTCTGAATATATCGGCAGGTGTGGTTACCAACGACATATTCAAGAGAATGCGTCCTGATGCTTCTGAAAAGACATTAATGAACGTGGCGAGGATTTCCACATGGGGATTCGGAATAATGGCTATTATTGTAGCGCTTCTGATACGCTCTATGGGAGGTATTGTAAACGTTGTAATCAGCGTGGCGGCATTGACGGGAGTTCCGGTTTACCTTCCTGTAATATGGTCTTTGTTCTCAAAACGGCAAACTGCGCGTACGATACTTTCAGCGACATTTATAAGCCTTGCCATTAACTTGATATTCAAATTTGTGACTCCGCATTTCGGCTTGGCTCTCGATAGGACATGGGAAATGATAGTCGGTACCGCGGTTCCTGTGATACTGCTTGCCGGGATTGAGGTGGTGCTGAAGGCAAAAGAATTCATCGCTCCGGAATATATGGCCTATATTTCAGGACGGAATGTAAGGATGCGTCAGGAAAACGCAGGCGATACTGAAGAGTCTAAACGGACTGACAGGTTTACACAGAAAGTGTTGGGCATTGGTCTCGGACTGTCCGGTGTGCTTATTACAGTTCTCGGTTTCATTGCGGAGGAAAACATTGTCGTACCTGTCGCTGTTGGCTTAGTTGTGACATTGATAGGAATATATTTGCTTATTTTATCATTGCGCCGTCTGCTTTAGAAGCCTTTTAATTTTTCTTCCTATTGATAGCGTGGGCTCGATATGAGCATTATATTTATTCGATTGAATAATAGAACATAGCGATAAAAATTTTAAGTTTATAATAGCAAATTATAACTTTTGAACGATTATCGCTATGTTCACAGAGCCTAAAGTTATGATTCAAGCTGTATCTGATTATCATCGATTAAATAAACTCCCCGTTTTCGTTGATATTTACTTTCACTTCCTTTTCGCCTTGCTCCAATTCTATCCAGTAGTAGTTTCCGGTAGGAGTTTCAACATATTCGGCATCATCCACTACATAACCGCTATATTGTGAGGCATTAATGGCCTCTGTCACTTTAATCGGGAGTACATATACATCCCATGAGGTTGAAATCCATTCATAGCTTATGTTGAACAATACTTCTTTGCTTTGGTTTTCATGTACGATGTCCACTTCGATCATACCTTTTTCCTGTTCAATCTCAATAATGCGGGCATTGGGATAATTCTTCTGTATGAATTCCGTTACGGCAGTAACCGTACTCGACGGGGCATCCGGTAGCAATGATTCGTTATTGCCATCACCGTCATCATTCACGGCTTTAATGAGGATGCCGTCTGCTGAATAATGCAGATCCATATCTATATCCTGTGCCGATTCCACTTCTATGATGTAGATGATCTCTTTCTCAGTTCCGGCACGTTCAATACGCTCCACTTCGTTATCTCTCTTCCAGGAGGCGTATTCGCTGCTTTCAAAAGAGGTCTTTATTGCTTGCGGAATATCGCTATATGGCATTTCAGTTTCAGTCATGTACCATGAACCATCTGCCGTATACCAGGCTTCCGTTTTATACCCGTTGTCGCTCTTGTTGTTGAATTCCGCTTTGTAGTATTGTCCTTGTGAGACAGTTTTTGTTTCCCAACTCAGATTAGCGGTGTTGGAGAAACTGCTGTCGAATGCATTGCGTACGGCTTCAGGAACTTTAGAGTTTGGAAGATCGTCATCATCATCGTTGCAACCTTGCAGGCTTAACATGCCCATCGCCAATAGAGCTAGATACATTTTCAGTTTCATAGTTACTTGTTTTTTTAGAGTTTACTAATATTATTGTTTTCTTTGACTATTGCTGATTGTATTGCAAAGATGGCGGGCAATTCTGGAAGAAATTGGGAATTTGACTCCAAAAGTGGATAATAAATTCTATATTTGCGATTTTAACATTAAAAAGAGCAGATTACTAATGAACTTATACTAATATGGTACAGGAATTGGAAAAACGCACCCGTATTGACGTAGCCGATGTGCTGCGCGGACTCGCCGTTATGGGCATCATTGTATTACATTCCATTGAACACTTTAATTTCTATTCATTTCCCGATACGAGCACTCAGAGCGCGTGGCTTAACTTTTCAGATAAAGCCATTTGGGACGGACTCTTTTTCATGTTCGGAGGAAAGGCTTATGCTGTGTTTGCCCTGCTTTTTGGGTTTAGTTTCTTTATTCAGGATAATAATCAGCGTATGCGTGGCAATGATTTTCGTTTGCGTTTCTGCTGGCGATTGATATTATTATTCATTCTTGGTAATATAAATGCGGCCTTTTTCACGGCTGAAGTATTGGTGCTCTATTCTTTAGTCGGATTCATTTTACCACTTACCTGCCGACTGAAAGATAAATGGCTGCTTATTCTGGCATGTGTGCTTCTGATACAGCCATTGCCACTTTATTATGTGATAAATGCCTGTGTAGATCCTTCTTTTGTGACTCCTTCTATTCCGACAGGTAGTTACTGGGGAGCGGCTTTCCAGGTGCAGAGTCACGGTACATTTCTTGAAACCCTGCGTGTGAATTTGTGGGAAGGGCAGATTGCCAGTCTTGCATGGGCTTGGGACCATGGACGTGTGTTTCAGACTGCTGCTCTTTTCCTGTTCGGCTTGTTGATAGGACGTCGGGGACTTTTCCTGAAGGAGAATCTGAAGTTCTGGAATAAGGTACTTTGTGGTGCTCTTATCGCTTTTTTCCCTCTGTATGGATTGGGCAATATGTTACCGGATTTCATTGCTAATAAGTCTATTCTCACCCCCTTGTTACTTATCATAACTTCCCTGTCCAAGTTTGCATTTATGCTGATATTGGTGTCGGGTGTTATCTTTGCTTTCTATCGGACAAACCTGCACGACTGGTTGATGAAGATTACTCCTTACGGTAAGATGAGCCTTACAAATTATATTACCCAGAGTATCATTGGTTCGTTGTTGTTCTATAATTGGGGACTTGCGCTTCACTCTCAGTTGGGTATAACAGCCAGCTTTCTGGTAGGAGTGGTGCTCTTCATCGTGCAGCTCGCTTTCTGCCGGTGGTGGATGAGCCGTCATGCGCACGGGCCGCTGGAATATTTGTGGAAGCGGGCGACTTGGTTGAAATAAAGTATCATTTTACACCTGCTATTTTTGAGAAAATGTTCTTTCCGTTCTTTCAGATCTCTCTGAATTCCCTGTTCATCGGCATTACGGCTGAAACTTCCAACCTTATAGTTGCTTCAGGTATCTTTCAGCTGAAACACCGATGAACAGGGGGACCGGGGAAAACTGAAGGCTGAAAGAGGAAAAAGAACACTTAAATGTATTGAATAGTATCTGAAAACAAGTAATGATGTGATCCGGAACAAGTAATGTTGAGAATGATTACATTGCTTGTTCTTATCCACAACAAGCAATGTAATTTCAGGCAAGTCCGATTCCGTGACTTTTAACGTCTATATATCGGTGGTGTTGGATATATAGATACTGCACGTTCGATATATAGATGCAACACGTCCGATATACAGATGCAACACATCCGATATATAGATGTGTCATGTCCGAATTTGTGCCAGAGTTTTGACCTCTTTTAGGCAAAAATGCTGTTTGTAAACAGCAAATAGGCTATGCTTATTGGAGAACAACTGGATTATTCTCTCAGGGAAACTTCTATTTGCTTCTTATCGGTTATCCGAGGATACTAATAAATACTTCAGTTCTTCCAATTGATAAACACTTGGCATATAATGCCCGTTGATGACAACTGCCGGAGTATGGCTGATGTTATTCCGTTCGCAATACTCCTGCTGTTGCCTCCAGAGCAACTGTGCCGTATCGTTGAGTTCGTATTTCTCCACGTCCGGTATCTCCTGAACTTCAAACCATACTTCCAGCAAGTAAATAGCCCTATCCCAGCCTTCCGAGAGGTATGCGGAGAGGATGGTTTGTGCTATGTGTACGCTGAGCCGGTCATTGGTATATATGACTAAAGAGATGGATATGTCTGCTGATATTTCCCGGATATGGCGATGTACTTTGGCGCATGCTTTACAATTGGGGTTTACCACTACCATTAACCTGTCTTTTGTGCTATCGGCAGAGTTATGCAGAGCTATATCCGGGTGAATCATCGTTCTGACTTTGGGTTTCAAAGCCAGGAGTTTCTGAAAAGTGATCGGATTGAGCAGACCGGATAGTTTGTTTTTTAGAAAGTGTTTCTCTTTGTCCGAAGAAACAAGTGCTTTAGCCTGTATCCAGAAAATCACGCAGATAGTGCTGACTGCAATCATTGAGAAAAGAATTCGGATTGAAAACCTCCATTCGAAATTATTCCTTATGATATAAAGTGCTACGGCAGTCAGCCAGACCGAGAAGGTGGTGAGCATACAAAACAGGCACGCTTTACGAATAAAGAATATCTGATATATGACGGAGTACAAGGTGAATGCAATTGCAATGAAAACAGACAGGGCTGCCAGAAGATGGAATTCCTTTGGGCAGACAGCAGTGAAAAAGAACATGGTTGTGAAATACATCCACGATAATTCTCCAATACCTATTCCTGCAATATTTGCGCCTTTGGATTTGAGTACCTCATTACAATCTATAACCTTCCCTATGTGGCAGAAGCGGTGTAGAAAGTGATTATCTACCATTTCTCTGTATAGAATGATAGTAGAAATGAGAATACCACAGACCAGCGCGGAAAGATAAAGTGGTAATCCTGTGGGGTAGTTTCTACTCCAGATTGAAGAAAAAACTAAGAGGACGGATATAATTCCCGCAATCAGTATCCTATGTTGCCGGCACATATAATGAATATTGCTGAGCAAGCAGTGAGATTCACAGACTGTTTTCGAAGTTGTTTCACCAAACAGGACAGTTCCTGTCCACTGGTGCGCAAATAGCTTTCTGCTTATGGGCATGTGGCTAACTTCGGCAGTCGTGATGATGAGCCGGTCCGGTTCTATCTTTTCGACAAGGCAGAATGTGGAATGGCTTGTTTCCAATTGGGTGATAAACGGACCGTGTAACTTCTCCAGATACTTCGGTTGAAGTTGGTAAACTACGTTATTTACATGAAGTGCGTTTAAGGCATCGCTGATACCTTGCATCGTGTTGCCCAACGGACTGTCGAGCAAACGGCATACGGTAGTCCTGCTCACTTTTACGGTCAGTGACCGTAAAAAGTGATGGACTACTTCACTGGTGGCATTGTCAACTCCCAGCATAGTCTTGATTTATAGTTAAAGTTTAGGTTAGGTTCTTTGTTAAAGTGTAAAGTATCCGCTCAACCGGGCTTCTCCCAGTTCAATTTCCAGATAGTATTCTCCCGGCTCTGTTGCGTTTAATTCAATAGTGATTAGCGTAGGATTAATACTTGTTCCGGAATAAGCATTTACTCCGGAAGCATCTGTGATTGTAATACTTGCAGTAGGTGCATCACAGTTGAAAACTACAGTGACTATATCATTATTAATATAGGCACTGGCGGGTTGAATAATGATGCTCCTGGCTACAGGACCACCTTCTTTGGGACCTGCCGGATTCAGAGGAATTTCTCTTTCATCATCATCGGTCAGAAAAAAATTCTGGGCGTGCAAAGATGTGCTACCCATAACTACTACTAATACGAAAAATACAGATAATAACTTTTTCATAAGATATACTTTTAATTTGTTATGACGGTGGCAAATTTAGAGAGAATTTATCCAATAAAAGTGTATAAAAAGTGTAGAAATGTAGGGAAACGTCTTGCTATTGGAGCATTTTCCCTTATTTTTATAGAAATTGTTCTAAGAAATCCCGGAGTGAAATTGATTTATCAGTGCATTTCATCTTTTGTTCCAGTATTCTTTTGCTTTTTTTATATATGGCATCTCTACTACATTCCATTAGATATCTGAAATGACTGGTGGGTATATCTGTTAAATGCAGGCAACAAAGACATATCTCATCCTGAGATAAGGGATACTTTGCAGCTAAGCGGATGGTAATGTTATTCCAACGTACATCAGTTTCTGCTATTAGTTGTTTCCAGTCTTCTTCATTGAAATGTTCGCTTGATTTATCTGTCTTTTTATATGCTTGAATAATTCGTTTCATCTTTACGTGAACCTCAGAATGTTCATAAGATTCGTTGAGCAAGGCTTGGCGTTCTGTTTTCAGTCTATGCAGTTCTTCTTTTAAACTGTCTCTTTCTGCTTGATTGTTGTTGTGCCGCGCTATTTCTTCTTGCAAAAGATTGATTTGTTCGTTCTTCTGTTGGAGTAAATCTTCTAATTTCTTATTTAGTTCTATTTCCTTTTGCTCGAAATTGCTTTTTTCCTTTCTATGTTTTTTCCATAAAATGAAGAATAACGATAGGAAAATCGCTATTCCGATAATCATATAATAATAGAATTGGTTTAAATTAGCTTTGTATTCTAATTGTTTACGTTGTATTATGATATTTTTCTCGGTTGCGACAATTGCTACATTCTGTTGCTTTTGTTGAACACGATTCAGATAGAAAGAATATTTTCTTTCCATTTCGAGTGCTGTTTCTAATTTCCCTTGCTTTTTTGCTATATCAGCTAAACGCATGTAAGCACCAGCCTTTGTATATTCATCTTCACTGCAAAGGCTTTTATTTAGAAAAATGGATGCAGAATCATATAAGGCTATTTTGTAGTAGGCATCACCTAAAACTAAATAAGCCCTATCTAAGGTGTTTGAAGTTTCTTGATTGTTGAGGTTTAACTTGGCAAATTCTACAGCTTTTTCTCCCATATTCATGCGTCCATACAGTAGACTTAATGAATAAGCTGTTTTAGCTACCATCTTTTTTTGAGCAATATGGCGTGATATTTTGAATGCGTGAAGTATTTCCTGTTCCGCTTCATGGTAGTATTCCTTTCCTCTGTCAATAGCAATCATACCCCGTTGTGATAAAGCATCTGCCCAAAGACCGGAATCTTTTTCTTGAATAGCTATTTCCTCTGTAATTTGATAGATTGAATCAGCCTGTTCATATAATTTCTGTAGAAAGTATAGGTTGGCTATATTATTGTATATATATCCGGTTAACTTATGGTCAGAAGTTTTTTGAGCATAGGATATGGCAGTGAAAAATCTGCTTAAGGCTTGCGGGTAAATTTCTCTGTTCCTCCAAATGCATCCCCAGTAATAATGGGCTTTTGCCTGCATAGATGTACTTTTAATGGAATCATAATACTGCACTGCTACACGTATAAGGGAGTCATTCTCTTGGAAAATGTAGTTCTTATCTTGTGCTTGTGTCACTAACAAAGCATAGTACGCCTGGTCTTCTAATGATTTTAATTTCTCCGGATAGATTTTTTCTAAAAAATGTAAGGCACTGTCGGGAGATTTTTGCATGAGAGAATCGGCTTGTACAAGTTGGGCGTTCGGACTGGTACGAGTACAAGCCACTAATATGCAATATGCGAGTAATAGTGCAGCTAAGGTAGTGACTTTCATTGATTTATCATTTGTTGTTGCAGCCTGCAAAAGTACCCGTTTCTAATGATAAAACAATGTAATGTCAGTCTGTAAAATAAGTACCCCCCTATTTATGAACTTGAGTTCATAAATAGGGGGGGTATTGAATTAAAGTATGTTTTTTTGTCAGGTATGTAACTCCAGAACGAAGCGACAGCCCTTGGTATAGCTACTGTCCAATGTCAGGCTACCATTCATTTTTGTGGCAATCAGAGAGCAAATGGGCAATCCTAAACCATCCCCTTCTGTAAGGTCTTTCACTTTAGTGAAAGGTTTGAACAAGTCTGCTTGTTCCTCCTCGGCAATACCACTTCCCGTATCACTGACAATGAATTGGTGGGTGTGTGCTCCGCGCTTTTTAAAGTCTAACCAGATTTTACCACCTTCAGGGGTAAACTCGGCTGCATTATTCAGCAAATGGAGAAGAATACGTTCAAGTTGCTCCGGATTGGTCTTGACACTGAGTTTCGGAGCATTCACGGCAGTGGCTATGTCTGGCTTCAGGCCGCTTTTTATCTTATCCATAACACTTTCACAGAAAGTGTTGATATTGATTTCACGCATTTCGTATGCTTCAGAGAGCGTGCTTTCTAAATCGGACAACTCTTGAATGTGCTCAGCAAAGCCTTTCAGTGCACGGACGCCTGGTAAGGTAGTATCTAGAGTATTCAGTGTCGGCTCCATTTGTGAGGAGATATTCTGGATAAACTTAGTTTTCAGTTCATTGTGCTCATTGGCTATCTGTATGGCTTTCTTTTGTTTCCGGGTAAGAAGGACAAAACGAAGCAATACGATACCGGCTAATACCAGTGCGGTGGCCAGTAGTCCGGCAAGGATGCAAAGTCCGATGATAATGTACTGCTTGGCGGATAGTGAACTGTCTTTTTCCTCAATAGTTTTCAGGCTATCGTCATATTTACGTTTCAGCACGTTTAGTTCATCTTGGGCGGTAAGGGCTTTTACCGAGTCGCTCCAAAGAATGTATTTGTCGTACGTACGGGCTACCAGTCCGGCATTGTTTGCCTTGCGGGCGATATCGATCAAGGTTTTGTATGACTCGTCTACCTTTGCATAATTCTTCTGTTCCTTATATTGACTGATCAGACGGTTGATATAAGCATCTCCTTGTGAGTTCATCCCAAAGGTATAGTAGTAATTGGCTTGGGTATAAAGCAAATCATTGTTGAGTGAATCATTTTTGGCTGCTTTGGCTGTCTCTTCCAATTTGACCAGTTGTTCTTTGGCACGGGCAGGATTCTTGAGGTTGATATACATTTGCAGGCGTTCCTTATTGATACGGAAACGCAGGTCGGGCATCGTCTTGCCACTTTTCTGCTCACCGTCTGTAACCAATAGTTCGGCACCGCGCAACAGTTCAAAAGCTTCTTTATAATAGTTTTCCCGATGGTAGAGAGCACTGGCGTTGACACCACATTCTACTGCTTTATCATACTTTGCCTGAGAGGAAAAAGCATTGTAAGCCTGGAGGAAAAGATAGCGGGCTTTGATATATTCTTTTTTTGCGAGACTTTCCTGTGCTTGTTTCATTAGTTCATCGGCACGGTTCTGTGAATAGGCTTGGCTGCAAATGCAGAAAGCGGCTAAGAAGAGTAGGGTAATTATCTTTCTCATATATGATTCATTTTATTTGCTTACAAAGTTAAGACATTCTTCTGTAGGTTGTACAAGAAAAGCGCTTAAAAACTTGACTTATCTCATTTTTCTGATGATTAGGGTACATGGAATTATATACTGTTCCGTATGATCTCCGTATCTTCTCCGTGTTATCTCCATATCTTCTCCGTACTCGCTCCGTACCTCCTTCGTATCTATAGAGTACGGAGCAACTACGGAGCGGGTACGGTGCAGGTACGGCTCGGGTAGGACAGATGGCAAGGATTAGTATTTGAAACTGCTTCCTCCCAGGAACTCACGCAGAAGTGATGTTGGTGGGATTTCCTTATCTTGTACCGGAGTAAAGTATTTGATGAATTTCAGCAACCGGTATGCTTCGGCATACTCCGGACAATTGCGTGGGACGCTGGTCAGTATCGGTTCAGCGTGGCAACGCAATACGGCAAATTCAAACAGTAGTGCGGAGTTGAACATCACATCGGCGTTCTCCTGGTAAGGGAAGATCCATTTGTCTTCTCCGGCACGCACGCTGGGCCAGCGGGAGATGGTTTCGCGTGCCGAATATCCCCGATAGTTGAAGTCGCGGATGATACGGCGCAACAGGCGGTTATCCGTTGTGGGTATCCAGTTGTGGTCGTCCAGAGAAATGGTAGTCAGGGCAGATACATAGATCTTATATTTGTTTTCTGCCGGTATCTGCGGAGTGAGTTCCGGGTTCAATGCATGAATACCTTCCAGGATGAGGATGGTATGTTCGTCAATCCGTAACTTGTCCCCTTTGTATTCCCGTTGTCCGGTAGAGAAGTTGAAACTCGGTAGATCAATTTCTTCGCCTCGTAACAAAGCTTTCAGGTCTTCCTCGAACTTTTTGAGATCGAGTGCATACAACGATTCGTAGTCATAATCTCCGTTAGCGTCTCTCGGAGTGTCTTCGCGGTTCACAAAATAATTGTCCAGGGCTATGGGGTATGGGCGAAGACCATTTGTCATAAGTTGTACGGAAAGACGCTTGCTGAAGGTGGTCTTACCTGAAGAGGACGGGCCGGAGATAAGTACCAGTTTTACGCGGTTGCCATTTTCGCCCCGATTATAGATATCATCGGCAATCTGAGCTATCTTTTTCTCTTGCAGTGCTTCTGCTACGTTGATTAAATCGGTGGCATGTCCTTCTTCGCAGGCGAGATTAAAATCACCGACATTGCTTAATCCCATGATATAATTCCAACGCAGATGTTCCTTAAATACATCCAGCATTTTTTCCTGCTTGACGACTTCTTCCAATACATTAGGATTTTGCCTGTTGGGAATGCGAAGCAACAGCCCATCGTAATATTTCACAATGTCGAACAGCCAGATAAAGCCGGTGCTGGGCAGTAGATTACCATAATAATAATCAATCGTATCTTCTAATGAATAATAATAGGTATAGATGGAGCCGGAAGTTTCCAGCAACTTTACTTTGTCTGTCATCCCCCGTTCATTAAAGATGCGCACAGCTTCGGTTGTGTGACATTCCGTGCGGCGGTAGGTGATATTTTTGTCTATGATTTCCTGCATGCGCTTTTTAATGGCGGATACATCTTCCAGCGTAATTGTGCGCCCAATGCGCAAGTTGCAGAAGTAGCCTTTGGATACAGGGTGTTCTACAAATAGTTTGCCGTCCGGAAACAATTCGTTGACAGCTTTGTACAGTACAAAGCAAAGACTGCGCACATACGTCCGCAAACCGGAAGAATCGCGTATATCGAGGAATTCTACATCTTTATTATTGTATACCCGGAAGTTCAGCCCTTCGGATCGGTTATTAACTTTTGCACTGACAACCTGATAGGGGAAATTAAGATTAAAACCGTAATAAATATCCAAAAGTGAACTCCCGATGGGGAATTCTTTAGAAATATTATTATTTTTGCAACAAATTTGTAACATGTGTTTCATGACGTCTCCTTTTTAGGTGATTAATACGTTAAATATAGATATAATAACAGATGTGGCATAAAACCTTCTAATTAATTAAAGATGGAATATTCTTTTTATGATTTTTTAAAGCTGCTTGGCTCGCTGGCATTATTCCTGTACGGAATGAAGATAATGAGTGAAGGACTTCAAAAGTTTGCCGGTGACAGGCTCCGGAAAATTCTAACGGCAATGACTACCAACCGGGTAACCGGTGTACTGACGGGTGTGCTGATCACGGCACTGATTCAATCCTCTTCCGCAACTACTGTTATGGTAGTGAGTTTTGTAAACGCCGGGCTGTTAACTTTATCCCAATCCATCGGCGTAATAATGGGAGCCAATATCGGTACTACCGTTACAGCATGGATTATTTCGGCGTTAGGTTTCAAAGTTGATATAGCCGCTTTCGCACTTCCTCTACTGGCCTTCGGTATTCCTCTTCTCTTCTCTCAAAAAAGTCATCGTAAGTCTATCGGTGAATTTATTTTCGGTTTCTCTTTCCTCTTTATGGGACTTTCCATGCTGCAATCCAATGCGCCGGATTTGAAAGCAAATCCGGAAATGTTGGCCTTTGTGCAAAGTTATACCGATATGGGATATATTTCTATTCTGTTGTTTGTGTTTATCGGTACTATTCTGACTATGGTTGTACAGGCATCGGCAGCAACGATGGCAATTACGCTTATCATGTGTGCTAATGGATGGATTAGCTTTGAATTGGGGGCTGCATTGGTATTGGGAGAGAATATCGGTACCACCATTACTGCCAATCTTGCCGCATTGACCGGTAATACGCAGGCGAGGAGGGCTGCATTGGCTCATTTGGTGTTCAATGTCTTCGGCGTTATCTGGGTACTTTGCCTTTTCACTCCGTTTACGAGTGCCGTATCTTGGTTTGTGGAAAACGTGATGGGAACGAAAGATCCTGCCGTAGCTGTTTCATTTAAGTTATCGGCTTTCCATACTTGCTTTAATATCTGCAATGTATTGCTGCTGATCTGGTTTGTAAAACTGATAGAGCGCACGGTTTGTGCCATCATTCCGCAGAAAGAAGCAGACGAGGAATATCGTCTCCGCTTCATCTCCGGTGGCATGCTTTCTACAGCGGAGCTTTCCATTTTGCAGGCACGCAAGGAAATTCATCTGTTTGCGGAACGTACTCACCGTATGTTCAATATGGTACAGGACTTGTTGCATACGGATAAGGACGATGATTATAATAAGCTGTTCAGCCGTATCGAAAAATATGAGAATATCAGTGATAATATGGAGTTGGAGATAGCCAATTATCTGAACCAGGTGTCTGACGGGCGTTTGAGTTCGGAGAGTAAGCTTCAGATTCGTGCAATGCTTCGTGAAGTAACTGAAATTGAGAGTATCGGTGATAGCTGTTATAATCTTGCGCGTACTATCAATCGCAAGCGTCAGACTAATCAGGATTTCACGGAAAAGCAATATGACCATATTCACTTTATGATGAAACTGACGGATGATGCGTTGGCACAAATGATTGTCGTTGTAGAGCGTTCCGAGCATCAGAGCATCGACGTGAATAAGTCATTCAATATTGAGAATGAAATTAATAACTATCGCAATCAGCTGAAGAATCAGAATATTCTGGATGTGAATAACAAGGAATATGATTATCAGATGGGCGTTTACTATATGGACATTATCGCCGAATGTGAGAAATTGGGTGATTATGTGGTGAATGTAGTAGAGGCTAGTAGTGATGTAAAAGAAAAGAAAGCGTCTTAGGACGCTTTCTCAAATTCTTCTTTTCCAACTCCGCATAGCGGGCAAACCCAATCTTCAGGAAGATCTTCAAACGATGTTCCCGGCTCAATGCCATTTTCCGGATCGCCCAGCTCTGGGTCGTAAACGTAGTCACAAACGGTGCAAATGTACTTGTCCATAAAACTATTTTTTAGGTTTTCTGTATAAATAACAATAAATCCCGGCTTTTTGTTTCCGGTTTTGCTTTGAAAGAGATATATTTGTTTCGTATTTATTGTAAATGAACTCTTTATGACGATACTAATTCTGGTCGGTATGGCGGTGCTTGTAGGAGTACTGTTATTATATGTATTTGAACTTGGTAGAAGTAGACGCCTGCTGCTTAAAGCAGGAAATGCCAGGAAAGCATTACGCGGTTCCGAAGAACTGTTTCGTTCTATTATGCAAAATGTTCATGCTTTTATTCTTTTGATAGATAGGGATTTTGTAGTAACCCGGACGAATTACTATGATATCACCAAAGCCCGTAAGCCGGAAGGCAGACTGGTTCGTGTGGGAGATTTATTGCGTTGTAACAATGCATTGTCTGCCGAAGGCGGTTGCGGAACACATGAACTTTGCGGCAGTTGTCCTATCCGAAAGAAGATTGAGGAAACATTTCGTGCTAAAAGTAGCTTCACGGATTTAGAAGCTATACTCGATATACGGGATAGGAGGGGCGAAGTAGCCGAATGTGATACGTATGTTTCCGGTGAATACATGGAAATAGACGATAAGGAGGGTATGGTAATTACTGTACATGATATTACCCGACTGAAGAAAGCGGAAGCGGAATTGAACAGAGCCCGTGAAAAAGCGGAAAATGCAGATCGCTCCAAATCAGCTTTTCTTGCCAATATGAGTCATGAGATACGCACACCGTTGAATGCCATTGTCGGTTTCTCCGAATTGCTGGCTTCTGCCAGTACGGAAGAGGAGAAGACGCAATTTCTGGAAATAGTGCATTCTAACAACGAGTTGTTGCAGCAGTTGATTGCTGATATTCTTGACCTTTCAAAAATAGAGGCAGGTACATTGGAATTTACATTCTCGGAGGTAGACGTCAATCAGTTGATGTTTGATATAGAACAATTGTTCCGTATGAGACTGGAAGATAAATCTGCTGTTATTCAGATTATCAGGGAAACACCTCCCGATGAATGTGTTATGTATACCGATAGAAATCGTTTGCAACAAGTGGTTTCCAATTTTATGACCAATGCTGTGAAGTTTACAGATGAGGGTAGCATTACTTTTGGCTATAATCGTTGTGCTGAAGGTCTTTATTTTTATGTGAAAGATACCGGAAGTGGTATCCCGGAAGATAAGGTAAATCATATTTTTGAACGCTTTGTCCGGGTAGAACAGAATAAGAAAGGTACCGGTTTGGGGCTGGCTATCTGTGAAATGATAATTCGTAAGTTGGGTGGAAAGATTGGTGTGGAGTCTGAATACGGTAAGGGATCTACATTCTGGTTTACCCTCCCGATTAATGGACGCCAGATTAAGGAACAAGGCACGGAGATTGATGGCAAGACTAACTTATAAAAAGATTTAATAACATTCGCTATCCCAAATTAATATTGTATTTTTGCGGCTCTTAATTAAAGCTAACAATTTGCATGACTGCAATGAAGGATGATTTTTATCATGGCGGACTTACTGACGACGAAGTAAGAAAAAGCCGCGAAAAGTACGGAGTCAATCTGTTAACGCCCCCCAAGCGTCCCTCCCTGTGGAAGTTATATCTTGAAAAGTTTGAGGATCCTGTTGTCAGGGTGCTTTTGGTGGCTGCACTATTTTCTTTGATCATCTCGATCGTAGAGAATGAATATGCCGAGACAATCGGTATTATTGCCGCTATATTGCTGGCTACGGGAATCGGTTTCTTCTTTGAATATGACGCCAATAAAAAATTTGATCTGCTGAATGCAGTAAATGAGGAAACTTTGGTGAAAGTTGTCCGTAATGGTCGTGTGCAGGAAATACCTCGGAAAGATGTGGTGGTAGGAGATATTATTGTCCTGGAAACAGGAGAAGAAATACCGGCTGACGGTGAACTGCTGGAAGCCATATCTTTGCAGGTGAATGAATCAAATCTGACCGGTGAACCCGTTATAAATAAAACGACTGTAGAAGCGGATTTTGATGAAGAAGCTACGTATGCTTCCAATCGTGTGCTGCGTGGTACTACCGTTGTGGACGGTCATGGGACAATGCGAGTGCTCAGTGTGGGCGATGATACGGAAATCGGAAAAGTGGCCCGACAAAGTACGGAACAGAGTACGGAACCTACTCCCCTGAACATACAGCTTACCAAACTTGCCAATCTGATTGGTAAGATCGGCTTCTCGGTGGCCGGACTGGCATTTGCCATTTTCTTTATTAAAGATGTAATACTGGTATATCCTTTTTCAACCTTCCACACTTTTGCAGACTGGCTTCCGGCATTGAAAGCTACCCTGCAATACTTTATGATGGCAGTAACCCTGATTGTGGTTGCAGTGCCCGAAGGGTTGCCGATGAGTGTGACGCTCAGTCTGGCATTGAATATGCGCCGTATGCTTTCTACCAATAATCTGGTTCGCAAAATGCATGCTTGCGAGACGATGGGGGCAATTACAGTGATTTGTACGGATAAGACGGGTACATTGACTCAGAATCTGATGCAAGTTTATGAACCGAGCTTCTATGGTTTGAAAAATGGTGGAGAAGTCGGTGAAGATGATATCAGCAAACTGGTGATAGAAGGTATCAGTACCAATTCTACTGCTTTTCTGGAAGAGATAGCCGAAGGTGAAAAACCGAAAGGAGTCGGAAACCCGACAGAGGTAGCCTTGCTTTTATGGTTGAATAGCAGGAATCGGGATTATCTGGAATTACGTGAGAATGCTCCGGTTGTGGATCAGTTGACTTTCTCTACCGAACGTAAATTCATGGCGACTTTGGTGAAGTCTCCTTTGATGGGTAAGAAGGTATTGTACGTGAAAGGTGCTCCTGAAATTGTTTTAGGCAAATGTAAGGATGTTATTCTGGACGGCAAACGGGTAGATGCGGTAGAGTATCGCTCTACGGTAGAAAAACAATTGCTGGGTTATCAGAATATGGCGATGCGTACTCTTGGTTTTGCTTTCAAGATCGTGGAAGATACGGATACAAGGGATTGTGTGGAATTGGTTGCCGATCATGATTTGTCATTCCTGGGTGTGGTTGCTATCAGTGATCCTATCCGTCAGGATGTGCCTGCGGCAGTCTTGAAATGTCAGTCGGCCGGTATCGGTATCAAGATTGTTACGGGAGATACACCGGGTACGGCTACGGAAATAGCACGTCAGATTGGTTTGTGGAAACCGGAAGATACGGAACGCAACCGGATAACAGGGGCTGCTTTTGCTGAACTGACGGATGAAGAAGCACTCGACCGTGTGATGGATCTGAAAATAATGTCGCGTGCGCGTCCTACAGACAAGCAACGTCTGGTGCAGTTGTTACAACAAAAAGGTGCAGTGGTAGCCGTAACGGGAGACGGTACGAATGATGCTCCTGCACTGAATCATGCGCAGGTAGGTCTTTCTATGGGTACGGGAACGTCTGTGGCTAAGGAAGCCAGTGACATAACCTTGCTTGACGATTCTTTCAATAGTATCGGTACTGCCGTGATGTGGGGACGCTCGCTATACAAGAATATCCAGCGCTTCATTGTCTTCCAGTTGACTATCAATTTTGTGGCTTTGCTTATCGTTTTGCTTGGTTCGTTGATAGGTACGGAATTACCGCTGACTGTAACTCAAATGTTGTGGGTAAATCTTATTATGGATACTTTTGCTGCTTTGGCTCTGGCTTCTATTCCGCCCAGCGAGAGTGTTATGCAAGAGAAACCGCGCAGTAGCAGTGACTTTATTATTTCGAAAGCCATGCGCTCCTATATTTTAGGTGTAGGTGGTGCTTTCCTGATTATACTAATGGGAATGTTGTACTGGTTTAATCATGCCGAGGGCGGTATGACACCGGAACGTTTGACCATATTCTTCACATTTTTCGTGATGCTGCAATTCTGGAACCTTTTCAATGCACGTGTGTTTGGTACTACAGACTCCGCTTTCAAAGGGATTTCCAAATCGTATGGTATGGAACTGATAGTACTTGCTATTTTAGTAGGACAGTTCCTTATAGTACAGTTCGGTGGTGCCGTATTCCGTACTGTACCGCTTGATTTAGTCACTTGGGTGATTATTATTGCTTCCACTTCACTGGTATTATGGGTGGGTGAGGCGATACGTTTCATCCGACGTTTAACTCAGAAATAAAATGAAAGAAAAAGGAATTAAAAACCTTATTATCGATTTTGGTGGCGTATTGATTGACTTGGACCGCCAGCGTTGTATTGAGAATTTTGCAAAGTTAGGCATGCCCAATGTAGAGGCTATGCTTGATGTTTGTCATCAGCAAGGTTTCTTCTTACAGCATGAGAAAGGACTGATTACCAGTGCGGAGTTTCGGAATGCGATTCGTGAGCAAATAGGGAAGGTAGTGACCGATGCCCGTATAGATGCTGCCTGGAATAGTTTTTTGGGAAGTATTCCTACCTATAAGTTGGATTTGTTGTTGAAACTGCGTGAGAAATATGTAGTCTATCTATTGAGCAACACCAATGAAATTCACTGGAAATGGTCCTGCAAGCATGCTTTTCACTATAAGGCTTTCCGGGTAGAAGATTATTTTGAGAGAATTTTCCTTTCTTATGAAATGAAGATGGTGAAACCGGACGTTGCCATTTTTGAGAAGCTGTTGGAGGAAACAGGCATAGATCCGAAAGAAACTTTCTTTATAGATGATTCTACTGAGAATTGTCGTGTGGCGGAAACATTGGGTATTTCTACCTATACGCCGAAAGCATGTGAAGACTGGAGTCATCTGTTTAAGTAACCATTAAAAATTAAAGTAGTGCAGTTGCTTCGTAACATACCGGAGGTGCTTCCTCAGCCTTGTGTTGCTACCATAGGCTTTTTCGACGGAGTACATCGAGGACATCGGTACCTGATTGAACAGGTGCGCGAAGTAGCTGTTGCACATGGTTTTGCTTCGGGGGTGGTGACTTTTCCTGTGCACCCGCGCAAGGTGGTACAGCCGGAGTATCACCCTGAATTACTGACCACTTATGAAGAAAAGGTTGCTTTGCTCGCTGAAACCGGTCTGGACTATTGCATGATGCTTGACTTTACTCCTGAAGTTGCTATTCTTTCAGCAAAGGAGTTTATGTTGTTCCTCTACAATCATTATAATATACGTGCCCTTGTTATAGGATATGATCATCGTTTTGGTCATAACCGTAGTGAAGGTTTTGATGACTATGTACGCTATGGGCAGGAGTTGGGGATAGAAGTTATTCTTGCACATGCATATATAGATAAGGATGTTGCAGTAAGCTCTTCTGTTATCCGGCAATTACTGTCGGAAGGTAACGTCTCGGAAGCTGCTTCTTGCCTGGGATATGATTATTTCTTGAATGGCATAGTAGTAAGTGGTTATCGTGTCGGTCGTAAAATAGGTTTTCCTACTGCAAATCTTCGGGTGGATGATCCGGATAAGTTGGTTCCTTCTGATGGGGTATATGCAGTGCGCGTTACCGTAGCAGGTCAGAGTTATGGTGGTATGCTCAGTATTGGCTATCGTCCTACAATGGCTAACGGTACGGATCGTAGTATTGAAGTGAATATATTTAATTTCCATTCAGATATTTACGAGCAATATATCTGCCTTTCTTTTGTCCGCTATCTCCGTCCTGAGTTGAAATTTGATTCCATAGATGAACTGATTGCCCAGCTTCATAAAGATAAAGAAATAGCTTCCCGTTATCTTTAATATCTCCTTTTCTGTTTATATTTCTTGTATGATTATCGAAAAACGTACTTTTTTTATTGTTTTTCGATAAATAATTTCTGTTTTACTTGTTAGTCTCAAAAAATACCTTTTTATTTGCATATCGAAAAACGATAAATTATTATTGAATAACAAAACATATAAAGGTTGACGATTATGAAAAAGGCATTTATGAGTATCTCTTTATTAGTGATTTCCCTCTCCATGTTGATGGCTGTTCTTTGCGGTATAGGAGCTACCGTTTGATGATTTGATAGAGAAAATATATCTTTGTAAACTCTAAAGGACGACAACGATGAAAACTGCAATAAAACTGGCTCTTATTTACTTGGCGATGCAAATTCTCGGGGCATTGGCAGTGGGGCCATTCACTATGATCTATGCGTATGTAAAATACGGTACTGTAGACAGAGCAAGCGAATTTGCCTTGGCTCCCACTCTGCTGGCAGGATTTGTTTTTATGCTGATTTATTTGTGGCAAAAAGGCTATTTGACAGGAGATAAGAGGTTATACTCTCCAGTGTCTGTATCTTATTTATCCTGGAGTGCTATGATGGGAATTTCCATGATTTATCTGATTGATTTTTTAATGTCCCATCTCACATTTTTGCCTGACTGGCTGAGCGATACTTTTGATTTATTGCAATCCGGTTGGTTAGGGATTATTTGTGTAGCTATATTGGGACCCATTTTGGAGGAGCTACTGTTTCGTGGAGCAATCACTAAAGTTCTTCTGAAGAAGTATAATCCGGTAGTAGCTATCTTAATATCCGGTCTGATATTCGGTATCTTTCATATGAATCCGGCGCAAGTGGTAGGAGCTACGCTGATCGGTTTTATTCTTGCATGGATCTATTATAAGACACATAGTCTGATACCTTGTATTCTGATTCACATCATGAACAACAGCCTTTCTGTCTATCTTGCTCTTAAATTCCCGAATGTGGAATATAGCAGTGAATTAATTGGAGAAAAAGCTTATCTGACAGGTCTCGTAATTGCTTTCCTTTTGTTTATATTGTCCTGGAGAATGATGAATACCTATAAATTATCTAATACAACTACTGAAATATGAAAAGGAGATTGAATATTCTTTGCGTGATCGTATTGCTCGTGCTGGGTTATTCGGTTTTAGAAACTACTTATTATGTCGGTTTGGGAATTAAGGCCGGGATCGAGAAAGGTTTTGACTCTAAGATTGATGCAAAGGCTAAAGAAGAGATCAGCAATGTGCAAGTAGTGCAACTGGTACCAAAAGATTTAGGCGGAGATATCTTGATTGATTCTGTTTATAATGAAAAAACCGGTGAATATGTACCTGCTGCTTACGGGCAAATGATAGTCAGTGTGAATACACAACCCAGTGTTTTATCACGGATTGTTTCTCTCCTGATTCTTATTTTAAACTATGTTGCCATTGTCTGGGCTGTAGTACTTTTTATCCGTCTTATTGTGTCGATCAATAAATCCGATATATTCAATTGGAAGAATGTCCGGCGTCTCAGACGTTTAGGAATACTGCTTATTATTGGTTTTGTATGTACCTTCCTTCTTGCGTTTCTGAGTTTTCATAACGTGGAAAAAGTCTTTTCAGTGACAGGTTATTCATTGAGTATGGCGGATATGGTGCATATTACTTCTTTGGTATTGGGGATTTCAGCCCTGATTGTAGCAGAAGTTTTCGCTATCGGACTGAAAATGAAAGAAGAACAGGAATTGACAATTTAAAGAAATGATACGATTATGAAGAAATTTAGAATATTGGGGATATTAGCGATACTGGTGATTGTAGGAGATTTTGCCATTTCTTTTACTGCCGGTTGGCAAGAAGAACGTGACAGTTTTCTGGCGGGAAGTAAAAGTGCCCGTGCGGAAACGCCAGCCTTATACACGCCTGAAGGTATCCCTGTGGAGGTACGACCTCTGGAAACAACAATATTGGATTCATTGCGTAATAGTAAAATGAATGAAAATCTTCCTTACAAAATAGATAAAGTAAGTGTGGCTATTGTTCCGTCGACCTGGAGTAGTATTGTGTTTTGCTTTGGTGCATTTGCTGTTTTGGCTATTCTTGCCGGAATTTACTGCCTGATACGGGTTTTAATTTCCATATCGAAGCGTAATGTGTTTACTCATGACAATGTGGTAAGAATGCGCGTATTCACTTATTCTTTATTAGCTTTTAGTATCTTGAATGCGTTGATGGAATGGCTGAATTATATTGAAGTGGTGAAACAAGTGAGTCTGCCCGGGTATGAAATAAAGGGTTTCAGCATGTCCGAAGATTGGGTATCATTGGTGGTCATTGTTCTCTTTACCGAGATATTTGCCGTAGGTGTGAAAATGAAGGAAGAACAGGATCTGACTATTTAATCCTAACCTTGATAAAAGTGATTTATATGATTATAGTAAACCTTGATATAATGATGGCTCGACGAAAGATATCTTTAGGAGAGCTGGCTGAAAAGGTGGATATTACACCTGCCAATTTATCTATTTTGAAAACGGGAAAGGCAAAAGCTATCCGTTTCTCTACACTGGAGGCTATTTGCAAAGTGTTGGACTGTCAGCCGGGAGATATTTTGGAATTTCAGGAAGGAGAAGAATAGAGAGATGATGGGATGGTAAGATGAATCAGTCATGTTTTTATTCATCTTACCATCCCACCATCTTATCATTCTATTTATTTACTACTATCTTTCGCCTTGAAAGCCAGCGCATACATCCGCATCTGCTTCACCATAGACAGCAAACCATTGCTACGGGTAGGAGAAAGATGTTCTTTCAATCCTATCTTATCAATAAAATAAAGATCGGCATTTAGAATTTCGTCCGGTGTATGCCCGGAAAGGACTTTCATCAACAACGAAATGATACCTTTTACAATCAAAGCGTCGCTTTCTGCTTTGAAGATAATTTTTCCATCCTCTTCGTCAGCTTGCAGCCATACACGGCTTTGGCAACCTTCAATCAGATTCTGTTCCGTCTTATATTTTTCGTCGAGCGGTTCCTGCTCGTTTCCTAAGTCTATGAGGAGTTGATAGCGATCCATCCAGTCGTCAAAGTCGCTGAATTCGGTGATCACTTCGTCTTGTAGTTCATTGATACTCATGTTGCAGATTTATGATTTATAATTTATGATTTATTTTTCGCTGTAGATTACTTGCATTACAGTTTGTCCTACTGCTTGCAATGTAGCTTTATCAATGGCATCCATATCATCTTTCACGGTGTGCCAATGCTCAAAGAAATCTCCTTCCGGATAGTAAGGGACGATATCGATTGTCGGGATTTTCGCATACTTGTTGATGAACGTATGGTCATCGGTAACGAAACCGCCTTTTTTCTGTACAAAATAACGCCCGAAGCCTAAAGCGTTGGCTGTTTTCCAGACTTTCTCATTGACATTGGGAGCTACTTCATGAGACAGGCTTTCATAACGGAATTCTGCATTTTTGCCACCTACCATGTCCAGCAATATACCGAAGCGTGCATTATATCCCTGTACGTGCGGGTTGCGTGCCCAATACTGTGAGCCAAGTCCCCAGTATTCTTCTTTATGCGGGCCGTTGTAAGCCTGGTGTGTTCCATAATCTTCAGCATCTACAAAAACAATATCTATACCCATTTCCGGCAACTGTTTCTGCAAATGACGTGCTATTTCCAATAATACGCCTATACCGCTGGCACCGTCATTGGCACCTAAAATGGGGGTGTAATGCTTTTTAGCGTCCGGGTCAGCGTCTGCCCACGGACGGCTGTCCCAATGAGAAAAAAGTGCAATACGCTTTTTTGTATCCGGTTTGTAGGAACCGATGATATTCCGGGCCTTTAGTAATGTGCCGGTATAGGCAGGTAAGTCTACATATTGGCTAGTAACCTTTGCACCGAATTCTGTCAGTTTATCAGCCAGATAATTGCCACAATCCACATGCGCTTTCGTATTAGGAACGCGTGGACCGAAGTCAACCTGTGCTTTCACATACTGGTAAGCACTGTCTGCGTTGAACTGTGGAACATTGACGACGCTTTTGGTTGTTGTTTCAGTGTCGTCGCTTGCCTTCTTGGTATTGTTGCTGCATGCTATGAATGCAAGCAACACCAGGCATAAAGGGATGAGAGTATAATTCCGTTTCATTCTTTATCTAAATTAAAACTTAGTTTCACTTCTTTTCTTCCGGTCTCCAGCGTTACTTCCGCTCCGTTTATCATAGGCAGGTTCATGCTGACATGTCCTACCGGAAAATTAAAACAGACGGGGTATTCGTATTCTTTCACGAGGTCGGCAATTGCACCGTATAACTCTTTCCCCAAAGACTTGTTTTCCTCGTATTCCGTAAACTGTCCGATAATAAGGCCGGATAGTTTTTCTAATATACCGCCCAGTTTCAGATTGTAGATCATGCGCTCTACTGCATGCGGACGTTCGCCTACATCTTCTATAAAGAGAATGGTTCCTTCAGCGGGAATATCGTAAGGAGTGCCGCGCAGCCCATAAAATACGGACAGGTTGCCACCTCGTAAAATGCCGCTGGCAGTTCCTTTATGGTTTAATTTGTGTCCGGGGCAAATATAGCTGAAACCATTTTCTGAGATTTCTACAGATTCTGCTGTCTCCGGATTAAAATGTCCAAAGAGGATATCTTTGAGTGCCAATGTGCAGAAATCATCTTCGGATTCTACCGTCAAATGGCGTGCCATCAGGGCGTGGAGTGATGCAAAACCTTCTTTCTGGAGCACATTATGTAATGCGGTAATGTCACTGAAACCAATCAGCCATTTAGGATGTTCACGAAAACGGGTAAAATCGAGTTTCCCTAACAGGTGCACTGCTCCGTATCCGCCACGGCTGCATAGAATAACTTTAGCCTTTTCATCATCCAGTGCATTCTGTAAATCTTCTACGCGCTGTTTGATGCTGCCTCCATACGTTCCGTGTGAGCTTCCGGCATGTTTAGCCATTACCACTTCCAGTCCCCAGGATTTCAAACGCTTTTTGGCTCCTTTCAAAAAAGACTTGTCTATCTTGCTGGAAGGAGAAAGGATGATGACACGATCACCTTTTTGTACGTATGACGGAAAAATAAGGCTGTTCATAATTCAATATTTTGCGTATGGGGACAAAAGTACATAAAATAACTCAAAACGAAATTTAGTTTACACCACAGATTACACAGATTAACGCAGATTATTACTTTTCACCATGATTAGAATAAATCTGTATTAATCTGTGTAATCTGTGGTGTAAACTATCAAAATGAAATAAGGCTTGCGAAATTTCCTGGAGTGTTATGCTGCATTTCTCGACATTTTTTCAGATATTTGCTAAAAATCTAACGTTATGGAACCTATTCGAAGCTTTGATCAACTAACCTCACACTTGAAATCCTTGAACAAAAGGAAACGTATTGCAGTAGTTTGTGCTAATGACCCCAATACAGAATACGCCATTGCCCGTTCTCTGGAAGAAGGGATTGCGGAGTTCCTGATGATTGGCGACTCTGCGATTCTTGAAAAATATCCTACATTGAAGAAATATCCCCAGTACGTCCGTACGGTGCATATAGAGGATCCCGATGAGGCGGCGCGTGAGGCTGTACGTATTGTTCGTGAGGGTGGAGCGGATATTTTGATGAAAGGCATTATCAATACAGATAATTTGTTGCATGCTATCCTTGACAAAGAAAAAGGTCTGTTGCCTAAGGGTAAAATCCTGACCCATCTGGCTGTAATGCAGATTCCTACGTATGATAAGTTGCTGTTCTTCTCGGATGCCGCCGTAATTCCGCGACCCACTTTGCAGCAACGCATAGAGATGATCTGGTATGCCATCCATACTTGTCGCCACTTTGGCATCGAACAACCTCGCATTTCACTTATTCATTGTACGGAGAAGGTAAGTGCCAAGTTCCCCCATTCGTTAGATTATGTCAATATCGTGGAGTTGGCGGAGGCCGGAGAATTCGGAAATGTAATAATCGATGGTCCGTTGGATGTAAAGACTTCCTGTGAGAAGACAAGCGGTGATATCAAAGGGATTGCATCTCCTATCAATGGAGAAGCGGATGTGCTGATCTTCCCTAATATCGAATCGGGAAATGCTTTTTATAAGGCTGTATCCTTGTTTGCCCATGCTGATATGGCAGGTCTGTTGCAAGGTCCTGTATGTCCGGTGGTGTTGCCCTCACGTAGTGATTCCGGTCTCTCTAAATATTATAGTATTGCTATGGCATGTCTCACTTGTGCCTGTGACTAAGTGGCAGGGTGATAAAGTAGGTGATCCTAATCGTAAATTGTAAATCGTCAAATCTTAAATTATGAGAATTCTTGCTATCAATCCCGGTTCTACTTCAACGAAAATTGCAGTATACGAAGACACAACTCCGCTTTTGGTGCGTAACATTCGCCATTCGGTAGGAGAACTTTCCCATTTCCCTCGCGTCATCGACCAGTTTGAATTCCGCAAGAATCTGGTAATAGAAGCCTTAAAAGAGAATGGTATTCCTTTTGAATTTGATGCCATCGTAGGGCGTGGAGGATTACTGAAACCCATTCCGGGTGGAGTGTACGAGGTGAACGACGCCATGCTGGATGATATAACCCATGCCATGAGAAGCCATGCGTGTAATCTGGGGTGCCTTATTGCTTCCGAATTGGCAGCATTGCTTCCCGATTGCCGTGCTTTTATTGCTGATCCCGGTGTTGTGGACGAGCTGGATGAGATAGCCCGTATCACGGGTTCTCCACTGATGCCACGTATTACCATTTGGCATGCTTTGAACCAGCGTGCCATTGCCCGCCGTTATGCTGCCGAGTTAACAGCCGCTTTTCCCGATCATCCGGTGCGCTATGAAGACTTGAATTTGATTATCTGTCATTTGGGTGGTGGCATTTCTGTTGGGGCTCACCATAACGGGCGTGCCATTGATGTGAATAATGCGCTTGACGGTGAAGGTCCTTTCTCTCCCGAACGTGCGGGAACATTGCCTGCCGGGCAGTTGATTGATCTTTGTTATTCCCATCGTTTCAGAAAGGATGAACTGAAGAAACGCATTTCCGGCCATGCCGGTCTGGCAGCGCACCTTGGCACTACGGATATACCTGCCATCATAAAGTCTATTGAAGACGGAGATGAAAAAGCCGAATTGGTGTTGAATGCCATGATCTATCAGGTTGCCAAAAGCATTGGAGCTGCCGCCGTTGCGCTTTTCGGTAAAATAGATGCAATCTTGCTGACAGGCGGTATTGCACATTCAGAGTATGTTATTTCTCGTCTGAAAGAGCGTGTATCTTTTCTTGCCCCAGTACATGTGTACCCTGGAGAAGATGAGTTGGAAGCGCTTGCTGTTAACGTTTTGGGAGCATTGCGCGGGGAGTTGCCGATACAAGTCTATAAGTGATGATTGGTGGGATATAAGCCCGACGGTTGTTTCATTCCATGAAAATTATGTTTATGCCAAATGGTAACTTCATTTACATACTGAGGCAAAGGTCGTTACATGCCGAGGTAAAGAGCGTTACAATATGGGGTAAAGGTCGTTACATCCTGCGGTAAATGCTTTTACATCCTAGGGTAAATAGTAGGTAAATGTAATGTGTTGATAGAAAAGTAGTAAGCATATGTTCGTTTCCCTCCGATCAAAAAGATAATTCTCCCAACGGGTTATTAAATGTTTATTGCTAACTTTGCTATATGATATTTAGTGCAATGAATGAAAAACATAATAGAGTGTGACTGATGAATGATAAAATAGGAAATACTTTCAGTGATATCTATGCCTTTTATTATAAGAAATCTTTTTTCTTTGCAAAGTCTTATGTTCACGATGATTTGGCAGCTGAAGACATCGCTTCCGAGTCATTGATAAGGCTGTGGGAGAAGCTGAAAATAGAAGCGATAGATTATGTGGAACCCCTTCTACTTACTATCCTGAAGAATAAAGCTCTGGATTATCTGAAACATGAGGAGGTGAAACGCACAGCTTTTGAATCTATGACTGACTGGCATCATTTTGAACTTTCCACTCGAATTTCCACTCTGGAAGCCTGTAACCCCAATGAGATCTTTTCGGAAGAAGTGGAATCTATTGTTCGTGAGACTTTAGACCTTCTGCCGGAGCAGACACGCCGGATATTTCTTTTAAGCCGTTTTGGGAATAAGTCGAATAAAGAAATTGCCGAAGAAATGAAAATTTCCATTAAGGGAGTGGAATACCATATTTCAAAGGCATTGAAGGTACTACGGGTATCCTTGAAGGATTATCTGCCCCTCTTTTACTTCTATTTTTATATTAAATTCTAAATTAGACGTTGTTCTTAAGATAGAGAACATAAATGAGATTTAATCGGAAATCTATCTTTTTGCCTCTTTTCAATTAGCTGTCTGATAAGCGCATTTCTTATCATTTCTTCTACTGGATAAAGTACTACTTCATTTTTTTTAGTTTTTCTTTTAGGGATGTTTCCACTTTAGTCGTTAACTATATAGAATAGCATAGAATATGGATACAGAGTTATTACAGAAATATATATCCGGTAATGCCACGGAAGCAGAGAAGCGGCACATAACCGAGTGGATGCAGGAAAAGCCTGAGAATATGCGTGAATATATGGCGCAACGCAAATTGTATGATATCGCTTTGTGGCGTACACTGCCGGCAGTGGTAGAAAAGAAAAAAGCAGGAAAAAGATTTTCTGTGCATACACTCTGGGTGGAAATGGCTAAAGCAGCGGCAGTGGTTGCAATCGTCTTATTAGGTACACACTATTGGGATAATAAACATCAGACTGTGGAAAGCAGTGCACTTCAATCTATTTATGTGCCTGCCGGACAACGGACGGAAATAATGTTGGCAGATGGTACGAAGGTGTGGTTGAATTCTCGGAGTACATTGACTTTCCCGGAAAAGTTTAAAGACAATAACCGGAAAGTAAAATTAGATGGTGAGGGTTATTTTGTAGTAGCTAAGAACAAAGAGAGGCCTTTTATAGTGGAAACGAGTAAATGCAATGTAAAGGTGTTAGGTACGGAATTCAACGTATTGGCTTATGCGGAAGATAGTGTCTGGGAAACTTCTTTGCTGAAAGGAGCGGTAGAAATTCAGCTATCGGATCCATCCGCAGGAGTGTTGAAGTTGGAGCCAAACACAATGGCAAGCCTGAAAGGTACCAGGCTGGTGAAAGGACGTATTAAAGAACCAGACTATTTTTTATGGCGTGAAGGTTTGCTTTGTTTTAATGATATATCCGTCAGGGATATGATTGAAAAATTGAAACTTTATTATGGAGTGGATATTGTGGTAAACAATACCAGTATATTCAAGAATCGCTATACAGGCAAGTTCAGAACCAAAGATGGAGTGGAGCATGTGCTGAAAGTACTGAGATTGAATAATAGATTTACTTATACAAAAGATGATGAAAACAATGTGATAACTATTAATTAACCCTTTAAAATATTCTGCCTATGGAATAACACACATCATATTTTATAAAAATGGGACAGTGCTGCAACACTATCCCATGGAAGTCAATGATACATTGACATTTTCTTCTAATAATCTTAAGTTAAAACCTAAAATTAGTAATACAAATATATGAAAAATATTTTGTACCAAGAATCTATTGTAGAAATTAAACATTTATTTCGGGTTATGAAAATCACAGCTCTGGCCTTGTTTTTATTTGTCGGAACAGCTTTTGCCACGAAATCTTATTCACAGACCATGAAAGTTACAGTTGTTTCGGACCGTATATCAACAGGCAAAGTTATCAACGAGATAGAAAAGCAGACTGATTATCTGTTTGTGTATGACATGAATGAGGTTAATCTGAAACGTAACGTCAAAGTTCATGCACAAGATAAACCGGTGGCAGAGGTCTTGAACGAGGTCTTTGAAGGGACTGATATTTATTATGCTATGGAAGGCAAGAATATCATGCTGATGAATAAAGCAAAAGAGAAAGCTTCTGAAAAACAAGCTGATGATAATAAGGTGACAGGATCTATAAAAGATATGGCCGGTGAACCGATCATTGGTGCTAATGTTACGATAAAGGGACAATCAATAGGTACAATTACAGATATAGATGGGCGTTTTATTATCAATGCCCCGGCTAATGCAATTCTACGGATTACATACATTGGCTATATTCCGCAGGAAATCAAAGTGGAGAATAAAAGAGAACTGAAAATCATTCTGCAGGAAGATACGGAAACGTTAGACGAAGTGGTAGTGGTGGGGTATGGTGTTCAGAAGAAATCGGACGTTACCGGTGCTATGATTCGTGTAAATTCGGATGAACTGAATTCCCGACCGGCAGCCAATGCTTTCGAAGCTATGCAAGGTAAAGCGGCAGGTGTGGATATTGTTAGCAATGAACGTCCGGGTGAAATAGGAACTATCAATGTACGCGGTGTACGTTCGTTGAGTGCCAGCAATACTCCGCTTTATGTAGTGGATGGTATTCCTTTAATGTCGACAAGTGGCATTGAGACTTTGAATCCACAGGATATAGAATCCATTGATGTCCTGAAGGATGCCTCTGCTACTGCTATTTATGGTTCACGTGGTGCCAACGGTGTCATTTTGGTTACTACTAAACAGGGCAAGGCGGGCAAGATGTCATTGAACTATTCGGGTACGATGACCATTGAAAATTTGCAGGATTACTCTGAAATGATGAATTCTGCCGAATACATTGAGTGGCGTCGTTGGGCTTATTACTATAAAGAACCGAATAAATATCCGAGGGGTGACGAGCCTGATAAGGATAGTGATTATCTGATTTTTAACGGAGCAAAAGATCCTTATGCCTGGAGGAATATTGAAAAAGGTTGGGCTGGTGGTAGCTGGAATGCATCTGCGGTTCCTACAACGGATTGGGCTGATATGGTTACACAAACCGGTGTTACCCATGAACATACGTTGAGCGCCAGTGGTGGTACGGATAAAGTACAAGGTTATGCTTCTATCGGCTATCTGGATAATGAGGGTACCGTGAAAGGTCAGTCTTACACTCGTTATACAGCCAAAGTCAGCTTGAATCTTGATCCGACCAAATGGTTCAAGATGGGCTTGAATGTTAACGGTACTTTCAGTGAACAGCAATATGGTTCTTCGGCTAAGGCTGTAGGACAGATGATCAGTGACCGGCCATCCAATCTGTATGCAGCTTCTACCAGTTTGTATCCGTATGCCGTGCCCTTTGATGATGAGGGGAACCGCATTGATTATCCGGGTGGAGATGATAAAGTGAAAACGATAGTCAACGAATGGAATTATAGTGAGAATGAACGTCGTATGTTCCGTGCTATCGGTAGTCTGTATGCCCAGTTGAACTTGGGTGAGATCTTCTCTCCTCTGAAAGGGCTCAGATATCGCTTTAATTTTGGTCCCGACTTTCGTAGTTACCGTAATGGAAGTTTTGCAGATGCGAACTCTGTCAGTCGCGAGGGAACCAATCGTGCCAGTTTAACGAATCAATCTGATTTTTCATGGACACTTGATAATCTTATCTACTATGATAAGGAAATAGGAAAACACTCTTTGGGAGTGACTTTACTGCAAAGTGCCACTAAATATCGTTATGAAGAATCCTCTATGGCTGCTTTAAATATTCCCCTGGCCAGTGCCAAATGGAATGCGTTGAGTAAAGCAAATATTTCTGCACTGGATGACTGGGGGAGTGATTTAGTAGAGAAGCAGTTACTCTCGTATATGTTCCGTTTAAATTATGATTATAACAGCAGATACCTCCTCACGGTTTCCGGTCGTTGGGATGGCGCTTCGCAGCTTGCCAAAGGTAATAAATGGGCATTTTTCCCTAGTGCGGCGTTGGGCTGGCGTCTTGATCAGGAAGGATTTTTGCAGGATGTAAGTTGGCTCAATCAGTTGAAACTACGTGTGGGAGTCGGGGTTACCGGTAACTCCGCTATTGATCCTTACCAAACAAAGGGGGCCGTTGTTCCTATCTATTATCCTTATGGTGACAGTTCCACTTCAGGCTTCGTAGCTTCCGATCCTGTAGCTACGGGTGGTACGGTTGCTATGGCAAATAAAGACTTAACTTGGGAAAAGACCACCCAATATAATATTGGCGTTGATTACTCTGTACTGAACGGAAGAATTTCGGGAGTTCTGGATTTTTATACTTCGCGTACAACAGACTTATTGATGCAGATGGGAATTCCTTCATTAAATGGTTATACCCAAACTTATGCCAATGTGGGGGAAACTTCCAATATAGGTGTGGATATCACATTGAATACTGTGAATATCCGGACCCGGGACTTTGAGTGGTCTACCAGTCTAAATGTCGCCTGGCAGAAAGATAAAATAGAGGAGTTGGCAAATGGTAAAGAAGATGATATTAATAATAATTGGTTCATCGGAAAGTCATTGGGAGTGATCTATGGCTATGAATCTGCCGGAATCTGGAAAGAAGAAGATGCGGCTGAAATGGCTGAATTTAATAAGAAAGGACATTCGTTTCAGGTAGGTATGGCACGACCGGTAGACCAGAATGGTGACCATAAGATTGATCCGAATGATGACCGTATAGTAGTGGGACATACACGTCCACGCTGGACTTTGGGTATGACCAATACTTTCTCTTATAAGAATTTTGAGCTTTCTTTCATGTTGTACGGCCGTTTTGACTATATGGTTGATACAGGTGGTGAGTGGCAGGGAGGCCGCTACACTCAGCGTAAGATAAATTACTATAATGAGAATAATAAGAATGCTGAATATCAGAAACCTATCCATGATGATGGAGGCGGTGATCCCTACTACCGGATTCTGGGATATAAGAACGGTTCGTTCCTGAAAGTGCGTAATGTTTCATTAGGTTACGTTTTCCCGAAGAACATGGTGAGCAAATGGAATCTATCTAATCTGAAAGTATATGTGCAGGCTAAGAATCCGGGGCGTATCTTTTCTAATATAGATTTTCTGGAACTGGACGCTTCGCAGAATTTAACATCTACCTGGAACCGTGGTTTCACAATAGGATTGAATGTAGGATTTTAAACTAAAAAGCAAACAATTATGAAATTATATAAGAATATTACATTCGGCTTATTAGCCTTGACCTTGGGAGGCGTGGTGGCTTCCTGTAGTGATTTTCTGGATGAAAAGCTTACCACTCAACAGACTACCGATTTCTTTGATACACCGGAAGGTATTGATCAGCTGGCTGTGGGCATTTACAATAACCTGCGTTTCCATTTCTTCAAGGAGAATGCCTATACTACCACTAATTACGGTACGGATGAGTTTACTGTGGGTGGTGATGGTTCCAATAAAGTGTGGAATAATTATGATGGTAGTTTCCAGTCACAGATTGTAGCCGCTAATTCAAATACTACGATGGCCGAAAGCCTTTGGGATGCCATGTATATCGGAATCAACAATGCGAACCTGTTGTTAAGTAAAATAACTCCTGATAGTTATACCGGTACGAATAAGAAGACGTATATGGGCGAAGCCTATTTCCTGCGTGGCTTTAATTATCTGAAGTTGGTTTCCCAGTATGGAGGTGTACCCTTGAAATTAGAGTCGAGCTTTGTACCTGTCCGTGAGTTCACCCGTGCTACGGCAGAAGCCACGGTAGAGCAGGCGATTGGTGATTTGAAGAATGCTTATGCTCTGTTGCCGGCGACGGTAAGCATGGTGGGGAAGATTAGCAGGGATGCTGCGGCTCATTTTTTAGCTAAGGCTTACTTGTTCCGTGCCAGTGAAATTAATGATGGATGGAACAGTACGACTAAAGAATCTGACCTGAAAGAAGCCTTGAAACTGGCCAAAGAAGTAATTTCACGTCATCAGTTAGCCCCCAATTTTTCTGATCTGTGGCATTATACGGAACCTGACGGAGCGAGTGAAAAATTAGATGAGATTATTCTTTCGGCACAGTTCTCTTCTGACAAATCTTCCAGAAGTGCCGGTACTAACAGATGCCATCTCTTCTTCTTGTCTGTTTACAATAATTTGCCTCAGATGAAACGTGACTTGGCTGGCGGTCGCGAGTACCAACGTTTAAGAACCACATATTATATGTATAATATCTATGATATGATTAATGATTCCCGTTTCTGGAAAAGCTTTAAGACTAAGTATGCTGTTAATAACCCGAAAGCGGGTTCCGGTTACGAAGTGGGAGATTTGGGCGTGATGTATGTTGTCAATCGTCCGGGTGATACCCGGTTCGATGGAGTGCAACTCAGCGGAAAGGTGATTGATGAAAAGACCGGCAAAGCCATTCCTACTACATTTGTGACTTATCCGAAAGATCGTAACGATAAGGACGATGTGGCATTATATGATGATGTAAGTCGTTTTGTAGCTCTTAATAAGTATATTGATGGTTCGCGTGAAACGGTCAGTGACATGGGAGGCAATCGGGATGGTATTCTGGCCCGTCTTGGTGAAACTTATCTGATCGCTGCTGAAGTTCTGATTCGCCAAGGCGAATATGGTGATGCTCTGCATTACATTAATGAACTCCGCAAGCGTGCTGCCTACAAGAACGGGGAAGATCGTTCGGTATATTGTGACGGTGGTGCATCATATAATGAAAATGCCTTAGGATGGCAGATTGACGGCATAAACTCTTATTACACCGGAAATTCTTATTATGAGTCCAATGATATTGATAAGACTACACTTCCCACTGATCTTGAAATAACAGATATACATAGTCTTCCGGTTGAAGATGAGGCTGTCATTTCAAAACTGAAATATAGCTCTGATTATGATCGTATGATGTGCCTTCTGCTGAATGAGCGTTCACGGGAACTTTGCGGTGAGTTTTATCGTTGGGAAGACTTATCAAGAACAAAAACATTGGTGGCACGTACCAAAGCTTTTAATTCGGATGCTGCTCCTAATATTGATGAACATCATTGTTTGCGTCCTATCCCTCAAACTTATCTGGATGCTATCCAAAAGGATGGTCATGCGTTGACTTCCGAGGAAAAAAAGCAACAACAGAATCCTGGTTATTAATAATGGATGATAAACTGACATATACCAGTCTTTATGTGTATCTGAAAATATAGACAAAAAAAGGAGTAAAGTCCCCCAAATGACTTTACTCCTCCCAATCTTCTTTTCCTCGTAACTAATACGGAGAAAAACACCACTAATCAAAATTCTATACCTTGGTCTTATTGGAATTTAGAAATTATTCTTTCCGGCATCCCACCAGAGACGAGTACCACCTGTGTCGGCACCACCCAGTGCTCTTGTTAATGAACTGTACTGAGTAGGATTAGATGTTTTCAGACCTTCCGGATATGGGAGACGACGGATCATCTCATCTGTGTTAATGGCACCACCGCTATTATTCACTTTGACTTTAAATAATTTCGGATAACCGGTACGACGTTGCTCTGTCCATGCTTCATTACCTTCGGGATATATGGCAAGCCATTTCTGTGTCATGATTTTCTCAAATTGTTCTTCTGTACCGTTGGCATCCGCCCAATTGGGAGTAGTAGTGATGCGTGCATTCATATCGAATTGGGTATCGAACGGATCTTTGTAATCAGCTGGTGTCTTGTCACTTTGCAGGTAAGCATCAACTCCACCTACTCCCCATTGCTCAAAGGATGTTTTTACACCTGTCTCATAGCATATTTTGGGATCTTCTGTAGAGATGCCTCGTAAAGCAGCTTCTGCACGAAGGAACCATACCTCGGCAGCAGTCATTAAAATAGGGTTCGTTTTTTGACTGACTGTGCTCTTTGAACATTCTTTATAGCGATTGTCGGCAGAAAGCAAGCCGGTTCCCTGTGGTACGCCTTTGTAGCTTCCAGCGTACTCAAAGAGCTGCGGAAGTTCTTTCACTACATCGTTCTCTTTCCATGTGATAACTGCACCATTTGCTGGATCATAATATTTGGACATGCGTGGATCATCATATCCGGTCAGTACAGATTCCATGGTGGCCCCCATGAAGACTTCCCCCCATGACTTGTTGATTTCACCCAGCGGATTATTGTAGCCGCCGGCAGTCGATACGGAAATAATCTCATTTGGTGCTTCCAGGAATTGCCCGAGGGTGAATGATTTCTGTGCTTGCTCGGTGGCAAGAGCTTTGTCTACGTTAGCAACACGCATGGCTAGACGCAAACGCAATGAATTGCCAAATTTAACCCATTCTGCCAAAGTCTTGTTAGGAGTCAGCATGTCGGCGTCTTTATACGGCTCTACGCCGGGATTGTCCTTGATAAAACTTTGTAAAGAAGTGATCCCTTTTTCCAGATCGGTGAAGAATTGTTTGTAGGCTGTCTTCAGATCATCTACATTGTCACCTTCTTGTCCGAATTTACTATATACCAATGGTCCGTAGCAATCTGCTACACGGTGCATCAATTCAACCTTCAATATTTGGGTTACAGCTAACAGTGCAGGCTGCTCTACGTTGATTTGTTCGCACTTCTGTACTTCGGGCATAATGTACGAGTAATTGTATGTCCAGTGAGTAGAAGTCCATCCATCGTTCAGTGCATATACGCTGTTCTTATCATTGAAACCTTGATTGAAATCATGGAAATAGCCTGAGAACATGTCTTGCCCCAAATTTTGTGCGATTTGGAAAGTCCAGTTTTTACCTTCGCCCCAGTCGTAGTTAAAGTAGATACCACTCTGGATTATTTCAAACTTCAACAGATATTTTTGGAAATCATATTCCTGCAATTCGGAGTCAAACCCTGTATTGTTTCTGTTATCTGCTTCAAAATTGTCGGTACATGCGACTGCGATACCCAGCAATCCGCTTGCAAAAAGTATGGTTAGGAATTTATTATATTTCATAATCGTAAATGCTTTAAGTTAGAATGTGAATTTGATATTGAAACCAATGTTTCTGGTAGAAGGCATGCCGAATACATCTACACCTTGAAGTGAGTTGCCAACAGACAAGGTTGCATCCGGGTCGAACGGTGCATCTTTGTAGAAAAAGAACAGGTTGCGTGCTACCAGCGATACATCGATACCCTTGAATGCCTTCGTCTTTTCCAGCAGTGATTGCGGGAAAGAATAGCCGATTGACAATTCACGCATACGGATATTGGTAGCATCATACATATAATATTCGGATATACCATTACGACCACCTACTGATTTAAAGAATGGTTTAATATGATTCTCGTCGAAGCGAGTTCCTTCGTATTCTATGTAACCTCTATCACGGGCCTGTGCCGTTGCTTTGGTCACGCCATTTTGGTCAAGGACTGCTTGTGTCAAGGACATGACATCACCACCTACGCGGGCATCGATCAGGAAATAGAGACTGAATCCTTTATAGGTAAATGTATTACTCCAACCCAATAAGCAGTCGGGATTTGCATTACCCAGATAGTCGTTGTTACCAGTCTTTACAAGAGGACTTCCATCTTCATTGAGCTTTATTTTTCCATTCTCACGCACGAATGCATTTCCGTAGATATCGCCCAGGGAACCACCTTCTTTGATGCGCATCAGGTAAGCCATAGAAAGTCCGGAACTACCATAAATGAATGAAGTATAATCCGGGTGAAGAGAAATGACTTCATTGCTGTTTGTTGAGAAGTTGACGGCAGTTTTCCAACGGAAATTATCATTCATAACCGGAGTTGCATCTACTGTTAATTCTATACCTTTATTACGGATCTTCCCGGCATTGATATAGCGATATGCATATTTGTCTCCTGCGGCGGTGGGCATTCTCAACAATTGATTCTTTGTATCAGTCTGATACCAGGTAAAGTCAATTCCTAAGCGGCTTTGGAAGAATCTCCATTCCGTACCAAATTCGATAGAACTACTGATTTCCGGTTTCAGATCGCCCTTATTGTATGTGTCGGCTGCTTGCAATACACCACCGGCCTGAATAATATCTACAAGGTTAGTGATACCGATAGGCAGGTCGTTACCTACTTGTGCCCATGAACCACGTACTTTACCAAAGGAAATCCATTCCGGTAGTTTTAATGAGTTATTAATGATCCAGGATAAACCAACGGAAGGGTAGAAGAAGCCTGAATTCATACTTTCCGTATGAGCCAATGTGGAAGACCAGTCATTACGTGCTGTAATGTCAAGATACAGTGCTTCGTCAAAGCCGATTTGTGCTGTTCCGAATACAGACTGAATGGTACGTCTCTGATCAATCTCCTGATTGATGGAGGCATTAGAGCCCATAACGATATTGGCAACCGTAAATAAGTTAGGTTTGTAAAGTGAGGCGATTTTAGAGTCGAGCATCAGTGAGTTGACTTTATTCTTGTTGATACTGGTACCGACAGCGGCATTCAATGACCATTTGTTCCATGTTTTATTGAACATGGCCATCACGTCGGCATAAATCTGGAATTGTTCGCTTTCCGACCAAACATAACGTCCGTTACTCTTTTCGTTATAGGTACCTGTAATATTGGGAGCTGTAGATGCATACATTTTCTGATCGAACTTGTCGCTTACATAGTCTGCATTACCACGGGCTTGCAGGGTTAACCAATCGTTTATTTTCAGGCTGGCACTTAGGGATGCCATAGCGCGGTAACGCTTATTGGTGTTGGTAACACGATTCTTAATCCAGTAAGGATTTTGTGACCATTCGGAAACGTCTGTATACCAGTTTTGTACAGGCATACCATTTCTTGTCGGGTCGGCTACTTCAAAATTAGTAGCATATTCAGACATGTCCATTCCACGTGGGAAACTGTACAGGTCAACCAATGGATTCAGGTATATACCTCCGGATGCAGTGCTATTCTTAATCTTTTGTGTCATCAGGGTAGCATTTCCATCGAGTTTCAGACGATCATTGAAGAAACTCGCTGTTTCGCGGAACGTAAGGTTGTGCTTTTGTAATTTGTTGGAATCAATGATACCTTTGGCTGTAGTGTTGGCATAAGAGAAGTAAGTCTGCATCTTCTCGTTTCCGCTTTGTACGGATATGGAGTTAATAGCGGTTACACCGTTACCGAGGAATTTGCCAACATTATCGTAGTCGGTTAATGACTTTTTTTCTCCCCAACTGTCAGTTCCGCTGGGGCCATACGAATTCTGGAATTCCGGCAGACTGATGGCATGATCGATGGTCAGATTTGAAGAGAAAGTAACTCTTTGCATACCTGCTTTACCTTTCTTGGTAGTTATTAAGATAACACCGTTGGCTGCTTGTGATCCGTAAAGAGCGGCGGCAGAAGCACCTTTCAGAATGCTCATACTTTCAATGTCTTCGGGATTCAGGTTGGAGATACCATCACCGGCGTCACGATTCACACCGTCATTTTCTCCACCCATAACGGTGGAAGTAGATTCGGTAGTCGTATTTAGCATAGGGACACCATCGATGACATATAACGGTTGGTTATTGCCTCCTTCGTAAGCGGAACGTGTACCACGGATAGAAACTTTGGCTGAGCCACCAAGGCCGGATGCGCTCTTATTGATTTGTACACCGGCTGATTTACCTGCTAATGCGGTTATCATATTCGGATCTTTGGCGCGTGTCAGTTCATCGCCACCCACTTGTTGGGTTGAATAAGTCAATGAAGCTGCTTTTTTCTTGATACCCATAGCCGTTACCACAACCGTTTCCAGTGACAGGGCTTCTTCCTGCATCTGTACATTGAGAGTTTTCTGCCCGTTGAGAGCAATCGTTACAGGCTGGTATCCGATAAAGCTGATAACCAGCGTTGCATTAGTCGGTGTATTTAGTGAAAACTCACCGTCTATATTGGTAATGCAACCGTTTGTAGTTCCTTTTTCCACGACATTGGCACCGATAATGGGTTCACCTTTTGTATCGGTAACAACACCTTTTACAGAGATATTTTCTTGTTGTACGGTAGCAATGATTTCACTGGCCTTTTCATTTTGTTTGGTCAACACAATATTCTTGCCTTCCATTACATATCTGATGTCGGTACCATTAAAGATTTCGTCCAAAACTTCGGACACCGGTTGATTGTCTGCATCTACATTTACGGTGCGGCGCACGTCCACACTTTTCTTATTGTAGACAAACAAATACTCGGTCTGAGCCTCGATTTTATCAAGGATTTCGCCTACTCGTAACTCAGAACGGGGGATGCTGATTCTTGTACTCTGAGAGTAGGTAGCGTGGCTGTACGCCTGGAACGTTACAAACAAAAGAAGGAATAGTGTGATCTTCATAGTTCGTAATATTTGCTTAAATACTAAACTTTTTGGGCAAAAAAGCCCATTCAAAGAAATTTTTCTCATATCTTTGTAATGTGTTAAGTTAATAAATTGATTAAGGTCGATTTTTGACTGTTTCGGATCGGAAAGTATGGGGGTACTTTCCGATCTTTTTTGTAGGGGTAATTAGCAGACTGTTTCTTTTATTTCATAATGCTTTTCAGTTTAAGGGGTTAGTACTAAATTTTAAGGTTTTATTTTTGATATCAAATTATTTCTCGTAAATGAAAATCGAATCTTTTTCTTCGTTGATGCTGAATTCAAAAGGATGATCTTTTGAAATGGTTCGGAGAATATGCTCTATACCATCCTGTTCGCGGAATTTTCCGGTACAACTGTCATAGTTCAGCAATTTAGGATCGGAAACGGTTATTTTTACATTATAGTACATTTCAAGTTTAGTGAGGATGCAGCTGAACGGCACATCATCAAAGCAGTACAATCCTTCTTTCCATCGCAGATATTCATAAGAAGGGAGTATTACCTTTTTGCATTTCCCGTCATAGTTGCCAAAGAATTCCTCTTTCTGTAAGCGGGTGATAACCTTATTATTGTTGGCAGGATAAATATCCACAATACCTTCTACAAGGGTGGTTTCAAACTCTTTGCTTCCTGCATAGGCACAAATATTAAAGCTGGTACCTACAACTTTCACCTTATTCATCTCTGTGTGCACGTAGAAGGGGATATCTTTGTTTTTTGCCACTTCAAAGTAGGCTTCACCATCCAGTTCTACGTTTCTTTCGCCACGCCCAAAGTTGGAAGCATAGGTCAATGTGGACTGTGCATTCAGCCATACCCGTGTGCCGTCGGCAAGAGTGATTTGTGCACGTTGTCCGGCGGGGACGGTTACTGTTTGTGGCAGGGATGCCTGATTATATAGATAATCATTAGTCATGAAATAACCGCATACGCCTACGATGATAACGGCTGCTACGCGTATTCCCCATTTTAGTATCGGAGCCAGACGGAAGGTCTTTTTTCCGGCACTTTGTCTGTCGGAGAATAAGGCGACATCAAACATCATACGTTCTTTCAAGAAAGCTTCCCGATTTTCTTCCGAGGCTTCCACCCAGTCAAGGATGCGCTTCTCTTCTTCAATGGTGGTGGTTCCTTTAAAATACTTATATAATAGTTCTTGGTTCATAAGGTACTTGATTTGTTTGTTGAATAAGGGTGTTTTTTTCTGTCCCTCTATAATTAATACAGGTGAACTTGGAACTACCCTAACGGAAAATGAAACTTTTTTTGTTTTTTCTTCGAAATGAGTTGGAAACAGAGAAATTGTCGGGAAGTGATGCTCTGGAAGCAGGCGGAATGAGATGTGTAATTTTGGTCAGGAACTCTTCTGAACCGTATCCGGTTCGTTCCTGCTTCGCTTCTATAGGAGGATGAAAATAGCGAAGCAGGTACGAGGAGGGTACGAAGAAGATAGGAACCGGGTATGGAGCGGATCGCTTTGTTCTGTTTTTCGGGTACTCCAAACGTAAGCGCATAGAATATCCGTGTGATGCACCGGAGGCACATCAGGACTTTATGGAATGTAACAGGAAATTAATTAATTGCCGGCATTAACTTGCCGGATTGGGAATTATGGATACAATGTAACATTCATCCGGAGCTTCGGCTTTAAATAGATTGTAAGCAATGCCTATGGCTTCCTCCGGAGAGTTTGCTTCAATATTCTTGTTGACATTCAGGGTCTCGAAAACTTGTTCTCCCTCGATAAGCACGTAGTATATTATTACAATATATCTCATAACTACCATGTTTAATAGCCAGCAATATTACTGATTTTGCAAACATATATCTTTTATTTATATTATCAAAGAAAAGCAGGAGAGTTTTACTAAAGTAGGATAGAGGCGAGATAATCTTTCAGTTCCACACGCAGAATACGTAGGGCTTTGGTGATATGGAATTCTACTGTTTTGAGAGAGAGATTCAGTTGTTCGGCTATTTTCTTGTTTGGCAGGTTGCTGTAACGGCTGAGCATAAAGATTTCGCGACTTTGCGGTGGCATCTTGTCCAAGGCTTTATTTACGATATGCTGTATCTCCGTACTGAAAATCTTGTCGGGCTCACAATCTTTCAACGTGGCAATACGCAAGTCTAACTCGCGCTGACGGTGCGAATTTAAATCTTCCTCAATACGCAGGCGGGTTTGTTCGTGTTCCAGGTAATTGAGTGCCTTATTCTTGATAATGGTAAGGAGCAATGCGTGCAGACCTTTATCTTCTTCCCAGCGGTCGCGACATTCCCACAAAGAAATCATAGATTCCATAAGAATATCTTCAGCTTCTGCCCAGTTTCTGATGTAGGAATAGGCAAAGGCAAGAAACTTTTCCTGATTCTCTCGAAAGAAACGAGAAAATAAATCCATAGTATGTAGGTTTCCGGCTAAAGGCATTTTTAAATATTCTCTCTCTTATTTAAGGTTTATAGGGTAAAGTAACATAATCTTTTTGGAATACGCAAAAGTCTTAAAAGTTTTTTCTTCCTTTTTTTACAAAAAGAAAGCCCGGCGGGTTTCCGTCGGGCTTTATATGCTGAATAATAAGGTGTTTCTTATTTCTTTTCAGGTCTTTCTTGTCTTTCCGGTCTCGGAAGCAATACTTTGCGGGAAAGTTTGAACTTACCGGTCTTCGGATCAATATCAAGCAGTTTCACTTCGATTTCATCACCTTCCTTGATACCGGCCTCTTCTACTGTTTCCAGACGTTTCCAGTCGATTTCAGAGATGTGCAACAAACCGTCTTTACCCGGCAGGAACTCAACAAAAGCACCATAAGGCATTACAGAACGTACTTTACCTTTGTATACTTCACCAACTTCCGGTACGGCAACGATGCCCTTGATAAGACGCATAGCGTCATCAATGCTCTTCTTGTTAGTTCCGGAGATTTCTATTCTTCCGATGTTGTCTACTTCTTCGATAGTGATTGTAGCACCGGTTTCTTCCTGCATACCTTGGATGATCTTACCACCAGGGCCGATTACTGCACCGATAAACTCTTTAGGTATAGTCATCGTTTCGATGCGCGGAGCATGAGGTTTCAGTTCTTCACGTGGTTCTTGGATAGTTTCCAGAATCTTGCCAAGGATGTGCATACGTCCTTCTTTAGCCTGGTTCAAAGCGCGTTCCAGGATTTCGAATGACAGACCGTCTACCTTGATATCCATCTGAGTAGCTGTGATACCATTCTTGGTTCCTGTTACTTTGAAGTCCATGTCGCCCAGGTGGTCTTCATCACCAAGGATGTCGGACAATACAGCATATTTATCTTCGCCCGGATTCTTGATCAATCCCATAGCGATACCTGATACCGGTTGTTTGATCTTCACACCTGCATCCATCAATGCCAGTGTTCCGGCACATACGGTAGCCATAGAAGAAGAACCGTTAGATTCAAGAATATCGGATACTACGCGCACTACATACGGGTAGTCAGCAGGAATTTGCCCTTTCAGTGCACGCCAAGCTAAGTGTCCGTGACCGACTTCACGACGGCCTACGCCACGTTGTGCCTTGGCTTCTCCGGTAGAGAACGGAGGGAAGTTATAGTGCAACAGGAAACGTTCTTTGCCATGTTCCAGTACGTTGTCGATAATCTTCTCATCCAGTTTTGTACCGAGGGTAACGGTAGACAAGGATTGAGTTTCACCGCGAGTGAAGATAGCAGAGCCATGAGGGCCAGGCAGGCAGTTGATTTCACTCCAGATAGGACGGATCTCGTCAGTCTTACGTCCGTCAAGGCGTTTACCTTCGTCCAGGATGCTGCGGCGCATAGCCTCTTTTTCTACATCGTGGTAGTAACGGTCGATCAGTGCTGCTTTTTCTGCCAGCTCTTCTTCGCTGAACTGTGCTTTGAACTCTTCACGGATAGCATCGAAAGCGTCCATGCGTTCATGTTTATTTTTGTTGCCGGAAGCGGCGATGGCATAAGCCTTTGCGTAGCAAGCTTCGTGAACAGCTTTACGCAGTTCTTCATCGTTTACTTCGTGGCAATATTCGCGTTTTACGGTAGAACCAACAGCCTCTGCCAGTTCTTTCTGAGCCAAGCATTGCACTTTGATTGCTTCGTGGGCTGCTTTCATGGCGTTCAGCAAGTCAAGTTCGGAAACTTCACTCATTTCACCTTCTACCATCATGATGTTTTCGTAAGTAGCACCCACCATGAGGTCCATGTCAGCTTTTTCCAGTTGATCGAAAGTAGGGTTGATAACGAACTGTCCGTCGATGCGTGCTACGCGTACTTCGGAAATAGGTCCGTTGAAAGGAATATCTGAAACTGCGAGGGCGGCAGAAGCGGCAAGCCCTGCCAGTGCGTCCGGTATATCAATACCGTCGGCGGAATAGAGGATGATGTTTACATATACCTCTGCGTGATAATTATCGGGGAATAAGGGGCGGAGAGCACGGTCAACAAGGCGGCAGGTCAGGATTTCATAATCTGAAGCGCGTCCTTCACGCTTGGTGAAACCGCCGGGAAAACGTCCAGATGCGGAGAATTTTTCTTTGTACTCTACCTGTAACGGCATGAAATCTGTTCCGGGAACTGCGTCCTTAGCGGCACAAACAGTAGCAAGAAGCATGGTGTTACCCATACGAAGCATTACAGAACCGTCTGCCTGTTTTGCCAGCTTTCCCGTTTCGAGTGTGATGGTTCTGCCATCAGGGAGCTCGATCGTCTTAACAATTGGGTTAATCATAAAAAATGTTTTATCTATATTTTCTTTCAAAATTCGTGCAAAGATACATATTAATTCATGTAATCAGGTGGGAATGAGATAAAAAAGTTTATAATTGACTATTTTTTTAGGTTTCCATGTGGAAGAAGCAATGAAAATGCTTTGACTAAACTTGAAAAGAACTATATTTGCACGTTCTTTCTAATAGAAATTAAGAAGCTAAATATGAAAAAGATCTGTTTTGTTGCACTTGCCGCTTTGGTTTTAAGTGCATGTAATTCTGAACCGAAATTCAAAGTTGAAGGTGAAGTTTCAGGTGCCGACGGCAAAATGCTGTACCTGGAAGCGGCTGCTTTGGAGGGCATCGTGCCCTTGGATTCTGTAAAGTTGAAGGGTGACGGTTCTTTCAGTTTCAAACAAACACGTCCGGTATCTCCGGAGTTCTACCGCCTTCGTGTGGACGACAAGGTTATCAATTTCTCTGTGGATTCTACGGAAACTATCGGACTGAAAGCGCCGTATACTGATTTTGCTACGGCTTATACGGTAGAAGGTTCGGCAAACAGCACTAAGATAAAGGAATTGACGTTGAAGCAAGTGCAGTTGCAGAATGAGGTGAATGAGTTGGTGAAGAAGATGCAGGCTCATCAGATAGGTGCCGATGTTTTTGAAGAAAAACTGGCTGCCTTGATGAAAGATTATAAGGATGAGGTGAAAACTAAATATATTTTTGCAGCTCCCAATACGGCTGCCGCTTATTTTGCTCTGTTCCAGAAACTGAATAATTACCTTATCTTCGATCCTTTGAATAGCAAGGATGATATTAAGTGCTTTGCAGCCGTTGCCACCAGTCTGAATAATTATTATCCGCATGCGGATCGCTCCAAGAATCTCTATAATATTGTGATTAAGGGAATGAAGAATACCCGTACACCGCAACAGAAAGTTCTGGAGTTGCCGGAAGAAGTTATTTCCGAAACCGGTATCATCGATATCAGCCTTCGTGATATGAAGGGGAATACCCATAAGTTGAGCGATCTGAAAGGTAAAGTAGTCTTGTTGGACTTTACTATTTACCAAAGTGCAGCTTCTGCTCCCCATAACTTCTTGCTGAATGACCTTTATACTAAATATAAAGATCAGGGACTGGTGATTTATCAGGTTTCACTGGATGCTGACGAGCATTTCTGGAAAACAACGGCTGATAATCTGCCTTGGATTTCTGTAAGAGATGCAAATGGAATTTACTCAAATGTGGCCGCTATGTACAACGTAAAGGAGGTTCCTTCTCTGTTCCTGATTAATCGGAATAGTGAGTTGAGCGCTCGTGGAGAGACTATAAAAGACTTGGACGCTGCGGTGAAAGCACTGTTGTAACTTGTTATAAATTAGAAGTTTTTATTTAAATATGTTACATAGCAGCAATTTTTGCTTGACACGCATTAATTAAAAGGCTATCTTTGCAAAAGAAAAATCGGAAGAGGGTTCCAGCATGCTGACCATGTTGGAATTCTTTTTTGTTATATAATACCATTTAGAAACTAAAAAGGAGGAAAAAAGTATGGCTTATATGTCAGAAGAAGGCTACAAGAAATTGATGGCCGAACTGAAAGAATTGGAGACGGTAGAACGTCCTAAGATTTCGGCTGCTATCGCCGAAGCACGTGACAAAGGTGACCTGTCGGAGAATGCAGAGTATGATGCCGCTAAAGAGGCACAGGGCATGCTTGAGATGAAAATCAATAAATTGAAGACGATTATAGCAGATGCCAAGATTATTGATGAGTCCAAGCTGAAAACGGATTCCGTGCAGATTTTGAACAAGGTGGAACTGAAGAACATAAAGAATGGCATGAAGATGATTTATACCATTGTTTCGGAAAGCGAAGCTAATCTGAAAGAAGGAAAGATTTCTGTTAACACTCCCATTGCACAAGGTTTGCTTGGTAAGAAAGTGGGTGATGTAGCTGAAATCAAAGTGCCGCAGGGCATGGTTAATCTTGAAGTAGTGAACATATCATTTTAAAGTAAAGGCAGGTCCGCATGCGGGCTTGCCTTAATTTATATATCATAAAAGTTATGGCAACAATATTCAGTAGAATTATCGCAGGTGAAATACCAAGCTATAAGGTGGCGGAGGATGATAAGTTCTTTGCATTTCTGGACATCAATCCGCTGGTGAAAGGGCACACGCTGGTCGTTCCCAAGCAGGAAGTGGATTATATCTTTGATCTGGATGATGAAGATCTGGCAGCAATGCATGTTTTCGCCAAGAAGGTGGCTCGTGCCATTGAGAAGGCTTTCCCTTGCAAGAAAGTAGGTGAAGCAGTGATTGGTCTGGAAGTACCTCATGCGCACATTCATCTTATTCCTATGCAGAAAGAGTCGGACATGCTGTTCTCTAATCCAAAGCTGAAACTTTCTGATGAAGAATTTAAAGCAGTTGCCGAAGCGATTCGCGCTGCACTCTAAAAATAAAACTCCTTCCTTTTATAATAAGAACGGGGGCTGAAATGGATTCAGTCCCCGTTTCCTTTATTCTGGTTTGAAAGTTTATGCTTTCAAATTCCGATATCCGGTTAGATGTAATCTTCCCCTAATTTTATTTGTGCGTCGTTTACGTATTTACGGATAGAATGTTCTTCATCCTTCTTGCAAATCAGTAATACATTGTCCGATTCAGCGATGAGATAGCCTTCCAGTCCATCAATAACGGCGAGTTTGTTTTGTGGGAGCACCACGATGTTGTCTTTACTGTTGTACATTAGAGACTCACACTTCAAGGTTACATTTCCTTCTTTGTCCTTTGGGGACAAGTCATACAATGACCCCCATGTACCTAAATCGGACCAACCGAAATCTCCTAATGAAACATATACATTGTCTGCTTTCTCCATGATGCCGAAGTCGACGGATACATTGGGGCATGCAGGGAAATTTTCGTCGATGAATGCTTTTTCGGCAGGAGTACCGTATACATCTTTACCAGGAATCAATTTGCTTGCCAGCTCGGGAAGTAGTGCTTCCACGGCCTTGATGACAGAGTTTACATTCCACATGAAGAGGCCGGAGTTCCAATAAAATTCTCCGCTTTCTACGAAAACTTTGGCTAACTCCAGTTCAGGTTTTTCGGTAAAGGTCTTCACCTTGTAGAAATTATCTCCTGCTTGTTCGGCTATCTGAATGTAACCATAACCTGTTTCGGGACGGTTCGGTTTGATACCGAGAGTCAGCAACTTTTCTGATTGAGATACGAACGTCAAGCCTTTTTCGATGGCATCAAGGAACTCTCCTTCCTTCAGAATCAAATGATCGGATGGGGCTACCACGATATTGGCATTCGGGTTTAATGCGCGAATGTGATAAGCTGCCCATGCGATACACGGAGCAGTATTTCTGCGTGTAGGCTCCAGCAAAATTTGTTCGGGATTCAATTCAGGCAGTTGCTCCTTTACAAGATCTGCGTATAAATCGTTTGTAACGATAAGTATGTTCTCTGTGGGAATAACTTTATTGAAGCGGTCGAAGGTTTGTTGCAGTAATGACCTGCCTGTGCCAAAGAAGTCCAGAAACTGTTTAGGGAGCGTTTTTCGACTAAATGGCCAGAAGCGACTGCCGATACCTCCACCCATGATAACACAGAAATTATCCTTATTTGTTGTCATATCGTTTGTTTTAAAAGTTTCTGCTAAAGTACACTATATTTTGGAAACACGGAATGTTTGTAGAATGTTTTATGACTTTTTTCTCCTTTTTTTAGGAAAAGTATTGCAGGTTTAGAAAAAAGCCGTATCTTTGCACCGCAATTGAGAAATCAAGCATGCCCAGATGGCGGAATCGGTAGACGCGCTGGTCTCAAACACCAGTGGATTCACTTCCATCCCGGTTCGACCCCGGGTCTGGGTACTGAAGCGGAGAAAGTTGAAAAACTCTCTCCGCTTTTCTTTTCTCTTCTTGTAATGCGCTGATTTTCAAGGATCTTTCAAGGAACTTTAATTTGAACTTATCGTAAAAATCAGAAGATTTACTTATGAATATCTGTGGCGGTATCCATTATATGGAATCGTATAAAATAATTATTTCATCTTTTAAATAGAATTAGATTTCTTTCTAATTTTCTTGTTAAATGTTTGGTTGTCTCTTTTATTTTTGCGAATATTGCGTGTAAGTAATGTGCTTAAGTTCACAATTAGTTACACAGAATATATTAAGAGTTTATGGTGCTGAAGAGGTATGCAATACTTGTTATCGTACTAATATATGGTATTGCAATTGCTACAAGTAAAGAACTGACAGACCATTATGGGTTGTCTTTTCACTCTCACGAAGTAAATCAGGATGAACGCACAGGTATGATTTTAGCTTCCGAGCAGGGATTCAATTTTAGACACGGTTTTTCTTTTAACTTTGAACTCTCACTTCAGAAAGCTAATCTTACTTATGGTTATGTGTGTCGTATTGTCTCTAATGATGTGGAAACATTGGATTTGGTAGCCAATCTGAATATTGCCAAGATGAATTTTATATTATGTGGTTCTGATGGGATTATTTCAAATCAGGAGTTGCAAGGGGAAGATATCGTTCTTGGAGATACTTGGATGAATATTAATATTTCTTTTTTTCCCCAGGAAATAATATGCAGTGTGGGCAACGAGACTGTGCATATGCCTCATGGTTTCCAAAACATGGATCATATTAAGATTTTTATGGGCTGTAATGAGCATCCGGCCTTTGTTACAACTGATGTACCTCCTATGAGTATTCGTAATTTGAAGTTATTTGATAATAAAAAGGAACCGGTTGCCCGGTGGACTTTGGATAAACATAGAAAGGATCACGTATATGACGAAATTGATAATATAAAAGCACAAGTATCAAATGGTATATGGAATATTGAGGAATATGTAAGCTGGGAAAAGAAAATAGAAATATCTGTTAATGAGAGGAATCCGCAAATTGCAACGGATACTGAACATGGCCGTATATTTGTGGCTACTTCGGACTCTTTATATATTTATCATACTGAAAACAATGAACTGCAGTGTGTAAAAACGCAAGGGGGAGCGCCCTTTGCGAGTGGAGGCAGTCAGACTATTTATGATCCTGTGATGGATCGGCTCGTGTCCTATAGTGTACTTTTTCCTCAGTTGATAACTTATGATCTGGAGGGGAATTCATGGTCTTCTTATCCTGGTGTTGAAGGGCTTGCTCCTATACAACACCATAATCGATTTATAGACTCTGAAACGAATACGCTGGTTGTTTTTGGGGGATATGGTAATCATGCATTTAAAGCTAATTTAGCTTGTCATTCTTTGTCGGGTGGAGATTGGAATATTCATTCTCTGGCACCTGAAGTTGCTCCTCGTTTTCTGAGTGCAGCTGGTTATCTGGGAAATGGAAAGTTTCTTGTTATGGGAGGATTTGGAAGTTTGTCAGGTAAGCAGGAAGAATCTCCCAGAAATTTTGATGATTTGTATGAGGTTGATTATAAAACGGGAAAGGTCAGAAAACTTGCGGATATTACTTTAGAGAAAGAACATCGTACTTTGGGAAATTCTCTGGTTATTGATAAAGAAAGTGGGAAAATATACGCACTAACTTTTTGTAAGGAGAGATTTGATTCGGATATCAGGTTGCTTTCTTTGGATATGAATACATTTCAGCAGGATATTTTAGGCGAGCCGATTCCATACCGGTTTCTGGATACGGAGTCATTCGCTGATCTTTTTTTATATCCGAAACAACAAAAGTTGTATGCGGTAGTTCTGAATGCAGGAATAAATCAGCAATATAAAATAAATATCTATTCATTACGCTATCCTCCTTTGAAGATTTCAGAGATTATGCAAAAGGAGGTGTTGTCTGATAACCACTTTCTTTTTGGGGTATCATTGATTTTACTGGTTAGTGTAATAGGGGCAATAGGCATGTGGGGCTATAAGAAGAAGCGAAAAGTTGTAGATGTGCAAGTATCGGCAGATTCTTCTTCGGTAAATTCAGTAGTAGAGGAAATACCTGAAATTATAAAAGAAAAACCTATCTCATGTATTCGTTTGTTGGGAGGCTTTCAGGTTTTCAATCGCACAGGAGAAGATATAACAGGTAGCTTCAGTCTGATAACCAGACAACTTTTTGTTTTCTTACTATTGCATTCCATAAAAGATGGCAAGGGTACGACTTCACAGAAAATAGATGAGGTCTTTTGGTTTGGAATGGACAAAGCGAGCGCTACAAATAATAGAAGTGTAAATATCCGGAAGCTGAGGCTTATTCTTAAGGAAATAGGGGATATCACTCTTGTTAATGAAAATAGCTACTGGCATTTGGATATAGGAAAAGAAATCACATGTGATTATTATGATGCAATAAATACTATAAACTACATAAAAAAGGAGAAAGGTTTTAGTTTGGTGATGCTGGAACGTTTACTTAATATTGTTTCCAGCGGTTCTTTGCTTCCCAATATGAATGTAGAATGGGCGGATGCATATAAAGCTGATTTTTCTGATAATCTGATTGATTTGCTGACTACTATGTTGAGTTTGAAAGATACAGAGAATGATCAGAAATTACTTCTATGTATAGCAGATGCTATTTTATTGCACGATACTACTAATGAGGAAGCAATTAAAGTGAAATGCCGTATTTTATATCAGCAAGGACAAAAGGGACTTTCAAAACAAGCTTTTGAAAGATTCAGTGTGGCTTATATGAATATGTTAAATGAAAAACCGGCTTTTGAATATCAGGATATCATTCATTAAACTTGAAGTTTATTTACGATAGGTGATCTATCAGAATATATAGAATATGGAGACTTATTCCTCATATTTTGTATGAATGCTGATTGACTTGCTTTATAGCAGTGATAATTAATGAAAGAAAATAATATTTTTTTTCTCATTGATTATCACTGTTTTAGTAATGAATGATACTCGCAAAAAGATTTGATTAATATCCTGTTAATATAGAATTAATCCCCTTTCCGTAATTTCGAAAACAAAAACGGGATGAGTGCACGCATCCCTTTTATTCATTAACTTTAAATATTTAATTTATGAAACACAGCTTTGCGAAAATAGACACATATTACCTGAGTTATGTATGGTATCTTGAAAACATACTGAAACATTAAATACTAAAATACATGGAGAACAAAAACTTTAAAACAGTACAAAAAAGCAGCTTATATCCACTGACTTTTATTTGTATCTGCATATTTCTTATTGCAGGTGCCTATGTGGAAATGTATGCCGGTACATCTGGGATTCAGCAACAGAATAAAAGAACTGTAACCGGACTTGTCACTGATAGTTATGGTGAGGTGATGCCGGGAGTTACTATCAGCATTAGAGGAACTTCTCAGGGAGTAATAACTAATCCTGACGGTGAGTATTCTATTACAGTGCCTTCGGACACATGTATACTGCGATTTAGTTTTATTGGATATAAAACCGAAGAGGTGGTAGTTGGTAAGCGTCGGATAATTCCGGTTACTCTTTCGGAAGATGTAGAAGGATTGGATGAAGTCGTTATTGTTGGATTTGGAAAACAGAAGAAAGTCGATGTTATCGGTTCTGTCGTATCTCTGAATATGGGAGAATTGAAGAAAGTTTCTTCAAGCAACATAACAACTATGATGGCTGGAAATATAGCCGGTATGATTTCTTATCAACGGAGTGGAGAGCCTGGTGCCGATAATGCAGATTTCTTTATTCGAGGTGTGACCACTTTCGGATATAAAAAAGATCCACTGATATTAGTGGATGGCATTGAAGTGACTGCTACGGACTTAGCTCGTCTGCAACCGGATGATATTGCAAATTTCTCAATAATGAAAGATGCTACTTCCACTGCCGTATATGGTGCCCGTGGTGCAAATGGTGTAATTGCCGTGACGACAAAAGAAGGTACTGAAGGGAAGTTAAATATTTCTGCTCGTGTAGAAACTGCAATAACACAGTCTACCCGAAATGTAGAGTTGGCAGACCCAATTACTTATATGAGATTAGGCAATGAGGCTGTATTGACGCGCAGGCCTGATGGAGCAACTCCTTATTCACAATCTAAGATAGACAATACGATTGCGGGTACAAATAAATACGTATATCCGGCTACGGATTGGTACAATGAGATGTTTAAGGATAATGCCTCTGTGTATCGAGTGAATTTGAATGCTAATGGAGGTGGAAAAGTTGCTCGTTATTATCTCGCTGCGTCTTTCGTACAAGATAATGGAAATTTGAAAGTGGATAAACGTAATAATTTTAATAATAATATAAGATTGCGTACTTATTCATTCCGTAGTAACCTGAATTTTAATCTTACGAAAACAACAAAGGCGGCTTTACGTATCAATGCTACATTTGATGATTATACTGGACCAATAAATGGTGGAACAGAGGTCTATAATCAGGTAATGCATGCTAATCCTGTACTTTTTCCACCCTATTATGAACCGGATGATGCGAATATAGCAACCAGTCACATTTTATTTGGAAATGCAGGAGAAGGAAGTCCTACTTATATCAATCCGTATGCAGAAATGGTAAAAGGATATAAGGATTATTCAAAAAGCAAAATAGATGCTCAGTTTGAGTTGGAACAAGATCTTTCTTTTCTGACAGAGGGGTTGTCTGTTAGGGGATTATTCAACACATCTCGTTATTCATTTTTTGATGTATCACGCTTCTTTAATCCTTTCTATTACAAGATAGATTCTTATAATAAATCAACGAATAAATATCGATTACAGTCGCTAAATGAGACCTCCGGTACCGAATATTTGGGTTATAGTGAAGGACAGAAAGATGTGATTTCTTCAGTGTATGTAGAGATTATGGCTAACTATAATCGCACTTTTAAGAAAGATCATACGGTTAGTGGTATGCTTGTGTATACGATGCGCAATTCATTGACCGGTAATGCAGGTGATTTGCAATTATCTTTGCCACATAGAAACTTGGGTTTATCAGGTCGTGGTACTTATTCGTACAAGAGCAGGTATTTTGCAGAATTTAATTTTGGATATAATGGGAGTGAACGTTTCCATAAGAGTCGCCGTTTTGGCTTTTTCCCTTCAGCAGGTCTTGCTTGGACACTCTCCAATGAAAGTTTCTGGAAGGTGCCTTTTATTTCTAAATTGAAGTTGAGAGGTACATATGGCTTGGTTGGTAACGATGCTATTGGTAGTGATTATGATCGCTTCTTCTATCTGTCTAATGTAAATATGAATAGTGCGGATAGGGGAGCTCAATTTGGTATTCCTGGAAGCTATTATTATCGTGATGGAGTTCTTGTTACTCGTAATGCCAACGAAGATATCACTTGGGAAATAGCTTATAAAACTAATATTGGTTTCGAATTAGGATTGTTTGATGATGCGTTTGTGATGGAAGCTGATTATTTCCGCGAGCATCGTACGAATATTCTTATGGACCGCACTTCCATTCCCACTACTATGGGATTGACTGCTACTGAACGCGCGAATGTTGGTGAAGCACGTTCGCAGGGAGTAGATGGGTCAATTGTGTATAATACTACGTTTGGAAAGTCTGTTTGGCTGAAAGCACGTGCTAACTTCACTTTTGCCACCAGTGAGTTTTTAGTATATGAAGAGCCTAATTATGCAGATTCTTATAGAAAACATGTGGGACATCCATTATCACAACAATGGGGACTGATTGCTGAACGGCTGTTTATAGACGATGCAGATGTGGCAAACTCTCCAGTTCAGTCTTTTGGTGAATATAAGGCTGGAGATATAAAATATCGTGATGTCAACAGAGATGGCAAAATAACGGAAGAAGATATGGTTCCTATTGGCTATCCCACCGATCCAGAGATTATTTATGGTTTTGGAGTTTCGAGCGGTTATAAGAATTTTGATTTTTCCTGTTTCTTTCAGGGATCTGCACGTTCCAGTTTCTGGATTGATGCAGAAAATACTTCGCCTTTCAATAATGAAACTCAACTTTTGAAGGCGTATGCAGATAGTCATTGGTCAGAAGATAATCGTGACTTGTATGCATTGTGGCCCCGTCTTAGTCCTACTGTAAATAAGAACAATTCGCAGATGAGTACATGGTTTATGCGTAATGGTAACTTTCTGAGACTTAAATCAGTTGAAGTAGGATATACTTTACCAGCTTCCCTATTGAAGAAAATGAGGCTTAGTAATGCTCGCATATATGTGAATGGAACGAACCTGCTATGTTTTAGTAAATTTAAGCTTTGGGATGTGGAAATGGGTGGAAATGGCTTAGGTTATCCTATTCAGAAGTCTTATAATTTGGGTCTCACAGTATCATTTTAATTGTAAATATTATGAAGAAATATAGAATTATATTAGCTGTATTGGCATTGGCTTTTAGCGCTTCTTGTACTGATTATCTGGAAGTTGTTCCAGATAATATAGCAACTATAGACAATGCTTTTACAAGTCGGAATACGGCAGAAAAATTTCTTTTTACTTGCTATTCCTATATGCCCTCTCATGCCAGTGTGTATGAACAGGCTTTTACTATAGCAGATGAATTTATGGTTCCTTACCCTCAAGCTACTAATACCTTTTATAATGATCCTTATGAAATAATAGGTAGAGGAAATCAGAATGTGGTTGATCCTTCTCTAAATTATTGGGATGGAGCCAAAGGAGGGAAAGCTATGTTTCAGGCTTTGCGTGATTGCAATATTTTTCTTGAGAAAGTAGATAATGTACCAGCTTTAGATGTGTCTGAAAAGAAGAGATGGATTGCAGAAGTAAAGTTTCTTAAAGCATATTATCATTATTGGTTACTGCGCATGTATGGTCCCATTCCTTTGATAAAAGTTAATTTGCCAGTTTCAGCTTCTGTTGAGGAAGTGCAAGTGAAAAGACAACCAGTGGATGACTGTTTTGATTATATTGTGAGTCTTCTTGATGAGGCATGTGCGGATCTGCCGGTTAAGCTTCCTAAATTGACTACTGAAATGGGACGTGCAACTCAGCCTATTGCACTTTCTGTTAAAGCAAAAGTATTGGTAGAAGCTGCCAGTCCATTATTTAATGGAAATGAAGATTATTTGAACTTTAAAGATAATGATGGGATTCCTTATTTTAATCCTACGAAAGATTTGGCAAAATGGGAAAAGGCTGCTACTGCTTGTAAAACAGCTATTGCAATGTGCGATTCGGCGGGTTTTAAACTCTACAAATATTCTCCGAACTCAAATGATCGGATTAATGATGAACTGACTGTTCAGATGAGTATTCGTAACAGTGTGGCAGAGAATAATTTTAATTTGAATAAAGAAGTTATCTGGGCAAATACAAATAATTTATCTGGTCATATTCAGATGCTTAGTACACCAACGCTGGATGCAAAGTTTACTTCTAATGAAGGTCATAGGCTTGTACTTGCTCCGCCTCTGAATGTTGCAGAAATGTTTTATAGTTCTCATGGAGTACCCATTGAAGAGGATGAAGAATGGGTAAGTATGGGTAAGTATACCAATAGGTATAGATTAAAAACAGCGACTTCTGAATATAAATATAATATTAAAGAAGGTGAGCAAACTGCTACGCTTAATTTTGATAGGGAAGTTCGGTTTTATGCAAATCTTTCGTTTGACAGAAATTTGTGGTATGGCATTGGAAAATATGATATGGAAGACCAATGGGTGATCCGTGCTAGGGTAGGTGAACCTGCCGGGAAGAGAGGAATGTCGCTTTATTCTGCTACTGGATATTTTTGTAAAAAACTGGCTAATTATCAGAATAATCTTCTGGAGGGAAATGCTGCCGGGTATATCATTGTAGATTATCCATGGCCAGTAATAAGATTGGCAGATTTGTACTTACTTTACTCTGAAGCTTTGAATGAAGCGTATGGTCCTTCTTCTGAAGTTTATAAGTGGATTGATCTTGTACGTGAACGTGCTGGCTTGGAAGATGTACAAAATTCATGGAAGAAATATGCGATTCCTTCCCGTAAATCTAAACCTGATACTCAGGATGGTTTACGCGAGATCATACAAAGGGAAAGATTGATTGAATTAGCAAATGAAGGTCATCGGTATTGGGAAATTCGTCGTTGGAAAAAGGCTAAGGAAATGTGGCATAACCGTCCTATATTGGGATGGGATATTGAACAGTCGGAGGCGGAACCCTATTATCGTGTGAAGACCATATTTACTCCACAGTTCACAACTAAAAACTATTTCTGGCCAATAAAGGAATATGATTTGTCTGTTAATCCGAATTTAGATCAGAATCCTGGTTGGTAAAAGTTTATTAAAAACTATTTAATACTTGAACATCGTATGAAAATATATAAGTATATAATATGGATAGCTGTAATCTGCACCTCTTTGTTTGCAGCATGCAGTGACGAAGAGCGTGGCCCGGTGGTTTCAGACTCCACAATACCGGGTAATGTGTCTAATGTACAGGTTGAGCGTTTGCCCGGAGCGATTAAACTGAAATATGATTTGCCTAATGACCAGGCATTGGCTTATGTGAAGGCAGAATGTGTGATGAATGGTATAAAACGCGAAGTCAAGGCCTCTGCATATAATAATAATCTGATAATACAGGGCTTTCCGGATACTTGTTCTTATCAGATAAATTTGTATTCAGTGAATCGCAGTGAAGTAGTTAATCCTTCACCTGTGACCTTGAGTGCCAAACCTTTGAACCCACCTTTCCAAGATGTATATAAAACCTTGTCTTTGATGAAAGATTTTGGAGGTGCAACGGTGACATTTGAGAATCCAATGGAAGCAGATTTGGCAATCACTCTAATGTATATTGATTCTTTGGGATATTGGTCGTCGGGGGAAACTCTCTATACAAAGCGGTTGGAAGGTTCCGTATCTATACGTAATATGGATACTATTCCTACAACGTTCGGGGTGTATATTCGAGATCGTTGGAATAACATGACGGACACGCTTGTTAGTGAATTAACTCCGATGTATGAACATGAGCTTGATAAGACTCTTTTCAGACAATATAACTTGCCTACAGATGAACCATCTGCTTATGGGTGGACGGTTCCTATGTTGTGGGATGGAAGTACGGCTGATGGAAGTGGATTCCACACAGATGGAACAACGTGGCCGCAATGGATAACGATTGACTTGGGAGCTGAAAAAATCAAACTGAGTCGATTTAGATATTGGCAACGTCAAACATGGGGATATGGATTTGCGGATAGAAATGTGAAGAAGATGGAGATATGGGGCAGTACAGCGCCTAATCCAGATGGATCATGGGATGATTCCTGGGTATATCTGACCACTGCGACTTCTGTTAAGCCTTCCGGACTTCCTTTAGGTGAACTATCTTCAGAAGATACTCAATTATTGAATGATGGTGAAGAGTTTTCTTTTCCATTAGAAGTACCGGCTATCCGTTACCTGAGATTGAAAGTGATGGAAACGTGGAGTGGGGCAAGAGGATCATGGTATCTTATGGAATTGTCTTTCTGGGGAGCTGAAGAAGAATAGAGTAATTATAAAATGTTGAAAATATGAAAAAGAATATATTCGGATTTTTATTTGTCATCTTTTTCTGCGGCATATGCATAAGTTGCGTAGATTCTGATGATTACAAAAAATATCTGGCGGGTGGAGAGATTATATACCCTCAAAAGGCTGATTCAGTAAGAATTCTTCCTGGTAGAGAAAGGGTGCAGGTTGAATGGCTTATGGTCGATCCTAGGGTAACTTCCTGTGATATCTATTATGAACAAGGTGGGATTGAGAAGCTTTTCAATTTGCCTATTGACCTAACTTCGCATGATAGGGATACTATTAGAGTTATTATAGATGATCTGGAAGAAACAAGCTATCGATTTAAGCTTATAACTCACGATGACTATGGAAATTCATCTATAACTGTTGAGGCGGAAGGATCAGCCTATGGAAAGAATTATGAAAGTTCTCTTTTTAACAGGGTTATCCGGACAAAAACGGTGACACCGGAAGGCCTTTTAATAAATTGGTATGAATCTGAACAAATGGAAGTGGGAGTTGACTTAGAGTATACAGATTCCAAAGGTAGTATAAAAAAAGTGTTCATGCCTGATTCTATAAATCAGATTCTTTTGGATGACTGTGATGTTGCAACTCCTTTTACTTATGTGACGAGATATAAGCCTGTCAAAGAAGCGATAGATGAATTTTATGCAGCAAAGGAGCAAGGGATTGTTGAGTTCCCCTCGGAATTAACCAATGCCCAGGCACCGTTTGAGATTACGGATCAAGGTTGGTGGAATGACCGTTTTGGAGTTGCTAAGGGATGGAATACTAATGAAGCAGGAAGGGTGAATGGAAATGTTGACCGGAATTTCAATAATGCAATGACTATTTGGTCATGGCCTGACTATAGTCCGGTACAAGGCTTGTATAATGCGAAAATTTACCAGATACTTTCCTTGAATCCCGGAATTTATACTTTTGAAGCAACGGTTGGAAGGCTTTCTGCTTCAATTAATAAAGAATACGTGGTAGTATCTAAGGGAATAGAGGTAAATAATATCGAAGATGTTGAACGCTTCGCTCTTTCCTATCAGGAAGTGGTTCCTGGTATTCCCGAAGGTACTGTTCTACAATGTGAATTTGAACTGAAGGAAACAAGTATTGTGTCGGTAGGGCTTGTTGCCAACATAGAACCTTCTCAAGAAACCCAATATAATAAGTTTGAATTGAAAAAGGATTAGGTTTTCAAGGTAAAACAGCCGGAAATAGAGTGCTTTTATTGGGTATATCCACTTCTTGTTTCCGGCTGATTGTAAAATGAAAAATAATAAATGATGAATTTTATAAAATATATTTGTCTAATGCTACTTCTGTGGGGAGTTAATTTGTCTTCATTTTCTCATCCCACTAATTTACGTTGTGAGTATTTATCTGACCCTTTAGGGATTGATACCCCGTTTCCCCGGTTAACTTGGTTGTTGGATGATACTGAGTATGGAGCAAAGCAGCTTGCATATCGTATTTTAATATCTACGGAGCAAGAAAAATTGAAATCCGGACAGATTGATATTTGGGATACGGGCAGAGTACCTTCGGAAGATATGCTGATTGTGTATAATGGGAAGGCTTTGAAGCCTTTTACCAAATATTATTGGCAGGTTTATGTATGGGATAAGAATAATAAAGAACTTCATTCTGATGTGGCAACTTTTGAGACTGGGATGATGAGTCTTGGAAATTGGAAAGGCGCGTGGATTAGTGATGGACATGGACTCGATGGACATAGTAAACATGTGAAACAAGCTCCTTATTTTCGCAAAGTTTTCAATCTATCTAAGCCTGTGGATGAGGCGCGTGCTTATATAGCTGTGGCTGGATTATATGAATTATATATCAATGGAAAGAAAGTCAGTGATCACCGGCTTGATCCAATGTTTACCCGCTTTGACAGGCGTAATTTATATGTTACCTATGACGTGACTTCTTATTTGCAAAGTGGGGATAACGCTATTGGGGTAGTTTTAGGTAATGGATGGTATAACCACCAATCAATGGCTGTGTGGTTCTTTGATCGGGCGCCTTGGCGGGACAGACCGGCTTTCTGTATGGATATGCGCATTACTTATGCTGATGGATCAAAAGAGACAATTAGTACAGGAAAAGATTGGAAGACTTCTTTTGGACCTATTGTTTTCAATAGTATATATACAGCGGAGCATTACGATGCACGCTATGAACAGCCAGGATGGAATACCATTCATTTTTCCGATAGCAAATGGAAAAATGTACTTTTTCGGGATGCACCTTCACAAAATATTGTTTCACAGCAGTTGCATCCTATCCGTAATGTTGAACGGATAGTTCCTAAGCGGGTCACTAAAATTAATGATATGACTTATCTGTTTGATTTTGGAAAGAATATTGCCGGTGTAACAGAATTGAAGATAGAGGGACAGAAAGGAATGGAGATCCGTGTGAAGCATGGCGAAATGCTTGGCGAAGATGGTAGGTTGGATATGAGGCAAATAGAAGCTCACTATCGTCCTAAAGATGATAAAGATCCGTTTCAAACGGATATTTATACATTGAAGGGAGATGAAGTGGAAACATTTATGCCTTTGTTCAATTACAAGGGATTTCAGTATGCGGAGGTTACTGCCGATAGGCCAATTACTTTGACAGTCGATAACCTGACGGCTTGGTTTATGCACAATGATGTACCTGTAACTGGACATATTGAAACATCAAATCCTTTGATTAATAAAATTTGGGAAGCTACAAATACAGCTTACTTATCCAATTTATTTGGATATGCAACTGACTGTCCTCAGCGAGAGAAAAATGGTTGGACGAATGATGCTAATATTGCAATAGAAACTGGATTATTTAATTTCGATGGCATTACCGTTTATGAAAAATGGTTGGCTGATCATCGGGATGCTCAGCAGCCGAATGGGGTGTTACCTTGTATTATTCCTGACAGTGGCTGGGGATTTGAGTGGGCAAATGGGCTGGATTGTACTTCTACAATAGCCATTATTCCGTGGAATATATATATGTTTTATGGAGACAGGCGGTTACTTGCTGATTGTTATGAAAGTATTAAACGATATGTAGATCATGTGACAGATATTACTCCATCAGGACTAACTTCTTGGGGATTAGGTGACTGGGCAGTTTATAAATCAAAGATTCCTACAGAATTTGTTGCATCTGTTTATTATTATATTGATGCTGTAATTTTATCTAAAGCTGCAGCTTTGTTAGGTAAGATTGAGGATGAGAAAAAATATGTGGCATTAAGTAATAAAATAAAGGAAGCATTTAATGAACGATATTTAAACAGAGCAAATGGACTATATGGTGAAGGAAGACAAGCTGAACAGGCTATGCCTCTGTATTGGGGATTGATTCCGGAAGAACTGAAAAGTAAAGCAGCGGCTCATTTGGCTGAAAGAGTAATAAAGGACGGTAAACATATTGATGTTGGAATCTTTGGTGCTAAGGCTCTTTTGAATGCATTAAGTGATAATGGATATGCGGATTTAGCTTATGAAGTTGCTAGTCAGAAAACTTTTCCTTCTTGGGGATGGTGGATTGAAAATGGAGCTACTACTTTGTATGAAAACTGGAATCTGAAAGAGGATATGTCACGAAATCATATTATGTTTGGTGAAATCAGTGCCTGGTTTTACAAAGCATTAGGCGGGATTAAACCGGACCCCGTTTTGCCGGGTTATAAGAATATTTTGCTTCAGCCTTGTTTTATTTCCGGCTTGTCTCATGCTTCTGCTTCTTATCAATCACGTTATGGTACAATTGTCTCAAAATGGAAAAGGGATAAACAAAGAATTCATTATCAGGCTATAGTACCTGCTAATACAACTGCGGCTTTGTCTTTACCAACTGGTTTTAAAATACGTAAGGTCATATTGGGTTCTGGAGAAACTACAGTTGAACTGTTGAAAAAAGCGGATAATGTTTATTATCTACCTTCAGGATGCTATAGTATGGAATTTGTGAAGAAGTAATTGATATTTTAATCTATTAATACCATTGGATAAATGAAGAGAATTTATATTTCTACTCTGTTGATGTTGTTTGTAGTAACAGCTTTTGCTAAAGTGAAGCTGCCAAATACTATTTCTGACAACATGATGATTCAGAGGGATAAACCGGTATCGGTTTGGGGATGGGCTGATTCCGGAGAGCGCGTAACAGTCTCCTTGAATGGACAAACAATGAAAACTAAAGCCGGAAAAGATAAAATATGGGAGGTGCAATTACCGGCAATGCCATATGGGGGGCCCTATAAAATGACTGTTCAAGGTAACACTAATACTATCGTATTGAAAAACATTTTAATTGGAGATATATGGGTTTGTGGAGGACAATCTAATATGGAATGGCTTATGCAGGATGTCAGAAATGCAGATTATGAAATCAAAAATGCCAACTGTCCGACAATAAGACTTTTGCATATTAATCGTGCTATGTCCAATAAGCCGGAGCTTGATGTGGATACATCTGGTTGGATGGAATGTACTTCGCAGACAGTGCCTCGTTTTACTGCTGTAGGATATTTCTTTGCCCGTGAATTGCAAAAAGAGATAGATGTGCCTATTGGCTTGATTAGTAGTTCATGGGGAGGTACTGTTGTAGAAACATGGACAAGTATGGAAGAAATGGGGAAAATCCCCGGTTATGCAGAAAGGGTAAAAATGATGTGTGATCCCGGTTTTTTTCATAAGTTTGAGAAGAAAGATCAACCGGATATTTATCAGGTTTTAGAATCGGATAAAGGATTATCTGAAAAATGGTATCTGCCTGAAACGAATATAACTAAATGGAAGGAAACACATCTTCCGGGTATGTGGGGCGGAATGAGAATTTATGGCGATGGAGTGATCTGGTTTCGTAAAGAATTTGATTTAACGGCTGAACAGGCCAAAGAGCCGATAGTCATATCCCTTGGTGCTATTGACGATTGGGATGTTACTTATCTTAATGGGCAAGAAATCGGTAAGATGGATTCTTATAATACCCCTCGTGAATATATAGTTTCTCCTGAACGGTTAAAAGTTGGTAGAAATGTTTTAGTCGTAAAAGCTGTCAATCATACGGGTGATGGAGGTTTCACCGGTGAAATGAAGCAAATGTATTGCCTGACTGCCAATGAGCGTATTCCTCTTGCCGGTGACTGGAAATATAGGGTCTCACAGATTATTGAAACTACAGAGACCTTAGGACCTAACAGTTATCCTTCATTACTATACAATGCCATGCTGGCACCTCTTACCAAATTCCCTATAAAGGGAACCATATGGTATCAGGGGGAATCAAATTCGGGTGATGCTTATCGTTATCGTTCTTTATTTCCAAATATGATCAGGGATTGGCGTAAGCAGTGGAAATATGCTGAGATGCCTTTTTACTGGGTACAACTAGCTAACTTTATGAAACCGGCAGAAGAACCGGGGCAGAGCGATTGGGCAGAATTACGCGAATCGCAACATCTTACTTTGGAATTGCCATATACAGGTGAAGCTTTGGCTATTGACATAGGTGAAACTGAAGATATTCATCCTCGTAATAAACAGGATGTCGGCCATAGATTGGCCCTCAATGCTTTGGCCAAAACTTACGGTAAAGAGGTAGAATTTTCAGGACCTGAATATCAAAGTATGAAAATAGATGGGAATAGAATAATTCTCACTTTTAACCATATAGCACAGGGACTGGTTGCAAAAGATAAGTATGGATATCTAAAGGGATTTACTATAGCTGGAGCTGATCAGAAATTTGTGTATGCTCAGGCTGCTATAAAAGGAAATACAATCGTAGTAAGCAGTGATGAAATCGAAAATCCTGTAGCTGTTCGTTATGCATGGGCTGATAATCCGATTGACGCTAATTTGTATAATAGTGTTGGACTTCCTGCTTCTCCATTCCGTACGGATACTTGGAAAGTAAGAACACAATATTAATTAAAATCCGTTAGCCATGAAAAACAACAAAACAATATATGTCTTAAGTGCTTTGTTTTTAATGAGTTTAGGTGGAAATACCTTATGCCAAGCTCAGAATAATAATGATGATGACTATTTCTTATGGGGAATAGATAAGGGAGAAGAATGGATAGATGCTATCCGGATAATTGAACCTGCATGCCGTAGTAATATCAAAGGGGTGGTTAATGTAAAATTTATAGCTCCTGGAATGTTTCATGCAGAAGCTTATTGTTGGGGAGTGCCGGATCAAGCTAATCCAAGTCATTGGGGACATGATGTGAACTTGACTCCGAAAGGAATAAAATTGGGAAAAGATGGTTCAGGAAGTTTTAAATTTGATGCGGAAAAATTTCCTGCGGGTCCAATGACCGTACGTATTTGCGCCAGTGATGGCAAAGGACAAAAGGATGAGTTTGAACTGCAATTGTATAATAAGGGAGGAGTGAAATGGAAGCAGGGCATTCCACTTAATAATCCTCCTGGTGCCAAAGGTCTGAAACTTGTATTTGCAGATGATTTTGATGGAGCCATGTCTATTTCCAATGATGGACGGAATGCACGTTATTGCGCACATAAACCTCGATTTGGCGATTTTGGCAGTTGGGCTTTTGCTGATGTAGATGGAGAAGATAATCCTTTTGAACAGTATGATGGATATCTAAGAATAAAGGCTCGCAAACAGGAAGGGAAAAAGGGCAGTACAGGACTCATTGCTTCCGTTAATATGGATGGTGAGGGCTTTTGGGCAAAGGTTCCATTTTATATGGAGTGTCGTTTTATTGCTCAGTCGGCACCAGGAACATGGCCTGCTTTCTGGACAGTGAATCAGCTTGACTGGGGAGTACCCGGAGGGGATGAACTGGATATAATAGAGGCATATGGAGGCAGAGGAAAGGGAAGACCTAACCATGAAGGATATTCTGTTTTTAGTCATTATTGGGGACAGGTGGATGAGAATGGAAAAGGGAAAAACGGAGACAGAACTCGTGTGCCAATTATGGGCTTAGGAGGGAAATCTTATTGGTCAACTACCTTCCATACCTACGCTGTTTATGCTGGTTATAAAGAAACAATCTATTATTTTGATAATATTGAGGTTTTCCGTCATCCGACTACTGACGATACCCGCAATAATCCACATATTTTTCTTGCAAATCTGGCAATAGGGGGAAATCCTTTTCCTGTAGATCTGGAACGCTATGGTAATGGCTCAGATATGTATATAGACTATATCAGAGTATATGCAGAAAAGGAATTGAAAGATTTCTCCAGTCCTCCTCCTGCTACAAAAGCGCATAAATAGTATTATTGAATCATCTTTTAAAAAGAGAATTATGGGTAAAGGTATTTTTAAAATAATAATGATAAGCTTTCTTTTATTGGGCGCTGATATGGCACAAGTCCGGTCAGCTGCTCCGACAGACTTTGAGAATACAGGGAAAATTCAATTGAATCCTGTGTTGGTTTCGACTGACATTGGCAAGAAGAATGTTGCGAAGAATCTGGGAGAAGGCAATATGCGATTGACAGGTAAACTGGTGCGCTATGGTGATAATCTGACTTTTTCAGGAGTTGCCAATGCCGGAAAAGAACTTGTTATTGATGTGACGGAACTGGGGTATTATACTTTGGAACTCACTTTAGCTGATAATGAGAATATTATTCAGACAGCTGTAGTGAATTATGCTGTAGTTCCTGAGATAATAGATGAGGAGCGTCCTTTGGATATGGGCGTTTGTGTTCATCCTCCTAAAGATAACGATTACTCTAAGACATTCAGGCTGATAAGAATGGCAGGATTTACGCGTATCCGTACGGATTTGGCATGGGAACATGTGGAGCCGGCCAAAGGAAAGTATGTTATGCCGGAACATATGTATCAGTTTGTAAGTGCTTCAGAGAAGGAAGGTATTAAACCTTTGATTGTTTTCGGTTATGCTAATGCAATTGCTTATCCGAATGGCTTTCCGACTATTCCTTTTCCTACAACTGAGGAGTCTCGGTTAGGGTGTGCCAATGCACTTGCTTATGCAGTAAAAGAAATGGGAAACCGTGTTACTGAATGGGAGTTATGGAATGAGCCCAATTATGCCGATCCGGTAAAAGACTATTTGCCATTATTAAAGGTCGTGTATCCGACTGTAAAGAAGGTTAATCCTGATATTACTTTAATTTCCGGTGGTGGTTCCGGAGCAGGTGGTGGTCCTGGAGGAGCTTTTATCATACCGGTTTTGGATGCAGGGGGAGTTGACTTTCAAGATGGATATAGCATTCATCCTTATATGGCCCCTAATACCCCTGATTTTGGATATGCAGGAACCGGGGGGCCTATTCCGGCTGTGAATATTCCAACTGTATGGCCTTATTTAAAGAAGATATCAGAAGAGAATCTACGTTCGGATAAAAAGGAATTATCGGTGTGGGTTACGGAAATCGGTTGGAACAGTACTACTAATTTAGATATAGAACAGGCGGCATATCTGGCTCGCACTTATTTGTTGTCTCGCAGACATTATATGTCTCCCGGAGTATTTTGGTATGATTTTCAGAATGATGGAGACACACCGGACAATATAGAGCATAATTTTGGTTTGCTTCGTTCGGACTTTTCGCCTAAGCCATCTTATCAGGCAGCAGCTGTTGTGGCGTCCTTATTGAAAAATTATACTTTTCAAGAGACACTCCTTGATGGAGTCAATAAAGTTCTTGCTTTTGGTCAAGATGGGGAGACTACTTTCTATACAGCCTGGACAACAAAAGCAGAGGGGACTACAATACGTGTGAAGGCTCCGACGGATGTGGATAAATTGCGATTAATAGACTGGCAAGGATGTGAAATGCCATTGACTGTTGATAATGGGTATCTTGTATTGAATCTTAGTATTTTACCTCAGTATCTGGTTGTAAAAGAAGAGGTGGTTGGGATAACATCTCCTGTTGGTAAAACGGGAATAAAACTATATCCAAATCCTTCAACTGGCTTATTGATTGTTAATTGGGGACACGAGGGGAATCGCACTATTACGATTAATGATCTTAATGGCCGGATTTTACAGCGAAAGGTAACTTATGGTTTGGAGACTCAAATGAATATCTCGGATTTGAATGCCGGAATATATATGCTGTGTGTTAATGATGGCAAAGAACAAGTGACTTTGAAAGTAATAAAACAATAACTATTTATAGAGCGAATAAATTGAAACGGAAATTTATCATATTGATATCATATGTGGGTTGGGTGGGAATCTGTTCTGCCTAGCAAAAATTCTCTTGTATTTCGGGGCCCTTCCCAATTTTGTTGGTTTGTTAGATTAAGAGTGGGAAGATTGGAATACAGAACTTGTTCGGGTTATTTATGATGTCTTTTTACCGACTGGATGAGAAGTACAAGTCTGTTATATTAAAAATAAATATTATGAAATCAGGAATGAAGTGTATTACAACGGGATTATTTAAAATCTTTATATTGACATTGTCATGGGGAAGTCTCCAGGCTCAGGTCTTAAAGAATTTGCCTCAACTGGGAAAGGATCCGGTCAAAGAAGTGATAGAGGCAATGACTTTGGCTGAAAAAGTTAATTTGGTAGGTGGAATGGGGAGATTGGGAGATGCTCCGCAAGAGGTATCAGGTATCAGGATGTATGGGGTACCGGGAGCCGCAGCTACGACTTATCCTATTCCTCGTTTGGGAATTCCCGCAATTATACTATCCGATGGCCCGGCTGGAGTACGTATCGATCCGCATCGGCAGAACAGTGAGAAGAAATATTATGCAACAGCTTTCCCGGTTGCGACTTTGTTAGCTTCTTCATGGGATAAAGAGTTGGTGAAAGAAGTAGGAACAGCCTTTGGGAAAGAAATTCTGGAATATGGTGTTGATGTTATACTTGCACCGGGAATGAATATTCAGCGGAATCCTCTCGGAGGACGGAATTTTGAGTATTATTCGGAAGATCCATATCTGTCCGGTCATATTGCTGCTGCTATGGTCAATGGAATCCAAAGTGAGGGAGTAGGAGCTACTATCAAACATTTGGCTGTTAATAGTGAAGAGACTAATCGCTTGAGACATAGTAGTGAATTGACGGAAAGAACTTTACGGGAAATCTATTTGCGTGGTTTTGAAATAGCCATCAAAGAATCCAATCCATGGCTTGTAATGAGTTCCTATAATTTGATTAATGGAATTTTTGCTTCGGAAAGTAGTGAACTGTTAACTACTATTTTGCGAAATGAATGGGGGTATGGTAGTTGTGTTGTGAGCGATTGGGGAGCTGGACTCAATTCTGTGGAACAAATGAAAGCTGGCAATGACTTGATAATGCCGGGAAATTGGGAGCTTACGAAAGCTATTTATGATGCAGTCAATGAAGGTCGGTTGGATGAAAAAATATTGGATCGTAATATTGAACGGATTCTTTCTGTAATAGCTAAATCACCTTCTTTAAAGAAATATGCATATTCAGATCAACCACCTTTTGAGGCTAATGGAAAGATTGTGAGGAGAGCTGCGGCTGAGAGTATGGTGTTACTTAAGAATGAGAAGTCGACATTACCTTTAGATAAGAATCAGAAAATAGCATTATTCGGATGTACATCCTATGATAATATGGCTGGTGGTTTTGGTAGTGGAGGAGTACATAAGGCATATAATATTTCTTTAAACCAAGGGCTTACTTCTGCGGGGTTTGAAGTTGATTCTAAACTTGTAAAGGTCTATGATGAGTATGTGAAAGAACAAAATAAAATATGGAAGATAGATAATCCGATGGAAATATCACCTTCTATACCAGAAATGGAAGTCAGCGAATCGTGGATTAAGCTGTTAGCGAAGCAAATGGATGTAGCTGTTATCACAATTGGAAGGAATTCTGGCGAAGGATCTGACCTTTCAGAGAAAGCTTTTGGTCTTATACCTGAAGAAGCTAAACTTATAGAGAACGTTAGCAGAGAGTTTCATGCGATGAAAAAGAAAGTAATCATTGTGATGAATATTTCTAATGTAATGGAGGTAGCATCGTGGCGTAACTATGTAGATGCTATATTACTGGCATGGCAAGGGGGACAAGAAGGGGGAAATTCAATAACTGATATTTTATGTGGTGCCGTTAATCCTTCAGGAAAACTGACAGCATCTTTTCCAATGACTTATAGAGATGTCCCGTCATATAATAACTTTCCTGGAACTCCTAAGGATGCTTCTAATCCGGAATATTCTTTATACGAAGAAGGGATTTATTTAGGATACCGTTATTACAACACATTTGGTATTAGACCGGCATATGAATTTGGATATGGACTATCATATTCTCATTTTGCTTATTCAGACCTGAAAATAAGTTCAGATATATTTCATAAAAAAATGAAGGTGCAAATTACTATTACAAATAAAGGAAAATATCCTGGTAAAGAGGTGGTGCAGCTTTATTTAAAGGCACCAGCTATCCGACTTGAGAAACCTGTAAATGAACTGAAAGGTTTTGCTAAAACAAAACTCCTGCAATCGGGGGAATCACAGGTTTTGGAGTTCGAATTAGATTCTTCTTCTTTGGCTTCTTATGATGCATCACTTTCTTCATGGATTGCAGAGAAGGGTAAGTATACTATTCAGATGGGAGCATCTTCCTTAGATATAAGAAAGAAAGCCACATTTAAACTGGTAGATGATATTCTTGTAGAAAGATGTCATACTGTCCTACCACTTAAGAGGGAAATTAAGGAATTGACACATAAATAGTAATATTGCTTTGATATACCATCTATGATGAAAAGAATTAAACTCAGTATTGCTTTTCTTTGGTGCATAATTGCTGTCTATGGGCAGGAAATTAGAGGAGATGTTTTATATAAAATCATTTCTCCCTCCGGTTTACTGTTAGACAACAAAGAAAGTTTGGAAAATGACGTCCAGGTGGTGCTTTCTGCCGACAATGGCAGTGAAGGACAACTTTGGAGGATAGTAGCATTTGATGAAAACTGTTTTCTGATTTATAGTCCTTTCTGCAATAAAAGTCTGGATATTTATAATTCTATTCCGGGAAATAATTTTCTGAAATTATGGGATTTTAATCGTAAGAATAGTAATCAGCACTGGCAAATGGCAGCGACAGAAGGTGGTTTTTATATTCGTCATAGTACTACTCAGCGATGTGTAACAGTGTGTGAGGGAGAAAATGAAGATTCACCGGTATCTGTTGTATCGAACAATCCAACTATATGGAAGCTGGAAGTTACTAATGTAGAAGTGCCTCCTGAGAATTTGCGGGGAGAATCTGAATGGGAAAATGAACGGATATTTGCAGTGAATAAAGAGAAAGGTCACGTAACATATATACCATTTTCCTCTATCGAGAGTTTGAAGGGTGATAAATCATTTGATTTTCCATGGGAAACACCAAGTTCCGATCTTTATCAGTCGTTGAATGGAATGTGGAAATTTTATTGGGTGAAGGAACCTTCCGAAAGACCTTTGGAATTTTATAAAGTGGACTATGATGTTTCTCATTGGAATGAATTACCGGTTCCGTCTAATTGGGAGATGTATGGATATGGTACTCCCATATATACTAACGTGAATTATCCATTTCGGAATTTACCTTCAGTAATCCGTCCTCAAAAAGGATTTACCAATGAAGTAGAGGTTAATCCGGTTGGATCGTATCGCAGAAATTTTGTGGTTCCTGTGGATTGGAAAGATAAAGAAATATTTCTTCATTTTGATGGAGCTTATAGTGGTATTTATATATGGGTAAATGGAGAGAAAGTGGGATACAGTCAGGGTGCTAATAATGATGCAGAGTTTAATATCACCCCCTATATACGTACCGGAGAAAATGTTTTGGCGGTTGAAGTTTATCGTTGGACAGATGGCAGTTATTTGGAAGATCAAGATATGTTTCGGTTAAGTGGCATTCACCGTGATGTGTATCTGTATGCTACTCCCCGATTACATGTTCGGGATTATCATTTATCATGTCGTTTTTTGAATGAAGAGTTAACTTCTTCTGAATTTCAGATGAAAGCTATGATCAGGAATTATGACAGGAGGAAATCTGGTAAACAAATTCTTGAAATTCAATTGTTAGATAAATTTGGAAATGTAACTACTTGTATGTCTCAAGAATTGAAACCGTTGAAACCTGGAGAAGAAGTTGTTATTGATCTGAATAGTAGCGTTACAAATCCTCTGTTATGGAGTGCGGAGAAGCCTGATTTGTACACAGCAATTATAGCTTTGAGGAATAAAGATGGAAGAGTAACTGAAGCCATGTCCACTAAATTTGGTTTTCGCAAGGTAGAGGTACGTAATAAACGTGTTTACATAAATAATAAGCAAGTCTTTTTTAAAGGCGTAAATCGCCATGATATTCATCCCCAATATGGTAAAGCTGTTCCGTTGGAAACGATGCTTTTGGATATTGTATTAATGAAGCGGCATAATATTAATACTGTCAGAACCAGTCATTATCCTAATAGCTCTAAAATGTATGCAATGTATGATTATTATGGGTTGTATGTAATGGATGAGGCTGATATGGAAAATCATGGGAATCAAGGACTCAGTGAAAATAAAGATTGGGAACCTGCTTTTGTGGATCGTTTGGAAAGGTTAATACAGCGAGACAGAAACCATCCTTCTGTGATTTTTTGGTCTCTTGGTAATGAGGGAGGGAGTGGCGAGAATTTTTATGCAATGTATCAAAAGGCAAAAGAGTTGGATACAACCCGCCCCGTACATTATGAAGGAAATAATACCTATGCCGATATTGATTCTCATATGTATCCGGATGTTGAGAAGATGAAAGCGCATGACCGGAATAAATCGGATAGACCTTATTTTTTATGTGAATATGCACATGCGATGGGCAATGCTCCCGGAAATCTAATTGAATACTGGGATTATATTGAAAATCATTCGGAACGAATGATTGGTGGCTGCATTTGGGATTGGGTAGATCAGGGCATTAATAAATACGGTTATCCCTCGGATCATTATTTTTATGGTGGAGATTTTGGGGATAAACCCAATGATGCCGATTTTTCATGTAATGGCTTGGTTACTCCGGATCGGGGGATCACCCCAAAATTGTTAGAGACAAAAAAGGTTTACCAATATATTCATTTTATTTCCGATAATCCGGAAACCGGAGAGATAAGAATTTCTAATGGGTATGACTTTACAAATCTGAATGAATTTGATATTATTTGGGAAGTCTTGAGAGAGGGGCAGGTCGTAGAGGTAGGAGAAATAGCGTCAATGGATTTGCTTCCGGATGAGACTATACAGATAAGAATACCGTTTAAAACTCAGATAGATGCTCGATATGAATACTTTCTAAATATCTATGCTGAACGATCGAAGGCGACACTCTGGTCGGAAAAGGGGCAAAGAGTAGCTTCTGAGCAATTTGTATTGAATGTATGTCCTAATGAACAGTTGCCTCTTTTTTCAAATACATCGGAATTGGCTGTTAGTAGTGAGAGAGATTTATCAATAAAAGGTCAGAACTTTCAGGTTACATTTGATATGAAACAAGGTTCCTTGATCTCTTGGCTGTATCAGGATCGGGAGTTGATAGATAAAGGGCAAGGACTGACTTTTAATTGGTATCGCAGTGTTAGTAATGATAAGTTTACAGATCAAAACTATTATGAACCGGATCATAAGTTGTTATCTTTTTCATTTGATGTTGATAAAAAGAGAAACTGTGTTCTCGTCCATAGCCGACATGAAATTCTACTTCATACCACTAAAAAAGAGATTTCAGTTCCTTACCAAATAGATTACACGATTTATGCAGATGGAAAAATAGGAGTACAGGCTACGTTTATAAAACCCAAAGATGGAGAAATTATACGGCGGCTTGGTTTACAAATGGTTCTTCCGGAAGATATGGAATATGTACAATGGTATGGCAGGGGGCCTCATGAAAATTATATAGATAGGAAAACTTCTGCTTACATCGGAATATATCAGAACACAGTTACCGGTATGGAAGAGCATTATGTACGTTCTCAAAGTATGGGAAACAGAGAAGATGTTCGTTGGGTTACGATAACCAATGAGAAAAAGGTAGGTATAAAGGTCATTTCTTTGGATAAAATGAGTTTTAGCGCACTTCATTTCACGGATCAAACATTGTGGATGGCAACTCATGACTTTAGGTTGCCATTAGTTCGGAAGCCGGAAGTTTATCTCAATATAGATTGTATGCAACAGGGGCTTGGAAATGCTACTTGCGGTCCTATGCCTTTGGAGCAGTACATGATTCCTGAAGATGAAAAAATTAGTTATTCATTTAAAATAGAACCAGTCAAATGAAAAGAAATAGTTTTAGTTTTTTATTACCTCTTATTGGGCTTGTTGTGGTTATTTTTTCTTGTAAAAATGAAGATGATCCATTTGAATATTTACAGTATGTAAATCCTTTTATTGGTACGGCATATACCGGACACACATTTCCCAATGCAACCTGTCCTTTTGGAATGGTACAACCGGGGCCACAGACCGGAAATTTTGCCTGGGAGTATTGCAGTGGGTATAATTATGAAGATTCTCTGATGTGGGGATTTTCTCAAACACGTCTGAATGGTACGGGAATACCGGATTCCGGTGATATATTGATGATGCCTTTTGCCGGACAATGCAGAGAGAATTATAAAAGTTTTTTTGATAAGAAAACAGAAGTGGCTTATCCTGGGTATTATGCTGTAGATCTGGTCGATAATCAAGTGAAAGTAGAATTGACCTGTACTCCTCATGTAGCAATGCATCGTTACTTATTCAATGAAGAAAATCCCGGGCTATATATTGACTTTCAGAGTGGTTGTGTCAGTTCTGAACAGCAATATGACAACAGAGTTATTTATGCGGATATTAAAACACCGGATCATTATACGATTACAGGAGAAATGCAGGTTAGACACTGGGTGGAACGCCGTTTGTTTTTCGTAATCAAATTTGATAAGCCTTTTATTTCTGAAGAACGGAAGTTGGTGAAAGAGTCTCATAGGGCACCTTCGTGTGTTTATCGTTTTGAAACTAACGGAAAAAAGCAAAGTCAATTATTGGTGAAAGTGGGTATCTCTACAGTTAGTATCGAGGGAGCAGAGGAAAATCTTCGTTCAGAACTAGATCATTGGAACTTTGATCAGGTAAAGTTGGAAGCAGGAAAGAAATGGGAGAATTATTTGTCACGTGTACAGATCAAGGGAACTACTGATCAGAAAGTTAGTTTTTATACCTCTATGTATCATTTGATGATTCAACCGAATAACATAGCAGATGTTGACGGACAATATAGAAATTCTGAGGATAGTGTTTCGATTTCTCCCTTTGGCAAATACTATTCTACTTTTTCTCTTTGGGATACTTATCGGGCTGCCCATCCTCTTTATACAATCTTGACTCCGGAATTGGTGAGTGATATGGTTAATACAATGTTATTGCATGCTAATGCTCATGGATTTTTGCCGATATGGGCTCTGTGGGGAAAAGAAAACCACTGTATGATTGGTAATCATGGGATTCCTCCTGTTGTAGAGGCATGTCTGAAAGGGTTTCCAGGTATCGATCAGGAACAAGCTTATGCAGAAGTGAAAAAATCATTATTAATACCACACCATAAGTCTGAGTGGAATATCTATGATAAGTATGGATATTTTCCGTTTGATATAATATCCGAAGAATCGGTATCGAGAACTCTGGAAAATTGCTACGATGATTATTGTGCTGCACAATTGGCTGCCAAATTAGGCAAGACAGAAGACTATAATTTTTTTATTAAACGCTCCGGATATTGGAAAAATCTTTTTGATGAAGAAAACAAGTTGGTGAGAGGAAAAGATTCTGACGGTCGATGGAGAACTCCTTTTGATAGGTTCGCCTTATCACATGCTGGTACGGCAGGAGGAGACTATACTGAAGGAAATGCTTGGCAATATACCTGGCACGTACAGCATGACGTCGAAGAACTTATCAATAGGGTGGGAGGCAATGAAGCTTTCGTGACTAAACTGGATTCTTTATTTTTCCTTGATCACACAGCCGAGGTTAAAGGATTTGTTGGAGATGTAACAGGACTCATCGGACAATATTCGCAGGGAAATGAACCCAGCCACCACATTATATATTTATATCGGCTTGCTGGTAAAAAAGGATCTACAGAGGCTTTAGTGAGAGATGTCTTCGAGCGCTTTTATCAACCTTATCCGGACGGTTTATGTGGAAATGATGATTGTGGACAAATGTCTGCGTGGTATATTTTCAGTGCTATGGGCTTCTATCCTGTAAATCCTGTTAGTGGTGAATATATTTTGGGGGCGCCCCAGGTTCTGGAAATCAATATAAAATTGTCCGATGATAAGACTTTTACAGTACGGGCAGATAAGTTATCTGATAAAAATAAGTACGTAAAATCCATTAAGTTCAATGATAAAGAAGTAAATGAAAATTTTATCACTTATCAGCAGATAATGAATGGTGGAATGTTAGTTTTTGAGATGACTGATCGGGAGTAGAATTTTTTGTTAAATAATAATCTGCACTATCATGAAATTACATATAACTATAAGTTTGATATTATGCACCATATTATCTTGCTTCTCTTGTACAAAAAGCGATGTTGGTAAAACTCCGGTTGATTATGTAAATCCGTATTTGGGCAATATCAGTCATATACTGGTACCTACGTATCCGACAGTACATTTACCCAACAGTATGCTTCGGATATATCCGGAACGAGATGATTTTACATCGGATCAGATAGAAGGATTACCTGTAATTGTAACCAGTCACAGAGGCAATTCAGCTTTTAATATTAGTCCGGTGAATGGGAAGTCTCCAGTATCAGTTCCTGTGAAAAAATATACTTATGATAATGAAAGTATTACTCCTTATCGTTATTCTGTATTCCTGGATGAAGAGGATGTAAATGTTGATTACTCTTTATCTCATCAGTCCGGGATCTATAATTTGACATCTGCCAATGATGAACTGAATTATATAGTGGTGAACACCCGGAAAGGAAAACTGGAACAAGTAGACGAAAGTACGATATCGGGTTATCAATGTATTGGTGAAAGTGAAGTTAAAGTATATCTTTATTTGGAATCACAGTCTCCTGTAAAAAGTTTGGGTGCTTTGATTGATAGGACTGTGGATTATAGTAAAAACTCGGTGGAAGGTATCGATCAAGCTTTGGTTCTGGAGTTTGCAACCGGACAAATGAATCTTAGATATGGAGTCTCGTTTATCAGTACTGAACAGGCCAAACGGAATCTTAGAAGAGAGATTGATACTTATGATGTGAATGTAATAGCTGAGATTGGGAGAAGCAAATGGAATGAAGTTTTAGGTAAAATAGAAGTAAATAGCCCTGATGAAGATAATAAAATTCTTTTTTATACCTCTTTATACAGAACTTATGAGCGAATGATTAATATTTCGGAGGATGGATTTTATTATAGTGCCATGGATAATACGGTTCATGCTGATCAAGGAATTTCTTTTTATACCGATGATTGGGCGTGGGATACTTATCGTGCAACACATCCGTTGCGTGTATTGATAGAGTCTGATATGGAAATAGAAATGATCCAATCCTATATGCGTATGGCCCAACAGACTAAAGAAGGGTGGATGCCGACTTTTCCGGAGGTAACGGGAGACAGTCATCGGATGAATGGTAATCATATCGTTGCTTCTGTGTGGGATGCTTATTGTAAAGGATTATGTGGTTTTGATCTTGAAGTTGCTTATGACGCTTGCAAAAAGGCTTTGACGGAAAAATCATTGTTACCTTGGAAAAGGACGCCTAATACTGAACTGGATCTCTTCTATCGTACTAATGGATATTATCCGGCATTGCGCCACGGAGAAAAAGAATATGTGGAAGAAGTTGATTCTTGGGAAAAACGGCAATCTGTGGCAGTAACTTTAGGGACTTGTTTTGATGATTGGTGCTTGTCGCAGATTGCTAAAGAGTTAGGAAAAGATGCGGATTATTCTTATTTCTTGAAGCAGTCCTATAATTATCGGAATCTGTATAATCCTGAGACAATGTTTTTCCATCCTAAAGATATAAATGGAAATTTCATCTATCCTTTTGATTATACTTTTTCCGGGGGATTGGGAGCAAGAGAGTTTTATGATGAGAATAATGCATGGATTTATAGATGGGATGTCCCCCATAATCCGGCAGATTTAATTTCATTGATGGGAGGAGCAGATCGATTTGTCGCTAATTTGGATCAGACATTTCGTGAACCTTTAGGTAAAAGCAAGTATGCTTTTTATTCTCAGCTTCCCGATCAGACGGGTAATGTCGGACAGTTTTCTATGGCTAACGAACCGACTTTGCATATTCCTTATTTGTATAATTATGCTGGTCAACCATGGAAAACTCAGAAGAGGATACGTGAATTGCTGAGGCAGTGGTTCAGAAATGACTTGATGGGGATGCCAGGTGATGAAGATGGAGGCGGAATGTCTGCTTTTGTTGTCTTTTCTGCCATGGGCTTTTATCCGGTTACTCCAGGATTGCCTGTTTATAATATAGGAAGTCCGTTATTTGAAAATATAAAAATGAAACTGAGCAATGGGAATATCTTTGAAATTGATGTCCGGAATTTCTCAGAAAAGAATAAATATATTCAGTCTGCATCCTTGAATGGAATAGAATGGAACAAGCCATGGTTTCACCATAACGATATCATTAATGGTGCAAAACTGATTTTAGTTATGGGAGAAAAAGCTAATAGGAATTGGGGAGCATCTTTGAGAAATTCTCCTCCTTCATTAGAGAATTGAAAGATTAGATCGGGATGATTTTCACATTTCAGAATATAATAAATTAATATTATGAAAAATATTGTAGCAATATGTTACTTCTCACTTTTTGCTTTTGCGCTAACTATGCCTCTTGTTACTTATGCGAAAGCTCAAAAAGGAGGTGCTGAACAAGTTAGTTTGGCTAAAGAACAGTTAGCAGATAAGATAAAAGGTGGTTGGGCTGGTAAAACTATTGGTTGTACTTATGGAGGTCCTATAGAATTCTTATTTAATGGTACAATGATTCAGGATTATACTCCCATTCTTTGGTCAAAGGACCGGGTGAAGTGGTACTATGACAATTTTCCCGGATTATATGATGATTTGTACATGGATATCGTGTTTGTAGAAGTTTTGGAACAATTGGGCTTTGAAGCACCAGCTGATTCCTTTGCTGTGACTTTAGCTAACGCGGAATTTCCGCTATGGCATGCCAATCAGGTTGCCCGTTATAATATTCAGCAAGGTATTATGCCTCCTATGTCAGGACATTGGATCAATAATCCGCATGCTGATGATATTGACTATCAGATTGAAGCTGATTTTGCTGGATTAATGTCTCCCGGAATGCCTAATAGTGCGTCGGCATTTTCTGATAAGATAGGTCACATCTTTACTTATGGTGATGGATGGTATGGCGGAGTTTATGTAGGTGCTCTCTTTGCCATGGCTTTTGTCTCAGATGATATAGAACAAATCGTGGAAAAAGCATTGAAAACAGTTCCTGTTAAAAGTGATTTTTACCAATGTATCAAGGATGTGATAGAATGGCATAAAAAATATCCTGATGACTGGAAACAAACATGGTTTGAATGTGAAAAGAAATGGACTTCAGAAGTTGGATGTCCGGATGGGGTGTTCACACCGTTCAATATTGATGCAAAAGTTAATAGCGCCTATGTAACGATTGGTTTACTATATGGAAAAAAGGATTTTTTTCAGACAATTGATATTGCTTCGCGTTGTGGACAGGATGCTGATTGTAATGCATCGACTGCGGCAGGAGTTTTGGGTACAATGATTGGATATTCCAACATCCCTGAAATCTGGCGTGAAAGCCTTTATGAGGTAGTAAACCGTCCTTTTGCATACACGGATGTTTCTTTAAATAAATTGTGTGATTTGAGCCTAAAACATGCTCTGAAAATAATAGAGCAGGAAGGAGGTAAAATAGAGCAGGATGTAGTGATTATCCGGACACAAAATCCGGTAGCTGTACGGTATGAGAAATCCTTTGAAAACCATTTTCCTGTTGAGAAGAAAGTAATCAATACAGTGCTGAAAGATCCTATTTCATTTCAGTTTGAAGGTGTCGGATTTGTACAAAGAGGTTATGTAAGCTGCCAGGATGTGAATTATGTAGCTCAGGTAGAAATGTATTTGGATGGTAAAATGATGGAGAAGGCTTATCTTCCTGTATCCTTCAATGCACGTCGTCCCGATTTATTTCATAGATATCAATTACCGAAGGGATTTCATCAAATCAGTTTCAAATGGTTAAACCCACGTCAGGATGCAGAAGTTCATTTTGGGGAGACCATAATCTACTCTGATGAACCGGACAAACATAAGTTGATTAAATAAATTGGTATTTTAAGTTGTATATTTGAATAATAGAACTGATATAGTATTTGTTTCGGATAGCTATGCTATGACATAAGCAATATCTGAACCGTGCTTGCTCCGTACATTTAGGAGAGGTGGTCAGATTTTTTTTCCTAACTTTGCAAAGGATAGTTGAGAAGCTATTGCCATGTTATAAGTAGATATTTATAATTGTTTCACATATAATTATATTGCGTTATCTTCGCGTTATACAAAAAGTGGAAGCGAATGTAGATCAAATTGACCGAATCCGAACAGGGCGAACAACTGCTGTGCTTCCGTACTGGTGAAAGCCATTGTTTTCGAATGCACTGCCGTGTAATATTACTCAAATCAGAGAGTTTGAGTTCTGTTGTAGTAGGGGAACAGACAGACATGACCGCCCAAAGTGTCAACAATTGGATCAAACGTTTCGAGTTGGCAGGCATTAAGGGTTTACATACCCGTCCTGGGTAAGGACGCAACAAATAATAGACTGTTCGGACAAAGAAGCTGTGCGCAAGGCCATCGAAGCAGATAGGCAAAGCGGCTGCTTAATTCTGAACAATTGCCTACACAAATAACTATACTTGCAGAGAATGGCGAACAACAAAATGTCGAAATGTTTATCAACGACTGGATCGACGTTCAAGATGATAGATACAGGTTCCTCGTAATAGATGATATAGGGCAAATAGTGATCAAAACTCATGAGATGGTTTGTTCTGAATATGTTTTACCACATTGTGGGCATTCTTCATTAAAATAGCAAGCCCTGGTTCCTGAAAATAGGTTAAGTAAGAATTAGTATCGTACTCTAAAGGAATAATAATCTCTCGATGCGTTTTATGTGTTTTCTTTTATAAGTGAATATTTTAGTGCAATATCCTGATATTATGATTGATAATCATTAACTTTGTAAAGTTACTAATTTTTGGGTCATGAACATATATTTCTAACCAAAGAATATAGTGATTGTTATTTATGTGATATGACATTGAGGAACAAATATCTGCATGCTTATTCTTTTTTACCTGCCATATCGCGTGGCAGGCTTTTAATGGGCATTTTTGTCGGATTATTGTTTGCCTGTTGTTTCTATGCTTTTCTATATGTATGTCGTGAAGCTTTACGTATCCTTTTTTTCATGACAGAAGATTGCGATGTCTTGGTACTATCGAATGCCACTGTGCATTTCTGTAACTTTATTTTGGCATATATTGCTACTGTATTGGGGCAATCCCTTTGTTTTGTCTGTTGGTTTGAGATTCCTCTTCGAAAGCTGGGGAAATATGCATCGCAAATGCGGGCAGTTATTAATGATCAACGTAGCATGAATTCTTATTTCCTTAGTTGGTTTTCGCGTTTGGCATATGTGTTTGCATTACTTATTGGGGGGACGATGGGCGGAGGAATTTATGTTATACGTACTTTTTCGGATTATAAGTATGTTTTGCTTCTTGTTATTTTTGTACTTTTCCTACATTCCTGGCTTACTATTAGGCGCTTGTTTAATGGAATAAGTTTCAGGTGGATGTTAGTATCTGCAATATTCCTGTCTGTTTTCTCTTTAGGGCTGTCTCGAATAAATCTGATTGATTATAAATGTATAAATGAGATAATCCTCAGTAGAAATATAAACTATACTCATCTCTTACAACTTCCTGAAGCAGTATGTTTCGAACGGATGAATAGCGAAAATCGGCGTAGGGCTACTTTATGGATTGCTGAAAATAAGAATAAGCTTGTCGATGCGGGCCCTGTTGTTTTTGTTAAACATTTTGGGAGGTGTGAGACTTATAATGGCGAGCAAATTTCATTTGATAGCTTGAAGGAATATTTTCGTAGATGGGATCAAAATACATTGGAAGATACAAAGTCTGAGCCTTGTATTCTTTATATTCATCGGGATATAAAAATGAACTATGTAAACAGAATTAAAAAGTGTCTTGCAGAATTGCAAGCTTATCGAATACAATATGCAGTGTTACCGTCCGTACGAGAGTATGATGATAAGTATTATACGTATTTGGTATTTCCGTTGGTAACCAGTCGCTATTTCGCTGAAGCAGAGGGATGGCAGAAATTGCAAAAAACATCAAATATACCAAAACATGTTCATGATTTGTATACTACTGCTACCGGTGAGATATTTTTTAATGGTACCAAAGTACAATTTGATGATTTTAAAGATTTTATCCTGCACAAGATTCTGGTTATGCCTGATTATTGCATTAAATATCATATTCATGGTAATTCAACCTATGCGGAATATATTTTTATTGTAAGTACTATAATGCAAGTAATTCACGAATTAAGGAATAATTATTCGTTTGAAGTTTATCAGCGAATCTATGAGAATCTTGAATGGGATGAAGCAAAAGTGATACGTGAAAGATTTCCATATCGTGTTGTGGAAATTCCAATAGAATTATAGTTGTTATTTGTTTTTTCTGAGTTAATTATATCGGTTCTGTAATCCTATCTATACTGTAAATTACTACTTAAGAAGAATATAAATAGCAAAAAGATGAACGTAATATGCAAATTTGTCATTGGATATTTCTTAGGCATTTATTTTTTCCTAACTTTGCAAAGGATAGTTGAGAAGCTTTTGCCATTTTATATTTTAATATTTACCCAATATGCCAAATCAGAATACACTTCTGTATCTCCCTTTGACATTTCGAATACTTGCGGTTGCTATTTTCGCTTGTTTATTTCTGGCGCCCAAGGCGATGGCTGATACGAAAGATCAAGAGTATATTGTTCTTATCAGTTCTTCCACTTTTCGTGAGAAATGGGCTTATGATCTGCTTGAAACTGTAGAAAAGGCATTCAATGAAGAAAATTCGGTGAAGGTATATTCGGAGACTCTCACAACATGGCATTTCAATAATCAACAGGAAATAAATCAGAAGGTTGATTATCTAAAGGATAAATATTCTGTTCCTCCCCAAGCCGTCATATTTGTAGGCGATCCGGGATGGTACGTTTGCAAACCGCTTTTTGATACTATCTGGAAAGGGGTACCTACAATTATTTGCCACTCGATGCCGCATACGTCGGCTGATATAAATAAGTATTATAATGGTGAATATATACCTGAAGACCAGATTATTGCTACACCGGAAATGCTGGAACGGTATAATGTGACTGCCATAAATATTCCTGTCTGCATTAAAGAAACCATAGAATTGATGAAGGAGATTACTCCTGAAATGAAAAAGGTTGTCTTGTTATCGGATGACAGATTTATCTGTTCTCTAATTCGGAAAAAAGCAGAAGACATACATCAGCAGTACTTTTCTGATTTGGATATGGAATTTATTACATATCCTCAGACAAATACAGAAACAATGCTCCGCATTATTAGTGAGTGTGGTAAAGAGACAGGTATTATCTACTGTTCATGGGTGAATGTAGCCAGTCAGAATCTGTCTGAGAAATATTATCCTGATGAGAGAATGCATTCTTATATTTCCGGTATAGTTAAAAAGCCAGTATTCTCGTTGTCTGACCAGTTCACAAGGGGTCATGCTTTATTTGCCGGTGGGCATTATATAGGCAGTTCCGATGTGGAAAGTACCGTTATCGGTGAAATTAGAAGTGCACTGAAGAAGGATGGTACATACGAGGCGAAAACGGTTGTTGCCGGTACGCCCAATACCTATCTTAATTACCAGACATTGCTTGACAAGGGAGTTCCATTAGATAACTTTCCTAAAAATGCGGTTTATTGTGATGTTCCGCCCAGTTTTATTCAGAAGAATATTATTTATGTTGTAATTGTATTGGGTACTGCTATTGTCCTGCTGCTATTTTACTTTATGCACAAGCGTATCAAGAAAGTGAGAGAAACGGAGTGGCAAGAGCATCTGCATTTGCTTGAAAATATTCTCGATAACCTTCCTATTGCAGCCAAGGTGAAAGATGTCGATAATGATATGCGCTATACTTTTATAAATAAAAAGGCTGAAGAACTCTTTGAATATCCGGCTAAGGAGGCGATTGGAAGAACTGATTTCGATATAATGCCTGAGGCTGCAACGATGATCAGGAAAGAAGATGAAGAATTGGTAAGAACGGGAATTGCCCAATTTGGTACCAGGCGTTTCTTTACGAATAAGAACGAGGAACGGTTTACTTTCCAGAATAATAATATAGTTTCATTCTCCGATGGACGTAAATGGATTCTCTATACGGCTTGGGATATTACAGACCAGAAGATTCTGGAACGTAAACTGCGCCTGGCTAAGGAAGAGGCTGAAGAGTCCAATCGTATAAAATCAGCTTTCCTGGCTAATATGAGCCATGAAATACGTACTCCGCTCAATGCAATAGTTGGTTTCTCGAGTATACTGGCTGAAGATGTATCGGAAGAAGAACGGATAGAATACCTCAGTATCATTAGTAAGAACAATGATATATTATTGCAACTGATCAATGACATCTTGGATTTATCAAAGATAGAAGCCGGTACACTGGAATATGTCTATGCAAATATAGACGTAAATAAGATGTTATCTGAAATAGAGCAGGCTGCCAGAATGAGACAACCGAATGCGAATGTCGCTATATGTGCAGTGATGCCTATGCCGGATCTTCTTTTATATACTGACCAGCGTAGAATTACTCAGGTACTGAATAATTTCATCAGCAATGCCATGAAGTTTACAAATACAGGGAGTATCACGTTTGGGTATGAAGAACCCAAAGATGGTTATATACGCTTCTTTGTGACAGATACCGGTACCGGTATCCCTCCTGAAAAAGTGGCGGATATATTCAACCGTTTTGTAAAGCTCGATTCCTTCAAACAAGGAACCGGACTTGGACTGGCTATTTCACAGAATATCGTGAAGGAACTCAAAGGCGAGATCGGAGTACTGTCTGAGTTGGGGAAAGGTTCTACTTTCTGGTTTACGCTGCCTTATGAAAAGATGGGTGCACACCGTTCTATCCTTCCATAAGTGATTTCTAATCATTTTCTAATCTCGTATAAGTTTATTATAATCCGTTCCGGAAGCCTTAATTTTTAAGGAGTTGTACTTTTGCCTCAAAATTGATAAAACAATGATGAGGCAGATTACATTTACTCTTTTTCTTATTTTCTCATGCAGCCTGTGGGCGCAATCGAATCCGTTAAAGTTGACGATGAAGGAGGCGGAGGAACTTTTCCGTACCCACAATCTTTTACTGGTTGCCGAATATTACAATGTAGACATGGCACAGGCACAAGTGGTGCAGGCCAAATTATTTGATAACCCCATTATCACATTGGAGCAGAATATTTATAACCGTCTGAACGGTAAGTATTTTGATTTGGGAAAAGAAGGAGAGTCCGGAGTGCAGATAGAACAAGCCATCAATCTGGCCGGACAACGCAACAAACGAATACGTCTGGAAAAGATTAATCACCAATCCGCTTTATTGCAATTTGAGGAAGTAGCACGCACCTTAAACAGTGAGTTGAAGGAAACCTGTGTCGAAATGTATTTCCTGACCAAGTCCGTGCAGATTTATGATAAAGAGATCACTTCTTTAGAGGAACTGCTGCTATTCTACAAGAATATGGCAGAGAAAGGGAATATTTCATTGTTGGAATTATCCCGTATGCAGGCATTACTGTTATCACTGAAAAAGGAGAAGAATGATGCAGTAAATGAATTGGTATCGAAGAGGGGGAATCTGAAGATGTTATTAAACTTGCCGGTCGCTCAGGAGATAGAAATACTTCTGGATGAAACGATGCTGAGCCGGTTGGATTTGTCTAGTCTGTCACTTGCTGATCTGGATTCCTTGTTACCTTCCCGCCCCGACCAACGGTTGGCCTTCTCTATACTTGAGGCTTCCAAAGCAAATTTGAAGTTACAGCGTTCATTGTCTGCTCCGGAGTTTGCTATTCAGGGGATTTACGACCGTGCAGGAAACTTCATCAACAATTATTTTGCAGTAGGTCTTAGCTTCTCCGTTCCTATTTTCAATCGGAATCAGGGTAATATCAAGTCAGCCAAACTGGAAATAGAAAAGAGCCTGAAAGAGAAAGAATACACAGAGAACAAGGCAAACTCGGAACTGTATGTGGCGTATTCCCGTCTGGAAAAGGCTATGGAACTTTATCAATCAGCAGACGATGACTTGGAAAAGAACTTCAACCGGCTGCTTGAAGGGGTGAACGAGAATTTCCGTAAGCGTAATATCAGTATGCTGGAATTTGTCGATTATTACGAGAGTTATAAGGAAACGAGTTTACAATTGTATGAGACCCGGAAAGATGTTTTTCTGGCCATGGAGAACTTGAATACAGTAGTAGGACGAAATATATTTAATTACTAAGCAATGGATATGAGCAGGATTTTACAGTTTTTTATAGGTGCAGTACTATTCTTGAGCAGTTGCTCGACAAAAGATAATAATGAAACTTCAGTATCTCCAGAGATGTGTCTGACAGATAGTTTGATGCAAGTTGTCAGCATAGATACCGTACATACACGTATCTTAATTGACGAGTTGACGCTGAACGGTCGTGTGACGTTTAATCAGGAGCAAGTGGTACAGGTTTTTCCAATGTTCGGTGGACGGGTGATTGCTGTGAATGCCGAGGTGGGAGACTACGTACATAAAGGGGAAGTGCTTGCTGTGGTAAAGAGTGGTGAAGTGGCGGAATATGAGAAACAGCTGAAGGATGCGGAACAACAAGTGGCCGTAACCCGCCGTAACTGGGATGTTGCGCAAGATATGTACAATGCCGGCATGGCTTCGGCCCGCGACACATTGCAGGCCCGTCAGGAATTGGTGAGTGCCGTGACGGAGGAAAGACGCCTGAAGGAAGTCTATTCCATCTATAATCTGTCCGATGAATCCAGATATGAGATTAAATCACCGATAACGGGCTTTGTGGCGGAGAAGCATGTGAATAAAGATATGCAGATACGCTCCGACCAGGGTGAAGAACTATTCACGGTATCCGGTCTGGATAATGTCTGGATTATGGGCGATGTATATGAGAGTGATATCCGTAAAGTGAAAGAAGGTGCTCCTGTCCGTATCACGGCATTGGCCTATCCCGGCAGAGAGTTTACAGGGAGTATTGATAAGGTTTACCACATCCTCGATGAAGAAAGTAAAACCATGAGCGTGAGAATTAAACTTCGTAATGCGGATTATCTGTTGAAACCCGGCATGTTTACTAATGTATATGTACAATGCGAATCAACGGATGATACGATGCCCTGCATTGATTTACATGCCCTGATCTTTGAGAATGGAAAAAATTATGTAGTGACGGCAAGCGAAGACGGCAGGCTGCAAGTAAAGGAAGTGGAAGTGTATAAGCAGTTAAGGAACCGATGCTATATACAATCCGGCTTGCAGGAGGGCGACCGTATCTTGAATAGAAACACATTGCTGGTATATAACGCATTGAATGCTGAATAACAGATAAAGAACTTGATATGCATAAGTTTATAGATAACATCATAGCTTTCTCTTTGAAGAATAAGTTCTTCATATTCTTTTTTACGGTACTTGCGGTTATTGCAGGAATTGTCTCTTTCAAGCATACCCCGATAGATGCCTTTCCGGATGTAACCAACACCAAAGTAACTATTATTACCCAATGGCCCGGGCGGAGTGCCGAGGAGATGGAGAAGTTCATTACCATCCCTATTGAAATAGCAATGAACTCCGTACAAAAGAAGACGGACATACGCTCTACCACCTTGTTCGGACTATCGGTGGTGAATGTAATGTTTGAAGATCATGTAGACGATTTTACAGCCCGTCAACAGGTCTATAATCTATTGAATGATGCTGACTTGCCGGAAGGCGTTACTCCGGAAGTACAGCCTTTGTATGGTCCTACGGGAGAAATCTTCCGCTATACGTTGAGAAGTGAGAAGAAATCGGTTCGTGAATTGAAGACCATTCAGGACTGGGTGATTGAGCGGAATTTACGTTCCGTATCCGGTGTGGCCGATATTGTAAGTTTCGGTGGAGAGGTGAAAACCTTTGAGGTCAGTGTGAATCCCAACCAATTGAGGAATTACGATATTTCCTCTCTGGAGTTGTTTGAAGCCATAGAGAAAAGTAATATCAATGTCGGTGGTGATGTGATCACAAAAAGTTCCCAAGCCTATGTTGTCCGGGGTATCGGACTGATTAACGATGTGGAGGAAATTGGAAATATCGTTGTGAAAAATGTGAAAGGTACTCCTATTCTGGTGAAACACCTGGCAGATGTGCACGAGTCCTGTTTACCCCGCCTCGGACAAGTAGGCCGAATGGATGAAGATGATGTCGTGCAAGGCATTGTCGTGATGCGTAAGGGGGAGAATCCCGGTGAAGTGATTAAAGCCCTGAAAGAAAAAATAGCCTATATCAATAAAGAAGTGCTGCCATCGGATGTACAGATCGTACCTTTCTATGATCGTGAGAACTTGGTAGATCTGGCTGTGAGCACAGTGACACGCAACCTGATAGAAGGCATCCTGTTTGTGACTTTCATTGTGTTGATATTTATGGCGGATTGGCGGACTACCGTGGTGGTGGCAGTGGTCATTCCATTAGCATTATTATTTGCTTTCATTTGCCTGCGTATAATGGGTATGTCCGCCAATTTGTTGTCCATGGGAGCCATTGATTTCGGTATTATTATAGACGGTGCGGTGGTGATGGTCGAGGGTATCTTTGTAGTTCTTGACAAGAAAGCGCGTGAAGTGGGAATGCCGGCATTCAATGTCATGTCAAAGATGGGATTGATCCGTAATGCTGCCAAAGATAAGGCGAAAGCGGTTTTTTTCTCCAAACTGATTATCATTACGGCGCTGATTCCTATTTTCTCTTTCCAGAAAGTAGAGGGGAAGATGTTTTCACCGCTTGCTTTTACGCTGGGCTTTGCTTTGTTGGGGGCATTGGTGTTCACCTTGACTCTGGTACCCGTACTTTCGGCCATGCTGTTAAAGAAGAATGTACGCGAAAAGAATAACAGGTTCCTCCGCTTTGTTAATGAGAAATCATCCGCCTTGTTTGATGTCTGCTATGCTTATCGCAAGGTGACGATTACGATTGCTACGTTTGTGGCAGTGGTGGGACTGTATGCGTTTTCTTTCCTCGGAACAGAATTCCTTCCCCAGTTGAATGAAGGCTCTATCTATATCCGTGCCACTTTACCGCAAAGTATAGCTCTGGATGAGTCCGTCAATCTGGCAAACAAGATGCGGGCGAAGCTGAGAAGCTTTCCTGAAGTGAAACAGGTGATGTCTCAGACTGGACGCCCCAATGATGGAACCGATGCCACCGGATTTTATAATATCGAGTTTCATGTAGATATTTATCCGGAAAAGGACTGGGAAAGCGGCTTTACCAAACTGGAATTGATTGACAAAATGCAGCATGAATTGGAGATTTACCCGGGTATAGACTTTAACTTCTCCCAGCCGATTACGGATAATGTGGAAGAAGCGGCTTCCGGTGTAAAGGGTTCTATAGCTGTGAAAGTCTTCGGTAAAGATCTGTATGAGTCCGAGAAAAAAGCCGTAGAGATTTATAAAATATTGGGAACCGTGGACGGCATCGAAGATTTGGGGGTAATACGAAATATCGGACAGCCGGAATTGCGCATAGAACTGGATGAGAATAAGCTCGCACGCTATGGAGTGGCTAAGGAAGATGTACAGTCCATTATCGAAATGGCGATTGGAGGTAAGTCGGCTTCCTTGCTTTACGAAGATGAGAAGAAGTTCAATATCATGGTGCGTTATAAAGAGGAATTCAGATGCAACGAAGATGAGATAGGAAAAATACTGGTACCCGCTATGGATGGTACGATGGTGCCGATTAAGGAACTGTCGGAGATAAAAACTATCACCGGCCCCTTACTTATCTTTCGTGATAATCATGCCCGTTTCTGTGCCGTGAAATTCTCGGTCCGGGGTAGAGATATGGGAACTGCCGTTGCTGAGGCTCAGAAGAAAGTGAATGCCGCAGTGCATTTGCCCGAAGGATATACTTTGAAGTGGACTGGAGATTTTGAAAACCAGCAACGTGCTACTCAACGTTTGGCGCAGGTGGTTCCTGTCAGCATTATCATCATCTTTATTATTCTTTTCATCCTGTTTTCCAATGCACGGGATGCAGGTTTGGTATTGCTGAATGTACCTTTTGCCGCTGTGGGTGGTATTGCTGCCTTGCTCATAACCCGCTTTAATTTTTCGATCTCTGCCGGTATCGGGTTCATTGCTCTTTTTGGTATCTGTATCCAAAATGGAGTGATTATGATATCCGATATCAAACACAATCTGCAGGCGAGGTTGGCGTTGCCCGATGCTGTAAAAACCAGTGTGCGTTCCAGGGTTCGGCCCGTGCTGATGACGGCTGCAATGGCGGCTATCGGCCTGATGCCTGCGGCGCTGAGTCATGGAATCGGTTCCGAATCGCAGCGACCGTTGGCCATTGTTATTATCGGAGGTCTGATCGGGGCTACTTTCTTCGCTTTGTTTGTTTTCCCGTTGATTGTCGAGATCGTTTATGGTAAAATGTTATATGATAAAGACGGTAGATTGAAGCAGAAAAAACTATAAAACGTATATTTGTGCTTTCTTTAAGTTTTAAAAACTATGGCAAAGATACTGTTGGTAGAAGATGAAGTCAATATAGCCTCTTTCATAGAACGGGGATTGCAGGAATTCGGGCATACGGTTTCTGTAGCTTATAATGGTGCGGATGGTTGGCAGCTGGCTCAGGACGAACCTTTTGACTTACTTGTTCTGGATATAATCATGCCCAAGATGAATGGACTGGACCTATGCAGGCAGTACCGCCAACTCTATGGATACGATTCCCCCGTCATTATGCTTACGGCCTTGGGTACAACAGATGATATTGTAAAAGGACTCTACGCAGGTGCCGATGATTATTTGGTGAAGCCTTTCAGCTTTCAGGAGTTGGAAGCGCGTATCACCGCTTTGCTGCGCAGGAGCAAGGAGAAAAGAACTTCGGAGCTTGTTTGTGGTGATCTTATCCTCGATTGCAATACCAGGCGTGCCCGTCGTGGTGACCATGAAATGGAACTGACGGTAAAAGAATACCGCCTTTTAGAGCACTTCATGAATAACCAGGGTGTTGTGCTCTCTCGGGTGAATCTCCTGAAACATGTATGGGATAAGAATTTTGATACGAATACCAATGTAGTAGATGTGTATGTGAACTACCTGCGTACTAAGATTGATAAAGATTATGAAAACAAACTTATCCATACGGTGGTAGGTTTGGGCTATATTATGGAATCTCATTAAACGGAGAATCGTAGTGAAGATAGGAAGTAAAATAGCGTTGTTCTATACGGGTATCACGATATGTATGCTTACCTGTATCATGGTTGTTTTCTATTTTTTCATTTATAACTATATCAATAGGCTGTACGATTCTTACCTGGCAGATAAAGCCTATCTTACTGCCCAGAAACATTGGGAAAAGGATGAAGTAGACGAGAGTAGTTATGAAATTATCCGTCAGGAATACGAAGGGCTTCTTCCCCAGGCTAAGGAAATTTTACTGAATACCGATAGCATGGAGACTGTGAAAGATACACTTGATAAGTATCTGAATAAAGAGCAGCAGAAGCGACTATTCATGGAAGAGCCGGTTTCATTCCGTTATAAAAAAGAGGTGGGTGCGGCATTGTATTACCCGGATAATGAAGGTAATTTTATAGTTCTGATACTTGCCCGGAACAACTATGGAACAGAGATACAGAATCATGTGCTTATCCTGATACTTCTTTTGTTCATTTTCAGTTCCATATCGGTTTATTTCATTGGAAGGTTTTATGCCAATCGAATGTTGGCACCGGTGAAGCGTATTTTGAAAGAGCTGCGGCGCATCCGGGGGAATAATCTGAATATCAGGATTAAGACAGCCGGTAACCATGACGAACTGGACGATCTGATCACTTCTATCAATGGTATGCTCGACCGCATAGACGCGGCTTTCAAGTCCGAGAAATCTTTCGTAAGCAGTGCTTCCCATGAACTTAATAATCCGCTGACGGCCATTCAGGGAGAGTGTGAAATCAGCTTGCTGAAAGAACGTTCGCCACAAGAATATATCAAGGCTTTGAACCGTATTTCGGATGAAAGCAAAAGAATCAGCTTGTTGATAAAATCCCTCCTTTTCCTTTCGCATCAGGATGAAGAACTTCTGAAGAATAATATGGAAGATGTGGACCTGGCAGAACTTCTGATCATACTGTGTGCCGAGAATGAGCGGATGCAGTTCAGTAATACATTTCAGAAAGAGAACCTGCCAGTGGTAAGGGCTAATCTGCATTTGCTGAAAATAGCAATCCGTAATATACTGAACAATGCCTGTAAATATTCCGGTGAACAACCTGTAGCCGTGCGGCTGTATCCTAAGGAAGGGAACACTATTTTGGAAATAGAAGACAAAGGTATTGGCATTCCTGAAGATGAAATACAGCTTATTTTCCAGGCATTCTATCGTGCAACCAATACAAGGGAATATTCAGGTCATGGTATTGGGCTGGGACTTTCTTTGAAGATATTATCTATTTATGGAGCGAGGATGGAGATTTTATCCAAACTAAATACGTATACGAGAGTGTTGATAACCTTTAAGTGACTAATCATTAGACTTTGATTTTAAAATAAAATGTATCTTTGTGTCGGTCAAAAATGCTATGGAGTATATTTAATATAGATATTATGAAAAAGAAAAACACTCTTTTACTTTTTTTGTGCTTGTTCAGTCTGTGGGCAGTGGCACAAGAAAAGAAACCTGTAAAGATTGCCTGTGTTGGAAACAGTATCACTTATGGCTCAGGAATTAAAAATCAGTTTCAGAACAGTTATCCGGGGTTACTTTCCCAGCTTTTGGGTGAAGGGTACGATGTCCGCAATTTCGGAATTAGTGCCCGTGTATTGTTGAATAAGGGAGATCATCCTTATATGCACGAACAGAAGTTTCGTGATCTTTTGGCATTTCAGCCGGATATCGTTACCATTAAATTGGGAACGAATGACAGTAAACCCTGGAATTGGCGTTATGGAAAAGATTTTAAGAAGGATTTGACGGAAATGCTGGATATTCTTCAGGAATTGCCTTCCAAGCCTAAGATATATCTTTGTCTGCCTGTTCCTGCCGTAAAACGGAATTTTGGTATTAACGATAGCGTAATTACAAACGGTATTATTCCTGTAATACGCAGTGTAGCGAAGAAACGTCATCTGCCCGTTGTGGATCTTTATGCACTGCTGAAGCCATATCCTGATTACTATACAGATGGTATCCACCCCAATGAACAAGGAGCTGCATTGATTGCCGGTGAACTTTATCGTACACTGACCGGTAATGAGGCGCCTGCAATTGTCACCGATCAACCTTTCCCCGGTAAGAAGTCGCAATGGGAAGGGTTCGATCGTTATGATTTTATTTGTAATGCACGCCGCGCTATCGTTGTTGCTCCCCGCAAGGTAGCGGAAGGGCGTCCCTGGATATGGCGTCCTGCATTTTTCGGAGCTTTCCCTTCGGTAGATAAGGCTTTGTTGGAAAAAGGTTTCCATGTGGCGTATTATGATTTGACTCATCTTTATGGAAGTCCGCGTGCGCAACGCCTGGGCACTGATTTCTATGAAGTCATGCGCAGATATTATCGTCTTTCTCCTAAAGTGACGTTAGAAGGCTTCAGTCGTGGCGGATTATTCGCATTTAACTGGGCGGCAAATAATCCTGATAAAGTGGCCTGTATCTATGTGGACGCTCCTGTATGCGATATGCTCTATTTCTCCGAGAACTGGGAACGTGATTTCTGGAAAGGCTTCCTTGCAGAATGGGGATTGACTGAAGAAAATGCCAAAGATTTCAAAGGAAATCCGATTGATAACCTGGCTCCATTAGCGGCTGCCGGTATTCCAGTGATGGGCGTTTGTGGTGATAGTGACAAGATTGTGCCGTATGAAAAGCACATGAAGATTGCTGCTGAACGTTATCGTGCTTTGGGAGGTAATGTCGAAATCATATTGAAACCCGGTTGCGATCATCATCCCCATAGTTTAGATAATGCTGAACCGGTTGTTGATTTTATAATCCGTAACCAACCGGATTATCAGAAGAAACAAGTGATCCATCAACGTGGTAGCCTTACTAACTCTTATCTGAAGTTTGCAAAAGAGAAAAAAGGTTGTGTCGCTTTTCTGGGTGGTTCCATTACCGAAATGCGTGGTTGGCGGAATATGATACAGGAAGATTTGAAACAGCGTTTCCCGGAAACTGAATTTACGTTCATTGATGCCGGAATACCTTCTACCGGAAGCACTCCTCATGCTTTCCGTTTTGAAAATGATGTGTTGCAGAAAGGAATGCCTGATCTATTATTTGTTGAGGCAGCGGTAAATGATGATACAAACGGATTCGATTATATCCGGCAGACGCGCGGTATGGAGGGTATTATTCGTCATGCCCGTACTGTCAGTCCGGAAATGGATATTGTCATGCTTCACTTTATTTACGATCCATTCATACCTTTGTTGGACAAGGGTATACAACCCCAGGTTATTATGAATCATGAAAGTGTAGCCAATCATTATTATGTTTCCTCTATCAATCTGGCGGAAGAAGTGGCGCAGCGTATGCGCGATGGTGAGTTTGATTGGAAAGAATTTGGTGGCACACATCCTGCTTGGAATGGTCATACATATTATGCTGCCGCTATTAACCGTCTCTTCGACCTTGAATGGAGTGGCGACGTGGTAAAGAAAACCGTCCGGGCACATGAGGTGCCGGAAAAACCGATAGATTCCTATTCTTATGATAAAGGTGTATTTGCGGATATCCGTTCTGCCAAGCAACTGAATGGTTGGAAAGTGGTGGATGACTGGACGCCTACAGTGAAAGGGAATACCCGTAAAGGTTTCGTACATGTTCCCATGTTGGTGGCTGATCGTGCCGGAGCCAGTCTTTCATTCTCTTTTGAAGGACGCGCTGTAGGTATCTTCTGCGCAGCCGGTCCGCAAGCCTGTGTGCTGGAATACAGTGTGGATGGCGCTCCGTTCAAGAAGCTGGATACATTTACTGATTGGAGCCGGAACTTATATATTCCATGGGTGTATATGCTGGAAACAGAACTGGTTTCCGGTCGGCATACCTTGCGTTTGCGTATAGCCAAAGGTGAGAGAACCGGGTGTCAGATACGTAATTTCGTTGTGAATCAGTAAGTCATTATCCCCTTCATAGTACCTCTGTGAGGGGGATAAAAACAAATTGTACCTTTATTAGTAACATTTCAGGAGTGAGGATTAACCAATCTGTCTCCTCTTCATAACATTCTTTTCAAAGTCTTTCAACTTCATTCCATACATTTGTCGTGGTTTCTTTTGTAAACGAAAAAGAACACAATAAAATCTTTGATATTAACCATTAAACAATGTACAATGAGAAAGACATTCTTTGAAAAGTGCATAAATTTGCATTTATGCCGTGTTGCATTGGTACTGCTACTTCTGGTACCTGCAATCAGTAGTCTTCAGGCTATCCCTTCTCAAAGCAAAACCATTTCGGGAGTTGTGACATCTGCCACGGACAATGAGCCGTTGATTGGTGTCAGCGTCCAGGTGAAAGAGACTTCCACCGGTGGAATAACCGATATGGACGGTAAATATTCCGTAACAGCCCAAACCGGGCAAACGCTGGTATTCTCTTATATCGGCTACAAATCTCAGGAATTTAAAGTAGGTGATTCTTCGGTTATCAATGTTTCATTAAAAGAAGATACCGAAATGCTGGATGAAGTAGTCGTGGTAGGTTATGGCGTTCAGAAGAAGAAGCTGGTAACCGGTGCTACGGTTCAGGTGAAGGGTGAAAACATTGCTAAACTGAACACGACGAACCCTCTCTCTGCTTTGCAGGGACAAACACCCGGTGTGAACATTGTCTCTACTTCCGGACAGCCGGGTGCCAGCATGAGTGTAACCATTCGTGGATTGGGTACGGTGGGTAATTCTCAGCCTCTCTATCTTATCGATGGTGTGGGTGGCGACATTTCTACTTTGAATCCTGCTGATATTGAAAGTATCGATGTATTGAAAGATGCAGCTTCGGCTGCTATTTATGGTGCGCAGGCTGCCAATGGTGTAGTGTTGGTTACTACTAAAAGTGGTAAGGAAGGTACTTGCAGAATCAGCTATGATGGTTTTGCCGGTTGGCAGACGATAGGTCGTAAATACAGTATGCTCAATGCTTCAGAGTATATAAGTATTATGGATGAAGCTCGTCTCAACTCAGGCATGTCGCCGGTGGATTGGGCTTCGCTTAGCTCCATACATGATGCCAGGGGGAATATATATGATACTGATTGGATTGACCAGGCTATTGAAGATGGCGGATTAACTACCAGCCATAACCTCTCGTTCACAGGTGGTTCCAAAACTTCTACTTATGCTATTTCAGGTGGCTACACTGGTCAGGATGGCCTGATTGGTGGCTCAGATGTTTCTTATTATAAAAGATATAACTTCCGCGTCAACTCTGAACATAAGATGTGGAACGGACTGGTGACTGTGGGCGAACATGTGGGTTTTGTCTGGAAAGACACACGAGGCATGGGTACGGGAAACATCTGGAATAACAACCTGCGCAGTGCTTTCTCCGCATCTCCTATTATTCCCGTTTATGATGCTGATGGCAACTACAATTCTACGGTAAACTCCGACTGGAATGTAAACGATGGTAATCCTTATGGAAACATGATGGTGAATCGCTATAACAACAGCAAGAATGGTTCGCTCGATGCTAACGTATATGTGCAGATTGAACCCATCAAAAACTTGAGATTTAAAACGGTCTACGGTATCAGCTACGGCGCTTCCGAATACCGTGCCTATACACCGAAGTATCAGTTTACCCCGCAAACGGCCAACACCGTGAGCAAAGTGAATCAAAGTCATGGTCACGGTCTGTCGATGGTGTGGACCAATACTCTCTCTTACGATTTCAATATTGCTACTGAACATCATATCAATGCCTTGATAGGTAGCGAATTGTCTACCTATGATGGTAGTAATACCGAAGGCTCCAATACTGGTCTTATCCCCGGATTCGATGATTGGGATCATGCTTATCTGGTAAATACCAACGGTACGGAAAATAAGACAGTGAAAGGTTCTCCTTACGACTCTACCCGTGGTATGTCATATTTCGCTCGTTTGGGTTGGACATGGAAAGAACGTTATATGGTGAATGCCACCATGCGTGCCGATGGCTCATCGAAGTTTGCCAAAGGTAACCGCTGGGGATATTTTCCTTCAGTATCTGCCGGATGGACTATCTCCGAAGAGAAGTTCATGGAATCGGTGAAATCCTGGTTCGATTTCTTAAAGATACGTGTCAGCTGGGGGCAGGTAGGTAATGCCAATATCAACTGCTATCAATATCTTGCTCCTGTGTCCACCACGAATACCAATTATAACTTTGGTTCCGGTGGAGGTCAAGATGCCTGGGTTACGGGTTCTTATACCAGCCGTCTGGCCAATGAAAAAGTGAAATGGGAGACCTCTGAACAATATAATGTGGGTATCGATGCCCGTTTCCTGAATGGGCGTCTCGCACTTACTGCCGACGGTTATATCAAGAATACCAAGGACTGGTTGGTACAAGCTCCCGTATTGGCAACGGCAGGTACCAGTGGCCCTATTATCAACGGTGGTGATGTGAAAAACCAAGGTGTTGAACTGGGGCTCTCCTGGAATGACCAAATAGGGAAGGATTTCACTTATAGCGTAGGTGCCAACTTAGCATACAACCACAACGAAGTGGGAAGTATCCCTACCGAAGATGGTATTATTCATGGTGCTACCAATCAAATCTATAGTAATGCGGAAGAGTTCTACCGTGCTGAGAATGGTCATGCTATAGGTTACTTCTGGGGCTTCAAAACAGCCGGTATTTTTCAGAACAAACAGGAAATTAATGATTGGATCGCTGCCGGAAACGGTGTGTACCAAAGCAGTGTACAACCCGGCGATGTGAAGTATGTAGATGTGAATCATGATGGTGTCATCGATGCCAAGGATAAAGTAGACTTGGGTAACGGACTTCCTAAATACACATTCGGTTTCAATATTAACTTGGGTTATAAAGGTTTCGATCTTAGTCTGAACGCTACCGGTGCCGCCGGTTTCCAGATAGCTCAATCTTATCGTGACCCAAACTCCTCACAGTCCAATTACAGTCGTCAGATACTGAATCGCTGGACGGGTGAAGGTACCAGTAATCGGATTCCCCGTGTAACCTATGGTGATGTAGGTAACTGGCAATTCTCTGATCTCTATTTGCAGGATGGTGACTACATCCGTTTGCAGAATATTACTCTGGGTTATGACTTCAAACGTCTCATCTCCTGGAAGGGGCTGTCTAAATTGCGCCTCTATGTGCAGGCTCAGAATCTCTTCACACTGACTAAGTATGATGGTATGGATCCTGAAATCGGTTCATACAACGGTACAGACGGTAACAAGCAGAACTCAGACGGTACGACTAACCAGACATGGGTGTCGGGAGTAGATATGGGTTACTATCCACACCCCCGTACCTTCATTGTAGGTATTAATCTTGCGTTTTAAATCATGAAAAAGAAAAGTAATATGAATACAAAACATATATTATTAACGAGCGCGCTCGTTGTGTCAGCTTTAGCTTTCACGTCGTGTGAAGACTTCTTTGACACTTCATCAAAAAAGGATTTGAACACTGAAACGGCTTACAGTAATTTGGAATCCGCAGAAATGGCTTTAGTGGGTTGTTATGATGGATGGCAACGTACTATTTCAGATGAAGGAGTAGGTATGTATTTGCTGGCGGAGTTTGCTTCCGAACAGGCTTTTGCAGGTCTTGGCCTTTCTGATGCTAAAAACAACAATGTGATTGACCAGTTCAATCTGGGGATCGCTCCTTCATACAATGATATCTTTAATGTGGATTGGCAGAACTATTATAAAGCTATATTTCGTTGTAATCAGCTCATTGTTCAGGAAGAAAATATCGACTGGGCAGGGGACATCAAGGCACAAGGACGAGTGATGGGAGAAGCACATGCCATTCGCGGTATTCTTTACTTCGATCTTGTACGTATGTTTGGAGATGTTCCTTTGCTTACCGCTCCTTCCGAAGAGAATATTCCCCGTTCTCCGGCAAGCGATGTTTATCAGCTCATTTTCGAAGACTTTAAATATGCCATCGAACATATTCCTGCCGATGCTTATCCCTTGGATAATAACGATACTAACGATGGTCGCATCACCAAATATGCGGCAGAGGCATTGATGGCTCGTGCCTATCTTTACCATACCGGTTATTACGGTGCCGAACACCCTTCATGCACCAAGGCTGAGGCAGTGGCTGCTATCAACGATGTGGTGCAGAATGGAAAATATGAACTGGAGAAAAACTATGCCGACTTCTGGATGCCTGCTTGTACTACTGATGCTTCGAATGGCGACACTTATGCCTGGAATACGACATACGCCGGCAAGTGGTATGACGGCTCCGCTTGGAAAGCCGGACAAGGCAAACTCTCAAGGGAAATAGTGCTCAACCTGAAGATGAATACTACTCATGACTATAACGGTAATGGTGATGGTAATACGTTCTCGGTCTATTTGGGACCACGTAACAGGAATGCTACGAGCGTATGCATTGCCAGCGGTTGGGGCGCTTGTCCGGTGACTCCCACTTTCGTGGAGCAATATAAGAATGATCCCCGTTTCAGCGCTTGTGTATGGAGTTGTAGTGAGGCCGGTTTTGATGCTGACATTACCGATTCGTATGAATATACCGGTTATTATACCCGCAAGTATGCGCCGATGTGTTTTGCCGATGGCACACGTCAGGAAGTAGGATTTAAGTTGGGTGAACAGCACCAGAATATCACTTACTATCAGGATTACACCATTATGCGCTATGCTGATGTATTGTTGATGCACTCCGAACTCAATGGCAATGCCGATGGATTGAATCAGGTTCACCAGCGTGTATATCCCGGTGAAACACTGGCTTACAGTATTGAAAACATCCGTAAAGAACGTGCTATTGAACTGGCTTTCGAGGGTGTTCACTATTGGGACCTGATGCGTTATGAGAAGGATGGTGCATACGCTGCACGTATCATTACTGCCGCACAAAATGGTGCCAAGGTGACAAATGGCGGAAATGAGGCAACCACTTCGTTCTCCGAAAGTAACTTCACTTCGAAGAAAGGTTTGATGCAGATTCCTAATACACAAATCACCCTTTCGGGTAATGTGCTTACTCAAAATGCCGGTTGGTAAATCCATGAAGGCTTAGGTTTATCAAGGAAAAACATTAAAAATAATAAGATATGAAATTGAATCATTATATATATTCGCTCATTGCAGGCTTGGTGCTGATGTTGTCGGCCTGTTCACCCGATGAGTATGATATGGGTAAGAAGACCTATGTATCCGATGACTTGGCGGAAGGTATTGCCTACACTGTGACTATCGCAGGAAATCAAGTACGCCTCAAATCAAATATTACCGGTTGTACTCCGCTGTGGGTTACTCCTCAGGGACGTTCGCAAGAAAGTGAACTTGCCATTGAATTGCCTTTTGCAGGCTCGTATGAGGTGACTTTCGGCGTAGAGACGCCCGGCGGTGTCGTGTATGGCGAACCCTATACTTTCAGTTTAGCACAAAACGATTTCTCGTTGCTGGAAGATGAGAAATGGTTCCTGCTGTCCGATAAGAACTTTAAGTCGGGTGATGCTCTGCCTGATGCTGAGACATTGGCTGAAGGGGTTAGTAAGAAATGGTATCCTTGCGATGCGAACTATGGTATCGGTCAGTGTTCGGGACCTGTGATGTATTTGTCTCCTTACGATCCTGATGGTGACGGTGCCGGCTATACTCAGGATGATGTGGATAGCGGAGTCTACAAAGACATCGTCTTCGGCACCGGAAATTGGAAACCCAACTGGGATCCGGGTTTTCAAAGCTGGCTTATCCCTGCAACAGATCCTTACATGGACTCATATATGACTTTCAGCATGGATGCCGTCAACGGCTGTGTGGCTACTATGTATCGTGGTGAATCCGGAGAAAAAGGCTCAAGCACAGGTGCAAACATGAAAGGCAAGTTCAATATGAACCTTACTGAAAAGACTAAACCTACCATCTCGTTCACCGATTGCTACTCCATGCACAACGTGAATGCCGATGATATGTGTGCTAACTACACGCAAGATATACAGATAATAGAACTTACTCCGTATATATTGCAATTAGTAACTAAACGTACCAATTCCGAAGGTAACTGGTATATTGTATGGAACTTTGTTTCTGAAGAAGTGATTGAAACCAAGGGTGAATGCATTCCCAAAGAAGATAGTGGAGAGATTGAGAAAGTAGCCCCCGTGCTTCCCACATTCGATAATCTTCTTGATGACCTCTTCACGACCGAAATCAACGGTGTGACTTATGTCGGTAACCAGATGACATTTAACCTTGATACCGAAGTACCCTACGATTGGTTGTGGTGGAACGGTTCTCCTAACGTACAGAAATGGGAAAGTGTAACGGGAGGTGTGTACAACGACTCATGGGCTCCTGCTGCCGGTGATGAGGTGGAAGATTTTGAACTTATCCTAAGTAAGGCTTCCGATGGCTCTTATAATTATGAATTCGGTGAAGCCAGTGGTAAGGTAAGCGTTGCAAAGGGCGTAATAACCTTCGATAGCGAAATCACCCTTCTTACCGCTTCCAGCGATCAGCGTACGGTTGCTGTTACAAGCAAAGAGTTTACGGTACTTGGCATGGAGGCTGGTGAGACACTGGTCATTGGTGTTCCCGAATCAAAAGATGAGCATGGCGTGGTGAATTCTTATCTTGTAGCTAATCTGCTCTATAAGAAGATTAGCGGCGGGACGGAAGGACCCACCGAAATCAAAGTGGACAACAGTAAGTTGGAAATCATCTTTGGTGATGGAAATCCTGATCGTTTGCGTATCCAGCTTTATAACTCATGGGGTGGTAAGAATGAATGTATCGACATAACGAAAGTTAAGCTAAAAAAGAACCAGACTTTGAAGATTCAGTACAAGGTGCTGAGTGGTATAACCTGGAACGAGGGGGCAGCTCCTAAAACTGTGATTATGGAAAACAGAATCGGAGATTCGTTTGAAGATGGTTGTTACGCTTTAGAGTATGCTTCGAAATTCGATACAACTGCGGGAGCAATCCAGACAGTATCATTGCCAAACACTACAGGTGCTACGCAAACTTTTGAAACCAATTGCTGTCTTATCATCGGAATCCAGAACAAGGGACTTGCTACAGTGGAAACCTTGGAAGATGGAAGCCCGAATGTACAGGTTGAGATTGTTTCCATGACTATTGAGTAATCACTTAAATGAATTAGTATAATGAAGAACAAAATATTATTCGGAATAATGGCTCTCGTCATGGGTATTTGGGCGACGGGATGCAGCGATGACGATTATGCCATAAACCAACAGCCATTGCTTACTGATAACTCCGTGGTAACAGGTTCGGCAGATGTAACTGCTACATCAGCAACATTACATGGAACCGTATCTGGGCTTGAAAGTCAGACTTCAAGTGCTTATGTCATTGGTTTTAATTACGGTGCTGCGGCCGATGCGCTCACCGAAAGGATTGTTGCTACGGGCGGTGAAACATTCACTGCCACAGTAAATGGCAGCTTGAATCAAACCATCTATTATCAGGCTTATGTCACTTTACAAGGCAAAGTAACTTATAAAGGTGAAGTAAAGAGCCTTGTACTGACTAATGCTCGTGCTACTACCGGCGATGCTACCCAGATAGGTGCTAACAAGGTTACTTTGTCTGGTTCGCTTATTGGCTTTCCTGCGGATGCGGAAGGTGGTATCATTGTGTCGGGTATAGAAGGTACGGAAAATGTGCGTGCCGGTGTACGTATTGCTACTGTTCCTAAGGAAAGCTATACGGTAGATGTAGAAGGCTTGTTGGCCAATACTACTTATTATTATATGGCTTATCTTGATCTCGGTGCAGGTATGGTCTATGGTGAAGAAAAGTCATTCACTACGACTGGGCATACGTTTGATCTTGATAATGACCTTGTTGACCTTGGGCTTTCTACTAAATGGGCAAAGTACAATTTAGGTGCTACCTCAGAAACGGAAATTGGTGGTCTGTTCGGTTTCGGTGATAAGACAGGTTTTAATACCAGTATCGATCCTGCAAGTTATGCTTCTGCCGATATCTACAAAACAGCTAATGACCTTGCCTATAAAGCATTTGAAGGTAAAGTGACCATGCCTACCATTGCTGAGTTTGAAGAACTCTTTGCACTCTGTACCAGAGAGTGGGTGGAAGTGGAAGGTGTTGCCGGCTATAAGTTCACCGGTCCTAACGGAAACTCTATCTTTATGCCTGCCGCAGGTTCGCGCACACAAGGCACTACTACCGGTGTTGGTGTGGAAGGCTGCTATCTTTCCGGTTCCATCAATGTTTCTGATACTCAGTTTGCCATGAGCTATCACTTCAATAGTGCTCTTGCTACTCGTGCTACCACTCCTGTTTATCAAGCTTTGGCTATTCGTGCCGTTTCTACCGCCAAGAATGTTCCGTTCGACCGCTCGCTGCTTTATGGTAAATGGTATATTGACAATGGTCAGGATGGTGAACAACATGTATTCGAAGGTCCGTTCACGCAGTGGGGCGAAACGTACGACTGGGCTATAGTATCTAACGGACAGCCCAATATCGGAAAAGAAATTCATTGGGAAATGGGTACTGAGAATGGCTGGATTGGTTATACTTATGGAGTTGATTATGGTTACATGGAGTTTTTCGAAGACGGAACTGTCAATATCCATCGTTTGACTGATGACGGTGTAGCTACTGATGAAACCGGTAAATATACCATTGATGAGGCGAACAAAGTGATTGACATTGATATCAATGTACTTTGTGCCAATACTTGGGTGGCGGTAAAGAGTGGTAAGCTGAATATTCTGTCTCTGACGAGTGACGGTTTGCAGATTGCTCTTCCCAATAAAGACGGTTATGCTTACTCGGTCAATTATTACAGTCAGCGCAAGGCGGAAGCCGATACCAAGATTCCTGTTACATTGCTTTGTGCAGGTGCTGATGAGAGTGGTACTTGGGGAACCGAAATCGGGCGTTTGGCTCCGACTGAGTTGGCTGGTCAGCATACTTTTACATATGAAGGCTCATGCGGCGATGCTATGGTATTTACCCTTGATTTCCCGGACTTGCTGACCAGATATCCTAACGCTTTCGTACGTATTGATGAGATGAAGTGCGATGGCAATGCCATTCAGTTCAATGCCAATAATTTTTTCTATGGAGATATTGAGGGTAAAGGTAATTATCGTGTCGAGTTATTCAACATTTATGGTAAAGGTGCGGTAGACGGCAAAGTGTTGAACAGCGCTTTCAGTAATTCGCAGAATCTGGCTTCCGAACCGGCACTACATTTCAGTAATAGACTGGAAATAACTTGCACAGTCTTTACTGATGGCAATGGGAAAGGTGTATATACCCCAAATTTAGTCACTATCCCTAATTGGGATGGTGCGGGTACATGGGGGTATAATGCCGGAGGTACATTAGAAGTGAAATATGAAAATTTCCAATATAGTCTTGTTGCTCCGCAGTTCGACATCAAGTATGAAGGTACTGGTTGTGCAGCTGGTTCCATTATGACCTTCATTGAAGTGGCGGATCTTTATGGTTTCTTCCCTGGTACGCATGCTGTGTTGGATAATCTCTATCTTGATGGTTCAGAGGTAACGTTTGATGCGACAAAAGTGCTTGATGCCAATGATAGTTCCAAGTATCGTCTGGAACTTTGGAACTGTTACGGGGTAACAAAGAATGCGGGTTGTGCTTTCGGTACACCTGATGGAGATGTAATCAAGGAGCTTGGTTTCAGCACTTCTATGGAAGTGAAATTTACGTTCCATAAGCTTTTTGCTGTTCCTCAATGGTAATAGGGAACAGAAAGAGAAGAAGTGTTGTTGACATTTACTTTCTGCACTGCGGATTTAAGGTTAGATTTGCATTAAAAATATATCCTGAAAAGTTCGTTTAATTACCAAAAGGTTATTATCTTTGTGATGTCATTAAGAATCGCGATCTTTGTATGACTGAAGAAGAAGAGCTAAAGGCTCGGATTGAAGCTGCGGAAAAGCTGAATGAAAGGTAGCCCTTTGCCCTGCGAGGGGCTACTCTTTCATTTCATTAATAAAAATATAGCCTTATGGATGCACAGAAAGAATTAGAAAAATGGAAAGCCGATTTCAGTGTGGCTAAGACACCGGAAGAACAGGCAGCTCATAAGAAACGTTTCAATGCGTTTTTGCAGTCTCTTTCGGCAGAAGACAAAAAAGCATTTGCAGCAGCTTTTCAGGCTGGAGCCAAGCTATCTGTAACTGAATCTCAGAATCTGATTAAAATAGTGGAGATTAGACAAAAGCTCGATCGGGTTCTGGATTTTGTTTCTATGTCATATATTGCAAAAAACTATTTCGGGAAAACTCGCCAATGGCTCTATCAGCGTGTCAATGGTAACATTGTGAATGGTAAATCTGCCGATTTCACTCCCGACGAATTAAATACGCTATCTATCGCCTTATCCGAGCTTGGCGATATTATGAAAGAAACTTCTCGGTCTATCGCGAGGCTGTAAGTCTTAATGACAGGAGGGAGAACTTCGTAAAAAAATGAGTTTGTTAATTGAACATTTATCATCCTCTGATTTTCCTCTCATTTAAAAAGGCTTTCACGAGTTGAAGGTCTTTTTTTTATTGACAAAATAAAGACTTAACTATTTGGAACATTCGGAGTAAATCAAGCAGATATAAGATGAAAAGAATATGTTCTTAACCGGGGAGGTCTTGCGGACGTGCAATAAAGCATGAACCTATTTTCACGCATTTGATAAGGAGAGGGTGCCGTTTTGATAGAAGTGCACTCTATCTGGGGGATAGAATATTTCAAGTAGATTTCGTTTTTATAAAGCAGTATTTCTTTTTCCCGCGCATTTACGTTATAAAACCATTTATCTTAAAGCGAATTACTATGACTCATCCAACCTCACACAACACGCTGAAACGTGGGTTCCGCTTTCTTGCGGGCATTCTTTTTTATTCTCTGCTTTCTTTGGAATATAGTGTGGCTCAGAACCAGCCGGAAATGTTTTGGGACTTTGACGTGCCGCGAGGTCGTTGGAATCTGATTCTTATTGATAATATCGTTTGCAGTCAGTGGAACTATATCCCTACACTCGGAAAACGGAATCGCTCCTCTACGGCAATACTGGGGACTGGTGCCGGATTTGAATATGCCTATTGCCGGAACCGGACTTTGTCTTTGACTGCAGAAGTCGGTCTTACCGGTTATGTCTTGTCTATGGAACCTTCGGAATGGGGACGTGACGCCCGATATTGTAATATCAACTTATTGCATACTTCCTATTGGAAACATCTTGCCCTGAGCATTGGCCCCACGCTTGGATGGAACAACTGGAAGTATTTCTATGGAGAAGAGAATTTTTCGGAAGATGAAATGAGTAGCTGTGAAAAAGAAGGCTATTACGGTGAAGAGGACTTTTCTTTCACCCGTTTTGCCGCAGGAGCTGATATGCAGTTCTATTACTATCTCATTCCCCAATTAGGGTTCGGTGTGGAATATTCCGCCCGTTGGATGTGGAAGGCGGGAGCTAAAGGAAAGTGCGATCACCAATGTGCATTGAAAGTGCGATTAAAGTTCAGACTAAACAAGAAGAAAAGGAGTTAGCCGACCAGGTGCATTTGTTTTTTGTGTTATACAGAGTGCTATATGTAAAGTAATAGAAAAATACTCAGTTTCATGCCTGCAAGGAGTTAAGAGTTTGTCGACAAGGAGTTAACTTCTTGTTGACAAACTCTTAACTCCTTGTAAACAGAAAATTGACTTTTTGTAATGCTTTGATAGTCAACGGTGAAAGCTCGTTGGTAGAAGTTGGAGTTGTACGTAAAAAATAACGAGAACGAATGAACTGAAACTATTGCTTGTTTCACAAAGTAAGTACTTTGGGCAGAGCAAACAGCAAATACAGAGGGATGTTTACTAACTTCCCATTTTTTTTCATACGGCAGCAAGCTGGTACGGAAAAGAAGTTGTGGATTGTATTCTTTATCGTACACTTTCAGGCTTTTTGCATGTACGTTATTTCCGGCTTTTGCTTCCAATGGATATGCATAAAGACCATCGGAAAAAAGAAAGTCAACTTCGGCATTTGCATCGGAGGTCCAATAATAGTTAGCGTTGAGTTGAGGAAAGAGAGAGTTTCTGTAGAACATATTGCTCTGTCAGTGCTCCTTTAAATGCTTCAAATATGTGGCTTCCTTCGATGAATACCTTGGGAGATAGTCCACTCATCAAAGTTGATATAACAGATCTCTTCGAAGCACTCTGCACCGAATCTTTTTAGTAGCCAGGTTTTGCCAACTTGCCGGGCTCCCTGAAGTATCGTACTTATAATAAGAGTCTTATGCAAGGAATATCACATTTTTCGATGGACTGTTTGCGAGTGAGGTTGTTTTTTGCTATTTCCCAGTTTGCTTTGTCTGATTTATATCGTATATTTGCAACACTCTTCATATTAACGCATCGGCAGGGAACCTGCCTAAAGACGTGGCGGGCATTTTATGCCTGTTTGCGTGTCTTCTGTATGGTGGTTTCAGAATCTTTATTTATTCACTTTTTCAAAATTAATGCTTATGGAAGCTACATTAAACAATGGGCAGTTTCGTCCGGGGAACGAAACTCCATTTATGTACACGGCTTTTGCCTCGGAAGGAGAGATGTTAGGCTTTTATCTCAGCCTCAATCGTTTTGTAAATCCTGTAACCTACTGTGTTCAGCGAACGGATATGGAGCGGTTGGATAATTTACTTCATACGCTTGGAAAATTTCAGCTCTTTATGGGCCGTTTTGGTACCTATCAGTCTTTAGGTATAAAACCACTGATTGAAGGATTCGGTCTGTATATGATGCAACAGAACATCTCTAACAGGGAACGTAAACTTGCAGCTGAACACGTTGGTTATCAGATGAAGTTTCTGATGGATATGACGAAAGAGATAGAACAGGCAAGATCGATGTCACATATACTCTGTTCGCATATAGCGAATGTGAAATACCTGATAGCAAAAATACAGGGTCAGAATCAGGAAGCAGTTAGTCTTTAGTATTAAGTGAATAATCTGCTTTCCCAGTATACGGGAAAGCGGATTTTCGGTATGCTTTTCATTTGCACGGAAAGGCGATAAATGATATGTCGCCTATTGGAAACCTTTCGTCCAGGGGTAATAACAAATTATACCCTTCCATATAACATCCTAAACGCTTTGTGTGGCTGCTTTGCCCTATCTTTGCCAACACGGATTTCTATCCATAACCTAATATTTGAGAACGAAAAACATAATGCTCATGAATAAAATTAAAGCTTATCTGTTGCTGTTGACGATTGCTCTCTCTGCTTTCGCTGCCGCATGTTCCAGTGATGACAATGATCCTGTAACACCGGAAATAACAATTTCCGAAAACATTCTGGCGAATGGAATGAGTTTTTCCAAAGCCGGAGGTACAAACACACTCTCTGTGAAATCGAATGTGACGTTGGAAGTTACCAGTAACCAGGATTGGTGCGTAGTGACTCCGGCAGTTTCAGCTTCTGCTACGGTCTTTAAATATACGATAGATGTAAAATCCAATTCAACTACCGATAATCGTACATCTGTTATTACTGTGAAAGGTGGTAACCTGACAGAGACATTCAATGTCATTCAAACAGCTACCGAAGGACTGGATCTGGAGACTGTCTTGTTTGAAGACATATCGGCAGCGGGTGGTACTATCACTGTGAAAGTGATGACTAACGGTGAACCAACTATAACTATTAATGATAGCTGGATTACCGAGAAAACAGAAACACGCGCTATGGTGGATAAAACGAAGACTTTTATCATCGCTGCCAATACCGGAAAAGAACGTACCGGTACCATTACTTTTATTTTGGGTGACTTGCCAGCAACAACTGTGACCGTGAAGCAGTTGGCGGGAGGTGAGATAAGTTCGAATGAAATAGCAGGTGAAGATCCCTGGACTGTAGCTAAAAGTCTGGGATTGGGTTGGAATCTGGGTAATCAGTTGGATGCGCATAATAGTGGTGTGGCCAATGAAACGGCCTGGGGGAATCAAAAGACGACACAGGCTTTATTTGATAAATTGGCTGCTGCGGGTATTACTACCGTACGTATTCCTGTTACATGGATGGGACATATTGGAGACGCCCCCGGTTATGAAATAGAGAAAGCCTGGATGGATCGTGTTGCCGAGGTAGTAGGATATGCAGAAAATGCCGGACTGAATGCTATTGTCAATATTCATCACGATGGAGCTGATAGTGAATACTGGCTTAGCATTAAAGATGCTGCTCAGGATGAAACTAAAAATACCGCAATTAAAACAGAATTGAAAGCTGTATGGACACAGATAGCCGAACGTTTTAAGGATAAGGGCAACTTTCTGGCATTCGAGTCGATGAATGAAATTCATGATGGCGGTTGGGGCTGGGGCGACAACCGTAATGATGGTGGAAAACAATATTCAATATTGAACGACTGGAATCAGGTGTTTGTAGATGCGGTACGTGCTGTAGGTGGTGGTAATAGCAATCGTTTCCTGGGTGTGCCGGGGTATTGTACCAATGTGGCACTTACGGTGAGCAACTTCAAACTGCCGACTGATAAAGTTCAGAATCGTCTGATGGTATCTGTTCATTTCTATGATCCGAATGAATATACACTGGATGCAAAGTATTCGGAGTGGGGGCATACCGGCGCTGCCGATAAGAAAGCTAACTGGGGAGACGAAGACAATGTGAAAGATGTATTCAATAGTTTGAAGACAACGTATATAGATAAGGGCATTCCGGTATATATTGGTGAAATGGGATGTGTAAGCCGGACGACTGACCGTGCGGAATCTTTCCGCAAGTACTATCTGGAATATATATGTAAAGCAGCGAAAGAATACGGATTGGCTCCTGTTTATTGGGATAATGGCGGTACAGGTAGTGGAAAGGAAGAATCAGGCTTGTTTAATCATGCTACCGGTGATTATCTGAATAATGCAGCGGAAATAGTAGAAGTGATGAAAAAGGCCATCTTTACAGAAGATGCATCTTATACATTGCAATCCGTCTATGACAATGCACCGCAATAGGTTTTCATAAATACCCCTCGTGTATACAGGGATTGTTGTTAATACAGGTTTTTTTTTGATTGGTTTTGGGAAGTAGCTTCTGTGAGGGAAGTTACTTCCTTCTTTTCTGTCCGGGAAACAAATGATGGGGTATGAAATGATAAAAAAACACATTGAAAACCTTGTTTTTACAATTCCTTTTTGTTTCATTTGCAATATGTTAACGATATTCCTATATCTACTACTATGAAGAGATTGATTTTACTTATCGTTTCAGTCGTTGTGGCATGTTTTTCTGCCTTTTCACACGACTTTATGTTCAAACATCTGGAGGTTAAGGACGGAATGCCCAGCAACCAAATCAATGCCATTTATAAAGATTCAAGAGGTTTTATGTGGTTCGGCACCGCTGCCGGACTGGCACGTTATGACGGATATCGTTTCAAGGTATTCCGGAGCACTGACAATGGTTCTGCGTCTTTACCTGACAACTATATTGAGAAGATAGTGGAAGACAGTGAAGGACGTTTATGGATACGGACGGGAGAAAACGGATATGTCATTTATAACTGGGATACGGAGAGCTTTGTCTGTGATGTTCGTTCCCGGATGTGGGATATAGGGATAGACGGAACACCCTGCTATGTATTTGTCGACAAGCAAAAGAATACCTGGTTTGCCATAGACGGGAAAGGGTGCTACTGTTATCGTCCCGGTGAAAAGAATGCTGTATCCTTGCCTTTCGGTGAGAAAGGAATACCCGAAGGTGTCATTATAGACATGGCCGAATGTAAAGATGGCATTCTGTTGGTATATGATAACGGGCGTGTAATCTGTATCGACCGTGAGACGGTACGTGTAAAATGGACTTTGACAGATATTGCAGAGCACATGGGAACGCGTACTGATATCTTCTTCCTGTATGTGGATAAGGATGAAGATTTATGGATATATGGTGCCCCGGGTGTATGGGCTTACGATTTGTCTGACAGGAAGTGGCATTCACAATGGAATTTCAGCGATAGAGGTCAGGCGCATATCGTAGCAGTAGCTCAGGATAAGCAGGGACGTATTTGGTTTGGAAAGGACCAGGATGGCATCGATATCTGGAATAAGGCGACTGGTGAAACTGTCTCGCTTACGTATGATGTGGATGACGAACGCGGTTTGCCCAATAATACCATCAATGTGCTTTATGAAGATGAAGGCGGTGTGATGTGGATAGGTACTTATAAGAAAAGTGTGGCTTATTATGATGAGGGCATTTTTAAGTTCGGCATCAACCATTTGGGAGATATTAACTGTCTGGAAGAAAGTAATGACGGTTCGTTGTGGTTGGGTACCAATGACGCCGGGTTGATACGTTGGAATCCGAAGACGGATGAAAAGAAACTGTATGCATACTCACCGGGAGGAAACTCTATTGCTTCGAATGTCATTGTAAGTTTGTTGCAAGCTAAGGACGGTAAACTCTGGATAGGGACATTTTGGGAAGGATTGGATTGTTTCGACGGCAATCGCTTCGTGCATTACCGGAATAGACCGGGAGATGATAATTCGCTGGCTAATAACAATGTCTGGTCATTGGCAGAAGATAAGAACGGAAATATCTGGATTGGAACCTTGGGAGGCGGTTTACAATGTCTGAATCCGGGGACAGGTGAGTTCACCACCTATAAGATAAGTAACTCCGGAATTATTTCCAATCATATAGCCTCTTTATGTATGAGTCGTGATAATCGTCTGATAATCGGTACTTCTTCTACGGGGGTATCCATAATGGATCTGACTACCCGGAAAATAACGAATCTGGTAGGCAACCAGTCGGGAAGTATCCGCTTTTCCAATCAGAGCATTAACCAGGTCTATGAGGATAGCCGGGGATTGATATGGGTGGGAACACGTGAAGGACTGAATCTCTATAATCCGAAGAACGACCATTTACAGGTAGTTCCTCTTTCGCAGAACGATTCTAGGGTATTTATTACCGGTATCGTAGAAGATGATAATAAAAATATGTGGGTGACTACGGCCAATGGTGTAGTGAATGTAATTCCTTCTATCGATACAAAAAACGGAGATTATACTTTCAACTATTATAGGTATGATGATAAGGACGGTTTGCAGGGCTGTGAGTTCAATCAACGTTCCATTAAACGTCTTTCCTCGGGTGAGATTGCAATGGGAGGTATGTATGGATTGAATACTTTCAGACCGGAGAATATCAAATATAACCGGACGTTGCCCAAGGTGATGTTTACCGGCTTCCAGCTTTTCAATGAAGAAGTGGAGGTTGGAAAGGAGTATGGTGGACGTGTTTTGCTGCGTGAGTCGCTGAATAAAGCCAGAGAGGTGAAACTTGATTATAAACAGAATGTCTTCACTGTATTGTTTGCATCGGATAATTACGTCTTGCCTGAGAAAACCCAGTATCTGTATAAACTGGAGGGATTTAATGAGGATTGGATGGCAGGTGCGGCTGATATGCACCGCGTTACTTATACGAATTTGGCACCCGGTACTTATACGCTGAAAGTGAAGGCAATCAATAGTGATGGATTTGCCGGAACAGAAGAGTCAAGCCTTAAAATAGTAATCCTACCGCCTTTCTGGATGACCCCTTGGGCGTATGTTCTGTATGCTATGTTATTGATAGGCACATTGCTGCTGGCTCGCAATGCTGTGCTGCGCCGTGAACGCAATAAGTTTAGGATACAACAGATGGAACGTGAAGCGGAGCGGAATGAAGAAGTCAATCAGATGAAATTCCGTTTCTTTACCAATGTGAGCCATGAACTGCGTACACCGCTGACGTTGATCATTTCTCCGTTGGAAGGAATGATGAAAGAAACCCATGATGAACGGAAGCAGGAGCAATTGAAACTGATGCATCGTAATGCATTGCGGTTACTGAATCTTGTGAACCAATTACTTGATTTCCGTAAAAATGAGGTGGCAGGGTTGCATTTGAATCTTTCGGAGGGGGAGGTTGTATCGTATGTTCACTCTATATGCAACTCATTCCTGATGCTTTCGGAAAAGAAAAACGTGCATCTCACTTTTTTCTCGGCAATCGAATCGTTGAATATGTCGTTCGATGAGGATAAAATAGGTAAGGTAGTGATGAATCTGCTCTCTAATGCGTTTAAGTTTACTCCGGATGGAGGGCGGGTGGATGTTTCTCTTGAACTGATAAAAGGAACTACGGAAACATTGGAAATCAAAGTATCCGATACGGGGGTAGGTATCAGCGACCTTGATAAAGAACGTATATTCGAACGTTTCTATCAATCGGAGCGTATAGGTGATAGTAACCCCAGTACGGGGAGTGGTATCGGTTTGAGCCTGGTACGTGATTACGTTACGCTGCATGGCGGTGTGGTGCGCGTGTTCGACAATGTGGGTACGGGCAGTGTATTTGTGGTAGATATTCCGGTGAAACATTCGGTGGTGAACGTAGCGACTCCACTCTCGGAAGAAGCTGCAGAAGAGGATGCGGTGGCACTTGCTTCAGTGGAAGAATTGAATGAGGAAGAACGGAAGAAGCCACTTGCACTGATTGTGGATGATAATGAAGATTTTGTTTCTTTCATGCGTTATACGTTGAGTCTGTATTTCCGTATAGAATCTGCCGGAAACGGAAAGATAGCCTGGCAGATGATAGCGGAATTGATGCCGGATATCATCGTTTGTGATGTGATGATGCCTGAAATGGACGGGAACGAACTGTGCCGTTGGGTGAAGGCTGACAAGCGTACAAGTAATATTCCTTTTGTATTGCTTACGGCCAAGCAATCCGTAGAGAATAAAGTGGAAGGTCTGACGATTGGTGCGGATGACTATGTGACGAAACCTTTCAATATGGAGGTACTGATTTTGCGCATGCGTAAACTGATAGATTTGAGCAGCAAAAATAAACTTCGCACCCGTATTGATCCCGAACCGAGTGAAATCGTTATCACTTCGATGGACGAAAAGCTGATTGAGAATGCGATAAAGTATGTGGAGACGCATATTGCCCGTCCCGATTTATCTGTGGAAGAATTGAGCCATGAACTGGGCATGAGCCGGGTGCATCTCTATAAAAAGCTGTTGCAGATTACCGGTAAAACTCCGATAGAATTTATTCGTATTATCCGACTGAAACGTGCGGCACAACTTCTGCGCGAGAGCCAGCAGAATGTGTCGGAGGTTGCCTATCAGGTGGGCTTCAATAACCCCAAATATTTCAGTAAGTATTTCAAGGATGAATTCGGCGTTTTACCCTCTGTATATCAGGAAAAGGAGGGTAAATAACAAAAAGCACCCATTGTTGAAACATCTGATATTTCTATAAATCAAATAAGCCCTTTCCTTTCAACATTGGGAGGGCTTGTTTACTGTATGATTTCCTACTTTTACACTCGGAGAAAATAACTTTAAAAACAAAGATATGAAATTGAAAAACACTTCAGTTTGTTTGCTCGCAGGATGGATGCTGATGGCATGCTCCGGAGGCGGGTATGAGAAGACGAGTAACGGCATTATTGTAAATGTCGAACAACAGCAACCGACGGATGTGCGAAAGGTGAAGGTTGAAGTAATGGGAGAGAAGTTGATTCATGTGTCAGCCACTCCCGAAAAAAACTTTTCAAAGGCGGAAAGCCTGATTATAGTTCCCCAAAAAGATAAGACGGACTTCAGCGTGGAAGAAAGTGGAGATGCCGTTTCGGTAAAAACCTCAGAGGTGTGCGCCATTGTATCCAAAGCCACGGGTGAAGTACGCTTTACCGATGCTTCCGGTAACTTGATTTTGGCGGAAGATGAGAAAGGCAGGAGTTTCAAGCCTATCGAAGTGCAGGGAACAAAGGCGTATACGGTACGTCAGGTATTCCAGTCACCCGATGATGAGGCATTCTATGGACTGGGACAACACCAGGCTGATGAATTCAACTATAAAGGTAAGAACGAGGAACTTTTCCAGTATAATACAAAGGTTTCCGTACCTTTTATCATTTCCAATAAGAATTACGGTATTCTGTGGGATAGTTATTCGCTTTGCCGTTTCGGCGATCCACGTGATTATGCACAGTTAAGCACAGTTTTCAAACTCTATGATAAGGAGGGTAAGGAAGGTGCTTTGACAGGAACATACGTACCCTCTCAGAAATCAACAGCGGAGACACTGGTACGCCGGGAAGATTCTGTTTATTTTGAACATCTGAAATCGGAAGATTTGTCGAAAGTCGTGAACTTACCAGAAGGATTTCCTTTCATGGGTTCGCAGGTGACGTATGAAGGAGAAATTGAGCCGATGGAGAGTGGTAGGTTCCGTTTTATCCTCTATTATGCAGGATATATGAAGGTATACATTGATGGTGAACTGGTGGTTCCCGAACGTTGGCGTACGGCTTGGAATCCGAACAGTTATAAGTTTGCCGTAGATTTGAAAGCCGGTAAACGTGTTCCATTGAAAATTGAATGGATTCCTGATGGATATGTATCCTATTGCGGTTTGCGTGCATTGTCTCCTGTATCTGCTGAAGAACAGAACAAACAGTCGTGGTGGGGAGAAATGCAGAATGAAATCGATTATTATTTTGTTTATGGCGAGGATATGGACGAGGTAATCAGTGGATACCGTGCTCTGACCGGAAAATCACAAATCATGCCGAAGTGGGCGATGGGATACTGGCAGAGCCGCGAACGTTATAAGACGCAGGAAGAAATACTGGATGCTTTGAAGGAATTCCGTAAACGTCAGATTCCCATTGATAATATTGTGCTCGACTGGAGCTATTGGCCGGAAAATGCCTGGGGTAGTCATGAGTTCGACAAAGCTCGTTTCCCTGATCCGAAAGGAATGGTAGATTCTATTCATGCTCTGAATGCCAAGATGATGATTTCCGTTTGGCCGAAATTCTATATGACTACGGAACATTATAAAGAGTTTGATGAAAAAGGCTGGATGTATCAGCAGGCCGTTAAAGACAGCATTCGTGACTGGATTGGTCCCGGCTACATCGGTTCTTTCTATGATGCTTATGCTGAGGGCGCACGGAAGCTGTTCTGGAAACAGATGGAAGATCATCTTTATCCCCTCGGAATTGATGCCTGGTGGATGGATGCCAGTGAACCGAATGTACGCGACTGTACGGATTTGGCTTACCGGAAAGCTTTGTGTGGTCCGACTGCTCTCGGTCCGTCCGACCAATATTTCAATGCGTATGCGTTGATGAATGCTGAGGCTATTTATGACGGACAACGTGCCGTAGACAATGACAAACGTGTATTCTTGCTGACTCGTTCGGGATTTGCCGGATTGCAACGTTATTCTACCGCAACATGGAGTGGCGATATCGCTACCCGTTGGGAAGATATGAAGGCGCAGATTTCTGCCGGACTGAATTTTGCAGTCAGCGGTATTCCTTACTGGACGATGGACATTGGCGGATTCTGCGTAGAAAAACGCTATGAAGACGGACAAAAGGAATTCAATAAGACCGGAAAAGAGAATGCGGACTATAAGGAATGGCGTGAATTGAATACACGTTGGTATCAGTTTGGCGCATTCTGCCCGTTGTTCCGTGCACATGGACAGTATCCGTTCCGTGAGGTGTGGAATATAGCTCCCGAAGGACATCCGGCTTATAGTTCTATAGTGTATTATACGAAGTTGCGCTATACGATGATGCCTTATATTTATTCATTGGCCGGGATGACTTATTTTGATGATTATACGATTATGCGTCCGCTGGTAATGGACTTTACGGCAGATACAAAGGTGAATAATATCAGTGACCAGTTTATGTTCGGTCCGGCGTTGATGGCGGCTCCGGTGTATGAGTATGGTGCACGCACTCGGGAGGTCTATTTCCCGGCAACTTGCGGTTGGTATGATTTCTATACCGGTAAGTACATGGCCGGTGGGCAACAGTTGAAAGTGGACGCTCCCTATGAACGCATGCCGCTCTATGTACGCGAAGGGGCTATTGTGCCTTACGGACCGGAAATGCAGTATAGTGATGAGAAGCCTGCGGAAGAAATCACACTATATGTATATGCGGGTAAAGATGGTGAGTTCACTTTGTACGAGGATGAAGGTGTGAATTATAACTACGAAAAAGGACAGTATGCCACCATCCCGTTTACTTACAATGATGCGGAAGGCACTCTGACTATTGGTGACCGTGCAGGAGAATTTCCCGGTATGCTGAAAGAACGTACATTCAACGTTGTAAAGGTAAGTAAGGATAAGCCGCAACCTTTTGACGCGAAGGCTAAGGGGGTGACGGTGAAGTATGATGGGAAGCAGCAGAGTGTATCAATATCATGAAACAACTATTAATAATACCAATATCCTGTTTGCTCCTCTTCTTGGTATTGGGAGGTTGCACCTCCGCTGAACGGGTTACTGATAACCGTCGACAGGACTTCACCGCTGACTGGACTTTCCATCTGGGAGATGACTCTGCGGCATCCCGTCCCGATTATGACGACACGGCATGGCGGATCCTCCATCTTCCACATGACTGGGCTATCGAGGGAGAGTTCAGCAGGGATAATCCTTCCGGAACAGGAGGAGGGGCATTACCCGGTGGTATCGGTTGGTATCGCAAAACGTTTACTGTTGACAAAGCGGATGAAGGCAAGCGCCTGTATATTGATTTTGACGGTGTATATATGAATTCGGAAGTCTTTATCAATGGTCATTCCCTTGGTTTACGTCCTTATGGATATGTCTCGTTCAGTTACGATCTGACTCCCCATATCAAGTGGGGCGGAAAGAATGTAGTTGCCGTACGTGTGGACAATGCGGAACAACCTAATTCCCGCTGGTATTCGGGATGTGGCATCTACCGTAATGTATGGCTTACGAAGCTTAACCCCGTGCATATAGCGCAATGGGATACTTTTATCACGGCGCAAGATGTGTCGAAGAACAGTGCACGACTAAACATACGTACTAAAATACAGTATGATGCGGCCGCTCAACTGCAAGATTCCGTGAAGCAGGCGGATGGTACGTATGTTGTTTTTGATTCGGAAATTGTTTCCTTGGCAGATGTTGTGTTGCAGTCACGGCTAATGGATGCAGAAGGGAATGTTGTGGGTGAGGTTGCATCGGAACTGCAAGTGATACCTGCCTGTCCGAACGAGGTAGAACAGGAAATTGTAGTGAAGAACCCTAATCTTTGGAGCGTGAACACTCCTTATATATATAAGGTGAACAGTATCCTTATTGATAAGACAACCGGTAAAGTATTGGATAACTACTGTACGAATACCGGTATCCGTACCTTCCGTTTTGATGTACAGAAAGGGTTTATTCTGAATGGAGAACGGCTGAAGATCAATGGTGTATGTATGCATCATGATCTGGGGTGTCTTGGGGCGGCAGTTAATATCCGCGCTATCGAGCGCCAGTTGGAGATACTGCAAGAAATGGGCTGTAACGGCATTCGCTGTTCTCATAACCCTCCCTCACCAGAACTGCTCGATCTTTGTGACCGTATGGGATTTATCGTAATGGATGAGACGTTCGATATGTGGCGCAAAAGAAAAACGGCTCATGATTATTCCCGTTACTTCAACGAGTGGCATGAACGCGATCTGACGGATTTGATACTTCGCGACCGTAACCATCCTTCTGTTTTCATTTGGAGCATTGGCAACGAAGTGCTGGAGCAATGGTCGGATGCAAAAGCGGATACGCTGACCTTGGAACAAGCGAACCTGATTCTGAATTTTGGTCATGATCAGAGTATGCTGGCGAAAGAAGGTGAGATGAGTGTGAACTCTTTACTGACGAAGAAACTGGCAGATATGGTAAAAGCTCTCGATTCTACTCGTCCCGTTACGGCTGGCTGTAATGAACCGAACCCGAATAATCACTTGTTCCGTTCGGGAGCATTAGATCTCATCGGCTTTAATTATCATGATGATTGGTTTGCCGGTGTACCTGAGAAATTTCCCGGTAAACCGTTCATTGTGGCGGAAAGTGTATCAGCACTGATGACGCGTGGCTACTACCGGATGCCGAGTGACGAAACTGTTATTTGTCCTGAACGTTGGGATAAACCTTATTTTGATGATAGTTTCTCCTGTTCTTCGTATGATAACTGTCATGTACCTTGGGGGAACAGTCATGAGGGCACGATGCGCCACGTGAAGAATAATGATTTTATCAGCGGACAGTATGTCTGGACTGGGTTTGACTATTTAGGTGAACCGACTCCTTACGGTTGGCCTGCCCGTAGCTCTTATTTCGGCATTGTCGATCTGGCCGGTTTTCCGAAAGATGTGTATTATCTCTATCAGTCGGAATGGCATCCGGAGAAAAAGGTATTGCACCTTTTTCCGCATTGGAACTGGGCGCCGGGGCAGGATATAGATATGTGGGCTTATTATAATAATGCGGATGAGGTCGAGCTTTTTGTAAATGGCGAGTCGCAGGGTGTGCGTACAAAAGGTAAGGATGATTTTCATGTCGTATGGCGTGTGAAGTATGAACCGGGTGTGGTAAAAGTCGTTTCCCGCAAGGATGGAAAAACGGTATTGGAGAAGGAGATCCATACAGCCGGAGAACCAGCACAGATACGCTTGACGGCTGATCGGAATGAAATCAAATCAGATGGCAGAGATCTTAGTTTTGTAACAGTGGAGGTGCTGGATAAAGATGGTAATCTTTGTCCGAATGCCGATAATCAGATCATGTTCGATGTGCAAGGTGCGGGATTCATTGCCGGTGTAGACAATGGTAGTCCTGTTTCAATGGAGAAATTCAAAGCTGATCATCGCAAGGCTTTCTATGGGAAGTGCCTGGTGGTTGTTCAAAGTGACGGAAAATCCGGAGGCATCAAACTGACGGCTACATCCGAAGGATTGAAAACGGCAGTGACCGCTATTAAAGCAAAATAAAAGTAACTTGTTAGCAGAATTCATTTATAACGGGAAAGGAATGAATAAGACTCACCACAGATTACACAGATTCACACAGATTTATTAATCTAATAATCAGTAAAATAGAATCTGTGTCAATCTGTGTAATCTGTGGTGAATTAATTCATAACCGAAAAGAAATGAATGAATTCCGCCAACGACTAAAAGTAATATCTTTAATGTAATAATAATGAAGAAACAACTCTTTTCAACTCTCCTGTTTGCCTGTTCATTGACTACTTTGACAGCGCAAACTCCTGTATATTTAGATGATACGCAACCCATTGAAGCACGTGTAAAAGATGCTCTCAACCGTATGACACTGGAAGAGAAAGTAGCCCTTTGCCATGCGCAGAGCAAATTCAGCAGTCCCGGTGTGCCCCGTCTTGGTATCCCCGAACTTTGGATGAGTGATGGACCTCACGGTGTTCGTGCAGAAATCAACTGGAACGATTGGGGATATGCCAAATGGACTAATGACAGTATTACTGCTTTTCCTGCCTTGACTTGTCTTGCCGCTACCTGGAATCCGGAAATGTCCGCCATCTACGGCAAGGCTATTGGTGAAGAAGCCCGTTATCGGGAAAAAGATGTTCTTTTGGGCCCCGGCGTTAATATCTATCGTACTCCTCTGAATGGTCGTAACTTTGAATACATGGGGGAAGATCCTTATCTGGCAGGCGTGATGTGTGTACCTTATATTCGGGAGATACAGAAAAACGGGGTTGCCGTAAGTGTGAAACACTATGCTTTGAACAATCAGGAGTTATGGCGTGGACACATTGATGTGCAACTAAGCAACCGTGCCTTACACGAAATCTACCTCCCTGCTTTCAAGGCTGCTGTGCAGAAAGGTGGTGCCTGGACCGTGATGGGGGCCTATAACAAGGTGCGTGGTCAGCATGCCTGCCACAATGATCTTTTGCTGAATAAGATATTGAAAAATGACTGGGGTTTTGACGGTGTAGTCGTAACCGATTGGGGTGGTGCCCATGATACTTACGAAGCAGCCATGAATGGCTTGGACATCGAGATGGGATCCTATACCAACGGTCTGACCTCAGAAAGTGTATTTACCTTCGACGATTATTATCTGGCTAAGCCTTATCTCCGGATGTTGAAGGAAGGTAAGGTGCCTATGAGCACAGTGGACGATAAAGCCTCCCGTATTCTTCGCTTGATATTCCGCACGGCGATGAATCGTCAGAAACCTTATGGTTCGCTGACAAGTGAAGAGCATTATCAGGCTGCCCGTGAGATTGGTAATGAGGGTATTGTGCTTCTGAAAAACACACCTGTCCAGAAAAAAGGTACCCCTTTGCTGCCGCTTGATGACTCTAAATATCAACGTATACTGGTAGTAGGTGACAATGCTGTCCGTTTGTTGAACGAAGGAGGCGGTTCTTCTGAACTGAAGGTAAAAGATATGGTATCTCCACTCGATGGTATGCGCGCTCTTTATGGTGACAAGGTAGTTTATACGAAAGGTTACGCTGCCGGACGTCCGATGTATGGGCGTGCAGAAGAAATTCCCCAGTCGGTGATGGATTCCTTGCGCACAGCAGCAACTGAACTTGCCAAAGAAGCCGATCTTGTGATTTTGTTCGGTGGATTGAATAAGAATCATTTCCAGGATTGTGAAGCCGGTGACCGTGTGACATACGGTTTGCCATTCGGACAAAATGAACTGATTGAATCTCTGTTGGGAGTCAATAAAAATATGGTATTGGTATTGTTGAGTGGTAATGCCGTGGAAATGCCTTGGCTGAATAAAGTTCCGGCCGTCCTGCAGGGCTGGTATCTGGGCTCTATGGGTGGCAATTCACTTGCTGATGTACTGAGTGGTGCAGTGAATCCCAGCGGAAAACTTCCTTTCTCCTTTCCTGTGAAATTGACGGATTGCGGTGCGCATGCATTTGACGAATTGAGTTATCCGGGTGATAGTATCAAGCAGGTCTATAAAGAAGATATTCTGGTAGGTTATCGCTGGCATGATACCAAGAAGATTCCCGCCTTATTCCCTTTCGGGTATGGTTTGAGTTATACGACTTTTACCTATGGTAAACCGGTAGCTTCTGCTAAAACAATAACTGCTGACAATTCTCTGACTGTGACCATTCCTGTAAAGAATACGGGTAGTGTTGCCGGAAAGGAAGTCGTACAACTGTATGTAGGAGATGAAAAATGTAGTGTTCTGCGTCCTGTGAAAGAGTTAAAGGCATTCCAAAAGATAACTTTGGCACCGGGTGAAGAAAAAGAAGTAACTTTCACCATCACTCCGGATGATTTGAAGTTCTATGATGAAACTGTTGGCGGATGGACGGCAGAACCGGGTAAGTTTAAGGCTTATATCGGAGCCTCTTCCGCGGATATTCGTGGAACGATTCCGTTCGAGTTGAAATAAGATAGTGATTGCTGAATGGGGAAGGGGTGTGGAGTGTTTTCGCATTTCTTCTCCATTTATTATATTCCCCTTTATATAAGCCCTTTGCAGGGCTTTTTTTCGATAATATCTATCGAACCTACAGTTAGAAATTACTTTTTATTTTTCTGTAAAATCAATAAGTTTATCAGGCAACTTGTTTCATAAACTTACGGATTCATCTGTCACAGTATGTCTACTGCTGTGGATGTTTTGCAAATCTTTATCTATTTTCTTAGGTATTTCTATTGTTTTTATTGAGAAGGCTTACTACTTTTGTATGCGGACGTCACAGGTATGGGAGCTTACTGTCCAACTACAAATGTGGTACGTCCGTATGCAAACTTCTTACTGCTTGACGAAGTAAATAGCTCATTGTGTGGTAGCTCAACTCATAGAGGTTTGCTTAATAGACCTTTACTTTTAGAGGATATTTCGTTTCTTTCTTGGAATGAAGTGAACATTAGTAGTTAATTTACGAAGTTAATAACAAATAAAAAGGTATTCAGTTATAAGGAATACAACATCGAAGATGAATAATTCTACGGAACTTTCCACCCTTTGGACATTTTTAGACAATATAACCAATAATCTGAAAAGTCAGAGATTAGCGGATGTATTCCGTTTTATTTCTTTTTATCCTTTTGAGACCTATGGACCTCACAAACATTTGCGTATTGAGATTAACCATGTTAAAAAGGGCAATTGCATTCTGTATTTGGACAATGAGAGCATCAATTTTGTTGAGGGTGATACCATGATCATTCTCTCGAATGTCAATCATACGTTTGAGGCAGGCTCTAGTGGAACTACTTTAATGCAGCTTGAATTTCTTCCTGAGATATTTTCCGGTTTTGATTTAAACTTTCCGAATTGTATAGATGGTACGTCACCAAATTCCATCTCTCTTTTCTCGGAAGAGAACAAGCTGATTAAAATAGTGAATAATATAGGTATTATGCGTGTAGTACAACGCATTGTAAACGAATTGGAAGGGAAGAATTCCTATTATCAATATTTGGTTGTGATGTTTTATGCAGAGTTGATGGTTCTTATTTATCGTTATATGGATGAAAACTATTTGCCTGTTTGCCAAAATGATGCTTTAAAAAAAGCTATATCCTTTATTCGTTTCAATTTTCATCAGGACATTAGTATTAATGATGTAGCTGCGCATGCCGGCATTAGTGAACGTTACCTCAGAAGCTTATTTTTGCAATACTTGAATTTTTCTCCTTTAGATTATCTGAATCAAATACGTATTAATAAATCTATTGAGCTGCTTCGAAATACAGAATTATCTGTAAAAGAGGTCAGTTTCCAATGTGGATTCCAGTCACCACAATACTTTTCACGCATCTTCAAACAGCGAACTGGGATATCTCCACGTGAAGTAACTAGATAGTATTTCCGTTTTGTACATTATTTCTTTTTATATGAGCCTTTTCGGACACGTCTTACAATCTTGATTTATCCATTCTTTTCGTTAAGTGAACTAACTTTGCTCTTACCGGAACAAAGAGTATAACTTTATAAAAAAGAATGAAAAATGAAAGAATGGAAAGATGATAAGACTCTGATAACCTTGATAAAAGCCGAACTCTACACGGCAGTTATCGGAGATATTATGGATAAGATGGGATATCTCCATCAGTTTCTCCCCCCTCATATTCGTCCGCTTCGTGATGATATGTTGATAGCCGGACGGGCTATGACTGTTTTGGAAGCCGACGTACATGACAATTCTGCATCGGGGGGAAATAATCCTCTGTTACAGCGTTCCTTCGGCTTGATGTTGGAGGCATTGGATGATTTGAAGGAAGATGAAGTGTATATCTGCTCCGGTTCTTCTCCGGAATATGCTTTGTGGGGAGAATTGATGAGTGCTCGCGCTATGCAATGCAAAGCCGCAGGAGCTGTTGTAAATGGATACTCACGCGATACCAAAGGTATTTTAGCTTTAGACTTTCCTTGTTTCTCGTATGGTCCTTATGCGCAGGATCAGGCTCCTCGTGGAAAAGTTATTGATTACCGCGTTCCCATTGAGGTAGACGGGGTTTTGGTCAATGATGGTGATATGCTGATTGGGGATATTGACGGTGTATGTGTGGTTCCTCGTCGGATAGAAGAAGAGGTTTTTACCCGTGCATTGGAGAAGGCACGTGGTGAACGGATAGTATTGAAGAAAATACAGGAAGGTATGCGGGCACGTGATGCTTTTGACAAGTTTGGTATAATGTAGATTTAATTTGAGTTTGAAGATGAAGATAACTGATGTAAAGGTGTGGTTGGTGCAAGGCATCAAATACAATTGGACATTATTAAAGATTTATACGGATGCTGGTTATACGGGAGTAGGTGAAGCTACCAACTGGCCGGGTAGCCCTGTCGTTTATGAAGCTGTTAAGCATGTTGGACAGCGTATAATAGGTCTAGATCCGATGAGAACGGATTTTATTTGGACGAAGCTGTATCGTGACTTGAATTGGATAGGCCCGTATGGTGCGAGTATGTGTGCTATTAGTGGTATTGATATGGCTTTGTTGGATTTGAAGGGTAAGGTATTGAATGCTCCCTGCTATGAATTGCTGGGAGGAGCATATCGTAAAGATATTCTTCTGTATGCAAATTATTGGTTTACAAAAGGTAAACATAATGAGGAGGACTATGCTGCCCAGGCACGGATCGTAAAAGAGGCTGGTTTTACCGGTTTGAAGTTTGATCCGTTTGCGCATACAAACTATTTTTATGGTGAGGATTTGGCTTCTAATCTGACATTGACCCCTGCACAACAAGATTTGGCATTCAATGTATCTAAAGCTGTGCGGGAGGCTGTGGGTCCTGAGATGGATATTATGATAGAGACACATGCCATGTTGAACTACCGTATTGCCGTGAAAATGGCGGAACGTTTGGCTAAGTTGGATATCACTTGGTATGAAGAACCGGCAGGTCCTGAGAGTTCACAAACTTTGCGGGCTATGCGTGAGCGTATTCCCTCAGATGTGACTATTTGTGTGGGCGAACGGCACTATACGCGATTTGGTATCCGTTCGTTACTTGAGAAACATGTCTGTGATATTATTATGCCGGACATAACCCGTTGTGGTGGTCCTTCTGAAATGAAGCGGATGGCTACCATGGCTGAGGCTTATAATGTATTGATCGCTCCACATAATCCTAATGGGCCATTGTCTACATTGGCTTCGTCGCATGTTTGTGCCGCCATTCCTAATTTTTTCAGGCAGGAATTTATGTTTAATGATGTGGCTTGGAGAGATACAGTTATTGATCATCCCATTTCGGAAATGGTGTATGACGGGTATCTGCATCTGTCTGACAGATCCGGTTTGGGAGTAGATTTGGTTGAAGATGAATTGGAGAAACATACCGGTATCGTAGCCGATGCTCCTGATAATTTTTATATTTGAATAAGATATGGCATTTACTATTGACTTAAAAGAAAAAGTCGTACTGGTTACCGGTGTATCTTCTGGCATTGGTTTAGGTGTTGCACGCGAATTTGCTCGTGCGGGTGCTGATGTGGCGGGTTGTTCACGTAAGGCGGCAAATGATGAAAGTATAGTTACTTATGTGGAGGCTGTAGAAAGTGAGGGGAGTCGGGGGCTTTATGTGCAGGCAGATGTTACAAAAGAGCAGGATTTGGAACAGTTGGTTAGAAAGGTGATTGATACATTTGGCAGGCTGGATATTCTTGTGTCCAATGCCGGGATGAATGTTTTTGAGGGCGCAGAACATTGTGATGAAGAGCATTGGAGATATAATCTTGATTTGAATCTGGCTTCACATTGGCGCTTGGCAAAACTTTGCAGGCCCTATTTGAAACAAACGAAAGAGGGGGTTATTTTGCTAATGACTTCAAACCATGCGTTTTGCACAATTCCTGGATGTTTTCCTTACAATGTCACGAAGACGGCTATAACGGGCTTAGTACACAGCTTGGCTATAGAATGGGGACCTGAGATACGGACAGTGGGTGTAGCACCGGGGTTTATCGATACGGCAGGAAATGACACTTGGTTCAATTCTTTTCCTGATGCAAATGCCGAACGTCAGCGTACGGTTGAGCATCATCCGGTAAAGAAACTTGGTACGGCAGAAGAGGTTGGTGCTTTATGTGTCTATCTGGCTTCCCCGATAGCTTGTTTTATTAGTGGAACCACTGTACTGATGGATGGAGGCCGTTCGGCATTGATGCAGGATTTTTAATAATGAAAGAATCAACATGAAAGCGAATCTACTATATCGTTGTTATGACACGATTGGAGAGGCTGTTACTTGGCTTCCGGATATGAAAACTTTGTTGTGGGTTGATATTGACAGTGGTATCCTGCATCAGTATAATCTGGAGAGCCAGAAGATGGAAGAACACCAATTTCCCGAAATGATAACTGCTGTCATTCCCTGGAAAGGGCATGAGCATGAAATCATTTTGGCAATGAAGAATCGTCTGGTTGTTTATCATCTTGTAGAAAGAGAGTATCAGGTGCTTTTAGAATTGACAGGTCTGCATTCACAGTTGCGCACTAATGATTGTAAAGCGTCTCCGGAGGGTCGTATTTGGTGTGGAGTAATGCATTTGATGGAACATACCCGTACCGGAAGCTTGTACTGTATTAATAATGATTTGTCTTGGGTGTCAGTTCTGACTGAGCAATATATTCCAAATGGAATGGTCTGGAATAAGGCTGGTGACCGGATGTATTACATTGATTCAGGTCGTGGCTGTATCGAAGAATATGGATATAGTTGTTCAGCTAAAATAACCTGGCGACGTACAGTTGTACAAGTTCCACCGGAATACGGAGTCCCGGATGGAATGACTATCGACGCTGATGGACTTTTATGGGTAGCACATTGGGGAGGATTTGGGGTGTATATATGGGATCCCGATACTGGAAAGTTAGTAGACAAGGTAGATGTGCCTGCCCCTAATGTCGCTTCTTGCACTTTTGGCGGAATCGGGGATAGCAGGTTGTTCATAACGACAGCTTTAGACGGGCTTTCTGATATGGAACGTAGAGAATATCCTTTGAGTGGCAGTGTTTTCGTTGTCGATGTACCTAAAGTTGTTCCAGGCGAGAATCATTACCCATTTATAACTGATTAATTGAAAAATTATGCATATCTCTGTTATTGATTTGATTATCTTTTTTGCCTACTGTTTATTGATTTTATTTGTAGGACTCTTTGTTTCCCGTAGAAACAAAAAAGAAACACAGAGTGCAAAAGGATATTTTTTGGCGGGAAGAGGACTGGCTTGGTGGGCAATCGGTGCTTCTATTATTGCTTCGAATATTTCGGCTGAACAGTTTGTCGGGATGTCCGGTTCAGGTTATGCTATCGGCTTGGCTATGGCAACTTATGAATGGATTGCTGCACTGGGGCTGTTGATTGTGGCAAAGTTTTTCATACCGATTTTCCTTGAGAAGAAGATATTTACAATGCCTCAATTTCTGGAAGAACGGTTTGATAGTCGTGTAAAGTCTGTAATGGCGTTTTTCTGGCTGGTTGTTTTTGTATTTATTAATCTGACTTCCATTCTTTATCTGGGAGCGCTGACCATTGAGAAGATTATGGGAGTACCCATGATTGTGGGAGTGCTGGGATTGGCCATATTTGCAGGAGTCTATTCTATTTATGGCGGATTGAAAGCAGTGGCCTTGACAGATGTGATTCAAGTGGTATTTTTAATAGGTGGCGGATTAATAACAACTTATATTGCACTGGATACTCTGGGAATGGGGGAAGGAGTAGTACAAGGTTTTAAAAATCTTTATGTACAGACCGAAGATAAGTTCCATCTTATACTTGACAAGTCTCACTCTAGTTATATGGATCTTCCGGGTATCTCTGTTATTATAGGTGGTTTATGGGTCGCCAATCTCTATTATTGGGGGTGTAACCAATATATTATTCAACGTGCCCTGGCGGCTAAATCAGTGAGTGAAGCCCAGAAGGGAATGTTGTTTGCCGGTTTTATCAAGTTGCTTATTCCATTGCTGGTTGTCATTCCGGGCATTGCGGCTTTTGCTTTGAATGCTCCATTGGAAAAATCAGATGAAGCTTACCCTTGGTTGTTGAGCAATTTACTCCCCGTAGGCATAAAAGGGGTTGCATTCGCAGCGCTAACAGCGGCTATTGTTAGTTCTTTAGCATCTATGATGAATAGTATAGCTACTATTTTTACAATGGATATTTATCGTTCGTATATTCGTCCGCAAGTTGGGGAGGCTGATTTGGTACATGTGGGCCGCTGGACCAGCTTTATATCTTTGGTAATTGCTGTTATAATAGCGCCTATGTTATCCGGACTTGATCAGGCATTTCAGTATATTCAAGAATTTACGGGTTTTATCAGTCCGGGTGCATTAGCAATTTTCCTTGCAGGTTTCTTTTATCGCAAAGCCACAGCCAATGGAGCATTAGCAGCTGCTTTAGGAACCTTTATCTTTTCCCTTTTACTAAAATTCCTTTGTCCGGGGTTGCCTTGGATGGACAGGATGGGGATTGTCTTTTTGCTTTGCTGCGGATTGATTGTTATGCTGAGAAACCGAACACAAATTGATGTGTTTGCATCTCCGGTACGATGGTCACTTTTCCGCACTGGAAAATTATTTAATATTTTGTCTTGTATCATTATTGCCATTCTGATTTATTTCTATTGTTTGTGGTGGTAAAAAGTAGAAAGGCATTCTGGGATAAGTCTGATATTTATTTCTTTAAATCTAATAATTGTTTTGTGTTATGAAAAATTATTTATTGACGTTGATTGGATTGCTATTCGCAATCGGATTGTCTGCACAGACAGTGAAAGTTACTGGTACAGTTTTGGATGAAGGTAGGCAGCCTTTATTGGGTGTAAGTATTTTTGTGCAATCCAATAGAGCTCATGGAACTGTAACGGAATTAAATGGTAGGTTTACCATTGATGTAGCGGTAGGAGAGAAGTTGGTTTTCTCTTATATGGGATTTGTGAATAAAACTGTGCTTATAAACAAAGCTGAACATGATTTGCTTGTCATTATGGAAGAAGATAAGCAGGCTTTGGATGAAGTAGTGGTTATTGGATACGGTACGGCGAAAAAGAAGGATATAACAGGTGCTATATCTTCCGTATCGGCAGACAAACTGAAGGAAACTCCGGCAGTCAGTCTGAATCAGGCTCTTCAAGGCAAAAGTGCAGGTGTACAAGTGCAGTTAAGTGATAATTCTCCCGGTGGAGGTGTCAGTGTGCTTATTCGTGGAAAAGGTTCTATTAATCAGTCAAATGATCCGATTTATGTAGTTGATGGTATCATTATGGAAGGTACTTTGAATAATATCAATGTCAATGATATTGCCTCTATCGATATTCTGAAGGATGCATCTGCTGCAGCTATTTATGGTTCAAGAGCAGCCAATGGAGTAGTGATTGTGACAACAAAAAAGGGCGAAGAAGGAAAGGCAAGAGTGTCATTCAGTGCCCGGACCTCATTTCAGTCTCCCTCCAACTTGCCTAAAATGTTAACGGCACAGGAATTGGCTGAAATCCGTATTGAGGGGAATGTAAACTCACAAATGGATGCAAAATTCTTGGCAAATCCACAAATGAGCATAGAAGAATACCGCAGTGAGTTTAATGCCTTGAAGCAACAGTATGCCAAGGAATTACCCACATCTATGTTTTCGGATGTTGAAAGACAAACTTTACTTGCCGGTGAAACGTATGACTGGTATGATCAAATATCACAAACTGGTGTGGTTCAGGATTATACGGTTTCATTGTCTGGTGGTACAAATAAAACGAATTATTATATCAGCGCTAATTATTATGATCAGAAGGGTATTATTCAGGGAACAGGACATAGGCGTTTTAGTTTTCGTGTAAATCTGGAACAGCAAATAAAGTCTTGGCTAAAAGTAGGGGTTAATTCAAGCTATTATGATGGCGCAACTACTTATGGAGGAGCTAATATTGGAAATGGATTAGGTGCAAATCCGATGTACCCGTTTGAGATAGATGGTAAAGCGCCTTTGGAGTTACCTTACTATACGAATCCCGGACAAAGTAATCCGGTCTTATCCAAACAGATAGATAATGATGCAAAGTCCAACCGTTTTTCTATGAATGCATATTTAAAGATAGATATTACAAAAGATTTATTTTTAAAGAGTAGCGTGTCTTTGGATCAGGTGAATAATTTTTCCGGATATTTCGCTCCTTCAAACATAAAACAGGGGCAAAGCGTGAAAGGTGAAGCACAAATAAAGAATAACAGATGGACTGACGTTATGCAGGAAAATTCACTGAACTATTCTAAGTTGTTCCAAGAGGTACATAGGGTGAATGTGATGTTGGGCAACACTGTTCAGGTAAATAATTATTTTGGTAATACGCAATATGGGAATGGGTTTGCTACGAATGTAATGGGGTATAATAATATCAGTTCGGCATCTGAATTTCCGGCGGGAAAGCAATCTTCCAGTAAAACCAGATGGGCCTTGGCTTCTTTTATCGGTCGATTGAATTATGCTTATAAGGATAATTATATTTTTACTTTTACAGGACGTTATGATGGTAATTCCCGCTATGCTGAGGGACATAAATGGGGGTTTTTCCCGTCAGTAGCCGGTGCTTGGCGTATTTCCGGAGAAAGGTTTATGGAAAAGGCGCATTGGCTTGATGATCTGAAATTGCGTTTTGGTTGGGGACAACTGGGTAATAGTAATGTAGCGCTTTATTCATCGTTTACTAAATTATCCCCCGGAATCACAGTCGATTACCAAGGAAATTCGGTAAATACCATCCAAAATTCAGATCAGTTTATGGGTAATAAGGATTTGCGTTGGGAACGTCAGGAACAGATCAATGCAGGGGTTGATTTAGCGGCTTTTAATAACCGTTTGCGTTTTACTCTGGATGTGTATAAGAAAAACAGTAAGGATTTGGTTTTGCAAACTCCTTTACCGGTGACTACCGGTTATCTGAACATTTATTCTAATGTGGGTGAATTGGAAAACAAAGGTATCGAAATTTCTTTGGGAGGACGAATCATTGCTACCAAGGACTTTTCCTGGGATTTGGATGTAAATTGGGCAACTAACAAAAATAAATTGAAGTCCTTGTATGGAGGTATCAAGGAAAGGATGAACGACGCATCTAATCCATTAAATGCCGGTTGGTGGGTAGGAAAGCCTCTGGGTACGATATATACCTATCGATATGAAGGTATTTGGCAATGGGATGATGATAGGGTTCTAATGGATAAAATGAAAGATGGTCGCGAAGGTGGTGATACTTATTATCCTGGTGAAAACAAAATTGCCGATTTGGACGGAGATGGACAGATAACAACTAATGACAGGGAAATTGTTGGTTATACTGATCCGAAGGGGTATGGAGGGATATCCACTACTTTGAATTATAAGAATTGGACTTTGAATGTAATATTCAATTATGTGTATGGTAATGATGTTTTCAACAGGTCTTATCATGAATATACGCTGGGTGCAGGCTATGGAACTCTGAACATGTTCAATGATGAACTGAATCGTTGGAGTGTTAATAATACAAGTGGTTCCATACCGAGAGCTCATTCCAATAATCTGGATAGAATGTTGATATCCAGTAGAGTTATGCAGGATGGTTCTTACCTGCGTATGAAGAATGTGACATTGAACTATCAGTTCCCTCTGAAGTGGATTAACAAGGTGGGATTGAGTAATCTGAATCTTTATGTTTCAGGAGAGAATTTGCTGACATGGACAGGGTTTAAGGGAGCCGATCCGGAATCCGTAGGTACGGGTTATGATGAGACTTATCCGAACGCACGTTCTTTCACTTTGGGATTAAATGTTAGTTTTTAAGGTTGTACAAATAAAAATACGAAGTATGAAAAAGATATATATATATGCATTGGCTGGAGTTTTAGCTTTATCTTCATGCGATGAGTTTTTAAGAGAGGAACCGGAAGATTTCATGTCTGCTGAATCTGAAGACGTAGATGAGGCATTGATTGAGGCAGAAATACAGGGAGCTTATAAGTCTACTTTGTGGTTTAAAAATGGACGTCAGGGGTTTATTGGGATAACCGGTACGGATGAGGCCAGAGGAAAAACGGTGGAAGTTAACTATTGGGCTGAACAAGGAGCGATAGACCGCTACAACACGTCATTGAATGCTGACAATTGGTTGACGAAATGGTTGTGGGACTCCGGTTATTTCGGTATATCACGTTCCAATACAGCAATTAATGCTGTACGTAACTATACAGGCAGTACGGAGGAATGGAGGCTTAGTAAAGAAGCTGAGGCGCGCTTTGTCCGTGCATTCGATTATTTTATGTTGGTACAGAACTTTGGTGGTGTTCCCTTGATTACTGAGGAAACGGTTCTTTCTGCCACTCCTAATTATCCACGGATTGATAAGGCTGAAATTTATAAGTATATAATCCAGGACTTAGAATTTTGCGAATCACACCTAAAGACAGATTATCGTGCAGGACGACCTACGGTTGGTGCAGCCAAGGCTATGCTGATGAAAGTTTATATGTATGCACCGGAGTCTACCGGTATACGGAGTTATTCTGAAGCAAAACGCCTTTTTGAGGAAATAGAAGGTTTAGGCGTATATTCTTTGCAACCGTCTTATGCCGATTTATTTAAGCCGGAATTTGAAAATGGTGTGGAATCTGTTTATGAGTTTCAGTTTGAATATCCGGATGAGCAAAATCAATTTCAATATTTTTGTGGAAGCAGAGCTCTCGACCAGTTTACAGAGGGAGGTGGATTTGGTATATTTCTGCCGAGTGAGAGGTACTTGGGGTTGTTTGATGATACGGATGAACGGTTTGATGCCAGTGTCCGGACTAAGTTCTATGATAAGAATGGCAATTTGCTGACCTCGGCGGCCGATCCGGAATATATAGCTCCTCATTGCAAGAAATATGAAGATTATGATCGTGTAATGGATGCCGGAGCCAGCTCGAAAAATATCTATTTTATCCGCTATGCTGATCTAATCCTGTTATATGCAGAATGTCTTTTGGCGGAGAATGACTTGGCTGGTGCAAAGCAGCAAGTTATCCGTGTCCGTAATCGTGCAAAGGTTTCCACTCCGATTACAGCCTCAAATAATACAGAAATGCTCGACTTCATTTATGAGGAACGCATGCGTGAATTGGGGATGGAAGGTTGGAGAAGAATGGACTTGATACGTCGTGGAGCAGATTATTTTGCTGCGCAAGTTGATAAGTATAATCCGTTTGCGAAGGGAAATGTACAGCCATATCATGCTTTTTATCCAATTCCAACGAATGAAATTAATATGAATGACGGAATAGGGGCGGAAGATCAGAATGAAGGATATAAATGAAAAAAGTACAACTATGAATAAACTGTTGTTAGGATTGATTTTTACAATACTTTTGTGCGCAAGCTGTACCAATAGGGGGATGGTTGCTATAGATAATGGTATTGTAAAGCTGGAATTTGATTTGAAGCAGGGAACTTATAAAGGAATTGATGTGGAAACAGGACAGACCTGTATTTACGATGCCTCTTGGCGCGTGAATGATTTTCTTTCTACGGATGCAGACTCCATCTATTATCAGATAGAGGCAATTCAGGATTCGTTGGGAAAAGGTCAATCTATACAGGTTGTTTCAGTAAAGAAAGGACAACCGGACTTGGTTTTTAATTTTAATTTGTATGATCAGGAACCCTTTGTCATAATGTATGGTGGTATCCGTAACGGAACCTCAGAAGGTATACAGATTAAAGAAATATCGCCGGTTGCAAACGCCCGTTTGTTTTACGGAGCGGATATCTCTAAAAATTTCAAGCTTATAGACGGTGAAGGTGGAGGTTGCCCGACTTATATTCGTGAAACTCCTTCTTTGTTGTCACAAAACAACATGATACTTCATTTCGGAACTGACGATGACTTTCATACTTTGGTGGGTGGAGGTGCTTCTTATGGAGAGTTTGCCAAGTATGCCTTAATAGGAGAAAAAGAACAAAGGAAGGCTGACTTGAAGGAACATCCGGTAGAAGACTTGCAGTTGGTTTCTTATATCGATGTAGGAGAAGAGGTTGTTGGCACGGACACTGTTCAGCCGTATATTACACTTTCTTCCGGTGCTCCTTATAAGTTTGAGGGAAACATAGCCTACAAAGAGGCAAGGACTGTAGTATGGGCGGACAGGGAAATAGGCGTTAAGCTGCATAATCTGGATAAAGATAAATCCTACATTGTAGGCTTGTCGTGGTGTGATGATGCGGACAGACGAAAACAGACAGTACATCTCAAATATGGTGATAAGGAGATAACTTGTATTGAAGATTGTCGGCTGCCTTCTTTGGCAAAAGGAGAGAATGCCCAAATCATTTATTTTGAGATTCCGGTAGCGGTCAATGAACTGGAACCGCAATTATTGGTGAAACAGGCTGGTGGTGATAATGTTGTGATCAGTGAAGTACTTATTTATGAAGGGAAACTTCCGGAAGAACGCTTGAATAAGCCTGAAACGGTTGAAATTCCTGCGGCTGATTTTACCAGGTGCACCCTGAATTTATATGCATCAGATGTTATAGGTAAACTTGTGGATGCAAAGTCAGGATATATGACGGAGAAGGACCGGTTCTACTTGGATTTTGTAACTGCCAATCCAATTTATTCTGCTGAAAAGTATGCGCAGACTTTACGGATCTTACAGCAAATAAATTTGAATTACTACTATTTTCCGACAATTTGTATGTGGTATGCCATGATGCCTATTTATGGTGGAAATATTGTCATGGGGACAAATGATACTGTTGGAGCCGTAGAAGAAATGAAACGTGTAAAACTGAGTGGATTCTTAAAATATACTACCATGGGTATTCGTCTTGTACCCGATTGTTATGATGAAAACAATGAGAATGGTTGGTGGGATGATGAGCACTGGCGTTTACGTGGGAGCGGACCGCAGGGAGAAAGTATGAAGTTGAAATCAGGTCATTACCGTGCCCCTTATGATACTTCCAGGAAATGGGCACAAGCTATTTTGGATTTGGGCGGCTTGCCATTTACCTACTTTCAAACGGCGGTTCGCTCGAAAGATTATGCGGAAGCTTATCCGCAACATATGCTTTTTAATGAATCTTTTCATGAGATTGATACCTTCGACTGGCTGAATAAAAATTATACGACTTATGATTTTACTGACATCGGTTTCTTGGCACACATGCGTGATGTATATCACAATTTGAACGACGCAGGTATCGTCGGTATGATGTTTGATTATCCATATACGGGGTGGCCAGTTTATGGCGGGATGGATGACAAATATAGTACAGCAGCCGGTGCTTATCGTACGATTTTTAAATTGGCTTCAGAAGGGTTGGGCAACAAAGCATATATCCACGAACGTAATTTGAAGTATGGCTCTGATATTGCATTGGGGTATGTGGCTTCCCAGCGTACCTGGGGAGATACAGATGTCATTACTCCGGAGATGGTAGCTCGAAGTGGATTACGATGGTATAAAAACCGTGTTGTGGTAAATTATGATATGGATGCAAAGAACTTGTTGAAGGCACAACCGGCAGATTCGGAAGATGGAATAAATAAATTGTTGACTATGTCTTATGTGACGGCTTCCCGTTTGCTCTTGGCCAATAGTTTCGGTACATTGGATGCTGAGCACGTATATAAGCTGTCGCGTATTTATCCTTTCCATCAGTTTGCAAGGAGTGCCCGCCCTTTGGATGCTTTCACTACTGACTATCCAAGAGTTTATGGTATGAAGCTTACAGATAAATGGAGTTCGTTGACATTCTTCAATGAAGATGAAGAACATCCTCAAAAGATCAGCATTAAGCTTTCGGGGATAGAAGGACGTGGAGGAGCCGGTTTACATCCCGACAAGCAATATTATATTTATGATTTCTGGAATGATAAACTGATTGGAACTTTCGGTGGTAATGAAACCTTGGAACAAGAGTTGCGCAAAGGGGAGGCAAGACAAATGGCTGTTCGTGAAGTGGAAAGTAATCCGCAAGTTTTGTCTACAGACAGACATTTACTGCAAGGACTCCTGGAATTGTCCGAAGTTTTTTGGAATGAAGAAACGAAGGAATTGACCGGCTATGCTGAGCTGGTGGAGGGTGAATCGATGCATATTACCATAGCAACGAACGGTTGGCAACCCCAGCATTGCACTGTGGCTGATAATGAAGTGGCATGTTCTTTGGAAAACAATTCTGAGAATCTTGTAAAACTTGTTTTGAAGAGTACGCATGGAGGAAAAGTATCTTGGAAATTCTCTTTTAAGAAATAGTTTGTAGAATTTATAAAGTATCTGATGAATTAAAAATACGAAAAAATGAAATATACTGCAATTATATGGGGAGTATTGTTGTTCCTATGTTCTGCTTGTGAACAGAAAACAGAAGTAACTTCGCCCGATGGCAGGAACAAACTGATGTTGATGTTGGATGAATCCGGTTCATTATATTATCAGATTTTTTCCGGTGGGAATGAAATTGTTCGCAGCTCGCTGATGGGGGTGGTTGCGGAGAATGGTAAATATTGTTTTGACAGTGGATTGGTGTATGTGGATCAAACGGGACGGACTATCAATGAAACATATACTTTGCCCACGGGGAAACGCTCTGAATATGTGAATAAGTCAAATGAAAGAACGTTCGTCTATAAAAACGCCGCCGGGCAGTTATTGAAGGTCGTTTGCCGTGCTTATGATGACGGGGTTGCATTCCGTTACGAACTGGGCAATCAGGAGCCGGTAACCATTCGGCATGAACTGACAGAGTGTATTTTGTCGGATGAAACCCATACTTGGATGATGGACTGGATTAAGGATTATGAGAATTTCTACCCGGAACGTGTACTTGATACTATTACGAGACCTACAGAGTTTCTGTTTCCCGTCCTTACATTACAGGATAAGCAGTGGATGTTGATGACGGAAGCTGAAGTGTATTCCATGCCAGCCATGCACTTGTCAAAGGAGCCAAAATCTGCTACATTTCATTATGTGTATGCACCTGAAGATTCGGCATTTGTGGCTGAACCTTCTTTTAAGACTTCATGGAAGACTTTTATTATGGGCCAAAATATAGGTGATATTGTAGAATCCTCGTTGGTTGAGAATCTGAATCCTTCTACAGATTTCTCTGATATGGATTGGATAAAGCCGGGAGTTGCGGCTTTCCCTTGGTGGGGGAATTATTTGGCAAACAGTTATATCGATACTCTAAAAATGTATGTTGACCTGGCAGCCGAGATGAAGTGGGAGTGGTTGGAATTTGATGTTTCACTAATCAATACTCCGTTCCATTCTTCAAAGGAATGGGAGGATGTGACCTGGATACCGGAATTGACTGCTTATGCAAGGGAGAAAAACATTCTTGTATATGGATGGGATGAGATAAAGGTGTTGGACAATAAGGCGGGACGTGATTTTGTTTTCGACCGATATAAAGAAATGGGCTTGGATGGAATAAAGATTGATTATATCGATTCTGATTCAAAATATGCAATGATGTTCCGCGATACAGCTTGTGCTGAAGCTGCCAAACGTAAAATGATGGTGAGTTTTCATGGAGAGACTTTGCCGCGGGGACATCGCAGACGTTACCCTAATATCATGACTAATGAAGGAGTGCGAGGAGCTGAATATTATACCTTCAAAGGGGCCCAATCACCTGATAGCCGCCATAATTGTACTTTACCTTTTACACGTAATGTGGTTGGATCTATGGACTACACTCCCGTGACCTTTACTATCCGTGATGAGAATCCGCGTACAACAACGTATGCTCATGAGTTGGCTTTGGCATTTGCCTTTGAATCCGGATGGATTTGTATGGCAGACAGGCCGGCCGCCTATTTGAATTCTCCAGCTCGTCCTTTACTTGAAAAGATTGAGGCAGCTTGGGATCAGATTCATTTCATAGACGGTTTTCCGGGCGAATATTTCTGTGTGGCTCGATGCAAAGCGGGGAAATGGTTTGTTGCGGGAATTAACGGCGGACAAAAACGTAGAATTAAGGTTCCCTTGTCTTTTCTGGATAAAGGTCAACATACCATAACCTTATATGCTGACAAGGAAGGGAATGAATTGCATGATGTACGCATTGAAACTTTCCCGGAGATAAGTGAGAAAGAGGTGCTGGAAATAGATGTGTTGCCTCATGGAGGCTTTGTACTGGATATTGATTAAAAAAACAACCACATGATTTTGAGAAATTTATTCGTAACTTTCCTTGCATTTGTTGCGTGGGGGATTCAAACAAATGCTGGTGAAATACCACGAAAGGAATATCCACGTCCCCAGTTTGAGCGTAAGACATGGCTAAACTTAAATGGAGAATGGGACTATGCCTTTGATTTTACAAATATTGGGATGGAAAAGGAATTCCATAAAGCTACAACTTTCAGCGGTAAAATAACAGTTCCTTTTCCGCCGGAAAGTAAGTTGTCCGGGGTAGAACATAAAGATTTTATCAATCATATTTGGTATCATCGTATCATACGGAGACCGGAAGAATGGGCAGGCAAGAATGTAATACTGAACTTTGGGGCTGTCTATTTTAATTCAGAAATCTATATTGATGGAAAATTGGTTGGAAGACATTTCGGAGGTAGCTCTTCTTTTGGTTTCGATATTACCGGATATGTAGAGGATGGGTTAGAACACCATCTGGTGGTGCGTGCAAGCAGTGATCTAAGATCTATGATGCAAAGTGCCGGTAAGCAGAGTCTTTTGCTGAACTCTCATGGATGCCAATATACGCGTACTACCGGTATTTGGCAAACTGTATGGCTGGAGGCTGTGGCATCGGCAGGGTTACAGTCTGTTCATGCGCTAACGGATATTGACCAAAAACAGTTGGTTATTCACCCCCGTTTTTATCGTGACAGTTATAAGAACACATTGCGGATTGTTTTGCAAGAGAATAACAAGAAAATCGGAACAGTATGTGTCAAAGCTGCAAATAGTTCTGTGGCTGTATTTTCATTGAAGAATGTCAGGTTATGGTCACCGGAATCGCCTTTTCTGTATGATGTCCTGTATCAAGTGTTGGATGAGAATGGAAAGGTGATAGATGAGGTGACTTCTTATGTGGGAATGCGGAAGGTCCATATTGAGGGAAATAAGATTTATCTTAATAATAAGCCTTATTATCAGCGTTTGGTACTTGATCAGGGATTTTATCCGGACGGTATCTGGACAGCGCCTTCGGATGAGGCCCTGAAAAGAGATATAGAAATCTCGATGGCTGCCGGTTTTAACGGTGCCCGTCTACATCAGAAGGCTTTTGAAGAACGTTTCTATTATTGGGCCGACAAACTGGGATATATCACTTGGGGGGAAGCACCAAGCTGGGGAATGGATGCAAACAGCATTGAGGTTGCACGTAACTTTCTGCAAGAATGGTCGGAGCTTGTTTTGCGCGACCGGAACCACCCGTCTTTATTGATTTGGACGCCGATGAATGAAGAGTGGTGGCCCGATCACATACAATATCCACGTTTCACAGCAGATTTGTATGATTTGACTAAGTCATTGGATCCCACTCGTCCGGTGAATGATGCCAGCGGAGGATGTCATATAAAAACAGATATATGGACGGTACATAGCTATGAACAAGATCCGGCTGCTTTGAAGGATGCCTTATATAAAGATGGAGTTTTCTTTCAGACACCTAATAATCCGCAAGGAGTGCCATCCGCCAATGTGGGATTTAATGGGCTTGGTGTAGATAGTCCCTATCCTTTTTCGAAATATGAGGGCGATATGCCCTATTTGATAGATGAAGTAGGTGGTATAAAATGGGTAGAGACGAAAGATAAAAGTAATACAGATAGTTCCTGGGGCTACAGTACGCCTCCTGCAACTCAAGAAGAATTCCTGCAATGTCTTGAATCGCAGATAGATGCTATACTAAGTTTAAAGGAATATGTTTGGGGATATTGTTATACACAATTGACCGATGTAGAGCAGGAGCAGAACGGCATTTTCTTTTATGATCGCAGGTCCAAGTTTGATTTGAAACTTATTTCCCGTATCTTTTCTAAAACTCCCCGGGAATAAATTTTGCATTTTATTCTTATCAGTTATAAGGCAAAAAGATAAAAGTGGCAGCTGAGCATTTTATTGTGGAATAATAAGAAAGATGGGAAGAAGGTCGTATGAAAACCCCGCTTTGCTTTATTGTTTTTCTTCTTTTGCCTGTAGTAAAACTTCGTCCCACGGTTGCGGGCTCTATGGTTTCCAATTGGAGGCTGTGTAGCCCGCAATTGTGGGATATACAGTCCACAACTGGAAAACGAGGTTTTGCTACAGGCATAATGACATTAGTATTAAAGCTTTAGGGGAAAAAGGAAGGAGCATATCAAGTTTTACATCTACAGTTCAGCTTCCTATATAATGAGAGTATAGGGTTTAGCTCCTAACAAAATTATACGTTTTTAACTCCAGTAATGAATAGTTCAGACTAAAAAGAGATATCTGCATGAATTCAAACAAAGTTTGTGTAATGCATCTTAAGAGTCTGTTAATTAGGGAAATATGAGTTTGAAAGGATGAAACAACTGGTGTAGGATGAAGCTTTCATACATCTTCCTACACCACTTTCTACACCATTTATCTATTTGATAATCAAATGAAAATAATGGCGGGTGTAGGATGTAGGAGATATTGATATAAACTCAACAGTATGTGATTTCATTTCTATAATATATTTCGGGTTTTCATTTATGTATATCTCCTGAAAAATATTTTTAATAGAGGGGATAGGGAAAACACTTCTAAATGGAGTAGCTTTATTTAATTTTTGTATTATTTTTGTATCGATGTACAAAATCATTGCTAATACTATTATGAAAACTCTTTTTGCTTTTTTTCTACTACTTGTCACCTGTAATTCTGTTATGGGAACTATTCCGGCAATACCAGCGGATGTTTATAATCACCAACTTTACTATACCGCTCCTGCTACCATTTGGGAAGAAACACTTCCTTTGGGTAACGGTCGTCTCGGTATGATGCCTGACGGTGGCGTTGATCGTGAGCATATTGTGCTGAATGAAATCTCCCTGTGGAGTGGTATGGAAGCTGATTATGGTAATCCGGACGCTTCCCGAAGTCTCCCGGCTATTCAGCAACTTTTATTTGAAGGAAAGAATAAAGAAGCTCAAGAACTGATGTATAGCAGTTTTGTGCCTAAGAAGCCTGAATCCGGTGGAACTTATGGTAACTATCAGATGCTGGCCGACCTCAATATCGACTTCAGTTTTCCGCATAGAAGAAAAACTACTTCAGAAAATGATGCAGCTCCGGTTACTGATTACCGCCGTTGGCTCGATCTGCGTGATGCAGTTGCTTATACCTCATTCACGAAAGAAGGTATTGACTATCAACGTGAATATTTCACTTCACGCGATAAGGACGTTATGATCATACACCTGACTGCCAGTCGTCGCCGTGCCCTGTCCTTCTCTGCTCAACTTTCCCGTCCCAAACAAGGTGCGGTCTCTATGCTTCCGGGCATTGGGAAGGAAGAAGGAACTTTGTTGTTGGAAGGTACTTTAGACAGTGGAAAGCCCGGACGGGAAGGTATGAAGTATCGTGTTGCCATGCGATTAATATCTAAAGGTGGTAAACAGAATATTTCTGCCGAGCGTGGTATCACCCTGACTCAGGGGAGGGAAGCATGGCTGGTGCTTTCTGCCACTACTTCTTATGCTGCTTCCGGTACTGATTTTTCAGGAAACCGTTATAAAGAAGTTTGTGATAGTTTGCTGAATGCCGCTACTCAACATGTGCAAATTAAAGAGTCCCACATAGCCTCCCATCGTACCTTTTATGATCGTGTATCTCTAACTCTTCCGTTTACGGAAGATGATGTATTACCCACTAACGAGCGCATTACTCGTTTCACGGAGCGTGAGTCTCCAGCTTTGGCTGCTCTCTATTACAATTATGGTCGTTATCTATTTATCAGCAGCACCCGTCCGGGTAGCTTGCCTCCTAATTTGCAAGGATTGTGGGCAAATGGAGTAGAAACGCCTTGGAATGGCGATTATCATACCAATATTAATATCCAGATGAATCACTGGCCACTTGAACAAGCCGGTCTTTCGGAACTTTACCAGCCTTTGACTGCGCTTGTAGAACGTCTTATCCCCTCGGGAGAAGAGACTGCCCGTACTTTTTACGGTACTCATGCTCAAGGTTGGGTGCTTCACATGATGACGAATATCTGGAACTATACCGCTCCCGGTGAACATCCCTCTTGGGGGGCTACCAATACCGGTGGTGCCTGGCTTTGTGCTCATCTTTGGGAGCATTATCAATATACTCAGGATATTGAGTTTCTGAAACGAATTTATCCTGTGCTGAAAGGTGCTTCTGAGTTCTTTTACTCTACAATGGTGCGGGAACCTAAACATGGTTGGCTTGTAACAGCCCCTACCTCTTCTCCTGAAAATGCTTTTTTTGTCGGCAATGATCCGACTCCCGTCAGTGTATGCATGGGGCCTACGATGGATGTTCAATTACTGACTGAGCTATATACCAATGTAATTGAAGCAACTTCCATACTGGAATGTGATGCTGACTATGCCGCGAAGTTGCGGGAGGCATTAGATAAGTTCCCACCTATGCAGATCAGTAAAGGAGGATATCTGCAAGAATGGTTGGAAGATTATAAAGAGCAAGATGTACACCACCGCCATGTCTCCCATCTGTATGGTTTGCATCCGGGTAATCTGATTTCTCCTGATGCTACTCCTGAACTTGCCAATGCCTGTCGTGAGACGCTAAACCGTCGGGGTGATGGAGGAACCGGTTGGAGTCGTGCCTGGAAGGTAAATTTCTGGGCTCGCCTCGGTGATGGGGATCGTGCTTGGACACTGTTCAAGAGCCTTCTTTATCCGGCTGTTGATCCTCAGACAAAGCGTCATGGCAGCGGAACGTTTCCTAATTTGTTCTGTTCGCATCCCCCTTTCCAGATTGATGGGAATTATGGGGGAACCGCAGGAGTTGGCGAGATGTTGTTGCAAAGTCATGAGGGTTTTATTCATCTGCTTCCTGCTTTGCCGAAAAGCTGGCATACTGGTAGCTTTCATGGAATGAAGGCCCGTGGCGGGATCTCCGTTGATTTGGAGTGGAAAGATGGAAAGGCTGTGAAGGCTATACTTACGGCAACTATACCGGGAATATTTCATGTGAAAATGCCGGAAGGTGTCATTCGGGCAAAGGCGATTATAGACGGGCAAAGTAATAACTACACAGGTAAAACGATTTCTTTGTCATTGCCTGAAAAGGGGGAATGTGTGTTATCGTTTGAGTAAATTATCTCTTAAAGATTTGCCTGCCCTATGTGAATACCTTACTTTTGCACGCAGTTAAACCTAATTGCTTGCTGCAACATGAATATGAAGAACAGAATTACTTTATTTCTCCTTGTGCTCTGCCTGTTGATACCTGCAACGACCAGTGCACAGATTCGCGAACTGGAACGTTCGATACCCGAAGTGGAAGGGGTTCCTTCCGGAGCACTTATTGCTTTGATGGACTCTCTGATGGGCTTGCCTAAAACGGACATACATAGTGTGATGGTACTACGTCATGGAAAGGTAATCGCGGAGATTTATCCTGAACCTTTCGCTCCGGAATATCGGCATACCGTATATTCTTGCTCCAAGACCTTCGTTGGTGCCGCTGTAGGCCTCGCTATTTCTGAAAATCGCTTGCGGCTGACAGATCGGGTGGCTTCTTTTTTCCCCGACCAACTTCCGGATACTATTTCTGCAAATCTTGCCGATATGACCGTCCGCAACCTGCTGAATATGACTTCCGGCGTCACTCCTGACTGGAATATGCGTAATGGTCGTACAGACTGGATCAGAGGGTATCTGGGAAAAACGATAAAAGTTCCCGGCAAACATTTCGACTATGACTCCATGAGCTCGTATATTCTTTCCGCTATTGTGCAGAAAGTGACGGGAATGAAAGTATTGGATTACCTGCGGCTGAAACTGTTCAAACCGATGCATATCACCGATATATCCTGGGAAGTAAGCCCTGAAGGAATCAATACCGGAGGTTGGGGTGTGTATTTGCAGAGTGAATCGTTGGCTAAGTTCGGACAGTTGTTACTGAATCGTGGAGTATGGGAAGGCAAGCAGTTGCTTCCGGCAGAGTGGGTGGACAGGATGATGACTAAACAGTCGGATACCGGTAGTTTTGGCTACGGTTATGGATATCAGATGTGGCTTTGTGAATATCCGGGTGCTGTCCGCATAGACGGTGCCCTGGGACAATATGCGCTTCTCATACCGGACAAAGATATGGTAGTGGTCATTACTGAATGTACTTTGATAGATGGAGCTACACAGCGCCGTTTGGTGTGGAATCGCCTGTTGCCTGCTGTCGGCGATGATACCTTGATACCGGGAAAGGATTATAAACGCTTGTTGAAAAAACAATCTTCTTATCAGTTGCCTTTTGTACCGGGAAAAGCGAGTTCATCTCTTGCCCGTGATTATGCAGGAAAAAGTATAGTTCTCGAACCGAACAAGTTCGACTGGCAATCCCTGGATCTCCAGTTCAAGCAGAAGGAAGTAATCATGACCGTAACAGAGACTGACGGTACAAAATATAATCTCTCATTCGGTTATAAGCAATGGAAAAAAACTTCAACCGATGTCCATCCTCCCTATTCGATAGAAGCGAAAGGACGTTTTAATGGAATAGAGGGGCCGTTTTATGTAGCGGGCAGTTATGCCTGGCCATCGGCTGCGATGTTGGAATTTAAAGCACATTATGTTAACTGGATTACAGCTCTCAATATTACTTTCCGCTTTGACGGGGAGAATGTGCAGTTGACGGTTAAGGAGAACTACTCGTCGGAACCGAAAGTTATCAAAGGAAAGGTATGCGACTAAGCGGAGTGTTACTTATCTTTGTGCCCAATAAAAGAATTTATATGTTATGAACCGTATCACACTGACCCTGAAACGCCCTTTTATCTGGTTGAGCCGTTTTCGCCATCGTTGCGGCTATGGGGTACATTCGCCTTTTGCTTTCAATCTGATTACGCAGGTGATTTACGAATCTACTCCTTATTATAAATATAAAGATCTGGCAGTAGAGCAGAAAAAACTGGCCCCACAGAAAGACAACTATTGGAAGTATGAATCGAAGAAAGTGAAACGCCTCTTGTTCCGGTTGGTAAATTACATCCAGCCGGATACGATAGTGGATGTCGGCAGGCTTGCCGCTTCGTCTCTCTATCTGAAAGCAGGAAAGGAGGGAGCGGACTATACAGCGGCATCCGAACTTTCCGAATTATTTCTGGAAGCCGGCGTACCCGTAGGTTTCCTTTATCTGCATGATTATCGTCACCCGGAATTTATGGAAGAAGTATTCCGTATCTGTGTAGCACGTACCTGTGGAAAGTCGGTTTTCGTCATCGAAGGAATCCGCTATACTTCGCAAATGAAAGCGCTTTGGAAACGTATGCAACAAGATGAGCATGTGGGTATTACGTTCGACCTTTATGACCTTGGAATTCTCTTCTTCGATAAAACTAAGATAAAACAGAACTATATTGTCAACTTTTGATTATCTTTAGGCGTTTCAATAGTGATTAACAGTTAGTGATTGGTGATTAGCGTCACTTACTAACTGCTAAACACTAATTACTAAACACCAATCACTTATGAAGATATATACCAAAACCGGTGATAAAGGTACTACCTCGTTAGTAGGCGGTACACGGGTACCGAAAACCCATGTCCGTCTGGAAGCATACGGTACAGTGGACGAGTTGAATGCTAATTTGGGAGTGCTTGTCACTTACCTGCCGGATGAAGCGGATCAGGTACTTGTCCGTCATATTCAGGACCGTCTTTTCGCAGTAGGTTCCAATTTGGCTACCGATCTTGAAAAGACAGAATTGAAGTGTGCCAGTGTTATTCACCCCGAAGAAATAGAACGAATTGAACGGGAGATAGATCGTTTGGATAATCTGCTGCCTCCATTGCATGCGTTTATATTGCCCGGCGGTAGTCGTGGAGCATCTGTTTGTCATGTTTGCCGCACGGTCTGCCGCAGGGCGGAACGTCGTATTCTGGCCTTGGCTGAACAATGCGAAGTTGCTCCCGAATTGCTTGCTTATGTGAACCGTTTGTCCGATTATTTGTTTGTCTTGTCACGGAAAATCAACTGGGATGAGAAAAAAGATGAAATATTTTGGGATAATAGTTGTAAGTGAGAGATTTTATTATACTTTTGCCGAAAAATAGAAAGTAGGACTTAATATTCACAATTTTAATACTTAGGACTTATGTATTGGACATTGGAATTAGCATCTAAACTGGAAGATGCTCCTTGGCCGGCAACCAAGGACGAATTAATAGATTATGCCATTCGTTCGGGCGCTCCGCTCGAAGTGATTGAAAATTTGCAGGAAATGGAAGATGAAGGCGATATTTATGAAAGTATTGAAGATATATGGCCCGATTATCCCAGCAAAGAGGATTTCTTCTTTAACGAAGAGGAGTATTAGCATGCTTTTTGAACCTTGCTCCGGTTGGAGAAATACAAGGTAGTTAACACATAGAAAGAGGTAGTCCGTTAGATCTGTTTATAACAGGTTAGGAGGACTGCCTCTTTTTTATATTATTCCATTTATGACTGAAACACGAGAAAAAACGGTATGCCGCCTGCCGGAACTAAAAGAACGGCACTTACCCGGAGATTGCCGGGAAGCGGTATACACGCTTTTAAAAGAGACTTACGGTTACGAACAATTTCGTGATCTGGAAGTGTACGACGATTTGTTCAAGGGGAAGGACACGCTTCAAATTTCACAGGGACAATTGATAGAAAGTGTTATTGTCGAAGCAGAGAAAGCCCGGAATGGAGGAGAAGATGTGGATAACATCTTGCTTACAGCACCTACCGGTGCGGGAAAATCCTTGTTGTTCCAGTTGCCTGCCATCTATCTGGGTAATGAATACGGGATGCTTACCATTGTCGTATCTCCCTTGAAAGCATTGATTGTAGACCAGGTGGAAGGCTTGCAGGAATTGGGGTACATGCGTGTGGCGTATGCCTCTTCCGATTTGTCGCCCGAACAGAAGAACGAAGTGTACAGGCAGGTGCGTGAAAGTGAGGTGGATCTATTCTATCTTTCACCGGAGTTGTTGCTCTCGTATGATATCAAGCACTTTGCTGGTGAACGGCGTATCGGTCTGGTCGTAGTGGACGAAGCCCATACGGTAACTACATGGGGCAAGGAATTTCGTGTGGATTATTGGTTTCTGGGGCGCTATCTGCAAGGTTTGAAGAAAAGCCTTGGATATGCATTCCCACTTTTTGCACTGACGGCTACGGCTGTATGGAATCCGAAAGGAGGGAATGACATGGTGTTCGAAACCATTCGTTCATTGCAAATGGAGCCATGTGTGCTTTATGCAGGTACAGTGAAACGCCGGAACATCGGCTTTGATATCCGGCAGATGGAGATAGAGGAAGGAGAAACCTATGATAAAGCCAAACAGCGTGTTGTGGCTGACCGTGTAGAGGATTTCCTCGACGGGCATAAGACTATTCTTTATTATCCTTTTGCAGGTGGTATCGACATGCGTCTGAAAACGTGGGTGAAATCGACGGATTGGCACTTGGTCGCCTCCTACTATGGTAAGAAGGACAAAGAACAAAAAGCAGCTATTGTACAGGAGTTCAAAGAAGGCGAGAAGCGAATGATTGTGGCTACAAAGGCATTCGGCATGGGGGTGGATATCAGTGATATCGACCGGGTGTATCATGTGGCGCCTTCCAGCACATTTGTGGACTATATACAGGAGATCGGACGTGCAGCCCGTGATACGGATATTCATGGAATCTCGGCGACGGATTATCATGAAAGGGATTTCTATTATATGAAGCGCCTGCACATGGCGGGCAATATAGCACAGGAACAGTTGTCGCTGATTTTGAAGAAGCTGATGGAAGTGTACCGGATGAAAGGCGAAAAACAGGAAATGCTGGTGTCTTTGTCCGACTTTGAGTTTGTGGTGAAATTGCCAAGAATGAAGAACAAGCTGGAATATGAAGCGGAACTTGGACAATTGATTAAGACTGCTCTGCTATGGTTGGAAGATGATTTGAGCCATCGTTATGGAAAGAAATTGCTGGAAGTAAGTCCGCAAAACCTGCTGACGGAAGGATATATTCAGGATAAGACTGGTGATGTTTTTATTCATGAGTTCAAGGATTATCTTACGAAGGTGAAGGGCACGGAAGATGTGTATACGGCACGTTTGGAGAAACTGTGGGAAGAACGTTTCGCAGAGTTGGGATATAGAGAATTTAAACAGAAATTGAATGGTGGTACGTTGTGGGAAGGTTCCCGTGCAGTGTCTGTGGGTAAGCATGAAGTATTGCTGAAAGAAGATGCAGCCGTAATTCGCCAACGAATGGATGGACTGTTCTATAGTTTGAAGACTTTGCTTGTTGATAAGTTGCGGAAGACTAAGGGGCGTTTTGATGAAGAAGAATTGCGTGCGATATTTGCCGAGCATGGTATGGATGTGCCGTCAGCGAAACGTTTCATTGGTTCACTGCTGGAGTCACGTACGGAAGAAGGGCGTAGTGTGAGCTATATCAGTAGTGTGAAGAAAAAAGACTCCAATGAACTTTCTTTCACGGTGACGAAAGGATTTGACTTGTTGTTGTCGCGCTATCAGAAACTCTTTAGCCAGCGCATTGTGGGTAAAAAAGGTGACCGGTTATTGTTCTATAGCACTCCGTTCTCTGATTTGAATATGCTGCTTAATCTCCTTTCCATGCTCGATTGTCTTTCATTCAGTGTAGAAGGTGGCGGTACGCCTTGTGTGCAGGTGTGTTTCGATGACCCTGAGAGCTTACAGCAGATTGCGTCCTCCGATGAATATCATAATCTGATACTTGAGAATAATGAGCAGATATTTCAGGAGCAGATCGAACTGTTCTCTTTCTTCTTCGGAACGGATGGAATGGATGATACGAAACGCTGGGATTTTATTGAAGACTACTTTACCGGAATGGGGGTAGAGGAGCTGAAGGCGAAGTATGCTGCTCCACTATAAAACCAATTCTTTGAATAATCTTTCTAACGTCCTGTCCAGATCGTCGGAGAAACCGGCATGCGGACGGGACGTTTGAATACAGGAACTTCTCACGGCAGTCAGCCAGCGGAAACGTTCCGGTACATCAAGTTGGGCGATGGGGCCGCCGTCTTTGGCTCCCGAACATATTTTATTAAATACATCCAAATGGGCAAATACCAATTCCCGGTCTACTTCGGAAACATATAGTTTCAGTTTGTCCTCGTTTACCTGACAAACGGACTTGATGTAACCTGCCCTTTTAGAGAAAAGGATTACTCCCACATTGAAGAACTCCTCACGTTCTACTTTGGGAACCAGGCGAATAACTGCGTATTCATATAAGTGCTTTCCTTGCATTCTGTGCTTCTTTTATAAATATTTCGGAATGGGCCAGTCTTTCGGTCAGAAAGCGGGTATAGATATCTCTGATTTCTTCGGGTGTTTCATGGGTATCTTCCCAGTGCAGCCAGTCGTCAGGAATAAGTGCGACGATCTGCTGTATCTTTTCATCGGTCAGCATGGGACGAAGGACGGCATCGGCTTCTTCAAGTCGGGATGCTTCGGGTAGCAGCACGTGATTTTTGATATAGGTGAACGGACTTACCGCATGTTTCTCCCAGTTTTCCCATGAATGGTGAAAGTAAAGAGAAGCACCGTGGTCTATCAGCCAAAGTTCCTTGTGCCACATCAACATGTTGGTGTTGCGAAAAGTACGGTCTATATTGGTCAGGTAGGCATCCAGCCAGACAATACGTGAGGCAAGTTCCGGATCTACCTTGGTCGCTACAGGATCGAATGTCAGGGCACCCGAAAGGAAGTGTAACCCCAGGTTCAGTCCGCGGCTACCTTGCAATAAGTCTTGTATCTCTTCGTCTCCTTCGGTCCGTCCGAATGCTTCATCGAGGTTCAGGAACACCAGCTCCGGCACTCTGAATCCAAGTATATGCGCAACCTCTCCACCAATTAATTCGGATATTAATGCCTTTGTTCCATGCCCGGCACCACGAAACTTTACGACGTATTTGAATTCGTCATCAGCTTCCGCCAGTGCTGGCAGTGAACCGCCTTCGCGTAAAGGAGTGATGTAACGGGTCAGATTGACTGTTCGCAACTCTATCATGATTGTCCTTTCAGAAAATAGTTAGGCCGTCCGGCTCTTTTGAGGGGATGACTGTTGCAAAGATAGTGAATATTCACGATTGCCCAAGGCTGGCTTCCAGAAACTGTTGCAGAATGCGGGCATGATTACGGACAGGTTCTTTGGAGGCATATAGCAAAGTAACTGTTTTATAGGGTTTGATTGATGCCAGAAAGTTCCGTGTGGCTTCAGATGTTTCCAGTTCTTTCCGATACATATCTGAGAAAGCCTCCCAATGTCCTGCCGTATCTTCATGAAACCATTTCCTGAGTTCAGGGGAAGGCGTGATGTCTTTTTCCCAGACATCATATTTCAGATATTCTTTTTTCATGCCGCGAGGCCATAGACGATCTACCAATACGCGGTAACCGTCTTCTGCTTCGGGGTCTTCATAGACCCGTTTGATTTTTATCTGCGTCATAGCTTTCTTTTTTATATATACAAATAATTGGTAGAATTAGTTCATTACTTTTCGGTTATGAATTAATTCACCACAGATTACACAGATTGACACAGATTCTATTTTACTGATTATTAGATTAATAAATCTGTGTCAATCTGTGTAATCTGTGGTGAGTCTTATTCATTCCTATAC